>SAMEA3663235__coassemble_15470_pt1 | contig 1504 bp, 3 predicted proteins | sample SAMEA3663235__metabat2_high_PE_030 | metagenome-assembled genome bin SAMEA3663235 (sample SAMEA3663235) | pig gut metagenome | biome: pig gut; feature: pig-associated habitat; material: faeces | place: China | collected 2013 | reverse complement strand
TGTAATGTATTTTTTACATTTGTTATAAGTTAAAAGTTACACTTGAAATGCACCTCTTTAAATAGTCTTTAAATATAAGTTATAAGTGAAAAGTTACACTTGAAATACACCTCTTGGAGAATAAGTTATAAGTGAAAATTTACACTTGAAACACATGTCTTGAAATTAGTAAAAATATTTTAAATAAAAACAACAAATGAAACTATAATAAAGGATGTGAAAAATATGTCTGAAAATATCAAAGTAACTGTCGAAGAATTACGTAAACTTATCAGTGTAGACAACGTTATTGGAAAAGCTATCGAAACCGAAGACAAACTCTTAATTCCTGTAATGAGAATGGGTGTTGGATTTGGTGTTGGAGAAAACATCTTAGGAGAAGACAAAGGCGGCGCAGCAGGTGCTGGTGCTGGAGTAGAACCTATTTCCATGGTAGTAGTTCCTAAAAAAGGAAGCGACTCCGAAGGTGTTCGTGTACTTAACTTAAGCAAAGGAAATCAAACCAACAAAGCAATTTCCGATTTAAGTTTATTAATCAGCGACTTAGTCAAAAATCACATAAAAAAAGATGACGACGAAATTGACGAATCAGAATACATTGAACCTGAATTTGAAACCACTGAAGTCAAAGCAGAATAGGAATAGAACATGTTAAACATCCTCCTGATGATTATCTCAATAATCATCCTTTTTATTATTATTTTACTTTATTTTGGTGTTAAAATATCACTTATTTATGATAAAAAAGGCCCTGAGCTTGAAGGATGTTTACAAATATCTATTTTAAGAAAAATCAAAGTCTTCTCAAAAGATTTCCTATCCTCACAACCTGCTAAAAAAGAAGATAAAAAAGACAAAGAAGAACCAAAAGAAGAGGAAGAATCCGGAGAAGATAAAAAAGATGATAAAAAAGAGCTATTTAAATTAGCCAAACCTTGTTTTAGTCATTTTGTAGAATTTTTAAAATCAGCTATGAAATGTATCAGAGTTGAGAAACTTGAAAACCATCTAATTTTTGGTATGGACTCCTACGTAGAGACTGCAAAATATATTGGATACATTTGGTCATTAATGATTATTGTAAATTCATCACATAAAAATGCAAAATTAAGTGCACAACCATCATTTAATGGAAGCATTCTTGATGGAAATGGGGACAATGAACTTGAGATAAATATCCTAAAATTAATTCCTCCAGTCATAAGACTAGTCCTTAAAAAAGAAGTAAGAACATTGATTAAGGGTGCGATAAAATGAAAAAATTAATTTCAGAGTTTAAAATAAACGAAATTAACGAATATGAATTTCGTGAAGTTTGCGGATTTACATTCGTATTTAAAACAGAAATTCTTGAAATTAACGATCAGATAGGTTCTGCATCAATTACACCAAAAGGAATTATCTACACTGAAAATGACGAATACTATTTCGCACCATTAGACGACGATGTAAATGTTGAAGGCATTGTAAAAAGTTATGTTGAGCTTTAAAAATTAAATTAAAA
>SAMEA3663235__coassemble_12230_pt1 | contig 1754 bp, 2 predicted proteins | sample SAMEA3663235__metabat2_high_PE_030 | metagenome-assembled genome bin SAMEA3663235 (sample SAMEA3663235) | pig gut metagenome | biome: pig gut; feature: pig-associated habitat; material: faeces | place: China | collected 2013 | reverse complement strand
TATTTCTTCAGTATCAGCTGAAAAAGACAATTCTGGGAATTTCACTGATTCAAATACTCTACTTGATGAATCTGATATATCAGCTCAAGAGGGTTATTCTGGGACATTCACAGACTTAAAAATATAATTGATGAAGCTGATGATAGGAATATAATAAATTTAGACAAAGATTATAGATTAGATGAAAGTGAAAAGGATAGTTTTATTAATGGTATTGGTATTTATAAAAATATTACCATAAATGGTAATAATTATACAATTGATTGTAATCATATTGGAAGAGCATTTCAAGTTTCAGAATCATTGACATTAATTAATGTAAATATAATTAAGGGTTATGCTCCAGGAGAAGATGGTGGGGCTATTTATAACGCAGGTACTGTAGATCTTAGAAATTGTTCTTTCAATTTTAATATTGCAGATAAAGAAGGTGGAGCTATCGCCAGTTATAAGATGACTAAAATATATAATTGTACTTTTGATTCCAATAGTGCTGGAGATAGAGGAGGTGCAATTTCTTGTTCATATGGGATATCATTATTGATAATTCCACTTTTACAAATAATCGTGCTAATTATAGAGAGGGAGCATTATACGCTGAAGGAAAATTAAATATTTCAAACTCAAACTTTTCAAACAATAAAGCATCTTACGGTGGAGCAATTTCAAATCAAAATAATGCGAAATCCATTATTACTAATTCTACATTTAAAAATAATAGTGCTTCTAGTATCGGAGGTGCTATTCGTAACAATGGTGGTCAATTAGATATAAATGATTCTACATTTGATAACAATAGTGCTGGGGAATATAGTGGAGCAGTATCCAGTTTCACAGACAGTGCAACAGAGGGGTATATAATTCTGTATTTATGAGCAATAGTGCTGGTGATAGAGGTGGCGCTATACGTAATGGTGGAAATTTAATTGTGTTTTGAATAATTCAGTAGAAAACATTCAGTAAATACTCAATTGGAAAAAATAATGCTCAAAAAGTATTTAATGCTAGAAACTCTTTCGTTTCTCTTATCTAATAATGAATTTAAATATGAGTCTGAAGGAGAATCCCATCTTTGTTCTTTATGAAAATTTATTGTCCAATCATAGTCTTCATTAATAATATCAATAGCTTCTTTGTACGCTTTAATAGCCTCATCGAATCTATTTAACTCATTTAATGTATCTCTTATCCATGAAAGTATAACATAATTATCTATGCATCTGCCAGAGAATTTGATTTGTTAAACCAAATTAAAGCATCTTCATACAATCCTGCATAATAATATGCTTTTGCTTTATTAAAAGTAGGTGGATAATACTTTGGAGATATTTCAAGTGCTTTATCAAAGTATTCAATAGCCTTTAAGAAATCTCCATTATCCATTAACTTTCTCCCTTGGCGACAGTATTCATCAGTAGTATTAATTCGTTTCTTTTCTTGTTTTTGAAACTCTGTTTCTTCTTCTTTTTCAGGTTCAGAGTCATAACCAAATGTAGTTCCACAACTACAAATATTTGTTCCGGGAGAAACATAACTTCCACAATTTGGACAGAATGACATTTTTATCCCCACAGTTAATCCGTTTTATTTAATTATTCTTCCAATAGAGAATTGTATCTCTGCATATCTATCTAAATAAAATAAATAGCTTCCTTGAGCAATATCTTCATTTTTATCTTGCAGTTCAGATGCTGAAGATGTTAATTCATATTTTGTATAGTCATTATTTGCAACATAACCAATTTTTTCATCTT
>SAMEA3663235__coassemble_10394_pt1 | contig 1945 bp, 1 predicted proteins | sample SAMEA3663235__metabat2_high_PE_030 | metagenome-assembled genome bin SAMEA3663235 (sample SAMEA3663235) | pig gut metagenome | biome: pig gut; feature: pig-associated habitat; material: faeces | place: China | collected 2013 | reverse complement strand
TCTTAATCCTCTTCTTAAGGTTTCAAGAGATGTAATATCTTCACTAGAAATATTGCCTAAATTAACTGTATTTCCAAGTTTTAAAATGAAAAATACTTGTTGATCTTTGTTTGGTGCTTCCCAGAGAATCTTTTGTGAGTCTACATTGTCTAAAATGATATCAATTTCATCTTCTTTAGCATTTCCCTGTTTATCGAAAATTCCAATGTTTTTTCCACCTTCACGTGCTTCAACAATAACAAGGGAGGAACCTGCATCAAGTTCAGCTTGCATGTAGGAAATTCTCTCATCAATTGTTAATTCTTTATCAAAAACTGGATTTTTTTTACCTACTTCAGATAATACTTCAAAACCATTATCTACTGCATTTTGAATACATTCCAATTTAGTTTCATGAGGGATGGTTGTTGATCCATCAGAGATTTCAATTGCCTTAAAACCTAAATTATGTGCTTCTTCAAAGAATTCGTTAAGTTTATCTTTAGTATAAGCAAGTTCAAAAAGTGTTCCTCCAGTATATGGAGTGATATTGTGAGATTTGTACATTTCTACTTTTGATTTGATTATTTCCTGTTCGTGTACAATGGATGTTCCCCATCCAAATTTTAAATAATCAACATATTCCCCAGATATATCCATTAAGCTAGCTGCGGTTTCAAGACCTAATCCTTTGTCTAAAACCATTGTTAATCCTTTATTTCTAGGTTTGTTCTCACGTTGTATTGATAAAAATTCAAAAGATTTCATAATTTCATCTCTAAGTTAATTATATAACAATCGTTATTTATTCTATGTAATTGTAATATTATTAAATATGAAATTATAATTAATTAAACTTTGCCTTTTTAGAAAAAATAAAAAAATAATATGAAATAAAAAAAGAAGATTATTTTGCACTAAGTTCAACCTGAGATCTTGTTACTAAATCTCCAAGGGAATTATCTGGAATAGAGTTGTTTTCTTTATCAGCAACAACCTGTGCAATAATTTTACAAAGCACGAAAATAGCGTGTTTATGTTCTGCTTTTGTTTTATGAATATGATGAGGACTTATTTTTAGGGATATGTACTCACTGCAATCATTTGTAATTTGGTCATCTTCTGCTAAATATTTCAAAACATATACTAAAAATTGATGTAGTTGAATCATTTCATCTTTATACATATAATCTCCCCATTTTAACTAAAATCAAATTAGTTAAAACATCACCAATAAACTATTTATGAGTTAATATTTACTACTACTAATATTTATATTTTGCATTCCAAAAAACATTACTTTATATTCAATTAAGTATTATTCAATATAAAAACACTAAAAAACTTGAATAAAATGCAATATTTTTACTTAAATTACATTAACATCAAATTCAGTAGTTTCAATTATTTTTGGTAATTTTCCAACAGTTCCAACATTTTCCTGTGATATTATTAATACACCATCAAAAAATTCCGAATAATATTCAGCACATTCTAAACCATTAGAAACTTTCTGTTCGCTATTATCACCATTAATCTCATTTGCTATTCTTGTTGCAAGACCATCTGCAATAGCAGGGTGTTTTGAAATAACACTAACACTGTCAGATTTTCCAAAACTAATAGAATGGCCTATTTTACCAGACGAAGTGCATATTCCAAGTGGTTTTTTTCTTGGTTTTAACTTAAATGCAATATTATTTCCCAAAATCGGATTATTTGAATATATACCACATAAAACAGTTTCATCATTAATAATAGCTATATCTCCACCATTTTCAACAATAGAATATTTAGAATCATTTTCAATCAAATAATCTAGAGACAATTGAGATATTGTACCTGCAACACAGGCCATAGGACCAACATCTGCAATAGTAGATGCTTCAACCATCTTTCTTACTATTAATGGAGCATTATCTTCACATTTAATTGGTTCTAGAGATACTTGAAAATCCGGATTTTT
>SAMEA3663235__coassemble_4227_pt1 | contig 3549 bp, 1 predicted proteins | sample SAMEA3663235__metabat2_high_PE_030 | metagenome-assembled genome bin SAMEA3663235 (sample SAMEA3663235) | pig gut metagenome | biome: pig gut; feature: pig-associated habitat; material: faeces | place: China | collected 2013 | reverse complement strand
TTAAATATGGAAATCATGTTCTTAATTTAACTAAAAAGAATTATAATTTTAACACAGATGATGACGTTTTATTCTATGTTGACCATGGTGATGTGGTTGTTATGGGTAATGGTGCGACTTTTTTTAATGTTGGTAAAAATGTGAGGTTGTCTTTGTGTAATCTTACTTTTACTGGTTGTAAGCCTGCTATTCGTTCTTATGGTGAAGTTGTAGCTTATAATGTTACTTTTGTTGATAATCAGCGTTTTGATACTGTTAATTCACCTGGTTTGATGCGTGAAGGAGGAGCAATAGATAATTTCGCTGATTTAACCTGTGCTAACTGTACTTTTAAAAACAATAAATGTAGTTATGGTGGTGCAGTTTGTGGAGAAGATGGATCAGTAAACAAATTCCTTGACTGTAAATGGGGAGGAAATACTGGTACTGGTGAAGATTTATATATGGGTAATGGTGCTAGTGCGTATGTATTTTTAGACCATGTTAATCAGGTACCTTTATTTGAGTGTAGTGATACTGGTCTTGTACGCGTTTTAAACACAAAAAACAACAATTCCAATTTTACTAAGGTAATTAATGTTGGAAACAGTGAAGAATTAGGTAAAGTTTTAGTTCAGTTGACTGCAGCGTCTAAATATAATTATGCTGACGTTGTTATTAATTTAACTGCTAATACTGAGTATACTTTGAGTTCTGAGGATTATGGCGGGTTATGGAAAAGAATTGTAAATTATGCTAATGATATGGATTCCTTTTTAGACATTGGTGGTTTTATTAATGGACTTAAAGACTGGGGTGTAAGTCTTTTCACTAATGCTAAAAAGAATGAAGCAGATAAATTCGTTGATGTTCATTTTTGTAAAATTAAAGGTGGAATGAATGTCCATTTAGTTGGTAATGGTGCAACTGTAAAATGTAATGGTGATAAAAATGCAAATTATCACTTTTATGTCACATCTTCTGGTGTATTGACTCTTGATAATGTGACTGTTAAGGGTTTTAATAGTGCTGTAATTAATCATGGTCATCTCTTTGCGAATAATACTGATTTTGTTGGTAATGAGATTCGTTATTTCTTTGCAGAAGACGATAATGGTGGAGCTGTACGTAATTTTGGATCATGTGATTTTGTTAACTGTAATTTTAAGGATAATCTTGCAAATAAAGGTGGAGCAATCTATAATAACGCAGGAAATGTTAATTTAATTGATTGTTCTTTTAAAGGTAACAATGCTTTGTTTTGTTGGAAGCCTTCTGATACAAGGACTTTTGTTGAAGAAATTCCTTTAATTGGTACAATCTGGAATTGGGGTAAAAAAGCAGTATCAGCAACAACCCATGCATTTACCAGCTGGAAAGAAAACGATGTCTACAACATTAATGTAGGATTAACTAAGTCTATTGGTAAAAGTGGATTTTCTTCATGTTGTGACGATGGAGGAATATCTGTAATAAGAAAAGACAATAATCCTATTGTAAAAAATATCACTGTTAACAATAAAAATGACTTATTAAATGCTATTAAGTTAGTTAATAACAATAATGGTGAGGTTGACGTTGCTAATGTAACAGTTAATGGAAATAATTTTAACTTGGGTAAAGATGATCGTTTTGTTGTGAAATATGGTCTTTTAGTTTTAAACGGTAATGGATGTACTTTTAAAACTGATAAGGATATTCATTTGATCGAATCTTCCAAGATTTCTACTGTAATATTGGATAATGTTAGTGTTAGTGGTTTTAAGACTCCTGTTGTTAATAAAGGTGTTTTTAAGGCTTATAATAGTGTTTTCACTGGTAATCATATTGATTATGCTGTTAGTCGTGATTATGCAGGTGTAATTGATAATGCTGGTATGTGTGATTTTGTTAACTGTACTTTTGGCGACAATAGTGCTAAATATGGTGGTGTAATCTACAATGAAGGTAGTGCTAATTTATTAGACTGTATTTTTAACAATAATCACGGTTACAATAAAGAAGGAAGCGCAATCTACGACTCAAAACTCGGAAGATCTAATATTATTTATCAGATAATGGTACTGTTTTTAATGGTACTTATTTCTTGGATAAAGGTATTAGTCAGATGAAGAATTGTGTTTTGTCCTATGTTGCTAACTGGGCGTCTGTTGCTACTATGATTGCAGGTATTTTCTTTGCTCCTTTAGAAGGTGTTTCTGCTGTGATTTCAGGAGCTGTAAGTGTTGGTGCTGCTAGTGCTACTAGTGCTTGGATTAACTCATACAAAGCTGTATGTAACCATGATGTGCATGTTGGTAACTTAGTCTGGGGTTCAGTAAACACTGCAATTGGACACTTAATGATGTACGGATTAGGTAAAACAATCGGTAAAAAATTATTCAAACAAAATAAAGGTGATGTTAAAGCTCCTAAGGAAGAATATATTAAACGTGATGTTCGCATTAAGGAGGCTGATCCTTATGAAGATCTCGGTGAAAAAAACCCTACTGAAAATCCACAAACATCTACTAAGATAAGAACTATATTAGATGAGGAAAGAGAAAATCCTAATATTGTAAAAAAATCTGAAGTTGTTAATAATCAACCTAAAGTTGTTGATAATCAGCCTAAGGTTGTAGAACAGCCTAAAGTTGTTGAGCAGCCTGTTAAACCACAGATGTATTTTGAGGTGCCAAAGGCAACTAAATTAAATAGAATCTTGAATCCAATTCAAAATTTATTAGATGATTTGGAGAAAATCTATAAGGCTGAAGGACCTGAATCTGCTAATTTCAAATTAACTTTAGATAAATTACATTTAGAAATGGAAAAACTGACTAATAATTTCCAAATTGGAAATAAGTTCTCAACTCTTAGGTCTAAAATTGGAGAAAATGGAAGAGAAGTATTCTTTTCAGTTGGCTCAAATGCAATTGAGATTGAAAATTGTAGGTATCTTACTACATTTTTCAATGATATTCATAATGTAATTGATCAATTTGTTAAACCTGCAAATCCTATGATAACTCTTAAAGATGGGTCTAAACATATTAATTGGCCAGATATTTCCTCTGATATTAGAATAAATGATTTGAAAGTTAAATTTGATGATATAGATCAGGCTTATTTAACTCAGCCTAACTCTGTTAACTCTTATTTGAAGGTATTGGATCTTCATAAGGAGTTAGTGAAAGCTGCTAATAATTTGAAAAATATATTTGATAAAAAGGGTACTGGTGTATTTTCATTTAAAGATGTTTATGGTAGAATAGTGTTCTATGGAACTAATCTTAATGCATGTAATTATTATAATCATATTTTTATGAATATATACAACATTGTTAATTATCTAAAAGATAATTTCCAATAGGACATGGTGGTTTATAGGTTCAAATCATGTGGCTTCAAGTTATTCTTTTGATAAACTTGAAGTCATAAGACTTTGTATTTGCTGTAAAATTAATTTTTACGGGCTTTTTTCTTTTTTAATATTTTTTTTATAATTTAATCTCTAACTTTTTTTTAATCTTATACTATTCAAAAGTATAAAAAAGTTTAATAACAATTTGTTCTATAAATTATAATATT
>SAMEA3663235__coassemble_3646_pt1 | contig 3918 bp, 5 predicted proteins | sample SAMEA3663235__metabat2_high_PE_030 | metagenome-assembled genome bin SAMEA3663235 (sample SAMEA3663235) | pig gut metagenome | biome: pig gut; feature: pig-associated habitat; material: faeces | place: China | collected 2013 | reverse complement strand
TTGTGGGCTGGTAGCTCAGATGGGAGATCGTCGCCTTGGCATGGCGGAGGCCCCGGGTTCAAATCCCGGTCAGTCCACTTAATTTTTTAAAATAAAAGAAAATTGTGATTATAATATGTTGTTAATTGCTCAAAACCATTTACAATTAATTGTTGAAGTAGGAGTAATGTTATTTGTATCATTAGTCTTCTGTCTCAACTTAATTCCGTTGTCACTTAGTATTGTAACCTTCTTATCCTTGTTTTTAATGGGAGGTTTAACACTCTTATTTGGTGCGGATATTGCGCTTCTTGTCTTGTTTTCAAGTCAAGCAGAATTTACACACCCATTTGGACCAATTGCATTACTTGGTGCTGTAACAGCACTTGCTTCACTGAAGGTAATGTCGGAATCAGGTGTAGATATTAGGCCACTTAGAAGATTTGTTATCTTATTCTTAGGTGGAATCACTGTATTTGGTGGATTAATGCACAGATCATTTTTACTTTTATGGTTATTAGGATTATTCTTAGGATACTTAATGATTTCCAAATCCTTCAGAGAAAAATCTGTATTTACTTTAAAAAGAGTTATGATGTTCGTTGGTGCAGCAGGTGTAGGTTTTGTATTCCTTGAAGTTCTTGCTCGTGTAACTGGTATGACAATTTTCTCACCACTTTTAAGGATTGGTAGGATTGAACAATACTCCTTATCCAGTATTAAAATGGTATTAAACAACATTCAATTAATAGGACATAATGCACAGGCTTCATACTGGGGAGCAGATGGAACTGCATTTGCAGAAGGTTATATCTCTTTACCTATGCAATTAATCTTATTATTCGGATTACCATTCCCAGTGTTCTTTGGTGTTCTTGTAAACCAAAAAGATACAATCGATTACATGCTTCCAGGTATATTCGGTTGGGGATTCGACTTTGGAATATTAGGTCTTATAGGATTAATGGTATTCGTACTTGGAACTATCCTCATTGGATTTAAAGTATTAAAAATGTACAGACAAAAAAGAGAGAAAAACAATAAAAAATACTTAGGAAGAGAAGTATTATTAACAGGTGCATTAGCAGCATTCTGTTCACAAGCATTAATCGGATTATTCATCTTTAACAGATCCATCAACGGTATGGCATTGTTAACATTTATATTCTTAGGCACATTGATTTTAGCTAATGTTGTCTCATTAAAAACAAGATCATAAAGAGGTATTTGAATGAAAGCTTTAATTTTACTCGGATGTCCTGAAATTCCAGCACAAACTCCAATGGCAGTTTATGCTTCTAATAAATTAACAAAAATGGGTTATGATACAACAATTGCAGCTAATCCTGCAGCATCAAAATTAGTAAGAATATCTGACCCTGAAAAATTATATAACCTTAATTTAGTTGATTTGGAAAGAACTTTAGGCGAAATCAACGAAGGAGATTATGATTTACTTGTTGGTTTTGTACATAAAGATGCAGCAGCTTCATTTTTCGTAACATTTGACCAAATTCTCAATACAAAATCCCTTGCATTAGTATTCTCAAGAGATATGGATGAAATTGAAGAATTCGTCTCTATGATTGAAGAAAGTGGAAGCAATGCTTTAATTGCAGCTGTAAGAGCATTCCATAATCCTTCACCAATTAAAGTTAAATTTGATAAAGTTATCAAGGAGTTTGAATAAATGTCATTTTGTTTAGATACTTATCTTCAACAATCAGATGATTATGAAATCCACGCTTCAAAAGCAGGATTTAAAGATTGTGCAATGATTATTAGATTCAAAGCAGATGAATTAGTTTACATTAAACCTGGTGATGAAGTTTTAGGTGTTAGAGTTATTGGTATTCCACCAATCCCAATTGGATTTGATAAAACAAAAGGAACTGTATTTTTACCATACACCAAACCTTGTCATGGAACATCTGTTGTTGAGCTTCCAATCAATGAAGAAGAAGTTGAAAAGATTAAAAAACTTGATACTGGTAATAAAAAATGAAATCTACTGTTGTAGGTAGCTTTCCGGCCAAGGAAAGTTCACCATCTAATTTTAAAGATAAATTATTAAATACATTAGGAATGTATGACCCATTTAAAGAAGCTATTAAAAATAGTGTAATAGCTCAACTTGATGCTGGTGTTGATATAATTTCAGACGGCCAAGTTAGAGGAGACATGGTTTCTATTTTTACTAAATATATTCCTGGAATGAAAATTGAAGACGGAAATACTGTAATTGTATCTAAAATAAGAAATCCAACTCAGGAAATCTCAATTAAGGATATGCAATATGCAAAAAAAGTAATGAGTGATTATTATGGTGGTAAAATTCCTGAGGGTAATGGAATAAAAGGAATTATTACAGGACCAAATACTATTATTCATTCTTCCAGAATTGAATCTTTTTACAAAAACAAAGAAGATGCTATCCTTGATTTGGCACATAGTTTAAAATGTGAAGTTGATGCAATAGTTAACAAAGTAGATCCGGTTTACATTCAAATTGATGAACCGTTCCTTTCAACTGGAATGGTAGATATGAAAACTGCAAAAGAATCTATTGATATCATTCAGGATGGATTAGAAGTACCATTAGGTATGCATGTATGTGGTATTTTATCTGATGCATTCAAAGATTTAGCTAAATTCAATATTGATATTTTAGATATGGAATTTGCAGGAAATAATGTCAACCTTGATGTTCTTAAAGAAAATGCATCTTTACTTGGCAATAAAAAAGTAGGATTTGGATGTGTTGATTCATCAGTTAATACTGTAGATGACATTAAAGATATTGATGAATTGGTAAGTTGTGCTATTGAAATTGTCGGAAAAGACAATATCATTTTAGATCCTGACTGCGGTCTTAGAAGAGCTTCAAACGATGTTGCTTTTGACAAATTAAGATTAATGAACGAAATTAAAGATAAATACAGTTAATTAATCTGTATTTTTACTCTATTTTTTTAAATGGCTTGGCAATTAAATGAATTATCTAATTATTAACGGTTCACCAAGAAAGAAAATCACATATAGTGTTATAAAACAGGCAATTAGTAATTTTGATGGGAATTTTGAAGAAATCCACTTGGCTAAAGAAAAAATTCCAATGTGTAATGGCTGTTATAAATGTATTATGGAGGGTGAAGAGTATTGTCCTCACTATGATATAATTAATCCAATTATGGATAAAATACGCAAATGTGATGGAATTATTATTGGTTCTCCTGTTTATTCAATGAATGTAACAGCTCTTTTAAAAAATTTCTTTGATCATACTGCTTATTTATATCACAGGCCTCAGTTTTTTACTAAAAAAGCTCTTGTAGTTGTTACAACCGCTGGTGCAGGTCAAAAAAAGGTTGCTGATTATATTGATGAGAATTTAAAATATTGGGGAGTAAATAATATCTATAAACTTCATTTTGCATGTGGTGGAAAAGATTCACTTGAGAAAGATAAAATCAATAAAACAGCAAAAAAATTTGCTCGTGATGTTGAATCAAAGAAAATGCATTCTCCTAAATTTTCTAATATCATATCTTATAATGTATGGAGGGCAATGGCATGTTGTGATGATCCAATTCCTGCAGATAAAAAATATTGGTTTGATTCACAATTGGTTAGTCAGGAATTTGCCCCTGAAGTTAAATTAAACATCTTTAAAAAGTTGTTTTCTAAGTTTGTATTTTTCTTTTTTAGAAAAGTTTTCAAATAAATTTTCTTTTTTTATCAATTAAATATTAATAGGATGCTTTATTAAATATATGATTAGTAAAGTATATTTAATAATTTATTAATATTATTTTACTTATTTTATTAAATTTACTTTACAATTATTAAAATCTTTTAAATTTTCATATAAATAAGGTATTACTTCCTTATCAATTTCATAGCCTAGTACTCTTTCATAGTCATTGCATAATTCTTTAG
>SAMEA3663235__coassemble_3517_pt1 | contig 4002 bp, 4 predicted proteins | sample SAMEA3663235__metabat2_high_PE_030 | metagenome-assembled genome bin SAMEA3663235 (sample SAMEA3663235) | pig gut metagenome | biome: pig gut; feature: pig-associated habitat; material: faeces | place: China | collected 2013 | reverse complement strand
TATAGATTCTATTTCCTGTTCAGAATAATTATCAATCAAATAATTTATAATTTCTAAATTTTGTGAAGGTAATTTAAATTCATTACTAAAAAGAGATAATTCTTCTGGAGTTAATGTATTGATTAATTGATTTTTCAGTTTTTCCTTTGCTTCTCTGGCTAATCGTTCTTCTTCTTTTTTCCTTTCTTCTTCAGCTTTTTTTCTTTGTTCTTCTTTTTTCCTTTCTTCTTCAGCTTTTTTTCTTTGTTCTTCTTTTATCCGTAACTCTTCTTCAATCCTTTTTTGTTCTTTCTCAACTAATTTCACTTTTAAGGAGTCTATTTCATCTTCAGTGTAATTATATATTAAATAATTTAATAGCTCATGTTTTGAACCTTGGAATGAAAATTTATTAACAAATAAATTTAATTCATCTGATGATAATGTATTATCTAATTTATCATACAATTCTTTTCTAAGAGCTTCTTCTTTTAATTCTTGTTCAATAGAAACAATGGTGCTATTAATTTCTTGTTCATCATATTTACAAACTAACAATCTTATATTGTCTTCATCAGATTGTTCTGTTAATGAAAAATGATTGCATACTTCTAAAAGAAGTTCACCTTTAATTTGCACATATAATTTATTGTATAGATTTTTCCTTCTGCGGTTTTCTTCTTGTTGTGCTTTCCTTTCAGCATTTATACGTTCTTCTTGTTGTCTTAATCTTGTAAGTTTTGCTTCTTCTTCAGGAATCTTATTTTTCTTAAAGTCTTTTATCTTCGCTTTCAAAGCAAATATTTCTTCTTCAGTTGTAGCAGATTCTAAATCTTCTTCGGCTTTATGAACTTGATCTTCTAGATTGGATAAAGCATTTTTTGTTATTTCTATTTCATTGTCTTTCCATTCATTATCCTTTTTAGCTTGATTACATTCACTACATAATGTCCATAGGTTTTCTTCTATGGTTGGCCCTCCTTTGGACCATGGATAGATATGGTCAACATCTAAACTAGCTTCTTTATTACTTTTGCCACATTCTCTGCAACGATATCCATCTCTAACTAATATTTGGTGTCTTAATTTTCCAAGAGGTGGCCTGTTTTTTTCTTTTTCTATTAACTCTTTTCCACAATATGGGCATAGAGTATATTTTTCATCGTCAAATGTTTTACGACAATCAATGCAATATTTTACCATTTTAACCATTTTGCCACCAACTAATAAACTCTGTAATCTTCACTTAGTTATATATTAGCTAAATCAAGATTACCTCATATCTAATAAAATCCCATATATGTTTATTATCTCAACTACTTAATTCATTATCATTTTCTTCTTCATTATTGTCTATAATGTCTATTTCATTTAACAATTCATAACTATTTTTTTCTTCCATTAGATTCCAATTTTCATCTTCCATTTCATCTAAAGGTTTTTTGAATATTATTTATGAAATTATTTTCGTCTAAAGATATTATTGTAGGTGAATCTAGTGAGCCTTGACTTTTATTGTGTGGATATAAATCATCATTGATTAATTCCATATTGTCCAAATCAACATCATACACTACAGTTTCACCGAAACCCATATCAAAACGAGCAATAATATGTATTTTATCGTTGAATATGAAATCGAATCTATTATCATCTAATTGTGAACCATATCTTCCGTCACATTCACAAAACTTAGTACCTCTAATTGCTTGTGTTTCTTCGTTTACTACTTCTGCTTCAATTATTTCTACTTTTACCACAATCTGGACAAAATTTAGCATTTTCTTCTAATTCAGTATTACATTCGCTGCATTTTACCATATAATCACCAATTTATCTTATTTTTATTATTTTAAATTATTTAAAAATTTGGCCTTGGAATTTGTATACATCACAACTTTCATCCATCCAGCTGTCTGCACTTATTCCTGCTTTCATACATGTGTGTTCTAAAAAGTTTTCCACATTAAATCCGTTTTCTGTTGCTACTTGAGGTAATAATAAACCTCTGGAGTATCCTTTTTGGATTATTAGGCCATCTTCACCAATTTCAATTTCATCAAAGTACTGTTCGTAGTGTGCAACAATAATCATTTCTGGTTTTGTAAGAACTGTTACTTCTAAATCAATGTTTTCCAATTCATCTAAAGTAACTTTCGGAAATCTTGGATCGTTAACACTTGCAGCAATAGCTACATCAATTGTTGCTTCAATGGCACTCATGATTGGTTCTGCATACCCAATACATCCTCTTAGTTCTTCATTTTTGTTTAAAGTTACAAAGACTCCTAATTTTTCATCTAATTCAATAGGATAATCTTCGCCTTTTGCTATTTTTTCACCAGTTTTTAAATATTGTTTAATTGCTTCTTTTGCTAAATCAACCAAATATTGTCCTGCTTTGTCACTAATCATTTATCCCATTCCCCCAACAAGTGAATTTAAGATTCTAGTGTGAGGTCCTCCGTCACCTACTGGTGCAGTCTGGCCGTCTTTTCCACAAAATCCTACGCTTAATTTGAAGTCATTTCCAATAGCGTCAATATTTTTTAATGTTTCTAATATGTTTCCAGATAATGAAACGTCTCTTAGAGGAGTTGTAATTTCTCCGTCTTTGATTAAATAACCTTCAGCAGCATTGAACTGGAATATTCCTTTACCTGTGTCCACTTGTCCTCCTCTTGAACCTTTAAGATAGATTCCGTCTGGAATATCTTCTATTAATTCTTCAAAGGTGTTGTCTCCAGGCTGCAAGTATGTGTTACTCATTCTAACAATTGGCTGGTCTGAAATTGCTGATCTTGCATTTCCGGAAGATTTCATATTTAATTTGGATGCTGTTTCTCTTGAGTTTAAAAGTGATACTAACTCTCCATCTTTTACTAATTGATTAGGGGATGTTTTAACTCCTTCTACATCATAAGGATAGTATCCAAATCCTTCTTTGAGACTTGCATCATCAAAAATGTTAACGATATCTGATGCTATTCTACATCCCATTTTGTCTTTAAGAATAGAATCGTTTTGTAAAATCAAATCACCTTCAACAGCATGTCCCAATGCTTCGTGAACTAAAACACCAGTTAGTTCCGGGTCAGCTATCACTGGGAAGTTACCAGATGGTGCAGGTTTAGCATCAAGTAATTTGACTGCTTTTTCACCGATGGTTCTTCCAAATTGTTCTATGTCTGTGTCAGCTATTGCTTCAAATCCTTTTACTCCACCAAGGCTTCCATGTCCGAACTGTATAATTTCACCGTCAGTTGCAGATGCATTAAGAGCCATTCTTACTCTACTGGTTTTGACTTGAATTTCACTGCCTTCACTGTTTAAAAATATAGAATCAACTTCGCTGTCAGAATAGCTTACTGTTGTACTGTTGACTTTATCAATAAGTGCTGCATCATTTGCCTGTTTCATTATGTCCTTTTTTTCTTCAATAGAAATGTCATTAAATGGAATTTTCACATCAACTGCTACTTTGTCCTTAATAATGTCTGTTTCACTTAATTGAACGTCTCCTTTTAATGAGTTTGAAAATTTGATTGCAGTATCTGTTATTTCATTTAATTTAGATAAATCTGTAGTATGTGCAAAACCCCATGCTCCATTATTTAACACTCTTACTGTTGCAGCAAGGCTCATTCCAGTGTTAATTTCGTCTACATTACTATCTTTCATTAAAATTGAGGTTGCATTTCCTGCTCCTGCTCTAATATCAATGTAGTCTACCTGTGAGCTTGTTTTTGCAATGACTTTTTCGAATAAATCGATATATTCTTCCATTTTATCACTCAAAAAGATTATTCATTATTAGTTATGAATTACATATTAAATAAAAGTTTTTTATATTTAAAAAAATATATAAATATAACAATTGATATATTTTTATAATAGGTGATATGATGATTATTATTGTAGGTACCGGTGCAGGTGGAGCAATATTAGCTCGTGAACTTGCTAGGGAAGGTATTGATGTTACTATTTTAGAAAAAGGACCTTATACACATCCTAAAGATGCGT
>SAMEA3663235__coassemble_3139_pt1 | contig 4300 bp, 6 predicted proteins | sample SAMEA3663235__metabat2_high_PE_030 | metagenome-assembled genome bin SAMEA3663235 (sample SAMEA3663235) | pig gut metagenome | biome: pig gut; feature: pig-associated habitat; material: faeces | place: China | collected 2013 | reverse complement strand
TATTTTAATAAAAAATAGATAAATAAGAAAAATAAAAATATGAAATTATGTACATAACGATTAATAAAATAAAATTGAAAAGAAGTAAAGTAGCTATAGAAGAGCTACTAATAAATATAAAATAGAAGTCATTGCAGGAACAGTTAAGTTATCAATTCCACCATAACTGAATGCTTCACATGCAGTTGCAACTGCTGAAATTGCCAATATATAAACTATATTGAATTCAGGCATTGTACATCCAATTGAAGCAAAAACCATCCATACAAATACACTCATAACAGATGTGACCACAAACATGGTAAGTGATCCTTCAAGAGATTTGGTTCCACCAAATATTGAGTATTTGACTTTACCAAATTTCTGACCAATTAATGCTGCAAATCCATCACCATATACCATAGGCACAATAGCTAATGCTACAATCCAAATGAAGAATTTAGGATTTCCTGCAGGAGCAATAGATGCAAATATTGCAATTAAAATTGTCCAAATCCCCGCATAGAAGAATAATCCTAATGCATGACCTGATTCAGTAACACTATTTTTAATTTTAATTGGAGAATATTCAGTTAAGAAGAATAGTGCAATTGTAATTGGCAATGTTAAAAACCAAACCATATTCCACGGATCTGCAAAAAATGGCATTGCAAATATCATATTACCTACCATAATATGCAAAAAATTTACGTGAAACTTCAGGTCTTGTTTTTAAAACCATTTCAGCTACAACAAAAATGACTGCAACATAAATATATACTACAATTAATGCAAGAATATCTGTGAATATCATTTATCATATTCTCCGTATTCACAGCCAGCATTTTCCATTTTAACATGATCAATGAGAGTTCCATCTTTTTTATATAATTTGATTTCACCCCAACCGTTTCAACCATTCCATAAACGGTTGTGTAATTTTTTACCATTAGGAGCCTCATAATTGAATAACATCATTTCATCACGTTTACAGTAAAGTACGAGTTCCATTTTGGAGTTTTTATTACTTGCATTGATTCTCCATGTATGTACTTCATCACCTTCTTCAAAATCAAAATCGATTTTTACAAGGTTCCAGAATCTTGCAAAGTTGTATTCATACATTTTACCTTCATAGTAAAATCCAATTAACAATTTACGAGGAATAGATATTCCAAATGCTTTTGGTTTTCCTCCACCTGCTTCAAATGCGGAATTGTTAAGTTTTTTACCAGTAATAAGACTTGTTAAGTTACATGATGAAATCCAAAGCCATGGTGAAGTAAAGTCTCCACCCCAGTTTTTATCTGCATAACCATAGGATTTTTCAGGAATTACTTCATATTCTCTGCCGTCAAGCCAGATAGTTCCACTATATTGTGTTTTAATTCCTTCAGCATGCCAGAACATTTCAAAAGAGTTTAATTTTCTAAATAGGCTATTTGCACCATAACCTACATTAAAAGTAATTTGTTTATCGATGTCTAAATCCCACATCATATCTCCAGCATCACTCATATATTCAGGGTGATTTTTAGCATCTTCTTCGCTAACTCTTGCAAACCCTTTCATATGAGTTTCTGTAAGACTACAATCCCCAACTTGAACATTTAATTCATCATCAGGGCAGTTGAAATATTTCATTGAATAAAAATTATGAATCTGTTTAGGATTTTTACCCCATGTACCTGCTTTAATCATACAGTAAGATGGTTTTTTACCAGCTTTTTGGTTTTCAGGCAATTGGCCAAGAGTAGGTTCTTCTTCAGCCAATGCAGGGTTACATACAAAGTATTCAATAAAAAATGGTCTTTCTTCACCTGTTTCTTTATCATATGCAGTTAAAGAATGCCACCACCAGTCATAACCTTTTTTGGCAAGTGGTCCCTTGAGCATATAATAATTTCTTTTCAAATCACTTTTATTCATTATTTATCCTCCAATAATACATTATTAGATTTGTTCAATGTCTTTTAAATAAATTGGCTTTATTAAAACAAGAATAATACAATTATGAACAAACATTGCATTTATTTTGAAATACCAAAATAAATATTAATGAAGCATAATAAAAATTTAATAAGAATAAATAGGGGTGAAAAAATGAGGCTTAAAAATACATTAATTCTTATAACAGCCCTACTCATTGCAATATCAATGATAAGTGCTGTTTCAGCAGCTAACGAAAAAGTACATGTTGGCCCAGGAGATAAATTTAATCATTATCCTCATGATAGCATACAGCACAAAACAGGATATACTTTCAATATAGAATTAAAAAACGGATCAGTTTACTATGTAACAACCAGTAGTGAAAATAACATAGGAAAATTAAATCCACTATTCCATCTAGCAGTAAATCATAAAGTTTCAAAATACTTTAGTGACAATGTTGCTACCAAATCCAATATTTTAGGACAGAAAATAAGTTCTGAATATGGTGCTGACGACTTTTTCTCCGTGCCTGTTGAAAACGAGTTTTACATAACTTACATTCAAGGAGAACCAATTGGAGAAAACAGTGACATTAAAAAAGTAGACAAAGTCTTTGATAAAGATGGAAACGAACTATAAAAATGGATGCATCAGCATCCAAAAACTCTTTTTTTATATATTATTCAAATAAAACCATTATAAAATCACCATCAAATATTCTAAATTTAAATATTTAGATAAAAATATTATTAAGTGAACAAATTAGTGATTTATATGGTTTCATTAAAGGAAAAATTTGAATTTATGGATGATGGAATTGACATTCCATTTTATAACGGCACACCAAAGCTGTCGACAGTTGAATGGGGACTTGTACTTTCATCTATTCTATTAACAATAGGATATCTAACTGTAATACGCATACCTGGTGAATATCTCCCAGTAGCTATTTTTTTAACATCAGTTATACCTGCATTATACATCTGCAAAGGTAATTATAACATATTCTTTAAAAAACCAAAGCTTAGAGATATAAAAATAATAATTTTATGTTTAATTGGGATTTATATCTACACAATAGCTATAGGATTTATTTTGCAAAATCTTGTTGGAAATATGGCTGCTCATGCAAGTACTAATGATCCAGCATCCCTAATGACATTAATAATAATGTGTATTCAATTAATGGGTGAAGAATTCTTTAAAATACTTCTTTTATTGCTCATTATGTTTGTATTGTACAAATATACCAATAACCGTAGCATTTCATTATTTGTAGGTCTTATATTATCTATGGCAATATTCGGTTTAGTCCATTATAATGCTTACAGCGGTAGAATAATACAAATATTATTTATACAGGGTTTTGGTGCGATATTTGAATATTATGCATTTTTACAAACAAAAAACGTATGGATTTCTTATATAATTCATGTATTACGTGATTCCATACCTGAACTCGTAAAAATGATTGGTTATTAAAATAGTAGCTAATGTTACTATTTTTATCTATTTTTTTAAAAAAAATAAGAAAAGTGAAGATAAACTTCACTATTTGGTTCCATATACTCTGTCACCAGCATCTCCAAGACCTGGGAGAATATATGCATTTTCATTTAATTGTCTGTCAACAGTTGCACAAAATATTTTAACATCAGGATGATCGTTTTCAAGTGTTTCAATACCTTGTGGAGCAGCAACAATACATAAAAATTTGATGCTTGTTACACCATCTTGTTTAAGTCTGGAAATAGTTGCAGATGCACTTCCACCTGTTGCAAGCATAGGGTCAATTACTAAAACTTCCCTGTTTTCAATATCTTCAGGCATTTTGTAGTAATACTCTACAGGTTCAAATGTTTCTTCGTTTCTGTAAAGACCAATATGACCTATTTTTGCATTTGGAATAACATTAAGTACCCCATCAACCATACCCATTCCAGCTCTTAAAATTGGGACAATTGCATAATTATTCTCATCTAAAATACCAGTTACCATTTCTTCGAGAGGAGTTTGAATAGTTGTTCTTTCAAGTTTTGCATCACGCATTGCTTCATAAACAAGAATAGTTGAAATTTCAGTAACTAATTCCCTGAATTCTTTGGTTCCAGTATTAATATCTCTTAGGAACGCAAGTTTATGAGTAATTAATGGATGATCTAAAACAAACTCATTCATGTTTTTCCTCCGGAATTGCAAGATTTAAGACAATACCGACAATAGCTGCAAGGGACATACCAGACATTGCGAGTGATAAATCACCGTATGCAAGAGCTAATGTTGCTCCACCTAAACCTAAAACAAGCATAGTTGCAACAACTACAACATTTTTAGTATTGTTAAAGTCAACTTGGTTTTGGATTAAAATTTTAAGACCGTTTACACA
>SAMEA3663235__coassemble_2596_pt1 | contig 4850 bp, 10 predicted proteins | sample SAMEA3663235__metabat2_high_PE_030 | metagenome-assembled genome bin SAMEA3663235 (sample SAMEA3663235) | pig gut metagenome | biome: pig gut; feature: pig-associated habitat; material: faeces | place: China | collected 2013 | reverse complement strand
TGAATAATTCAGTAGAAAACATTCAGTAAATACGAAATAGATTAAAAAAAAAAGAACAAAAAGAAAAAGAAAAATTATTTTAAATTATATTTGGCAAGATAATCAAACTTATCTTCATTAGAACATTCTATATTATTATCACAAATCCATGCAATAACTTTATCCATTAATCCTTCAGAATATTTTGAAATAAAGATTTCTATGTCTTTTAATTTCACATCAGTTTCCCAATCACAGGTGTTAAAAATATCTTCCGCACTCCATTCTAAAACTGTGAAATCACCTATAATAACCAATGCTTGGAATGCAGTAATTTTAATTTGATTATTTGTATTAGGAACATAAAAATATTGATTTTCATCATCATACCAATAATTTTCATTATTAAATTTAATTAATCTTTTAAATTTATCAAAAACCATAATCATCCCTCATGTTTTTAGTTTTAGTCTTTTTCTTTCACGAAATATTGTTTTGAATAATTCAGTAGAAAACATTCAAAAAGTACAACAAATAGAATGAAAACATGAAAAACTAAAGTTTTATTGACAAAATAATTACCATCTAAATTCCATTAGTGTTGTGTTCTACCATTTTCCAAATTTGTCTTTATCTATGCGTTCTCGATATCTAATTTTTCTAAACCCCCATTTTTCATGAAATTTAATGCTTACAACATTTATCGAAAAAATTGCTGCATACAAACTCCAAATACCTTTTTTAGGAGCAATACGGATAATTTCCTGCATTAATTTATAACCTATTCCTTTTTGCTTAAAAGAATCATCAACATATATTCTCACTTCTACAGATCCACTATAGGTAGCTCTACTTAATGTATGACTAAGTGCAATCCATCCTACAACTTTATCTTTCTCAACAGCCACATAACGACAAAATGACAAAGGATTTTAGTTCCAACCATCATATGTGAGGCATGTTCTTTCAAAGGTTGCAATCCCACTTTCCAAACCCTGAAAGTATATTTCCAAAACCCTCTGCCAGCCATACTTTTCCATTTCACGAATCATTATCTCAACTCTATGCATTATTCAACTAAAACTCGATAAAAATAATTATTTATATAAAGTTAATTCAAAACTTATATCCAATAACATCTTTATTTTTTCATCACAAACATCATCGAGAGAAACAGTAATCCAGTGCTCTTTATTCATATGATATGCTGGAAAAAAGCCATCCTCATTTCTTAATGAATCTATAAGTATTGGATCACACTTGAAATTTACAACATCCATACTTTCATCCCCTTCCAATTCAAGTTTATTCTTTGAAACATCCATAATCAAAGCAAACCATTTTCTATTATCTTTATGACGGAATACTTCATAATTTGGGAATTTAGCCCATGGAAAGTCAATTTCTGAAGAATAATTTTCTAAAATATAATTTTCCAGTTCATCACGGTTCATTATAAATCTCCAAATTACCACTCTTTTAGATTTTTAGAAGCCATATCAACATTAAGTGGAGTTAAACTAGGGCATTTTTCAACAAATAATGCATATCCGTTGCTTACCTCTTCATATTCCTTAATAAAATCTGATGCAATCATGATTAAATCATCACTTTTTCTGATTTTCTTCTAGATGATAATTGAAGATTTCACTTTTTTCCTCATCAGTATTATCGATGACTTTCTTGTCAAGCATGTTGTGTGACAGATTAGTAATCTTGACCTCTTCAGATTCATGATTTGTCGGTACATTTAAATTAAATAAGTCAACATCTTTAGGGAATCCTTTATCGATAATCTTCAATACTAAATCATGCAAGACTTTTTTCGCTAAAGTGAAGTCATAATCTACATACCATTCCCCATTTTCGTCTTGTTTGTAAGAAGTTTTTGGATCAATGAATAATGAAACTGCAATTGCAGGAATTCCCATACTGACCGCTTCAAAGGCAGCGCATACTGTACCTGATGAAGTTACATCACAGCTAATGTTCACACCCTGATTTATTCCGGTTATCACCAAATCGGTTTTTCATCCATTACATAATCAGCACCAACAATTACTGCATCTGCAGGACTACCTGAAACAGAACATGCTTTGCTTCCATCTTCAAGTTCACATGATTCAAGTTTCAAATGTTTAAACAGTGAAATACGACGGCCCACACTACTATTGTTCTTATCTGGTGCTACAACATATACATTAGCCAAATCTTCAACAGCCTGTTTTGCAGCCAATATTCCAGGTGCATTAACTCCATCGTCATTGGATATTAAAATATTCATGATATCATCCTAAAGTGTATTAATTAATAATATTTAATCTTTTGATTATAAAATATTCTCCATTAAAAAAACCATATTAATTTTTAACATCAACCAAAATTCTTTTTTGCCCACTATATTCACCAATTCCTCTTACTATTAACTTATTAATATAAACAGATATTATCAGTGATATTTTTGCCCTATTTTCACTTTCAATGAATTAATTTTTATTATTTTCATAACCTGAGCAATTGTTCTAACTGAATGTTCCTCAAGCAATTTATCATCATATATCAATCTTTTTCTCAAAACATATTCTCCGACATTATTATTTACAGTAAATGCTATATTATTGTTATAATAATAAATCAATTGCTCATCTTTTTTTAATTGGGAAATATCATCTTCAGTTAGCTGTCTTCTATACACAATCATTTAATCAACACCCAATAAATCTAAATTTTTCTTAATTTCTTTATCCAATACTATTTCAGCTATTTTAATTGCAAAATTACATTCTGGATCTAATGCCAAAGCCACATTACCCTCCAAATCATACAATGGATAGTCTTTACAAAATGTATAATGTGCACCATGATTATCACAGGTCTTACCATTAAAATATTTGCAATCCAAATATTTACAGTATTTTCCACACATAATACAGAATTCTTGATGATTTTGCACTTGTTCTCGTGTGAAATATAATGCAGGAGCTCGATTTAAAGTTACATCTATAATATCTACAAGTATATCAGTTGGCAAATCAGGATACTCTTTTTCGTGTTTCTGTATCATTTTTAAACAGAATTTAATATAATTTGTCATCAAAAACCACATTCCTTTTTTTAATGCTGCATTTATTAACATTGATTTATTTCTGCAAATTTTTCTACCATCTATTATTTGTTTTTTACATTAAAGTTAATTTCCGTATGTTTTTTGTAAAAAATAGTTAACAATGAAATTATATATTTATAATAAACAAAAAAAGGAGTTATTATATGTTTAAAAAAATTATGATTATTTTAATCTTCTTATTATTGGCCATTGGTGTTGCTTCAGCTCATGATGATAAAGCATACAGTAGCATCGATATAAATGATATAAAATTACCCAATGATTTTAATAAAACAGGAGTGCATTCAGCAATTAAAGACAATATTCATTTAATGGTTGTTGGATATGCTGATGCAGATTACGGCAGATATTATGAAAGTATTGCCAATACTTTACATATTGATATTGGAAAGATCAGCAATTATACGGATGACGGTTTAAAACTTACCGGTTCACTTGAAATAGTTAAAATAAATGATAAAAAAGCATTGATAGATGTATACGTCATTAACAACAATACTTTCAATGATGGAGGTAAAATTTTATCTCAAATCAATGAATTAAATAATTTAGCACCAATTAAACCAAGTGCAAATTAATCTATTTTTTTTTAAAAAAAGTTATATTAAAAAAATAGCAAATAGGGCAGTGATGCCCTAGGAAATTACTATTTAAGAATTTTATCTTTTTACATATGCTCCAGCAAGCAAACCAATAACAATAATGATCAACAATATTGGATTACCAGTAGCGTGACTGTCAGTTACTATTTTAGGTTCATTTGAATCAGATACTTCAGGCTCATTGGTTTCTTCTGAAACATCATCATCAGAACTATTTTCTAATACAGTATCAACATTTTCTTCACCCAATGGATCAAATCCAGTTGTGTTTTCTGTTGTATCATTATTTAAGTCATCTTCAATTGTGTCTTCAGTTGTATTGGTTGCAGTAAGATTCTCCGGTTCATCATAATAATTGCTTATATCATCATCCAACTTCTTAAGAATCTCCCCAATATCAGCATCAGGATTTTCACCATTCACGTCATTTTTAATCTCAACTACTTTGAATACGAAAGCAGAGACTAAAACACCATCAATATGTATTCCATCAGACTGTTTTTTAATAACATAAGCAAAGAACTTATATCCATCTTTTGTTGTATTGATATGTAAATTATTTACGTTTTCCCATATATCTGGATACCAGGTTTTTAAGATTGTATTAGATACATTCTCATTATAACCAATTCCCTTATTTCCCAATTCATTTAAATAATTAGCAAATTCATCAGAAATATTGAAATATTTGTTTAAGTTCACTTCACCTGTGGAACTGCCCTTACTTATATCATTGCCATTTTTATCAACAATATGACTCCAAACATCACCATGTTCCTCCCCATCTTTTTTAAGAGCAGAAACATTTACAGATACCTGATTCAAAGATCCCTTATAAGAACCACCAGAATTAGTGATTGGAAGATATTCTGTTGCTGAGTTACTTGTATATGTCTTATTACTGTCGACGTCTTTTGGATTGAATTCACCATTTGTACGGATATACATATGTCCAGTTTCCACATCATCTGAAGAATCATCTGCACATACGAATCCGATTGAAGCTAATGTAAAAAGCATTAATATTACTAAAATTACTTTTTTCATAAAAATCTCCTTTTTAGAATATGTATTTTAATAAAGCTTTTTTACAAATTCATTAAATTCTGAACAATATTTTCTTGAATTATCATCCATTAATA
>SAMEA3663235__coassemble_2085_pt1 | contig 5609 bp, 7 predicted proteins | sample SAMEA3663235__metabat2_high_PE_030 | metagenome-assembled genome bin SAMEA3663235 (sample SAMEA3663235) | pig gut metagenome | biome: pig gut; feature: pig-associated habitat; material: faeces | place: China | collected 2013 | reverse complement strand
ATCTTTATTATATATTAAAAATAAAAACTATTTCATTATAAGTTAAAATAATGATTGTGATAAAATGGCGAATAAATTTGTTAGAATTATTTTAATAGTTGTTTTATTTGTTATATTCTTTGAAGTAGGTCTTGTCAGTTCATATACAATTGTTACTGCTGAAGCACCTAATATTCCGGGATTAATAGATATGCAAATACAAAAGATATCTTCAATATTCAATCCAGAAACTGTTAATGAGGCTTTAATCAAAGATCCAACTCCAATTAATATTACTAATAAAAAAGATGTTGCAATACAGATGCAAAACCTGTCGAATGTCGATGGGGTTAATGTTGATTCAATGAACATCACTACCCGTGATGATAAAAGCAATGATAATATTACTGTAACTATCGAAGCTTTAGGTTATGCTTCTCCTAACTCAACTTCAGGACAAATTATTATCAGTCAAGATCCGTCTTATAAGATTATAGCTACTGCTCCTGCACACCATGTGGAAAGCGGAATTAAAGCTGATACAAGAGCTATGGTAATAACTTCAGTGTTGAAATTATATTAAGGGATATAAATGATTAATGTAATCGGTATTGGTCAAAATAGAGAAAATATGACTTTAGGAGCCCTCAAGGCTATTGAAGAGTCTGATGTTGTTATTGGTTATAAAAAATATATTAACCAAATTGAAGACTTAATTCAAGATAAGGAAGTCATTAAAAAAGGAATGGGCGATGAAATAGCTAGAGCTGAATTTGCTATTCAAAAAAGCTTAGAAGGTAAAATAGTTTCTCTAATCAGTTCTGGAGACCCTGGAGTCTTTGGAATGGCCAATGTTTTATATCAAATTGTCAGCAAATATGATGATGTTGAAATAAAAGTCTATCCTGGTGTTTCTGCTCTTAATTATGCTTCCAGTCATTTGGGAGCTCCTTTAAATGACTTTGCAGCTATTAGTTTAAGTAATATTTTAACTCCACTTTCAGAAATTGAAAAAAAGTTGGAATATGCTCTTAAAGCTAATTTAATTATTGCAATTTATAATCCTATAAGTAAAACACGTAAAGAACCTTTTAGAAGGTTTAAACAATGTGTTTTAGATATTAAAGGTGAAGATACATTAATTGGTATTATTGATAGTACCTATGAACCACCAAAAACAACTATTGTCAAAGTTAAGGATTTAACTGAAGATATTGTCAATATGTCCTGCACATTAATCGTTGGAAATGATTTGACTTATGTTCAAGAAGGAAAACTTGTAACACCTAGAGGATATGTAATTAGATCTAACATTCATGAATTGTCACAAAATCATTATGAAAAATTCTTAAATGGCGAAATTGCACACGGTCCAAATAGAGAATGTGAATATTATCCATGTCACTATGACGGACAGTATTGTGATTTCTGTTACTGTCCATTTTATCCGTGTGGAGATTCTTCAACCGGTGGAGAATGGATTAAATGTAAAGGTATTTGGAATTGTAAGAATTGTCTTTGGTTACATGATAAAGAAAGTGTTGAATGCCTACGTCAACCTTTAGAAAACATCTTGGAAGATGTTGAAGATTTAAAATCAAAGAAAAAATCATTATTAAAACTTAGAAGGGCTTGTTTATTAAAAAATAATCCAAATGATATTTAGAGGTCTTGTAATTGTCAATTAAAAATCTTTTAATAGAAATGAAAAATATGTCGGAACTTATGGTCGACTTAGCATATTCTGCAGTTTTATTTAACAGTAAAGCAGCTGCAGAAGAAGTTATTACACTTGAAAATGAAGTCAATGCAATGAACTATGAGATTAAAAAAGAATCATTGGTAGCAGCACGTTCATATGAGGATGCTGAAAAATTAACTGCTTTACTTGAAATTGCAGAAGCTGCAGAATCAATGGCAAATGCTGCAAAAGATTTAGCTGATTTAGTAATAACTGGTTTTAAACCACATCCAGTATTTAAAATGGTAATGGAAGAATCTGATAAAAGTATTGTTAGAGTCACAATTGATGATTCATCAGAATTAGCAAATAATACTTTAGGTGATTTACTTTTAGTAAACCGTACAGGTATGAGAGTAATTGCTATTAGAAGAGGTGTATCCTGGATTTATGGTCCTGATAAAAACACCATGCTTTTAGCTAACGATGTATTAATTTTAAAAGGTACTGATGAAGGTGCTGAATTATTAGAAAAACTTGCTTCAGGTGCTTGCTCATTTGAAGACATTCCAGAAGAATTAGAAGACGAAGAGTGATTAAAATGATTATGGGTAGTGATATTTATGAAGGATCAACAGAAGAAGATTCGCACTTCACTATCTACCCACGCATCTAATTTTTACGATGTAAATAATCATGTAATAAAAGAAGGATTAATCGCTCTTTTAATTTGTGCTGCTGGAGATTTAATAGCAGGTATTATATTAGGTAGAATGACCTTTTTCCTTGAAACATTTCCAGGTTTATTAGTTGTTATTCCTGGTGCTATTGGAATGAGAGGAAATATTTTTGGCTCTTTTGCTTCAAGATTATCTACCAGTTTACATATCGGGTTAATATCTCCTGAGTTTGAATTTTCAGAATATTTTCTCTTCATTTGTATTGACCTTGATTTTATCAGTATTTTTGGGTATTGTAGGTAAACTATTCTGTTTAATATTACACTGCCCATCAATGGATTTAATTGACTTTATTTTAATCTGTGTAATTGCAGGTATTATTTCAAATTTAATAATGCTTCCAATTACAATGTTTATATCATTTAAAAGCTTTGAAAACGGTTGGGACCCAGATAATGTCACAAGTCCAATTATTGCAGGATTTGGAGATTTATTTACCCTTCCAGCTATTATTGCTTCAATTTTTATTCTTCATGCAATTAATTTTAATTTAATATTTAAGGATATAATTTTTATTGTAATGTTAATTGCTATTTCAATAGGATTTATTCATTGTTACAGATTGTCTGATGAAACTAAAACCATTTTAAAACAATCTACTCCAATATTGCTCTTATGTTCCTTTTTAGGAGGTTCAGCTGGAGGAATTTTGAATAGTTCAGTTGAAACATTACTTACAAATCCTAGTTTACTTACATTAATACCTCTCTTTTCAGGAGAAAGTGGAAGTTTAATTAGTATTTTAGGTGCTAAACTATCTTCCGGTCTTCACTCTGGTTTGGTAGAACCACTATCAAGACCGAAAGGAGAAGCAGTTAATGATTTCAAAATCTGCTTTGTTTTAGCTATTATTGTATTTCCGTTGATTGGAATTCTTGCTGAGGCATCATCAATTTCATTTGGAACAATTGGTGTTGGTTTTGATAAAATTATTCCTATTAGTTTAATTTCAGGAATTATTCTCGTTTCAATAATGGTATTTGTTGTTTATTATATCTCAGCAATCTCATATAATCGTAATTTAGATCCGGATAATATTGTAATTCCAGTTTCAGCTAGTGTAACAGATTTAATATCCAGTTTGATTTTAATTTCTGTATCATTGTTTATTTTATCCATTTTCATCTAAAACCAAGCCTTTAGAATAAACTGACATTCGTTTGTTCTAAAATAATCATATTTTAAATTATTTTTATCGAAATTTTTAGATACATTTACAAGAACCGCCTTTGCATTTGGTTTATCAAAGTGAACAAATACAATTGCATCACTATCATCATAAAAATTAATTTTATCATTTAGATAAATTGTATCTGAAAGTAAAAGTTTCCAATTTTTATTTTTAGATTGTGTTGTATCAATAATGTATTTTAAATCATATTTTTCATCTGAATCCATTAACAGGTAATAATCTGAGCTTTTAAGATTTGATTTAAATATCTTAAAATAATTGCAGCTATATTCGCCTTTATGTTCCTGGTTGCATTTTCCTTCGTTTTGAAAATCTTTTATGACATATTTTTTATAATAATCACATTTAACGAGTCTGTTAACGGAGTAAATGTTATTTGAATCACTTTGAGAACCAATTTTTACACTTGAAATGGTCCTCTTGTTTGGAATTAATTCCATTGATGAGTGAAGTTTTGAGTTGAATTGCTGTTTATCTATGAACTGTTTGTAGTTTTTACCAAGTGAAATTAATTTTTGGTATGAAACACTGTTTGGTATAATTTCACCATTTTCATTTACAATTGCAAGTCCTGGAGTTGCCTTTTCATACTCAAACCAGTTTTCAGGTACTCCTTGGTTATTGATTAAATTGTCAACAAATTCAGATGTTAAAATTTCAATATTTTCTTTTTCCTGCAGTTTAATTATCTTGTCATTTGTATTTTCAAAAGAGCTTAAAACAACGCCAAGAATCAGTAAAATTACTACTAAAACTACACAAAGTTCTATTGTAATGCTTCCTTTATCATCTATCATTTTTATCCAACCCGTATTTTTTCTGGTGAGATGAATCTAAAATTAAGCTATTCCAGTCATCAGGATCAATTTTTTGTCCGTTGTAGTGATCAGCAAACACAACATGGTCAGAACATGACAGTGACTCATTTTTTAGAGGAGTGTGAGTTTGAATAAAAACTTCAAAACCATAATGAGGACATTTTCCTTTTCCTTCTAATCTACATAAATAACAGCTCCCATCAGCACTTTCATGAAAATATCCTTGTTTTAGACAATCATCAAGAACACCTGGGTCTCCATGATGAATATATGGGTCATATGGACATTTTTTAATGTATAATGGTGCAGTTGCTTCAATATAGGATTCTGGTGAATCAAACTGATGTAATAACATGTAAGCTGACAAACCTTCCTGATAGTGAATTTTATCATCGTATGTGAGTATTCCAGAAGCTATTGTTAATTTTGCAAGTGGAAGAGGATCTCTTAAACCTTCAATTGTGGCATTTTTTTCAATAATTTTAGAAAATTTCTCATTGTCTTTTTGAACGTTCAATCTGGTTTTAAATAATATTTTCCAGGCAGAATCAGTGTTTTCAACAGACAATACTTCTGATGTAATTTTTACACCATATTTTTCTTCATATTCTTTGTTTTTTTCATCTAAAATTTCGTTTAAATTTTTTTTAATCTGATTTTCACTGTTAAAGATATGAAGACCATTGAAAATTTTTTGAGTTGCTTTAGCTATTGCATCTCTTTGGCTAATTTCAAGGTTTTGAGTGTAATCATCAATGAGATATTTGAAATTATCATTTTGCACGGAATCAATATTTTCATTTTGAATGTAATTTATGCAGCTTATAACAAAAATACAAATCAATAATAAGGCTACAATTAAAATAGCCGTTGTTCCTATAATTAAATTTCCTTTAGAGTCAATTTTCATTTTTAAAAATTTATTAAAAAATTAATAAATTAAATAGATAATATAAAATTGAGTTATTCTTTTGAGTAATTCAATAGTAGTTGTTTAGCGATTCGTTGTAAAGTTTATATTGCTATTTAGCTTACGTTCACTGCATTAAAGAAGAATACCGATTTTCCTTAAATCCGGAAAGTGGTAGTATTCCCCTAATTTTTGGCAAATATATTACAAATTCTTCAAAAATGAAAGTGAAACCGGCTTTTTTTGCCCTCTTTTTTTTAATTTTTGGGATAGAGGAAGGGCGATAGCG
>SAMEA3663235__coassemble_1435_pt1 | contig 7086 bp, 8 predicted proteins | sample SAMEA3663235__metabat2_high_PE_030 | metagenome-assembled genome bin SAMEA3663235 (sample SAMEA3663235) | pig gut metagenome | biome: pig gut; feature: pig-associated habitat; material: faeces | place: China | collected 2013 | reverse complement strand
ATGAGTGTTTTTAATCAAATTGACTTCATTTTCAATGTGATTAAAAATATTATTTAAAGGAATGTCGAATTCTTTTCTTCCCCTTTGAACAATTTTCTTACTTGCTTCAAGTGTAGGGGAATCTAAGCTGTATCCACCTAAAGTAGCCACATTAAATCCATAAGGAATAACCTTGTTTAAAAAACTAGCATCAGTTATGCCAGCCATTGGAGCAACTACCTTAAGCATACAAATTCCTCAAGATTATTTTTCAACAACCCAAGTCCACATTTCATTATTATGTGCACGGATTTCTTCAAGACCAATGTCTGCCATATAAGCAGCATCTTCAGCATTTTTAGCTCTTCCAATTCCAGCTTTGAGCTTTATGCCGATTTCTTCATCAATTTCAACCATTATTTCTTCAATGTCTTTCTCAGTTAATCCGTTACATGGAGACATGAAGTTGTCCCCTCCAATGAAGAATAATAATGCTCCTTTTTTAATTAATTTAGTCATTAAGTAATGTTGAGCTTTATTAACACTGAAACTTGTATCAAAAGCAGATTCAATATCGGTTAAAGTTTCAGTGACACTGTTAATGTCAATATGAGCTGCTTGAACGAAGCTGTCTTCTTCACTAACTAAACTGTCAATAGCTAAAATTTCTTTTCTCTCACCTGATTGAGCACTACCTGCTTTTTGAAGAGCGATAGTTGCTAATCTTTGAGCTTCGTGAGGAGTATCTGCAGCTGCTACACCCATACTTACAGTAATAGGGTATTTGTTTCTAATAGATCTTTGAATTCTTAAATGGTCTTCTTCATCTAAACCATTTGAGATTGCAAGCAAGTTATCAAATCTAGTAAAGAAAACTAAACCTTTTCTAGCACCAAAATAACTGTTTAAATCAGCGTATAATCTTGCTTGAAGAATTTGTAAGTCAGATTCAGTCCTTGGTCTTGGAGTGACAGTCCAAGGTCCATAATTGTCAATTTGTATTAATGTCATTTGTATCATTGAATAACACCTTCCCCCTAAGGAATACAATCCTTAATAATTTTAGCCAAATTAATTTTAGCATCTAAATTATCCATAATTGTATTTGTAGTTATTACCTTATTAACTATTTGATTTATTTTGGCAATTTTATCTTCATCTTGTACATCAATTACCATTGTATCTAAAAAATCTTCATATAATGATGCAACACCAATTGATGAAACATCAATATCCAATGCTTTCATAAATTTACTTGCAGGCCCTGAAACAGAATCAGAACCAATAATTGGAGAAACTGCAACAACATAAGTTTCTTTTAGTGCATCACGAACACCATCTAAAGACAATATTGGTGATATTGAAGTAATTGGATTGGATGGGCCAATAATTACTGCATCAGAATTCTTAATAGCTTCAACAATTCCATCACTTGGTGAAACATTGGAGAATTTAATATCTAAAACTTCAGGTTCACTTTGATGTTTAATTAAAAAGTCATGAAATTCCAATTCACCAATATCAGTGATAATCTTAATTTCAGAATCTTCATCACTCATAGGAATAATTCTTGAAGCGATTCCCATATTTTCTGCTTGAATTTCACATGCTTTTGAAAGACCATATTTTTCCATTAATTGTGTCTTTTGTATTTTAGTTGCACGGTCAATGTCCCCAATTCTTAAAAGTTCATCACATCCAAGTTCTTTGAGACGTTCATGAGTAATAAAAGTATCATTTTTAACTCCGTACCAGAATTCATCATTAATCATATCTGCCATTGTATACAATACAGTATCAATATCTGCAGAAACATAAACACCTGAAAAATAATCATTTTCAAGAGTATTAACAATGATTGTCAAATCTTTAGGATCAATGATTTCTTTTAATCCCTGCAATAGTTTTGGAGTACCAGTTCCACCAGATAAAACAGTAATCATTAAATTCACCTAATTTCTAAATACATCAAATTCTTTAGGCATAATAACTGATTTGATTGTTGAATTAACATCTCTTAATGTATCAAAGCTATCGAATCCACGTACGATAACAACAGGAAGTCCTTCATCAGCCTGACCCATAATAAGTGAAGCTGCAGAAGCTAATTCATCACAGGTTGCAATTTCAGTAGTTTCAAGTTCTCTTCCGTATAAATCCTTTTCACCGACTCTTTTCCATATTGGTGAAATACCAGAACATCCAATTGCAGTACCTATAGCACCAAATCTAAATGCTCTTCCCTGAGTATCAGTTATAATAACTGCGATTTCTTCGCCAAATTCTTTTTCTAAGGACTCACGAATTTCAAAAGCAGATTTATCTGCATCAACAGGCATTGGAGTAACTAAACCTTCACCAACATTGGACTCATCAATACCTGCATTAGCACATACAAAACCCTGTTTTGTTTCTGTAATTATAAATTTAGGACCTACAGCAACAATTTCATTTGATTGTTGAATAATTGATTCAACTAATTGAGGGTCTTTTTTAGCTTTTTGAGCAAGTTCAATAGCCTGTGGAGATGGAGTTAAATCATATAGTTTTATGAAATTCTCTTCAGCTTTTGAGATTAAAGTTTCAGCAATTAAAATTATATCCCCATGGCAAAGCCCACAGCCCTGTTTTTCAATAGCTTCTTTAATAATTTTTGAAATATCACTACTACCATCAATAATAGGAATATTCTCTAAACCAAATAATTCAATACTCATAATAATCATCTAAAACAAGTTTAAAAAAAAAGAAAAATTATGGATTGTAGACGTCAATAGTCCACTCTCCATCAAAAATCGCAGCAGATGAAGTTACAGGCTTTTCATATTCTGCAAATGTACCTTCATCGAAAATATATTTTGCTGCATGAGTTGAAGTATCTGCTTCAAATTCAACAGCATCAGGAAGTTGAGAACCATATGTTGAAATGAATGCTGCTTTTCCATATGGAACTTGTTCAACTAAAATTTTATTGTCGTTAACAATACTTATGTAACATTTATATTCATCTTCATCTTCGCTAGCTTTAACAACACCAGCGATTCTTGGAGTGTTATAACTGTCTTTTTCATAATCCATTGTAAGTAATGAATATGCAAGTGCATCTCTTAAATTCATTCCTAAGCGGATTTTGTCTGCTATAACATCAGTTTGTGATCCGTTGGATACAACTGCTACATCACCAACAATCTGAATACAATTGTATGTAATGTATGGATTTTCAAAGATATCTTTTTCAAATCCTTCTTTTGGAACAATAGCTGCTCTATTTTCATATTTAAGACATTGTCTATTTGGAAATGATCTGCTTGAAACCCTATAAGCGATATAAGGTTTGCCTTCGCTGTTCATTCCTGTTGATAAAATTCTACCAGTATACATTTTTATCCCCCTCTAGTTTAAAGTTGTGGACGTTGAACAGCTTTTTCAGGTGAAAATCCAGCAGGAACAACGATATCAATCTCACCAGGTTTGATTGTAATTTGACCTTTGTCCATTACTTCTGCTTGAACACCTACAGCACTATTCAGAATCGTATCAGATCTGTCAACACCATTAACTGTAACTTTATGTAAATTAGCTACAGGAACGACATAATATTCCTCACTACCAGAAACAGATGTAACGTTAGGTTTTCCACCACCATCAACATCTTCTGAAGTGTCTGCTGTTTGAACATCCTCTGAAAAATTACTAGTTACTACTAAAAAAATCATTATTGTGAATAAGATATCAATAAGCGGAACTAAATTGATATTTGGCTTGTTGTCTGAAATCTTTTTTTTATGCTTTCTAACATCAATTGCCATTTAATCACCTATTGTCTTAGTTTACTTTCAGTAATTTCTGCATTAACATTACATTTTTCCAAAATAATATTAGAAATACTCTTATCTAACATACTTGGTTTAAAAGAAACTTTAATATTTGCATATGGATCAGAGATTAATCTTGTATTTACAACACCTTCAGCTTCTTGTAATGCTTCAAGTGCACATTCAACATTTGAATCAACTCTAATTTTAACTACTGCATAACCCCAGTTGGTCATTTTAGTAGCAAGTTCAATTTTATCCATTTCTACTTCAATAAGTCCTTGGATATAAGTATGAAGCGGTATTAATATAATTGTTACAGCAAGACCGACAATAGTTGTTGTCAATGCAACGTAAATACCTTCAGCCATTGCAGTAGGATCAGGATTAACACCTAAAGATTTGAAAGTCATCCAAATACCAATAACGGTACCAATTAATCCTAAAAATGGTGCTAACTCAATAAGAGTCTTGATTGTACCTACACCCTTGGTCATTTTTCCGACTTCAACGATGAAAATTTGTTCCATACTTTCTTCAACTTCGGTTTTATTCTTATAACCAATTTTTAAAGTTTCAGAAATAATTCTGGAAATAGGATTTTTAAAACCATTAATTTGTTTTAAAGCCTCTACAGCCCCACCTCTTTCCATAGCAGTAGTTACAACTCCGAAAATTTCAGTTGTATCTACTTTACTAATTTTTTTAAGATATGCAATCTTTCTTATTGCGATAATAAGACCATAAATACCAATGAAAAGAATCACATAAGTAATGACTCCACCTTGGGCAAAAATATCCATTATCCCATCAATGATTAACATGATACTTTCAATAATCATTTTTATCCTCTATAAATATTAAATTGAAAAATTGTTATACGAATACTTTATAAATTCATATACTTAAATATTTTTTAAAATAAGCGCTAATTTACTTCATTTTTGCAACTGTAGCCCATGATTTTCTAACAAAATCAGGCATTTCATCATAAGTATAATTAGTTAAAAATTTCTTTGTTGTTGGGTCTGAAGGATAACCTGAACCAATTCCACCAGATTTTATAAATTCCTTATTGATTTCTTGAATTTGAGCATCCCTTTCTGCTTTAGCAATAATAGATGCTGCACTAACTTCAATGTATTTATCATCAGCTTTGTGTTCAGCTATAACATCAAATCCAGTATCTTTGCATAAATTATCCTGAAAACGCTGTGCTTTGACATCAACAGCATCAACAATAGCTTTTTCAGGTTTTAATTTTAAAATAATGCTTCCCATAGCATTTTTTTCTATTTCGTTGAGATTGACACCACTTGCTCTTAATTCATCAATTTCGCGAGCAGAAATTACAACAATCTCATATTCAAACATCTTTTTTAGTTTTCTAGATAAAATAGTTCTTCTATTTGGAGTAAGTCTTTTAGAATCTTTAACTCCCATTCTCTCAAGAACTTTATCCATTTTTTCAGGAACAATAACTCCTGCAATAACCATTGGGCCTAAAACAGATCCACGACCGGCCTCATCAATTCCTAAAATATCCATAAAAATCAGTTAAAAAAAGTAAAAAAAAGAGAAATAAATATTAAAATTTATTTCATAGCTCTAAGACGAACTTCAGGTTCTAATGCAAGAGGTTCAGCTGCAACAATTGCAGTACCTTTTGCTACAACAGTCATAGGGTCTTCGGAAACTTCAATAGGGATAGAAATTTCATCGAAGATTCTTTCTTTCATACCACGAAGTCTTGAAGTTCCACCAACTGCAACTGAGTTATTGTAAACACCCATCATTAATTCCGGAGATAATCTTTCTAAAACAATGTTTAATCCATCAATGATTTCTTGCATGTAAGGTTCAGCTGCTTCTGCAACAAGCATGGAGTCAATGATAACTTTTTTAGGTCTGTTGGTTTCTAAGGATTTACCTATGATTTCAACACTGAGATTTTCTAATTGTTCGGAACAGTGAACCATACCAACTTCGATTTTAGCAGATTCAGCATCATGAATACCAATAGCAACATCGTATTTATCAGCTACAAGGTCAACAATTTTGTTATCAATGTCATCTCCACCACATCTAACAGTTTCAATATCATTAATACCACCAAGAGAGATGATAACAATATCAGTTGATCCAGCACCAATATCAACAACCATAGTTCCGTTTGGTTCAGCAATAGGTAATCCTGCACCGATAGCTGCTGCTAATCCTTCACTAATAACTAAAATATTTTGTGCTCCTGCTTTTCTACCAATTTCTTCAGCAGCATTTTTTTCTACTTCAGAAGCATCTCCAGGAATACCGATAACAATTCTTCCAACGCATTCGCCTTCATCTATACCGATTTGCATTGCTTTAATTAATAATGCTTGAGCTTGAACAACATTTTCAATTACACCTTTTTTCAAAGGTCTTACAGCAAGAATATCCTCAGGAGTTCTTCCTAACATTTTTTTAGCTTCTTCACCAACAGCTAAAACTTCTGAAGGGTCGTCTTTTTTAACAGCAACTACAGATGGAATTTGGTATAAATCAAATTTGTCACCTGAAGGTTTTGCGATTACAGTGTTTAATGTTCCTAAATCAATTCCTAAACTATTGCTAATAACTTTGGCGTCATTAATCTGAGGTTCTTCTTCTTTTCCAAAAATATTCATGATTACTCCTCCGTTACAATATCTTTAAAGTCAATAACGAAAATTCTGTTAGATGTAGCTATACTTTGAACTTTTTTAATTTCTTCTTCTTTGTCTACAGAAATCAAAATTGTTGATAAAACAACTTCATTTGCATTATAAAATGGTTTCAATGCAGATTTAACGAAATTAGGTAATTTAACATCATTACTTAAATCAACATCAATAAATGCAGTAGTTTGTGAATCCTGTAAAATTGCAAAAGATACTTTAGATCTCTCGATTACTGAAACTGTTTTTTTAATGACATCATCAGGTGCGACAAATACCATTAAATTAGGTTCTTCAGTTAAGTGTTTGCGTAAAATCCTTATATAAGCTCCACCATACTGATTTGCAATTTTTTTAAATTCATCAATGTAAATAGAGTTTCCGTAAATCATGATAAAATCGAATTTTTTATCTAATTTACCTTCATTTAACATTACATGTTCTCTGAACAATATTTTAACTTTGTGATTTGATGCAATAGCTTTGTAAACTATTTTATCAACCAAATCAGTATTTCCTGCAATAAGACACCAACTTTTTTCGATTTCATAATCATTGTTGGAAGTTATCCTTGCAGCCTGTCTAAGAACACGTAT
>SAMEA3663235__coassemble_1067_pt1 | contig 8457 bp, 2 predicted proteins | sample SAMEA3663235__metabat2_high_PE_030 | metagenome-assembled genome bin SAMEA3663235 (sample SAMEA3663235) | pig gut metagenome | biome: pig gut; feature: pig-associated habitat; material: faeces | place: China | collected 2013 | reverse complement strand
TAGTAATGGTGTTGCTTCTTTGCCTATTGGATTGGCTGTTGGTAAATACACATTCAATTTAGAATTTGCTGGTGAAGGAAACATACAGCCTAGTTCTTTATCAGTTGCTATTGAAGTTGTAAAAACCCCTGCACCTGCAACCAATGGTTATGGTTATTGGGTTTTCGGAGCTGATATGAAAAATGTTGACTTAAATTCATTAGCTTCAAAAGGAACTACTGATTTGTTCTTAAATTATTATGCAATTGAAACACATGGTAAAACAGCTGTTGAATCATGGATTGCAAAAGCTAGCAATTTAGGAATTAGAGTTCATATCTGGATGCAGTCATTCAATGATGGTGAATGGATAAATCCAGTTAAAGATGGACAGGTTAATCAGAAATACTTCAATGAAAAAATAGCTGAAGCGGAATCTTATGCTGCTGTAAAAGGAGTAGCAGGTATTCACTTGGATTATTTAAGATATCCTGGTAATGCTTATAAGACTACTGGTGGTACTGAAGCTATTAACACATTCGTTAAACAGATTGTAAGTGCAATTAGAGCTGTTAATCCAGATCTTATTATTTCAGCTGCATTAATGCCTGAATGTGATGATCTTAAATATTATTATGGTCAGGACTATGATGTAATAAGTAAATATATGGATGCTGTTCTTCCAATGGTTTACAAAGGGAACTATGAAGCAGGTTCTGCTTGGATTACATCAACCAGTAAATGGTTTGTAGAACATTCTAAAGGTGCTAAAGTATGGACAGGTTTACAAGGATATGAAAGTGATAGTAATGTTGTTCCATTACCTTCCGCTGAGATAAAACATGATGCAGAAGCTGCATTGAAAGGTAAAGCAGATGGTGTTATTATATTTAGATGGGGAGTAACTAACTTTGTTGACTTCAAATCATTGTCACCGTCTACAACTGTAACTATTTCAGAAATTCTTGCTGCAGCTAGTGATTTAAAATCAACTATTGATTCAACTAAGGCTGTTCCTAAAACAGTTAAAGTTGGTGGAGTAAGTTATTCTACTGCTCAGTTCTTATACATGATGGGTGAAGCAATAACTCAAATCAATGCAGGTAAAACTTCTTCAGAAATTGTTCCTATATCTGCTATTGCTCCAGCAAGTCCTAGTGATTCATATAAATCTGGAAGTCTCAGCCTTGCTAAATATGTTGATGTGGCAAGTAGAGTTAGCAAATATATAATCAATAATGGTGGTCAAGTTCCAAATTACGCTAGTTCAGATTTAGGTAACATTGGTTATGATTCTTTAGTAAAAATGTTTGCAACTATTTTAGTAGATTACAAAGTTAACGCTAAATTACCAAGTTCTATAAAATTGACTAGTAACAGCATTTTAATAGGAGATCAAGGACCTTCCACTCCTCCTATTAACTCATCAGTAACTACTCCTATTGTAACTGGTGATGCAATTGCTATTGATGATATCCTCTCAGGTGCTTCTAATGTGAAAAAATTCATTGCAGATAATGGAAGATTACCAAATACTGTTACAGTAGCTGGAACTACATTCTCAATGGCTGAATTTACCTACTTGATGACTCAGGCTATCTATCATCTTGGAAATTCCAATAACAGTAATGTAATTATCATTAGTGGAGTTAATGAAGCTGAAAATCCTACTTCAGGAGATTCCATTAATTCTGTAAACTTGGAGATGGAAAAATATATTACTGCAGCATTCAATGTTGGAAAATACATTAAAGATAATAATCAGGCTCCAAACTATGTTACTACAGATATTGGTAAAATCTGTTATGATGAATATGTTGATGCATTTGCACGTGTATTGGCATTTTATGTAACTGAAGGAGTCATGCCTAATTGGGTAAACATTAACACAGCTTCTGGTTCAAGTTCCGGATCTATTACTGCTACAGGTACTGGTTTAAATGAGATAAACACTGCAACTGACTTATCTAAATATCTTAAAGCAACTATGAACTGTCAAGTTGACAATGCAAAAATTAAAGCTATTGTTGATAAAGTTACTAAAGGATTATCCTCTGTAAAAGACAAAGCTGTTGCAATTTATAACTATGTAAAGGATTATATTGATTATTCATTCTATTATGATACCAAACATGGTGCAGTAGGTACTTTGGAAGTAGGATCTGGAAACTGTGTTGACCAAGCTCATTTGTTAGTTGCTATGTTGAGAACTGCTGATATTCCAGCAAGATATGTTCACGGAACATGTACATTCTCAAGTGGATCTACTTATGGTCACGTATGGGCTCAAGTATTAATTGGGGACATATGGTATGTTGCTGATCCAACCAGTTCAAGAAATTCATTTGGAAAAATCGTAAATTGGAATACCAAATCTTATACTGTGCACACAATCACAAATGAGATTACATTCTAATTTCATTTTTTTCTTTTTTATTTTTTGGTTATTTTAAATTAATTAAATTCTTTTTTTCTATATTTTTAGCATTATTTGTGCTTTATTTTATTTTTTTAACATTCTTATCGTTTTTTGTTTATATGAGCTTATTTTTTGAATTTATCCATTAAATTTGTTGTTTTTTGTTTTAACTTAAATAAAATCAATGTTTTTAGTTTAGATAACTTTAAATAATCTCTTATTTTATATTATATCCTTTAACATTGATGTTTTTAAATTTGTATTGTTAATTATCTTAAAAAATAGTTTCATATCATTTTATTGTTTTATAGCTTAATTGAAGTTAATGTTTACTTTATATTTAATTTTCATAATGTTTTAACCTTATTTTTAAAAAATAAACTTATTTAAGGCTATTTAGCAAATAAAAAGGTTTATATAAGATATTTATATATACATATTCTTAAGGTGGGACTATTGTCTCATTGTTTATTAAATAATTGTTGTGGAGGTAAAATTATTTTGAATAAAAAATTATTGCTCACTGGTTTTATTGTACTTACAGTAGCTATATTAACTGTTGGTACAGTTTCAGCAAGTGATGTAAATATTACAGATTCTCACACTCAAAGTGTGTTAGATGATACATTAAGTGTTCCAATGAATGAGGAGTTATCATCAAATTTAGCATCTGATGAAAATGTTGATAGAGTATTGTCTAATGATTTAGAATCTGACAAGTCAAATAATTTATCAACTAACTCTAATGATGGTAAGTCTTTAAATGATGTTTTAAAATCAGGATCTGTTGATAAAAGCATTGTTAGTGAAGATGTTACCAAATATTATAAAGGAAATGAAAAACATGTTGCTACATTTTATGATAACAATGGAAATCCATTAGCTAATACTCAAATTAGCTTTACAATAAAATGTAGTGCGTTTACAAAAACTTATACAAAAGTAACTGATGCAAATGGTGTTGCATCATTGGCAATTGGTCTTAATCCTGGTACTTATCAGATTATTTCAAATAATCCTGTCACTGACCAGAATTTAACCACTACAGTTACAGTTTTATCAACTATTAATGCTACTGACATTACTAAAGTATATTTGGATGGTAGAAAATTCTATGCTACTTTCGTAAACGCTGACGGTAGTGCATTAGCTAATACATATGTGAAATTTAAATTAAACGGAAACACCTATTCTTCAAAAACTGATGCAAAAGGTGTTGCTGGTCTTAGTGTAAGTTCTCTAAATGTTGGTACTTACAAAGTGATTTCATATAATATTGATGGTTTAACTAGAACCAACTCTATTAAAGTAATTGCTTCAACTACTTCCCAGCTCATTACAACTAGTTACACTTTCAGTGAAACTGATAAAAAAATTATTAAAGTAACTTTACATAATGGGTTAGGATATGCACCAAATGCAGGAAAAACAGTAAAAGTAACAATAAATGGTGTTACATACTCTGCTACTACAGACAGTAATGGTGTAGCTTCATTTACTTTACCTTATTCACTTGCTGTGGGATCATACAATGCAAAATACACTTTTGCAGGAAACAGTTTCTACTCTCCATCAAGTGCTACAGATACAGTAACAATCAAAGAAAGTAATTCTAAATTAACTGTTACAAGTCCTACTATATTCATAAAAGGTGAAGGAGCACCTCTCCAAGTTACTTTAACCTCTGAAGGTACTCCTTTAGCAGGAAAAGAAGTAATTTTTAAACTTGGTACAAAATCATACACTAGAATTACTGATAGTAATGGTGTTGCTTCTTTGCCTATTGGATTGAATGTTGGTAAATACACATTCAACTTTGAATTTGCAGGAGAAGGAGACATATCTCCATGTTCCGCATCAGTACAAATTTCTGTTGTAAATGCACCTGCACCAGTTGATTCTAAGATTACTGTTGTTAGTCCAACTACATTTATTAAAGGCGCTGGTGAGTCTTTGAAAGTTTCTTTAACTTCTGGTGGTAAAGCGTTAGTTGGAAAAGAAGTTGTTTTCAAATTGGGTTCAAAATCTTATAATAGGGTTACTGATAGTAATGGTGTTGCTTCTTTGCCTATTGGATTGGCTGTTGGTAAATACACATTCTACTTTGAATTTGCTGGTGAAGGAAACATACAGCCTAGTTCTTTATCAGTTGGTATTGAGGTTGTAAAAGCTCCTACACCTGTTGCTTCTAAAATTACGGTTGTAAGTAAAACTACATTTGTAAAAGGTGCTGGTGAGTCTTTGAAAGTTTCTTTAACTTCTGGTGGTAAAGCGTTAGTTGGAAAAGAAGTTGTTTTCAAATTGGGTTCAAAATCTTATAATAGGGTTACTGATAGTAATGGTGTTGCTTCTTTGCCTATTGGATTGGCTGTTGGTAAATACACATTCAATTTAGAATTTGCTGGTGAAGGAAACATACAGCCTAGTTCTTTATCAGTTGCTATTGAAGTTGTAAAAACCCCTGCACCTGCAACCAATGGTTATGGTTATTGGGTTTTCGGAGCTGATATGAAAAATGTTGACTTAAATTCATTAGCTTCAAAAGGAACTACTGATTTGTTCTTAAATTATTATGCAATTGAAACACATGGTAAAACAGCTGTTGAATCATGGATTGCAAAAGCTAGCAATTTAGGAATTAGAGTTCATATCTGGATGCAGTCATTCAATGATGGTGAATGGATAAATCCAGTTAAAGATGGACAGGTTAATCAGAAATACTTCAATGAAAAAATAGCTGAAGCGGAATCTTATGCTGCTGTAAAAGGAGTAGCAGGTATTCACTTGGATTATTTAAGATATCCTGGTAATGCTTATAAGACTACTGGTGGTACTGAAGCTATTAACACATTCGTTAAACAGATTGTAAGTGCAATTAGAGCTGTTAATCCAGATCTTATTATTTCAGCTGCATTAATGCCTGAATGTGATGATCTTAAATATTATTATGGTCAGGACTATGATGTAATAAGTAAATATATGGATGCTGTTCTTCCAATGGTTTACAAAGGGAACTATGAAGCAGGTTCTGCTTGGATTACATCAACCAGTAAATGGTTTGTAGAACATTCTAAAGGTGCTAAAGTATGGACAGGTTTACAAGGATATGAAAGTGATAGTAATGTTGTTCCATTACCTTCCGCTGAGATAAAACATGATGCAGAAGCTGCATTGAAAGGTAAAGCAGATGGTGTTATTATATTTAGATGGGGAGTAACTAACTTTGTTGACTTCAAATCATTGTCACCGTCTACAACTGTAACTATTTCAGAAATTCTTGCTGCAGCTAGTGATTTAAAATCAACTATTGATTCAACTAAGGCTGTTCCTAAAACAGTTAAAGTTGGTGGAGTAAGTTATTCTACTGCTCAGTTCTTATACATGATGGGTGAAGCAATAACTCAAATCAATGCAGGTAAAACTTCTTCAGAAATTGTTCCTATATCTGCTATTGCTCCAGCAAGTCCTAGTGATTCATATAAATCTGGAAGTCTCAGCCTTGCTAAATATGTTGATGTGGCAAGTAGAGTTAGCAAATATATAATCAATAATGGTGGTCAAGTTCCAAATTACGCTAGTTCAGATTTAGGTAACATTGGTTATGATTCTTTAGTAAAAATGTTTGCAACTATTTTAGTAGATTACAAAGTTAACGCTAAATTACCAAGTTCTATAAAATTGACTAGTAACAGCATTTTAATAGGAGATCAAGGACCTTCCACTCCTCCTATTAACTCATCAGTAACTACTCCTATTGTAACTGGTGATGCAATTGCTATTGATGATATCCTCTCAGGTGCTTCTAATGTGAAAAAATTCATTGCAGATAATGGAAGATTACCAAATACTGTTACAGTAGCTGGAACTACATTCTCAATGGCTGAATTTACCTACTTGATGACTCAGGCTATCTATCATCTTGGAAATTCCAATAACAGTAATGTAATTATCATTAGTGGAGTTAATGAAGCTGAAAATCCTACTTCAGGAGATTCCATTAATTCTGTAAACTTGGAGATGGAAAAATATATTACTGCAGCATTCAATGTTGGAAAATACATTAAAGATAATAATCAGGCTCCAAACTATGTTACTACAGATATTGGTAAAATCTGTTATGATGAATATGTTGATGCATTTGCACGTGTATTGGCATTTTATGTAACTGAAGGAGTCATGCCTAATTGGGTAAACATTAACACAGCTTCTGGTTCAAGTTCCGGATCTATTACTGCTACAGGTACTGGTTTAAATGAGATAAACACTGCAACTGACTTATCTAAATATCTTAAAGCAACTATGAACTGTCAAGTTGACAATGCAAAAATTAAAGCTATTGTTGATAAAGTTACTAAAGGATTATCCTCTGTAAAAGACAAAGCTGTTGCAATTTATAACTATGTAAAGGATTATATTGATTATTCATTCTATTATGATACCAAACATGGTGCAGTAGGTACTTTGGAAGTAGGATCTGGAAACTGTGTTGACCAAGCTCATTTGTTAGTTGCTATGTTGAGAACTGCTGATATTCCAGCAAGATATGTTCACGGAACATGTACATTCTCAAGTGGATCTACTTATGGTCACGTATGGGCTCAAGTATTGGTTGATGACATGTGGTATGTTATTGACCCAACAAGTTCAAGAAATTCATTTGGAAAAATCGTAAATTGGTATACCAGTTATTATACTATACATACAATCACAAATAATATCCAATTCTAATTTACTTTTTTTCTTTTTTTATTTTTTTTATACACTTCTATTTTTATTAAAAACTAATTTTCAAGAACTTTTTTATAGTTTAACTTATAAAATATTAAATTAATCATTTTATAGGTGAAATTTAATGGCTAATAAAATTAGTGATAATATTGAAGAATACCTTGAAGTTCTTTATGGTAATGGAAGTAATGGAGAACAGGTTTCCACTACTAAATTATCTAGTGAATTAGGTTTTGCACCTGGAAGTGTAACTCAAATGCTTAAGAAATTGGAAACTTTAGGTTATATTGAGTATACTCCATATAAAGGAGCTATTTTAACTGCTGAAGGTTTGGAAATAGCACAAAAAATTACCAGAAAACACAGACTTTTGGAAATCTTCTTATTAGATATTTTAAAAATCAAAATGGAAAATGTTCATGAACAGGCTTGTGAGATGGAACATGCTTTGTCTGATGAAGCTGAAAGGGCATTATGTATGATGTTAAAAAATCCTGATTTATGTCCTGATAAGAATGTAATTCCTTCTTGTAATTTTGATTTTGATAATTGTAATCAATGTTATTCTCAAAAAGATTTCGACATGGCTTCAACTAGAGATTTTAGTGTATTAGCATTATCTGAATTGAATTTAGATACTGAAGGTGTCATTTCATTTATCAGAGGTAATGATGAATTGTTAGGTATTATCGATAACTTAAACATTAAAATCGGCGGTAATTTAGTTTTCAAGGTTGATGACAACAATGATGAAAACTTGTTTTTAGTTACTATTGATGATGTCGAGTTTAAAATTCCTTTAAAGTTAGCTAATAATATTTTTATTAGAATTTAACTTTTTTCTTTTTTTAAAAAAATATATATAATATCTATTTCATATTAATTATCATTAAATATAATTTATTTCTTTTTACGGTGTTTTAATGCGTGGTAATTTATCAAATGATATTGTATCTATTAAAATTGAAGAAGGAAGTAAAAGACCAATTGCTTTACATGAAAAAAGTCTTTTTGGTAAAATTGAATCTGATTCATTAAATCTTTCTTTAATTGAAGCTTGTTACTTGTTAGAAAAAGGTCGTTTGGATATTTATGAAGATGATGTCGAGTGTAGTGTCGGCTATATCATTGATCTTTTAAAAGAACAGGACTTTTTTGGAAAATATGTTGTTTATCGTGATTTAAAAGACCGTGGGTATGTAATCAAGACTGGTTTTAAATATGGGTCTGATTTTAGATTGTATAACCGTGGAAGAGGACCTGGTCAAGGACATTCAGATTATTTGGTTAAAATTATTTTTGAAAATTATGAAATCAATGCTCTTGACTTT
>SAMEA3663235__coassemble_998_pt1 | contig 8789 bp, 10 predicted proteins | sample SAMEA3663235__metabat2_high_PE_030 | metagenome-assembled genome bin SAMEA3663235 (sample SAMEA3663235) | pig gut metagenome | biome: pig gut; feature: pig-associated habitat; material: faeces | place: China | collected 2013 | reverse complement strand
TATGGTTTTCTATGGGAATTTCATTTCGCTGCAAGCCTTCTATATTACAATTATTATTATACTTTACTTATTTTTGATTTGTTTATTTTAACTGTTTTATTTACATCAATTGCATATTTTTGGTGATTTTTTTGAAAATTAAAGTTTTAGATACTACATTACGTGATGGAGAACAAACTCCTGGTGTTTCTTTAACTCCATTAGAAAAATTGAGAATTGCAAATAAACTTGATGAAATTGGTGTTGACTATATTGAAGCAGGTTCTGCAATTACTTCTGAAGGTGAACGTGAATCCATTAAGGAAGTTACTCAACAAGGTTTTAATGCTGAGATTCTAAGTTTTTCCAGACCTTTAACTATTGATATTGATTATTGTTTAGATTGTGATGTTGATGGAGTTAATTTGGTTGTTCCAACTTCAGATTTACATATTTCAGATAAATTAAAAATGACCCGTGAGGAATTAATCGATTTATCTAATAATGCTGTTGATTATTGTAAAGACCATGGATTAACTGTTGAGTTATCTGCTGAAGATGCTTCCAGATCAGATATTTCTTTTTTAAAATCTGTTTATCAAAATGGTATTGAATGTGGTGCTGATAGAATCTGTCTTTGTGATACTGTGGGTATATTAACACCAGATTCTTCTTTTGAATTATTTAGCAATTTTAAAGACTTTAAAGTTCCAGTTTCAGCTCATTGTCATAACGATTTTGGACTTGCAGTTGCTAATACTTTATCTGCTATTAAAGGTGGTGCTACTACCTTCCATTCTACTATTAATGGTATTGGTGAGAGAGCAGGTAATACTTCTTTTGAAGAATGTGTTGTTAGTATTGACAGATTATTTTCACAATTCACCACTAATATAAAAATCAATGAAATCTATGACATTTCCAAGTTAGTTGCAAGATCAACTGGTGTTTATATTCAGCCAAATAAAGCAATTGTTGGTGAGAATGCATTTGCTCATGAATCAGGTATTCATTCTGATGCTATTATTAAAAATTCTGCTACCTATGAACCTATGACACCTGAACTTGTTGGAAGAAAACGTAAATTTGTCATTGGTAAACACATGGGTACTCATGGATTGGATAACAGACTTAAAGAGTTAGGGTTACATGTTAATAAAACCCAGCTTCAGCACATTTGTAATGATATTAAAAATTTAGCAGACAAAGGAAAAACTGTAACTGATGTTGATTTGCAGGCAATTGCTGATAACGTTTTGGAAATTAACCACGAAGATAGAATTAAATTAGATGAATTAACTATTGTTTCTGGAAATAAAGTAATGCCTACTGCATCTGTTAAGATTATTTTTGATGGTGATGAAGTTCTTAATGCTGGTGTAGGTTTAGGTCCTGTTGATGCTGCTATTAATGCTTTAAAATCTCTTGATGCATTTAGTGATGTGGATTTAATTGAATATCACGTAGATGCTATTACTGGTGGTACTGATGCATTTATTGATGTAATTATTAAATTGCAAAAAGGAGATAAAGTTGTTTCTGCTCGTGGTACTGAACCTGATATTATTAATGCTAGTGTAAAAGCTTATGTTGCAGGAGTTAACAGATTATTGCGTGATTAGGTGTAAACATGTACATGGATAATATTCAAATTTTGGGTTTCAAAGGAACAATTAATTCTATTGGAGAAACACTTGATTATATTGATAGTATTAAGGAAGATGGTGAAATTATACAACTTCTAAATGCAGATTCAATAGTTTCAAAAAATCACATAATTCATGGTGTTAATCAGGCACTTCTTGCTTTTGATAGAGGTGAAAATCTGGCTAATGATTTAAGTGTTGAGATTGCTCTTAGATGTTCTGCCCAAAGACAAATTTCAAAAGCATTTAATATTCTTGGTTTAAAAGAAGGTGAAATGAACTTATGCGTTATTTTAATTAACAGCAAAGATCATTTTGAAGAGTTGTCTAAAATTTTTACACCTGATGATAGTGTTTTTGATTTGGATGAATCTAATTTGATAAAAATTTATAAAATTAGTGATGATGAAATTATAAATATGTCTTTAGAAGACATAATTATTGATAGAATTGCAAAACTTACTGTAAATTATTAAGTTTTAATTCTTCAATTATTTTATCCAAATTCTCTTTTTTAAGACATTCATAGTCCAGATTTTTTATTTCTACTGCAATAGCTTTTTGTTTTATTCTATTATAATTTGGACATGTTGTAATAAATCCACTTTTATCTGTAGTTAGTGTTTTTTTCAAATTCCAACCTATTGACTTTGCATCATCATGTGGAATAATTACATTTATGCCTCTTTTATCTTTATGTAGTGCACTATCAATGTGTTTTTTTATGTAGTCTGTTGCATTTACTGTGTCTTCTAGTTTTTTTCCAACATTATCAAGTTCACTATCTATACCAGCACATACAATTTGTGATGTTTTACTTAATTTTTGAGGAAGTGAAGACTGTTTAAAAATTTCTTCATTGTTTGATGCAATAAAACCACCCTGTCCTACATTAATTATCTTAGGTGATCCTGTAGATGCAAGTATAATATCTGAATGTCTTCCAAGTTTGTTTTTGTTATCTCCAATACCTGCAGATGCATCTTCAATAGTTAATATATTGTTAGTTTTACAGTATTTTGCAATGCCTTTGGTGTTTTGCTCTGCACAATATCCTGCAAAACTTGTATAAATTAATGCAGAATCTTCTTTTATATCCAAATCATCTATATAATTAGGTTCAATTAATCCAGAATCTGTTTTTAGAGTTATTACATTTTTATCTAAAAATTTTGCAATCTGTTTAAATCCGTGCCATCCTCCCTGATCTGGAACAATAATATCTCCTTTAATAGCTGAAAGTGTAATGAAAATACCATTGTTTCCACTGGAACAAATTTCCACTTCATCTTTATTTGTTAATGTTTTGATTTTTTCACAGCAACTTTCTTCAAAGTTTATATTACTTAAGTTTCCTAATGCAACTTCAGACATTACACGTCTTGTTTTTTGTGAGATAGTTTTAAATTTAAACATAATTATCCACTTTTAAAATACATATCTAATGTTGTTTGTTTTGTGTGAAGCATTTCATTCATTAATGTTCCCTGTTTTACATATTTGTTTATAGGTATTCTAAGTTTAGTTCCTGCATATTCCAAACAGTCTTCTAAGGTTTCAAATTCTATATATGGTCTTTGCATTGCTTCTTTAATGTTTTCACGTACATTAAAAACACCTAAAGGAACATATCCATCATATGCTTCTCTTAAAATTAAAAGTCCAGATTGCTTTTTAATTTGCATTAAATAATCTAAAACTGCCATTTTTGCAGTATAATAACATCCTCCAACAATGGAATATTCTTTTTTACCACCATTTGTTTCATAATCAGAAAAGATTAACTCTTCATTTCTCATTAATTTGATAAATGCTTCATACCATTCATATTGCCATTCTGTTGGAGTTAATATGATTACATAATAATTATTTAAAGCTCCAAATTCGAAAACTCTGTATGTATCCAGTATTTCGAATTTTCTAACTTCTTTTAAAAATTCATCTGCAAGAGTTGAATCACATGCTGTAATAGACCAGCGTGTTGGAACAAGTCTTCTTCTTTTTTTAGTTCCAATAGCACCTACTGAAAATGCTTTTTGCATTGCTGTAAATGGAACGTCTTTATTGTGAAGGTTTACAATAGCTTCTGCGGATTTTAAATCAGTATCATAAAATGTTTTTTCTAATTGTCTGTCCCATTTAACTGCATCAATATCAAACTTTTCAATAACTGCACTTGGTCCGTGAGGCATACTGTCTTCGGTAAGTAAAGACCCTGTTGGTCTTCTTCCAAATGTTGCTTCACTGTCAATTGATTTTGATGCAAGAGAAATATCCTGAAGCTTTTCAATAAATGGATTTTCCAAATCATCAACTTTTATTAGTTGTTTTCCTCTTACAAGATTCATTCTGTAGTTGATAATCTCTTCCTGGGTTTTATTTTGACCAATCCATTCTTCAGGAGTGTCCATAATTGATGTATCTCCCATTTGAGAACTCATCATAGGTCCGGCATAAACTTTAGGATAGGACCATCTTCCAATAAATACTGATGGGGGGGTTGTTCCTTCAAGATTTTTTCCAACTTTAACAGATTTCATTTGGATTTGTTCTGTTAATTTGGCAAGATAAGCATTTTTAGTGGTTTTCATTTTATCTTATGTAAAAAAGTAAAAAAAAAGAAAATACTATTAATAAAATAGTATTTAACAGAATTCGATGGTTGCAGGTGGTTTGTCACTTACAGATAAAGCGACGTGGGTAACTTCAGAAATTTCTGAGGTAATTCTTTTGGATATAGTTTGTACAACTTCCCATGGAAGTTCAGCAACAGATGCGGTCATTGCATCAATAGAGTTAACTACTCTAACAACAACTAAGTATCCAAAGTCTCTTTGGTCACCTTTTACACCAGTAACTTTGGTATTGGTTAATACTGCAAAGTATTGCCATACTTCTTTATCGATTCCTGCAGCTTCAATTTCATCACAAACAATTTTGTTTGCTTTTCTACAGATTTCAACATTTTCACGGGTAAGTGCTCCAACAACACGCACACCAAGACCAGGTCCTGGGAAAGGTTGTCTGTAAACGGTAGTTGCAGGTAAATCGAGTTCATCACCGATTTCTCTTACTTCGTCTTTGTATAAGTCACGTATTGGTTCACATAATTCTAATTCCATTCCGCTTGGAAGAGCTAAGTTGTGGTGAGATTTGATTTCACCTTTAGTTTCAATCCAATCTGGAGCAATGGTTCCTTGTACTAAGAATTTAGCACCAGATTTAATTGCTTCTCTTTCAAATACATCAATGAATACTTTTCCGATAATTTTTCTTTTTTCTTCAGGATCTTCAACTCCTGCAAGAGCATCCATAAATTCATCGGAAGCATCAACAAATTTAAAGTTTAATCTGTCTTTGAAAGTGTTGGTTACTTGTTCAACTTCTCCTTCTCTTAAAAGACCGTGGTCTACAAAAACAGCAGTTAAGTTGTCACCAATTGCTTCCTGTACGAGAACAGAACATACTGAACTGTCTACTCCACCGGACAATGCAATGATCGCTTTTTCGTCACCAATTTGATCTTTGATTTTTTGAATGGATTCTTCGATAAATTCTTTTGGGCTTAACATTATAATTCCTCGTCTTCCTCTTCTTCGTAATCTTCAATTAACTGTTTAATAATTGCTTCAAGGCCATTGTCATTTCCTGATTCAATAGCTTCAAAGATTTCATCAAATTTAACGTATTTTTCTAATTTCACGGATTTTTGACCAATACCTGAAATTCTAAAACCGTATTCTTCATCTCCAATAGGGATGTTGATGAATCGTTTTTTTAATCCTGTTTTGAATTCGTTTGCTTTATCTCTTAAATCATCAGCATTATCAATCATTTTCGCACCTATCTTTACAGATTTTATAAAAATTATTAAAAATTACTTCTCCTTTTGGAGTGTGATGTACTTCAGGGTGGAACTGTATTCCATATACATCTTTATCTTTATGTTTAAATGATTCAACATCGCATAAGTTGGAACTAGCCAAGACTTCGAATTCTTCAGGAACTGTTTTAACTTCATCCTTGTGGGATGACCAAACATCGATTTCAGGAGCTAGACCTTCAAATAAGTTTTCATCATTTTTAATGTCTATTTTAACTTGAGCATAACTTTCAGTTTCAGAAGTGCTTACTTCTCCACCATATGCTTTAGCAATTAACTGATGGCCAAGACAGATTCCGAGTATTGGAATGTCAAAGTGTTTGATGTACTCTTCACTTAAACCTGCACCTTCAATTGATGGTCCTCCACCTAAAATTAATCCGATAGGATTTTCAGCTTCAATTTCCTCAATGGATAATTCGTTTGAAACTAGTTTAGCTGGAATTTTTAAGTATTGTAAACTTCTAGCGATTCTGTGATTATATTGGCCTTTGTTATTAATTACTAAAATTGTCATCTTATGCTCCATTAAAATATAATGATATTATTTTTAGTTTTTTTATTTATTATAGTTTATTGAAAAATTTATATATTAAATAAAATAAATCAATCTTATATGGAACTTAAAGATTTAATATTCGTTATTGCTGCAATTTTAATAGCAGTAGTTTTACTTAAAATATTCTTTTGGCTGTTGCCGGTACTTGTAGTGTTAGTAATAGCATTTTTTATCTACATTTATTTGCAAGAACATTACTGAATATCTTCAAATGCGGAAGTTGCAGCGACTGCACCTTCCCCACAAGCTACAACCCACTGTTTTAAGCCAACACAGACATCACCAACGGCATATACATAGTCAACGTTAGTTTTTTGAGCTTTGTCAGTTATGATATGTCCTGATTCATCCAGTTTCACGTTTAGCTGATATGCCAAATCAGTATGCGGCATGTATCCTACGCTTACGAACACTCCATTAGTTGGAAGTTCACTCAATTTTCCTGTTTTTGTGTCTTTTAATACAACAGACTCCACAAGCATGTTTCCTTTTATCTCTTCAACGGTTGCGTTCATTATTGTTTTTATTTCATTTTCTTTTATTTTGTCCTGTAAGTGCTTTTGAGCCTTGAATTCATCCCTTCTGTGAATAAGGGTAACGTTTGCTCCAAGGTTTTTGAGGTATAATGCTTCCTGAAGTGCACTGTTTCCTCCACCCACCATTACAATGTCACGTCCGGCAAAGAAAAATCCGTCGCAGGTAGCGCAGTAGCTAACTCCTTTTCCTCTAAATTCTTCTTCTCCTTTTGCACCTAACTGTCTGTGTGAGCTTCCGGTTGCAAGAATTATTGTTTTGGATTGGTATGTTTCCTTGCTGGTCTTAACTGTGAATCTGTATTCACCATCTTCCTTTGTGATTTCCTCAACGCATTCCATTTCATTTAACTCACAGTTCTTTATGGCTTGTTCCTTCATCTTTTCTACAAGTTCAAGACCTGAAATCATGTCATATCCTGGATAGTTTTCCATTGCAGGAACCTCACGGCCCAGGCCTCCTGCCATGTCCTTGTCCAAAATTAAATTTCTAGTTCCCTGACGGCCTGCATAAATTCCAGCGGTCAATCCGCCGGGTCCGGCTCCGATAATAATAATATCATATTGATTCATGTTAAAAACCTCTAATTATATATTAAGTCAAATGATAATTAAAATTATGTATAGGATTTATTGCATTAATCTTCATGAACTTCTAGTGGATTGCTAAAACAGATGGAATGCTTGTTTTTATTAAACACTTTCTATTAAACCAAATGGATTTATACTGAAAACGGCGCTCAAGCTATTTATAGATGTTATCAACAAACAGAAAAAGATTTTATTGTACCAATTGAAAGTTTTTCTAAAGATATTAAATAAATATTTTTTATATTAATATCTAAAGGAGGTAAATTATCATAAGAATAATCAACTATCTTATTAATTAGTGTAAACCTTTTAATCTTTTTTCTTTTGCTTTTTTTAAGACTTCTTCTGCGGATTGATTTTCATGAGCTCCTTCACGCAGCAGCATCAATAGTTTGTGATAATCATGAGCCAGTAAATCGTAGCGGGATATCCATTCACTCAATTCCATGCTCCTTACCCAATCAGTTACTTTAGATTCACTCCCGAACATTATTTTTGCAACATGGAAATATTCATTTTCAATAATCTTGTTTTCACATTTTCCCAAATATATTGCATAAGTTTTACTCGGAAGATATTCAATGTCTGATGCCTTTGAACATTCTTTTGGAGTATCTTTATCATCTGCAACGTAACCTATCAGCATATCATCCAAATAAACTACCAGATTAGGTACAAATTCTCCTCCCCAATCTTTTTTCTCTATTTTAAGTACATCCCCTTTTTTGAAAAATTCTTTTGGAGAATCCATTAATTCTGTATCAAAAGCCATTAGATTTTCTTTACCTATTTTCTCTAATGTTGCACTTCCCAAATTTGAACTGCATTCCATAATATCTACCTTAAATCACCATATCCTTTAACGAGAACAATTGAATAAATTAAATATTGTCTGTTTCATTTCTTATTTCTTCTAATCTTTTGTGCAGGTTGGAGCATGTTCCGTCTTCTCTACATTTATCTTGCATGTATGTATCACCGGCATGACGGTCTGACCTTTTAATGAAAGTGAGTATTGTCACTATTTCCGGAAAAGTTAATTTTTCTTTTGATAACTCTAGAAAATCTCTTTTACTATATTTATTTTCTATTTCACGTAAATTTTTCATGTAATTAAAATCGATAACCATTGATTTACAATTATGGCATATTAATTCCCCTTCTTTTAATGTTTCATCACAAAAATGACATTTCATAAAATCACCATATTTTTTATTTGACTATTCTCCCAATATGGAATTGTATATCTGCATATCTATCCAAATATAATAAATAGCTTCCTTGAGCAATATCTTCAATTTTATCTTGCAGTTCAGATGCTGATGAGGTTAATTCATATTTTGTATAATCTTTATTTGCTACATAACCTATCTTTTCATTTTTAGCATATACTGCAATTGCATCCTTATCAAATTCATTATCCGGTTCCTTAACAAGTTTTAACGGCATGCCTGAAGTAAGAGTTATATTATTTCTATAAAACTTCCTTCCTGTTATTGTAAACAGTTCAAATTTATCATATCCTTTCAAAGTTTCAAGATTGCGTTGGAATTTATTTTCATAATCTATATAAAAATTAATACTGTCTCTCATTCTAA
>SAMEA3663235__coassemble_877_pt1 | contig 9423 bp, 9 predicted proteins | sample SAMEA3663235__metabat2_high_PE_030 | metagenome-assembled genome bin SAMEA3663235 (sample SAMEA3663235) | pig gut metagenome | biome: pig gut; feature: pig-associated habitat; material: faeces | place: China | collected 2013 | reverse complement strand
ATAATATGGGAAAAAGAGATTGGATAGTAGATTAAATATATAAAAATTTGGAATAAAACATTTATTCCAAAAATTATTCCTTTTTAACAATAATATTTGTCCATTTCAAATCGCTACGTTCTTTTCTAACATCATCACTTAACCATGTTTTTATAACTTTAAATCCTACTTTTTCAAATAGTTCAGCAGCTACTTCTTCAGTTAAGTCAGTATAGTATCTTCCTTCACGCTGTCCTTCAAATTCACCATGTTTAAATGATGCACAAAAGATTCCATTACTTTTAAGTGCTTTTTTAAGTTTTAACAATACTGATTCCATTTCATCACTTGGAACATGTAAAAGTGATGCATAAGCCCATATTCCATCAAATTCATCTTCAAAATCAATATCTTGAACTAGCATATGTTTAACATCAATACCAGTATGTTTACTTGCAAGTTTACACATCTCAACAGACCCATCAAATGCAAATACATTAAATCCAAGGTCTAAAAAAACCTTTGTTTCCCTTCCAGATCCACATCCAACATCTAAAATATATGCATTTTCAGGAAGTAATTCTACAAACTTTTCATAGTTGTGACTTATATCTGCATTAACAGTTCCATTAAAAAATTCTTGGGCATTTTCATCATAAAAATTCATTTTTACGTCTCAATTTAACATATTTGTTTTTTAGAAATAAGTAAATATTGATAAGAAGATATAATATTGTAGATATTATTGAAGGTTTTCATATGGAAGAATTAAGATCAGAAATTATTAAATTTCAAAAAGAAAGGGATTGGAAACAGTTTCATACTCCTGAAAATTTAGCAAAATCAATTTCTATTGAAGCTGCAGAACTTTTAGAACATTTTCAATGGAATAAAGAATATGATGTTAGTGAAGTTGCTGATGAACTTGCAGATGTTTTAAATTATTGTATTTTAATGGCTGATGCTCTTGATTTGGATATTAAAGAGATTGTATTAAATAAAATGAAGAAAAATGCCATTAAATATCCTGTAAGTAAATCATATGGTACTTCAAAAAAGTATACTGAGTTTTAAAAAAGGTAGATTTCAATGGATGATTATGGAAATTTAAAATTTGCAAGTCTCTTTCATGATATTGGTAAATTTTACCAAAGAACAAACAAATGCAATAATACTCATTGTGAATTGTCTGCGGCTTTTGTTAAAGACAAATTGATGATTTAGTTGAAAATTTAGTATTGTATCACCACAATCCTTCTAAATCTATAAACCCCGAATTATGTGTAATACTTCAAAAAGCAGATTATCATTTATCAAAAGAATGTATTGGGCTTGATGATGAATCAGTGATGCCTTTAACATCTATTTTTTCAAGAATCTCATTTGATGATGAAACTGGTGATGATCATTATGTTCCATTAGTTAAACTTGACTTTAATAAACCGTTACATGCTCAAAATAAAGATGTTATGAGTGAATGGGATTTAGTTCAAAAATATGAAGATATATTGATTAAATTTGAAAAAGAATTTGAAAACTTAGAAAATAATGATTTAGAAACTGTATTGGCTATTTTAAAAAAATACACATCAACAATTCCTGCTTCAACTCACTACTCTAAAAGTGATATTTCATTATATGATCATCTAAAAACAACCCTTGCTATTTCTAATTGCAGATATTTATTCTCAAAAGAAGAAAACTTAACTAAAAGCGATGATGAGGAAGTTTACAGAGTAATTAACGGTGAACTTTCAGGTATTTCTGATGTTTTATATGACATTCAAACATGTGATAATAATATGGTTAAACGTTTGCGTGGCCGTTCTCTTTATTTAAATTTATTAACAGAAGCAGTTGCTTCTAGAATTATCTTTGATTTAAATTTAGACTCTTCAAACATCATATATTGCAGTGGAGGACGTTTTATAATCATTGCACCAAACATTAAAAAAACAGAAGAGATTATTAATAAAATCAGTTTATTTGAGGAATTTGGTGCAGATTTGTTCTTAAATATTGTTTCAAAACCTGCATGTGGAGATGAGCTTGGAGAATTTGATAAAGTATTATCAAGGCTTAATTTATTGTCTGATGAAAACAGAAAACATAAATTTACAAATCAAATCAATGAATTAATCACTAAAAACAATTCCAATTCATTATCAGAATTTGATGAATCTAAAATAGGTGATGTGGCTGCAAATGCCAAATATTTAATTAAGTATATTTGTGATGAGAAAATTACAAATTCACTATTCTATTCCAAATTAAACATTGGATACATATTTAAAAAAGATAAAAAAGGTATTGACAGCATTATATGTGAAAATAAAGATATTCAATTTACTGTTTATAAATTAAATGATACTGATTTTCTTGATATAGATATTGTATCTAATAATGTTTCATTTGACTTTAAAGTTATGGGAAACAGTGTTCCAAATATTGATGGAAAACCATTGTTTCTTAATCATTTAGCCAAATTAGCAGATGGTGCAGATAAGATTGGAGTAGTAAAAATAGATGCTGATAACCTTGATTTGATCTTTTCAAAAGGTTTAGGTGAAGGTGCTAAAAGCATTTCCAGAATATCTTCTCTAAGTTTTTATATTGATTTATATCTCTCAGGTAGGGTTAATCAGGTTGCAAGCAGATTTAATTTCGCAACTGAACAGCCAAAAGACATAGAAAGTGAAATTATAGAACTTGAATTTAATGATTTAGATAAAAAAACAATTTTTAAACCAAAAGGAAAACTTCCAAAAGGCGAAGGTGTATCTTCAATATATGTTATTTACTCAGGTGAAGATGATTTACTTGCTGTAGGTCCATATGATGATGTAATTAAGTTTGCATTGGAGTTTAGAAATAAATTCAAAAAATGGGCAACGAATAATGATTTAATTAATCTTTCAGCAGGAATTGTAATTGTTAAACCAGAATTTTCAATAGGAAAAGCAGCAATAATGGCTGATAGAGAACTTAAAATATCAAAAAGCAGTGGAAAAAATAAAATTACAATGTTTAATGAACCGTTAAGCTGGGAAGAATTTGAAAAGATATTTGACTTTTAATATTACTTTTCAAATGCTCTTGGAATAATTGGTTTAAGTATAAAATCTAAATAATATGATATAATGATGGACTGGCAATATAGTAATTACTCAAAAATCAACTCTGATATTCAAAAACATTTTCCTTTTGAAAATCCACGAGCTGATCAATTAGAGACAATTTCCGAGATTATTGAAGCTATAAATCAGGGTTATGAGTATATTGTACTGGAGGCTGGTACTGGAACTGGTAAATCTGCCATTGCAGCTACTTTATCCAATATGTCAGAATCATCATACATTTTAACCATCACCAAACAACTTCAAGACCAGTATTTAAGAGATTTTAAAGATTTTAGAGTAGTTAAAGGCAGATCCAATTTTAATTGCCAGAATTACTTAAATCAATCATGTTCTGAAGGTAAATGCATCACAGAAGGCATTGACTGTAAGTTTTCTCTTAAAAATAGAGAAAATGAAATAAGACATGACAATACCTGTCCATATTATTATCAAAAATATCTGGCCTTGAATTCCAAAACTGTCATTTCAAATTATTATTACATGTTTTTAGAGCTTAATTATGTAAAAGACTTTGAAAAAAGAGAGTTATTAATCTTTGATGAAGCACATAACCTTGAATTAACTTTAATGGATGAATTAACATTGGAGTTTTCCAAAGGGGATTTGAAGGAATATCTTAATTATAATTTAACTTATGAAAAAATAGATGAGTTAAACAATTCAAAGTATACTAATTGGATTGATTTTATTAATGAAATTAAGCAAGGATACATTGAAGAGTTAGAAAAGCTTGAAAGCTTAAATAAAATTGAGTTAATTGAAAAAATAGCTTTTGTAAGACATCAGATTGGCGATTGTAACAGGTTTATTGATAATTTAACTCTTGATCCTGAAACATGGATTTTTGATTGGGATGAAGATAATCAGATAGCTCAGTTTAAGCCCTTAAAAATCAATAACTACACCAGAACTACTCTTTTTGATTATGCTGATGTTTGTATTTTTATGAGTGCTACAATTCTTGACTGGAAGCTATTTTCTAAATGGCTTGGAATTCCAGAAGATAAGATTTATGCAATCAGACGTAAAAGCCCATTTGATATTAAAAATAATCCAATTACTGCTTTTGAGGATTATAATTTATCCAGAAGTTTCATCAAGGCTAATGCTCCAAGAAGTATTAAAACAATTGATGAAATTTTAAATAAACATAAAAATGAAAAGGGAATTATACATACTGTCAGTTTAAAATGCAGAGATTTAATTATGGATAAATTAGATAATCCCCGATTAATCACACATGATAAAGAAAATAAAACAGAAGTAATTGAGAAATTTATCAAATCAGATGAACCTCTGGTTTTAATATCTCCTTCAATGGGTGAAGGTGTTGATTTACCTGGTGATTTGTGTCGTTTTCAAATAATTTATAAATTACCGTTTCCTGATTGGGGAGATAAACAGATAAATCAAAGAACCGGCATTGACAGAGAATGGTATGATTATAAAACCTGTCTTAACCTTGTTCAAACTCACGGAAGAGGAATGAGATACCTAGATGATTATTGTCATACTTATGTAATTGACAATCGTTTTAAATCATATATTAAAGAATCATATCCACGTAATTTCCTGCCAGACAGATTTAGAGAATCTATTGAAGGAATGGAAATTGATTTAGAAGAAAAAAACAGATTAATGAAAATCGGCGATGAATATCTAAACAATAATGACTATGAAAATGGTATTAGGTTTTTCAAACAGTTAATGGATGATGATTTGTTTTTAAATGATATATATCCATATATGAGTTTATCAAGACTTTACCATGAAACTGAGTTATATGAAAGCGAAGTTCAAATAATAATGAAATATTTAAGTTCAGGAAATAAATCTGAGCATTTCAATAAGCAATTAGCTAAGCTTTCAGATATGGGTTATTATTAAATCAATTAAACACAACTTATATTAACTTTTCAAACTAGACATAATACTAAAAAGTTAATTAGGTATTTCATATGTTAGAGTGGACTGTTTGTAAAAATTGCGGCACAATACTGGATAATTCTCAAAATATCTGTTCAAATTGCAAAAGCAATGTTGAAAAAGTAGATATTGATTATTTGAGAAATTATTTGAATAATTTGAATTTTATTTTAAAAACATTGGATATTTTTACTCCTTATTCTTCAATGGAGCAGTTAAAAAACAATAGCTTAGAAAACATTATTCAAAAAGATTTGTTTAATTATTTTTCCTATCTTGGATGGGGCGATGGAAAAATAACTGATAATGAATTGGAATTTATTAATTTAATTTTAGATAAAAATTTCACAAAAGAAGACATTACAAAACAAAATATTGACGAAATACCTGTATCTTTTAGTTGTCTTAAAGAAATTGATGATGTTGCCCAAAATCTTGATATGTGTCAAGTAAACTCATGTAATGAGTTATTTAGCTGTTTTAAGATTTTTGGGAAATTCTTTATTACAGTTGATAATGATTTAAATGAAGATGTTTTGAAACTATATGCTAACTACATCTCAAAGTTAGAAAGCACTCTAACAAATGAAAATATCACTTTAAAACCGGCGAAACTTCCAGATAGTGATGAAATAAATAAACAAGAAGATCAACACTCCCTTGAAGAGTACCTTGATGAATTAAACAAACTTGTTGGTCTTGAAAAGGTTAAAAAAGATGTTAATTCCCTTATTAATCTTGTTAGAATTAGAAAATTAAGAAGTGAGCGTGGAATTAAACAGCCTCCAATGAGTCTTCATTTGGTGTTTTCCGGAAATCCTGGAACTGGTAAGACTACTGTTGCAAGACTGTTATCTAAAATATATTGTGAAATTGGACTTTTATCAAAAGGACATTTAGTTGAAACAGACCGTTCAGGCCTTGTTGGTGGTTTTGTTGGTCAAACTGCAATTAAAACCCAAGAAGTAATCCAGTCTGCTCTTGGTGGAATATTATTTATTGATGAAGCTTACAGCTTAACATCAAAAAGTGAAAATGATTATGGAGCTGAAGCTATTGATACTCTTCTAAAAGCAATGGAAGATCATCGTGACGATTTAATTGTAATTGTTGCTGGTTATCCTGCACTTATGGATAAGTTTTTATACTCAAATCCTGGTTTAGAGTCTAGATTTAACAAATTCATATACTTTGAAGATTATAATGAAGAAGAATTGTATAATATTTTCCAGCTTATGAGTAAAGAGTCAAATCTAACTATTGATGAAGCAGGAGATAATTATTTAAAAGAGTATTTTAAGAAAGTATATGAAAACAGATCCTCAAATTTTGCTAACGGAAGAGCAGTTCGTAATTTATTTGAAGAAGTAATTACAAACCAAGCTAACAGATTAGCTAATAAAAGCGAAATAACCGATGATGAATTAAACACTTTAACATATGAAGATTTTTTAGTTGATGAAAATGAGTGAGAAAATTTGTATTAAATGTGGAAATAAAGTAGATAGCAGCGTAAATTTCTGTCCACGCTGTAAATCACAGTCATTTAAAAATGTTAATGAACTTGTAAAACCCAAAGGAAATATAATTCATAAATTGTTTTATACTTATAAAGACAGCTACTTTGTACTCTCAAAGTCCAAACTCCTTGCAATAATTACCTTTATCATATTTGCAGTGTCATTTTTACAGTTTAGTGTTTCAATAATTTTTGCAATTATAATTGCATTTTTAATTTATGTAATTGGTTTTTCACTAAGAAGAATTATTGATGATAAAAGACCTAATAAAAAATACTTCAAAAACAATAATTTAGGAGTAATTACTGATTTAAAACATTTAATTGGATATTGGCAGGATAAATATACTGGTGAGTTTGTCTTATCAAAAACTAAATTAATTTCATGGTTAGTGTTCTTTTTATTTGCATTTTCAGCAAGTACAATCAAAAATGCAACTTTATTCAGTGTTGTATTAACTGCTTTAATATTTGCAGCACCAACTTTTGGAATTGGTTATGCAATTCACAGATTTATCACATCCAGACCTGTTAAGAAAGTTGCTGAAAAAACAGAACCTCTTCTTAACAAAGCTGTTAAAGTTAAAACTCCAAAAGAAACTAAAATTAACAAGGACATTCCTGATTTTAGTAAATACGAAAAACAGCTTAAAGAGTTATGTACTATGTATGAAATCAAAGAGAATAATGCTCGTAAATTAATTGAAAAACGTTTTACTCCACCTCAATTAACCTATGACAGGTTCATTAAGTCTGTAGATAACTCAACTAAAATGTTTAATATGCACAGTGAAGCTATTTCCAATATTTTAGAAATGGCATCTCATGAAAGTGAAAAAATAGACAAAGAAATCAACAACCGTTTAGATATTCTTAAATCTCTTGTTAAAAAGATGGATGAACTTGTTGATGAATTGGTTATTAGTTTAAATGAGAGTGATGATGAAGGAAATGTCGACACTGTATTTGGTGATATGGACGATTTAATTGACTCTGTTAAAGACTATTAACTCATTTGTATTTATCATTATTAGTAAATAGTATAATCTACAAATTTACTAGTAATGACTAATCATAAACACTTGCGTACAGTAATTGAAGATATATATTCAAATGAAAATCAACTAACCGAAGAGCTTACTGCTCGTTTAATTCACGAGTTTAGATATTCTAATCTTTATATTCCTGCTAAAAGGGAAAATGATACTTTAAATTTTATTATTTATGAAGATGAAGGATCTAAACTCACACCGTTATTTACTGATATGGATGAATTCAGGAAGTTTTACAAAAACGATGAAAACATTCAGGTATTGCAAAATCCATTTGAATTATATCAAAATGTGCTTAAAACAACAGATATTGATGGTTATGTTTTAAATCCATCAACTGAGAAGTATCTTTTTAAAAAAGAATTTATTTTAGCAATAAAAAACATTCCTAAAACTAATTTTTATACAACCAACCCATATTCACAAGAGGAATTATTATCTTTGAAAAAATCCGTTGACAATACTGATTTAGAGTCATTTATTGGGGATAGATCTTATGTTGGAGATTATGAAAGTTTATTTGAAAAAATGGCTAATTCACAATTGCTTGGATTGATGCTTTCTGATTTAAGCATTGATAAAGAGATTATTTCACTTAAACAAAGCGGACCTATCGCTTCAATGTATACTGATAATATTGGTGGTGTTTATGCAACAGTATTTACATCAGAAAGTAAAATGGATGTAATTAACACTGATAAAAACAAGTATTCTCAACTTGTTAATCTTGCAACTCTTGTAAACTTTATTTTAACTGAAGATATGGATGGACTTATTTTAAATCCTGAAAGTGATAATGTTTTAATTCCAAGAGTTACTCTTTTGAGATATTCGCTAGGTTTTGAAATGTATGCAAATAATGAGAGATTATCTGAAGCAATGTATTATTTATTTAAAATTTAAGGTGATTCAATGTCTGAATTATCACAATTAATTCAAATTAATAAGAATATTGAAAAACAAAACGAAGAAATTATTCGTCTTTTAAAAATAATAGCTAATGAAGCAGAAGATGAAGAAATTGAAGAAAGTATTGAAGAAGAGTTAAACGAAGAATATTTGGATGAAAATACTCTTTTTAGATATGGTGTAGGCAAATCAATTGAAGGTAAAATGGGTGTTGGTGAGGTTTATTTTATTGAAGATAAAAACATGTTTAAACTTTCAGTTGACAAAAACAACACAGCCATTGATAATTTAACAGGTAGTGCTAAGCCTAGCTCATTTGCTTTAGAGCAATTAATAGCAAATGAATCCATGAAAAATAATGTTAGTTTAGAAGAGGGTACAGTAATCATTAGTTTGGATAATTCAAATAATTTGGCTGAAAGTTTAAAGATTTGTGTAGAGCAAAGTGCAAAAAAAGTATTTATTCCAGTATCAGCATCAACACAACTAATTGGTGCTCCTCAGCAGATTATGCAATTAGTTAAACTTGATGTTTATAAAAACGAAGAAAATTTAATTGAAAAATTGTTTAATAAGTAAAAAGAGTGAAAGGACATTTTTTAATGTCCATTTAATTTTTTAAATACTGTTTACTACTTACCTTTTTGTTTTTTAAAAGAAGATTATTATCAGTCTTTTTATTTTTTAAAAGATGAGTATCAGCTTTTTTGTTATTAGAGAGATGATTATTGTCTGCTTTTTTATTTTTTAAAATATGATTATTCAAATAATGAATATAATCTGCAGAAATTTCAGGAATTTCATAATGATTATCACCTAAAGGACAATAATGAATTTCATCATGAAGTTCTAAAAGATTACTAGAAGAACTGTCATTTACATCAATTGAATGATTATT
>SAMEA3663235__coassemble_782_pt1 | contig 9994 bp, 8 predicted proteins | sample SAMEA3663235__metabat2_high_PE_030 | metagenome-assembled genome bin SAMEA3663235 (sample SAMEA3663235) | pig gut metagenome | biome: pig gut; feature: pig-associated habitat; material: faeces | place: China | collected 2013 | reverse complement strand
ATAAATAACAGGTGAAAAAAATGAACTCCCCTTTAGAAACACACATACAAAACCAAGTTCTAATAAGACCCACCAAATTCAGTGATGATTTAAAACACAACAACAAAACATTCCAGCACAGAGCAGACTATTATGAAATGATTAAATACATAAACACCTTTCTAGATGAGGACACCAACAACAGATATTTTCTCCTGCCGGGAATAAGAGGGGTTGGAAAAACCACAATCCTAATTCAACTTTATGAATATTTAACAAAAGAAAAACAGGTTAGTCCAACTGATATTTTATACATAACCGGAGATAATCTAAAAAGAATGTCCAATAGCTCAATCATGGATGGAATAAATAGCTATCTGGACATTTTCCATAATGCTACAGTAGAAAGCATAGATAAAAAAATATTTCTTCTAATTGATGAAGCACAACATGACAAGGACTGGTCAATTGTTGGTAAAATCCTTTATGACACATCAAAAAACATATTTATGATTTTTAGTGGTTCATCAGCACTGGAATTAGAATACAATGCAGGTTCAGCAAGAAGAATGTTAAAAATGCCTGTTTGTCCATTGACTTACTCACAACACCTTAAATTAAAATATGATTACTTTAAAAATACTATTTCAAAAGAAATTATTGATTTGATTTTTACAGGTAAACTTCCTGAAAGAAATTTGGATATTGAAATTCTAAACATTTATTCTTCTTTTAAAAATTACAATCCAAAAGAATTGGAATGTTTTATGCAATATGGAGGATTTCCATCATCCTTTAATCAAAATACAAATGAAACAATAAAAACAGTCATTGATATGATAAATAAGGTAATAACAACAGATATTGACAATCTTAAAGGGATAAACGGACAAACCACATATCTTGCATCCCAGTTATTATACTTCTTTGCTCTTCAAAACCCTGGAGAAATCTCAAAAGGATCAATGGCAAATCATCTTGACTCAAATAAAATGACAATAAACAAAATTTTGGAACTGCTTGAAAAAACACAGCTAATTTTCCATATTGAACCGTTTACATCCTCTGCTAAAAGAACAACAAAACCATTTAAATATTATTTTGCAACATCAAGTCTAAAACATATCCTGTCAACAAACCTTGGTAATGCAAATCTTGAAGCAAAAGAAGCATATATGGGAAAATTATTTGAAAATTACGTTGCATCAAGCTTTTTTAATCTTAAAAACAGAAGCGAGACAATGTATAATACTTATTATGATGCAAATAAAAAGAATGTTGATTTTTTAGTTCAGAAAGGATTAGAAACTCCAGTTCCAATTGAAGTTAGCTGGGGAAAAAAGAATAAAAGTCAGGTAAAAACTGCAATGAAAAAATACAAAGCTCCTTATGGTGTAATTATCTCAAATACTACAAGAAAAATAGTAAAGGAAGATAATGTCATTTATCTACCTATAGAAATATTTTCATTTATGTAACTATTTTGGAAGTGGAATATCTTCACTTTCAACTACAACTTCAACTACAAGAGGTCCTTTTAATTCTTTTTCTAAGACAAATTCCAAGTCTTTTAAGTTATCTACTCTTATAGAATCAATATTATAACTTGAAGCTAGTTTTGTAAAGTCAGGATTTTGCAATTTGACCTGATAAGCATCCATATCATACATTGATTCTTCCCATTGTCTTATAATTCCATATTCTGAGTTATTTAGTATGAAAATGATAATATCCAAGTTGTTTTGACGAATAGTTGCCAATTCCTGGAGATTCATCTGGAAATCCCCATCCCCATTTATAACAATGACTTTTTCATCTGTTGCAATGCTTGCTCCAATAGCTGCAGGAATACCATATCCCATTGGTGCCATTGCTCCTGAAAACAATAGCTGAGAAGGTTTTAGGGATTTTTTAAGAAGAGTTGTCCATGTAGTATGTGAACCTGCATCAGAAGCAATAATATTGTTTTCAAATTTATCCAAAATTCTTTTAATAGCTGCCTGAGGTTTTAAATCTTTGTTTAACCCTTCAATTTCAATTTTATTGTTAATTTCTAAAATTTCATCTAACCAGTCCGCTTGTTTAAAGTTTATTTCACCTAAGAAATCTTCAACTTTACCATGAATTGGATAATCACCAATTAAAACATCTTTATTTATGTTTACATGGATTAAATTATCACAAACTTGAGGTAATGTTCTTTCTGATGCTTTTATTCCAAGTGCAATTACACAGTCTGCATTTTCATATGCGTATTTTGCACGAGGTGTTGAGCGAATTCCCACAAGCCCCAGATTAATATCATCAGCCTCTGAAATAATTCCTTTTGCATGATATGTGGTTGTAACAGGGATTTTGTATGTTTTAGCTATTTTTTCAAGGTTTTCCTTTTGAGAAATTGCACCTGCACCTACGATAAATAATGGTTTTTGTGCCTTGTTAATTAATTCCTGAGCCTTTGAGATGTTTGATAAGTCATCTTCACATAAATAGCAAAGCTCAAAGTCATCGAAATCCTCCTGCATGAGAACATCTTTTGATAAGTTAATGTGAATTGGTCCTTTAGGCATTGTTTTAAGCTCATAAATAGCTGCTCTTAAAACATACATTGCTTCTGTTCCATTTAGCGGATTGTATGATGCTCTTGTGATATTTTTAAATATTTCAACCTGCGGAGTTGATTGAAAATGGTCAGATCCACGATATTTTAAATCATTATCCCCTGTTAAAACAAGTATTGGAACATTATCTTTAAATGCGGTAGCTAGTGCCATTGTAAAGTTTAAGGCTCCGGGAGAAGCTGTTGCAATACAAACACCAATTTTACCACTTGATCTGCAATATCCGTCTGCTGCGTGTGCTGCTGACTGTTCATGTCTTGTTAGGATATGTTCAATATTTGAAGTGGAAAGTGATTTGTATAAAGGCATTATCTGTTCGCCAGGAATTCCAAAAACATGATTAATTCCCTCACTTTCAAGAATTTCAACGATTTTATCAGCTACATTCACTCTTCCAGCTCCTGATATGAACCATTATACTCTCCTGAGCCTTCAACCGGAAATACAACTGCCTGAGCTATTCTGTCTCCAGATTTTATTTTGTATTCAAAATCCCCATGGTTGTAAATCATAAACATAAGTGTTCCGTAAAATCCAGGGTCCCCCACAGCAGTTTGAACTGAAACAAAAGACCTTAAAAGTGTTGATCTTGGAAGATAAAGCATTGTGTATCCTTTTGGAATTTTGATTTTCCTTTTAATACTTGCAAGATATGCAGTATGTGGTTTTAGGGTGTAAACATCACCTTCCATCGGCTTAATTTCAGGCAGATTTTTTTCATTATCAATTAAAGAGCCTTCACTTTCCTGAGTATAAATTTTATCGAGTTCCAAATCAATTCCAGATGGCTGTACCAAGTCAGCAAAGTCCGGAAACAGTTTTACAAGTTCTTTTTCACCAAGCATCATATCAAATCCATTTAATAATTTATTTATATTCGATACTTAATATAGTTTAAACAGGTGATAAAATGCCAGTAATTAATATTGCAGGAAATAATTCAATTAGTACTGAAAAGAAAAGAGAAATGGTTAAAAAAGTATCTGAAGTTGTAGCTGAAGCATATGACTTACCAATTGATGCAATAACTGTTTTGGTTCAAGGTTTTGAATTTGAAGACATTGGTGTTGCAGGAGAATTGTTAAGCGATAAAAAATAAGAATCATAAAAAAGGGGAGAATGAACAAAACTCCCCTTTTATAGTTCAAACCAAAAAAGAACTACGTATTTAATTTCTTAAATACAATTTAATATTAATTTTGTATCATATTTATAAATTTGTTTTTGAATAAGTGTCGTCTGTTTTTTTAATAAGATCAAGGTTTATTAGCTCTTCAATGTTTTTTGAAATCTTTTTATCGAAGTTTTTGGAGTTGTATCTTATTAATGACTTTTTAATCTCTTCATATGAAGTATTTTCGCCAATTGCATCAAATACTGCCTGCTGGAACGGTGTTAGATTAAAAATTATTTGATTTAAGACATTTTCATTTTCACGTACGTTATCAAAACTCCAGTTTTCATCTTTTGTTTTAACCTGGAATTTTTCTTCCAAATCAGGAATTTTGTCTTTAAGCTCCTCAAGATAGTCATGAGATGCAAGACCATATTTGTGCTTGGATATTTTAGCCAAGAATTCTTCATAGACATTTTCAAGATTTATTTCACTTTTGTTGTTGAAATTATCTAAAACATAAACTCTGTCATCAATTACACTAATAACTCTGTAGGTGTTCATTTCATCGTCAAATTCAATTTCTTCAAATGAATTAACATTCCAGTCATTATCTAAAAGGAAGTTTCGAACAAACTGAGCATCCTCAAGATTATCATAGTATCCGAAGATATATTCATCTCCAAAAATCTGTTTTTTGATTATAAATGTGTCAAAAACTCTTGTAATGTTAAGACCATACTTTGAATTGTTTGGATTTCTCCTAAACTGTTTGATTAAGTTATCAATTGTTGAATCATCAGGTTTTGTATCAAATTTCTCAAGAAGATGGAGTTTTTCATCAATTACAGCTAAAACCAAGTAATCTTCATTTTTTATAACAACAGAAGGTATTTTATCTAAATCCCAATCATTATCAACAAGCAAATCACGAATAAAAGTAGCATCCTCAAAAGCAGTTATTTTAGCATAAATCTTGGAACTTTTGACAATGTTAAAAGAATTTTTGTTTTCCCTTAGATACTTTCGACTCATAAAAAGAGTTTGTTTTGAAAACTAATAAATGCTTTGTAAGAATAAAAATTTAGGCATACATAAACTTTATATGTATGAAAAACATAATTAATAAATAGATTTAATTTAGGCATAACTAAATTTTAAAAAAATAAGGGGTAGCATATGAAGAAAATAATTTTTATAGGACTAATTATCATTATCTGCAGTATCTGCAGCAGACAATACTACAATAAAGACAAACGACCACACAGACAATATAAAAACTGATGACATCACCATAAATCTTGAAAAAACAAGTCAAAGTGAAAATAACGATGGCTACAAAACATACGAAGAGTTTAAAAAAGCAATAGAGACAAGTAAAGAAGGAGACACAATCAAACTTGGATCTAATATTAAACTCAAAGACACACTAAATATCAAAACCAACAAAATTACCATCGACGGACAGGGACACACAATTGACGGGGACGAAGACTATAGAATATTTTACATACCTGCAAATTATGTTACTATCCAAAATTTAAAACTAATAAATGGAGACTGTGACGAAGGAGCAGCAATCTACGCTGATAAATATTTAACCGTCAAAAAATGTGAGTTCACCAACAATAAAGCATCTGATAGAGGAGGAGCAATATTTAATTATAATGGTAACCTCGACATATCTGACTCAATGTTTAAAAACAATCGTGCATCAGGAACATGGGGAAGAGACCAATATGGTGGTGCAATATACTGTACTAACTTAAAATGTAACAACTGTACTTTTGAAGACAACTATTCAAATGACGACGCAGGAGCAATCTACATCCACGACGGAGACAAAACAGAAATCAGAAATTCAAAATTCATAAGAAACAATGCAGAACCAAGTGGAGGAGCAATATCATGTGTAGACGTATATTGTAATAATTGTACATTTGAAAACAACTATGCTTCAAACCTAGGAGGAGCAATTAATGGAGGATATGGAGCACATGTCCAAAACTCAAGATTCAAAAACAACAAAGCAGGAGATGATGGAGGAGCAGTCTACATTGACGGAGGACAAGGCGAAATCTCAGATTCACACTTCACAAATAACCAAGCAAAAAATGGTGGAGCAATTTACAGCTCCAATATAGATTGTTTAAGATGTTATTTTGAAAACAACCATGCAAATGACAATGGAGGAGCACTCTGCCAGAAAGTTGATGGAGACTTATATGTAATCCACGCTAGCCATTGTAAATTTATTAAAAATACAGCAGAAATTGATGGAGGAGCAGCATATTGTGGAAAAATCATCGCAGATTCAGATTTATTCCTTAACAATGGTGCAACAGGAGCAAAGATTAACTCATGCTGGGGAGGAGCAGTCTTCTGTTTAACTATGGAAGGTAACAAATGTATTTTTGAAAATAACTATGCTGATGATTACGGAGGAGCAACCTACATCAAAACTAAATCAGAATCCACAATCAAAAACACACAGTTTACAAATAACCAGGCAAAAGACAACAATGGTGGTGCAATCTACTCAAATGGAGACTTAAGAGTAAGTAACTGTAACTTCACAAAAAACAAAGCAAAAACTGATGGAGGAGCAATCTACATCAATAACAAAGGAAAATCCACAATCAAAAACTCAAAATTCACAAACAACAAAGCAGATGACTACAACGGAGGAGCAATATATAGCAAAAAGAACATTGAAGTATACAACTCCCTATTTAAAAACAATCAAGCAAATAACTCATGGTCCCCATCTACTTCACAAGGAGGAGCAATATACTGTGGAACAATAACCTGCAATAACTGCACATTTGAAAACAACAAAGCAAAAAAGTACGCAGGAGCAATCTATATCAACGACAAAGAAGTATCCACCATCAAAAACTCAAAATTCATAAACAACACATCCCCATTTAATGGAGGAGCAATCAATGCAAACGGAAAACTAATTGTTGAATCTTCAATATTTAAAAATAACAAAGCAGATCATTTTGGAGGAGCATTAGAACCATATGAGAATGGAGGAGCAATATTTTGTTTGAACATTGATTGTAACAATAGTACATTTGAAAACAATTATGCAGAAAGCTACGGAGGAGCAATATTCATCAAAAACTCAAAATTCATAAACAACACTGCAAAATTAAATGGAGGAGCAATTTACTTAGATAATACCAATTCACATGTTGATTTAATCCACAATATCTTCGAGAAAAATACTGCAGAAAGAGGAAATGAAGGATTAATCGTCTACACATACGGTGAATTCGACAAAATAAGTCAAAACTACTACGGAACTGAAAACCCACTGGTCCAGTCACTTATTATACGAACAGTTTCAAAAGTTCTGATACTTATTAGTATTCAACCGCTCTCTCTCAAGATATTATACCTATGAAAAATAGAGGTGTTAAGTATGATGAATGACGAGCTATTAAAAAATTTTTCAATAAGCTGCAACCATGCCCAGGGCACATTTTTCAGCTATGAGCTTTCGCTGAGAAAGTACTGTGAGTATTTTGGTATGAGCTTAAAAGAACTTCTTTATGAAGCTGAAAAAGATGAAAATAATGGAGTAAAATGGAAACACAGTCGCTTGAAAGCAAAATTAGTCGAATATAGGCATTACATGTATCAGCATTATGCTCCCGGTACAGTTAGAAAAGAAATGAACTGTATTAAGTATTTTTACAAATTCTATGACATAGAGATATTGTCATTACCTAAGATTAATGAGAAAAGCATTCAAAAACCTGCTCCGATATATTTCAAGGATTTGCCTGATAAGGCAGTAATTAGAGAAGCTTTTCAAATAGCTTCTCCTTTAATGAAAGCCATAATTTTGTTTTCCTGTTCAAGCGGTTGTGCCAGAACAGAAACATTGAGTCTGACAATTGGAGATTACATTGAGGCATTATCCGAATATCTGCCAAAAAGAGATATGGATATTTTTAATGTAATCGATTATCTCAACGGTGTTGATGATGTGGTTCCGACCTTCAGCATTTTAAGAAAAAAGACAAACAAGTATTATCTCACATACTGTAGTCCTGAAGCTGTAAAGGCCATTAATGCATATCTATTGCTTCGTGATAAACCTCTGACTGAGGAAAGTCCATTGTTTAGGATTAGCAGGACATATATGGTGCAATCATTTGAGATGATCAACGACACTTTAGGCCTGGGAAGGGTTGGAAAGTATCGCAGGTTCAGAAGCCACATGCTTCGCAAGTTTCATGCATCAGCATTGTATAATAGTGGCATGAGTTTAGACAAGGTCAATGATTTGCAGGGAAAGGCCAAAAACAAAACAGATGCAGCATATTTCATGACCAACCCTGACGATTTGAAGTATGAGTATATAAAACATCTACCAGCAGTAACAATCAATACTGATGTTGAAAAGCTATCCATTAAATCACCTCAGTTCATTCAGATGGAAAAGGAAAATGAATCCTTGAAATTAGAAGTAGGTAGCATGAGAAATGAAATTGAGGAGATGAGAGGTTTGAAAAAAGAACTTTTAGGCATCATAAACATGGTTAGTGAAGAGTAATGTCATTGATATAAAAAAGTGATAGCATTTGGCATGTGTTGAATGCTATCAAAATATTATTCAATAACAATTGTGTAAATCCATAATTTTAAATGGATTATTTTATGATAAAAAGTATAAAACAAACTTGATGAAAAACATAAAATTTATATGATGAAAAGTATAAAATAAATTTAGTGAAAAGTATAAAATAACTGGTGAAAAATATAAAAAAGTGATTAATATGAAAAAATATTTACCAAGATATACTGATCAGGAACTGAAAGAATCTCTTGAATATATGGGTGCTGTACTAATAACTGGTCCAAAGTGGTGTGGTAAGACAACAACAGCTAAACAACAATGTAAAAGCCTAAAGGAACTACAACATCCTGTTCATGGAAAATCTTACTTAAAACTTGCAGACACCAATCCAATAGAACTCCTAAAAGGTGAAAAACCAATGCTGATTGACGAGTGGCAGATGGCACCAGAACTATGGGGTGCTGTAAGGTATTTGGTAGATGAATCAGATGAGGATGGATTATATATTTTAACTGGATCATCAACAGTAGATGGTAGTAAAATCACCCACAATGGTGCAGGTAGAATAAAAAGGATAGTGATGCGTCCGATGAGTCTATATGAAAGCGGCGAATCCACAGGTGAAATTTCATTAATGGACTTATTTGATGATAAAGATTTATATATTGATGGTGTAACATCAAAATTAACAATACCTGATTTGATATTTGCCGCTTGCAGAGGAGGATGGCCAGAATCATTAAACAAAAAAAGCAAAAAACAGCAATTAGCCATTGTATCAAATTATATAGATATAATATGCAATAGTGATGTTTCAGAAGTAGATGGGGTTAAACGCAGTCCCCAAAGAGTAAAAGCTATTCTAAAATCCTATGCTAGAAACATATCAACATTGGCAACTAAAAAAACACTCATGAAAGATATAAAAACAGAATATGAAGATATTTCACCACCCACTTATAATTCTTATATTAATGCTCTTGAAAGGTTATATGTTATCCAAAATATTCCTGCATGGTCACCAAACATCAGATCAGCAAATACCATGAGAAAATCATACAAAAAAGAATTCATTGACCCATCAATAGCTGTGGCAAGCCTAAACCTGACACCTGAAAAATTGCTTAAAGACTTCGAAACATTTGGATTCATATTTGAAAACCTATGCATACGAGATTTGCTAGTTTATTCAAGTTCAGTCAATGGAGAAGTATTATATTACAATGATGACAGTGGCATTGAAGCGGATTGTGTCATATATCTAAATGATGGAAGATATGCATTGATAGAATTTAAATTAGGCAACCGTGAAATCGATAAAGGAGCAGAAAATTTACTTAAGCTAAAAAAATTGATTAGAAAAAGCGTGGAAAACAAAAAAATTGATTTGGAAGAGCCAAGTTTTCTGGCAGTAATTACTGGTGGGGAGTTGGCTTATACTAGAGCCGATGGAGTGAATGTTATTCCAATAGGATGTTTGCGATAAATGTTTTATGATATGTAAGTAATTGAAGTAAATCATCTAAAACTTAGGGTCAGCATATCCGTAAGAAAGATGTTTTACTTACAGCTTTTTTATTAGCATTAATGTAGTTAAATTTTAAATTTATAGTTAATAAAATTGATATTATGTTCAAATACTCAAATTGAACAAAAAATATATAGAAATAAAAATATTTCGCTATG
>SAMEA3663235__coassemble_645_pt1 | contig 11151 bp, 8 predicted proteins | sample SAMEA3663235__metabat2_high_PE_030 | metagenome-assembled genome bin SAMEA3663235 (sample SAMEA3663235) | pig gut metagenome | biome: pig gut; feature: pig-associated habitat; material: faeces | place: China | collected 2013 | reverse complement strand
TTTTGAAAAAAAATTTTTTCAAGATAACTTAACAAAATTTAATTTTAAATTAAAAAGATGATATTATGGCTGATAAAAAAACAGGAATTTTACTTTTAAGCCACGGTTCCAGATTAGATGACGGTGAAGAAGTAATTAAAGCTTATAAAGAAATGTATGTTGAAGAATTTCCAGACATGCCAGTTGAATATGGATTTATGGAAATCAGAAAACCAGGAATACCTGAAACAATTAAAAAATTAACTTCAGAAAACGATTTAGAAAAAATAATCGTTGTTCCTGTATTTGTTGCTCACGGATTACATACTAAAAGAGATATTCCAGGATTACTTGGTATTGAAAGTGATTTTGATGAAGAAGACTGTCATGGTCATCACCACCATCATCACGATCATGGACACCATCACGGACATCATCATCACCATCATGATGAAGATGAAGAGGAGTTTGAATTTGACGGTGAGATTGTTTTAACCGATCCTCTTGGTGTCGACAAACGTATGTATGAGATTATTAAAGACAGAGTTTCAGAAAACTTATAATTTCTGAAACATTTACTTTTTTTGCTAAAACTTATTTATTTTAAAAATTATACTAATATTTATGACTCTTAAAGTCTCAGATATTGGTGAAAAAGAATTGGTTAAGTATATTATAGCTAATTCAAAGAAAATCACGCCAGATGATACTGCAGTTACTCCTTTTTTAGATTTAAACTTAATTTCAACATGTGACATGCTTATTCAGTCAAGACATTTTCCAAAAAATATGTCTTATTTTGATATGGGATTTAAGGCAGTTACAGTAAATGTAAGTGATTTGGCAGCTATGGGTGCTGAACCTTTGGGATTTTTACTCTCAATAGCTATTCCAAAAGATTTGGAAGTTGACAGCTTTAAACAAATAATTGATGGTGTTTTTAAGGCATGTGATTACTATTCAATTCCTCTTATTGGAGGAGATACCAATGAAGCATCAGAAATTATAATCTCAGGTACTGCTCTTGGAACCTGTGATAAGCCTTTGATGAAAAATACCTATAAACAAGGGGATTTAGTAGCTATTACAGGTGATATAGGTCTTGCTGCACTAGGTTTTGAGCTTGAAACTTTAGATAATATTTATGTTGAAAAAGCTCTTAAACCAAAGGCCAGAATTAAAGAAGGACAAATTCTAAAGGATTATGGAGCAACATCTGCTACTGATATTACTGACGGGCTTGCAAGTGAATTATATGAGATTAAAAAGGATAATTTTGGTTTTATGATTTATGAAGAGTTATTAGACATTAGTGATGAGTATAAAAACATGGCTAATGGGCTTGACTTGGATTATCTTGATTTAATTCTTCATGTTGGTGAAGATTTTGAATTGCTTTTTACAATATCTAAAGACGATTTAGAGAAATTACCTATTGATTATAAGGTTATTGGCGAGGTAACTGACAGTGATGTTGTTGAAATTACCTTGGAAAATGGTTTTGTTGATAAAATTAAAAATAAGGGTTATGAACACTATGTTAGTGAATAATGATTTATATAAAAAAAGTTCCAAGACACAAAAAATCAGATGTGAAATCTGTGCTAACTACTGTAAAATAGCTGATGGAAGTTTTGGAGTTTGTCGTCAACATAAAAATGTCAATGGAGAACTATTTGATGAATCCTATGGTATTGTTTCATCACTAAGCCCTGATCCTATTGAAAAAAAGCCGTTAAATAAATTTTTATCAGGGACTTTAACATATTCAATTGGTGGTTTTGGGTGTAATATGATATGTTTACACTGTCAGAACTATATGATTTCTCATGAATATGGTGACTATTCAAGAGGTGTTAAAATAACGCCAGAAGCAATTGTGGAAAATGCACTTAAGTATGATTGTAAGTCAATTGCTTGGACGTATAACGAACCTACTATACACTTACCATTCAACAAGAAAACTTCTCTACTTGCAAAGCAGAAAAATCTTAAAGTCATCTATGTAAGTAATGGATACTTTTCAAACAAGTCTCTTCAGGAAGTTTTAGGTTTTGTTGATGCATTTAATATAGACTTGAAATCCATGTCCGATGATTTTTATAAAAAAGTCTGTGGAGCGGATTTGGATGTTATTTTAGATAATTTAAGAAGTATTTATCTTGCAGGTAAACACCTTGAAATTACAAATCTCATAATCAATGACTACAATGATTCTGTTGATGAAATTAATGCATTATGTGATTTTGTTGTAAATGAATTGGATGAAAATGTCCCTGTTCATTTTTCAAGAGCATTTCCTTATTATAAAATGAATGATATTTCACCTACAAATCCTGAAATATTGTTCAAGGCAAAAGAAATTGCTATGGATAAGGGAATTAAAAATGTTTATTTGGGAAATATCTAATTTTTTGGTATTTTTATTCTTTTTTTTTAATTATTTTTTATAGAAAATTATATTATGATTTCATATGTTCAAATCATAATTCTTTTATATATTAAATTATATAAACTACTATCGTTATGAATATTATTTCATTTCAATGGAGGGAAAAATTTAATGTATAAATTTAAAAAATTCTCGCTATTAATAATAGTAGCGATGTTGATTTTAATTTTACTACCAGTTTCATTTGCTAGTGAATTAAATTCAACTGAAATTGTCAGTTCTGAAGCCCAATCTGATATTTTGTCTTCAAGTTCTGACTCTTATATTGATGTAGATAAGAATGAATTTACTATTGATGATGGTGGCGATATTACTGTTAGTGGTACAATTATAATGTTTGATGATATTGAGTATCCTGATCCTTTGAATATTGAATACTCTTATGTTGATGCTAGTGGTGTTACTAGAAAATATCAAGTTCAGTATCATGAAGATTATTCTTATGATCCTTTTTCATTTACAATTAGGAATTTAAAATATAAATGATCACCATATATAATCACAATAAAACCTGTTAAAGATGATTTGTATGATGATTATTTAGGTTATGGGGACGAATTATTGCCTGTACAAATTACAGTAAATGTAATGTCAAATATAGACCCAACCCCTGTAATTCCAGATTATGAAAAATTTACACCAAGAGGACAATTGTTTGTAAGTCCTGATGGTGATGATTCAAATGATGGGTCTCAAAGTAATCCATTTTTAACTATTCAAAAAGCTTTAGACCAAAATAGTCTCCTTGGTGGAGGTTATGAAGTTGTTGTTTCAAGTGGAGAATACATTTTTGACTCATATTATACAATCAGAAATAATGTAAGCATTGTTGGTCGCGGCGATGTTAAAATTAGAAATACTGGTGACGGTTATATCTTTGTATTACAAGGAGTTAACACTGTAGAATTTAAAAATTTAATGATGATGGATGGTCAATCTGGTGCTATTTCCGGTTATAACACTCTTAATGGTGCTGGAGAAAACAGTAACGAAGGTAAAGTTTTAAACATTATTAATTGTACTTTTGTAAATAATTGTCAAGGAAGTGGCAGTTATGGTGGTGTTGGAGTAATTAAAAGTTATTCAAAAACAACCATATTGAATTCTACTTTCATTGATAATGAAGCATCAAGCAGTCAATTAAACTTTAGAGGTTTTATTAATCTTCCAGATGGAACTTTAACAATGAACTATTGTTTCTTTATTAATAATCGTGTTTATTCTGGAACTGAATTGGTCCGTGTTGAAAAAAGATCTGATGCTAACTTCAATTTCTAGGGAACAAATAACGGTCCTGCAGATGTGACTTTATCAAGTAATTTAGATGTTAAAACTTGGTTGGTAATTTCATCCGAAATCGAAGGCGATGATATTCAAGCAACTGAGGATTACAAAGTTAAAGCTATTGTAAAATATACCAACAGTACTAAAATCTATAAGGATTTAGGCATTATTACACCTATGTCAATGTGACTTTCAATGCTGATATTGGTAATGTAAATCCTAGTGTAGTTACACTTTCAAATAATGTTGGTGAAAGTACTTATTCTTCAAATGCTGTTGGAGAAGAAACAGTTCGTATTTTTGTAGGTAATGTTGAAGTGTCAAACATTAAATTTAATGTACATGCTTCAGTTATTAATAGAATTTATGTTTCTGTAAGTGGTAGTGATTCTAATATTGGAACTATTGATAATCCATTAAGAACAATTGGCGCTGCAATAAACAAAAACAAAGAATTTGGCGGAAATAAAACAATTTATGTTTTAGCAGGTGTTTATGAGGAAAATAATTTAGTAATCACTGATCAAGTTACTATTATTGGTGACGATGCAACTATTGATGCTCAAGCTAATAGAATCTTAACTATTTCAAATGATACTAAAATTTCAGGTTTAAAATTCATTAATGGTGTTTCTAGTGATAAAGGTAGTTCAATTTATCACAATGGTGGTAATTTAGCTATTTATGATTCAGTATTTGATAATAATGCTAACGGAGCAATAATGTCACAATCTAGTGGTGTATTATATATTAACAATTCAACATTCACTAACGATGGTGCAATATTTGCTAACAGTGAAAGTATTATTGAAAACTGTACTTTTAATGATGTTATCAATGTCTCTAGTTCTACTATAATATCTAACTCAAAATTCAAAGGAAATAAAACATATGCAATTTATGTTGTAGATAATACTCAGGCAAATATTTATATCCAAAACAATGAATTCGTCTCAAATGATGGTTCAATTTATGTATTGAATAATAATTTGACCGTAATTATGAACAATGTATTTGATAATTATTCAAAATCAGCAATTACTATTATTAATAACCCAAATGTTATTGTAAGTGGTAATGAATTCATTAATAGTGATGAAAATGCATTGGATGTATTATCTTCAAGTGTTGAGTTAGAAAATAACGTTATTGCTAGTGGTGTTATCAACATTAATAATTCAACATTATATAATGCAGTTATTAAATTCTTAGAAAATGAAACAGTTAAAGTTAGTGACGGTGAAATCCAAATTAATGCAACTGTCAGTGATGACATGGGCAATATTATAAACGGTGGAACTATTTTCTTTGACGGAATTGGGGAAGCTAATATTGTAAATGGAAAATCACAAATATTAAAAGACTTCACTGATGGAGATTATGTAATTACTGGTAGCAGTTCAAGTTTACCTAATGCTACAATCAAAAACGGTTTATTAAGAGTTAATGTTAAAAATTACTGGTTTATTGGTGAAGCTGGTTATGAAACATTAGCAGAAGCAATTGATGCTGCTCAGGATGATGATGTAATTAAAGGAATAGCTGGTACTTATTATTATGATCAAATTAATATTGGTCATAGAACAAGACCTGATGAGCCTTGGGTTATCAATAAACAAATTACAATCACTTCTTTAAGTGATGAACCAATTATTCTCTCTGCTCTTGGTAAAAACATATTCAACATTGATTATTACTCAAATGTAACATTTAAAAACATTGTATTTATGAATGCAAATAACCCTAACGGATGGGGTGGAGCTATTCACTCAATGGGTAAAAATACAATTGTTATTGATAATTGTACATTTAAAGATAATTTTGCTGAAGATGGTGGAGCTATCCACGCATGGGGTAATTTATACATTAAAAATTCCTTATTCATAGATAATGAAGCTGGTGTATATGCTGGTGCTGTATTCAAAGATGGTGATGGCGACTTTATAGTAGAAAACACAAAATTCATTAATAACTCTGCTTACACTTATGCTGGTGCTGTTTATTCAATGGGTTATAATGAAATTGTTCAAAGATTTGTAAATGTTACTTTTGAAGGAAATGACGCTACTTGTGGTGGTGCATTCTTCACTACAGGTAAAAATGTAACTGTGATTGACTGTAACTTTACTAACAACAAAGCTCTTAATAAAGGATCTGCATATGAACCTTTAGGTGGTGCAGCATATGTTTATCATGGTGCTGTTAGCTTTATTAATGTTAATTTTGTAGATAACATAGCTGAAGGTAATGGTGGAGCATTAGAATTAGATAATGCTGCTTCAACCGGTTATGGTCCTTCTGGTGAGGTTTATGATATTAGATGGGTAACCTTTGATAACTGTTTAATTGAAAACAACACTGCATTACGCTATGGTGGTGCAATGTTTACTGAAGAATTCAGATGTTATGTAAATGTTACAAATACTGTAATTAAAAATAACTCTGCTTTAGATTACGCTTTGCTTGTAAACTTATACAGTTTCTACACCTTTGATAATGTAACAATTGAAAATAATAATAACGCTGCAGGTAATTCTTTAATTTATTCATACGGTTTTGCTGATTTAATTGAAACCTATGAAGCAAATACTACAATTTTAAATTGTATTTTCAAAGATAATAATGCAAATATTTTCAATGCAACCTCTGAATACTCAAATGTAGTAATTTCTGATTCTGTATTCGATGGTCATAAATCATTAATCGTAATTGATGAATCTAATGTTATTTTAACAAATAACAAAGAAATTAATAGCTCTGGAGATATTTCTGTTGTTAACAATGGAGGTATATTATCCTTAGAAAATAACACATTCTTAAACCCAATTAACAATACTGGTGTTATTGATACTCCTACTTATGTTGTTGTAATTGGAAATGAAACACGTTATGAAACTGTTGGTAATGTAATTATTGATGCTGTTGTTTTAGATGATAACAACAACAAGATTATTGGTAACAAGCTTGTATTCATGGTTAATAATGTTTTAATTGATTCTGTTTTAGATAATGGTACCTTTAAAGCAAATTATACTGTAGTTGCATCAAATCAAACTATTGGTGCAATATATGAAGATCTTGGCTTATTGGACATTACTAATAAAAATGGAGTCATCATTGGAAGAATTGTTCCTCAATTGATTGTTAATGATGTTGAATTCAATATTTCTGGTGAATTTAAAGCACAATTAGTCTTTAATAATATTCCTATTGCTGATGAAACTGTTGTTTTAACAGTTAATGGTGTAGAGTATGTATTAAAAACAGATTCCAATGGAATGCAGCACTATTTTAGAATTACCATTTGGTAATTATGTTGCTGATGTTGCTTTCAATGGAAATGAAGTTTATGCTCCAGTAAGTGCTCAAGCTAATATTAAGGTAAATAAACTTGCTTCTAACATTGATATTTTAGCTAATGATATTCATATTACTGAAGATGCAAAAATTGTTGTTGCACTTCCACCTTTAGCTACTGGAAATGTAATTATTACTGTTAATGGCAGAGATTATGTTGCTGTTGTTCAAAGTGGTGTTGCTTCAATTACTGTTGCTGGTCTTCCATGTGGTGAGTACACTGTTTTAGCAGACTATTATGGTGATGCAAAATATCTTAATTCATCTGCAAAATCTTCATTTAAAGTAACTAAATATGATTTGACTGTGGATGTTACTTACAATAGTACAGATATTAATTTGAAAGTTCCTAGTGATGTGAAAGGTAATCTTACTGTCGTTATTGATAATAGTACTTTTGAAGTACCAGTTGTAAATGGTGAAGCTAATATTAAATATAACTTAAATCCTGGAGAATATACTGTTCAAATCACCCATCCTGGTGATGAAAAATATGCTCCAGCTTCTTATTCCAAAGTAATTGATGTGGCTAAAAAAGATACAGTTATTAAGGTTTTAAGTTCATTTACTTGTTTAGCAACTGATTATTATGCTGGTGAACGTGGTGGATATATTACTGCTACATTAAAAGATTCTGATGGAAAAGTTTTATCAAATAAACAGATTAAAGCAGTAGTTTGCGGTAAAGTTTACTATTTAAAAACTGATTCAAATGGTGTTGCAAAATTAAGAATCAACCTTGAATCTGCAAATACTTACTCCTGTGTATTTACTTTCGCTGGTGATGATTATTACAAATCTGCTAAAGCAGTAACTAAAGTAATAGTCACTAAAAAATCAACTGCAATTAAAGCAACTGATAAATCATTCAAAAGATCTGCAAAAACAAAAACCGTAAGTGTACAGTTAACCACTACTAAAAACAAGTATGATGGTAAGACTTACTTAAAAGATGGTAAAAAGGTAACCTTAAAAGTTAATGGAAAAACCTACACTGCTAAAATCAATAAATACGGTGTAGCTAAATTCAACGTAAAATTAACTAAAAAAGGAAAATACACAGCATATATTAAATTTGCTGGTGATAAAACCTACAAAGCATCAAGTAAATCAATAAAAATAACTATTAAATAGAAAGGTAACCATACTCTTCTAAACTTTTTCTTTTTTCTAATTACGATTTTAGTTTACTATCAATTATTTTAATAAAACGTTTCGTTAAATTGATAGAATTTATTATAAATATATTTTTAATCATTCATTAATTCTATATTTGTGTAGTATAAGGATATTTTGATTAAAAGATAGTATTGTAGCTACATCACTAGTAAATAAAATAAGAATTTTTCAAAAAAAAGTAAATTAAAAGTTAGTTTATTCAGAAAAACTAACTCTTTCGAATTTTTCAACTGTTTTAAGTGATTTAGTTGCATCTACACCTATTTTTGTAGTTGTACCATCACTTTCAGCTACAGGATCAAGAGATGAACCTCTGACATTTGGAACAATCATAATGTCTCTGTCACCTTTTACACGTGTAGCTATTGCATATTCAACATCTTCTGCATCAAATACATCAACATCTCTGTCAACTACAACACAGTGTTTGAGGGAAGGGTGTGCAGATAATGCTGCCATAATAGCGTTTTTACCGTCACCTTCAGTTTGTTTGTTAATTGAAACAACTGAATGTAACCAGCAGCAACCTCCTTCAGTTAAAACAACATTTTCAACTGTAGGAACTGCATTTTTAACAGCTTTGAATATTCTAGGTTCTTGAGGAAGACCTTGTAATAATTTATGTTCAAATCCTGCAGGTAAAATTGCATGATATGCTGCATTTTCCTTTTTAATATGCATTTTTTCTAAGTTAATGATTGGTTGGTCTCTGATAATATCGTAAGTGTCAGTTAAATCCACAAATGGACCTTCTGCAATGGTTTCAGTTACAGAGATTTTACCTTCTAAAATAATGTCTGCTTGTGGAACTTCCAATTCACCACATTTGATTAATTCTAATTCTCCGTTTTTAAATGCATTTGCAACATCCATTTCATTGTAATCAATTGGTATTGAAGTAGTACTTGCAAGTAAAATTGCAGGGTCCATTCCGATAGCTATTGCAATATCTAAGTCTTGTCCTGCTTTTTGAGCATTTTGGAAATAAGTATAAAGATTTCTTGGAACAATTCTGATAACTAATCTTTTATTATCAAGAACCATCATTCTGTGAATAGATGCATTTTGAATTCCAGTTATAGGATCACGTGCAAATACTACACCAGAAGTGATGTATGCTCCACCATCTCTTTTATAATGTTTTAAAATAGGGATTTTATCCAAATCAATATCTAAAGTATCGTACTGGGAAAAATCAGTAAATTTATCAACTTTAATTGGTTTTTCCATTGCGTCAATGATTTTTTGTGTAATTTCGGAAACTTCACAGTTAATTGATTTTGCAATCTTTTCTCTGGTGTTACAGATTCCTGAAATAACAGGTAAATCAAAGCCTTTAACATTTTTAATAAGAACAGTGTCTTTTGGGTATTTTCTTAGGACTTTTGCAACTTCAAACTCATTTGAAAGTTCTTCTGTAATTTCTATAATGTTTTCGTTGTCGAGTATCATATTATCCCTATAAGTTAATTTTTTTGTTTTTAATTTTTTCAAGAAGCTTAGTAATTGAAGGGTCGCTAATTGATAAGATTTCTCCAGCTAAAATTGCTGCATTTTTACCATTGTTTATTCCAACAGTTGCAACAGGAACACCTGGAGGCATACTTACTGTTGTAAGCATGTAATCATCACCATTTTCATTAGTACATGGAACACCAATAACTGGTCTGTCTGTTAATCCAACAATACCACCAGTTACCTGGGATGAGTTTGAACTAATTCCAATGAATATTTTTGCATTTGACATGGATTTAATGTAATTTGTAAATCTTTTAGTAGATCTAATTGGACAAATAACTTTAGTTTCATGAGCTATTTTGAGTCTGTCTAAGATTACAGATACTTTTTTAGCAGTTATAAGGTCGGTTTGTCTACCAACAAGTATTGCAACTTCTGCATCTTTGTTTTTACTGCAGCATTCATTTTCGTCAAATTCAATTTCACTAATTTCAAGGTCTTTAACTCTTAAAAAGTCTTTTTGGAGGAACTTTTTACCTTCAATTAGTTGTACAATGTCTTCATCATTGTTTTTGACTTTTAAAGAATATTCCATTCTCAAATCAATTAATCTTTGACGTATTTCCTCATCATGGATTCCAATAAATTGTGCAGCAAGAATTGCAGCGTTGTCTCCTCTATCAATTCCTACAGTAGCAATTGGTGAAGGATAAGGCATTTGAACAATGGATTCTAATGCATCAATACCTCCAGTTTTAACATCTACAGGTACTCCAATTACAGGTCTTGGAGTATATGCTGCAATTGAGCCTGGTAAATGTGCAGCTAATCCAGCAATTCCAATAAACACTTCAATACCTTCTTTAGTTCCCTGAATGACAAGTTCACGAACTAAATCTGGGGTTCTGTGTGCAGATGCAATTTTAAGGCTGTAAGGAATTTCTAATTTTTCAAGGATATTCATACTTTTTTCAGCTATAGCAATATCCGATCCACTTCCAAGAATAATCATTACTTTCGGTGTCATTAATAATCCCCTTTTATTTATTAATTATTCATTATTAACTATTTCTTTTAAAATATATTAAATTATCATCGAAAGGTTAATTCTGTTTCTTTTTAAGTCAACATCTAGAACTTTTACATCAACAATATCCCCAACACTAACGATATCTAATGGGTGTTTTACAAATTTATCAGCTACAAGTTGTGAAATATGTACCAATCCGTCCTGGTGAACTCCAATATCAACAAAAGCACCAAAATCAACAATATTTCTCACAGTACCTTGCATAATCATGTCAATTTCTAAATCTTCAATTGATAGTACGTTTTTTCTAAGTATTGGTTTTGGCATATCTTCACGAGGGTCACGACCAGGTTTTTTAAGTTCTTTAATAATATCTTTTAGAGTTTCCTGACCAATATCCAATTCTTTTGAG
>SAMEA3663235__coassemble_613_pt1 | contig 11440 bp, 9 predicted proteins | sample SAMEA3663235__metabat2_high_PE_030 | metagenome-assembled genome bin SAMEA3663235 (sample SAMEA3663235) | pig gut metagenome | biome: pig gut; feature: pig-associated habitat; material: faeces | place: China | collected 2013 | reverse complement strand
GATAATGTATGTCAAACGAAGAAATCCCTAAAGACTATGATTTTAAAAGAGAAAAATTTTGGGAGAAAAAATGGGAAGATGAAGACATCTACAAATATATTGGAGATGGATCTCGTCCTAGATACATAATTGATACTCCCCCACCATACCCAACAGGACTTATTCACTTAGGTCACGTTTTAAACTGGGTTTACATTGATATGAACGCAAGATACAGAAGATTGAAAGGTCATGATGTATTGTTCCCACAAGGATGGGACTGTCACGGTCTTCCAACTGAAGTAAAAGTTGAAGAAACTCATGGAATTAAGAAAAACGATGTTTCTAGAGCTAAATTTAGGGAATATTGTGTTGATTTAACTACTAAAAATATTGCTAGTATGAAATCACAAATGAAATCAATGGGTTTTTCACAAGACTGGAACCGTGAATTCATTACAATGACTCCTGAATATATGAGAAGAACTCAATATTCATTCTTAAAAATGTATAACGAAGGATTAATTTACCAAGGTATTCACCCTGTAAACTGGTGTCCTCGTTGTGAAACTGCTATTGCGTTTGCAGAAGTAGAATACAGTGATAATACTACATTTTTAAACTATGTTAACTTCCCACCTGCTGTAGAAGATTCTTATGATGATATTGCTTCTTCACAGGCATCTGGTAAACAGGCTGACCCTAAAACTGAAGGTATTTTAATTGCAACTACCAGACCAGAATTAATGTCTGCTTGTGTAGCAGTTGTAATTCACCCTGAAGATGAAAGATACACTCATCTTTTAGGTAAATATGTGGAAGTTCCTTTATCTCACCAAAAAGTAAAAATAATTGCTGATGAAGAAGTAGATCCTGAATTTGGTACAGGTGCAGTAATGATTTGTACTTTCGGGGATAAAACTGACGTAAGTTGGGTAAATAAATACGATTTAGAAATCATTGATGCAATTGATGAATCTGGTAAATTAACCGATGCAGCAGGAAGATATGCTGGAATGGATTTACAAAGTTGTAAAAAACAAACCATTTCTGATTTGGATGCTGAAGGTTACTTAGTAAAACAAGAACAAGTTGACCAAAATGTAGGTCAATGTTGGAGATGTAAAACTCCTATTGAAATTCTTGTTAAAAAACAATGGTTTGTAGCTGTAAGAGATTTAATCCAAAAAACTAAAGACGCTGCAGATGAAATGAACTGGATGCCAGAACACATGAAATCCCGTATGGTAAACTGGGCAGATTCCATGGAATGGGACTGGTGTATTTCAAGACAAAGAATTTTTGCAACTCCAATTCCTGTATGGTACTGTAAAGATTGTGGAAAAGTTATTTTACCTGATGTTGAAGACTTACCAATCGATCCAACTCAAGATAAACCAAAACACGCATGTGAATGTGGATGTGAAGAGTTTATTGGAGAAGAAGATGTTCTTGATACCTGGATGGATTCATCTATTTCACCATTATCTATTGCAGGATGGCCTGATGAAGACTATGTCAACCATTTCCCAGCAGATATTCGTCCACAAGGACACGATATTATCCGTACATGGACATTTTACACAACCCTTAGATGTCTTGCTTTAACTGATCAAAAACCATTCTCTGATGTTGTAATTAATGGTATGGTATTTGGTGAAGACGGATACAAAATGAGTAAATCCAGAGGAAATGTAATTGGTCCTGAAGAAGTTATTGAACAATATGGTGCAGATGCACTCAGAACTTGGGCTGCAAACAGTGTACCTGGTTCTGATGTAATATTCGACTGGAAAGACATTAAACACGGATACAGATTTATTAGAAAATTCTGGAACGCATTCAGATTTATCAGTATGCAAATCTTCGATGAAGAAGTATCCTACGAAGAAGTCAAAGATAACTTGGACCCACTCGATATGTGGATTTTATCCAAACTCAACAACTTAAATATCACTGTTGATAATGCTTTTGCTCAATACAACTTCGCAGACACTATCGGATCAATTGAAAAATTCTTCTGGCACGATTTCTGTGATGAATATATTGAAGCTGTAAAATACAGATTATACAGTGATGTATCAGATGAATCAAGAAAAGCAGCTAAATACACTTTAAGATGCGTAATTGAAACATCCTTGAAATTACTCTCTCCAATTGTACCATTCTTCGTAGAAGAAGTTTACCAATACTTCGATGATCAATCTATCCATACTACTTCCTGGCCTGAAGTAAACGAAGAGTTAATCAGTGAAGAAATGGAAGTTAAAGGTGAAACTACAATTGAATTAATTGACGAAGTAAGAAGATTCAAATCAGCATCAAAAATCCCATTAAATGCAGAACTTAGTGAAGTAAACGTATACACTTCTGATGAAGACTTAGTTGATGTATTTAACTTATTTGATGATGATATCAGAGGTACTTTAAAAATCAATGATTTAAACATCAGTTCAGGAAAACCTGAAGTACATGAAAAAATCATTGAAGTTGAACCAGACATGTCTCAAATTGGACCAAAATACAAAGGAGATGCTGGTAAAATTATTGGATATTTAAAATCCACTGATATTGAAGAAATTGCTAGTGTTTTAGAAGAATCTCAAGAACTTACTATCGGAGATATTGTAGTTCCTGAAGATATGTTAAATATCAAAAAAGAGATTGTTGGAGCATCTGGTAAAAAAGTAGATATCTTACAGTCTGAAAACTTAGACATGATTGTTGAAGTAATTAGATAAATTATTTCTTCAATTTTCTTTTTCTTTTTTTTAAAAAATTAAAATTTAGTGATGGTTTTTAATTTAAATTTTAATCTTTAATTGGGAATCTTAATTTAAAGCATGCTCCATTGTCATTATATGCTTCAAATTCACCATTTAATTGTTTTGCAAGAGATGTGATTACAACCCATCATAATCCTGTTGTTTTATATGGATCAAATCCTTCAGGATAACCTGATCCATCATCTTTAAAGAAACATTCACAGATATTTCCATCTTTTTTGATGTATGAATTGAATTCACTTCTTGTAATTTTATTTGAATGCGCATATTTTAAAGTGTTTGTTACCAATTCATTTAATATTAATAAAACAGGCATCATTTTATCATTAGGTAGTTTAAATTCCTCATGTTCTTCAAAATTAAATGAAATTTCTGAAGAAAGTTCTTTATAAATATTGTACAAATCTTCAGTCATTTTCCTGAATGATTCAACAGCATTTACATCATACTTATTTTCTGTATCACTTAGTTTTTCATGTAAAACAACTAATGAGTTAATTCTTCCTAAAAGGTTATCTAAGATATGTTCAGGCTTTGTGTGGAATTTTTTCTCAAGTGAAATAAATCTAAGCAGCAAATTCAAATTATTTTTAATTCTGTGATTGGATTCGTTAATTAAAATTTTCATATTTTTATTTGCAGCTATAATTTTGTTTTCTCTTTCAATTTCACTGGTAACATCACGAATTCCTGCAACCCATAACTCTCTATCTTCAATAATAAGTTGTTGATAGTTTACACGGATTTTTTGAAGGTCATGACCAGGTGCTTTATAATCCCAAATACTGTCTATCTTATCGATTTCACCGGAATATAGTTTATGCAATGCTTCAAGATATTTTTCACTATCAACAAAATTATTCCTAAATTCCTGAAGTTCAATAGGAGTATTTCCTCTATCTTCAATATGAACAATCTGTCTTGCAGAATCAGTAGCAATCATTAAGTCACTGTTACGGTCCCAAATAAACGCACCGGTACCAAGATGAGTGTTGATTTTTTGAAGTACGCCTGTTAAAAATTTAATTTCAGATTCATGCTCATGATATGGAGTTATATCTCTACAAAGTGCACTTTGTTGAATAAAACATCCATCTTCATCATAAACATTTCTAACATTAACCTCCAGATATTTAGTTTTACCTGTTCCAGTGGTAATTTTCACTGATTCATTGTTTATTATTTCATTTTTATCCATATTGGATATTTTTTCATTAATATGTGCTCTTGTTTTTTCATCAGTAGCATTTAAGATAATATTATTATTTTCATCTTCTGGAGAAGGTTCTTTTTCCAATAAATCATATATAACTTGAGGCCAGTGATATTTTCCTTCTTTATCACGGTAAGGAATTGATACGATATTTGATTTTTCAACATCAATCAATGTATTTTGAAGAAGACTTAACTCTTTTCTTTTTGATGAAAGTTTTAATTCACTTTCATATTGTCTAGTGATGTCCTGTATTCCTCCAACGTAATATGTTTCGCCTTCATATTCCTTTTTGAAGTAGGTGATATGTATTTTTTGAATTTCATCATAAATCGGTGATTTATAGTCATAAATACCATCAATCCTATCAATTTCATCATTATGGAGTTTTTCACGTAACAATCTGAATTCCGGGTTAATAATGTTATTTATAATATCATAGATGAGTAATTTAGGATGTTTGTTACTTAAATGGAATTTTTTTGCAGCATTTTCAGAAATATGGTAATAATCATTTTCATAATTGACAATAAAACCACTGATGTTGAAATTAGTATTTATGGATGTGTTTAAATCATTAAGGATATGATATCTTTTTTGAGTTTTAATTTCATCAGTAATATCATAAATGATTGCAACCTGTTTTTCAAGCTCATAATGTTTGTCAAATATCTCCTTTTACCATCTAAAGTTATTGTTTTAAGGTTATTTTTAGCAGTTAATATTCTAAGATTGGTTTTATAAGCTTTATCTGGTTGTTCTCTTATATGTTTTTTAAATTCCTCAAGTTTTGGCCGGTCTTCTGGAATAACAATTCCAAAGAGGATATTATGGGTCTTATCATATGAACTAGGTTCTCTTTCAATGATTGGGTATATTCCATTACTCCAACTGTAAACACCATCTTTGAATTTGGTTCCTATAGCATATTTTTGGGTTTTTTGAATGTATGCTGATGTGTTTTTAAAACTGCTCAACTCTTTCATTCTAATTTCACCGGTAATGTCTTCTGCGGTAAGTGATAAATAGTCTTCAATAGGGTTGATATTAAACTTAAGGCAAAACATTAACCGATTTCCCTCATAAAAATTTATATGCATTATGTCTTTTTGTTTTGTTTCAATAACATTTTTAAAAATAGAGCATAAATCATCAGCTATGATTTTAAAAATCATTCTAATGCTTCTTCCAAATAATACATTAGAGTCAACATCATAAAATTCTGCTAATTTAGGACTTATATATTGGAGAATAAAGTCACTATTGTCTTTATTAGGCAATAATATTGCAAGTTTGATGTTTTCATCTTGAGTTAATGGGTTGTTGAATGGTTCTATATTGTAAGGCTCATCATCTATGTTTAAATTAAATGCATCAGTTCCATATAAGAAAAAACTGTTGCTATTTTTATCAAAATTGACAGACATCTAATCATCTCTTAAATTTGAATGATACCCCTACAATTGTGGTAGCGATATATTATATACTTCTTATTAATATTTTTGTTATTATATTATATAAATTAACTAAGACATTTGTCAGGTTACGAATTGTTCGTAATTCTTTTAGTATAGGTAACTATTTAATAAATTTAATTTAAAAATATTATCAATGATTCTTAAGGTAAAAAATATTTCAAATATTGGTGGTGAAGTTAAAGCACCACCTTCTAAAAGTTATTCTCACAGAGCAGTTATCCTTGCTTCATTAGCTAAGGGTACTTCAAAACTTTATGATATGTTATACTCTGAGGATACATTAGCATCTATTAGAGTATGTGAAGCATTAGGTGCTAAAATTAATAGAACAGAAGATTATTTGGAAGTTGTAGGTACTAATGGTAATCTTCACAATTCCAGTGATGAGCCAATTGATCTTGCAAATTCAGGAACTACACTTAGATTAATGACTTCTATTTCTGCACTAAGTGACAATGAAGTTATTTTAACTGGAGATGAATCTCTTCAAACAAGACCGATGGGTCTTTTGATGGATGCTTTAAAACCCTTAGGAATAGAAACAGAATCATTAAATGATAATGAAAAAGCACCAATATTGATTAAGCCAGGTTATCTTGGTGGTGAAACTAATATTATGGGTAATGTTAGCTCACAGTTTATTTCATCAATTTTAATATCTGCTCCTTTGTCTGATTGTGGTGTTACTTTATATGTTTTACCGGAATTTAAATCAAAACCTTATGTGTACATGACATGGGATATTATGAGAAAATTCGGTTTTAAATCAATTAAATCATATTATTTAAAACATGATTCATGTAATCAGGAACATCAAAGTTGCAGAATAGATGAGTTTAAAATGCCTAAACAGGAATATGTTGCATGTGATTATACTGTTGAAGGTGATTATTCATCTGCATCTTATTTACTTGCATTAATAGCTATTAATGGTGGTAAAGCTAGAATTAAAAACTTATTTAGAACATCAAAACAGGGAGATAAATTCATTTTGGATATTCTTCAGCAAATGGGTGCAACTATCGTTCGTGGTGAAGATTATGTTGAAATTTCATCTGACGGAAACCTAAAAGCTATTGATGTTAACCTTTCTAATGCACCTGATTTATTGATTACTGTTGCTGTTTTAGCTGCAATGGCTGAAGGAACTACAAATATTACTGGTGTTGCTCATGCAAGAGTAAAAGAAACTGATAGAATTGATACTACTTGCAGAGAATTGGAAAAACTTGGATGTAAACTTGTAGAACATGAAGATGGAATGAGCATTACCGGAGGAATCTCTTCTGGAGTTGTTGACTCTCACGGAGATCACAGACTTGCAATGGCATTTTCCCTAGTTGGTCTTAAACATGATATTGAGATTACAAACGGTGAAGTCTTTGATGTATCATTTCCGAATTTCATTGAAACAATGGCAGAGCTTGGTTTTGAATTAGAGTTGGTATAATGGATAAAGAGGAACGTGTAATTAAATTGGTTGAATATCTGGATGATACTTTTGATATAAGAGTATTTCATGACCATGATCCATACAGGGTACTAATTAGAACTATTTTATCTCAAAGAACTCGTGATGAGAATACTGATCAGGCTACTGATAATTTATTTGAAAAATATAAAGATATCTATGAGGTTGCAGAAGCACCTATTGATGATGTAAAAGAATTAATCAGGCCTGCAGGATTTTATAATGTTAAAGCAGCAAGAATCCAGGAAGTTTCACAGATTTTAATTGATCAGTACGGTGGAGAAGTTCCAAATACTGTTGAAGAAATGCTAAAACTTCCAGGAGTTGGTAGAAAAACTGCAAATTGCGTAATGGTTTTTGCTTTTGAACTTCCTGCAATACCTGTTGATACTCATGTTCATAGAATTTCAAATAGATTGGGACTAGTCAATACAAAAGATCCTGAAGATACTGAAGTTGAGCTTTCTAAAATAGCTCCGAAGGATTTGTGGATTAAATTAAATGATTTGATGGTTCAGTTCGGTCAAAATATCTGCAAACCGATTGGTCCTCAATGTGAGATTTGTCCATGCACTGAGATATGTGATTATTTTGCTGAAAATATCTAATTTTTTTTATTTTTGACCAAAACATTTATATTATATAACAACATTATATAACAATAGTTATATCAAATTTATTAAATCAAGTTTGATATAAATATTATATAACAATAGTTATATTAAATTCATATTTATAAAAATTATTAAGTGATAAAATGGTAGATATTCCAGAATTAAAAAGAGGCGTTTTGGATAGTATCGTTAATGCTATTGGAAACACTCCTATTGTAAGATTAAACAATTTAACTAAAGACTTAGAAGCAGAAGTGGATGTAAAAGTAGAGTCATTCAACCCAACTGGAAGTGTTAAAGACCGTATTGCTGTTGCAATGATTGAAGATGCTGAAGAAAAAGGATTACTCAAAGAAGGCTCAACAATTATTGAACCAACCAGTGGAAATACTGGTATTGGTCTTGGTTTTGCAGCAGCTGCTAAAGGTTACAAGTTAATTTTAACTATGCCTGAAACCATGTCTGTTGAAAGAAGAAAATTATTGTCCATTTTTGGTGCAGAAATTGTATTAACTCCTGGTAGTGAAGGGATGGGTGGAGCTATTGCAAAAGCTAAGGAATTAAATGAACAAACACCAGATTCAATTATTTTAGGACAATTTGATAATGAAGCAAATGTTAGAATCCATTACAAAACAACTGGTCAGGAAATCTTAAGAGATACTGATGGAAATGTTGACTATGTTGTTGCTGGTGTCGGTACTGGTGGAACAGTCACTGGTATTGGTAAAGCATTAAAAGAAGTTCTTCCTGATGTAAAAATCGTTGCAGTAGAACCTGAAGAATCCCAAACTTTAGGAAAAGGTGTTAAAGGACCACACGGAATCCAAGGTATTGGTGCAGGTTTTGTTCCATCAATTTTTGACTCTGATGTAATCGATGAAATTATTCCAGTACCTACTGTAGAAGCTCGTAAAACCTTAGTTGCTCTTGCTCAAAATGAAGGTATTTTCCCAGGAATTTCTTCCGGAGCTGCTACTTGGGCTGCTTTACAATTAGCTAAAAGAGAAGAAAATAAAGGTAAAAGAATAATTGCTATCTTACCAGATAATGGTGAGAGATATCTTTCTATTGAAGAATTATTCGAATAGATAATCTTTATATATCACATGTTATTAAATGTAATAACATTGTAATATATATTGAGGTTTACCAATGTTTGATAATTTAAGGGAAGAAATTAGGGCTATTAAGGAAAAGGATCCGGCAGTAAGATCAACATTAGAAATATTTTTATGTTATCCGGGTTTTTATGCCTTATTGTTTCATAAACTTGGGCACTGGCTTTGGAATCATTCATTCAAGCTTTTAGCACGTATTGTTTCTAACATATCCAGGTTTTTGACCGGTATTGAAATTCACCCTGGTGCGACATTTGGTAAACGTGTTTTCATTGATCATGGTATGGGTGTTGTTGTAGGTGAAACTGCAATTGTTGGTGATGATGTTTTGATTTACCAAGGTGTAGTTCTTGGAGGAACCACAACTGAAAAAACCAAAAGACACCCTACTATTGAAAAAGGAGTTATTATTGGTGCTGGTGCTAAAGTAATGGGTAATATTACTATTGGTGAGTATTCCAAAATTGGTACTGGTGCTGTTGTTTTAAAAGATGTTCCTGCAGAATGTACTTGTGTTGGAGTTCCGGGTCGTATTGTAAGACGTAGAGGAGTACCTCATAAGAAGGTTGATTTAGATCACAATAAACTTCCAGACCCTGTTGCAGATGCAATTAAAACTATTAATAAGCATCTCCAAGAAAATGATAAATATATTAAAATTTTATACGAAAAAAACGGTATTGATTTAGACGATATCAATTCTGAATATGGCTCATTGGATGAGTTATTAGAAAATGAAAAGTGATTTTTATGAAACCGCCTTGTGAAATTGTTGTTTGGTATGTAATACCTGCTATTAGATCTGAATTAGCAAAAGAATTGTTAAATTTGGGGATGAAACAAAAAGATGTTTCTGAACTTATGGATATTACTCAACCTGCTGTATCCCAATATATTACTGATAAAAGAGGTAGTGGAATCAAACTTGATGAAAGGGTTAGAGGTATGATTCATGAATTTGCTCGCAAGTTATCTGAAGGCGAAGCAACTAAGGCAGATTTAATTTCAACAACCTGTAAAATATGCAACAATGTTGAAGTAGATGATGTACTAGAACAACTTAACATTGATAAATCTCACCTTGGTGAAGATTGTCAATCTTGTTTAGGTTCTAAAGTAAATTAGGAAAATCAAGGATAAAATAGTAAAGTATTTATAGTGTAAATGACTAATACTTTATTATCCTTTAATTTTAATGGCAAGTTTACCGAGTGGCTTAGGTGTGTGGCTGCAGACCATAATACGGGGGTTCAAATCCCTCACTTGCCTTTTTTAAATACTATTTTTTTGAGGTTATTTTTATGGACGTCTATTCAACATTAACTCGTAGTAAAGAGGATTTTGTAACTATTAATAAAAATAGGGTTAACTTATTTGTATGTGGTCCTACTGTTTATGATGATGCTCATATTGGACATGGAAGAACATACATTTCTTTTGATACAATTAAAAGATATTTGGAATATAGCGGGTATGCTGTATTTTACATCCAAAATATTACTGATATTGATGATAAAATCATTAATAGATCAAAAGAAAACGGAATTCCTGCTCAAGAGTTAGCTCGTAAGTTTGAAAAAAGATACATTGAAGACATGCATAAATTAAATGTCACTGGTGTTAATTTATTTGCAAGAGCAACTGATCATGTTGATGAAATATTAGACCAAATTCAAAGATTAATCGATAAAGGTTTTGCTTATGAAACCGAAGATGGAGTTTACTTTGAAATTGATAAATTCCCAGAATTTGGTAAATTATCCAACAGAAATGTTGATGAATTAGAATCACACAGAGATATTGCAGAAACCACCAAGAAAAATCCACAGGACTTTGCGCTCTGGAAAAAACGTATCGGTGTAGATGAACCAACCTGGTCATCTCCATGGGGTGACGGAAGACCTGGATGGCATATTGAAGATACTGCAATTACTGAATATTACTTTGGACCTCAGTATGATGTTCACGGTGGAGGTTTAGATTTAATTTTCCCTCACCATGAAGCAGAGATTACTCAAATGGAAGCTGTTTCAGGAAAAGCTCCTATGGTTAAATTCTGGTTACACACCGGATTTTTAAATGTTAACGGAGAAAAAATGTCAAAATCTTTAAACAATTTCATTACTATCCGTGAATTGCTTGAAGATTATGAACCTGATACTTTCAGATTCTTTGTACTTTCAACTCATTACAGAAGTCCTATTGACTTTTCTAAAGACTCACTTCACCAGTCTGAAAAAAGCTTAGACAGAATTAGAAAATACTATGAGCTTTTAGATGTTGAAGTTGGTGATGAAAAATATGAGTGTGATGTTTTAGCACCTCACAAAGAAGAGTTCTTTAATAGTATGGATGATGACTTTAACACTCCAAAAGCTATTGCAGCTATTTTTGGATTAATTAATGATACTAAAAATGATTTGTCCGATTTTTCAGATGAAGATAAAATAGCTATTAAATTATTCTTGGATGATGTGGCTCATATTTTCGGTGTAAGTTTTGTTAGTGAACAAGTAAATGCTGGTTCTGATGATTTACTTAATTTAGTCTCTGAAGTTAGAGCAGATTTAAGAGCTAACAAACAATACGATTTATCTGATAAAATTAGAGATAACCTACAAGCATTAGGTTATGATATTAACGATTAAGAGAATTTTTCTTTCTCTTTTTCATTGATTTTTTTTTAAAATTTTTCTTTCTCTTTTTCATTGATTTTTTTTTAAAATTTTTCTTTCTCTTTTTCATTGATTTTTTTTTAAAATTTTTCTTTCTCTTTTT
>SAMEA3663235__coassemble_550_pt1 | contig 12070 bp, 12 predicted proteins | sample SAMEA3663235__metabat2_high_PE_030 | metagenome-assembled genome bin SAMEA3663235 (sample SAMEA3663235) | pig gut metagenome | biome: pig gut; feature: pig-associated habitat; material: faeces | place: China | collected 2013 | reverse complement strand
TTAAATCAAAAAAATTCTTGCATATATAGCACTTCTTTAATATAATTAAAAAGAGTAATTAAAATTGTAGATTTAAACTAAGTAATCTACATTATAATTCAATTTTTTCACTACTTAGTACTTCAATGTCTTCACTTTGAACAAATTCAGCAATGTCTTCATTGAAATTTAAAAAGTGTGGTGACTTCATATGTTTTTTAAGAGATTCAACAGATTCCCATTTTTCAACAAAAGTCAATGAATTATCTTTATCAGATTGTAACAATTCATATTCAATATTTCCATCTTCTAGTTGAGATTCATAAATTAATTCTTCGGAAAGTTCTAAGATACTGTCATGGCAACCTTCTTTAGGTTGGATTTTTGCTAAAATAACAATGAAACTCATTAGTTACACCAATTAAAAATTTAATTTTCTTAATACTTAAATTATTACAATTGATTTTTTCATAAACTACATTAATTAAAAAACAAATATATTAAATTAGTAAAAAATTTTGGAGAAAGAATATGATATATTCAACAGAAATTGAAAATATGTGTCTTGTTCGCAAAGGTGCAAATCATGACCCTGCTCCAATACCTGAAGAAGGTAAATGGGTAAAAGCAAAAGAAATCAGTGACATTTCAGGTTTTACTCATGGTATTGGCTGGTGCGCACCACAACAAGGATGTTGTAAATTAACCTTAAACGTTAAAGATGGTATTATTGAAGAAGCATTAGTTGAAACTCTTGGATGTTCTGGTATGACTCACTCTGCAGCTATGGCAGGTGAAATCTTAGTTGGAAAAACCATCCTTGAAGCATTAAACACAGATCTTGTTTGTGATGCGATAAATACTGCAATGCGTGAATTATTCTTACAAATTGTTTACGGAAGAACCCAATCTGCATTCTCAGAAGGCGGTCTTCAAATTGGTGCTGGACTTGAAGATTTAGGAAAAGGTCACAGAAGCCAAGTAGGAACAATTTATTCAACTAAAGAAAAAGGTCCAAGATATTTGGAATTAACTGAAGGTTACATTACCGAAATCGGACTTGATGAAGATGATGAAATCATTGGATACAAATACATCAACCTTGGTGTCATGTTAGATAACATCAAAGATGGTGTTGATCCATTAGAAGCAATTGAAAAAGCTACTGGCCAATATGGTAGATTTGACAGTGCTGTTAAGAAAATAGACCCAAGGAGTGAATAGATATGAGCTTATTTGAAAGTTATGAAAGAAGAATTGACCAAATCACTCCTGTTTTAGAAAAATATGGAATCAAAGACCTTGATGAAGCAAAACAAATCTGTCTTGACAAAGGATTTGACCCTTATGAAATCGTAAAAGGTGTTCAACCAATCTGTTTTGAAAATGCATGCTGGGCTTACACTCTTGGAGCAGCAATAGCTATTAAACAAGGCTGTGTAAAAGCATCTGAAGCTGCAAAAGATATTGGTGAAGGTTTACAAGCATTTTGTATTCCTGGAAGTGTTGCAGATGACAGACAAGTAGGTTTAGGTCACGGAAACTTAGCATCAATGCTTTTAAGTGATGAAAGTGAATGTTTCGCATTCCTCGCAGGTCACGAAAGTTTCGCAGCAGCAGAAGGAGCTATTGGAATTGCTAATTCTGCAAACGAAGTACGTGAAAAACCATTAAGAGTTATCTTAAACGGTCTTGGAAAAGATGCAGCTTTAATTATTTCCAGAATCAACGGATTTACTCATGTTGAAACTGAATTTGATTATTTCACCGGTGAAGTAAAAGTAGTTAAAGAAAAAGCTTACTCTGACGGTGAAAGAGCAAAAGTAAGATGTTACGGTGCTGACGATGTACGTGAAGGAGTAGCTATTATGCACTTGGAAGGTGTTGATGTATCAATTACTGGTAACTCAACTAACCCTACACGTTTCCAACACCCTGTTGCTGGAACCTATAAAAAAGAATGCTTATTACAAGGTAAAAAATACTTCTCAGTTGCTTCCGGTGGAGGAACTGGTAGAACATTACACCCTGATAACATGGCAGCAGGTCCTGCATCCTATGGTATGACTGATACATTAGGACGTATGCACTCTGATGCTCAATTTGCAGGTTCATCCTCCGTTCCAGCTCACGTAGAAATGATGGGATTAATTGGAATGGGTAACAACCCAATGGTTGGTGCATCTGTAGCAGTTGCAGTAGCTGTTGAAAAAGCAATGAAAAAATAATGGGATTTTTCCCGTTATTAACTATTTTTTTTGGAGATTTAATATGAATACACAATGGGGCTTGGCTGCAAAAGGAATTTGTGAGTACAATGGTAAAGTCTTACTTTTGAAAATCCGCTCCCGTTCATCACACGATGCTGGAAAATGGGAAATTCCTGGCGGTAAAGTTAAAAAATGCGAATTTTTTGATGATGCACTAAAAAGAGAATACTTAGAAGAGACTGGTTTGGAAGTAGATGTTCAGGAACTCTATAAAACCGTTAGAAAAGATTATACTGCGTGTAAAACAAAACAAGACATTAAATCTATTCAATTAGTCATGAAAGTCACATGTGAAAGTGATGATGTAAAAATCAGTGAAGAGCATGATGATTTTGGATGGTTTACTTATGAAGAAATAGATGAAATGATTAAAGAAGAATTGTTAACTCCTCCTGCAATCATTGCATTTAGTAAAAATTAATCTACTTTTTTTATTTTAATCCCAATATTTTAGCAGCATTTTCATATAATATTTGAGATCTTTCTTTTTTGGTTAAATCAAGCTTGTTGAAATATTCCATTTCACTTTTAGACTCCCACATAGGATAATCTGTTCCCCATAAAACTTTATCTGCACCATATGCGTGTATTAATTCTAAAGCATTTTCAGAGGTTAAATCGTATAAACTGGAACTTAAATCAACATATAAGTTTGGAATTCCTGCTAATTGTTCAGTAGCTTCATTCCAGATACTCCATCCTGCAAAATGTGCACCAATAAATGTTATATCTGGGAATTTTTCTAAAAATGGTTTTATATGTTCTGGATTGGAATAGCTGTATCTGAAGTCTCCACAGTGAACCATTAAAGGAACGTTACCTTCATTTATGATTTCTCCCATTTTAAATGCGCGTTCACCATTCATTGCAAATTGCTGGAAATCTGGATGTAATTTAACTCCTTTAAGACCAAGTTCAATTAAATGGTCAAAATCTCCCTGTATATCTTCACTGTCTGGGTGTAGGGTTCCAAATCCTGTGAATATATCTGAATTTGCTTTTACAGATTCTCCAATAAATTCATTAATGGATTTAACTTGTTTTGGTGTTGTTGCAACAGAATGGACTAAATAATGAGTAACTCCAACTTTTTTACCATCTTCTATTAAACCACTTACTGTTCCATTTAATGACATATCTAAATCATAAAAATCTTTAATACCACATACGGCTTTTGATGCTATTTTTTCTGGATAAATGTGGCAATGTGAATTAATAATTTTTTGCATAAAATTTAACCTCATCTGTTTTTTAAAATTAAATGTTTATCAATTTAAATTTATATAATTTTTTCTTTACAAAATTCACTATAAACATTTTGAGTTAAAAAAGTTATTTTCGAGATTTTTGTTTAATTAATTTTATTATTTTTCATCTTTATTTAACTTTTTTTTGAACTAGTAAGTTATTTTTATTATAAAAAGTAATATTATAATATGGTAAAGGTAAGTATTTTAGGATCAACTGGTACAATAGGTAAAAACGTTGCTTTCACTTTAGCAAAAGAAGAGACAGTTGATGAAATTGTCATGTTATCAAGACCTGAAAGTTTTGATAAAGTTAAAGGAGAAACCTACGATATGTATGATGCTCTTGCTGCAAGAGATATTGACTGTAAACTTATTCCATCATATAATTTTGAAGATATCAAGGGTTCTGCTGTTGTTTTGATTGCTGCAGGTATTCATCGTGAACCTGGAATGAACCGACTTGATTTAGCAGTTCCTAATGCAAAAATCGTAAGTAATTATTCAAAACAGATTGCTAAATATGCTCCAGATTCCATTATATTAGTTGCTACTAACCCTGTTGATGTTATGACTACAATTGCTCTTGAAGCATCAGGATTTAGCAAAAAGAAAGTAATTGGTGTTGGAAATCACTTAGATTCACTTAGATTAAAAAATTACTTCTCAAGACAAATCAACATTAACAGTGCTGAAGTTCATACAAGGGTTGTAGGAGAACATGGAAACCATATGGTTCCTCTTTTAAGTTCAACAACAATTGGTGGTATTCCTTTAAAGTATTTCGTAGAATATGTTGATTTAAATGTTATTGCATTAATTGAACAACTTAAAAATGCGGGAAATACAATTATTTCTAAAAAAGGAGCTACTGAATACGGACCAGCTTATGCAATTTCAAACTTGATTTCAACTATAATTACAGACACTCACAAAGTTTTAACTGTCAGTTGTTATCTTGAAGGTGAAGTTGAAGGAGTTAAGGATGTATCATTAGGGGTACCTGCAGTTACTTCTAAAAATGGTATTGCAATGATTGTCCCTATTCATATGAGTGATTTTGAAAAAAGAAGTTTTATTGAAGCAGGTAATACTGTTCGTGATGCAACGTATGAAGTTAAAGAAAATCTTGATATTTAAATTATAATTATATTTTAAATTGTGGTTTTATTATGTATATTAAAATTAAAAATAAATTTTACATAGTATCTATAGCCACAATTCTATTTTTTTGTTTCCAGGTTTGGTTTTTAACCCCTTGGATTTTAGATATTGCTAAGGTCTGTGGAATGACCCTTAGTATCATCATAATCGGTGGTGTGGCTATAGGGCTGGGTTTACTTAATTTCTTCTTAGTAATGTCTATGTTTTTTGATAATCAAAAAGACATTTATACTCTTGAAAGACACGATGAAGATGTTTCTATATTAATAGCTGCATATAATGAGGAAGAATCTATTTATGAAACATTATTGAGTTTATCTAATCAGAAATATGATGCTACAATGTACGTTTATGTAATAGTTATATTCCAACTATTATTAAAATATACACAATTGGAAACATGGGATGTCTTTTTAACATTAACATCGACTATTAACTATTCAGAAATGACTTTCTGAAACTCGTGAATATATATAACAGTTCAAAATCAGATTTAATTTTCAATATGGGGTCCGTTAATGTCAATGACATTGTATTAAATTAAAAGAAAAAAATATCTATTAATCTCATTGACAATAAATATCATTATTTTATAAGAAATAATACTATGAAAAATTATATATTTTTTTAGACACAAAATTATACTATCAAATCAATTGTGATAGATATGATAAATGAAAGTGAAGATTCATTTGAAATAAAAGAAATTGAAGAAATTTTAGGGATTCCTGATAAATGCCCTAAATGTGGTGTTAAACTTAAAAAAGGTTCGACTAGATGTCCTAATTGCGATTATGATTTATTCGATGAATTAAATAAAAGATGTCCAAAATGTGGAAAAAGAATTCCATTAGGTTCCAAATTCTGTATAAGGTGTGGAAATGATTTGGAAAAATATAAATGTCATAAATGTGGTTATGAAAATAAAAAAGGAACAAAATTTTGTATTAAATGTGGTAATGCATTATAGGGTGATTCAATGGTGAAATTAAGTCCAAAACAAGAAAAAATTGTATATTATGATGGTCCCAATCCATTAAGTGTTGAAGCAGGCCCTGGTGCTGGAAAAACTAGAGTAATTATTGAAAGAGTAAAATATCTTTTAAATGAGAAAAAAGTTGCTCCTGAAAGTATGCTGGTAATCACTTTTACAAGAAAAGCAGCTGATGAACTTAAAGATAGGCTATCAAAAGATGATATTGCAAAAAGTGACATTGATTTAATGCAAATTTCAACCATCCATGGTTTCTGTTCAAGAATCTTACAAGAAAGTGGAGCTATTGGTTTCGATGTTATTGACGATGATTTAAATGAGAAAAATAACATGTTTATTTCAAAGCACCTGAAAGATTTAGGTTTTGTTGATGAATTCACTGTTAAACCTCGTGACGTTAGAGATATTGTTAGAAAATATAATGAGTACACAACTTTTAAAGTTGATACTAAATGTTTAACTGAGTATATTAAAGAAACTAGGCCAATAAGTATGGAGTATCTTACTTTTGTAAAAAATTATATGGAAGAGAACGATGGTAAATTCCCATTTAATGAAATACATGATGACAAGGATCTTAAAAAATCATATTATAATGCAAAATATTTAAAAATAGCTGAATCTTATCCTAAATACTTACAACTTCTTGAAGATGAGAATTTGACTGATTTTTCTTTAATGCAAGTAAATACATTGAAACATTTAGAGTTAAATCCAAAAACTCAATTTACCAATGTTTTAATTGACGAGTTCCAGGATACTGACCCTGTCCAAATGAAAATATTTGCTACATTAATGGAGAATGCAGATTCTTTTATGGTAGTGGGAGATGTTGAACAAAGTATTTATGGATTTAGAGGTTCAATTGAAAACTACTTTAAGAAATTATATGATGACCATGGAGATAATGTTGAGAAAATGGATTTATCAACCAATTATCGTTCAACTAATGAAATTATTGATTTTTCAGAAAAATATATTCACGATCAAAAGATTAAGCATTCCAGTAAAAGTGATGCTGATGGTTCGAGAAATGTTTCAAGAGATATTTACTATATGATAAGTGATGATAACAACTCAGAAGCAGAACAACTTGTTAGCTTAATTTTAAATTTAAAAAACACTAATAAAATTGATGATTACTCCGAAATTGGAATTTTAGCCAGATCAGTTACAAGTGAAAATAACTGTATTAATCCATTAATTGAAAAACTTAAGGAAAATAATATTCCCTATCAAGTTAAAGGTAGAAGTGATTTACTTGAAATAGATGAGATTAAATCAATATTAACTTTATTATATTACATTATCCAAGATGATGATGAACATAGTCCTATCTTTAATGGTTGGGAACTTGATTGGTTAAATCTAAAAGCATTTACTGGTGAAAACTTCAATCAAACATTAGTTAACCTTTCCGATGAAACAAAAGACATTTTAAATTCTGTCCATGATAATTTTGAAGCAGAAGTTATTGCTACAGAAAAAGAAGTTTATTTAGAAATGACTGGTAAAAAAAGCAGAGTTTCTAAGTTTACAGGAGTACTAAATAGAGATGATGATATTAAAGCAGAAATATTTAGACGTGTTTCAAGACCTATGATAAATCATCAAAATCTCCTAAAATGGGGAGTTACAAATACTGATGATTTAAAATTCTTTTACCTATTGGAAAATATTAAAAATGACTATTTGAATGAAGATATTCCATGGGAAGAAAAACCAAGTATTTTAAATTTATATCTGGAACTTTTAACAATTACTGATTATTTGGATGAAGAATTTATTAATTCTGATGAAAATAAACATCAAGTTGAAAATATTGCTCTTTTAAGTAATACATTATTTAATTATGAACAAGTTAGAAACCCTAAAGATTTAGCGGGTGCATTTTGGTTCTTATATCATAATATTGATGAATATGGAGCATATGCTGAAGGTGAAGGAGTTCAAATAATGACCGTTCATAAATCCAAAGGTTTAGAATTCCCAGTTGTTATTGTCGCATCTTTAAGTGAAGGCAAGTTTCCAATGAAGTTTAAAGATCCTAATCCCCCAAGCGGTTATGCATTTATTGGTGGTAAAATAAGGCCTGTTTATTATTCCCCAAATCCTTGTCTTGAATATAAACCATTTGGAAAAACATTAGATGAGAATGGTGTTTTAATTGATGAAAAGACACATGAACAAATGGCTCATGATGAAGAAGAAGAACGTATTGTGTACGTTGCAATAACAAGAGCAAAAGACACTTTAATCTTATCAAACATTTCTCCTGAGGGATCTGAGGATTTATTTGATAAAGCATTTAAATATCTTGATTCTAATTTAGATATTAAAACTAAAAAACAATACTTTGACTTAGTTCCAAAGGGTAATGAAAAAATACAACAATTCATTGACTCCAATGATTATTGTAAACCGTTAAGAAATAATTTTGAAATCATTGAACCAACTGTGTGTAAAAAAGATGAAGTTGAAGAAGAACCAGTTCAATTAAGCTTCACATCTTTAATGAATTATCAAACATGTCCTTTAAAATATAGACTTGCAAATGATTTTGGTCTTAAAACAACTGACACACGCCGTATGAGTGATGGTATTTTCATACATAAAGCATTTGAAGTAATTAACAAACTCATTAAAGAAAATGACAATGTTTATATTGGTGATGAAAAAGTAATTTCAACTGTAACTAATTTATTTAACAAATCTAAATTGGAAGAAACTCCTAATGAAAATGATTCACAGAAATTAGCTAGAATCACAGAAGATATTTTATATTACTACCACAACGAAGGAAAAGATTTAGAGATTGTTGATTGTGAAGTTCCATTTTACATTAAAAAAGATAATTATAGCTTAAATGGAGTAATTGATTTAATATATAAAACCAAAGATGGCAAAATTGGAATTTTAGATTACAAAAACACTAAATCTGCTAACAAGTATCTTGAAAAGTACACTAAACAATTATACACATATATTTTAGGTTTAAGTGATGAAAATCATAGATATGCCGGTTTAGATATTGGAGAATTAAAGATTTATGCAATTAAATCCAAAGAAGCGAAACCTATTCCAATCAATCAAATTGAAATAGATGAACTCGCACAAGACATTAAAACCACTGCTCAAAATATTGGAGATTGTAATTTTTCATCAGCAAAAGATAAACATTGTGATCAATGTCAATATGCTATGATTTGTAAAGGGAAAAAACCAGATATAAAATTACCTCCTAAACAAGAAAGTGGAGCCAAGTTTTGTCATCAATGTGGAAATAAATTGGATGCAGGTATGAAATTCTGTCCAGAGTGTGGTACAAAATTATGAAATACTGTTGGAGTTGCGGAGCAGAGTTAAGGGGAACCAATCCCCAATTCTGCAGCGAATGTGGAATAAAATTAGATGATGGAAAACCAACACCCACACCAATACGAACTGTTGGTGGAACAGGCAATGTCAATGTAACTATTACTAATAGTTTCCGAGAAGCTCAGAGATTATACCAAATTAATGAATATGAACTTGCATTAACATACATTGATGATGCAATTGAAGAAGATTCAGAAAACTACAATTATTATAATTTAAAGGCATTAATCTTAAAACAGTTGCATCGCTTTGATGAACATGCAAAAATGGTTGATAAATCATTAAAAATAAAGGAAAATCTTGAAGCAAGATACATGATTGCATTTGGATTGGCTATGGGTGAAGATAAACTTGCTATTGAATTATATAGGGATGCTGAAAGCAATTATAATGGTAATACCCAATATTATGCTAAATTAGCAAGCTTATATTACATAACCTCTGATTATAATCAGGCAATTAAAGCAGCTGATAAATCATTGAGTATTGATTCTAATAATGGACTCGGACATTTTTATAAAGGTTGTGCAAATGCTGCTAAAGAAAATTTTAAAATATCAAATGAATCATTTGAACAAGCATTAAAATACTTAGACATATCAAGTGAAGAATATCCTGCAATTTACTTTTTTAGAACATATAACTTCATCGGAATGATGAATGAATTTTTGGAAAGAAATAATCAAAATATACTACCAATGCTTTCGCAAGCAGTCAAAGACTCACAAGAAGGATATAAAATATTTTCAGCACATTATAATAAGAATAAAGAATTTGTTTTCCTTAATTTTAGTCTTGATTTGATTCCCTTAGTGTTAAATTATTTAGTTCAAAACAATTACTTCTTTGTAGATTTCCATTCTGGATTTGGAATAAAAGTAGCGCATAGTTTACAGGACATAACTGATGAGTATATAAAACTTAGAAGTCAAAACACAATAGTTTTGAAAATGAAAGGAGATATTTATGGGAGATTAGGTTTTCATGATAAAGCGGTTGAATGCTTTGATGCTGTCTTAAAAACAAAAGATCCTGACTTCAGAGTGCTTGGTTATAAAGGCCGATCATTGCTTGAATTAGGACGTATTCAAGAAGCTGAAAACTGTCTTAAACAAATGTATATATTTTTAGAAGATGAAATTTCACGGGATTCTAGAAATATTTATTTAATTCGTGAAAAGGCAGTAACATTAGCACAGTTAGGTAGAAAAAGAGATGCTTTAAAATGTTATGATGAAATTTTAAGAATTGACCCAACAGCTCCATTTGTGGAACAAGATAAAATTAATATTATGCGTATGTGATTATTAAAAAACAAATGTGATATGATGGAAGAATATAAACTTTCAATTGCAAATATAATATTTGATTCTGTGCGAAATGATTTGAACAATCAATTAGGTGTTACTAGTGAAATGATTCTTGGTGAAATTAATAGAATTTTAAATGACTTGAATTTAGATGTAGATGATTGGTTTAAGTATATTTATGAATCTATTCAGGGCAATAGATCTCAAATGCCTATTCATATTGCTTTATCTCAATATGGTTATGATAAAGCATTAAAAAATAATACAAACCCTAGTTTTTCACTTGTATGGGTAGAAATAGTGGATTTCATTGAATATTTTAATTTATTTCTTCCGAATGAATTATTCTTTAAATTAGAGTCATCAGTTGATGATTTAACAAAAAAAGCAATTAAAAAAGAATATTCCTGGGATAAACGTATTTTTGCAAGATTTATAGTGAAAAAAGGATATGAAAATGCATTAAAAATTTCAGACAATCCTGATGAAGATTTAATTAGAGAATCTACTTTTGAAATTCTTGGAACAATGTATGGATTTGAAAATCCAGGATTATTATTTGCAGTAAGGGATTTGCTTGAAGATAAATTTTACAATGAAGAATTGCTGGGGGAGGCTGTTTCAAAAATTGCAATGGAAGATGTATTAAGAATGAGCAATTCAGATGATATTGATTTTTTAAAGTGGATGGGTAGAAAAAGTAAATTAATTCAAGATTTAGGATATTTGGGTGATGAAGAAGTTACAAATAAAATAAGCATGACTAATTATAAAGAATTGTATTTAAAATACTTAAAGTCTAATTTTGATATTGAAGATGCAGTCATAAATGGATTCATTTTAGATTTAGGAAATAGACATTATGCGAGAATGATTAGTAAAGAGTATTTATTAGAAGTTATCTGTGCAACTGCTAGAATGGAATCCCAAGAAGAAACACATGACCCGTTTGATTCTGCAAAAACCCATGAGTTAAAATATTCAAAAATTATAGAAATACTAGAATACTTTGGTTGGGAAAACGATGATGATGTTTTTGAAGAAATTATGAGAATTGAACGTGAACATGCGCAAAAGGTTCTTGATGACTTTATGAATAAGCCTCTATTTTAAAAATCTTTAATGGGTAGTGAGGTGTTGTTATGATAACTTGTAATGTATGTGGCCATATAAATGATTCATCAAGAGCAACTTGTGAAGAATGTGGGTCTGATTTATCAGATAGTCCGGATTGGGGAAATAATTTTGATGAGGAAGATTTTGATGATGATTTAAACTATGATTACAGTGAAGATAGAGGATATTATGATGATGATTACTTTGATTAAATGAATAAATTGTTCTGAATCAAATTTTGGGTGGATAGATATTGGTGATGCAGTTGAATTATTATGGAGAATAGTTCGTTATCCTACTTTTTTTATAAAAAAACTCCATATTAATTCAACTCAATATATTTTAGCGATTAATTCTTATTTTTGAACTTTAATCTTGAAAACATGTTGGCCATGAATAATGATAATTTTATATAATTGAAATAATAAAATATTATATTAATTATTATATACAGGTTGTAATAGCTATGGCCAATATAAATAATACCTCATCCTACATGGATGAAGACAAAAAGCAAATTATCAAAGAGTCCAATTATACCTATAGGGATGCTCTTGAAGTTTCAGCCTATCTCATTGAAGCGGGCAAGTTCGAAAGGTTCTACAAGGAAAT
>SAMEA3663235__coassemble_408_pt1 | contig 14469 bp, 17 predicted proteins | sample SAMEA3663235__metabat2_high_PE_030 | metagenome-assembled genome bin SAMEA3663235 (sample SAMEA3663235) | pig gut metagenome | biome: pig gut; feature: pig-associated habitat; material: faeces | place: China | collected 2013 | reverse complement strand
TCCTGTTTTTCAGCAGAATATCTCTCAAAACCTTCCATCATAGCAGACGCTTTAGCATGGTCTTTTGTGATTCCTTTTCCACCATAAATACTGATTGCACCATCTTCTGCAGTAGGTCTGATTGCAGTAAATACTGGAAGTCCAATTCTATCCAAATCAGTAATGTCTGCAATACGGGTAATTCCTGCAGTTATCAATTTATCTTCATTATTTTCAATTGTTTTTTCAGGAGCAATAACTCTGTGTGTTCCTTCAAAGTATGTGAGCTGTTCTGTCATTCTTAAAGTCCTATAATTAATCTTACAATATTTTCAACGCCTATTGTCATTGACATAAAAGTCATTAAACCTGCAACTGCAATTGTAACAACCCAAATTCCAGCATTCCAGGTTAATACTTTAGATCCATCCAAGTTTCCAAACGGTATTAAGTTAAATGTAGCAAGGAAACTGTTAATTGTATAACCTACTGAACAAACAAGGAATATTAATAGGGATGTTTGTGAGTAGAATGCAGTTGGGTAAACAACAACACAAATTGCCAAGAAGATTAATGCAATGATTATATTGACAATAGGTCCAGCAATTGAGATTTTACCGTTGATTTCATCGTTCATATAGTTTGCATAGGTATATACTGCACCAGGTGCTGCAAATACAAATCCTAAAAATGAACTTAAAAGTGCAAATATTAATCCTTGTGGCCATAATTTAAATTCTGCCCAGTATCCGTACTTCATTGACACGAATTTATGTCCAAGTTCATGCAATATAAAACCTGTTCCTACACCAACCATAACAATTGGTAAAATATTAAGTACTAAAGAAGGGTCTCTTCCTCCTTGTACTATTGCAAAACTTAAAGAGATTACAACAAATGCAATTATTAAATCTCTTATTTCATTAGCTGTAAATTTAAACATACTTTTAAAATATCTAATTTGACTTTAATAAAATTATCCTTTATTTTTTTATAATACTTTTTTCTTAATTATTAAACATGCAAATACATGTAAATAATATTTTAAAAAAATTGCAGGAAGATAATATTCATGCTTATATGCTAACACAATTTAACAATGTCAGTTATCTTTCAGGATATAAACCAACAAGTTTCGCTTTTTGTATAATTAAAGAAAATCCGATTATTTATGCATCTGGAATGGATATGGAAATTGCAAAGCGTGATTCAGCTATTGAAGTTAAAGAATATGAATCATATGAGGTTATGATTAGTGAATTAAAAAAAGAAGGTATTAAAAACCTTGCAATTGAACCAACTCTTCCATTCAGTACTTATGTAAGATTTAGAGATGATTTTAACATTTGTGCTAAAACATATGTGAATGAGCAGCGTATGATAAAAACTCCCCGTGAGATTGAAAATATCACAAAAGCAACTGAAATTGCTCAAAAATCATTTTTACAATTGGATATTAGGAATAATGAATCAACTGAAAAGGAAATAGCTTTTGATCTTGTAAGATATATGATTGAAAATGGTGCTTCAAAAGAATCATTTGACACAATAGTAACCAGTGGTGCTAATTCAAGCCTTCCTCATGCTGTTCCTGAGGCTAAAAAATTACAAGAACCAATTTTAATTGACTGGGGAGCAATATTTGACGGGTATTGTTCTGATAATACAAGAACTATTGTATTTAGTGAAGCTCAACAGGAAATTTGGGATATTGTTCGTGAAGCTCATGATAAAGCTATTAAAGCAATCAAACCAGGTTTAAAATGCTGTGAAATAGACAAGGTTGCCCGTGATATTATTTCAGACTATGGGTATGGTGATAACTTTATACACTCAACAGGTCACAGTTTAGGTCTTGATATTCATGAAACTCCTGGATTTTCAACACGTGATGAAACAGTAATTGAAAAGGGAATGGTTATAACAGTTGAACCTGGAATATACTTGGAAGGAGAATTTGGAGTTAGACTTGAAGATACAGTTTTAATCTCAAAAAAAGCTAGTATAATTGGGGATTTGCCTCTCAACTTATAGGGGATTGTTAAATGAACGATTATTTAATTGAAACACAAAGCATTGACTATAATGATGAAAACATTCAAAAAAAGGTTGGTCATATAAAAGAGTTATCTAGTGATGATATTGATTATATTGAGCGATGTTTCATGTTTGTTCGTGATGAAATTCCACATTCATGGGATATTAATGCAAGTGTTGTCTCAAAAAAAGCTAGTGAAGTACTTGCAAATAAAACAGGGGTGTGCTGGACAAAATCATGTCTTCTTGCAGCTCTTCTAAGATCAAATGGAATTCCATCTGGAATTAGCTATCAGTTGCTTACAAGAGCAGATGATGCAAGTGATGGTTATATTATCCACGCTTTTAATACTGTTTATATTGAGCAATTGGATAAATGGATCAGGCTTGATGCTCGTGGTAATAAAGAAAATGTAAATGCACAATTTTCACTTGATGAAGAACATTTAGCTTATGAAATCAGAAGTGAAATGGGTGAAATTGACTATCACAACAACCAAAATGATTTGGATGAAAGATTAGTCAATGTATTATCTAAATGCAATGTGGTGTCTGAAATTAGAACTGATTTTGAGTTCTAATCCATTGCCATTTTTATTAATTTATTTATATGTATTTCAGTTGCATTTAAAACTGGTACTGGGGAATTGTCGTCATTTATAATTAATGGTATTTCAGTACATCCAAGAATAATTGCTTCAATTCCATATTTGTTTTTCATTTCTTCAATTATATTAACAAATTCTTTTACAGTACTTTCGTTAATAGTTCCGTGAACGAGTTCTTCAAATATTTTGTTGTCAATTAATTCTTGGCCTTTTTCATCAGGTACGAATACTTCAATTCCTTCTTTTATGAAATCTTTTTTCATATGGTTTTCTTTCATTGTAAAACCAGTTCCTAAAAGCCCAACTTTTTTTATTCCTTTTGAAACTGCTTTTTCACATACTGCTTTTGGAATGCTTTCAAGTTCAATATCTGTTTTTTTATAAATGTGGTCAAGTAAGATGTGCATGGTTACTGAGGTAAATGATATAATTTCTGCACCACCATTTTTTAGATATTTTATTCTTTCAACCATATAATCTGAAGCTTCTTCACAGTTTCTATTTCCTATTTGATTTAGGATATTATACATATCAACACTTTCAATTGAAATTTCAGGAAGTTTTTCACCACCGTTCATTTAGTTTAATTCATGAGTTAATTTTTTGTAATACATTATTGTTGATTCTGGAGCAGTTCCTCCAATTAATCCTATTTTTTTCATTATTTTTTCTCCATTTGTTATTAATATTATATTTTTTTGACTTCATTTAAATAGTTTCATCACTTTTGTTTAATTTGAATTTTTTTAATTTACACTTTGATTAACTATATTTTACAAAATACTAATTTTTTTGATTAATGGTCTTAAATATTTGTCATTTGATTAAATTTTAAATACTATTTTTGACAAATGTTTAATTGTAATTTTAAAAATGTGATAATATGAAGAGAAATACTTGGAAACTATTGATTGATGTGGTTATGATTGTATTCTTTTTATTAATGTATAAAAAAAGAATCGTATCCATAGGTTTTCATGAAATTATAGGTTTATTGGTATTTGTAATTGTTCTAATTCACTTATTTTTCAACAGAAAACTGTTTATTGCATCAGCAAAGAAATTCAGAAAAATAAAAATCAAAACCAAATTGAGATATATTGTAGATGTAGTTTTATTAATTGATTTTGTATTGATGGTTATTACTGGAATAATGATTTCTAAAGTATTATTCAACTTCGGATACTTTGGAATTTGGAAGTTTATACATAATTTCTTATGTGCATTTGCACTAATTCTTGTAGGTATTCATCTTGGTCTTGAATGGGATACATTCTATTCAATGATTAGAAAAATTATTAAACTACCTAAAAATCCGTCAAAATCATTGGTTATTGTCATTTCTTTGTTGATTCTCGTTGGTGGAGCTTTTAGTATGGCAAATACATCATTTGCAGACTGGTTATCTGGACCATTTACATATGATTCTTCAAACCCTCATGGTGATGGTCATGGTAATGGATTAGGTCTTGGAAAAGGAAATGGTGGCGATGGTCAACATTTAAATGGTACTGATATGGGTAATAAAACTGGTAAGCACTTAAATGGTACTGGTCAGGGTAAACATGATGGTTCTGGACAAGGTAAGCATGATGGAACTGGTCCTGGTAATGGAAAGCATGATGGTTCTGGACAAGGTAAACGTGATGGTTCAGGTAAAGGATTACACAAAAACCAAAATAGAACTGGGGAAGGATTAGGAAATAATGGAACTCCTCAGCACAAAAATCAGAATGTCTCCAAAAACAATTCTCATGAGTTAACATATGATAGTATTTTCAATTCTGGAAATATTGACTATGTAGCTATGATTATTAATATTATTGAAATTGGATTTGTTATTGGATTCTTTGGTGTAATTACCAGATTTGTGACTAAACGTATAAAATAGAATATTGATTATTCTATTTTACTTATTTTTTTTATTTTACATCTAAAAATTGATTTTAAAACTTACTGAGGGTTTATATTTTTTAAAATATAATATTTTTCCATGAAATTTAAAATGATTGATGATGTAGCTTTATTTTTAGACAATAATATTTCTGATGCGTATTTATCTAAATTTAGTGAATTTTTATTAAGTGGTGCTATTTTTACAGATGCAAGTAAAGTTTTATCTATACTAATAATAGTTATTACAGTAATGGAAACTTTTCTAGTAACTCTAATAATTCTTTTTAATTTATCATTTTCCTTGTTAATTTTTCCATTTTTCATAATTCCTGCACTTTTTGCTTATGTTATTTTAATGCAGGAAAAGAGAGTACAGGAAATTGAACGTAGCGCACCAGACTTTTTAAGACAGCTCTCAAGCATGCTTCAGGTTGGTTTAAGCTTTGAAAATGCAATGGAAGATATGTCTCATTACTCTAAAGGCCCGTTATATGATGAGATAAGGCGTGCAATAATTGAAATTCGAATGGGACGTAATTTTGATGAAGCATGGAGGGCAATGAGTGTCCGGTTAAAATCAAAAGAACTGGAGAGGATATTTGGAATTATACTTGATGGAAGAAAAAGTGGATCAAGTATATCAACAGTATTATTTGATGTTTCCAATGATTTGAGGGATTTAATAGCTCTTAAACGTGAGCGAAAATCTGCAGTTATGATGTCTGTTATGTTTTTACTAATTTCAGCTATTGTAGCAACACCATTTGCTATGGGAATGGTTAGTGTATATTCTGAGTTTATGCAAACCTATGGGATGCAAACAGAGATTATTCTTACAGCTCCTCTTGCAGGAGAGCTTTATTTAATGATTCATTCTCTTTTGATTGGTTTTATTATTAGTATTATAATGTATGGTGAAATAAAACCTGGAATTAAGTTTTCACTACCTCTTGTGGCAGCAGCATTCGGAATATTTTATGTTATTTCTAATTTTGGTGTATCATTACTTATGGGGGGATTTTAATGGATGAAAAAGCACAAACCTCTGCTGAGTTTATTTTACTGTTTGGAGGAATATTTGTTGTGGTATTACTTGTTATTTGCATGTATCGCAGTTATATGGATGATTTAGGTAGTGAAATTCAATCAAAAGAAGTAAATGAATTTAATAATCAACTAAAAAATCTGGAAAAATACTTTATTTAAATATTCATTTAATGCAATGCTTTTTATTACTTAAAATATAAAAGGTAATGTAATGATTGAACATACTAAATTATTTTATTTGAATGTAAAGGACGCAATTCGTTATTCAATTTCGGATAAATTTGCTATTCTTGCTATGGGGTATTTTTTACATTTCTTGCAGTGGTAGAGGAAGCTACTACTTCAAATACTATTTTAGCTATCATATATTTAGTTGTTTTAGTTGCACTATTGCTTTTTGAATCAGGATATTCTTCAAAAATAACTGAAGAAACAATTCATGGTTCTACTGAACCTCCTAGAATCATTTCTTTGAGATGTGTAGATGCGGTGTTTCTGAAGCTTGTGTAATATTTACATACTCTTTAATTGGTGTTATTTGTTCAGATATAATGGAACATTACCAGTATGATTTTTATATTTCAATTGGTTTAATGTTATTTTTAACAGTACTTTGGTTTATGATGGATACTTCATTAGTGTATATGGCTTATAAAAAAGGAAGTATTGTTGATGGATTAAACATTTTTGGAATATTGAAGTTGTATCTTAAGTTAGGATTTTCTGGAACATTCTATTTGCTTCTTACTTCTTTCTTCACACAATTTGTTCTTGTTTCAAGTCTTGCAACAGTTCCTTCATGGGATTTAATTGGTATTGCCAATTTCATTCTTAGATTTACATTGGCTCCAATAACTATGATTTTCTCATTTAGATTGTTTGCACTTCAAGCAAGAATAGAATGAGCCAATTTTTAATTTTTATTCGATTTAATCATTTTTCTCGAATAAATTTTTTTTCTAAGAATATCTTATTTTTTCTTTATTCTTTTAAAAATAAGTTTATTTTTAATAAATTCTTATTTTTGGCATAAACCATGTGCCTAACATTGAAAATAAGCAACATATGATTATTGCTGGAGGATAAACTAAATATCCAACTATTATTCCAATTATAACCAAAATGACTGTACTGGAAGTATTATGTTTACTTAGTGCAATGTGTAGAGCAATATTTCCAGGATCTGCTTTTTTTAAAAGATAGCCATTTATCAAAGTAAGGATTGCTGCTGTGATAAAACATAATCCATATAATAGCTGAGGTATGAATTCAAAGAAATTTTCACCAACAAATGTTGTAAGATAAGGGAGAGTTGAAAATACAAATAATGTAATTCCAGTAATCCAAATAATTTTATAGTCGATTTTATTTACAAGATGGAAAATATTGTTGTTATAGTTCCAAAAGTTAAAACAAACCATAAAACTGACTGCATAGATTAAAAATTCATATCTAAGAGCATATATTGCTTGCCAGCTACCTGAACTAGGATATGGGATTTCTAAAACAATAATTGTAATGATAATTGCCAATATTGCATCAATTAATGCTTCAAATCTATCCATTGTAATCCCTCTTTTTTATGTCAATGACAATCCACAATACAACTGAGATTAAGCAGCTAATGTAAATTCCTGGTTTGAAAATAGTGTATGTTAATATAAATCCAATAGCAAGGATTATTAAAGGCATACTTTGCATATGTCTGTTAAAACCAATTTTATTTAGCTTTTTGTTGTATTTGTTGCTTTTATAAATCTCTTTTATTCCTAATCTGTTCAGGATGTGGGTTATAATAAAAATTAATCCAAACATTGTCTCTGCAGGAATGGAATTAATGTTATTTGCAATCCAAAGTGTAAAATAAGGAATTAATGAAATGACAAATATCATTGCACCGTAAATCCAAACTGCGCTGTTTTCAATAGTGTCAATAATCTGGAATAATTCGTGATTGGCATGCCACAGATTGTATAATGTTAAAAAACTAATTAAATATGCAATATAGGTTGTTTTTAATTCTAAAATTGCAGCTATTGTTGGTGCTGCAGGTTGTGGAATTTTTATAACTAAAAGGGTAATGATGATTGCAAGTATTGCATCAAAAAATGTTTCAAATCGTGTGGTTTCCATACTTGAATATTTGCTATTTATACTATAAATCATTTATTTGATTTTTGTACCCAATATTCTGCAGAAATGTTCTTCTTTAATATCTTCACTGCCACACCTTTCACATTTTTCTTCATCTTGTTTAACTTCTGCTCCACAGTTTTGACAAATTCTCATAAAAAAACATTATATCATTTATGCATAATAAATTATTATATAAATAGAAAATAACTCTGGTGATAAAATGGATATGTTAATTGGTGGAAAACACATCTCAAGTGAAGATTTAGAAGAAGTAATTAATCCATATAATGGGGAAGTAATCGATACAATTCCAATTGCTCACAGACAAATCGCAGACATGGCAATTGAAGCTGCAAATGATGCTAAATCAGCATTAACTGAAATGTCAGCATTTAAAATTTCAAATAAATTATTTAATGTTGTAGATAAATTACGTGAAAAACGCCAGGAATTTGCTGAGTTATTAACACTGGAAGTTGGAAAACCTATTAATGAATCATTAGTTGAAGTGGACAGATCCATTGAAACTTTAAAACTTGCAGCTGAAGAGGCAAAAAGAATCTATGGTGAAAGTGTGCCTTTGGATGCTGGATTAAACGGAAAAGGATTTTTTGCTTTTACACAAAGAATGCCTTTAGGTGTTGTAGTGGCTATTGCTCCATTTAATTATCCTCTTAATCTAACAATCCATAAAATAGCACCTGCAATAGCATGTAAAAACACTGTAATAGTAAAACCACCTTCAGAAGCTCCGTTAACTGTTATGAAATTCTGTGAACTCTTAAATGAAGAGTTTCCGGATGGTGTTGTAAATGTGGTTACAGGATATGGATCTGAAGTAGGAGATTACTTGGTTACTTCTGCTGATGTTGATAAAGTTTCTTTTACTGGAAGTGTACCAACAGGACTTATGATTTCACAAAAAGCAGGAATGAAAAAAGTAACACTTGAACTTGGTGGAAATGACCCAATGATTGTTTTAAAAGATGCAGATATTGATAAAGCTATTAAAGGAGTTATTAACGGAGCATTTTTAAATGCAGGTCAGGTATGTATGGGTGTTAAAAGAATAATTATTGATGAGTCAATTGCTGATGAATTTGTACAAAAATTGGTTGTTGCAACAGAAAAATTAGTCATGGGAAATCCACAGGATTCTAAAACAACTCTTGGAACATTAATATCTAAAAAAGCAGCTATACAGGTAGAACAGGCTGTTAATGATGCAGTTGAAAAAGGTGCAAAGATATTAACTGGAGGTAATCGTGAAGATGCATTTTATGAAGCAACAGTCATTGATAATGTATCTCCAGATATGGATTTGGTTCAAAATGAAACATTCGGTCCAATTGCACCAATAATTCGTGTTAAAAACTTGGATGAAGCTATTGAAATAGCTAATGATACAGAATATGGATTGCAGGCTGGTGTATTTACAAATGATTATTATGCTGCAATGAGATGTGCAAATGAAATCGAAGCTGGAACAGTTTTTGTCAATAAACAATCCACCTTTAGAACTGATAATATGCCATTTGGAGGTTTTAAAAACAGTGGTATTGGTAAAGAAGGAGTCAAATATGCATTTGATGAAATGACAAAAACAAAATTAATCGGTTTAAATTTAAGATAAAAAATAAGTGTAGATGATTATTAATCATCTACTTTACTTTAACAGTTGTTTTTACGGAAGTTTTGCCGTAAATTACTTTTACTGTGTATGTTTTTGATTTTTTAAGTTTTTTAATGGTGTTTTTGCTAAAGGTTTTTTGTGCAATTCCTTTAGAGTTGGTTTTAACCTTGTAGGTTTTACCATTGAATTTAAAGGTAATTACTTTGTCTTTAACTAATTTACCATTGATTTTAAGTGTTGCTTTTAAACTGAATTTCTTAGCAGTCTTTTTAACACTAAATGGACTTGTTTTAATAACCTGTTTTACAGTTACTATGTTTTTAACCTGTTTTCCATTGCATGATGCAGTAACTGTGTATTTGTTTGGAACAAGGTTTATTTTGATTTTAGCTATTCCGTTTGCATCTGTTTTAATGGTGTATGTTTTACCAGCTATTGTAAATTTAACTAAAGCTCCAACAACAACGTGTCCATCAGCAGTTACTACTTTAACTGAGTAATATGATCCACCAAGATAATCAACAGAAATATCTTTGTTATTTATGATTTTGGTATCATCTTTTACAGTATAAACCTTAAGACAAACAGTCTTGTTATCTAAAGTAATATCTCTCCAGCTAGTTCCATTTTCACTAACCATACTCATTCCAGGCACGTAGTGTTGTCTTGAATATGCCTGATATGGGAGTGCATTGTTTTTAAATACTACTTTAAATACATCTCCTGCGTTAACATGAACATAGTTATTTAAAATGATTGTTCTAAATCCTGCAAATTCACTTACTCCACTTTGAGAATACTTTTTAACTCCATTTACATAAATATCAAAGGAATAATTGATTCCTGACTCATTAAAGTAAGTTCCAACAGCACCAATTAACTCTGAGTATTTTGAAGTAAACTCATTTGAATAAAATGTGTAATTACCATCAAAACCAACAAGACCAGTTAAATCAGTTTGATAATTCACATGATAATCAATGTTATTTTCAAAAATATATGCAATTATAGCATTTTGAGGAACAATAGCAAAAATATCATCTTTGAAAAGTGTTTCTCCTGATTGTTTGTAGTCTAATTTTTCTACTACTCCCTCGGAGTCTTTGACAAACCAAACCTGTTTTTCATCATCCCATCCAATAAATGAAAGAAAATGAGTACTATGATCAGCACATGCAATATCTTCACCAGTGCTATTTACATCTGCTGGAAAATCACCAATAATTAGCTGAACGCAAACTGCACCATATTTCATTATTGCTCTTTTAATTTGGTCTTCTGTGTCATTTTTTCCACCAAATATGATTAATGCATCCTGGAGATGAATTCTTTCATCATTTAAATCAGTATCAGTTATCATTCCTCTATCATCATAGAAATTGTCACTTTGAAGTATTCCATACCAGCTTAATGCATATCCTAAACCACTATATGAAAATCCAGTTATACTGTTTCTCAAATCTCCGTTTTGATTATATTTTAATTGGAGTTTTTGAACATAATTTGGAGATAAATCATATAAAACACCAGTTGATTTAAGAAGAGCAGATTCCATGGATGTTACTGTTGCAAATGCCCAGCAATCAAAATTGTCACCCTGTAGTCTAAGTGGACTTACCCATCCCCAATCGTCTAAATTGAACTTAGATGGTAGTTCATCTACAATAATTGTGTTGTTAGTTAAATTGAGTTTTATTCCTTTACTTTCAACTGAAACAATGTAGTTTTTATTGTCAAGTAAGAAAACATCTTCATTTTTGGTAATATTTTCTAATTTGGAGTCTGCTGCAAAGTTTGCATAAACACCAACTCCACCATTGTTAAATGTTGTATTTGCAAAGTAAATACTTGCATCATAAGCATAAATACCGTTAGCAGTTGTGTTTGAGACTTTGCTAATTATATTGTTGGTTAAACTGGAGTTTATGATAGTTAAGTTCTTTTTATCAAAGTAAATTGCACCAGCATTCTTTTGAGCAGAGTTATTGGTTAAAGTACAATTAGTTATAAATACATTTGACCATGTTGTATAAATTGCTCCTCCACTAAAGTTAGCACAATTTTTTAAGAATTTTGAATTGGATATATTTAAAATACCACCCATATTGGTAATAGCACCACCAAATTTAGACTCACAATCAATAAATGAGTTATTAATTAAGTTTAAAGTCTGTATTTTATGTTGTGACCCAGAATCTAAATCAAAATGAATCGCACCACCATTGCTGGTAGAAGTAGTATTTATAAATTCACAGTTTTCAATTAAAAATGGGCCATTTGGTAAAATTTCAATAATTTCCTGGGTTTCAGGGTCATAAATAATGCATGGGAAATATTTTCCTACAATTGCACCACCTGTTGTGTTGGAGTGTAAATTAATAAACTTGGAGTTTCTTAAAGTAAAATTCCAACCTTTATAGTTAATAGCAGTTGCAACTTTTGAATTCAAATTTCTAAAAGTAGTATTTTCAATTAATAAATCACATCTGTTTACATAAATACAACCATTGAAAAAGCTTCCAGAATCAAATACTGAATTATTTATAATTAAATTCCCCTCATTGCTACAACCAATGGTTTGATAATTCCCATCACTCATATGGAAAGTACAATTATTAAATGTTACATTTTCAGTAGCTTTAATAAAATGATTTCCTTGTGTTTGTTGAGCAAATTCTGTATCAAATCCTGTACAATTGATAAATTGTACATTGTTAAAAATAACTGGAGAATTAATTGTAATTGTAGTATTTATGCAATTTTTAAAGATTAAATTATTGATGGTAACAGTCTTTGTAGAATTAATATTAAAAGCCTTTTCATCTTTTATTCCTTCAATTATGTGATTATTACCATTAATTGTAAATTCTACATCTTTATTAATATTTACTGAAGTATTGTCGTATTTGTAGTTATATTATAAATCTAATTTGTTACCACTATCTGCAATACTTTGATTTAGTTCGCTAAATGTATGATAATCAGATTCTCCAATAATTGAAGTCTGATTATCAATAGCTGAAACGCTACTAATTGTAAATAGGGCACAAACTATAAAAAATAAAACTAATTTTTTATTTAGTCTCATGTTTGCCTCATTGTTTTGTTCTTAATTTTTTGTAATATATTGCACAAACTGTAGATAATAATAACATAGCTATTGCTATTATTGAACTTACTAAATCAGTTAATACTAAGTCTTTGAATAAATATGAGATGAATATTACTGCTAATGGTATAAATAACCATTGTGCAATATAAATCCTATTAATGTTACTACTTAAAATGCTGAATGCTTTAATTACAGCATCTGGTAAGTATTTCATGATAAAGTAGCACAAACCAATAGCTGCGTGTGCATTGATTATACAAAATACTGCATCAAGTGTATTTAAGAAATAATACAAATGAACATCCTCTGATAAGACACCGCCCCAGTGATTAGTTGATATTATGAAATACAATATGGATAGGATTAGTAAAACATACCAGAATTCAAAGAACTCACCTTTGTCTTTTGCTCTTATGAAATATTGTCCCCATATATAACCTGCAATTGGGAATATGAACCAGTTAAATAATGGGAATGCAGTAAATCCACCAGCAGTTCCAATGAAATTACCAAATATTAAATTTAAAACTGGTATGCTAAATCAGTACCTCTTAATAAAGATCCAATTATTGACATTAAAAGGGCAATAACAATTAATTTCTTATTTGAAAGTTCAAATTTCTTTAAAATTCCCATTAAAATGAATGATAAACCAGCGAATGCTAAAATATCAACACAAAAGAGTAATAATCCACCAGCTATTGGGAATATGTCCCAACTACCTAATAAAGTTCCACAAACGTAATATGGGAGGAAAAATTCAAATACATTTACTAAAATACCTAAAAGGAATAAAGTTATTCCTCTTTTAACCATTATGTCCCATTGACTACGTATTGAGTATACAATTCCAACTTCCATACAAAACATGAATATAGGGGCTGCGTAAGGTCTTCCTAAAACATTACCGACAATAAAACCATAAGAAGGACTAATTTCCTTGATTAAAACCATACACAACCATTAATGTGTGAAGAAAAATCATGAATATGATAGATAAAGCTTTAGCAATATCCAGTTCAACTTGTCTTCCTATGTTTATTTTATCATTTGAAAATAAGTCTGAACATTTCATATGAATATTATGCACTTAATATCATATAAAAAATTGTTTTTTGTAAAATAATCAAATATTCTTGAAATTTTTTAGTATACTGTTTAAATTTATGTAAAAAATAGTTTTCTTTTAAAAAGATTTGAAGAAATCAAAAAAAAAATGATTTCTACAAAGTGTTTATTTTAAATAGTTTTCAACAAGGTTTCTTGTTTCATTAAGTGATTCTATAGGAATTCCTTTTGGCATTTGGCCAAGTTCTCCATCAACGTCTTTGAGGATACTTCCATCCATTCCAAGGAACATTCCTTCACTTACAATATCACTAAATGATTGTGGTGGGAGTAAGGATACACCAACTTTATTGTTTTCTTTAACGTTTAAATCGTTAGTAAGAACTGTGATTGCACGTTTTCCAAGGTTTACATTACAGATTAATAATTTGTCGTTTTGTGGATGTTTTGTAACACTCATTACTTCTCCAACTTTAATATCTACTCCAACAATAGGATCGTTAATTGGTCCAAGTGCTAATCTGTCTTTTAATCCGATAATTGTATCTAAGAAGAATCTTACTTTTGCAATGTTTTCTTGGGTTTTTTCCTTATCTTCTTTAGGTGCATTGCTTAAGAATTTTTTATTCCAGTCATCTCCTCCTAAATACTCAATGATTTGCTCTCCTTTTTCTTTTAATGATGCAACATCTGGGGAGTTTACTAATTCATCTCCTTCAAGGTAAGAATAAGTTAATGATTGAAAATCACTGTTCATTTGTTTTCCTAAGTCAATAGCTTGTTTTTTATTCCAACTTCCTCTAAATGATGCAGTTGGAATGAGGTTGAGATAGTTTTCTCTTGCTTTACTTGCTACTAAAATTCTATAATCTTTTGTTGTATCCCACATTTCAAGTCTCCTTTTAATCTAGATATAAATTTAATTTTATAATTTAATAAATTTTTTGTAAATT
>SAMEA3663235__coassemble_292_pt1 | contig 17097 bp, 15 predicted proteins | sample SAMEA3663235__metabat2_high_PE_030 | metagenome-assembled genome bin SAMEA3663235 (sample SAMEA3663235) | pig gut metagenome | biome: pig gut; feature: pig-associated habitat; material: faeces | place: China | collected 2013 | reverse complement strand
TTCGCACTTAAAAAAACAGCACAAACAACTAACAATGCCAAAAACTTACTAAAATTCAAAAAAAATTAAACCTCCAATATATTCTAATATAATCTACTATAATGTATACTTACTAAAATATATAAAATTTACGTATGCCTAAATTTTTTAGTAAAAAAAGAAAATAATCATAAAATTGAAAAAAAATAATCTAAAAAAAGTAATACAAAAGTTTAGGACTGAAAAATACAAAAATAGCAAAATTGATAAGATTGCAGGAATAATCCCACAATCTAATTAGAATATTGGGAAAGTATTAAATCTATTTACCAATTAAAACTTCGGTAGATTTGATAATAGCAGTAACATCGTCACCTTCAGATAAACCTAATTTCTCTGCAGATTCTTTAGTAATAACAGCAGTGATAGTGTTAGGTTCAGTTACTTCGATTTTAATGTTAGCCATTACAGCACCAAGGTCTACTCCAGTTACTTTTCCAGTTAATTGATTTCTAGCACTTAATTGCATAATAATAATCTCCTTCAAATATTTTATAACGACAGTAAATACGAAGTTACTCTTGCATATCGTATCATGCCGACAATACTATATTGTCATCGAATTGTATATAAACTTTTCGTTTTTTAGGGAAAAAACTAATTTTTTTATCGATTACTGGATTTGCTTCATATCGTAAATAATTAAAAAAAATAATAAATTATTCTTCCAAAAGAATAATGTTTTTAGGATCAACTTTTATGTACTCTGGAAGATTTAATTCATGGTCATAAATCAATTTATCAAGTTTCCACCATAAACCGTTAGATAAAGTTACCTGCCATTCAAAAGGCATTTCCAATATAGCTGCATCAGTAGTATCTAACACATTAATATCCTCTTTCTCAGCGGGAGTAAAATCGTGTGCTCTTATACCAATATGAGAAATATTGGAAGTAATTTTCTCAGATACTTCAAATGTTACTCCCCATTCTAGTGCTTTGAGATGATAATCATCTATAACTTCAATTTTTGAGATATTTTTACAACCAGTAAGCAAAGCAACCTGAACTTTGCCAGGATTTTCGAAAACATCATGAGTAGGACCTTTTGCAATGATTTTACCTTGGTCCATTACAATAATTTCATCACAAAACTGGAATGCCTCATCACGGTCATGAGTAACTAAAATAGATAATCCATTATAGTAATCCAATAACTTAATAAGTTCAATACGTAATCTTTCTTTTAACACAGTATCCATTGCACTAAACGGCTCATCTAACAAAATAACATCAGGACCATAAGCTAAAATACGAGCTAGAGCAACTCTTTGTTGTTGACCACCAGATAATTGCCTAGGATACCTTTTTTCCAAACCCTGAAGATGAAAACGTTCAATCATTTCAGAAACAATTTTTTTATCCTGATTTTCACCTAATCCAACTGCAACATTTTCTTCAACAGTCATGTTTGGGAATAAAGCATAATTTTGAAATAAGTAACCTACATTTCTTTTTTGAGGTTTTAAATTGGTTTTTTTATTAGAATCATAATAAACTGTCTCTTCACCAGTATTTAAACTTATAAAACCAGAATCAGGATCAACAATACCTGCAATTGATTTTAAAGTCATACTTTTACCACAACCAGAAGGACCTAAAATACCTAAACAGCCTTGTTTTAATTCAAAATCCATTTCTAAATTGAATTCCTTAAGTTCCTTTTGGATGTCCACTTTCAACAATTTATCACTCATAATTAAACCACCAAATAATAAAAAAATATTTAATTAATCATTATTTCCATTGTTTTTCCTTACGTATGGAAATATAATCCATAATAAAAATAGCTATAAAGGATATGATAATAATGACTATTACATAATTAAATGCATCTCCCATATTACCTGCAGCTACTTCAGAATAAACTGCCATTGGGAGAGTTCTGGTCTGTCCTGCAATATTACCTGCAATCATAGCTGTAGCACCAAACTCACCTAAACCACGAGCATAAGCAAGAATTCCACCACTAATAATACCAGGTAAGGCATTTGCAAATAAAACTTTCCAAAAAATTTTCCACTCAGACATACCTAATGTACGACCAGCATCCAACAAGTTAGAATCAACCTGTTCAAATGCTCCACGAGCAGAACGATACATTAAAGGAAAAGACATGACCACTGCGGCAATAACTGTTGCAGACCATGAAAAAGCTATTTTCACAGTGAAAAAGTCTATAAAAAACTTCCCAATAGGACCCCTTACACCAAAAAGATACAATAAGAAAAATCCTACAACAGTAGGTGGCAATACAAGAGGTAATGTGAAAAGACCATCAAGTACTACTTTTATTGAATCATTTTTAATTTTTATAATACCCCAAGCAACAATCAAACCTAAAAAGAAGGTTATTAAAATTGATAAACTTGCGGTTTTCATTGAAATAAAAACGGGACCCCAATCCATCATGTCAATATATATCTCCTTTAACTTTATTAAATATTTAGATAAATAAATTTAAGAAAATTTATTTATGAATAGTAAATCCGTAGTCTTCAAATACACTTTGAGCTTCAGGGGTTTGTAAGAACTCCATAAATTTAGCTGCAGCATCTGCGTGTTCAGCATCTTTGAGTGGAGCTACAGGATAAACAATAGTTTTTAAAGAACCTTCAGGAGCTTCACATACTACTTTTACATCTTTACTGGATTGAGCATCAGTAGCATATACAAGACCACATTCAGCGGATTTTTGAGCAACTTGATTTAATACAGCAGTTACATCAGTAGCTAAAGATAATTTAGGTTCAACAGCATCCCAGATACCAAGGTTGTGTAATGATTCATTAGCATATTGACCAGCAGGTACAGATTCAGGATCACCGATTGCAATATTACCTTTTACGTTTTTCAAGTCTTCAAATGAAGTCATATTAGCATTAGAATCAGCAGGTACAATTAAAACAAGTTTGTTTTCTAAAAATTTAACATTGGAAGCGTTGTCAACTAAACTTTCATTGATTAAAGCATCCATTTGTTTATTACCTGCAGACATGAATACATCTGCTTTTAAACCATTTTCAATTTGTTTTTGTAAATCCCCACTAGAAGCGTAGGTAGGAGTTACAGTTACTCCAGGATATTTTTCTTCAAACATTGGGATTAATTTTTCATCATAAACATTTTTTAAACTAGCTGCAGCTGCTAATTGAACATCTTGTCCATTTAAATCACTAGAAGCAGTGTTTCCTAATGAACCAGTAGCATATAATCCAGCAGCAATAATTACGATTACTGCGACTACAGCAATGATTATTTTATTTCTAGATTCCATAATTATTCTCCTTGAATTAATTAATACAAATTACTAAAAGACAACAATTAACTTAAGACTAATGAAGATAATAAGAATAAAATCCTTAATTATCCACTATGAACAATGAATTAAAAAAATCAACCAACTGTTATATGTAAAAATAATTTTCCAAAATAAATTTGAAGCATATTTAATACACAACCACCAATCTTAAATTACAATTATCAATATTAGTAATTATAATTAAGTAAAAAATGATATATAAATATTTTCATATCGTTTTGCAAATTATGTATAAATTTAAATAAAATATTTGTCATGATAAAGTAAATATCTAAAAATAGTTCAATTAAAGCATTAATCCAATGAAAAAAAGTACAATAATTCCAAATAGTACAAAATAACACTTATATAATGTATTTAGCGACAATTATCTAATTACACATTATAAAAAAATAAGAAATGGGTAAAAATCCCATTAGAATTAACTATTCTTTTTGAAATACAATGAAATAGTGAGATTTACCTTGTGGAATATCTTCACCAATCTCTTCATTTAAGTGAGTCATTTTTAAACCATGTTTAGCAAAGACTTCTTCCAATTCCTCTGGAGAACTTCTAAATGCTGTTGGAGGTCCTTTTGGAACATCCCAAGCTTTATAGTCCATAATTGCAATTTTACCATCTTGTTTGATGATTCTTGCAAATTCATCAATAGCTTCATCCATTGTTCTTGATGCTCTAAATCCGTGGAATACGTTAACCATTAAAACAACATCAATAGATTCATCATCAACACCAGGAATTCCTTTTGTAATATCAGCTTCAATGTTAATAAGATTTTCAACATTATTTTCTGCTTTATATGCTTCCATATCTTCAATAGATGCATCATATACATCTACTGCATAAACAGTTCCATCAGGAAGATATTCTTCAACTACTTTTATTGCTATGTGGCCGTCACCACATCCTGCGTCCATAAAAGTCTCATTACCTTTAAGATTCAATTCAGAAATAATCTCATCAGAATCCAAGAAGTGTACACTTGAAAATCCATGAGCCCTATGTCCATTCATATAATCACCATATTATACTTTCTAAAAAATAGTATTTAATAATTACCAATATGATGATGTTTTCACAACATTAAAAAAATAGTTAAAATAAAAAAAAGTTATAAGAGGATTATTTTTTCCAAGTTTGTTTAACTCCTCTTCCTCTTTTACTACCAGGTTTAGTGTAATGTCTTTTTTGTCTGGTTCTTCTGTTAGTTCCTTTAACTTTAGCCATATTTTCCCCTCCTTCAAAATCAATAATAAAAATATTAGAATTATATCTATAACATAAAAATATTTGTTTTTAATATATTTAAAACTTTTCTTTATGTGGTGTATTCAGCATTGATTTTTACATAATCATATGTCAAATCACAACCCCAAGCAGTTGCCTGCCCATCACCTAAATGCATATCAATATTAACTGAAACATATTTTGACTGCATTACTTTTTCAGCTCTTTCAAGGTTTGGAGTGTCTTCAAATGCTAAGATAGTGCCATCTTTAACTAAATCTACTTCATCATCACTATTTGCAATAGCTATTGTTACTATATCTGGATTTAAATCACAACCAGAGTATCCTATTGCAGATACAATTCTACCCCAGTTTGGATCTCCTCCAAACACTGCAGATTTAAATAAACTTGAAGATACAATTGATTTTGCAGCTAATTTAGCATCATTTTCATCTTTTGCACCGCAAACATTAACTTCGATGAATTTTGTAGCACCTTCACCATCACGAGCCATTTTTTTAGCTAAATCTATACAAATATAGTCTAAAGCTTCCTGGAAATTGGAATCTAATTTTCCATCCCTAACAACTTCAACACCAGATGATCCGTTTGCCATCATAAGACATGTATCGTTGGTACTTTCATCACCATCAACAACAATCATGTTAAAACTGATATCAGCAGATTTCTTTAATGCTTTGTTGATTTCATCTGCAGGAATTACTGCATCAGTTACAATAAATGACAACATAGTTCCCATATTTGGAGCAATCATTCCACTTCCTTTTGTAATACCTGCAATTTTAACAGTTTCTCCAGTTGTTAAAGTAACTTCAATTGCACATTCTTTTGGGAATGTATCAGTTGTCATAATAGCTTTTGCAGCTGCAAGTGAATGCTCAGCATCACTTCCTAATTTAGAAAGAGATTCGTAAGCAACTTTGGAAATAGTATCAATTGGCATTTCACGACCGATAACACCTGTTGAAGAAATAGCAATTTCATCTTTAGGTAATTTTAAGTCATTAGCAACCAATTCAACTAAAGTTTCACAGTCATCAAGTCCCTGTTGGCCTGTAAAGCAATTTGCATTACCACTATTTACAAAAACAGCAGAAACAATTCCTTTTTTAAGCATTTTTTTAGTATATTTAACTGGCGCAGCAACTACTTTATTGGAAGTAAACACGGCAGAAGCAGTACTGTTTGGTGAGTGAATAATTGCAACACCAAACTTGCCTTCACGTGCACCTGAGACTTCCAAATTTTCAATTACTGAAAATCCACCATCTAATTCTTTAATAAAATCCATATAAATCACAAAAAATAATTAATAAGATGGTTCAACAGTCAGATTTAGCTCAGATACTGTTTGATTATCATTATAGTCAATACCATCTACTTCTTTATCATAAGTAACATTATCATCAGTTAAGTTTGTAGTCATCTCCTTAGTCACATTATGCCAAGTAGGACCATTATCCTCATTAAGATCAAGAGCCAAAGAAATACCTGCTCCTGCACCAACAACAAAAGCAATTAAAGCTAGAATAATGACAAATACTGCACCATTACTCCATTTTCTTGGTTTAGGTTGTCTTCTTCTATTATTTTGTTGGCGTTGAGGAAAACTTATTCTCCGGTTATTGGAAGAACGCCTACGATTATTTTGTGGAGAAAACAAAACCCTTTTATCATCTTTTTTTCTTCTCATATTCTTTCACTTTTTTATTTATTAAGATATGAAAGCATAAACTAAAGCTATTATGACTCCCACAAAACTAAAAATTCCTAATCCTAAAACTGACATCACATATGCAAATATAAACACGAAAGCAAAAATACCAATTAATTTTGCTTTTTCATTTTCAATTAAATTAATTAAAGTTCTAGTAAATTCTGAAGGAATATTATATGCATATAATCCATTTGCCAATTCAAATACAACTAAAGACAAAGGAGAGGTAGTTTTTAAACTATCTACAAGCTGTGCTCTTTCACCTGCTTCTCTTCTACTTCTACCAACACCAGCCCTTATCTTTGCACCGTTATCAAGTGCAAACCATGCTGCATCAAGACCAGCACGTATAGCTAAATCTTTAGAAGGGAATCTTGCAATAAAGTCATCTCCCCCTTCACGATATCCTTCAAGTTCACCGTCACATTCAGTTTCGATGAAATTTTTAATACCAGTCATCAAGTCAACAAGTTGATTACGACCGTTTTTATCAATGAATTTAGTAGAATCAATTAAATCAATGAATAAATAATTATCTAAGTTAAGAGGCTTTGATTCACGAAGTAAAAATGGTGAATCAAAAACTAAAGCATATTCTCCACCTAATTTAGTAAATGCAATACCTGGAAAACTTCCAACATGCTGAGTATAATGAATTGCTCTTTCGATTGATGCTGCTCCAGTCATTCCAACAGCAGAAATTACCTGAATTCCTTCAGATAATCCTATACCAATTAATTCAATAGCTACACGAATTGCATCATTTTTACTTAGCATTTTAGCAACTAATTCTGTTTCTGTTTTTTCAACAACTTCTCCTTTTTCATTTTCAATGATTTTAACAAATACATTGATTAAGTTAGATGGATTTTGAAGCTCAATGTAGAAGTAACGGTCATTACCCATAATAATGTTACTTACAAGAGCATATTCTTCAATCCTGTTTTCTGCAGGCTTTAATTCGTAGAAATTATAGTCTTTTGGTAGATTTTCACCACCAACATCACGAATTAAGTTCTCCAAAATAGAATCTGAAGTGATTTCTGCTTTATCCAATTCAAAAAGAATAGTTTGAGTATAATTGAATAACTCTACATATTCTGTTTCAAGAGAATTGGTTGGAAAAAATTTAGTTCCAACAGAAATAGGAGTTAAATTAGTAGTTAACTTAATAAGAGATTTAGTTAACGGATTAACCATCGAAACCTCCTCCCTTCTCAAGTTCTATTTCAAAGTCTCCTGGTTTTTCTAAAAGCATATCTGGTTTTACAGAAACAAATGGGAATTTCCAAGATCCAAGTCTTCCAGCAATAGTACTTGCAATGTTTCTGGAATTCTTTTTGATAAATATTTCATCACTTTCACATACACGTATTGCAACGTTGTATGGAGCATGTTCAGTTACTTCATCTGCTAATAAAATATTTAATTCAAAATTACCTGGTTTAGTGAATAAATCGTTTCTAACTGCAATTAATGGTTTTTTCTCAAGACCTAATCTGTCTGCAACAGTAACAGAAATGTTTCCTGCATTTTTAACAGCAATCTTATAGTCTTTAGGATGTACTAATACAAAAATCACATAAGGTGCTGCGATTTCCACATCATCAACCATTTCTACAATTTTATTGAACATTGGAATTTTGGAAAATATATTTTCAAGCTTTGATTCTGTGTTACTTGCATTATCAATACGAATAATAGCTTGTTTAGCAATATTTAACGGGGAAATTTCCAATCCTTCTTTTCCTGTGTAAACTTCCCATTTTTTAAACTTTAATTCCTTAATAATTTCATCACAGATGTGCTGGAGAATGTTTTTATCCTTTTTAGCTTTCTTAGGTTTTCCAAACACAAGTCTGCCATTTTCAATAATGAATGGAATTCTCATAGATGAAATATTAGTAAACTCAGCAGCATAATCTCTGAATTTATCATTGGACAATATTTTTGCTTTTTCACGTACAGCAATTTCTAAAATAAAGTGATCAGCATCATTACCCGCAGGAACTTCCTCTACGTTTTCACTTTCCAATAACTTGAGAAATGTTTCTTTATCATCAATATCATGACGAAGTGATGCATCGGCAATAATTACAAACTCATCCTCACCTTCTTCTAATGCCTTAACAGCTGCAAGAATATTAGACATTTGAGGTTGTCCATTTTTATTTTTAACACTAAAAGCCACATTAGAAGCATCTACAACCACTTTCATAATCTCACCTATAATCAATAAATAATTCCTATAATATATTTTATGTTCTATTATTTAAATTTACTTTATAACTTATTTCTCGCATATTTTCCAAATAAAAATTTTTCTCCGCCAAGATTATTGAGAAAAATCTCTATTTCTTCTTCTGTAATGTTATACACCATATAAGAATTGCTAATTTTACCTCTAAGTTTTTTTGAACAAAGAGAACCTGCATTAACAACTATTGTATTATTTATTTTCCAGATATTTGGAACATGTTTGTGTCCAGATAATACCAAATCAACATCATGAGTTGTTAATGTTTTTAAAACATCCCCTGCATCGGATAAAACATTACGTTCACGTCCTGTTTGAGGAATAGGAATCACATGATGGTGAAGAGCTACAATAGCGAAATTTTCATTAATAGCACATTCATCTAATTGATGTTCTAACCACAAATGTTGAGGATTGCCAATATGGCCTTTATTTTCATCTGGAGAACTGCTGTCTATTCCCATAACAGTTAAATCATCATCCATTGTTAATTTCCAGCTACGCTCACCTATTACTTCTTCAAAAGTTTGGTAACCTAAATTACGTGCATCATGGTTTCCCGGAACTGCAAATAACGGTGCTTCAAACATCTCCAAATATTTGGTAGCCTGTTTATATTCAGCATAATAACCATTACTAGTTATATCTCCAGTTAAAATAATCATATCAGGCTGCAAATAATTTATTTCACTTACTGCCCGCATAAAAACTTCTTCATTAAATTCAGAATCGCCAATATGTAAATCTGAAATATGTACAATAACAGTCATTTTATCTATTGATTTAACTTCATGATAGCTTCTGCAAGGTCTCCTTTACATTCTTCAAGTGCTGCTTTTGCATCATCTTTAGAAACACCTGCACTGTTAGCTACCATTTCAATATCTTCTTCAGGAATTTCAATTTCATATTCAAGTTCTACTTCACGAGCTTTACCATCAATTTGGTAAGTTTCCTGACCCATTACATTCATCAAACTTACACTAGGATTATCAATAATCAACTCTTTTTCATCAAAACGGATAATAACTTCACGAACACCGTCAAGGTCTTCCATTTTCATACCCATTTTTTTCATTTGTCTTTCCATCTGTTTCATTTGTTTTTTATTCATACCAGGTATCATAATAAAATCCTCATAAGATTAACTGTTTATAATTATATTATTAATTATTATTAAAACTTGCTTAAATGATAATAAAATTAGAGTTAAATTGAATTTTAATAAAAAAAATATTTAGAGATTATTTATCAATTCTTTTTCATAATCCAATAATTCCACAACATGATTTAGTGAATAAAGAAGTGGACTGTTATTGTCTTTAAATTCCCCACCATCGATTATTTTAATCATTTCATCTTTCATTTCATCAGATAATTCATAAATTTCCATGTAATTTAAAATAGTGTAGGAAATATTGATTATTTTAGACTGTAAATAGTATAATTCTTCATTTTCACTTGTTAGTTGAATATTTTCACGAATCATATTGCTTATAACAATAAGAGATGTTTTATTAAATGAAGATTTGCCTTCACATTTTGATTTGATCATTTCAACAAACTGTTTATTCAATTTATAGGATGATTTTAGATTATTTTTAGTTTCTTTTTCAATTGAAAATGGTAAAAATCCATAGTTAATTATATTTACAACCAAAATAGCTGTAAAAACCCATAATATTTTTAATTCAATAGCTTTAGGCGGTGCAATACAAAGTAATGATGCTGATAGAGACATTACAGTCATAAAGAACAATCTTACAGGCCGATTTTTAATTGATAAAAGTATACCTACAGTCCCTACAAGAAGTGCAACACCAACATATGATTTTGTAGATATTGGAATAAACGGAAGAGCAATCAAAATTATTAAAAATGCAAAACTACCTACAAATGTTCCGATAACACGGCTTTTAACACTATGCAATACATCATCAATATGAGGAAGCATTATTGAAATTGCTGCAAAATAAAGCCATGTTGCATATGGAAAATTAAATAAAACAGTTATAATTTCACATAAAGTTAAAACTAAAGCCATTTTAAAAGCAAAAGTAAATTTAGCTGATTTAAACGAAAACTGCCTTTTAACCAATGGTTTTACAATACCAATAACTGCTTTCATATCAGGAATATTATCTGATGTTTTATCATGTGAATTTTCAAGCTCATTTTTTATGACTTTTAAGTTTAAAACAACAAGATTCATTTCCTCATGTTCAACAGGAATGTTTTCAATATCAAATGTTTTAGATTCTTTAAAATCGTTTAAAACAATTTTAATATAGTTTAATTCATTTAATGATAAATCACATTTAGATATAACCCACCCGATAAACTGAAGAGATTTTATAATATTCAAATAAGATTCATTTTTTTGAGTTGGGAAAAACTTATGCTCAAATTTTGAAAATGCACTTCTATAAAATCCATCAGCAACATTGAAATTTTCAATTGCCACTTCTTTCCCATCCAATTTCAACTCAACAGCACCGATAATCTCATCAATTAATGAAGATACAGTGTATTTATTCAAATTTGAATATTTTTTCCCATTTAGCACCAGATTAAACCCAACAATAAATACTGCTCCAAATGCTAAAGACATTAATCTCATTGGTAAATCTTCAGGACCTACGGGTCTAGCAACCATAATTGTATATATCACTAAAAACGGCCGGTAGACATGAGTTCCAAATAAATGATAGGATGAAAATGTAGTTGCAAAAACTATAAAGAAAGTTAAAACACATCCAAAAGAAGTAATTGGACTATTAATATATGCTCCTATCCCTAAAATTAGTAACAAAACCAGCAGTTTAACAAATGATGCTTTTGGTTTATATGACAAATCATTTCCTAAATTCAGCAATGCTGCAATAAACACCATTAAACCAATTATCAGATTTGCCTTTCCAAATACTTTAATATAAAAAACCATGATTAAAACCATGGTGAAAATCAATAATAATCTAAATTTTAAAGCCTTTTTCATTTGTTAACCTTTTATAAAAAGTGGATTTTTTGCAATAATATATTTAAACAAAGTTTTTAATAATAATTTCTATGACAAAAAAGAGATGTAGTTGGGTAAGCGATGATGAAATTTATATAAAATACCATGATGAAGAATGGGGCGTTCCAACTCATGATGACCATGAATTATTTGAAATGCTTGTTTTAGAGTCTTTTCAGGCAGGGCTTTCCTGGATTACAATTCTTAAAAAAAGAGAGAATTTTAGAAAGGCATTTGATGATTTTGATTATGTGAAAATCTCCCAATATGGTGAAGATAAGATTAATGAATTGCAAAACAACAAAGGAATCATCAGACACAAGTTAAAAATCAATGCTGCAATAAAAAATGCTAAAGTGTTTATGGAAATTCAAAATGAATTTGGCAGTTTTGATAAATACATTTGGGGCTTTACAGATAGCAAAATTATTAAGGCTGAATTTAAAACTGAATCTGAACTTTCAAAGACAATTTCCAAAGATTTGAAAAAACGTGGGATGAGCTTTGTTGGCCCAACAATCATCTATTCATATCTTGAATCAATTGGAATTATTGACAATCATCAAGAAGACTGCTTTAAGTTTTAAGTTATTTTTATAAAAAATACATTGCAATAGCAATATGTCCTTGACGAATAATATTAAATTTCATGACTCTAGTTATTTAGTGTAAAGAAAGTATTATCAAATAAGTAGTCATCATGAATAACTATCATTTTATGAAGCAAATATTCATTTTAATAAAAGGAAATTTTCAATCAATATATCAAAAAAATAAAAAAAGAGAGTATTAAAAAATAATACTCTTAATCAGGAATTTCACCAGCAGATAATGTTTTAGACATTTCAACTTTGAAAAGTCTATCTGAATCAGTTAAAGAACCAATTGAAACTTTAATTACATTTTCACCTTCTTTAAAGTCACCAGCATCAAATGAGAATACTCCAACACCATTTACAACATCAAATTTAACTTCAACATCATCATTTAATGTAGCAAATATGTCAAATACTGGTAAATTAGATGCTACAACATCTTTATCATAAAATGTAATAGAATATGTTCCAGGAGTTACACAAGTTATTTCCTTAAATGCAATTCCAGTAGTGTTGATTCTAGGACACATTGTTCCGTAACCTACAACACCAGTATCATTATCCCAAGTTACAATTTGGTTTTTACCATACCAGTTGGTACCAATATTTAATCTTAAAGAAGCATTAAATGCACCAGGACCATAGATTCCAGCAGGGTTTGCACTTAATTCACCTAAGATCATCATACTTGGACCTCTAGCATTTCTATAAATTGCATTTTCAACAACCACAGGTTCAACTGCATTTTTAGCTAAATCATAACCTTCATTGAATCTAATTCCTTCTAAAACATTGTCAGAAATTAAATTGCTTTTTATGACAATTCCAGTTGTGTGGTTTGCATCAACAGAGATTCCTAAATGATTCCAAGTAATGTTGTTTTTGGTAATTGTTACATTTACTGCAGAATTGTTTAAGAATATTCCGTATCCTCTAGGACCTTCAGGAACTAAGTTAGTGTACAATCCAATGCTATCATAGATTTTATTGTTTGTGATATTGGAATTTGCAACTCCATAATCATATTTAATTCCGTAGTTGTTCTTTTCTAATAAATTATCAGCAATAGTTAATTTATTTGAGTCATAAGCATAGATTCCACTTTCAAACAAGTAAATAGAGTTATTATTAATTTTAATATTCTCTGAATTAGCAATAGCTATTCCATATCCAGGAAGTGAAATTGTACTTTTCATGTAACTATCAAGTTTGGATTCATCTAATTTATTTGAAATATTGTTTCCAGAAATTACAACATTGTATCCATTGTCAATAACAATTGCATCATTCATGTTTGAAACAATTGTGAAATCGGAAATTGTTACATTATTTGCCATTATAGTAAATACTGCGCAATTAGCTTTAGCATTTAAAGTAGAGTTGTTTTCAGAATAAATATTCAATGATTTATCAACAGTTAATGCAATATTATCATAGTTTTTACCTAAAAATTCAACTTTACTTCCTTCAGCACAATTATCTAAAATATTTTGAATTTCTGAATTTGGTAAGTTTGCATCAACAAATACCACATTTGTTTTATCAGACATTGCAATTAAGCTATCTGTACTAACTGGTCTGTATTGATTATCACCCGCAAATTTTGAGGTAATATTAAAAGATCCAGAATCATTTAACTTAATTTGTGCAACACCATTTTGATTAGTTGTATTTACAACAGTTTTACCGTTAAATACAAATGAAATCTCTTTATTAGCTAATGGTTTACCATTTTTGTCTTTTAAAGTTACAGTATAAATTTTACTGGAATCAGCAGCAAATGTTTTATTATAGCTTAATAATTGAGAATCCATTTTTGAAACAGCAACACTGCTGGTTGTTTTAATTGGTTTATAATATGTATTTCCTAAGTAATTTAACACAACTGCATAAGTTTTTTCAGTTGGGAATACTACATCAATACTAGCCTGACCTCTAGCATTAGTTATTCTTGAATAGGTTTTACCATTAACAGCAATAGTAATTTTTTGACTAGATAATGTTTTTCCAGCAGTTGTTTTTAAAGCTACAGTGTATGTTTTTTTCTCATTTGGAAGAACTGAAAGAGTTGGAGCTACAAATTTAGTAGCAGCCTTAGCAACTACAATTTTACCAGTTGCAGAAGTTGCCCTGTAGATTTTGCTTCCAGAATAACTTGCATATACTTTATATGAACCTAATTTTGCAAACTTAACTTTAAGTGAAACAAGCCCATTACTATTGGTTGTTTTTGTATAAGTTTTACCATTTAATTTAATAGTTACTTTTTGATTTGCAATTCCTTTACCATCAGCATTTTTTAAAGAAATTGTATAGGTTTTATAAGTATTTGGAAGAATTGTAACTGTAGGAGTTGCCAATTTAGCAGTTTTAGATGAATATTTAACATATAAGTAATTTGTTTTTGAAACTGCTTTGTATTTGTTAGTACCTGCAAATTTGATATGAACAGAATATACTCCTTTATTAAGTTTAAGTCTAATTTTTGCAACACCGTTTTTATCTGTTTTTACAGAGTAAGTTTTACCATTTACTTTGAAAGTTACAGTTTGATATGCAATTGCTTTTCCTGATGCATCTTTTAAAGTAATTGAATAATAATCATACATTTTAGGAATCATGTACATATTTGAAGCATATATCTTGGAATATGATTTTTTAACAACTACACTAGCTTTAGCTTCACTTGAAGTGTAATCAATATCATCACCAACAAAGTTAGCGGTTATTGCATAGGTTCCTTCTTTAGCGATGGAAATTTTTATTTGAGCAACACCATTAGCATCAGTTTGAGCAGTTAAAGTTTTACCGTTGATTTTAAATACAATACTTTGATAAGCAACAGGAGTTCCATCAATATCAGTTAAAGTTGCTTTGAAAATTGCATTTGAACTAGGATATGTAACCATATTGGATATAGTGAGTTTTGTATCAGTTACATTACCTGGTATGAACTTATCATCAACATTAAATAATCTATAAGGTCTGTAAGGCATAGAGTAAATATTATTTCCAGTACCGGGGAAACTTGCAAGTAAAACATTTTCAGAGTCATAAAACTCATCTGGATAGAATCTTACAGTTGCAGTACCATTTTGTATCATTACAACTTTACAAGCATCTCCTTCTTTAGGTGCTTTTTGTCTGCCATTAATATCCAAATCTTTTTTCATCATGTAGAAAGTAACAGGAATAGAACTGATTTCTTTAGCAATATTTCCATTAACATCAACGATGGATATTTGATATACTCCTTTTTTAATTTGAGTAATGTTAGTTAGATATAAATAGTAATTTCCAGTTTTTGTCCAAGGAGTTACACCATGTTCAGGGTAAGTGAAATAGATGTTTGGACATTGGATAAATTGATTAATAATAAATGTATAACCTAAGAAAGTTCCGGTTTGGTGACCCCAATATTCACCATTGTTTTCACCAACATAAGTATAAACATCATTTACAGGATCATAATTATAATCTCCAACACCAGGTCCTTTATATTCATAAACTTGACGCCAGATTGGTCTTTCAGCGTTGTCGCCTCCAACCATATAATTATTATTAATTACTTGTATGTTTTCTCCGCCTTTTACCCATATATTTCTAACTCTGTAATCATTAAAAATGTTATATTGAACATTTCTATCAATGAAGTTACCTTTAACTTCCATTTTTTCAATATTACAGTTTGTGTAAATACCATATCTTCCATTTAATCCAACATAATTGCTTATAATGTAGATATAATTAGCAGAAGTCATATTAATACCAATATTACCTTTAGAAATATAATTGGATTTAATATTGACATTTTTACTTGTACCTGCAATAGCTATTCCTGCAATTTTGTTATTTGTAATATTGTTGGAAAGCAAATCTACTTTATTAGAATCAATGACATTTATACAGTATTTTGCATTGTCAATAAAAGAGTTTTCAACTTTAACATTTTCACTGTTTATAATTCTGATTCCACTGCCTACACTAGCTATAGAAACATTGTCAATTACAGTATTTTTTGCATTAACTACTCTAATTGCATCAGAAACCATTCCATTATTAGTGAAATTACAATTTTTAATTGTTACATCAGATGCACCATTAACATAAATTCCATAGTCATCATCTCTAGAAACTTCATTAATTATTGTAAAACCACTAATTACAGTACCACTAGCTTCAGGAGTTACATAAAAAATACCTCTATAACCAGAAACTGCATTACTACCGCATGGTTGCATAGTTGTTCCAACATTACTTATAATTGTTAATTTTTTATTAACAATGAAATGACAGTGCACATAACTTTCCCCTTCAATAATAATTGTATCCCCAGGATTTGCACTATCAATTGCTTTTTGAATTGTTGGATCATTCATTTCATTGTGCTCTTTTTCAACTTCTTCTACAACAATAGTGTTAGCAGTTAGAACATCACCAACACCTGATTTATATGAATTTACATTAATATCGTTACTATTTGATTCATCAATTGTGCTTATTGCACTTAATGAATCAGTTGTTAAGTTATTATCATCACTATAAGCTGATACTGAACCAATAGATAACAGTACAACTAGTATGAATGATAATAATATCATAATCTTATCAAATTTCATAAATATAGTATCCCCCATATTCAATATATAATAGTATAACTATCGATATATTTAATGTTTTATGATTTAATTCGAGAAATAACTAATTATTTTATATTAAAAAAAAGTAGAATTGAATAAAAATACACATTGAAATAAAAAAAAGATGTGGAAAAGAAATATTTCCCACAATTATCTAACTTTTAAAGTTGTTTTAACATTTGAATTTAAATAGCTTACAGTAACAGAGTATTTACCAACCTTTAAATTCTTAAAACCAACAGTAGCAACCCCA
>SAMEA3663235__coassemble_243_pt1 | contig 18430 bp, 22 predicted proteins | sample SAMEA3663235__metabat2_high_PE_030 | metagenome-assembled genome bin SAMEA3663235 (sample SAMEA3663235) | pig gut metagenome | biome: pig gut; feature: pig-associated habitat; material: faeces | place: China | collected 2013 | reverse complement strand
TTTGATTTAAATATTAAGGGAAGCAGCCTGGAAAACAATATTAAATTGGCTAATGAAGCTTCTTTTTATGGTTGGAATCATATTAATTTTTCATATAATACAAATGACTTTTTAAATGCTGTTGATTTTAAGAATGATTTGGAAAATTCATTGGATGGAATTATCGAATTTAATTATACATTGGAAATAAAATCATCAAACATTAATGATATTCAGAAGTCTGTTAACAAATTCAGGAAGAAAGCTTCCTGCATTTCTGTTGTTGGTGGTGATTTAAAAGTCAACAGGTCAACATTGGAAAATATAAAAGTGGATGTTTTATCAAGACCCTATCTTAGGAGATATGATAGTGGTTTAAATCATGTACTTGCAAAAGAAGCTGTAAAAAACAATGTAGCTATTGAATTATGTTTTAAGGATGTTTTGAAAAGTTATTTGTCACATAGATCAAAAGTTATTTCTAATTTTAAAGATATCTATACTTTATATAGGAAATTTGATTTTCCTTTGGTGTTGTCTTCAAGAGCGGAATCGGTATTTGATATCAGAACCACTCATGATTTTGTTGCTTTTTTCAAGCAGACTGGTTTGACAGATGCAGAAATTAATAAGTCTTTTGAAACTTCATCTAATATCCTAGAATATAATAAAAATAGGGAAGATCTAATTTTAAAAGGTGTTAGGAGGGTTAGAGATGAAGCTTAAAGTATTGCCACCTACACTAAGAAAAAATAATAGGTATCTTACAGTTGATGTTAAAATCAATTCAAAGATTACAAAAGATGAATTGGTTACAATTATTTGGGATGCATGTGTTCGTTTTCAAGGAGAACTTAATACATCTAATTTTAATTTATGGGTTATGAGGTTCTTTGAAATTGAAAAATGTGATGGTTATTATAGATATAAATCAATTATAAGATGTCAAAGAGATTATGTTGATGAGGTAAGGTCATCTTTTGCTCTTACTAATAAATATAATGGGAATAGGATTGCCATTACAACTATTGGATTATCTGGCACTATCAAAGGGTCTGAAAAATACATTTAGTTACTTTTTGTTATTTTAAAATAGAAAACTATATAAATAATTTATTAATATAAATATCAATTGGATTTATGGAAAAACGAATAAAAATATTTTAATTTTCTACAAAGTGGGAATTTAAAATGAAAATTTGCCTTTTCATGGAGATTTGGTTTTATTTTTTTATGTAGTTGAACTTAAAATTTATAAAATATTTATTAAAATGTGAGGTATTAAAATGCAACCTTTACAAAATGCCGGATATGATAGAGCAATTACTGTATTTAGCCCAGATGGAAGACTTTTCCAAGTAGAATATGCAAGAGAAGCTGTTAAAAGAGGAACTACATCTATTGGTGTAAAAAGTTCTGAAGGTATTGTTTTAGCTGTTGATAAAAGGACTACTTCTAAATTAGTTGAAGCATCATCCATTGAAAAAATATTCAAAATTGATGAACACATTGGTGCAGCTACATCAGGACTTGTTGCTGATGCAAGAGCTTTAATTGAAAGAGCAAGAGTTGAAGCACAAATAAATAAAATAACTTATAGTGAACCTATTCGTGTAACTAGCTTATCTAAAAAATTATGTGATATGTTACAATTATACACTCAAAACGGTGGAGTAAGACCTTTCGGTTCTGCTTTAATCATTGGTGGTGTATATGATGGTAAATGCAAATTATTCGAAACTGACCCAAGTGGAGCATTAATTGAATATAAAGCTACTGCTATTGGTTCAGGAAGATCTGCAGCTATGGAAATCTTTGAAGAAAAATACAGTGACGATTTAACTTTAGATGAAGCTATTGAATTAGCATTAGTAGCTATTAATGAATCTACTGATCACGAAACCACTTCAAATAACGTTGAAATTGCAGTTATTAAAGTTGATGATGAAAAATACGTAAAACTTTCTCAAGAAGAAGTACAAAACTACATTGATGAAGTACTTGTTGAAGAAGAGGAAGAAGAATCAGCTGATTGCGAAGAAGAAGCTGAAGAATAATTCTTTTTAATTAATTAAGTTAGGGGATACTTTAATGGTAAACATTGATGAAGCAATTATTGCTAAATATGAATATTGTGGTGAACACTTTGAAATATTAGTTGACCCTGATTTGGCAGCTGATTTTAGAAATCCAGATGGTCCTGATGTTGCCATTGAAGATCTTTTAGCTGTTGAAGAAATTTTCAAAGATTCCAAAAAAGGAGACAAAGCCTCTGATGAGGCTATGAATAAAATATTTGAAACTACTGACCCTATTGAAGTTTCTAAAATTATACTTGAAAAAGGGACCGTACAATTAACTGCTGATCAAAAAAGGAAAATGCAGGAAGATAAAAGGAAATTGGTTATTAATAAAATAGCTAAAGAAGCAGTTAACCCTCAAAATGGTTTACCTCATCCTGTTCAAAGAATTGAAAATGCATGTGATGAAGCTAGAGTCAAATTTGATCCTTTCACTTCTGTAGACCAGCAAGTACAAGTAGCACTAAAAGCTATTAAACCACTTATTCCAATTAAATTTGAAAAAGTTAAAATTGCTGTTAGATTGCCTGGAGCATCTGCGGGAAGTGCTTATTCTGTTATTCATGGATTTGGTGAAATTTTAAACGAAGAATGGCAGCAAGATGGTTCATGGATTGGTATTATTGAAATGTCCGGTGGTCTTCAAGATAAGTTTTCTGCTAAAATGGCTGAAATTTCAGGTGGAGACGCAGAAACCAAAATTATTAAATAACTTATGTTCATGGGATTATTATGATATATGTGGAAAATAAAGATTTAGTTATTCCTGGTCAGTTATTGGCTGACGATGAATACTATTCTGGAAGAGGTACCTTTAAAGAGAATGGTAAAGTTTGTTCTTCTTTAATGGGACTTGTTTCTTTGAGGAATAAAAAACTTAGAGTTATTCCTCTTAAAAGTAAATATGTTCCTAAAAAAGGAGATGTTGTAATAGGTAAAATTGATGATGTTAGGTTCTCAATGTGGAATGTTGACATTAATTCACCTTATTCTGGAATTTTACCTGCTTTTGAAGTGTTTGGTCGTGAAAAAAAAGAACTCAATAAAGTTTTCGATATTGGGGATGTTCTATTTTTAAGAGTTGTCGATGTTGATGAAATCAAAAAGGCAAAACTCGGTTTAAAAGGAAGAGGAATGGGCAAATTTAAAGGCGGAATTATCGTAGATATTGCTCCAACCAAAGTTCCTAGGTTAATTGGTAAAAAAGGTTCTATGATCAACATGATTAAAGATAAAACCAATTGTAAAATTGTCGTTGGTCAAAATGGTCTTGTTTGGGTAAAAGGGGACAAAGACATGGAACAACTTACCAAAAGTATTATTCAGTTAATTGAAGCTGAAGCTCATACTTCTGGTTTAACCAATAAAATTAAAAACAAATTATACTTAGCTATTGATGGAGAATTACCTCCTGAAGAAGTTGAAGCTGAAGAAGAGCAAGAATTTGTTTTGGAAAAACCTAAACTTCAAAACTTCAAAGAAGAATTAGAACAAGAAGAACTTGCTAAACAACAAGCAGAAGAAAAGAAAGAAAAAGGCGACAAACCTAATATTGCTGAAGTTATTGAAGAATTGAAAAGAAAAAATAAAAGTAAAAAAGATGGTGGATTATCATACGGTGATAACTCAAACAGTTCTTTTATATTGAATAATAAATAATTCTTCGCAGATTGAGAGGTTGATATAATGTCAGAATATATTAGAAAGGATGGTAGGAAACCTAACGAATTACGTCCTATTAAAATTGAAGCAGGTGTACTTGAACGTGCAGATGGTTCAGCTTACTTAGAATTTGGTGGAAATAAAATTTTAGTGGCTGTTTATGGTCCTAGAGAATCATATATTAGAAGATTACTTAAACCTAATACTGGAGTAATTAGATGCAGATACAACATGGCTCCGTTCTCAGTAGATGACAGAAAAAGACCAGGACCTGATAGAAGATCATCTGAAATCTCTAAAATTACTGCTGAAGCATTAAAACCAGCATTAATGTTAGAAAATTATCCTCGTTCAATGATTGATATTTATATAGAAGTAATAGAAGCTGAAGGTGGAACTCGTTGTGCTGGAATTACAGCTGCTTCTGTTGCTCTTGTTGATGCAGGAATTCCTATGAAAGATATTGTTGTGGGATGTGCTGCAGGTAAAGTTGATGATGAAATTGTACTTGATTTATCAGAATATGAAGATAAAGAAGGTCAAGCTGATGTCCCAATTGCTATAATGCCAAGAACTGGTGAAATTACTTTATTACAAAGTGATGGGGATTTAACTGAAGAAGAATTCCAAAAAGCTATTGATTTAGCAATGGAAGGTTGTCTTAAAGTTAGTGAACTTCAAAAAGAAGCTTTAATGAAAAAGTATTCTACTGAATAGTGAGGGGATAATATGGATATTGTACCAGAAATTACAAGACAAAGTATTGCTGATCTTGTTAAAAATGATAAAAGGGAAGATGGCAGAGATTTAACTGAATATAGGGATATTACTATTGAAACCAATGTTATCTCTAAAGCAGAAGGTTCTGCTCGTGTAAAACTCGGAGGAACTCAAGTTATTGTTGGTATTAAACCACAAGTTGGTTCTCCATTCCCAGACACTCCTGATTTAGGAGTTTTAATGACTAATTGTGAAATGTTACCAATGGCTGATCCTACTTTTGAACCAGGACCACCTAGTGAAGATTCTATTGAACTTGCACGTGTAGTTGACAGAGGTATTCGTGAAAGTGAATTAATCGATTTAGATAAATTATGTATTGAAGAAGGAAAACACGTCTGGATGTTATTTGCAGACTTACACATTATCGACAACTGCGGAAACCTTTTCGATGCATGTGAATTAGCATTTATGGCTGCTCTTAAATCCACTAAATTGCCTGTTGCAAGCATTGTAGATGATGAAGTTGTTCTTAGTGAAGATGAAACCTTTGATTTACCAATCAACAACGAATTAGCTTTATGTACCTTTGTTAAAATTGCTGATAAAATGGTAATTGATCCTACTTTGGATGAACAAAGAGTTGCTAGTGCTCGTTTAAATGTTGGTGTTACTAAAGATGGTCGCATCTGCTCAATGCAAAAAGGTGGCGACGAGCCATTAACTAAAGATGAAATTTTCTATTGTGTAAATACTGCAATAGGAAAAGTTAAAGAATTACTTGAAAATCTTTAAATGTCCTCTGGACGATTAAGATTTCTGAATTCTTTTTTTTCTATTTTTTTATTATCAATTAAAACAAATTTTGTATCTATTTTTTCTATTAATCCTTTAATATGCAATATATCGTCATTTACTAATTTTTCAATATCAGCAATGATTTCTTTTTTATATATTGAATGAAGTGGTTCTGATGTTTTTAATCTGTTTGTTTCATCATGATATGGAACAATAGCTTGATAATTTACATCAATTTGTGAAAAAATAGTTTCAATATATTTTTCTGAGACATATGGGCTGTCACATGGTAGAACTAATGCATAATTGCTATTAATTTTTCCAAGTCCAGTCATAATTCCAGGTAATGGTCCTTTATTTTTGATTTTGTCTTCTAGAAAAGTGATTTGGTATGAATAATCATTTGAGTTGATAAATTCACTATATCTATCAACTCTAGATTTATCATTTAAAACGATTATTGCTTCATCGATATGGTGGTTTAAAGTAGAAAGTATGTGTTTAATCATAGGTTTATCTTGAATAATCATAGATCCTTTGTCTTGACCCATTCTTCTACTTTGCCCTCCACATAAAATTATACAGGATTTAATATTTTCACTATTTTTAATTTCATTACTCATATTAAATCTCCTTTTTTTTATTCAGTTACGTATACACTTGCAGTTTCATCAAATGGATTGGTACGAATCATTAATGCAATCATGTATGGGTAATGCTTATTAAGATATCTGAGGTAGTAAACCCATTCGTGAACTAAAATTTTGTATACTCTGCTCATATCTCCGTTTAAATGCATAAAGTCAGTTTCATTGACTAATGCTAAGTCTTTTCTGTGTTCTAACTCTTCATCTAAATGAAGAATAGCATTAATTAAGTTGGTAAATTCTTCTTTTTCAAGTAAATTTGGATTATTTATTAAATTAATAATAAATTCTCTTTTGCCAACAAGTAATTCTCTTAAGTTTTCTAAGAATTCTTCTTGGTCTTCTGGAGCAATGTCTGCTGAAAACTCAACTGGAGAATTTTTAATTTCTTCAAGTTTTTTAGCATAATCTTCATCAGTCCAGTTTTTAATGGATTTTAAATTCGCAGTATCTGCTTTGAATTTGTTAGCTTTACTTAACTGAGTAATTAAATCATTACCCACTTCTGAAAAGAAAGTACTCATAAGCATGTCTAATTTTTCAAGCATAGCTTCTTTTTCTTTTTTTTCAATAATTCCTTCAAGTATAAATGCAACAATTAGAATATCTACTGGAATAAATCCTAAATGAGTCCAAACATAAGAAATAATATGGTGTGCATCCTGAAGTACAAGATAGTTTGAACCATATATGATTATTATTAAAATAACCATTAAAATTGAAAATTTAACTTTCCATTTATTATGTTCATTCATTTTATAATCTCCCTTTTATTTATCTTTTTTTAGCTGTAATGATTGCAATCGGGTTTTCGCTAATCATTAAAACCCCGCGATCAAGTACTCTGCCGTTTGAAACATTAACTTCCATGATTTTTGGATTATATCCTAAATCTTTAAGTTTATTTATTGCTTCAACCTTTGTATCTACTAAGATTGCGGTTATGATAATTCTGCCTTTTGAATTTAATTTTTCATCAACGACATCTAAGATATTTTCAAGTTGCCTGCCACTGCCCCCAACAATAGCTATGTCAATATCTGAAATATCTTTTAATGCCTGTGAACCATCATCGTTAATTAATGTAACATTATCTCCAAGTCCAAATTTTTTAAGATTTTTTGAAGTTACTTTAATTGCTTCTGGATTGGTGTCAATGGAGATTACTTCTTTTGCCCTTTGGGAAAATTCGCATGTAATTCCACCTGTTCCACATCCGCAATCAACAACTCTGTCATTGGATGTAACTTCAGATTTATATAATATTATAGCTCTAATAGCTTCTTTAGTAGGTCCTGGAACGTCCCATGATTTAATAAAATCTTTGTCATCTAACATATTCATTTCCACCTTTTAAATAAATCATTATCAATTTTTAATGAATCTAATATCTTTCCAACAACAAAATTAATCTGGTCATCAATTGTTTTTGGATTGGAGTAAAATCCTGGCATTGCAGGTAAAATTGTTGCTCCTTCTTGTGATAATGTTAGCATGTTTTGTATGTGAATGCTTCTTAGTGGAGTTTCACGAGGAACTATGACTAATGGTCTTTTTTCTTTTAAATTAACATCTGCCACTCTTGTTATTGTATTTGAACCGTATCCGTTAGCTATTGAGGATAAGGTTTTCATAGTACACGGAACTATAACCATTCCTTCGGTTTTAAATGAACCACTATTGATTGAAGCAGTTAAGTCATGGAATTCATAATAGTTGTCTGCCATTTTAATTACATCATCCACATCATAATCTGTTTCTGATTTAATAACTACTTTGGATAAATCACTCATTACTAATGCATTTTCAATATTTAATTCTCTAAGAGCTTCAAGAAGTCTTATTCCATATATGACTCCACTTGCTCCAGTAATTCCAACAACTATCATATTTTTCTCCTAAATTAATTTAATTTGATCATAATGTATTCCATGAAATTTATCTTTGTCAATTTCAGGTAATTCTAAATAGTTTTCTAATTTAAATTTCTCGAATTTTGATTTTTCATCATTATCCACATAAACGCTAATGTCTGGGATATTAAATCTTGCTTTACTTAATGCACCAATAATATTTGATATTTTAGTTAAAGGGTATAATCTTCCATCAACATTAACTTGTGTTTTCATTTCATCAAAACGAGGATATTCGGCAATATTAATATAAACATAATCTTTATCAAGACCATAATCTTCAGCTATTTCTGCCTCAGCTTTTCTTAATGTGTCTTGATTGATTTTATACATCTTTTCAGGTAATTTAAAATTATCAAGACGAATTGTTTTGACTCTTTTCATAATTCGTCTGGTGTCTAGTCTATTCATTATGTCATTTACAAATGGATTGTCACAATGTCTAAAAATACTAATCATGTCATTATCATCATATTTGTAAATATCATTTTCATCGATTATTTTTTCATCAATGGTTCTTTTTAGAGCTCTTCTAAACATTGAATTAACAACTCTTGTGGTGTGGTGCTGATATACACTTGGATACATGAAATATCTGGAAACAAGAGCTCCTTCAGCTGCTTGAACTCCTTTAATATCTAAAATTAATCCATTTTCTAATTTTAAATTGGATATGATTCTTTCATAATCAATAACTCCATATGCAACACCGGTGTTATGTGAATCTCTTAAAAGATAATCCATTCTATCAACATCAAGCTCTCCGGAAACGATAGGACCGAGATGTCCTCTTCCATTTATGATATCAACTATTTCATTTACATCAAATTTTTCTTCAAGCAAATCTTTCATTGATGTGTTTTTAATAACATATTCTGTTAGTTTTTCATGAGGTACAGATAAAACTCCTTCAGATACGTGGGAAAATGGCCCGTGTCCAATATCGTGAAGTAGTGCAGAGGTTCTTATTAATTCTATTTCATCTTTTTCTAATTCAAGTTCTTCTGCAAGTTTTGATCCTAAGTTCATTGTTCCAATGGAATGCTCAAATCGAGTATGGTTTGCACCAGGATAGATTAAACTAATTAATCCTAACTGTTTAATTCTTCTTAAACGTTGGAATTGTGGCATGTCCATAATGCTAACTTCAAATTTATTTAGGTTAATATCTCCATAGACACTATCTCTGATAAATTTTTTCTTTTCACTCATTTTATCTGCCCCGCTACATATGTTTCAATCAATTCGTAAGTAGTATTTCTTGTATTGTTGTAATCTGTTCCATTAGTTGTGGTATTTGTTGTATTTGTATTGTTAACTGGCTTTGGAATGATGGTTGGAACTTCATCTATGTAGTTTGGTTCAAATGAATCATTTTTAATAGGAATTAATTTGTATGAATCGTGATTGTCTGTAATTGTTAGACTAGCAAATGCACTGCTGCTTGCAAATGCAATAAGTGCAATAATTGAAAATACTATTAAATTTGCTTTAACTGAACCTCTCACAATAACACATTCCTATTTTTTGTTTATATTAATATTATTTTTCTTAAAAGCATATATTTAATATTTTTCTTTTAAATATGTAATTTAAACCTAATTAGAACGAATTTGTAGTATTCTAATTCATTATTTTTGATTTTATTAAAAATTTTTAGATGAAATTATTTCTAAATTTGATCTTTTGTTTTTTTAGTTTGCCCAAAAACTTTATATATGATGAATGTTAATAGTAGTATGTCGGAACATTACTTCCGACACATTATTTCCGACACCTTTATTGGTTTAATTCAATTTAGTAAAATTTACAATTTAATAATTAAGAGTTTGATATTATGGATGTATTTAGTGCAGGTGATACTGCGTGGGTTCTTATTTGTACAATTCTCGTACTTTTAATGAGTATTCCAGCAGTAGCATTTTTTTATGGAGGTCTATGTAAAAGGAAAAATGTTTTAAATACAATTTTTTTAACATTTATTGCTTTTTCAATAATTAGTGTTATATGGGTTATTTTCGGTTACCAATTTGCATTTGGAACCGACATTAGTGGTCTGATTGGTTCACCATCTAATTTCTTCTTACAAGGAATTGGGCTTGATGAATTAAGTGGAACTATTCCGACATTACTGTTTGTCATGTTCCAGTGTGCATTTGCTGGATTAACATGTGCAATTATATCTGGAGCATTAGTTGGAAGAATGAAAACAAAAGCTTGGATTGCTTTTACCATTTTATGGGTTTGTATTGTTTACGTCCCAATTGCCCACTGGGTATGGGGTGGAGGATGGTTAATGCAAATGGGTGCACTTGACTTCGCAGGTGGTGCAGTAGTTCACATTAACTCAGGTATTTCCGCATTAGCTGTTGCTCTTGTATTAGGAAGAAGAAAAAACATTTCTATCCCTCACAACTTAGGATACGCTGTCTTAGGTGCAGCATTACTCTGGATTGGATGGATGGGATTCAACGGAGGATCAGGTTTAGCAGCAGATGGACTTGCAGCAAACGCAATTATTGTATCTAACGTTGCAGCAGCAGTAGGATTAATTGTATGGACATTAATCGATACTAAAGTTGTTGGAAAACCAACAGTATTAGGAGCAATTTCCGGAGCAATCGCAGGACTTGTAGGTATTACTCCTGCAGCAGGATTTGTTGATGTATTTGGAGCATTAGTAATTGGTGCTGGAGCTTCAGTTGTATCATACTTCGCAGTATACTACTTAAAACCAAAACTCGGTTATGATGATGCATTAGATGTATGGGGAATTCACGGTATGTCTGGTGTTTGGGGTGCAATCGCAACTGGTATATTTGCAGTCCCAGCAGTAAACGGAGCAGCTGGTTTAATTGCAGGAAATGCAAACCAATTAGTAGTTCAAATAATAAGTGTTGTAGTAACTATTGTCTACGCATTCACAATAAGTTACATCCTTGCTAAAGTATTAGATAAAGCAATGGGTGGTATCAGAGTTGAAGAAAGTGAAGAAACTGTAGGATTAGATACCAGTCTTCACCAAGAATCTGCATATAACTTTAACTAAGGTGGTTTAAATGAAACGTATTGTTGCTATTATAAGACCAGAAAAATTCGAAGATGTAAAAAAAGAGTTAATTGAAGCTGGATGCGAAGGAATGACCGTTTACGAAGTAAAAGGAAGAGGAAGTCAAAAAGGTATTAAAGAATCATACAGGGGTTCAAATTTTTGTATTGACTTGATTCCAAAAACACGTATTGAAATTGTTGTCAACGATGACAGGTTAGACTTCATTGTTGATAAGATCATTAAAGGGGCATACACCGGAAATATTGGAGATGGAAAAATCTTTATCCAACCGGTTGAAAACGTAATTAGAATCAGAACACATGAAGAGGGGGACAAGGCTGTGTAGGGCCTTTCTTCCAAATAAATTGAACTAAAGTATTCTATCTCATTTAGGAAATAATTTTTTTAAATTATTTCCTTTTTTTTTATTAAAACTATTTTTTGATGTTAAAATCACTTATTTTTAAAAAAAAGAAAAATGGAAATTATTCATCCATTATGTTTAAATCCATAGTAAGTAAGGATTTCATTGTTTCAATATCAATTTGTCCTGGAGCAGTTACATCAGTTCCAGCAGCAAATGTAATTGGTGAGTTGAATTTTGAAGCCATAACTCTTGTATAACTTCCTAAATCTCCCATAGAAATTGCAATTGTATCTTCACAGTGGGAAAGAACAGCTAATATTGTTAATGTATCATCAAGATCTTGTGGCATAAATGCAACTTTAGCAATATCTCCTAATTTTTGTTCCTTTTCAACAATATAAGTTATTTCACTTAATTTTGGTGTTTTTTCAAAATCATGGTAAGAAACAATTGTTGTAACACCAGTATCGTGGATTTTCTTAATGTATTCATCATTACTTTGAAGTTCAATATCCACATAATCAACTAAATCACAGCATTCATATAATATTTCGAATCTTTCTTCTTCTGTTCCCTTAAACGATCCGCCTTCTGTGCTTATTCTATTGGTTGCAATCATTGGAAAATTAATCTCTTCTATTGTCTTTTTAATTTCAGAGATTTCAGGATTTTCAAGAGCATCTATTCTAAACTCTAATACGTCTGCTCCTTTGTTTATACAGTCTTTAGCTACTTTAATTACATTTTCACAATCCTTTTGAAATATTGGAATTGCAATTTTTGTTTGAGAATACATTGGTTATCTGTTTTGTTTTTTACATTATTAAATATTTATTATATGTAAATTTTTATCTTAAATTAAGTAATTGTATTGCGTTTTTTAGTATTCATATATAATTTTCAGAGATATTTGCAATTTTAATATAAAAACATTTATTTACTGGATAAAACTAAACAATATAATAATGGGGGATTAGTGAATTGTATTTTATATCTTAAAATATTATTCATTTGTTTAATTGAAATTTTACCATATGGGGATAAAAATGTGGTATATTGTCAATTTTGATAGTGAAAACTCTTCTTTAATGGTTACTAAAGAAAGTGAAGGAGATTGGTTTACACCAACTACCAAAATGTATGATGTGGAAGAATATGATGGAGTTTTAAAACAAACTTCTCTTAACTTGGATATTATAACTCCAGTTAATGATTTTGAGGATTATGCTTTTGTTTATTCAAAGGTTTTCCTTAATGAATTTGGTATAAATTCAAACAATCGTCTTATTGGAGCAAGTTATGGTGAATGCTATAAATATCTAAAAGATGTATTGTTTCCTATTTTTAAAGAAGTCTATCAAACAAAACAGAAAAAAACCTTGCATATTTACCTTCAGGATTTTGAAAATTATATTAAATATGTATTTATAGAAATTGTTTATGATGATGGTAATTTATTGATTTTTGTTAATAATACAACAGACCCTCTACTTAAATCCCAAAGTGATGTTGTAACCTGTAATGATGTTTATTTTTATATTAAAGATGTCTGGGATAATTATATATGGAATCCTAATGTATATGACTTATTAGAAACAGAAAAACATTTGGACGACTATAAACAGGATATTCTTTATGATTTGATTGTTCCTGAAGATAAAAAATTATATGATAGGGTTATAAATTGTTCGACTGATGCAAGTGAAATTATTCATATAATCACTCAAAATAACAAAAAGAAGACTTTAAAAATCTATTCTAAAAATTTAAATAACTTTGGTACAGTTACACAAAAAGCAATTTATATGATTGATTTATCTGATGAGCTTAATACTGAAGATGCATTTTTATCAAATAAGTTATTAACAGAATTGGATATGAAATTAGGTGTAGGTACCATTATTAAAAGTTCAAGTGGAGAATATGTTGTAAGTGATGACATTTATGATATCTTAAAAGTCCCTAAAAGAAGTGTTAAGGAATTATTAACTGATTTAAGAAAAAATATTGTAAATAGTGCGGATAAAATTCTCATTGAAGAATTTAAAGCTCATAGTGTTGGAGCTATTGAAAGAGTTGTTGAATATAAATCTCCTTTCTATGAAAAAACACAATATTTGTTCTTATTTTTAGAAAACTACTCTGATAATACTCATGAAATGTCTTTTATGGGTGTTAAAGATGTTTCTTTGGACTTGGAAAAGGAAAAAGATTTGGAAATTTCCATTAACAATCAAAAAATCCTATTAAAAGAAATCCACCATAGAGTAAAAAATAACTTGCAGATTATTTTAAGTCTAATTAATTTGGAATTGAAATTCAATGATGGTGATTATGAACGTATTTTGAAGAAAACAAGAAATAGAATCTCATCCATGGCTACAATTCATCAGCAAGTTTATAATTCTGTTGATTTTGCAAATGTTGAAACTTCAGAATACATTGCTCTTAGTGTTGAAAACCTATTCAAAGCATATGATTCAAATATTAAATTGAATTTAGATATTCAATCCTGCAACTTACATATGGATAAAGCTATTCCTAGGGGTTTAGTTTTAAATGAACTAGGTTAAATGCAATTACTCATGCTTTTAATGGTAGTAAAGGTAATTTCTATGTAAAATTCACCTATGAAGATGGAATTTATGCATTGGATGTTTGGGATGATGGTGTTGGACTTCCAGAATCTGTTGATATTCATAAATCAACAACATTATGATTTACTGTTATTAAAAGTATTATGAACCAGCTTGATGGTGAATGGTCTGTCTTGGATTTACCTAAAGGTTTTGGAATTAGTATGAAAGTTAGAGATAAAATATAATTCTCTTTTTTTCTACACTATTTTTTTTATTATTTTTATCAAATATTGGTTATTTTCTTACTAAATTGAGGATTAAAAAAAATAATACTTAAATAAATTAAATAACAAATAATATATCAATAAAATTTAAAATTTTATTTATTTCAAAAATCAATTATTCAAGGTGTTAATTTGAAAATTATAGCTATAGGTGCAGATATATCTAAAAATGATGTATCTTGTAGTACTATGCTAGTCGAAACTATTGAAAAAAACCTTTATAAAGTCAAGGAATTAGGTGCAAGAGATGTAGCTTTAACTAATGTCACAGGAGATGACGTTGTTGTAAGTGCATTTGTTGAAGATGATTTACTTGAAGTTGTTAATGAAGGTATAGTTAATGTTTTAAAAGAAAGTGCAGAAAATTTAGGTGATTTATCCGGAATTTCATCAACCCCTGAAGAAGCGGGTGAAGGAATTTCTTATGCTGAAGCAAATATCAGGCAAGATAGATATCCTGATGCTATTGTTTTAGGTTTTGATACATATGGTGGAGAATCCTTTGTTGCGGATGCTGCTAATTCAGCTATTGATGCTGCTAAAGGTATGAAAGATTTAACTGATGTTTCCGATTATATTGAACCTAAAATAAGAGAAATACCTGGTGTAGGTTATGTCTCACCAGAAACAGATGATCCTGTGGTTGTGGCCACTGTTGAGAATATAGAATCTGTTGGTATAATCGCTAGTGCAATGATTGGAGCTGCGCTTGGAAATAAAAATGTTTATTTAGTTAAAAGAGGAACAACATGCAATGTGTTGCCCGGTAGTGTGATATTTTCCGCTACTGCATTTATGAATGGAAATGTTATTGATTTGGCTGTTCCATTTGAAAATAAAACTAGGATATTAAAATAGGAGTTATTAATCATGATTTTATTAAATAAAGATACAAAATGTTTAGTTCAAGGAATAACTGGTAAACAAGGTTCATTTCACACTGAACAAATGTTAAATTACAATACTAATATTGTTGCAGGAATTACCCCTGGTAAGGGTGGTCAAATGTTTTTAGACCAAGTTCCAATTTTCAATTCAATTGAAGAAGCAAAAGAAGAAACTGATATTAATGCTTCAATTATCTTTGTTCCTGCAAGATTCGCAAAAGATGCTGCTTTTGAAGCAATAAGACACTTAGACTTGGTTGTTATTATTTCTGAACATATTCCTGTTCATGACAGTATGAAAATTATGGCATATGCAAAACAAATGAATACCACAATCATTGGTCCAAACACTCCTGGAATTATTTCTCCAGGTGTTGGTAAATTAGGTATTATGCCAACTCACATTTTCTCAGAAGGAAATGTTGGTCTAATCTCAAGAAGTGGTACATTAACCTATGAAATAGCTAGTGAGCTTACTAATGCAGGTATTGGTCAAAGTACTGCTGTGGGTATTGGTGGAGACCCAGTTACCGGAGATAATTACGTTGATATCTTAACAAGATTTGAAAAAGATGAAAATACTGACGCTGTTGTTTTAATTGGTGAGATTGGAGGAACTGCTGAAGAAAGAGCTGGAAAATTCATCGCTGAAGAAATGACAAAACCTGTTGTTTCTTACATTGCAGGAAGAACTGCACCACCGGGTAAAAGAATGGGACACGCTGGAGCTATTATTCAAGGAAACTCCGGTACTGTTGCAAGTAAAACTAAAGCTTTAAACGAAGCTGGTGTTGAAGTGGCTGAAAAACCATCTCAAATTGTAAATCTACTCAAAAAGGTAATGTAATGTCAAACCAAGAAATTATTGATAAATTATTAAATGGTGAAATGAAACTCTATCAGGTAGACAGTGAAGTTTCACCAAAACAAGCAACCGATATTAGAAGAGAATTTTTAGAACAAAAATACTCTATTAAATTAGATAATATTGGTAATTACACTTTGGATATGGAAAGAGCATCTGCTCGTAATATTGAAAACTCAATTGGAGTATTACAACTTCCAATGGGTATTGCAGGGCCTTTAAAAGTTAATGGGGAATACTGTAATCGTGAAGTGTTTGTACCATTAGCTACCTCTGAAGGAGCTCTTGTAGCTTCAATTAATAGAGGAGCATCAACAATTACTGCATCAGGTGGTGCTAATGCAAGAGTAACATCAGATATTATGACTCGTGCACCAGCTATTAAATGTGAATCTGTTAGTGATGCATTGACAATCAAACAATGGTTTATTGATAATTTCGATGAATTAAAAGAAATTGCTGAGAGTACAACTTCTCACGGTAAATTAATTAAAATTGATCCTATTTTAATTGTTGGAAGCTATGTTTATCCAAGATTTGTTTTCTCAACTGGGGACAGTATGGGTATGAATATGGTAACCATTGCTTCTGAAAAAATATTAGACAAATTAGCACAAGATACAAGTGCTGTTCACATTGCATTAAGTGGTAATGTCTGTGTTGATAAAAAACCAGCTGCTATTAACCTTGTTGAAGGAAGGGGAAAAAGTGTAGTAGCAGATATATTAATACCAAAAGACATTGTTGCAAAAAAATTAAAAACTACTGCTGAAGCTATTGTTGAAGTTAACACTGCTAAAAACTTGATTGGTTCTGCAGCAGCAGGAAGTATGGGTTTTAACGCTCATTATGCAAATATGGTTGCAGCTTTATTTTTAGCAACCGGTCAAGACCCTGCGCATGTTGCTGAGGGTTCATTAGGTATTACAACAGCAGAAAACAGAAACGGAGATTTATATTTCTCAGTTAACTTACCTGATTTACCAGTAGCTACTGTTGGTGGAGGAACAAGTCTTGAAGTTGCTCATGAAGGATTAGAAATCCTTGGTGTTGCAGGTTCCGGTAAAGCACGTGAATTTGCAGAAATTGTTGCATGTACTGTTCTTGCAGGAGAATTATCTCTCGTAGGAGCTCTAGCAGCAGGACATCTTGCAAGAGCACACCAAGAACTTGGAAGAGGATAATTATGGAGGATTTTCTTGAGGATTTATATCCTGAAATCACTCTTGAAACTGATGATATTTTAATGTCAATATCTGTAAAAAAAGATTATTCTCAAATTAAAGATGTAAATCTTAGAAAAAAAGAGTTTATAAAAGATTTACAGGATTTTATAAAAGAATTTGAACAAACTCCTGAATCTTTGGAGTTTATAAAGTATTTTGATGATTAGTATTTGGAGACTATTATGAATAAACAAAAAAGTATAATTGTTGTATTATCTGTGATTATCGTAATCCTCATCATTTGTGTTGCAATGTTTGCACTTCCCACATTTAAAGAAGAATCCAAATTAGCAATTGTAGATAAAACAATTGATGAAGGGGGTAAGTTAGTTGTTGTATTAACAGATACTCATGGTATTGGATTGCCCGATGCAACAATCAATATAAAACTCACTGATGAAGATGGAATTACAATTGAGGAGGATGTTACAACTAATGATAAAGGAAAAGCTAAATTAAAAGTTGAAGAAAAAGGAAAATACTCTGTTGAATGCACATTTGATGGTGAAGGCAAATATGCTGCTAGTTCTCTTTCAGATAATATTAAAGTTAAAAAGGTATCAACCAAAACTGTTAGTGAAAAGAAAACTAGTAATTTTGATTCAGTATCAGGTTTAAGCGAAGATGGATATTCATATTATCCGGAGTATGGGCCGGCAGTCGATTCATTGGGCACTACCCGTGAAGATGCAATAGCAAATAACTGGCATTATATTCCTCAAACAATTGATGGACAAAATGCAGGATTGTATGTTCCTTATGATTCAAATGCCGGATGTTATCATACTTAATGAGAGGTCGTTAAAATGGAAAACAATAAAATTGTAATAATTGGATTGCTTGTGGTCATTATAATTCTTTTAGCTGGCATTCTTGTTTTAATGCCAAGTATGAATAAACAAGATGATGCTGATATAACTAATGACACAATCTCTGATGAAAAGAATTCTGTTACACCAGACACTATAACGGTAGAATTACCCGAATATGACAAGACCTATACGGAAACCGTTGGGGAATACACTGTAGAAGCAGAAAAGTGGATGGGTGGTTCAGTAGGTGGATTTGAGGTGCACCTATATAAAAACGGTGAATCAGTTTACAAAGACTCTTATATGTCCCGTGCCTATTTCTACATGGATGGTGAGTGGAAATGGAGTGAATGGGGCAATGGTGAAGATGGTTATGATGGGTATCACAGATATCCGGTAAGCCAAGGTGTTGAAATCCAAGAAGTTGAAGTTAAATTTTAGGTGGTGCAACTGCACCTTCAATTTATTTTAATTTATCATGGCCTAGACCATTTCACACTTCAATGAGTTGATATTGTGTTATTTTTAATGTATGTTCAATAAAAATAATAGAACTGA
>SAMEA3663235__coassemble_168_pt1 | contig 22277 bp, 10 predicted proteins | sample SAMEA3663235__metabat2_high_PE_030 | metagenome-assembled genome bin SAMEA3663235 (sample SAMEA3663235) | pig gut metagenome | biome: pig gut; feature: pig-associated habitat; material: faeces | place: China | collected 2013 | reverse complement strand
TTGATTTTCTAAAAATATATATATAATGTATATAATATATATATCGCTAATTTATTAGTAATGTGATTTATATGAAAAGAATGAGTAAACTGAATATTTTAAAGGTTATATGCTTTATTAGCCTTCTAGTATTCATATCAGGGGTTTCTGCTGCTGAAGCAGATTCAAATGATACTGTTGCTTTAGAAGTGACTAATGAAGAGATAATTAGCCAGGGGCCATTAAATACACTTAATGATCCTCTTGCTAATGATCAATCGGCTATATCCGTAAATATGGAAGTATATAATACGACTCTTGGAGATAAATCGAATGTTAATATTGGGGAAAATGTTACTTATTCAATTAATGTATCATTAGAGAACGGTACTGTTTATAATAACGTATCAATTAAGAACGTTCTTCCTGATGGCTTTGTTTATGGTGGTGCTGTTTATGAGAATGGTACTTCTATTACTCCTCATGTAGACGGACAAATTGTAACATTTGAATTCTTGAATGTCGATTATGAGAAATATGGTGAAAATATAGTAGTATTCTTAAATGCTACTGTGGCTAACACTCCAGAAAATATCAGAGGATCAAAATCTAATTACTTAAGTCTTTTCTCAAATGGTAATTTGATAGACGAAGTTAATTCAGATGTAAATATTGTTGAACCGAATTTTGATATTGGCATGTCTTTTGATAAAGATATTGTCCAAGGTGGAGAAAATGTTAGTTTGTTAATTGATATTATTAATAATGGTGATGCTAACATATACAATGTCACTATTAATAATTTAACTTCATTGTTTAGTGAATATGTAAACATGTCTACTTTGAGTATAATTGGGGTAGATGTAATAACTAATTTATCCAGTATTTGTGTAGGTACTATTGAACCAAATACTGATAAACAGATTATAATTAATTTTAATGTAACAAATAATGTTATTATTGGTAGTTCATATACTGGTAATGTTAATATAGCTGGGAACTCTTTACCATACATGTCTTCTCAAACAAGAAGGTATGATTATAATGATACTGTAAGTTTTACCACAATGTTACCTAGTATGGATAAAACTGTAGCTAATGATAAAGTAGCTATTGGTGATAATGTTGTTTATATTATAAATGTAACATTACCTAATGGTAAATATAATAATATAACTATTAGTGATGTGTTACCTGATGATCTTACTTATGTTAATACAACTGTAGCAGGTAATATAATAACACCTACTATTGATGGAAACACACTTACTTTTACATTCATTGATATTGATGCTGATGACTATGATGGTAATTTGGTATTATATGTAACATGTGTAGTTGATGATGTAAATGCTAATGTCGCAGGTGTTACCAAAACTAATGTTGCTACACTTGTAAGTAATAACACTTTTATTAATGAAGATGCTGTTGATGTAACTATTGTTGAACCTGTACTTGATGTTGTTATTGGGTTTAATGATACTGATGTACAAGGTGGTACTAACGTAACTCTTATCATAGATGTATCTAATAATGGTAATGGTAATGCATGTAATGTTAGTGTTAATTACAATTTATCTGATTTAATTAATAATTATATTAAAGATAAAGATTTAGCTAATGTTATTGTAACCATTGATGGTATTAAGTATACTGTTGAAGATTTGGATGCAGCTATTAACTTAGGAACTATTAGTCCGAACACTACTAAACACGTTCAGATTAATTTTGTTGTAAAAGATGATGTAATGATTGGTAGTTCATACAATACTGGTGATATTACTATTATTGGTTATTCAACACCGACTATTACAAATAACACAAGAAACTATACTAAGAAAGATTCCGCAGGATTTGCTACTGATCTTCCTACTATGGAAAAAGTTGTTTATAACAACAATGTGGCAATCGGAGAAATTGTAAATTATTATATAAATATTATTTTGCCTAAGGGTAACTATTCAAATATTACTGTTATTGATGAATTGCCTAAAGGTATTTTGTTTAAAGATGCAAAAATTAATGGAGTTCCTGCTCAATTTTCCACATCTTTAGATGATAGTAAAATAACTTTTGAATTTATAAACTTCAGTTCATATGATTATAATAATCGTATGGTGATTGATGTACGTACAATGGTAGAGAATATTAATTCTAATGTTGATGGTGTAATTTTAACAAATAACGCAACTCTTATTTCAAACAACACTGTCATCAATAAAGATAATGTAAATGTAACAATTATTGAACCTAATATCACACTTGAAAAAACTGCTTTGGTTAAAGAAGGTCAAGTTAACCGTGCTACTGTTTTCGAATTTAAAGTAACAAACAATGGTGATGCACTTGCTAAAGGAGTTTATATCTATGATGATTTAACAGGTTTAATTAATGAAGACGATATTAAAAATGTAATTATTAAATGTGATGGGTTACCTGCTGAATATAGAAATAAAGGTAAACAGTTTAAGATAATTATTGGAGATCTTGCACCTGGTGAAACTAAAGTTATTTACTTCTTATTCTATGTTGATAAAAATGCAGAGATTTTGAAGAATTTAACTAACACTGCTTTTGCATACGGATTCTCATCTGATGATGAAGACCATGCAAGAATATATAATGACACTGCAAGTGATACTTTTATTATTAATATTACCTCATTCCCTAATGTAATTGTTACAGAATATAATGGTAAATATAAATCTGAGACACCATTAACTCCTGAAGATCCTTTGGAAGTTATTGTTGGTGATAAATTTACTTATGCACTTGAATTTAATAACACTGGTGTAATTAGTGGTTATAATACTGTTGTTGATTTAATTGTTCCAGAATCTGTTGATAACTTTACTGCAACTTACCTCGGACATAAAGTTGCTGTTGTTAAAGGTACTAATTTAGGTAACGGAACTTGGTATGATCCAATCAATAAAGCTTATGTTGATGTTCCTGAAGGAAATACTCTTTTCATTTTACAGATTCCTGTTGGTGGTTTTACTCCAGAACATTCTCCTGCTGAAGTTGTTATTAGTGGAGTTTTAGACAAAAAACATAACAATACTGATTTGATTAATATAACTGCAATTCCATTCTTCCAATATGGTAACGATTATACTGGTTATGAAAACGCAATTAGAGGTAATGAATCTACAGGTTATATCAAACCTAAATTTGTACACGTGGATAAATCTTCTGAATTAGGTGCTAGCTCTGGTAAAGTAGCTACTGGTTATACATGGAGATTTGAATTTAGTGTATCTGTTGATTTAGTAAATGATCTTGAATACACTTTATTAGAATTAATTGATAATCTTCCATCTAACTTAAAATACATCCCTGGCACTTTAGTTCTCACAGACTCACGTGGACAAGAAGTTCCTCAAGAATTATATGATGTATCCTATCCTGACGATATGGGTGGTAAAATTGAAATTAAATTCAAAAACCCTGTTGTTGGTGGACCAAGCACTGTAGATTACAAATTTACTTACATGGTTTATGCACCAAAATATGATAACACTACTGATGATTTAAAAGAAATTATCAATAACTTAACTGGTGCTAGAAACTTAACTAGAAACGAAGCTGTTGTTACTTACAGCATTGGCGAATACGGATTTGAAGACTCAGTTAGCGATGACTTTAATGTATCATTACAATCCATCAAGATTGTTAAAGGTGTCACTGACCTTAATGGTACTAATAATGGTCATACTGGACCGGGTCATAAATTATCTTACACAATACATTATGAAATTTCAGATTACTTCACTTTCACTGAATTTGTATTAAATGATACTGTTGGTGGAAAGCTTGGTTTTGATCAAACTTTCACTGGTGAAGACTTAGTATTATACTACAATGGTCAAACTTATGTAATGAACAAATCTTATTACACAATTACTAACTTAACTAATGGTAAATGGAGGATTATGGTTTATGTTTCACAGTTCTTCAATGATACATTCGGTTCTGATGTAATTTTAAACGGAACTTCCGGTTCTATTAAATTTAATGTAACTGTAAATTCAATAAACCATGAAGGTACAGTTATTAACTCAATGGACAGATTATCCAATTCTGTTACTGGAACTGTAAAATTAGAAAGCGGTAATTATGTATCTGATTCTGATGGTGCAGGCATAGTTATTGATGCTCCTGAAGCAGACAGTAAATCAATTTCACATATTAATGGTGTGGAACAAGGAAAAGAATATTACTATGACATTTACCCTCAAGATAATGTAACTTTCCTTATTGAAATTCACGTTCCTAACTCTGTTGATAAACTTGAAATTAAAGATTATGTAACTATTCCAATTTTCTCAATTAAAGGATTTGATGTTAACCCAAGTACCCCTGGAATTATTCCTGAAGCAGGACACTGGGCATTTGCTGATGAAACTTCAAAATTATATGATATTGATGGAAATGAGGTTCTTCCTGTAGTTACTTTAGATTCTAATACACGTTCTATTAGTTTTGTATATAATAAAGTTTACAAACCTGTTCAAAACGTAACAACTCTTAGAATTTATATTACTTTACAAGTTGGAACTCAATACTTAGCTGATCAATTATTCAAACCTAACTTAATCAGTATCTATTATAATGGTATTGAACAGAACAATTATGATTCTGAAAAAGTAGTTTGGATGCTTCTCAACGAACCTAACATGAACATTGATAAAAATGTAAATGATACTATTGTTCAAAATGGAGATGTAGTTGAATATAATGTAACTATCTCTAACGATGGTCACACACCTGCATACGATGTTATTGTTGCTGATGATTTATTAGATAAATATGGTGAATGGATTAAAGACGGTACTGTAACTAACTTTAGAGCAGTTTACGGTAATGGTACTGTTATTGACATTACAATGGATTATTTCGACTCAACTAAAGGATTTGACTTTGGTACATTAAACCAAGGAGAAAATATTACTATTTTCTACACTGTAACCTTCAATTCACATGCTGTTCCAGCTAGTGTAATTGTTAACACAGCTGATGTATTAAGATATTCTTCAGTTGAAGGTGGATACAATTTCATCTTAGATAAACCATTATTCAGTAATGCAACTTTAGAAACTTACGGATTAGAATTCTCAAAAGACTTTATGGGTTCTAATGACTTTAATAAATCAGAATTATACATTGGTGAATCCGGAGTATTTAATTTAACAGTTTGGTTACCACAATTAGATGTTGTTAACTTAACCTTTGAAGATTTAGCTCCAAACTTAGGATTCTACAGATTTGAAGTTATCTACGGTGATGGAGTACTCCATGACGGTGTTGATGTAGTATCATATGTATTTAGTGTATCCAAACCAACTCCTCGTGCTGAGGCAATAGCAACTGAGCCATATGTTGAGAAAAAATACTCTGATCTTGTACATATTGGATTTAACGGTACTTTATTAGCTACAAATAATGTTACAAATTATGTAACAATATTAATGTATTATGTTGCTAATCAAACTTTCTTCAATTATGATTATGTCTTTGATGATGTAAACAATGCTAAAGTGTACTATAACTGTTCATTAGATTATGCATCTAAAAAAGAGTTCATATATAACATTCTTGAAGATGAAATGATTCATACAACTTATCTATCTGACCGTGCTGACTATACTATTGTCCAATCTGTTCCTAAATTGGAAAGTAAAGTAAACGTCACTTCTGTTCAAGGTGGAGACGTTGTAAAAATAACATACGATGGAAAAACTAACGGATACGGTGTTTTATTCAATACAACTATTAGTACAGATTTAGCTGATTTGATTAATAACTTCATTATTGATCAAGATGTTGCTAATATCAACATAACTGTTGTATCTGGAAACGAAACCGGAAAAGCAAAAGTATACTGGAATAATTCTGTTTTATGCATTGACTTTGGTGAAGTTGAAGAAACTAAAGACCTTATTGTAGAATTAACATTTGTTGTAAAACCAGATGTTGTTCTTGGTACAAATTACACCAATACTGCATATATTGATGCAGGTTCTATGCCTGATAACAGATACAATGAAACAAGATACTATTCAGACAATGATTCATTAGCATTCAGTACTTTAACCTACTTTGACGCAAATAAAGTTGTTACTAATACTTCTGAAGGTAATGACACTGAATTTGTTTCATACGGTGAAATCATCGACTACGCAATTGTTATCGATGTTCCAAAAGGATTTGTAAACATTACAATCAACGATATTTTACCTAATGGATTTGAATTAATTGAAGGTTCATTAGTTTTATCTGATGGTACTGTTTTAACCCGTGATAACTACACTCTTAACGGCAGACAATTAAACATCGTTTTAGATGTTGTTGTAATTGACCAACCTTTAGTTGTCAACTACAAATGTATTGTTGTAAATGATGTAGCTAAAAACCCTGTTGGACAACTCAAAACCAACGTTGCTACTGTAACCTGGTTTGATAAAGTTACCTCAAAAGCAAATGTAACTATTGTTTCACCTAACGCATACGTTACTAAAATTTATAATGTAACCACTGTTGAAGGTCTTGATGGTGTTGAATTAGTAATCAGTGCTACAAACACTGGAAATTCAGTATTATATAATGCAACTATTATTGACGATTTAACTGATTTGATTACTAAATTTGTAAACAAAGACGACTTAAATATCACAATAGTTGAAGGAAATGAAACAGGTAAATTAGTATCTTCATGGAATGGAAATGTTATCAAATTCTACATGGATGAACTTGATGCAGCTAAATCTATTGTTATCAAATTCACATTCAATGTAAAAGCTGATGTAAAAATCGGTGTTACCCATGATAATAAAGTTGATTTCTATGGTTATTCCGTAAGTGATGATACTAAATATGTCAAAAACTTCACTGATGATGATATAGACAGATTTAACACTGTCGGATTACACATTGATAAAAACATAAACAATACAAGCATTATCAATGATAAAACTCATGTAACTATCGGTGAAGAAATCGTATATGTAATTGATGTTGATCTTGCAACCGGTTCATATGACCGTCTTGAAATTAAAGATGCACTTCCAGCTGGATTTGACTACATTTTAAATTCAGTTAAAGTCTTTAAAGACGGAACTGTTAGCGAAACAACCGGATATACTATTGATTACACAAATCGTGTTGTAACAATTTCATTTAACAATGACTTTGCACAAGATGTGATTTACAACTACGATAAAAAATTCAGAGTATACCTAACAGCTATTGTATTAAACAATACTCAAAATAAAGCTTCAATCGTTCCTAAAGTAAATACTGCAACCTACTACTGGAACAACAAACAACTTTCAGACTCTGCTTCTGTTACTGTTGTTGAACCTCAAGTAGCTATTGATAAAGTTGTTAACAACACTATTGTTAAAGGTGGAGACAATGTTTATTATGACATAGTTGTCGAAAACACTGGTAATTCCATTTTATACAACGCATCTGTTGTTGATGATTTAACAAAATTCATTGGAGTATTTGTTGGAGATGCTTCTGATATTCAAATATTAGTTGATGGTGTTGAAACTGCTGGACAATGGAACGGTAGTGTATTAACTATTAACTTAGGTGATTTAAACCCAGGTGTATCTAAAAACATTAGATTAATATTCACTGTTAAAAATGATATTTCCATTGGTAGTGTATTTAATAACATTGCTACTATCAAAGGTTACTCAGTTCCTATAATAAACAGTGAAGAAAGAGCATACGTTGGAACTGACAATGCTGATATAAGAACCGAAGATCCTTCTATTGACAAAGTCGTTGATGGTACTAACGTAACTAACAGCAAATTGTATGTAACTATTGGGGACAAAGTATACTACTTAATTACAGTAAACTTACCTGAAGGTAATTATACAGTTCTTAACATTATTGATACTCTCCCTACTGGATTTGAATTTGTATCTGCTGTCGATAAATTTGGTGCTGTTGAAAATATTTCAGTAGTTGATAATAAAGTCTTAATTAACTACACAAATATTGATTCATACACTTATGACGGTAAATTAGTCATTAATTTAACTGTTCTTGTTAAAGACATTGCTTCAAACAAAGCAGGAGTAGTTAGACAGAACAATATTGAATTAGAATACGAAGGATCCTATGATTATGACAGAGCAGACATAACTATCGTCGAACCTAAGATTACTGTTACTAAAACAGTTAATGTTACTGTAATTGAAGGTGGAGATGGTGTTTATTATGAAATCACTGTCAAAAACACTGGTAACTCTGTATTATACAATGCTTCAATATTAGATGACTTAACAAAATTAGTAAATGAATTCGCATTAAACGGTAAACAAGGAATTACAGCTAAATTAAACAATAATCCTGTTGCAATTGATTGGATTGATAATGCTGCTAAAATCAATTTAGGAGATATGAATCCTAACGAAGTAAAAGTCATTAGATTTACTTTCACTGTACGTGACGATGTTGTAATTGGTAATACTTTCAAAAACACTGTTCTTGTAAATGGATATTCTGTTCCATACGCAAGCAATGATACTAGAAGCTACATCAAAACTGCAGAGTCAAAAATAATTACTACACAAGGTCCTTCAATCATTAAAAATGTTAACAACACTAATGTAACTCAAGGTCTTGATACAGTAACTATTGGTGAAGGTATTGATTACTTAATCACTCTTGACTTGCCTACCGGTAATTACACTTACATCCAAATTGAAGATGACTTACCTGAAGGTTTAGCTTTCGTATCTGCACATTACTTAAACGGTACTGAAGTACCAGTCACAGTAATCGGTCAAAAAATCATTATTCGCTACGATAATGTTCACTCATCTGACTTTAATGGCTTATTAGTGATTAACATCACTGCTTTAGTCAAAGATGAAAATGTAAACAAAGCTGGTGACTTAAAAGTAAACAGCGTAACATTTGATGTAAATGGAGCATTTGAAGGTAATGATGAAGTTACTGTAACAGTTATTGAACCTGATCTTGAAATTACCAAAACTGCGGACAATTCAAAATACAATGTAACTGAAAAAGTAGAATACACTATTACTATTGAAAACATCGGTACTTCTACAGCTTACACAATTAACCTTGCAGATGTTCTTGATAAAGGATTAATCTTTACCAACGAATATGAAACTAACTTGCCTTGGAATGTCAATTTCGATTCCGCTACAAATACATTAACTGTATCTGGAAGCGAATTAGAAGCTGGCAGCAAATTCACATTAGTCTTTAACTGTACTTTCGACCAAGACTTAGCTGATATCTTAGGTAAAGACATATACAACACTGCAGAAGTTAATTACTCATCTGTAAATGACGAAAACAACAGATCTTACACAAACTCATCCACTAACATGGTTCATGTAGTTGTATGTGACTTATCTGTTGAAAAAATAGCTACTAGTGATATCTACGCTGGTAAACAAGTAACTTACTTAATTACTGTTGAAAATAATGGTCCTGATGTCGCATATGATGTAATTCTTAAAGATATCTTTGATGGAAAATACCTCTCAAATGTACAGTACTCCTTAGATGGAACTCGCTGGAACAATTACGGTCAATCCATTTCCTTAGGATCAATTAATGCAAACTCCAAGAAATTAGTCTACATTAGAGCATTATTAAATGCTAGTGCATTAGGAATATTAAACAACACTGCTGTTGTTTCCACTTCAGTTAACGAATCAAGATATGATAACAATGTTGATGAAAACATTACTACCATTATATCTAACACTGAATTAAATGTAAATAAAGTAGATAACATTACTACTGGAGTTATCGCAGGAGAAAATATTGAATACACAATTACTGTTGAAAATAAAGGACCTGCTGTTGCATTTAACAGTACTTTAACAGACTACTATGATGTAACTCAATTACTCAATGTTGAATACTCCACTGACAAAGTTGTTTGGATGCCTTACACTAATGCTACTGTAATCAACTTAGGTGATGTAGTACCTAACGAGAAAAGAACCTTCTATTTCAGAGCTTTAGTAAACGCTTCAAGTAGAGGAATCATTGTAAATGTTGCAAACATTACAACTGATACCAAAAACACTGGAATCAATTCATCTACTGAAATTACTCCAATCATAACAGACTGTGGATTCATTATTGAAAAAGTTGCTAACGTAACTTCAGTTATTGCTGGTGATTCAATACAATATGTAATTACAGTAACTGCTACTGGACACTCTAACTCATTCAATGTCACTTTAACTGACATATTGGATGCAACTTTATTAGATGTCACAAACGCACAATACACTCTTGATGGTGTATCAAAAGGTAGTTGGACTGGTAGTGTCTATTATGGAACAATGCACCCTGGTGACTCTTTCACAATTACAATTACCGGTTTAAAAGTAAAAGAAAGTGCTGATAAAGATATTTTCAACGAAGCAAACGTTACAAGTGTGGAAGTTCCTGAAGGTGTAGTTGATAATGTAACTGTACACTTAACATCTGTTGATTTAGCAGTAACAAAAACAACTAACGCAACTAACGGACTTGCAAACTTATTCGATGAAATTATATACTACATTACTGTAACTAACAAAGGTATTGACACTTCAAATAATGTAACTGCATTTGATTTAATTGACCAAGGAGTAATCATTAAAGATATCAAATCCACTTCCGGAACTGTATATGATCAAAACACTGGAATCTGGATTATTGGTTCATTAGCTCCTGGTGAAACTGTAACTTTAAACATTACATGTAAAATCAATGCATTTGGTGTTATTCCAAACCATGTTTCAGTAAACGGTACTGGTCATGACACTAACTTAACAAATAACAATGCATCTGTAAACGTATCTGTTGCTGAATACACAATTGATAAGACTTCAGTTGATGTTTCATACATTAACAACACTATTACTTACACAATTGCTGTTACAAACACAAACAACATTGATGGAATTAATGTAAAAGTCATTGATGTATGGCAAGACGGTAAATTCGAATTTGTAAGTGCAAGTGGAAATGGAGTACATACAGATAACAAATGTGTCTGGACTATCCCACAAATCGCTAAAGGTACAACTGAATATGTAACAATCACATTAAAAGTACTCAAAAACGGTACTTTAGTAAATAACGCTACTGTTAATAACGTAACTACTAACAAGACTATTATTGTTCCTGAAGTTACTGTTGATAAGACTGTTAACGTTGTAAACCCTAACTATGGTGACTTAGTAGAGTTCTACATTACTGTCTACAACAAATTTAACGTAACTGTTTCAAATGTGACTGTTTGGGATGTTTTACCTCAAGGTTTAGAGTTTGTAAGTGCTGATTACGGTGGAGTAAACTCTTCATTACATAATGTAAAATGGAACTTTGATCTTGGTGCTAATTCCGAGATTGTTTTAACTGTTGTTGCAAAAGTTGTTGATTATGGTAATTTAACCAATGTAGCTATTGTTAACGATAATAATGGTAAAGGTGACAATAAAACTGATAATTCTTCAGTACTTGTTCCTGAATACAGTATTGTTAAAGATACTCAAAGTACCATTGTTAAATACAATAACATAACCTACACAATTACTGTTACAAACACAAACAACATTGACGGTTATGACATTGTCGTAGTTGATACATGGATTAAAGAACAATTAGGTGGCTCAGGTAATTACACCTGGACTATTGATCATATTGGTGCTGGCGAATCTGTTGTCTTAAACATTACTTTAACAGCTTTAACAAACGGAACTATTACAAACACAGCTACTGTTAACAATGTAACTACTAACAAGATTATTATTGTTCCTGAAGTTACTGTTGATAAGACTGTTAACGTTGTAAATCCTAATTATGGTGATTTAGTAGAGTTCTACATTACTGTATACAATGGTTTCGATGCTATTGCTTATAATGTGACTGTTTGGGATGTTTTACCTGCTGGATTAGAGTTTGTAAGTGCTGATTATGGTGGAGTGAACTCTTCATTACATGATGTGAAATGGAACTTTGATCTTGGTGCTAATTCCGAGATTGTTTTAACTGTTGTTGCAAAAGTTGTTGATTATGGTAATTTAACCAATGTAGCTATTGTTAACGATAATAATGGTAAAGGTGACAATAAAACTGATAATTCCTCAGTATTTGTACCTGAATACACAATTATTAAAGTTGCAGACGACATTTATAAAGTATATTCAGTTGGTGAAGAAGTAACTTATACAATTGTAATAGCTAATACCAACGATATTAAAGGAAATAATGTTGTTGTAATGGACAAATTCGATGAACGCTTACAATTCATCAGTTCAACCGGTCCTAATGAAGATTTAAGCCACCTTGGCGAGAATAAGATTTACTGGACTTTCGATGAAATTGATGAAGGCGCTACTGTTGAATTCAACGTTACTTTCAAAGTAATTGGAGCTAATACAATTCCTAACACAGTATTTGTTAATAATGTTTCTGATACTGAAAACATTACTATTGTTAATTTAACTGTCAATAAGACTACTGTTGACGAAATTATTAACTACGATGGTATGGTTGAATTTATCCTTAATGTTACTAACCCTACTGATGGTATTGCACGTAATGTAACTATTACTGATGTTTTAGGTAATGGTTTAGAATTCCTCGATTCCAACTTTACTGCAAATATGACTGTTGTTGATAAACAAAAAGTCTACTGGATTGTAAATGTTCCTGCTGAAGGATTAGTAATTAAAGTACGTGCTACTGTTAAAGATTACGGCGTTTTAAACAACACTGTTTACGTTGATGATCATAACGGTGTCAAAAACAGTACTTCATTCGTAAAAGTTGCTAAATACGACATTGATAAAGAAGCAAACATAGATGACAAAAAATATTCACTTGGAGAACTTGTAGTTTACGAAATCATTGTTTCAAACGATAATAATATCGAAGGTAAAAACATTGAAGTAGTAGATATCTTCAATAACGCTCAGTTAGTATTTGTTAACTCAACTGGACCTAATGAAGATGCAAGTGGTAAAGATAATGGTATTATCAAATGGACTATTCCGTCCATGGCTGCTGGAGAAGTATACAAATTCAAAGTAACCTTTGTTGTAATGGCTCCTGAAACTACCGTTATTTCCAATAATGTGAAAGTAAACAACGTAACTAGTACTGAAAACATTACTGTTGTCGGTGTTACTGTTGACAAGATTGCAAATGTAACTACTCCTAACTATGGTGAGTTAGTATCATTTGACATCGTCATTGGAAACGAATACAACACTGAAATCAGAAATGTAACAGTTATGGATATTTTATCCCCTGGTTTAGAATTTGTATCTACCAACTACACTGTTGGATTTAATAATGCTACTAAATCATGGAGTAACTTAACAATCGGTCCTGATGGATTAACCATTAATGTTATCTGTAAAGTTACTAAATATGGTGACTTAAACAACACTGTAAGTGTAAATGACAATAATGGTGTATCAGATAATAAAACTGACATTGCAGAAGTATATGTTCCTGAAATCACTGTTAATAAAGATGCTATAAATAAAACATACATCATTGGTGATGAAATAACCTATACTATAACTGTTATTGGTGACAATAACACTGATGCAAATAAGGTTTTAGTAACCGATTACTTACCTGCTGAGTTAATTAATATTGAGACAGATGGTGTATACGATAAAGATAAACACATAATCACTTGGATTATCGATATTCCAGCTGGTGAATCTATTAATTTAACTGTTAAAGGTAAATTAAACGGAAGTGGCTTAATTGATAACAAAGTCACTGTCGGAAATCACACAGCTAATAAAACAATCTTTGTCGAAGACCTTTGTGATGTTGAAATCACTATAGATGCTCCTAAAGAACCTGTTAAAGTTGGAGAACCATTTGAAGTTATTGTTACTGTAACAAACCATGGTCCTTCTACTGCTAAGGATGTTGTTGCAACCTTAGACATTAAAGGTTCATACATATTACAAAAATATGATCCATCTAAAGGTGTATTCACTAATGTCTGGACTATTGGGGACTTGGCATGCAATGAAACTGTTGTACTTAGATTAACTTTAATCGCAACAGCTCCTGGTGAGATTACTATCTCAGCTAATGTAACTACTACAACTAATGAGTCAGATTATACAAACAATAATGCTTCTGCAGCAGTTGTTGCAATCCAAAGCAACAATAATGATACTCCTTATAATCCACATAATGTGGCAAATAAAGGAGCTATGTATGCTACAGGAAATCCATTGTTAGCTTTATTAGTTGTATTATTATGCATTCCAGTACTTAGAAGAAAAGAATAACTAATTCTTTTCTTTTTTTAAATGAAACACTATAAGTGGCATTTATCTTTGTATAAATGTCACTTATTTTTTTTAACTAATTTTTAGGTAATGTTTTAGTATCATTTTAATTGAATTTTCATACTTTTAAAATGATGTTTGTAATAATTCTATTTATTTTACTTTGATGTAGTTGCCATATTATGTAATGGTCACTAATTTTTAATAATTTAGAAATGATACAGCTATATCAACTATCTTAATCATTTAATTTTCATCAAAAATAGTGCTGTAATGTGATTAAAAAAACACTTAATTCACTTTTTAACAAGATGTATTATAATGTGTGAAAATTCTAAAAAATTAGATAAATTGGATTTTTTTGGCCAATTAATCTTTAACTTTATTAATATTGAAGAATATAATTAGTTATATTATTAATTAATAGGAGTTTTTATTAATGACAATCGAAAAAGATGCTGAAGATATTATTGAAAAATTCTCAAAAATTTTAGAAGATATTCCAGATTCAGATGAAACCTGGTACATTACTGATAATTTAAATTTAACTCGTGAGGATAAATCTCAAGCAAAGAACCCTGAAAAAATTTTAAGAAATGCAAAAATTGACAAAGAAGGAAATCTCATAGTTAAAAAAGCAGATTGGACTAATTAAGAGGGGATTTAAATGAGGATAGATTTAGTTCTCGAACTTTTAGATGCTCCAGGACAATTGGTTAAAGCATTAGAACCAATTAGTACTTATGGTGCTAATCTAGTAACTGTTATCCATAAAAGGGACTACAATGATAATGGTAACGTTCCAGTTCAGCTCACAATTGAAGGCGAACAGGAAAACCTTAAAGACATTGTAAATAAGTATGAAGAGATTGGATTTTCCATTATCGAAATGGATGGTGTTGTTAAAAAAGAAAAAATTACTACAATTCTTTTTGGCCATATTGTTGATCAGGATTTAAGAGACACAATGGATAAAATCAACGACCTTGAAGGTATTTCCATTGTTGCATTTGATATTAAATTGAATGGTGAAGAAAAATCCACCGCATTGATTAATATTGAAGCAGATGTTGGTTTAAAACAAAAAGTATTTGATAGAATTGGACAAATTGCGAAAGAAAAAGAATTACTAGTGATTAATGAAGTTTAAGTGATAATATGGATGAATGTAAAGTCATTATCATGGGATTTGGTTCAGTAGGTCAAGGGGTGGCTAACGCAATTTCCATGAAGAAGGATTTAATTAAAGATAAAACTGGAGTAGACATTAAAGTTGTTGCTGCAGCTGATTCATCTTCATCTGCAATCTCACAAGACGGATTAGATGAAGAGTTACTTGTTAAAACTAAAAAAGAAGAAGGAAAATTATCAGCATATCCTGAATTCGGTTCAGATAAAAATGGTGTAGATGTCTTGGATGCTGTTGAATATGATTGTCTTATAGAAGCAACTCCTACCAATATCGTAGATGCTGAACCTGCACTCTCATTAACATATAAAGCGTTTGAACAAGGAAAAGATGTTGTAACTTCAAACAAAGGACATTTAGCTCTCAAATTTAGAGAAGTTGTTGATGCGGCTGAAAAAGCAGGTGTAGAATTCAAATATGAGGCTACTGTTGGTGGATCAATGCCTATTATTAATTTCACAAAAGAAACCTTAGCATCATGTGAAATTAAATCAATTAAAGGTATCTTAAACGGAACTACCAATTATATATTATCAAGAATGACCTCTGAAGGTTCAGAGTATGATGTTATTCTTAGAGAATCTCAGGAATTAGGAATTGCTGAAACTGATCCTACACAGGACGTAGAAGGTATTGATGCAGCTTGTAAAACAGTAATTCTTGCAAATGCTCTTTTAGGAATTGATGCAACTTACAGTGATGTTAAAGTTGAAGGAATCTCCAATATCAATTCTCAAGCTATTGAATTAGCTAAAAAGGACGATTACTTAATTAAGTTAATAGCTGAAGTATCTCCTGATAATTTACAAGTATCTCCACGTTTAGTTAAAAGAGGAAGTTCCTACGATGTAAGTGGAACTTTAAACATGGCTACAATCAAAACAGATTTGGCTGACGAGGTATCTGTAAGCGGGCTTGGAGCAGGATCACTTGAAACTGCTTCTGCAATGTTGACTGATTTAATTAGTATTTTAAAAAATAAAAACTAATTAAATAACTTTTTTACTTTTTTTTGATAATATGAAATATGTAATTTTTATTTTAGATGGTTCTAGTGACCTTCCACTAGATGAACTTGATGGTAAAACTCCTCTAATAGTAGCTAACACTCCAAACATTGATAAAATAGCTAAAACTGGTTGTGGTGGTTTAACAAATAACGTTCCTGACGGATACACACCAGGTTCTGATGTAGCTAATATGAGTATTTTCGGATACAACCCTGTAGATTACTATACTGGAAGAGGACCATTGGAAGCAGGAAGTGTAGGAATTGATACTACTCCATGTGATGTAATATTTAGATGCAACACCATTTTTGAAAAAGACGGAAAAATGGAAGACTTCAATGCAGGTCATATCACAACTCCTGAAGCTGATGTATTAATTAAAGGATTAAATGAGTACTTCCAGGAAAAATACCCTGGATTTAAAGGTAAATTCTACACTGGAATCAGTTACAGACATTTATTTGTATATTCATGTGACAGTGTTGAAGATGCTGAAATCTTAGCAAATATAAAAACAATGCCTCCTCACGATATTTCCGGAGAAAATCTCGTTGATAATTTATTTGGAGACTGTGAACTTGCACAAGAAATCCAAAATATCATGTTTGAGTCAAAAGAATTCTTAGAATCTCAGGAAGTTAACCAAAAAAGAGAAATTCCAGCAAACATGGTATGGTTATGGGGACAAGGTGTAACTCCAAAATTACCAAGTTTCAAAGAGACTTATGGTCTTGATGCAGCAGTAATTACTGGTGTTGACTTACTTAAAGGAATTGGAGTATTTGCAGGAATGGAAATTGTTGATGTGCCTGGAGCTACCGGATTTTTCGACACTGATTATGAATCAAAAGGAAAATGCGGAATTGAAGCATTAAAAAACAATGATGTCTTATTTATCCACATTGAAGCACCTGATGAAGCAGGTCACGCCCAACTTCTCGATGAAAAAGTTAAAGCTATTGAACAAATCGATAAATTCATCGTAGGACCAATTGTGGAAAGCTTAGAAGGAGAAGACTTCAAAGTAGCAATTTTACCAGACCATCCAACTCCAATCGATGTTGGAACCCACACACGTGATGATGTTCCTGTTATTATGTATTCATCTGACAAATCCGCAGATGAATGTGAAGGATTTAACGAAGTAGCAGTATTGGATGGATGTATTGCTAAAAAAGAAGGTTACAAATTAATGCAAAGATTAATTGACGGAGATTTTTAAAATGAAAGTTTTATTAGTTAACGGAAGTCCAAATAAACAAGGTTGTACCTACACTGCATTATCTGAAGTTGCAAAAACATTAAACGAGTATGATATTGAAACAGAAATATTCTGGATTAAAACAAAACCAATAACTGGTTGTATTGCTTGTTTAAAATGTGGTGAATTAGGCAAATGTACTTTTGACAATGATGTTGTAAACGAATTCGTCGAAAAAGCATATGAGGCAGATGCATTCGTATTTGGATCTCCTGTTTATTATGCAAGTGCTAACGGTTCAATGGTATCCTTTTTAGACAGAGCATTTTACTCCAACTCTCATGGAACTGGTGGGGAAGCTTTCAAATACAAACCAGGAGCAGTAATCTGTTCTGCAAGAAGAGGTGGAACAACTGCAACCTATGATCAATTGATTAAATACTTAGGAATCTCACAAATGCCTATTATTTCATCATTCTATTGGAATATGGTTCACGGAAACACTCCAGAGGAAGTCCTTCAAGATGAAGAAGGATTAGGAACTATGAGACAATTAGCACACAACATGGCATTTTTCTTACAATGTCTTGAAGAAGGTGCTAAAAACGGTTTAACTGTTAAAGAAGAACCAAAACCTCGTACAAACTTTATAAGATAAATTATGAATATTTTCAAAACTCCTGAAGGATATTTATATTCAAATAAAGCATTACTTGCTTTATTTATTCCTATTTTAATCGAATATACTTTGGAATTTAGTGTAGGATTTGCAGATTCAATAATGGTTGCATCACTTGGTGAGGCTGCAATTTCAGGAGTTTCTCTAGTTGATTTTTTAATGCAAATCCTTATTTTTTCATTTTCTGCTCTTGCAACAGGTGGTGCAGTAGTAGCAGGACAATACTTGGGAAATAAACAAATTGACCATGCTCGTCAGTCTGTTACTAAGTTATTCTGGTTTTCAACAATTGTATCTATTGTAATAATGGTCGTTGTTATTATTTTAAGACAATATATGGTTGGATTGCTGTTTGGTCAAATTGAAGCTGACGTTTGGATGAATGCAGATAAATACTTGTTTGTTGTTGCTTTATCAATTCCATTTATAGCCATTTACAATGCGGCAGCAGTAATATTTAGAACAACAAACAATGCTTATTTACCAATGAAAATACTTCTTGTTTGCGATATATTGAATCTGATTGGTAATGCATTTTGCATTTACTATTTGGGATGGGATGTTTTAGGTGTTGCAATTCCAACAGTAATTTCAAGAGCATTAGCTGCTTTGGTACTGTTATATTTTGCAGTTGATAAAAACTATAAACTGCATATTAAAAGAACTTTAAGGTATAAATTTGATAGTATAATGCTTAAAAAAAGTTTTACAAGTAGGTATTCCTTATGGTATTGAAAATGGATTGTTTCAAGTAGGAAAGGTTTTTGTTTTAAGTTTGATTTCAACTTTTAGAACTGTTTCAATAGCTGCAAATTCTGTAGGTCATGCAATCGCAGTATTTTCAGTTCTACCTGGGTTTGCAATCAATTTTGGAATAACTACTGTAATTTCAAAATGTGTAGGTGCTAATGATATAATCAGGCTAAATATTATAATAAAAAATGTTTATTGATAGTTGTTATTGCTAATTGTATAGTTAATTTGGTTATTTTTGCAATATTGCCTTTAATTTTAAGAGTTTATAATTTATCTGCTCAAACAACAGATTTGATATTACAAATGGTTATCTGGCATGAAATTTTTGCTATTATCATATGGCCTCTTGCATTTACACTACCTGCTACATTTAGGGGTGCTGGAGATTCAAAATCTGTAATGTACATTAGTTTAATTGTAATGTTTTTTTGTAGAATTGTTCTTTCATATGCACTTGCTTACTGGATGGGAATAGGTGTATTTGGAACATGGATTGCGATGTTTATCGACTGGTATGCAAGAGCAGCAATTTTTATTTGCAGATATTTTTCAGGTAAATGGATGGAATATAAGGTGATTTAGCGAAATTTTAATTAGAAAAAACTTAGTATTTTAAATAAGAAATTATTATTTATAGGTGATTAGATGGTATTATTTAGAGGAGATATCAAATGTAAAAGCTTATAAAGACGTACATCAATTAGTGTAATACTGCCTGCAGACAATATTCATTTTTTAAATGATTCTGAGGATATTGTGCCTAAACCATATAAGACACTCTATTTGCTTCATGGACTGTATGGTAGTGATGATATATTCCTTGCTAATACTTCTATTCAAAAATTCGCAGAAGATCATGGAATAGCTATTGTAATTCCATGTGGTGAAAATAGCTTTTATGTAGATAATAAAAATGCTCATGCTTATTATGGAGAATATGTTGGCCAGGAGCTATTGGATATTACAAGAAACATTTTTCCACTTTCAACTAAAAGAGAAGACACCTATATTGCAGGTTTTTCAATGGGTGGATATGGAGCTATTAGAAATGGTCTTAAATACTCTAAAAACTTCTCGAAAATTGGAATGATTTCAGCAGCACTAATTACTGATGATATTGTTCACTATGCAGATGACAGCAATGTCTTAAAATCAAAATCATTTTATGAATCATGCTTTGGTGATTTGGATAAAGTTAAAAATTCTGATATGGATCCAAAATACCTGATTGAAAATACAGATAATATTCCAGATATTTTCATGGCATGTGGCAGTGATGATTTCTTATTTGATAAAAACGTTGAATTTTGCGAATTTTTAAAATCAAAAGATATTGATGTAGAATTCATACAATCTCCAGGTGAACATACCTGGGAGTTTTGTGACAAACATGTTAAAGAATTTATAAAAACATTAAATTTAAAATAATCTGATTTTTATAGAATTTTCAGATTAAAATAAAATTTTTATATATCATAAGGAACTAATGTATAATATAAGTTTTATTTATGGAGAGGATTTTTCTGACAAAGTATATTATTATAACTGGTGGGGTAGTTAGTTCCATAGGTAAGGGTATTACCTCTGCATCTATGGGTAGAATTTTAAGATCATATGGTTTAAACGTTTCAGCTATTAAAATAGACCCATATTTAAACTGGGATTCTGGAACACTCAATCCATACCAACACGGTGAAGTATTTGTAACTAGTGACGGAATGGAAACTGATTTAGACCTTGGTCACTACGAAAGGTTCTTAGACGTCGAGCTTAAAGGATTAGCTAATATTACTACTGGTAAAGTTTATGAATCTGTTATTGCTAAAGAAAGAGAAGGTGGATACTTAGGAGAATGTGTCCAAGTTATTCCACACATTACTAATCGTATTAAGGAAATGATTAGAGAAAACTCTGAAAGTGCTGATTATGACGTTGTTTTAGTCGAACTTGGTGGTACTGTCGGAGATATTGAAAGTCAACCTTTCCTCGAAGCATTAAGACAACTCAGAAACGAGGAAGGTCGCGATAATGTTATGTTTGTCCATGTTACATTTATTCCCTACCTAGATGCAGCTGGAGAATTCAAAACAAAACCTACTCAACACTCTACTAAGGAATTAAGAAGTGTTGGTATTAATCCTGATGTTATAGTATGCAGATCTCAAGAACCAATTGATGATGGTTTAAGAGGAAAAATCGCTCATTTCTGTGATGTGGACTTTGAAGCAGTTGTTAACACTCCTGATGCTAGTACCATTTATGAAGTTCCTTTAGTTTTAGATGAACACAATATTGGTGATTTAATTGTTAAAAGAATTGGTTTGGATGTAAAAGCAGACTCTTCTAAATTAAATGAATGGAGAGAAGTTGTAAAATCATTAAAAACCAAAGAACCAGTTGTAAACATTGGTATTGTAGGTAAATATGTAGAACTTGAAGATTCCTACATCAGTATCAGAGAATCATTACTTCATGCAGCTGCAAGCATTGGTGTTAAAGCTAAAATCAAATACTTCAGTTCTGATGTTGAAAAATTAGATATTGATGCAATGTCTGAATTAGATGGTATCTTAATCCCTGGAGGATTCGGAGAACGTGGTTTTGAAGGTAAATTAGATGCTATTGATTATGCAATGGAAAACGACGTACCATTATTCGGAATTTGTCTTGGTATGCAATCTATGGTAACTCAATTTGCAAGGAAAAACGGTTATCCTGAAGCAAACAGTTCTGAATTTGATGATAATTTGGATGTTCCTGTTATTGACATGATGGAAGAACAAAAGAAAATCAAAAATATGGGTGGAACCATGCGTTTAGGATCTTATGATTGTAAAATCATTGAAGGAACTAAAACTTATGAAGCTTATGGTGAAATCGATATTGAAGAACGTCACAGACACAGATATGAATTCAACAATGAATACAGAAAAGACTTAGAAGAAAAAGGATTAATCATATCTGGAACCAGTCCTGATGACTTCTTAGTGGAAATTGTTGAATTACCAAATCATCCATGGGCTGTTGGTTGTCAATTCCATCCGGAATTCAAATCAAGACCAAATAGGCCTCATCCATTATTCAAAGCATTTTTAGAAGCTATTTATGAGTATTCTAAAAATTAACTTTTTCTTTT
>SAMEA3663235__coassemble_148_pt1 | contig 23531 bp, 26 predicted proteins | sample SAMEA3663235__metabat2_high_PE_030 | metagenome-assembled genome bin SAMEA3663235 (sample SAMEA3663235) | pig gut metagenome | biome: pig gut; feature: pig-associated habitat; material: faeces | place: China | collected 2013 | reverse complement strand
TATTGAATAAACAGTTAATGGTATTAATATGGTTGTAAAAGTTAAAAAAAGAAATTTTTTAAAAAAGAAAAAGATTAAAGAAATAAAAGCAGAATTAGGCGAATACGGAAATTTACTTCAAGGAAAGAAAAATGTTGAAATACTTGAAGCAGAACCAAATTCTTTTATTTTAGTTGATGGTGAACCATATATTATATTAATTGATGGAAAACCATTCCCAACACTCAAAGCAGCACTTGCAAATGAGATTGAATCCAAAACCGTAACTGTAGACATGGGTGCAATCAGATTTGTAACCAATGGTGCAGATATTATGAGTCCTGGAATTGTAGATGCATCTGAAGGCGTTGAAGCAGGAGATGTTGTCTTAATTATCGATGAAACACATGGAAAACCATTAGCTATTGGAGTAAGTTTACTTTCCGGTGAAGAAATGGTTGAAAATGATTCTGGAAAAGCAGTTGAAACCAAACATTATGTTGGTGATGATATCTGGAACTTTGAATTATAACGTGATAGTATGGCTGAATTAAGATACAGAGCTGGAAACATAAGAAATCCTGAAGTTCATAAAATTGGAATAATTGCACTTGGATCACATTTAGAAAACCATGGACCAGCTCTTCCAATCGATACTGATGCTAAAATCGGAGCACACATTGCATTTCAATCAGCACTTCAAAGTGGAGCTAAATTTTTAGGAATTATGTATCCTGCTCATGAATTGGATACAATTGACCATGGAGTGCATGTTTCTCTTGAAACACTAAAAGAAGAAGTTGTAAAAACACTAATTAATGCTAAAAAATTTTTAGATGTTGAAAAAGTAATCATTGTTAATTCACATGGTGGAAATATTCCTTTAATGCATGAATTATGGGATATCGAAGATAGAACTGACATGTATGTTGTATTTAACAATAAAGTGATTTCTTCAGAAGGCCCTCACGGTGGAAGCGGTGAGTTGTCAATGGCAAAAGTCTTAGGTATTGTTAATGAAGAAGAACTTAAAAATCAGTCAGATGTTAACAAATATGAAGAGATTGGCCTATATGGTTTTAAACAAGCACGCCATGATGACCCTAACATTGAAGCAGGTGCAAGAGACGTTGAAGAAAATGGTGTTTATATAGATGAAGAGTACGGAAAAAGACTCTTTGATTTAGCCATTAGCTCCGTACTTTTAGATGTTGAAAAGTTATTAGATTTCTAGCCTGTTTCATTACCTAAAGAACTGTGTTCTTGATTATGTTTAGAATCTGATTCCTGTTTTGAATCAGAATTATCATGACTATTATCATCAACAGTAGTCTCCACTTGAGAATCAGAATAATCGTTAGAATCTGAATAGCTATAATCATCATAACTATTATCATCTCTATTAATCATATCCTCAGTAAGATTTGTAACATTGTCCATAAACTCATTAGTTGTATTGTCATCTGGTAAAATTGATATTTGTCCAGTCATTGATGCACAAACACAAGCAAGACAAAAAGCTACAATTGATACTACAAAAACCACTAAACATACAGCAGACTTACTTTTAGACAAAATATCACTCCAATAAAATTATTAAAAATAATATGTTAACACTAATATAAATAAATATTGATACAATGAAAACTATTAAAAAAGCAATTCAAATTGAAATTAATGTTAAAAAATCCCAATTTATCTGTTCATTAGTTCCAACTAAGACAAAAGCTGAATCCAAGGAAGTTATTCGTAAATTCAATGAAAAATACAATGATGCAACACACAACTGTACTGCATACATTGTAAGTGACGGAGAAGGCTTTGATGATGATGGAGAACCTGGTGGAACAGCAGGAAAACCTATGATTAATGTTTTAAGAAAAAATGATATTCATAATGTTACTGCAGTTGTTACCAGATACTTTGGTGGAATTAAACTTGGTGCTGGTGGACTTGTAAGAGCATACTCAAAATCAGTAATGGAAGCTATTGGAGAAGCTGAAATTCTCGAAATTGAACAGTATGATGTTTACAATCTTAATTTTGAATATAGTGACATTAAAACAGTTGATGGAGAAGTTAGAAATAACAAACTAGAAGTAATTGCTAAAGATTATAGTGATAAAGTAAGCTATGATGTTGTATCAAAAGACAATAGAGATATTTTAAAGATTTTTGAAAAATACCTTGGAAAAATTAGTGTTGAATTTAAAAATAAACAATTTTTAGAAAAATAAAATATTATTGAAGAACTTATTGTTCTTCAAAGTTGGCTGCAGATACACCACAAACTGGGCATACGTAATCTTCTGGTAATTCGTCTTCTTCTAAAACGAATGCACAAACTTTACAAATATAAGCCATTATAAACCACCTATTCTACTTTTTCAAACATGTCGGTGTTTGCACCGCACATTGGACATTTGTAGTCTTCTGGGAGTTCTTCGAATTCATCAGTTACATATCCACAAAGTTTACATTTGAATTTAGCCATATTTAATTCTCCTAAATACATTTAATTAATAATAGTATATTCATTTTAATATATAAATTAATCTATTTTTTCAAACATGCCTTTTGACATTTTACATTTTGGGCATTTAAATGAGGAAGGTAAGTCTTCAAATTTAGTTCCATTGTCAATACCTAATCCTTCTTCAACATTATCTTCATCAAAGACATATCTGCAGATTTTACACATATATTGAGCCATAAAAAAACCTCATTAAAATTTATTTGGAACTTTCAAGTGATCAGGAAGCGGTTTAATACGTGCAGGTGTTCCAATAGCCAAATAGAATGGTGGAACAGAATGTATTACAATAGCTCCTGCAGCAACAATAGCTCCTTCACCTACTTCAACATTTGATAAAAATGTAGTATTACCACCAATTGAAGCACCACGTCTTATTTTTGGTCCTTGAAGTTCATAATTAATTCTTACAGGATATTTATCATTAGTAAAACAAGCACAAGGCCCGATAAATACATTATCCTCAATTACAGAATTAGTTGGAATATAAACATTAGATTGAATACTAACATCATTTCCAATAATTACATCCCCTTCGATTACAGTATTGGTTCCAATTAAAACATCATCACCAATATTGGTATTTTCACGAATAACCACATTGTGTCCTGTTCTAAAATTATCTCCAATTACAACATCATTATAGATAATTGAATTTGACCTGATTGTGTAGTTGTTACCAATTACAGGAGGTCTTGAATTTGGAGAATATTCAACACCAAACTGAATATTTTGATCAGCAGGGAAATTTAATTCAGGTTTTGAATAATCAGGCTGGATAGATTCTCTTTCATAAACAGGTCTTTCATAGACAACTTCATCTTTTTGTGCATAAAAGTCCTCTTCAGGATATCTTTGTTGTCTAGAGGGTTGTTTATAAAATTCATCCTGATTTTGAACACTGTAAGATTGTCTATCCTCATATACATGATAAGGATTCTCCCTAACTTGAACATAAGGTTTTTCTCTACTTTTTGAGTGTTTATCATCAAGAGTTTGTGAAAATCTAACCATATTATCAAACCTTCATTTAAATAAAATAAATCTATTAATGATTTAAGATATGTTTTTAATTAGTATATATACTAACTGGTTAAAAATTTGATGAATTTTATAATTATAGATAAAAAAATAAAAAAAGTAGATGATTATTAAATCATCTATCTAACTTTCAAAGTTGTTTTAACAGAAGTTTTGCAGTATAGTGCTTTTACTGTGTATGTTTTTCCTATTTTAAGCTTTTTAATAATAGTTTTGCCTAATGTTTTCTTAGCAATACCCTTAGAGTCAGTTTTAACTTTGTAAGTTTTTCCCATAAATTTAAAGGTTATTACTTTACCTTTTACCATTTTACCGTTGATTTTAAGACTAGCTTTTAAGGTAAATGATTTTGCAGTTTTCTTAACAGTTAAAGAATAAACTTTAAGCACCTGTTTTACAGTAACTGTATTTTTCACCTTTTTAGCGTTAAATTCCGTGACAATTGAGTATTTATTTGGAATAAGATTAATTTTTAATTTAGCTATTCCGTTTGCATCTGTTTTAATGGTATATGTTTTTCCAGCTATTGTAAATTTAACAGTCTCGCCAACAACTGCATGACCGTCTGCACTTAAAACTTGAGCAGTAAAGTAAGATCCACCAATATAATCAACAGAAATATCTTTAGTTATGATTTTAGAATCATCTGCTAAAGTATACACTTTAAGACAAACTGTTTTATTTTCTAAGGTAATATCTCTCCAGTCAGCACCATTTTCACTAATCATACTCATTCCAGGTACGTAGTGTTGTCTTGAATATGCCTGATAAGGAAGAGCATTGTTTTTAAATACAACTTTAAATACATCACCCTCATTAACATGAACGTATTTGTTTAAAACAATGGTTCTAAATCCTGCAAACTCACTAACACCACTTTGAGAATGGACTTTAACTCCATTTACATAAATGTCAAATGAGTAATTGATTCCGGAATCATTAAAGTAAGTTCCAACAGCACCAATCAATTCAGTGTATTTTGATGTAAATTCATTTGAATAATAAGTATAATTACCATCAAAACCAGTAAGACCAGTTAAATCAGTCTGATAATTTACATGATAATCAATATTATTTTCAAAAATATATGCAATAGCTGCTCTTTGAGGAATTATAGCATAATAATCAGTACCTACAAGATTCTTATTATCATAAGATATTCTTCCAATACCCATACTAGCTGAATCTTTAGTCAACCAGACACATTCATCATCATCCCATCCAATTAATGAAATAAAATGACATTGGTGACTTGCATAAGCAATATCTTCACCGGTTGTATTAATTTCAACAGGAACACCTTCAATTTTTTGAACAGTTACAGCACCATATTTCATTATTGCCTATTTAATTAATACTTGAGTGTCATTTCTTCCACCAAAGATAATCATTGCATCCTGAACATGAATTCTTGGATCATTTAAATCAGTATCACTAATCATTCCCCTATCATCATATGGAGCATCCTATGGAAGTACCCCATACCAGCTTAATGCATAACCAAGACCACTATATGAAAATCCGGTTAAACTAACTCTTAAATCTCCATTTTGAGCATATTTCAATTGGAGTTTTTGAACGTAATCTGAAGATAAATTATATAATGTTCCAGTTGATTTAAGAAGTGCAGATTCAATTGATGCTATAGTTGCAAATGACCAGCAGTCAAAATTATCTCCCTGATATTTAAATGGACTTATCCAACCCCAATCAGCAAGATTAAATTTTGATGGTAACTTATCTACAATAATAGTGTTGTTTACCAAATTGAGTTTAATTCCTTTATTTTCAACTGAAATCATATAGTTTTTATTGTTCATTAAGAAAATATCTTCATTTTTAGTGACATTTTCGAATTTTGAGTCACCTGCAAAGTCAGCGTAAACACCAACACCACCATTATCAAAAGTGGAATTTACAAAGTGAACACTTCCATCATAAATAAAGATACAGTTAGCATATGTTTCAGATGTTTCATTGACTTTATTATCTGTTAAATTTGAATTTACAATTGTTAATTTCTTTTTATCGAAATAAATCGCACCAGCAGTTTTTCTAGCAGAGTTATTTGTCAATACACAATCAGTAATGTTTACAGTTGCCCATGAAGTGTAAATTGCTCCACCTTTAAAGCCAGCATGATTGTTTGAGAATTTTGAATTAGTGATATTTACAAAACCACCTAAATCAGATACTGCACCACCAAAATTTGATTTACAATCAGTAAATGTACAATTAATCAAATTTAATGTTTGTATCTTGTTTCTAGATCCAGAATCCATATCTAAATGAATTGCACCACCATCACCAATAGCAGAGGTGTTTATAAATACACAGTTTTCAATTAAAAACGGATCATTTGGAAGAATTTTAGTATCATTTGAAATAAGATTTGGGAAATATTTTATTAAAATTGCTCCTCCAGACCCATCTGAACTTAAATTAACAAATTTTGAATTTCTAAGAGTAAAATTCCAACCTTTATAATTAATTGCAGTAGCCATTGTGGAATTGAAATTATTAAAAATTGAATTTTCAATTATTAAACCAGCTCTATTAGCATAAATACATCCGCTTGTAAAACTACCATTTTCAAATAAAGAGTTTTTAATAACTAAATTATATTTTTCATCAACTAATATTGGAATATAATCCCCTTTAGCCATAAAGAATCTACATTTATCAAATGTTACATTTGATTTAATAGAAATAAAATGATTAAGACCAAGAATATTATACTCACCATCCTCATAATGAGAAGAACAGTTGATAAAATCTATGTTATTAAAAACAGCAGGAGCATGAAAAGCTATTGTTGTATCAGAACAATTTTCGAAAATACAATTGTTAAATGTAATATTTGCAAAAGTTAAGATGAAACGGTTTGCTTCCAAAGATTCTAACTCCATGTCTTCATTATTTCCAGAACAGTTAATAAATTTCACATTATTAAATACAACAGATGAACTTACATTAATTCTTGTATTTACACAATTTTTAAAAGTCAAATCATTAACAATGACAACACCAGTAGAATTAAAATTAAAAATATCAGGTTTATTAATACCTTCAATTACATGGTTATTACCATTAATTGTAAAATTCTGAGTTTTATCAATGTTAATAACTGTACCGTCAAATTTATAGTCATATTGCAAATCCAAATCACTACCACTATCAGTAATGCTTTGATTTAATTCACTAAATGAATGATATGTTTCATTATCACTAGCTGAAACGCCAGAAATCATGAATAATGCACAAAATATAATTAAAATTAAAATTATACTTGATTTAGGTTTCATTTTTACCTCCATTTTAGTTAGTTACTATATAAAATGTTCACCATTAATAAAATTAATATAATTGAATTTTTAAACAAAATAAAGTTTATTTTAGTAAAATTGTTCAATTTAACCAATATATTTTCTATGAGATATTTTTACATTGCTTTGATTTACCATAGCATACTGCATTGTAGTATCAATCTGGACATGACCTAGAAGCTTTTGGACCTGTTCAATTGGCATTCCCTTATCAATTGCATTTGTTGCCATTGTTCTTCTAAACTTGTGAGGATGTACTTTTTTAATATTAGCACCATTACCTAATTCTCGAATTCTACGCTCAACTCCATTAATTCCCAATCGCTTGTATGGTTTTTTAAAAGATACAAAAAGTGCAGGATTATTGTCAGTTCTATTTTCAAGATATTTTAGTAGGTGAATTTTTGTTTTTGCATCAAAGTAAACAATACGCTCCGAATCACCTTTACCTAATACAACACATTCTCTTTCATTAAATAAAACATCATCAATATTTAGATTAACAAGTTCACCTACACGTATACCTGTTGATGCTAAAAGTTCAATCATAGCCAAATCCCGTACATTAGAACATGAATCTCTTAAAATTTCAAAATTTTCATCACTAATTACTTCTTTAACCACTTTTTTGGTTTTGATTTTGCGAATTCTGCGAACAGGATTTTTTAAAATATAATCTTCATCTTCAAGCCAGCTAAAAAAACTGGACAAAACACGTCTAACATTATCAATAGTAGTTTTAGAAGCATTATTGTTATCTTTATAATCTGCAAGATACTTTCTTAAATCATCAGTAGAAATAAATTCAATCTTCTTATTAACTACATTTAGCATTTTATCAATAGTTGAGTGATAATACATAATTGTTCTCTCAGAACAGCCTTCAACATGCTTTGATGCTAAAAAATTCATAAGTAAAATGGAATTTTCTTGAGATTGCTTAACATCAAACTCGCATTTAGCCTCAACAAGATCAAAATCCTTAAGAACATTTCTTAAGGTTTCATCTAAAATTACCAACTGATTTTCATCCAAATATAACTTCATCTTTGACTTGATTTTATTAATTATTCTTGATTTCATGATTATAATATTCTGTAAAATAAATAAAAGTTTGCTAAAAATTAAAATCTAGATAATGTTTAGTAATATCTTAAAAAATTTAAATAGCTAAATAAAAAAGATCATGTGAAATATTTGAGTGGTTAGAAGTTTAAAATTTAAATTATAAACTTAATTTTTAGGGATTATGGAAATTGAACAGTTGAAAATGAGTTATTTATAAATATAAACATACTTATCTTAATTTCTGTGCGAAAATCTGTTGCATCAAGTATTTTTTGAAGTTTACATAGGATTCATATTTCTTTTCCAATAATTCAATCTTATAATCAATAGAAGTTATGAAATTAGCAATTTTCTTCTGCTCATTTAAACTAGGAACATTAATTTTAACACTTTTAATATTATTAGCACTTAAACTAGGGACTCCTGATGCTTCATTGTACTTTAACCAATTTATATTTGATATACAATAAAAAAGGAATTTAGGAAATTGTTTTTTGATTTCAGTATAAAATAATGTATCTACAGTCCAAAATGAATCATTAATATATTTAGGTTTGTCTATTGTTCCTTTACGACCTATTAAAATACTTTCTCCAGAATATAAGAAGTCATCAACATATTCCATTACTCCTCCAGTACCTAAAAGAGGATATTGCCCTTCATTCAGATGTTTATAGTCTTTTCCATATTTTACATCTAAACAATCACCTATTTTCATACTTTCCCAATCGTCACTGAATCCACTAAATCGTAGTTTAGGTACTAACTTTTCTTCACTCATAAAACCAACTCAGTCAAATATTGGTGCTTGAATGCCCAATTCATCGCAATACTTTTTAATCTCAGCATCAACCTTTTTCATTTCTTCGTTTATTTTTTTAAGCTCAGATACAACTTCATCTAAGTCAATTGGTTCTTCTTCTTCAAATGTGTCAACATAACGTGGAATGTTTAAATTGAAGTCATTTTCACGAATTTCATCCATGGTTGCTTTGTGAGAGTATTTTTCAATTTCTTCACGGTTAGCATAAGTATTTACAATTTTATCAATGTCTTCAGGTCTTAATTTGTTTTGATTTTTAACTTTTTCAAATTCTTTACTTGCATCGATGAATAGTACGTCTTGTTCTTCTTCACGACATTTTTTAAATACTAAGATTACTGTTGGTATGCTTGTTCCATAGAAAATATTAGCTGGAAGTCCTATTACTGCATCAAGGTAGTTTTTCTCATCTACCAAGTATTTACGTATGACTCCTTCTGCTGCACCTCTAAATAACACTCCATGAGGTAAAACAATTGCCATTGTTCCGTTTTCATCTAAGTGGAATAGCATATGTTGTACAAATGCATAGTCTGCTTTTGATTTTGGTGCAAGTTTTCCATATGCTGAAAATCTGTCATCATCTAAAAAGCCTTTATCACTGGACCATTTTGCTGAAAATGGAGGATTTGCTACAATAGCTTCAAATTTAGTATGGACATGTTGAGGATATAGGAGTGAATCTCCCTGTTTAATGTCAAAATCAACATATTTAACTCCGTGAAGTATCATATTCATTCTTGCAAGGTTGTATGTTGTTTGGTTTAATTCCTGACCACAGAAATCACCTACTTCAACTTCTTTTGAAACCCTTAAAAGCAAAGATCCTGAACCACAAGTTGGATCATAAACGTTTCTAATCTTGGTTTTATTAAGTGTTACTATTTTTGCAAGAATTTTAGAAACTTCCTGTGGAGTATAGAATTCTCCTGCCTTTTTACCTGCACTTGATGCAAATTGACTTATTAAGTATTCATATGCATCTCCTAAAATATCTGATTCATCATCTTCCAATTTAAAATCAATATCATTTAGATTTAAAAGTATTTTGGAAATTACTTTATTTTTGTCATCATCAGATTTTCCAAGTTTTGATGAGTTTAAATCAACGTCTTCAAAAAGATTGCTGAAATCATCCTGACTATCTGTACCCATTGAGGAATTACTGATATAATTTAGTGATTTGACTAAATCTCCTAAGATAAATTCATTTACTTTTGCTTTTTTAATGAGGTTACTAAATAAGTATTGAGGTTCTAAAAAGTATCCGAGTGCAGTGATTCCTTCATCTATTAAATCTTGTTTAAAATCATCATCTGCCCATGCCTGTTCAAATGTTAATTCATCTTCTTTTAATTCTTCATTCATGTGCAATTCTAATTTTTCAGATAAATATCTGTAAAAAATAAATCCAAGAATGTAATTTTTGAATTCATTTGCATCCATGTTTCCTCTTAAATCATCTGCTATTGCCCAAAGTTTGCTTTCTAAGCTGTTTTGATAATTTGACATTTATTCACCCTTTATTTGTGTTTGAATTAGATATTCTTTAATTTTATCATTATAATCTTTTTTTAAGTCAATTAACATGTTTTTCTTGTCAATTAAATTGAAAAATTCACCGTATTGTTTTTGTTTTTCTAAATTTGGAATATTAAGTTTTATACTTTTTAAAGCAGCAACTTTAATAACTCTTAGCGCACCACCTTCACAGAAAATATGTAATTTTTTATGAAAATCTTTACTACTAATCAAATGATAAATAAATGAGGGATCATACATTTCATTTACTCTGATAACTGCAAAATACATTGGAATAATAAATCCATCTTCATGTATAATACTAACGGTATTTGGCTGTGAGAGGGAAATTATAATATCTCCCTTTTTTGAGTAGTATTTTTCATTGATACTGTTAGAAATATTTTCATAGTAATAATCCAAGCTATAACTGTCTGTAAATTTGTTTTTAATAATTGGAGTTTTTTCTCCTTTTGGATCAACAAATCTTGAAACTTGTACTCCTGAAAATACATCTGCTATTTCTTCTAATTTCTTCATAACCATTATACAAAACCCTCAGCTATACATTTACTTTCCTTTGCTGTGATTCTGTGACTCATCCCAGAACCTTCACAAATACGAGACCAACTATCTGAGTACAATACTAAATCACAATCCTCAATTGTTAAGTAGTAATAAAATCCACCATACATTCCAGGAACTGGAAAACTTTCTTTTGAAGCCCAATTTGTTTTTTCAACTAAATCAAAGCTAAGAGAAGGTAGTGGTACTTGAAACTCTTCAATTAATTCCCCGACATTATCCATTATCACTTCATGAAATCTTTTTTCAATTTCATTTACTTCCTCTGATTGATCCAAAACTCCATCATTTTCAATGAATTCATCAAAATATTGTCTGTTTAATACACCTTCAAATTGAGGAAAACAATTAACCCAGTCGTTTAATAATTCAACAATAGATTCGGGAAAATCATTATCCAATACAAATCGTTCACTAGTTTTCCAGTCTTCTAATGTATTGAATTCATTTGCAAACCAGTCATTGTTCTTTTTGTTGTATTCAAACCATTTTTCAATTTCATCATCAGAAATATGCTTTAAAATACAAGTAGGAATAATATCGCCTATTTTAAGAATCTCTTCTTTATTATCATTGACAAATTTTAGATTAATAATATCTTTCATTATATCCAATCCATTACTTATTATTACTATCTAAAGTAATTAATCATTAATGACAAATAATAATCTAAAACTTATATTATTTAAACTTTACGAATTTTAATGTAATTAATTATTAATGACAGTTGAATTAATAATCAAATTTATCAAATAACTCCTGAATTTTAAACTTAATAGTATTAACCTTATTCTTACGCTCTTTAAACTTAAGTTTATGAATGAAGGATTCCTTAATTAAATTTTCATCGATTTTTCCGGAAAATTCATATTTTTCAAATACACGACGAGCAACAGCCTCTTTTAACTCTTCTTCATCAACAATCTCACACATTGCTTTTCTTCTCTCGTCCCTCATAAAGTCTTCAAATTGCTCACTAACGGTAGTGACTTTACTGTCAATGTTTCCAAGCTGTTCATTGATGAATTTTTCAATTAAATCAATCTTACTACGTAAGTTTTCATGTTCTTTCATGATGCCGATAATACGATTTTTATCATGCTCATAGCTAGCACTGTTTTTATCCAAATCAGCCAATAAGTTCAATATATAATCTACATTGATTTGATCTGTTCTAAGAAGTTCCAATTCAAAGTCTATATCTGATAAAATGGATTCCCCCTCAACAGTACCGGTTTTAATCTCTTCGTGAATATCTAAATAGGCACTTTTAAAATCATTGAATTCCTGTTCAGCAATTTCAACATCATCCCATGTAAACTCAGTGAAAATATCCAATTTGTTTTTATTACGAATCAAATCTCTAAAAATTAAAACAAAGCTTTCTTTGTCTTTTTCACTTTTAAGATTTAAAGCATCAGCAGCACTCTTAACAAGAGCATATAATCTTTTGAGATCTTCATTAAACCATTCAACAAATGTTTCATATGGTGGTAAAATAACATCTTCAAGTGCATTAGCATCAGAAAATAGTGCAATAGCATCATCAACATTGTTTTTTAGGTTTCTAAAGCAAACAATGTTTCCCTGTGATTTACGTCTGTTGAAAATACGATTTGTTCTTGAAAATGCCTGAAGCAATCCATGATATTGGAGATTTTTATCTACATAAAGTGTATTTAGGAATTTACTGTCAAATCCTGTTAAAAACATGTCCACTACTAATAATAAATCAATTTCTCTGTTTTTCATTCTTTTAGAAACATCAGCATGATATTGTTTGAAATCATCACTGGAGAAATTGGTTTTAAACATTGCATTATAATCTTTAATATATTCATCTAATAGGTCCTGGGAGTGTTCACTTTCACTTAAATCTTCATTAGCTTTAAATGTAAAGATTGTAGCTATTTTTAAGTCATGTTTTTTGTTTTTGAATAACTCATAGTATTTATGAATCACACCACCACGATCAACAGTAAACATTGCATTAAATTCTCTATTTCTTGTTTTATTATCATAACTTTCAATGATATAATCTACAATTTGATTTAGGCGTTTATCTGATTCTAAAAATTCTTTTGTATTGATTTTAATAACTTCTTTATCTTTAGAAGATTTTAGTTTAGCACCACCATGATAATCAACTGAAAAACCTAAAACATTATTATCAGCAATTGCATCTTTAATTACATATTCGTGGAGTTTTTTACCAAAAATGTCTTTAGTAGTTCTTGTTCCGTCAGAATTTTTAGCAAAGATTGGTGTACCTGTAAAACCAAATGATAATGAATTTGTGAAAAATTCTGTAATTACATTATGCATTTCACCAAATTGGCTTCTATGACACTCATCAAAAATTAGAATAATGTTTTTATCTTTAATATTTTGAAGTTTAGTTTTATCTCCTGCAGTTTTAACAGCTTTAGATAGCTTTTGAATTGTTGTAGTTACTAATTTACCTCTACCATCAGTTGTTAAATTTTTAATTAATGCACCAGTGTGCTTTGTTGTATTAACACATCCATCACAGAAGCTGTTGAATTCTTTATTTGTTTGTAAATCCAAATCACGTCTGTCAACTACAAAAATAACTTTGTATATTGATTCGTCTTCTGCAAGTAATTGACTTACTTTATATGATGTTAAAGTCTTACCACTTCCAGTAGTATGCCAGATATATCCGTTTTTCTTAATATCCAATGCCTGATGAATTACAGCTTCAACAGCATATTTTTGATAAGCTCTTAAAACCATCAGTCTTTTAGATGATTCGTTTAAAACTATGTATTTTGAAATCATTTTTGCAAGATTACATTTTTCTAAGAAGGTATCTGCAAAATCATCTAATGAGAGAATATTGTTGTTATTTTCATCTTTCCAGTAAAAAGTAAACTCGTATTGAAGGTCTTGTTTTAATCCGTTAGCAAAGTATTTTGTATTAACACCATTACTTACAACAAATATCTGAATATAATTAAAAAGGCCTTTGTAGGAATGTGTAGCATATCTTGTTATTTGATCGAAAGCCTCTTTTAAAGGCATACCTCTTCTCTTAAGTTCAATTTGAACTAAGGGTAAACCATTAATTAATAAAGTTACATCATATCTGTTCTCATGTTTACCTTTAACAGTAATCTGATTAGTCACCTGAAAGATGTTTTTACACCAATCTTTCTGATTTAGAAACTTAATATAAAAAGAATCATTTTCACGTTCAATAAAAAAATGGTCCCTTAACTTTTTTGCTTTATCAAAAATAGAACCCTGTTCTAAAAATAATACTACTTTTTCAAATTCTTCATCAGTTAATTGGCATTTATTTAGTTTATCCAATTGAGTTCTAAAATTAGATAATAATTCACTTTCATTTCTAATTTTAACTCTTTCATATCCATTTTCAGATAATCTTTTAATAAGATTATTTTCCAATACTGCTTCACTTTGAGATGACATACTACTACCGTTCATATCTAAAATAACAACATCAATATTAAATTGTTTTAATAATAATTTTATTTCAAGTAATATATTAAATTTAATAAATTAACATCATTACCTCATCTTATTATCAAAACTAATATTTAACTCAAAATATAAACAATTAAACAGAAGGAATTAATTTATGGTTCAATATTGTAGGAAATGTGGAAAACAGCTTGACGATAATGTTAAGTTTTGTGATGCATGCGGATTTGAACTTGACGGAGAACTTCCAAAAGAAAATAGATCAGTTCCAGTTCAAACAAAAACCGATAAAAGTGCATTTCTTAGTAAATTACCTTTAGTTTTAGCTATTATTTCCACAATTGTATGTGTTGTTGAAGGATTAACCACCCCTATTTTAATGGGTGAAGAAGCTATTATGGCTGCAATAGTTCTTGGAATTATTGGAGGAGTAGTTGGTATTGTTTTAATGGAGAGATTTGATGAGCCTTTAGTTGCTGCAATGGAGTTTATTGTAACTGGAGGATTAATTTATATTTTTATTGCAAGATTTGGTGAATATCTCTCTTATATTGTTTATAATTACAGCTGTTGCTACATTATACTTTAAAGGACATCATGCAAATAACAAAAAATTGTTTGCTGTGCCAATAGCTACTATTGTATTGATATTTGTTCTTATAATGGCTGGTGGAGCATTATATCAGTTTAGCGCTGTAAATTCAGTAAGTGTTGGAAATATAAGTCAAAACATAACTGATGACGGTTATGGATATTATAATGGTGAAATAAACGGTGATATTAGGGTAGACAGTAATTTTGATTACTTGTCTGTTGATGTTGATTTTTATGACAGTACTGGAAAAATTATTGACTCAACAATAGGCTGGAATGAATTGCATCCTGAAAGTGGAAAAACCTATAAGATTTCAGCAATGTATTTTGGTAAAACACATCCTGTAAAAGCAGAACTTAAAGTTGTTGACTCTGCTTCATCAACAACTCCATTATACAATGAAACTATCACTATTTTAACATCTTCTGGAGTTTAAATACTCCACTTATTTTTTTTAAATTACTTCAAAACTGATGAGTTTTACTTTATTTGATATTAAGTTTTCATCATCATCGATTGGTTCGGATAATTTGGTTGTAATGTATTTTTTATTATCATCAGCAAATACTGTAGCTACTTTAATATCATCCTTGTTTACCAATACACTTGCAAGGAAATTAGCTCCACTGGAAATTCCAATTCCTAAACCAAACTCTTTTGCAATTCTTTTAGACATATTAATTGCATCTACATCATCAATTAATACAATATCATCAATTAAATCTTCTTCAACAATTCCAGGAATAAAGTCATCTCCAATTCCTTCAATCATGTGACTTCCTTCTTCCATTCCCATTTTAAGAATTGATAATGTACATGGTTCAAGAGCATATAATTTAAAATTTGGATTGTGCTGTTTTAATCTTTTACCAATTCCCATAAGTGTTCCGCCGGTTCCAATACCTGAGACAAATGCATCTACATCAGGAAGATCTTTTATTATTTCTTCACCGGTTTTAAATTGAGCTTCTACGTTTAATGGATTGTCAAATTGAAGTGGTTTGTATGCATCGTTTTTAATAGCAAAGTCTTCTGCAAGTTCCAATGCCTTTTTAAATCCACCTTCTTCTTTTGAAACTAGATGAACATGAGCTCCATACATCTGGATAAGTTTTCTTCTCTCAATTGATACCCAGTCTGGCATGAAAATATGAACTTCATGGCCAAAAAGCGCACCCATTGCACTAAATGCAATTCCTGTGTTTCCACTTGTTACTTCTACAATAGCTTGTCCGTCTTTTAAATTACCGTTTTCTTTTTCTGTTTTGATAATATGTGCTGCAATTCTGTCTTTTATACTTCCAGAATAATTGTAGAATTCTAATTTTGAGTATATGCTTCTTAGTTTTCCTTCATATTCATAATCAATTTTTATCATTGGAGTATTTCCAACTAGTTTTCCAATATCCATATTTATTCAATCCAATTTAAAATTATATATTACAATAAAATATGTATTTTGGATTAAAAATAGTTTTTTAATTTTTTCTAAAAAAAGGATTATTTTCTACAATCATATCCTAATTCATTGATAATTTTTTGAAGATATTTCTTTTTTAAAACAAATTCTCTCTTATTAGCCATTTTTTGTGAGTTTGGCTGTGGGACTTTTTCATTTAGTCTTGCAGCTCCCAGGTATTTTGTGTCACCTTCAGTTAGTTTGTGAGCCTCACCATTATCAATAGCTTTTTTAATAAAGTAATAATCCTTAAATAACACGTCAAAATCATTACTTAGGTAATATAACTCCAAATCTGTTATTATTTCCTCTTCATTATACCAGATTATTAAGATTGATTCATATTTAAATAAATCTACAAAAGATATTAAATTAAAATAGTCTATGTCTGCGAGCTTGAATTTCAAAGCAGGATATCTTTTGCCACAGTGTTTTGTAAAATAAGGTAGTGTTGCAATAAAAAAAGTTGATGAATCATTTAAGGAGACATCATTTATGTTTTTGCCTATTAATTCCTCAAATGAATTCATATTAATCAGTTTATTCCTTGTCGAGTGCAGGAATTCCAGTAATTCTTAATCCACCATAATGGGATTTGTATTTGATGTTTAATCCAATTAATAATGGGGTGATTTTTTCAATAATACGTGATTTTTCTAAAACACCACAGTCGATTGTTTTAATTCCAGGGATTTTGTCAATGATTTCTGCTGCGGTTTTTTTAGCTTCAACGTCATCTCCTGCAATAAGACAGTCACAGTCGATTTCTTCTGGAATGTTTGCAAAGTGTGAGTTTGAAATGTTACAGAATGCACAGATTACTTTTGCACCGGTTCCTTCCAAAATAGCAGCACATCTCTCAGCAGCTGATCCTTCCATTAAGTCAATGAATCTGGATGGTTTTCCACCAATTGCAGTTTCTAAAGGTACAGTTGCATCCATGACGATTTTATCTTTACAAAACTCTTTGATTCCTTCAAGAGTTGGTTTTTGAGCAGATAATGGTACTGTGATAATTAAAACATCACCGTTTTTTGCAGCATCTTCGTTTGCCATACCAGTCATGTTTAAGTCATAGTCTGCTAATTCTTCTTTAGCTTTTTGTACTACATCAAGAGCTTTTTCTTCTTTTCTTGAACCTACAATTACTTCTACACCTTCAATAGCTAATCTTTCAGCAATTCCAAGTCCTTGAGGTCCGGTTCCACCAATAATACTTACAATCATTTTCTCACCTATTTTTTATCATAAAGTAAACCGCCGACAAATATCAAGTATTCAGGCAATTTCCCATCTTTAGCATAAAGTATTTTATATCCGAAAAGGTCTTCAATAGTCCTGTCTACATCAGCACCTAATCCTTCAATAGCATATCTCATTTTTACAGGCATTTTACAAGGCATGCCAAAGTCTCTTGTACATCTCATACAGAGATTACATTTACCGAGATATAAACCAAGAGAATCTTCATTTTCAAGCATATAAATGTCATTCATTAATCTTCCTTTTACACGCTCAAATCTCTTTAAAATAAACTCTAATTCCCTTTCTTCAAATGTGTGTTCAAGTTCTTCTTTTGAAAAATCGATTTTAAATGCAATAATTTTAAGTTTATTGTAGGATTTCCATAACTCCTCTACATCAAAATCATATGGAGGATAGTTCCAGTTATATCCAACTTGTTCTTGTTCTTCAATGCAAAGTTTTGAAAACTTCTCAAAATCAACGTACTTTTCAAAATACTCCTCAACATCAACATCTGCAGTTAGTTTTACAATCTCTGACATGATTAATTATTTAATTAATCAATATAATAAAAGTTTCTAAATAACAGAAGATAATATCCGTTACAAATAAAAAAAGTAGATTTTATCTTATGATGTGCTGACCTGGGTGGATGAAATCATCTAAAAATTCATCACTTGCAATTTCGCCAACATCAATGAATTCATAAGTGTCAATAATATTTTTCTTAAGGTTTTTACCTACCTTAATAAGGCTAATATGCTGTTTTGTGAAAATATGCTCAATTAAGCTTTTAGCATTGTTGAACTGTCTTTCTTGCATATGAACTAAAAAATCATCCTGAATATAGCAGTTTTCACGACCATATTTAGCAACAAAGTTTTCACATGCCTTAGTAATAAATACTTTAGGCCCTACATTGACTTTAACATTGTTTAGGGTTGATGAAGCCATTTCAAGTAAAATTACACAACTTAAAATCTCATCACTCCAGTAGTCTGCCTTAAATACATTAAACTCCTCATCATTTAATTTACGCTCAAGAGCTTCTGTTGTCTTTTTAAGCTGAGGATGTAGAGTATCTAACGGAATATCTGGAATATTGAATTTAATAGCTATAATATCACTATTTCTTTGACTAAACTGCTCAATTATATCAACTTTATTTAAATCACGCTTAATTGGATAGAAATAATCCATTTTATTATCTGAGAATATGTAATTACGTGCTGACTGGATAAATTCTGATAATTTGTTAAGCCTTAGTGCTGCTCCAACATTACGATTCATATCTGTTGGATCAATTACAATTAACGGATCATTGAATAATTTGGAAGTTCCATAATCTTCAAGATCAATACTGTGACCATATTTCCAGTTAATAGCTGATTTTAAGGTGTTTTCAAATGTTTCGTATTTAATAATTAGAAGTTCACATAAGTATCCTGCAAACCCGCCAACCTTAAATTCAGATCCGTATGTTCCAGTCATTGCCATGAAACGTTTAAGAAGTAAAACTTCGTCTTCCTGGCCTTCTTTTAAATTGGCTTTAACATATCTGGTGTGCAATATTGTTCTGTCTACTGCAGATTTAAGCTCGCTTCCATCATTTATCTCATAACATGGAACAATATCCACTTCATAGCCTTCAATATGAGTAGTTACATAAGGATGTGATGCAAAATGATGTTCTGGAGTGCTTTTAAACTCGCTGCAGCATTTATGTGCTAAATCAAGACCAGTTTCTTTTAAGAATTTCTTGTCTGTACTTAACGGGAATGCTATAAAAATATCAATGTCGGATTTTCCTCTAAGTGCAGTGTTTTTAGCAACAGAACCTACAAGGTTAACTTTAGCCTCGATATTGCTCTTATCACATAAGACTTGTAAAAAATTAATTATTTTTGATGAAACTTCATTGATTTGTTTTGTTTCATCAAGTGTTGGTTTTATTTCATTTAAAATTAGATTATAGTCCATGAAATCACAATTCAAATACTTTTAAATCTTCATAAATTGGTCCTGATGGTGTTAGTGTGGATTTTTTTAAGCTGATTTTATCAACAATCATCTCACCAATTTCAATATCCTTAAGTTCTTCAATTATTGATTTAACCTGGTTTTTGTTTTTAGCGGATTTCATACGACCAATTGTAAGGTGTGTTGAGAATTTTCTGTCCTTGTCAAAACCTAATTTGGAAAATTTCCCATCGAGTTTATCGTGTAATTGACGGATAAGTAAATCCTCATCTATTCCAATCCATATCACTTTAATGTGACTGTTGTTTGGAAATGCTCCACAGCCTTTAATTTTTATCTTAAATTGATCAAATTCAGATACGGCATTTGCAATTTTTTCTTCTAAAACACTTAAACCCTCAGTGTCAATGTCTCCAAAGAATTTTAATGTTAAATGAAGATTGTTTAATTCAACATATTTTATATTAGCATCAGTTTGCTTAAATTGCTTAATAACCTTATGAATTTTTGGTTTTAAATCATCATCTAAATCTATTGCAAGAAATGCGCGTACCTGTGACATGTTTTAACCTCACTGTTCGATGATTGTCTCATCAATAGCTATTCCGAAATGACGTGCGTTTGTTTCAATGTAAACTTTAACTTTGTCACCTGGTTTTACATCAGCTACTGATAGCGGTTCATCATTTGCATCTACTATTCTGATAGTTTCTGCATTTTGTAAGATTGTTCTGATTGTTTTTCCTTCGTATTCTGCTTCAATCAACAATAAAGGTCTTCTTTCGATTTTGCTTCTTCCGACATATGCAGTTCTTGTTTCACCTTTGGTATTGACAATCAATACTTCGTCTCCTGCAACAAGTTCGGAGAGGTATCTGGTTTTGTTTCCAGGAACCATCACATAAGCTTGAACCGGACCTGCGTTTACTCTAAATGGTCTTGAAGCAACATATTCGCTTTCAAGGGATTCTGAGTGAATCAAAAATAATGATTTGGAGTATGAACCAACTAGCATTCCTTCTCCAGGACTCATCATATCAGTAGTATCAACACAAACTCTGTCCCCAGTTCCTAATGATTTAACATTGGTTACTGTTGCTAATTTTAATTCATAATTAGCATTTGAGGATTCAAGGACATTTTGTGCGATTTTTTTAATGTTATTGAAGTCATTAGCTTCAAAGATAATTCCGTCAGTTCCGTGTTCTAATGTTTCAAGTGCAACACGTGCTCCGTCAACATCACGAACAGCAGCAATAATTTCAACATCAAGCTTTTGTAAGTCAGCAATAATGTTTTCAAGTGGAATAATTGTCCAGTCAGTACCAACGAGAATAATATAATCTACAATTGATCCTAATTTTACAGCTAATTGTTCATGAGCTTTATCTGTGATTTTAATATAGGCACATACAGTTTTTCCTTCGCTTTTTGCTTTTTTTGCATTAGCAATATCAGTTGAATCTTTAAAGTCTTCTTTTAATTCAACAAAGCCATCTCCTTCACCATTAATACCTACCAAATAGATATCAGCATCATCATTGTTTGCAATGATTTTCACATTACCGAGTTTTCTGATTTCTTCAATGTCATCAAAATCCAAAACATGGTCGATTCCGGATTCCAATGCTGTGGTAATCATTTCTTTTTTGTCTTCCCATAATTCATCAGGAGTGCTTATCCAAGCGAATTTATTTTGCATTTAATCACCTATTTTAAGAATTTTAATGCTTCTTCAACTTCTAAATCATTATGTACAACTTCAGAAATTGCTCTTGTAATTTTACCAGGGTTTTCAGCTTGGAATAAGTTACGTCCGAATGCTACTCCAGCTCCACCAACTTCAAGGGAATCTTTTACCATTTGTAATAATTCTTCGTCGGTTTCTACTTTAGGACCACCTGCAATAACTACAGGTACAATAGCTCCTTCAACAACTTCTTTAAATGAATCAGGATCTCCGGTGTAGTTGGTTTTTACAATGTCTACTCCAAGTTCAGAACCTACACGTGCTGCGTGTTTTACGAATTCCACGTCGTGTTCGTCAGTTACTTGTTGACCTCTAGGGTACATCATTGCAAGAAGAGGCATTCCCCAGTAGTCACAGGTCTCAGCAATTTGACCTAATTCTTGTAACATTAAACTTTCAGTGTCACTTCCAAGGTTTACATGAATAGATACAGCGTCTGCACCGAGTTGAATTGCTTTTTCAACACTGGTTACAGTTACTTTATCGTTTGGGTCTGGTGCAAGGGAAGTACTTGCGGATAAGTGAACGATTAAACCGATATCTTTACCATAACCACGGTGACCTTGTTGTACAATACCTTTATGCATCAATATAGCATCTGCTCCTCCTTGGGAGATTTCTTCAACTGTTTTATCCATATCGATAATTCCTGGAATTGGTCCGCTTGATACACCATGATCCATAGGTGCAATTACAGTTCTTCCAGTATTTCTGTTAAGGATTCTCTCTAAACGAATCTTTTTACCAATCATCATTTTCACCTCGAATATTTATGAAAGTATATATCTTATTTAAAGTATATAAAGTTAATTTTATGCAAAATAACTGCTTTTTTTGAAAATTTTTTTATTTATTTGTTCATTATTTTCCAAATGTTACAACTGTTTCAACAGAACCTGCACTTTGTTTTTCTGCAAAAGTTATAGAAGATGCTTGACTAGCCGCATTTCCTTTATTACCAAAGGTTGCAGTATTTGCCTCAGATACTATTTCTGCAGATGATGCACAGCATGATTGTCCTATTAAACCACCGATTACTCCACCAGACACTCCTGCTGCAACTGATCCTGAAATTAAAATAGCACAGACTTCAATCTATTGTAATTTGCATCATATGTTTTTGAAATAATATATGATGAAGCAAGGCTTCCAATTAGCGCTCCGCAAGCTCCACCGGCAACAGCACCAATTAATGGATTTGCTGTGAAAAATCCTACAGTAAAACCTACAATAAAACTTCCACCAATAGATGCTGAAATAACAATACCACGTTCTATTCCAGTTAAACTCTTTGCAAAGCAAATACCTCCAGTACAGTTTGATGCAGTGATATTTTTATTATCCATTATTAGAATTCCACCATCACCAACACAGATATCATTTCCTTTTCCATATGCTTTATTATCCAAAAAGGTACAGTTATTGGTTATGAATATACCTTGGCTAAATATTGCTCCTCCATTTTTAGCATAGTTTCCCATAAATGAACAATTGTTACAAATAACAGATCCAGTATTAAGGATTGCACCTCCCCAGTCCCTTTGAAGCCAGTAATCCATTTTATTATCTTTAAAAGTTACATTGTTAAAAATACATTTTCCTGCATTGTTTTCAACAGCACTATTAAATCCTTCAATAACCAAATTAGAAGCTGAAAATATTTTTTGGTTAATTTTTGCCCAGTTATCCTCATTTCTATTTTTAAATGAACCTTTGATTGTTGAGTTATGACCATTGATATTAACTATATCAAAATTTAAATCATTTGGAGATATTGCTTTTGTTGCTTTGAACTCCAACTGTCTTAAAAACTCAATATTTAACGCTTTAACATATTTAATTTTACTTAAACTACCAATATCTGAAGTTAAAACACTCTCTAAAGGAGTAATATAATAGCCAGCATTATGTTTTAAAATATTTTCATAATCTTTAGTATTATTAACAGTGGTATTGACTATGAATTGATATTCATTTAAATAATTACCATTTAACAAATTTGTGTAAATATCATCACAGCAAGTTAAATTTTTAAAATGATAATCTTTTAAGTAAGTAACACCATTTTTAAGGTAATTAACAGTAGTTGAAACATATTCATCACCTTTAATTGTAGCATAATATGAAATGTTATTTTCTTTATTTACACCACCTAATG
>SAMEA3663235__coassemble_127_pt1 | contig 26242 bp, 28 predicted proteins | sample SAMEA3663235__metabat2_high_PE_030 | metagenome-assembled genome bin SAMEA3663235 (sample SAMEA3663235) | pig gut metagenome | biome: pig gut; feature: pig-associated habitat; material: faeces | place: China | collected 2013 | reverse complement strand
TAACTTTACTCAATATTTCTATATTTATGAACCTCCAAAATCTCTTGAAGAAATTGAAGCAGAAATATCTAAAGTGACTGCTGAAATACAAGAATTACTTAAATAGGTGATATTAATGAGTTATAAAACTTATAATGCCTATAAAGATTCAGATGTTGATTGGATTGGTAAAATTCCTTCTAATTGGAAAATACTAAAAGCAAAACATATTTTTAATAGGGTAAATAATAAATCTGCAACTGGAGATGAAGAATTACTGTCTGTTTCAGAGTATTATGGAGTTAAACCTAAAAAAGAAACAATAAATGATGGAGAATATTTATCTCGTTCTGAATCATTAGTTGGATATAAAAAATGTTCAAAAAATGATTTGGTCATGAATATTATGTTAGCTTGGAAAAAAGGATTGGGAATCACTGATTATGATGGAATTGTTAGTCCTGCCTATGAAATATTCAATATTAATATGGATTTAGTAAATCCTCATTATATAAATCATCTACTACGAACTGATTTGTATTCAAATGAATTTAAAAAACATTCTTATGGCATAATTGATTCAAGATTAAGGTTATATCCAGAAAATTTTAAAGAAATTGAATGTATATTGCCTCCTCTTAAAGAACAACAACATATTGCAAAGTACTTAGACAAACAAATTGTGAAAATTGATAAAATAATCTCTAAAAGCTATGAACTTATTAAATTACTTGAAGAAAAACGTGTTGCTTTAATCAATCATATTGTTACTAAAGGTCTAAATCCCAATACTCAAATGCAAGATTCAGGAATCGAATGGATAGGAGAAATGCCTTCTAATTGGGAACTAAAAAAATTTAGAAATGTATTGAAAGAAAGAAGTGAGAAAAATAATCCTATTAAATCAAAAGAAAGATTATCACTATCTATTGATAAGGGAGTCACCTTATATGCTGAAAAAACCACTAATTTAGATAGATTTAAAGATGATTTTACCCAATACAAGTTAGCTCATAAAGGTGATTTAGTATTAAATAGTATGAACATGATTGTTGGTGCAGTAGGTGTTTCTAAATACTTTGGTTGTGTTAGTCCTGTTTATTACACATATTATGATGAAACTGAGGATAATACAATAACTAACTATTGTGATTACTTATTTAAAACAAAAACAATTAAGAAATATTTGAGGTCATTAGGGAGAGGAATAATGTCTATTGATCGTGGAGATGATAGAATAAATACATGCCGTCTTAAAGTATCAAGAGATGATTTAAGAAATATGTATATTCCATTTCCTCCTTTAAATGAACAAAAAGAAATTAACAATTACTTAGATGAAGAATGTGAAAAGATTACAAATGTTACTTCTGTAATCAATAAACATATTGAACTACTAGAAGAATATAAAACTTCATTAATTCATCATGTTGTTACAGGAAAAATTGATGTGAGGGAGGAAGTGATATGAGCACTGATACAAAGGAAAAAGCTTTTCAACAGGACATTATTAATTATCTTGAAAGTACCGGTTATGTTGTAAGATCTACTAAGGATTATCATGTGAATTCCTTTTTGGATGTTGAATTGGTTTTAAAGTTTATTAAAACTTCTCAATCTGATGCTTGGGAGATTTTTGCTAATCATAACGCTAATCCCGAAGCAACTTTCATTAAAACTTTGTGTAATAAGATTCGTGAACGTGGTACTATTCGTGTTCTTCGTGAAGGAATTAATGAGATGATGGTTAAGTTTGATTTGTTTTATTCCAAGCCAAATACTAGTTTAAATCCTGATTTGGAGTTGAAATATAGTCAAAATATCTTTTCTGTTGTTAAAGAACTTGAATATGAGGATAAAGATAATGGTAATCGTTTGGATTTGGTTATTTTTATTAATGGTATTCCTATTTCTACTATTGAGTTGAAGGATACTTTTACTCAAGGTGTAGAAAAAGCTATGGACCAGTATAGGTATGACCGTGACCCTAATGAGCAGTTGTTTAAGAATTGTCTTGTTCATTTTGCCATGAGTGATGAGAATATCCAAATGACCACTAAGTTAGCTGGCGACAAAACTAGGTTTTTACCTTTTAATAAAGGCATTACAAATCCTGTTGTTGATGATTATTATAAAACTTCATATTTGTACACAGAGATATTGCAAAAGAATCAATTATCAAGGTTGATTAATGATTTTATCTTTGATGAAAAGATTGAAGCCAAAGGTAAGAAGAAAAAAACTGATAAAGTAACTATATTTCCACGTTTTCATCAGTTGGATTGTGTTAATACTTTATTAGATAATCCGCAACCGGGTCATAATTATTTGGTTCAGCATAGTGCCGGTTCTGGTAAAACCAAGACTATTGCATGGTTGGCTCATGGTCTTGTCAATAAGTTTGATGAGAATAATAAGCGTGTTTACGATATGATTTTTGTCATTTCTGATCGTAAAGTTATTGATAAACAATTGCAAGACCAAGTTAAAGCTATTGAAAAGAAAAAGGATCTTGTTCAAAAGATTGAAGATAACTCTAAGCAATTGGCTGAAGCAATTAAATCTGGAACTAATATTGTTGTTTCTACAATTCATAAGTTTTCTTGGATTGTTGATGAAATTGCGGATGTTGAAGATAGGACATATGCAATTATTGTTGATGAAGCACATTCTTCTCAAAGTGGTAGTTATGCTAGTGATGTGAGAAGGAGTTTGACTAGTGCTGAAGTAGATTCTGGTTCTGCTTATGGTGTTGAAGATGATGCTGATGCTGATCTTTATGAGCAAATGGAAAAAAGAAGAAGGACACCTAATTTGTCTTTCTTTGCTTTTACCGCTACTCCAAAGCAGAAAACATTAGAACAATTTGGTAGATGGGATGAAACATTTGAAGAATATAGGCCTCATCATTTGTACAGTATGAAACAAGCTATTAAGGAAGGTTTTATTCTTGATGTGTTAGAATATTATATTACTTATCCAACCTACTTTAAATTGGTTCAAACGGCTGATGAGGATAATTCATATAGTAAAGATAAAGCTATGAAGGTTTTGAAGAAATATGTTGAGCAGCATCCTCATTCCATCAAGAAAAAAACAGCCATTATGCTTAATCATTTTATGAGTTCCACTATTAAAAAGATTGATAATAAAGCTAAGGCAATGCTTGTTACTAGTAGCAGAAAAGAAGCTGTGCTTTATAAGTTGGAGTTTGATAGGCAAATTCAGGAGAACAAGTTTAATATTAAAACACTTGTGGCATTTACCAGCACTATTAAACTTGATGGGTTGGAGTATACTGAAAGCAATATGAATAAAATTGAAGGTAAAAAATCAATTAAGGAAGCGTTTAAAGAAGATGCATTCAAGATTTTAATTGTTGCCAACAAGTTTCAGACAGGTTTTGATGAACATTTATTGCATACAATGTATGTTGATAAGAAGTTAAGCGGTGTTGCTGCTGTGCAAACATTAAGTCGTGTTAATCGTATTGCACCAAATAAAACCAATACTCTCATTATTGATTTCGTAAATAAAAAAGAAGAAATCCGGGAAGCATTTGAACCTTATTATACTGAAACATATTTAACTGGCAAGACAGATTATCATAAACTTTATGATTTGATGGAAAACATTTATGATTTTGATTTGTTTTATGAAGATCAAGTAAATGAATTCTACAAATCTTATTATGATGGTGTACCTCAAGCTACATTGCATAATCTGTTAGATAGTCCAATACAGAAATTTGAAAAACTTGACAAGGAATATAAAGTCCAATTTAAAAAGAAAATACGCAAATATCAAAGTGTTTATTCTTTCATGTCACAATTACTTCCATTCAGTGATTTAAGACTTGAAAAACTTTTCATATATCTTAAATTCCTGTCTAAGAAGTTACCTACGATAAATGAACCTCTTCCATTCAATGTTTTAGAAGATGTGGATATGGGCTCATATAAAATCGATACACGTGACGAAGGAACAAAGATAACATTAGATGATGGTGAAGGCGGACTGGATCCAATTATAAGCATTGATGTACAATACAAACCTGACGAGGAAGAAAAATTATCAATAATTCTTGATAAATTAAACGAAATGTTTAAAGCAGATTTCCAAGAATCTGATAATCTAATATTAAAACAATTGGCCGATGGGATTAGGGGTAATGAAGAATTAAATATTAAAGCACAAAAGAATAAGAAAGAAAACTTAAGAGCCGTATTTGATGATTACTTTAATGATGAACTCATGTCTGTACGTCAAAATAATAAAAAGTTCTTTAGCAAAATCAATTCAAATTCCCAATTAAGGAATGAATTGAAAAATTTCTTATTGGATTTATTGTACGAAGACCAGGCTGAAAAGGTATAAGGTAGTGACATGGTTAATAAATAATTCGATGGTAGCTATGGGGTAGTGTTGTAAATTATCTATTTAATGATTCATATTTTCATGAGATTTGTCATAGCTACTTTTTGAAAATTCACTTTTTTGCATCATAAGAGGGTCAAAATCTTGAATCAAATTTAAATATTTATGATGCATCTAAGGAAAATTATGACTCACATTTCACATAAGAAGTATCACTAACTTGATATTAAAGCTCCCATATCAGTAGTTTAGATTTATCCGACGTTTAATGGAAATATAAAAATCTAATTAGGGATTATTATAAATATTTAAGGATATATGATTCCTAATATTATTTATTTATAATTTTAATTAGTAATTATAAAAACATGGTGTTATTGGATTTTTATAAATTAAATTAAACATGATATAACATTTATACTGTAAATAAGTTCCAAATCGATGTTATTGTTCTTAAATAAGCTTTTACTAACCTTCGTTTAACTGATTTTTTCAGGTATGGAACAAATAGAACTGGGTTCGAGAAAATATGGGCATTGAAATTTTTGAAAAAATAATAGCATATCCGAATGATGCCATTCACGATGATTGTGTGGTTGCGTTTACTGGAGCTTATGAAAAAATAGTTTCTGAAGTTCAAACTCAAAGAGTTAATGTGGATAAAGTGTATTCAACTTAAAAATAATAAAAAAATAAATATGTGGTGTTATGAATAAATTATTTTTCAACTTTAGTTCCGCAACTAGAACAGAATTTATCTTCAGATTCTAATTTTTTACCACATTCTGAACATTTTAAATCTTGATTGACCTTAGTTCCACATTGTGAACAAAATAAATCTTTGGAAGATAATTTATTTCCACAATTGGTACAGAAACTTCCATTAGAAGATGTATCTTCTGCAGTATTAGGATTATTGTCTGTTCCAAAGTTCTTACCATTACCAAAGAAACCACCATTAAATTTGTCAGCAACATTATCTGTTAACATTTGTCCAAATGCCATTGCTAAAGGTATTCCCGCAACCATTCCACCAACACTATCCTGGCCACCAGGATTTGAAGCATATTTTTTAGCAATATCTGCCATTTGTTCGTCAGCCCAGTTAAATCCAAGAGTACCATATTCCATTTTCTTATTTAATACTGCTTCAAGCTTAGCAGTTTCTTCTTTAGGAACAATAATATTTGATATATAGAATGTAACTAAATTAACACCATACTCAGCAAAGTCTTCTTTTAATTTAGAATGTAATGCTTCAGATATCTCTTCTAAGTGTTGTGTAATGTTGTAATAACTAACTTCTGACATTATTTTTGATAAATAATTTTTAACTTTGGTTGTTATTTTACCTTTGAAGTAATTTGTTAATTCTGTAGTTGTTGTGAAATTTTGTGTTCCTACAACATTAACTAAAAATTTCCTTGCATCATCAATTACTAAGTCCATAACTCCTGATGCACCAACATTAATTGGAATTTGGAACATTGGTTCAATTATTGGAAATCTACTGCTTGTACCCCAGTTAATATTCAAAGATTTTGCCTTATTAATGAAATATACTTCACAATGGAATGGGCTAACTCCTTCAGTAGGGATATTAATAATACCTCTTAGAATAGGAATATTTTCATTTTCTAACGTATATTTTCCGGGGGAAAAATTCATCTAATGCACGCCCATCTTTATATAATATAGCTACTTGAGATTCATGAACAATAAGTTTACTGTGTGTGTTAAAATCTTCTGCAGGATGTTTCCAAACTAAAGTATTGTCATCACCCTCAAATTTAATAACTTTTAAAAGTTCAACCATTTAATTCACCTGATAAATTTAATAAAAGGAATAATAGAGTTAGTAATGTCCAAATAAACCCTTTTTCAGTTTTGGTCTTTCAAATGAGGGATCATATTTTGATATTTTTTCATAGTACATTAAAATTTTATTTGCATGTGCATCTTTATCTTTAAAATTACCGAATAATTGAACATGAACAGTTACTCCAAGTTTCCATGCATCAACTGCTAATTTAGAATAACTTTCCCCAAATAATGCATATACCTCATCACCCAACATATATAATGTATCTTTTATTATAAATCCTTTATTCACATAATCTTGAAGGAATTTGCTTTTAATTCTAGGATTAATCTTTTCGTAATGATTTTTAGCTGCATTGAATAACATTGTACAAATTAACATTGTTTTAGTTACAACCTCTTCAACTGCTTTTCTTTGTTCAGTTTCATCACTCACATTATCTTTAATTAAATTTAAAACAGGATTAATAGTATTCTTCATATCTGCTGCAGCAAGCCCTATATTTCTAATATTTGTTTTTCTAGATTTGAACTATACAACATAAAATTGAGCTTCCCAACTATTTGGATCTTTAACAAGAATTTGATTATAATATTCATATGCATTTTCATCATTGTTTGAATCTTTTGCTCTCCTAGCTACTTCATATAAATTAGCAAGCTCTGGTGAATGGTCAATTTTTACAGTACCTTCAACTTCAACAGTATCCCCAAACATTATTTTTTTAGCTTCTTCAACAGAATATTTTGTACCGCAGGATTGACAAACGAATAATCCTTCATCTTTCACAACATTATTACTTCCACACATCTCACATATTAATTCGTTCATATTAAAACACCCTTAATAAATAGTCTAATTATCTATATTAAACACATCTTATTACATATTAATAATATTTTTTATATTTATGTATAATATAAATATCGATATTAATAAGGCATTAATTATTAACAGCAGTAAGTTGATTCCTACTTAAAAGTTGATGTGACAAAGGATATTATAGATGAATAGCAATATTCTCAGTCACTAATGTTTTATTGACCTCTAATTAATTTTTTTCTGCCTTGCCATATTAACTGGCGCTGTCTTTTTCTTAATTTTTTATATTCCCAATACATTTGTGATGTGATGTGTCCATGTAATCTACGATATTCATCTATCCTGACAATTCCTGCCTGAACAATAGCTGATTCGCCTTCATGCCAGCAGTAATATGGATGATGACAAGGCACATCATTTTTAAAAGCCAAACCGGTTTTGCAGTTGTTGCAGTAATCTACAAACCACAATTCATTTTCCCTTTCTATTTTTTTCTGTTTAGCTTTGATTATTTGCTGTTTTATGGATTTCATAATATATTTAATTTGTAAAGACCATGAAGACTTTTCACGAAGTCTTTTCAACAAAGGTTTTTAATTCTTTAATACATGAAATAATGGTCATTATGATATTTTCAATTTGAAAAGACTATTTTTCTTAAGACGTGGGGCAATATTTAAACTTCATTACATATCTTCAAAATTATGGTTTTTTCAAATAACAAAGCACCACAAAACCAATAGATATTGTTTCAATTAACTTAAAAACGATTTTAAACCATTTTGTGAAAAGACTTTTCAAAAAGTCTTTTCAGGTCTTCATGGTTTTTTTACAGCCACGGTGGCTTTTTCACTTCATCATCAAAGTTCATAATGCTTAAATCCTCTACAAACTTATCTTCCATCATAATGTCTACAACCCATTCTCCAACATCACGGCAGATGATTTGATGCACGGTATCGTCAATGTGCTTTAAATCATCATTGATGTATGCAACTTCACTTTTAGTCAGGTCATATACATTGGATTTGCCGGATTGATCAGTTACCTGAAGAAATCCCTTGTTTGCCAATTCATATATGTATTTCTTGACTGAATCCTTGCTCAATCCAAGATTTTGAAGTGAGAAGTATTGATTGGTCGTAATTCCCATGTTCAATACTTCCGAATCATCTTGCTCCATCCAGTCATATATATTGTTTCTGATGTCATTTAAAACCTCAACCGCTTTAGGCGCCAGGTTTGCAGATATACTTTCCCTGTATGGCTTTAATAAGCTCATGAATTGCTGCACGTCTGCAATATTGGTAAGGATTACCCTTTCACCGTCTATTTCATGGATTTCATGGTTATAGTAATTTAAGGCAGTTATTGTTTTCAATATGCCATTGAACTTATCAAAATCTCTTTTATAGAAATTTGAGTTTTTTAAGAAGTTAATGACAAAGTAAACATACGGATTTATTATTACAATGTCCTTAAATACTTCCTTAAGGTGCAGCAGCATGTATGGTACAAGTTCGGCGTCACTTTCATATTGTTTCAAGGTATTGTAGCTTTTGCCATGCTTGAATTCCAATGCAGTGTTTCTGAGATTGAATATTTCTTTGTTGTCCATTCTTGGAGTTATGAATATGCTTCTGCTCATTTCCTGCTCGTCGAAATTGTGGTTGGGTATTGTAGTGTATGTCAGGCAGGGTCTGCCCTTAAGTTTTAAATCCCTTACATCCCATCCTCCTTCACCGTCAGGAATGCTTAACGGTTTGTTTAAAAATCCGTCGGATTGCAGTTCCTTCATGAGGTTTTTAGACTCTTCCATAAAATCATGGTCATTGATACCGCCCATGTCACCATAGTTGACAATCTTGCCGTCATAAAAATACTCATCTTTTTTGGCACGATTGAAGAGTGCTGCTTCAGTGATTTTCTTTTCATTGACAATGTATTGATTTGGAATTAATCTTAATGCAGTTTCCTGAATGTGTGATTTTCCGCTGCTTGCCTCACCAAGACATATTACAGATACTGGACTTCCCAAAACAACCTGTCCTGCATATACAGTAAATGCATACAATATGTTGTTTCGCTCGCCTGCAGTAAACCATTCAACAATACATCTACATTGCAGGCAAAGGAACTTGTGAAATTACAAACACAAAATTCATACAAAACGAAGCTCGTGAAGACGATGGAGGAGCAATTTATACTAAAGGAAATTTAAACATAAAAAACTCTCTTTTCACTCACCATTATGCAAAAGAAGATGGTGGAGCAATATGTGCAAAAGGACATGTAAATGTTGAAAATTCCACTTTTACCCTAAATAAAGCAACTGGTGCAAGAGTGTTTCTAAGTGAAGGAGGAGCAATTTACTGTGCAAGTATTAACTGTAAAAACTCCACTTTTAAAGAAAACTATGCTTCACAACGTGGAGGAGCAATACACATAAACAATAAATGATTATCAGTTATTGAAAACTCAAAATTTATTGATAACGAAGCATGCCAAAAAGGAGGAGCAATCAATATAGGTGATACCTCTGCACACGTTGTTATAAAAAATAATAGCTTTAAAGGAAATACTGTTGATAAAGATGGCGAAGGTTCAATCATCTACAACTACGGACACTTTGATAAAATAAGTAACAACTATTATGGAACCAATAATCCTGACTGGAAAAATGCACTTTACGAACACAAATACTTCGGATTGGATGTAGAACACAGAGATTCCAATCATGTAAGGTTATAATAAAGATTTAATTCTTTATTTTTTTCTTTTTTTATAAATCAACATTAACAAAATAGCTGTAAAGCTCATCTTTAACTTCACTATCAATTTTAAACTTGAAATTAACAATAGGCTGTTTTTTACCGTCAATTTCACGATATAGTTGTTCGTGAGAAAGTGGAGTTACACTTCCAATGTAATAAAATTCAATTCCCTCATCATTATTTTTTTGAATAAATAGCTTAATATCCAAATCTATGTAGTTAACAATAGGTTCTAGCTCAGAACTTGAAACTTTTCTGTTGTTTCTACTCATCCAGCTAAACAGCTGTTTTGATATAAACTGATCTTCGTAATTGATTGTTTGTGAAATGTCTTCTTTTTTATTGTAGGTTACAAAAATAGGACATGTATTGTATTTAACCTTATATCCACCTACATTTTGAGCATTCATAAATCTTTCCCAGTTTAATAGTCTTAATACATCTTCTCTTGAGTATTTTTCATACAGTTTAAACGGATTTTTATCCTGATAAACAGTAGAGTATTTGAAAAATGCATATCTGATTGCATCTTCAAAATGAGCCAGATAAACATTATTGGAAAGGCATCCTTTGAAATAATCTGATATAGTGAATTTATAATCACAATTATCTTTTAAATCATTGTAAATAGCTTTATCGAACTTAAAGAACAAATTCTCATAATCAATTTCCTGTTTTGAGACAAAACTGGTAACTGTATTTGCCTGATAGTCATCACTTGTCTCTTTTCTATAGAAATTCATACTAAGGTAGTTAATAGCATTTTTTATTGAGTCAAACTGATTTTCAAGACCATATTTTTCTTTTAGGTATTTTTCAACCTGACTAACAGTGAAATATCCATTGTATTTAAGACAACTTAATATAACCAGCTCATGTGGCCTTATTGCTTTTATTAGTTTTTTGGATATGAATTTTAAAGAGCAGATTTCATCTGCGCTTAGAATGCTTTTGTAGTCTTTATCAACATATTCTACGAAATTATGATAAGTATCAAATTTTGAGTGATTTAGGATAATTTCAGGATTGAATTCTGCATTAATTGCGAAGTCATATAATGAAGGAATACGTCCTAACTTGTATTTTAAATTGTTGTACTTTTCTTTAAATATGTTTATTTTTGAAAATGAAGAGTTGTTAATTGATTCATATATCCTTTTTTGTGAAATCTCATCAAAGTTAATTGAAGAAGCACCAGGAATTATTTTATTTCCTTCCATTAGATATTTACGAATTTTATCCTTATCATAGGATCTGTCTCCTGAAAGTGCAATAGGAATCATGAAATTGTTCTTGTAGTTGCCGATAAAGTCAATTATAACAACATATTCCTTGTTTTTGTATTTCCTAAGACCTCTTCCAAGCTGCTGGATGAAAATAATTGGAGACTCGGTTGGTCTTACCAAAAGCACCTGATTGATTTCAGGAATATCAACACCCTCATTGAAAATATCTACAGTAAAAATAAATTCAAGTTTATCGGGATTTTCATCATTGGTTAATCTGTCAATTGCATCAAGTCTTTTATCCTGTGAATCATCACCACTTAAAACAACAGATTTGTATCCTCTTTTATTAAATTCTTTTGAAAGTAATTCTGCTTCTTTTTTTCTTGAGCAAAATACAAGTGCTTTTCTTCTGTTTCCAGAGTATCCGTAAAACTCTGATTTTTCCAAAAGATACTCCACACGCCTATCCGATGCAAGCAGATTAAAATCACTAAATGAATCATCAATCTCGCCGTTTTCAAATTCAACATCACTGATTCCAAAGTAATGAAAAGGACAAAGCAAATCTTCTTCCAATGCTTCCTGGAGTCTGATTTCATGAGCAATATTATTGTCAAATAGCTCATAGATATTAACACCGTCACTACGCTGAGGTGAAGCAGTCATACCAAGTAAAAATTCCGGCTCAAAGTACTGGAAAATCTTTTGATAGCTCAAAGCACCTGCTTTGTGAACCTCATCAATAATGATATAGTCAAAATGATTTTTATCATACCTTTTAAACACATCCTCCTTGGACATGGTTTGTATGGTTGAAAATAAGTAATCCGCATCATAGTCCTTGGAATTACCTGAAAGTAAACCAAATTTTTCATGGTCTTTAAAAACATGCTTGTAAGCATCAATTGACTGTTTTGCGATTTGTTCTCTGTGAACTAAAAACAGAAATCTTTTAGGTTTAAAATCACTAACTGCAAAAGCAGACGCATATGTTTTACCAGTACCAGTAGCAGATACTAAAATAGCTTTCTTTTCTCCCTGTTTAATTAAATTTCTTAAATTCTCAATAAACTGCTCCTGCATAATGTTGGGAGATAACGTGATGTTTTTCTTTTTAATTTCACTTGTTACTTTTCTTAGATTGCTAAACTGCTTATTATCATTGTAGAGTTTTTCATATTCTGATAAAACTTCTTCAAGCTCATCAGCTTCATCCCACAATGTTGAAAATTCCTTTTTGATTTGGCTAAGCATTTCACCTTCGCCAAGACAGGTAAACTCAACATTCCACTCTTTATTAACAGATAAAGCATTCATTGTTAAGTTAGAGCTTCCAACAATCCCTTTATAGACATTGTCTTTTTTAAAAAGATATCCTTTAGTGTGAAAACCTTCCTTTTGATTAAAATAAAGCTTGACTTCAATGTTTTTAAACTGATTAAGTCTTCTTAAAGCCTTAGGTTCTGTAAATGTCAAGTAGTCTGTGGTTAAAATCTTACCTTTAATGTTTTTGCGCTCAAGAGTTCTAAATACCTCTAAAAGCGGAGTAATACCACTTTGCGTAATAAAAGCAGAAGAGATAATAAACTCATCGCAGTTTTGAAGCTCATCACGAATAGAATTGATGATTTTAGTTTCCTTATCATTATAAAGTAATTTTGGTCTAAAGTCCAGACTGGAATCTAGAGTTTCATCAATAAAAGCCGTTTTAGCCCCATTTAAGATTTCATCCACATTCATTTTAAATCCTACTCATTTTCAAGATGTTTGATTAAAGCATTTAACTTGTCAACCTGAAGCTGGAACTCTTCTTCTCTTGGAGATCCTCTAACCTTTTCAAGTTTAGCTTCCAATTCTTCTTTTTTTGCTTTTGCAAGTTCTAATCTGTTCATACTAATCCTCCATATTCTCTTTTAAATAATCAATAATTTGAATATCTGCCTCAATCCACTCCACACTATCCAGTTCACTTTTAGATAGCCATTTAGCATCATTGTGTTCTAAAAGCTTAGGAGTTCCGCTTTCAATAACTGCCCAAAAACAGCTCATCTTAAGATAAAAAGTAGGATACTGATATTCAACATCCAAAGCAAATTCAGTGGGTTTAATTAGACAATCAAGTTCCTCTTTGATTTCCCTTATTAGTGCATCTTTTTTAGATTCATTTTCTTCGATTTTTCCGCCAGGAAACTCCCACATATTAATAAACTCGCCATAACCTCTTTTAGTGGCTAAAATACGATTATCCTTTTTAATAATAGCTGCAACGACATTGAGTGTTTTCATGATAAATATATTACGCAGCTTACATAATATAAATTACGCTAAAAGTTATTAAAAATAAAATATAAAAATAAAAAATGGTGATAAAATGGATTTAATAGCAATATTACGTATCATGCTTCTTGTTTTTATAGTAATAATCGGTATTTTATTATATGTTAATAGGAATGCTGAAAATCAGGGAAAAGTAAGAATAGCTTTTGTATTGATTGTGGTTATGTTTGTGGCTCAGTTTTTGTTATTTAAATGAGAAAAGATGTTGAATTCTTTTTTCATTAATCTTATTTATCCAAAGATTTCCAATTCAAATTAATTAAACCATGCTTAAATAATAAGGTCTTTAAGACTTCTCGAATGAAGTTTTCCAAATTATTTTCATCCACACCATCATTTCCAGGAGTTAGAGAAAATGCTCCAACAGAAGGAATGATCATATCAGATTCAAAGAATTGTTCAGTTTTATTTCCGGGATATAAAACATAAGCACCTTCAGTTTTTAATATAGAATCCTTATATGTATGCATTTTATAGATGTCACCATCTTTAAAGATACTTTCTTTTTCTTCAAGTGAATCCCTTTTGTCAATTTCTTCATTTAACTTTTTATCAGATTTTCCAAATACATTATAATAATCAGCTATTTCTAATTCAGAGCGATATTTAGCATCAAAATGTATGTAGTTAATATGCTCTCCAATTTTAACAAGTAATGTATAATCAGGTTTGAATGCTAAAGAATAGGATTCATACTTTGAATTTTTAGAAAATCTTAGATTATAGAATAACTCAATTTCAATTTCATTATCATATAAAATAAATTTGAATTTTTTAACTGAATTTTCTCCTTTTTTAATGCTAACTGACCAATTGTCTTTTTTAACTTTAAATACATCATCAAAATCAACTTTTGTAATGCTTAAGTCATTTAAAACTTTTAGTAATCTGAAATAGCACCAATATTCATATAGTTCAGATAATTTTTTCTCAAAGCCCTTAAATTGATTGTTAACTTCATCCCAACTTAATCTGAATGAAAATTCCATCATTAAAAAGTATTTAAAGATTTCACGATAACCTTCCTTTTTTTGCAAGATTTGTGAGTTGAATGGAACATAATCCATTGGAGAAATTTGCTTGAAAAAGTTGGAAGACAGATAATACTCAATTTCATTACTAAAAAACAATAGCTTATCTTTAATATAACCTTCATCTGAACTTAAAAGTAATTTTTCAATTAAATCACGAACAGATTCAAAAAAGTATTTTACAAATCTATTTTCAGGAATATCAATAGTATCATCATGTTTTGTCTGTTCAACCATTTGAGGAATATGTCCTTTTAATTTATGAACAATTTCAAAGTCTGCATCAGATTTATACAGATTATTTGGCTTTGAAACAATATTTTTTAAAGAATTCTGATTAAAATTAGATGCTAAGGACAACGGAACTTGTTCAGTACGATTTCTTAGTTGTGAGTGAATATTTTTAGATAGATATTCAAAAATTGAAGGTAGATTTACATTTCTAAATAAATATTCTAAAAACATAAAATCTTCATAATAAGTTTTTTTCTCTTTTGAATCTAGCTCAAATTCCTGATAGAGTGGAGAATTAACTTCAAAAATTAAACTTAAAGCATGTTGTGACAAATCAGCTATCATTGAAGAATACTGATTAAAATAATCCATTTTTTTAGATCTTACTTCAATTGGAATCTTTATTGAGTTAATTTTATTTTTTCTAATGTCTAAAAATGATTTTCCAACATAACTTCTGAAATTTAGTGTTCCGGCAATTTTATAAGTCTTATTATCCCCTAAGGAGAATCTAAATTGTTTAAAATAATTTTCATTTAATTTTGTCAATGAGTACAAAACATCATAACTTGCACAGGCATCACTAGATTCAAACAATATCTGATATTCTGTTTCTTCTAAAAACATCAGATTAGCAAAATTAGCCCCAATATCTGGACAATACTGAATAGGAGTTAAATTATCTGCACTATCAACAACAGGAATGTTGATTAGTTCTAGGGAATTTGATATTCTAACCCTGGATTCATTACAGTTTTTACAATCAATTGAGCTAACTGTTAATGTGCCGAGATTGTTAGAATTCTCGTCTGTCAAGTTAATAATTACTTTTTGTTCAATCATTTAAATCTTAATTAATAAATGAGACATATCTTTGATCAGATAATACTTTTGACATATTTTGAAGTTTTATAGCTGATGTAATGTATTTTGAATTTTCATCAGTAACCTCAAAGTTTCTAGGAACTTCATTATTGTTTGTATCAACCAAACATAAGTTGAACAGTTCTTTTAATACACTACCAATAGCTTTTTCAGATCCATGGAGCTTTGGAAGGATTTTCTGTTTGATTTGTGCATCAAAATACCTCTCCCAATTATTCCATTCTTCAGGAGAGTTTTCATATCTCCATGATACAACCATGAACCTTAAGATTTCATTAATAACTCTAAATCCAAATTCTAAATTGGAGTTTTTCAATGCATTTTGGAATAAAGTTAACTCTTCAGCCAATATATCCCATAAATTACGTCCATTAGATGAAATAGTAGATAAAATTTCTTTTAATTCAACAATATTTAACTTTGAGACACCATTATCAAGTAATGGGGATTGTAAATAACCAACGTCCCCTTTAAAATCATCAGTATTCAGATTATTTTCCATATAATCAAAAGCAGATAATGTATCGAATTCTATAGTATTAGCCCTATCCAATACTTTTGGTGAAAACATGTAAGTTGTTTCATCCACATTAACAGTACCTATGATAAAAAGATTATCTGGAAGTTTTAATTTGTCCTCACCACCATACAAAGGTATTTCTTCTCCGCTTTCGATAGCAGATAAAAAGTCAGCAAAATATCTCTCAACATGAGATAAATTCATTTCATCTAAAATTAGGAAATATGGATTTGATGGGTCATCAATAGCTTGTTTAATTAGTTCAAAAGCAGGAGTTGACTGATATTCTTCTGTAATTACATTATAATAGCCAACAATGTTTGTATTATCTGTCCAATTAGCACCTACTGGAACTATTTGATTTCCTTATTAATTTTAATTTTTAAATCCACTCTTTGATTAGGGTCTTCACGTCTTAATTTAGAAAGATATTTCTTAATATCATCATTACCATAAAAAATTCTTGTATTAAGATTGAAACGTGCATTATCACTTTCAATACCATCAACAGAGATATTTAATTTATCTTTTTCAACATCCAAAATCGGAACAAAATCTGTGACTTCTTTTCTAGATAATGACCAACCTCCAGATTGATCAGATTTTCCAACCTTAACAGATGTTGAGCAAACAGTTTCCAATTCTTGTTTATTATCACACAAAAATTTAGCAAATAATTGTGATAATTTAGTTTTACCAGTTCCAGAATTCCCAGTTAATATTTCAAAAGGCTTAACTTTTAATGACAATAAATAATTTTCAATTAATTGCTTATCAAAGTAATATCCATTGGAAATTAAATATTTATAAAAAGAATTTTGTTCTAAATCAGACATAAAAACCCACTCAAATCAAATTTCTTAAATGAAATCAATTTTCAATAATTACTACAATTTATATATAAACCCATATTAAAAAATGACTATTAATCAATCAAATACATAACAAATACAAATATTGTATTAAAATAGCCATTATATCCAAAAACATATGCTGTAGAATAAGAATAGTATAATATAATCAAAATATTTCTTTAAATTAGTTATTTTTAATTATAAAAAATAATTCACTAATAGTTCACTTTTATGTACAACATTACACACTTATTCCACACAAATTAAAAAATAACTACAAAATAGATACACCATTACACACTTAATCAACACTAATAGCACACTAATTAAAAAAAATAGTTCACTTTTATGTACAATATTACACACTTATTACACACGAATTAAAAAAATAGCTACGAAATATATACAATATTACACACTTATTACACACTAAAAAAAAGAAAAAAAGTTATTGTCTACTCGTTAAGAGTCCAATAACATCTTTTTGGTGAGACGATAGTTTCGTCTTTTTTGAGTTCTTTCATGATTTTATCTACTTCTTTTTTCTCAACACCGGAAATTTCACTTACTTTTTTTGCGTTAAGTGGTTCTTCGGAGTTTCTAAATGCTTCAATTACTTTTTCTTTGTCACTCATTTTATCACCATATAAGTTACCTTAGCTTTATATGGGGTGTAACCCTTTATTAGTTTTGTGGAAATATGCCCACCAGTTCCATGAACTGTTTTTGTTTTTACTTTTCCTTTTTTGTTTTTAAAGAAGAATTTTGCTTTTATGAGTTTTGTGTGGTGAGGATCAATATCTCCGTTAAGCCCAGAGCCTACATACCATGCTGTTACTCCAGTTCCTTTTTGAAATTGCCCGTTTCCATCGTATTCAACATATCCTGCAATTGCATCTCCGTTTTTGAGCTGCAAAGCCCGTGGTGCCCATAAAACGCCAGGTTCAAAGTCATATATTTTAACAGTAGCTTTTTTAATATTTGTATCTTCCTGTGCACTTACAGCACCTATTAATAAAAAAGTTCCAAGTATAACCATGATTATTATGATTGCTTTTCTCATTTTATCACCAAAAAAAAGAAAAAAAGAAGACTTAAATTAAGAAGTCTTCAAATAAATCATCGTCACTAGCAGTCATAATAATTGCTTTTCCGTCTTTTGCATATGTAAACATAGCCATAGTTTCATTTTCAGAGAAATATCCGTTAATACCTTTGATGGTTTTAGGAGTTCCGCTTTGAGATAAGATTTCATCATCCACGTTAAATCCATCATACTTAGCAACAAGAATGTTTATTGCTTCGTCATTATCAGTTTTGTCCTGGAATGCTTTGGAATTAGCTGTATATGTAACTCCATCGTTTTCCATTTTCTCATTTACACATGCGAGGCTTGGTACTTCTTCAAAGTTGCTTGGAAGATTGAATTTGTATCCGTCAACGTCAATGCTTTGAGCTGCAAATACAGAGCCGGTAGCAACTACTGCAACTAAAATAAGTAAAATACCTAATAGCTTTTTATTCAAAATAATTCCCCCCTTCTAGTTTATTGTGATTAAAATTATATACCTCCATATAAATAAAACTACCTAAATTATCCCAATAAAATGCAAAATTGCTAAATAATATCCAGCAATTTCTAAAAAAAAATAGAACATTGTAAAACTCATGATAACTATATAAGCCCACTTAACTAATTATAAATTATAAAATCAATTTTGATGTGATATTAATGAGTGATTTTTTTAAATTTGAAAACAGGGAATTTGAAATTCCTTTTGTTAACCACAACCCAAGAGTGCCTAAAATAGGCTGGGCAATAATGCTTTTTTGTATTTTAATCAGTTTTTTACTATATTTATTTGCAAATGACCCTATTATAGGAGGAATTTTATTTTTTGCAGTTCCATTTATTCCATTAATGTATTATCTTAAATGGGATTTTTCTGCAATTATTAGAAAACCATCTAGAAAGGACGTATTGCTTGCATTTTGCTTATTTGTAATGTATATGATTTATGGAACAGTAATGTGTTTCGTTTTAGAATCTCCAGTTACAGGTACAGACGAAGCAGTCACCTTGCAGAGTATGATTGGACTTATATTTTCTCTTATGGGTGAAGAATTAATCAAGTTTATTCCATTTTTATTCTTAATGAGATTATCCTTAAAATTAAGTGGAAATCGTAAAGCATCTCTTGTATTGTCTGCGGCAATTGTTATGGCTTTCTTTGGATTGCTTCATACTGATTTTACAACTCCTTCAATTATCCTTCAGGGACTTTTAATTCAAGGGTTAGGAACTATCTTTGAGTTTTACGGATATTTCAAAACCAAAAACTTGCTTGTTCCATATATGAGCCACATATTTACTGATGTATTCATATATTCCTTAACATTCTTAGGATTCTAGACTTGGATTATTCCAAGTTTATTATTTTTTTAAAGTGATTTATATGACTAATAATAAAATAATAAATGCTGGTGCTTCTCTTATAATTCCAGGGTTAGGTCAGCTTTTAAACGGACAAACACAAAAAGGAATTATATTTTTAGCAGTTTTGATTTTTTTAAATGTATTTAGCTATTTTTTATTGAACAATATTTTTGGAAATGTAATTTCACTTGCATATCATGTATTTGCATGCTATGATGCGTACACAAACTTTGAAATTAAATAAGTTGATGTAGATATATACAAAGTTTAACTTAAAAATATTAAATTAAAACAATTAAATGAAAAATAGCTTTAATAATTTAATAGAATTATCTATAAAACTATAAAATAATTAAATAAAAAAATAAGTATTCAAGTGAGAAAAATTATTCCTCACTTGGTTTAATTTTTGTAAGCACAACAGCAGATACTAAAACCGCAATAATGATTACTAAATCAACAATTATCTCGAACGGTGCTGCAGTTGAGAACAATTTTATAATACCGATTACCCACATTACAATTAAAGCACATGGAAGCAAGTATTTAATTACGAAATTCCAGGTTTTACCAACACTAAATGAAGAACGTTCGTTTAAAATTGGTATAAAGCGTTCCAAACCATAGAACCATGCAAATATAATACATTGCACACCGATTAATAGTAAGATACCGAATTCATTTACAAAGGAATCGATAACTCCTACAATATAACTGCTTATTCCGGTTGTAAGCAAGAGTGAAAATGCACAACCGATAATTGACAATACGGTAGCGGTTTTTTTACGTGACCAACCTAATTTTACAGTTGTTGAACTTAACATCGGCTCGAAGAATCCTAATGCAGAAGTAATACCTGCAAATAAAATCGCAAGGAACAACATTGGAGCTAATATGCGGCCAACAATTCCCATCATGTTAAAGATCATCGGGAACACAATAAATACTAAACCAGTACCTTCGGTAATTAATTCAGTAATTGATAACCCGTTTGTAAATGACATGTAACCTAAGATTGAAAATACTCCAAATGCAGTACAGATTTCGAATGCAGAGTTTGCAAAAACAACAATTAATACATTATCGATTAATTTGGAGTTTTCAGGTAAGTAACTTGCATATGTAACAGCAATAGCCTGACCCATACTTAATGAGAAGATAATCTGTGCAAATGCTGCAAGCCATATATTTACATCTGTAAGTGCATTCCAGTTTGGATGGAGTAATGTATTAATTCCAATACCTGCTCCAGGAAGAGTTAAAGCGTAAACAATGATAATACCCATGATTAGGAATAATGCAGGGATAAGAACTTTGGATACTTTACCAATTCCTTCATCAACGTTTTTGTGGGAAATAAACCATAATACAATCCATAACATTAACACACAGACTGTTGTAGGTAATAACAAGAAGCTAGCACTGGATAAGTTAGAGCTTCCACCAACAGAGTTAACGAAAAAGGACGCAGTATCTGTTCCCCAATTGAATGTGAAACTGCTAAGGAGGTATACTAAATCCCAACCTAGAATTACCATGTAATAAATTACAACTACAAATACCAATAGAACCAAAATCCAAGCAATAATCTCAAACTCTGGCTTAACCTTTCGTACAATATTCGAAAAGGAATCCTTAAAGGAAAATCCTACACCATATTCTAAAATTAAAAATGGAACACCCATAATCGCGATTGCAATGAGGTAAGGAATGAAAAATGATCCCCCACCGTTAGAATAGAGTACATAACTGAAACGCCAGATATTACCAAGACCAACTGCCGCTCCAATCATTGCAAAAATAAATGATATAGATGAGCTCCATTGCGATTTTTCGACCATACATATACATTTTGTAAAAATATATAATAAACTTTTACATAAAGAATTTAATAATGAACGCATTTGATAAATTTATGATTGGTGAAACATCAACTATTGACTGGTGTTTTGAAAACAGACATTTCAACAAAAGACTTTCTGATAACGGGATTTCAAGAGAATATGTTGTTGACTGTTTAATGGACGAAGAACCTATCAGATATGAACGTGTAGACAACAATAGCTATGCTGTAATCTATGAAGCTCCTGCAAATAAAACTTACGACGAAATAAGAATAATAATGTCTGTTAAAGGCAATTCCATTGATCTTGTAACAATAATGAGAAATAATGAAAGTGTTACTGATCGCCAAAAAAGACAATACCAATCAAATAAAACAAAAAATATAGAAAAAAAGAGATTAAAAGCTATTTCAAAAAGAAAATGGTAAGAGAATAAATCTCTAAACACCACTTATTCTTCATCTTCACTGAAAAGTTGATTTAACATCCATTCAGAGTCGTATTCTTTAATATCATCATATCCTTGACCCATACCAAGGAACATGATCGGTTTTTTAATTACATAACCAATTGAAAGAGATGCTCCACCTTTACTATCAGCGTCTGCTTTAGTTAAGATTACACCGTCAATGTCAATAGCTTCATTGAATTTTTTAGCTTGTTCTGTTGCATCGTTACCGGTAAGTGCATCACCTACAAATACAACCAAATCAGGTTTGGAGACTCTTCTAATTTTCTTCATCTCATCCATAAGGTTAGTGTTGGTTTGCATTCTTCCTGCAGTATCTATTAAAACCAAATCTTTATTTTGAGCACGTGCGTGTTCTACTGCGTCAAATGCAACTGCTGCAGGGTCTGAACCTTTTTGGTGCTTAATGATTTTAACACCTACATTATCTGCGTGGTAGGTTACCTGTTCAATAGCTCCTGCTCTGAATGTATCGGCTGCAGCAATTACAGGAACATAGCCTTTTTTAGAGTAGTAATTAGCTAATTTACCGATAGTTGTTGTTTTACCAGTACCGTTAATACCTACAAACATTACAATTAAAGGTTCTCCTTGAGCTTTTTTAGCTTCAATCATTTCAGTCATGGATTTTCCAGGGATGCTGATAATGTCTGAAACTGCGTTTTTAAGTGCAAGGAAAGTGTATTCGGTAATATCATTACTTCTTTTGATTTTTTTACCAACAAGGTTTTCTTTTACGCTTTCTATAACTTCAGTTGCTACTTCCATTGCTACATCGCCCTGGAGAAGTTCCATTTCAAGTTCAAATAATATGTCTTCAACGTGTTTTTCCTGAATTGTTTTTTCACGAACAAAGGAAAATATTCCACCTTTAGCTTCACCGTCAGCAGAAATATCATCTTTTTCAGATTCATCATCAGAAGAACCTCTTAATTTAGATAATAAACCAGATTTAGGTTTTTCTTCCGGCTCATCTTCTTCAGCTTCTTCAATGATTTCTTCCTCGGAAACTTCCTCATCTTCACTAGCTTCTTCTACTTCCTCTTTATCTTTAGAAGAACCCCTTAACTTAGATAACAAACCTGTTTTAGGTTTTTCTTCCTTAACTTCTTCCTCTTCAGCTTCTTCAGCTTCCCCAGTTTCTTCAGGAATTTCTTCTTCAACTTCTTCAACAGAAACTTCTTCTTCAACAGTTTCTTCTGCCTCAGGAAGTAAATTGGATTCATCTTCCTCTACTTTTTCTTCTTTTTTCTTACCAAATGAGAAGAAAGAGAATCTTTTACCAGATTCTTCTTTAACATTGTTTTCCTGTTGTCCTTCTTCTATTAATTCTTCTTCTAATTTTTCACTTGTACGTGAAAATTTCTTTTTTAATGATTCAAACAAAATTAACCCAACCTTATAAATTAGCTAGTTAAAAATTTAATTATTTATATTTATATTTTTCATAATATTTAAAAAAAGAGTAAAAAATAAAAAAAAGATGGTTAATTGAATAGCATTACTTAAAAGTATTTGCCATCCAAATAACATTTAGAACCATTAGATAAATTAAGATTGTTACCATCTATTGATCCATTTCCCTCACGCATGCAATTATCAATCTTTAAAGAGCTATTATCAATATATGCTTCAGGTCCAGATGCTGCTTTATTAAAACTGATAGAAGAATTATCTACAAAGCACATGCATCTGTCATTTGCATAAACAGCACCACCATCTTTATCTGCCCAATTACACTCAAATTCAGATTTAGTAGCTCTCATGGTAGCCTTGTTAGACATATAAAGATACATTATTAAAATAGCCTTCTGATTTAGAACCAAGATAAACAGTCCCTAAACATTTATACAAATCATAGGTATGATCACCAATTACAACAAGATTATTAACGAATTTAGCATCACTAACATTCAAAACGCAATTAGCAGCAGAATATATTGCAGAACCTGAAGTTGCAAAATTATCACAAAAAGACACATTTCTTATAAATCCTTTAGAATTATCTCCTAAATGAATAGCACCACCATTTGAAATACATTCACGGGTAGTGCCTAATTTTTTATTAGAAATAAGTTTAGCATCAATGACATTCAAAATAGAATTACGTTCAGCATAAATTCCAGCACCAGACATTGCTTGATTACCCTTAAGAGTGACATTGTTCATAACACATCCACAGCCACGATATAATCCTATTGCTCCAGCTTCGTCAACTGCATGATTATCAATAAACTCAGAATCATCAATGTTTAAAATAAAATCACCAATTGCATAAATTCCAGCACCTCTTCTTGCCTCATTGTCACGTATAGTTACATTACTTAAGCCCATATGATTTTCATAAGCATAAATAGCCCCACCACGTTCTGGCGCATAATTTTTAGTAAATACTGTGTTATTTACATTCAATGTAGCATTTTGGTTAGAATATATTGAACCTCCTGCAGTTTTTGCGGCATTTGACTCAAATTCTACATTATTTAAATTTCCTTTAGAGTTTACGTGCAAATATATTGCACCACCATTTAAAGTTGCAACATTGCCAACGAATTTTACATTATTTGCATTTATTGTGGAATCCTTAACATCAATAGCTGAACCTATATTAGACAAACCGTTCATTAATGTCAAGTTAATCAATGTAAGGTTTGATTTTGGATCCAATTTGAAAATTCCACCTTTATTTTGTGCATCGATTTTATGACCATGACCGTCAATAGTAACATTACCCTTAACCACAATATCCTTATCACGATTATCACGTAAGTAATCACCAGTCAAATCAATTTTTTGCTTTCCACTGTCAATATCGTCCTGAATAGACTTAAAATTATAAGTAGGCGTGTCAACTACACCCGTATTATTAATTTCAACACCAGTATCAGTTGTATTGTTGTCAGCAGCACAAACTGAGGAAACTGATACAACAAACATGAAAACCAGTGCCAATAAGTAAATTTTCTTCATTTATATCACATCACTAATGTTTAGCTATTAAAAATTGTCTTTTTAAAAAAATATATTAAAAGTAGTATTATTTAGGTATGACTAAATATATAAATTTATGTATTCCTAAATTTTATAAAAAATTAAAAAATAAAACAAACCTTAAAAAAAATAATTAAAAATAAAAAAAAGAAAAAAAGAAAAAATTGCACTTATTGAGCAATATTTCCTTGAGCAGCAGCTGCAATTTGTTCAGCTTGAGCTTGAAGGCTTCCAACAACGTCAGTACATTGTTGTAAGTTAGCTAACATTTTGTCCAAGCTGTCATTTAAGTCCTCTTTTTGCCCGTTTAAGATTTCACGAGCACCTTCAGCATCTTTTTTAACAGCGAGTCCTGCTCCAATACTTACAATAATTTCGTCAGTACTTTTAAGTTCTCCTTTAACGAATGAACCTGCACCAACAGGTACGAAAGCTTCAACAGACTCTTTACCTTCAATATCTTCTAAAGTAGCAAATAATGCGTCAACTTCAGCCATTGAAGTTTTGATTAATTCAATTTGTTGTTGAATTAATTCTGCTTGTTGTCTGTAAACATTGATTTCGTTAAGAAGACCATTTAACCTTTGTTGATCTTCCATATGAACACCTTCAAAGTGTTTATAAGATTTCTTTAACGATTGGGTCAACAACATCTTCAGGAGCGATTTCTACGATTTCATCGATAGAAATTTGATTCCTGTTAATTCTGTGTTTACTTCCGAAACGTTCGTAGATTTTTTCTTCGATTTCAGCTTCACAAGTAGCTTTGTATTCTTTAGTAAACTTATGATAGTCATCGCCCATTACAAAAGTACCTTTAACTCTGTAAATTTTTGTTATCATATAAAATCCCTCATAGATATATTAATTAAAAATCATCATCTAAAAAGCCTAATGCTTCTTCAACTCTAGCCATTTCAGGACCGGTACTATCCTTAGCAACAATTGCTCCATTGGAATTAGCAATAGAACAAGCACCAACTAAAGAAATACCTCTTCCAACAGTACCAATATCCCCTTCTACACCAAATACTTCTTGAGCAAAACTAATTTCAGATTGAATAGCTTTAGAACTTATTAAAAATCCTTTATTTGTAACTTGAATCATAGATCCAATAATGTCGCTTCCAACCATGGAAGTAGCTTCAACATTAACATCTAAAGTTTCTTCAATAACGTTTATCGCTTCTTCGGATAAAAATGGGCTAACAATAGCACCTTTGTCATTTGCTGCAACAATATTACCTAATGCAGTGTATTGACCAGGAACAGTAGCTACATTAATACCTAAATCTTCAAACTGTTTAATTTCCCTGTCTAAAACATGTGGTGAAACAACCATTCCGTTTGAATTAGCTACAGCTAAAGATCCGATAAGACTACATCCAGAGATTGAGGATTTTACAACATCAACATCTAATGCTTCCTTAATAATATCAGCTTTTTCATCTAAAAGATTATAAGGAACAATAGCCAAGTCATCAGTTGCGAGTATAAAAACACCAATATTTGGATTTCCTACAATATCTACTCTTTTTAACATATTGTTACCTCACTTTACTCAATAGCATGGTAGTAAACAAAGCTATTCTGCTAAAGTAGCTGTTACAACACCATCATCATCTTTAACTGCTTTT
>SAMEA3663235__coassemble_126_pt1 | contig 26363 bp, 24 predicted proteins | sample SAMEA3663235__metabat2_high_PE_030 | metagenome-assembled genome bin SAMEA3663235 (sample SAMEA3663235) | pig gut metagenome | biome: pig gut; feature: pig-associated habitat; material: faeces | place: China | collected 2013 | reverse complement strand
GGACTCAAAATCACATAAAAATTAAATAAGCCTATAAAATTTTACAGACTCTTTTTTTTAAAAAAAATTTATTTAAATCTGTCATCAGACTTTTGAGATTTTGCTTTTTGATGATTAGTCTCAAACCAGCCGATTTTTAACTCATCAATTGTATCTTCATATAATTGAGGAACGTAAGGTTTAATGTCTAATAATGGTGTTTCATCAAGAATATCAACATTTTCAATAAATACAGTATTTCCTTCAACTTTATTTACTTTAACAACACTCATACCAATACGGTTTGGTCTTTTAGGTGATCTTGTTGCAAAAACACCATGAGTTTTAGTATCCATAAACGGTTTTACTTCAAGTTTGTATCTTTCAACTTTATGAAGCAAATAGATTAAATGGATGTGTGAAAAACCATCTAAATCTTTTAATCCATCAACGTATTTGTCTTTAATAACAATTGTTCCTTTAACGCCTTTTGCTCCTGTAGGTTGAATGGGCATTCCTTCAATTTCTTTAAATTCTGTATGGATTGTTCCAATGGATTCTAACTCGATATTCATAGATATGCATTTCTAGTTTATATCTTAAATATTTTGTTTTAATGATGGATGGTGGTTTAAAAAATAAGTAGTGGATTTAAAATCCGATGAATTTTAATAATAGTAGAATTATAAAAACAGTCACTCCTATTTTTAAAAGTGTTTTTAGACTTTTTAAAAGAGCATAGATAATTATAAACAATACTAATAATCTTAAAATAAAAAATAGGGTGGACAAAATTATCCTCCTGCAAGAATAATTTTAGTTCCTTCTTCTGAAATTTCTTCTTTTTTGAATTCAACGTCAAATTTAACACTTTCAATTACTTCTTTAAGTGCATCATAACTTTCATCTCTATGATAACCTAAAACTGCAACTAAAAACAATAAATCTCCTGTGTTGAATTCTCCAATGTAGTGTACAACTGAAATTTCAGGAACATTGTATTTAATTTTAGCGTTTTCAACAATTTTTTCGATTTCAGCTTTTGTTTTTTCTTTATCAGGAGTGCTTAATACTAACTTTTTCAAGTTCATATTTTCTTCTTTTCCACGGACAAATCCTTCAAAAGTAAACATAGCTCCACAGTAATCGACTTTTGAATTTTGTTTTAATTCTTCAATTAAATCTGCAGTTGTTACTATTTTTTCACCAGATTCAATAACTCTTACAACCATTTTTTCATCTCCATTTAAATTTCACTAATTTCTTTAATTGAGAGATTTTTTAATCTTTTATCTCCATTAATTTCATTAATAAGTTTTACTGTTGCATCAGGAACTAATTCCTGCCAATTTTTATCTTCAATAATTCTATTTCTTACTTCAGTTCCAGATAAATTTAATCTGTCATAAAGTGGAGGCTGTTTAACCTCATAACCTTCTTCGGCAAATAACTGTTTAACCAATGGGTTTCCAGAATAGACAACTGAAAACGGAGGGGTTAACATTTTTACATGAGAAACCCAAAGTGCATTAAAATTAATGTCCTGCATTGGTATAATGTAATATCTGGATGAATCAACACCAATATCTGCTAGTGCCTGATTCATCATAACAACACGTTCTCCTGCTGTAAATGGATCTTTTAGACTATGGCTTAGCTGTGCACTACCTATACCAATTATAATTTCATCTACTTCATCTAGAATGCTTTCAATAACCTGAATATGTCCATTATGGACAGGTTGCATTCTTCCAATTAATATTCCACGTAATTTTTTCATTATAATCACTTAAGGTTCTAAACTATCTAAACATCTAATTAAATTCTCAGCAGTTTGTTGTTTTTCAGGTAGGGAACTTGTAGTTGCAATCTCTATGAGTAATGTATTAATTCCCATATCAGCAATTGGTTTTGTAACTTTTTCGGGACTTGTTCCCATATCAAAGTCATAATCAACTAAATTAACTGCATTTGTAATATTTTTAATATATGAGTTAATTTTAGGGGTTCTATCAGATAAACTGAATACAAAATTTGAATATTCATAATCAGGGTTTATTTCATGAACATCAACTACTAAAAACGGTTTGTCTTTAGCAATATTTGGAACAATAAGCTGATTAGCTAATTGTTCTCCAGCAGGTCGTGTATCATCCCTGGAAGTTAAATTATCTTTTGTTTTAACATAATAAACCACATATTTCTTTGTAAGATTGTGATCTCCATTTCCAGCTGTTATATTATAGATAGTTTCATTAATAGCCTCGTGGATTTGATGCTCTCTTGGATGAACTCCTATAATAATACCAATTGTTTTATCAGATGATAAATTTCCAGCTTCAATTTTATAAACAGTACCGTTATCATTATGACCAACGGTTGTAACATTATATGTGTTATCTGCAGATATCATGGAACTAAAAATAATTGCTAAATTAAATATTACTATTGCTACCAAAACAATAAGTAATAATTGATATTGCATTTTTTTATTCATAATATATACCTAATTTTGTTTAATAGTATATAGATATCTAACTAAACTTATATTAAAGACTTTTTACTTATATTCAATTAATCCGAATTTAAGGAGTTTTATTATGGAAGATAAAAACAAAATAATTATTCTTGCAGCAATTGTTGCAGTTATTGCAATTATTGGTGTTTTATTATTCACAGGATCTTTAGGATCTAATGGAAATAAGAATATGGAAACTACTCCATTTGAAATGGATTTCATGACTGGTAAATTTACCGGTAATGTTAAACTCGTAAATGATAAGGAAAAATTCATGCATTCCTATGAAGATAAACAAAATAGCATTACATATAATATATCTACTGTAGATAATTCTACAGCATTAATGGAAATCTATGAACTTCAAGGAATTACAAATCCTGATGTAAGAACATTTAACGGAAATGACTGGAATATCTATTTCACACAGGCAGTTCCAACAAACAATACAACAAATACCGATAAACCAATGAATATTATTGTTTGTGAGTCTCAAGGTCAAAAACAAGGTTATTTAATCTACATGATTATTGACGGTAATTCTAAACTCAATGCTACTGGTAAAATGTACAGTGAAGCTTATAAAGACTATGTTGAACCTTTACTTAACAGTATTACATTAAAAGAAAGTAAAAACGTACCTCATGTTTATGAGGAATTTGGACTTTCCCAAGATGAATTCAATCAACAAATGGATCTTGTTCGTCAATATAAAGCTGGAAATACATCTGTTCTTGAAGGAGCTCAATAATTATGAGAATTACAGTTTTTCATGCAGATGAATGTGACAGGAAGAAATGTACTTCCATCAAAATGGATAAAATGGGTAAGTGCAGGTTAGTTTATGATATAAATAAAATTCCTGGTGGGGCTATTGTTTTAAATCCATATGCTGAGAAAGCTGTATCATATGAAGATTATAGGTATGTTCAAAGAAGAGGGATTGTAGGTTTGGATTGTTCCTGGAATGAGGTATCCAAATCTAAAAAATTTTTTGATTTATCCAAATATCATAGATCCCTTCCTTTCTTAATTGCAACCAATCCTGTAAATTATGGAAAACCGTGCATTTTATCAACTGTTGAAGCTATTGCAGCTACACTATATATTACTCGTTTTAAGGACGAAGCACGTGAAATGATGGATGGTTTTAAATGGGGACACACATTTTTAGAACTCAATCATGATTTGCTTGAAGCATATAGTGAAGTTGACACAAGTGCTGAAGTTGTCCGTGTTCAAAATGAATTTTTAGACAATTCTCAAAATGAGGAAGATGATTTGGATTAGGGATTTTTTATTTAATCTCTTTTCTAAATAATTTTAATAAATGGCATATTTTCCTTATTTTAGGTTAAAATAACTAAACATTTAAATACTATTAAGTTTAAACAATTAATTAATAGTTATGATTAACCATAACGGTTTATTATTATTAATTTTCACGATTATAAGGAGGAGTTTTTAATGGCAAGATTTGAAGAAGCAGAAAATAGAATGTTCAATATCAAAATCTGCTTAAAATGTAACGCTCGTAACCCTGCTGGTGCTACTACTTGTAGAAAATGTGGTTACAAAGGTTTAAGATACAAAGCTAAAGAACCAAGAGGATAGACATATTCTCTTATCTTTTATTATTTTTTAAAAAAACTTATTTTTAACTAATTTTTATTTCTAAACAATTAATTTAATATATAATTTTTAATAAATCTTATTTTAGGTATTCATATGAAAGATGTTGAAAATTATATTAGAGATATATTAAAAAGTAGAAAAATACATTTTACTTTAATTGACCCTGATGAACAAACACCTGAAGAAGCATTAGAAATAGCTACTCAGGCTATTGAAGGTGGAACTGATGGTATTATGATTGGTGGATCAACTGTTAATGGTGATGATGTAGATAATACCTGTAAAATATTATCTGAAAACATTGCAGTTCCAATTATTATTTTCCCAGGAAATACTAGTAGTGTAAGTAAATATGCAGATGCTATTTTTTATATGAGTTATGTTAACGCAAGAAACCCATATTGGATCAATGGTGCTCAGGCATTAGCTGCACCTGCTGTTAAAGCATCTGGAATGGAAATTTTATCAATGCATTATATGGTTGTAGCTCCAGGTGGAACCGTTGGTTGGGTTGGAGATGCAAATTTAGTACCAAGAAGCAAACCTAAAATACCTGCAGTTTATGCAATGTCTGCAGAATTATTCGGAATTAAATTCTTCTATCTTGAAGCAGGTTCTGGTGCAGAAGAACCAGTACCACCAGAAATGGTTGGATATTCTAAAAAAGCTGCTCCAAATAACATCCTTGTTGTTGGTGGAGGAATCCGTGATGCTAAAGCAGCTTACATGGCTGCAAAAGCAGGTGGAGACATCATCGTAACTGGTACTGTTGTAGAAGAAGTTGATGATGTAAAATCCAAAATTCAAGAATTAACAGGAGCTATTAAAAAAGCTTCAATGGAGTAGTTTTCAACTGCTCTTACTATACTTTTTTTATTTATTATTAGCATAATTATTTTATAGTGATATTATGTTAAATTCATTATATGAGAAAGCCATCGCTAAAAGAGGATTTATTCATGATATTGATTCAAAAACCGATGTTGAATCCCAATTAGAATACAAATGGTTTGATAGAGAGATTCTAGAGAGTAATTGTGATTATTCAATTGCTGCAGGGGATGGAAGTTTTAATAAAAAGAAATTTTTAACTACTAATTTTTGTGCAGTTGGAGCAGAATCTATAATTTATGATGGTAAAATTAAAAAAATAGATGATTCAGATATATTCGATATTTCACATATTTCTTTTTTAGATGAATTATTAAGCAATTATATGTCTATTTATGAATTAAAATGTGCACTTAGAGCTATTAAAGATTATGATGTTGATTATTACATGATAGATGGATCTATTCTAGGGGATTTGCAAAATGCATTTCCAAGAGGTGCTAAATTACCTGCAAAACTTAAAAATAACTTAGATGATATATTGCTCAGTGAATTTGAAAGAAGACTATCAATAAGAAAATATGGATTGGTATTTCCTGAAATCAGGGATACATTAAATCTTGTTGAATTTCCAAAACACGAAAATTCAAATAAATTCGAGGAATATAATCTCCATCTTGCAAATGTTGAGAAATTAATTCTCTTAAAGGAAATTTTACAATACAGAAAAAGAATAATTGCAATTTCAAAAACATCATCTGATAATGAGTTATTCGGTTGGAATATTCCAGATATTGCTTTTTTAGACAAATTTACAAAAAAACAGGGTATGTCTTTAATAAAACACAGGCAAGTTCATGAAAATGCTGCATTTCCGTATTTCAATGACTTTTTTAAAAGCATTACATTTACAGTATTTTACATACGTCTACAGGACAATAAAAATGTTTTGAAGGTTGAACTTCCGTATAAAGCATCAAAAGAAGAAGTATTTGAATTAATTAAAAAGATTAACGACTTATCAGTTCAGGGTTATCCTTATTTGCTTAATAAGGCACATAATGATGTTGTAATTACAGATAAGAATATTAAGGAATTATTAAAAATAGCTAAGATTTATGAAACAACAAACAGGGAAGTGATGTCATGGTAATAGGAATTTGTATTGGTGAAACTTCACTTACACATGTAACATTCATATCAGATAAAATGCCTAATGTCGGTGAATATGTTACAATGGAATATAATGGGAAAAAAGTTTTAGGAATGATTGAAAACTTAATAATGGGAAATGACTCATTAAACGTTGATATTAACGATTTTAAAGCAATTCAAAAGATTTCAAGAATTGGTGCTGAAGAAAATTACATCAAAGGAAAAGTTAAGATTCTTGGAGATGTAAATGACAATTTAAAATTACCTAGAACACCTGTGCTTCCCGGAACTGAAATCAAATTGGCAGACAATGAAGTATTGGATGAAATATTCAAAGTAAAAAACCCTATTAAATTAGGTTGTCTTGTAAATCAAAGTGATGTCGAGGTTAATGTTGAAGCAAATCCAATTTTATCAAGACATTTAGCTATTCTTGCTATGACTGGTGCAGGTAAATCAAATACTGTTTCTGTATTGATTGATCAGTTTTTAAGATATAATCTTCCAATATTTGTTTTTGATATGCATGGAGAATATAAGGATGCGGTTTTCCCTAATGGTGAAGTTAATGTAATCAGGCCTAAAATTAATCCTCACTACATGAGTTTTCATGAAATTAAAAAATTAGTAAATATCGGAGCAAACAGCTATATCCAAGAAAGACACTTTAGAAGAGCATTCCATGAAGCTAAAGAATCTCTTAAAAATGGTGTTGCACAAACAAACAACTTTTTACAAGTAATGTATGATATTTTAGAAAATAAATCTCTAGAAGAAGGCTCTGATAAACAAATCGTAGATGTTATGAATAAAATTGACGATGCAATGATTAAATATTCTAACATATTTGATAAAAACATTGGAAATATTTTATCTAGTATTAAAAAAGGTCATGCAAACGTTTTAGATTTAAGCCAAGTTGATGAATCTGTAGCTAGTGTTTTAGTAAGTCACATTCTTAGAAATGCACTTCAAAGAAGTAAAGATGCAGCAAGTAAAGGTGAAAACTTAATTGAAAACTCTGTATTTTTCATTTTGGAAGAAGCACATATTCTCGCTCCTAAAAAACGTGAAACTGACTCTAAAAAATGGATTCAAAGAGTTGCAAGAGAAGGTCGTAAATTTGGTTTAGGATTATGTTTAGTAAGCCAGTCTCCTAAAACTGTTGATCATGATGCATTATCTCAAATGAACAACATGATAATTTTAAGACTTGTTGAACCGGAAGACCAAAGACATGTCCAATCAGCAAGTGAAAGTCTATCAAAAGATTTAGTTGACCAATTACCATCCCTAAATGTTGGTGAGGCTATTGTTCTCGGATTAATGAGTAAAGTACCAACTCTTGTTAAAATTGATAGATTTAAAGGTCGCCGTCATGGTGATGATATGGACATAATATCTCACTTTAAAAATTCTATCCAAAAAGAAAAAGAAGAGATAGAAAATGCACAGCAAGAAACTTTAGATATGGGATATGACTACTAATTTAATATCTCATAATTAATTTTTCGAGTTTATTTTAATTTTAATTTCTTTTTAATACGTAGTTTAAAAACTATTAAATATTGAAAATCATAAATGTAATATTTACTTAAATACTTTATAAAGTGTTTAAATTGATTATATACAAAATTTTTAAAAGGTAATATAATGAAATTTGCACATTTAGCAGACACTCATTTAGGTTATCGCCAATTTGGATTAATTGAGCGTGAAAAGGACTTCTATGAAGTGTTTGAAAAGGTTATAGATAAAATAATTGAAGAAAAAGTAGATTTTGTAATACATAGTGGAGATCTATTTGAAACCGCAAAACCATCTCCCAATGCACTTTTAGCCTTCCAAAAAGGTTTACTCAAATTAAAAGGTGCAGGAATTACTATGTATGCAATTGCAGGAAATCATGATTCAGTAATGCGTAAAGGAGCAATTCCTCCTCAAGTAATATTTAAAAAATTAGGTCTAAAAGTTATTAGTCCTATTAATCCGTTTTATGTTCACGGAGATTTATTTATTGCAGGATTGCCTTTTTATCCAGCATCACAAAGTAAATTATTGAAATCAAAATTAGCAGAATTATCTAAAAAAGCAGCTAATTACGAAAAATCAGTCTTAGTATTGCATCAAGGTATTGATAAGTACTTTGGATATCAATATGAATTGGAACTTGGTGATGTGCCAGATAATTTTAGCTATTATGCACTAGGTCACGTTCACAAATATGTCAATGATAGTTTTGGTAATGGAAGATTAGTTTATCCTGGTTCTACTGAAATTTGGAAGACTGATGAGCTTGAAGATTATAAAAATAATGGTAAAGGCTGTGTGATTGTTGATTTTGATGGTCCAAAACCAGTTATTAAAAGACTCAGTATTGATGCAGGTCGTGAATTTATTATAAGGACAATTGATTATAATAAATTAGAAAGCAATGTTGCGGGTATTAAAGAAATCATCAAAGACTTCGATAAAAAACCTATCTTGGATTTAACAATTAAAAATGTTGATGGAAATACCAAAGACATTTATGAAATTATCAATAATGAATTAGGTGATTTAGCTTTAATGATTAGACCTAAATTTGAAATTATTGATGAAAATAGAACTGGTGATCCACCTTTCCCTGGTTCTGTTGGTCCTAAAGAATTAATTGTTGAACAATTAGAAAAATACAACGATAAAAATGTTGAGCAATTTGCTTTAGAATTATATGACTTTTTATCCAAGGATAAAAATGGTGAGTCTAAGGAATTAGTTCATCAGTTTTTCAACGACCATTATTCTAAAAATCCTAAATATTGTAATGTTGAAGAAGTAGAAGAAATTGAAGTTCCTAAAAAAGAATCTGGGGATATTCAAGTAACATTTAACGAGGTTTTAAAATGATTTTCACAAAATTAAGATTAAGAAATTTTAAATCTCATGAAGACACTATCATTCGCTTTAAGAAGGGAATTAGTGTAATTGTTGGTGAAAACGGTGCAGGAAAATCAACAATTTTAGAAGGAATTAGCTTTGCTTTATTTAAACAACACACTGCTAAAAAGATTGATGATTTAGTTAGAAACAATGCACAGACTATGACTATTGAATTAGAATTTATTTCTAATGGAAAACAATACAAAATAATTCGTGAGAAAAAATCAAATTTAAAATCTTCAATTTATAAAAGAACTTCAACTGATGGGGACTTTGTCCATATCTGTACAGGAGATAAAGAAGTAGCAAGTGAAATCCAACAAATCTTGGATATTGATTCTGATTTGTTCTTAAATGCAATTTACATCAGACAAGGAGAAATTGCAGAGCTTGTTGATAAAACTCCTGCTGAGAAAAAACAGTTAATTGCTAAGTTACTTGGAATTGATTCATTAGAAAAGTCATGGAAAAACTTATTGCCGTTTATTAATGATTATGAAAATCAGTTAGCTGAACTTAAAGGTAAACTTTACAATTCAGATAAATTAGCTGAAGAATTAGATCAAAAACGTGCTGAATTATCTTCATTAAGAAAAAGAGGTCTTGAACTTGAGAATCATATTAGTGAAGTAAAAGAATTACTTCAAGACATATCTGCTGGTAAAAGAGATATGGAAAGAGAAAAAGAAATATATGAAACTCAAATCAATAACCTCAAAAATGAAGAAAAAACATTATCTAAACTTGAAAATGATAAACATACAATTCATGAAAACTTAGATAAAATCAGAGAAGCTGAAGAACAAATTGTTCGTTTAGAGAAATTTGTTTCTAAATTGGATGTTTATTTGGACTTTGAAAAATCAGTACTCAGTATCCAAAACTTAAAAGAAAACGAAGCTGAAATATATGATAAATTAAATTCAATAGCTGAACAAAAACAACTTATTGCCGATAATAAGGAAAATTACAGTAAGTTTTTAGCATTTGAAGAGGAAATTGAGAAATATAACAATCAAAAACTCAGTTTCGAAAAAGAACTAGCTACAATGACTAAGCTTGATAAGGATAAAAAAGACTTATTTAGTGAAATTGAATCTGAACGTAATGATATCAACAAGTTCTTTGTTAGAGCTAAAGAGAAATTAGAATACAATGGATTAGACCAGGATGTATTGGCTAAAGTTGATGATTTCAAGGTTATTGAAGAAGCTACTAATGACTTTTTAGATGAAATTAATAGCAAAATTAAAACTTTATCTGAAGATATTGCGTCTAAAAAAGAAGAGATTGTAGTATTTAAACAAAATATTAAATCTAGTGAAAAATCATTAAATGAGTTAAATGATGCTTCAGATAATAAATGTCCTGTTTGTCAATCTGATATTGATGATGCTAAAAAAGCAGATTTAGTAAAACAATATCAGGATATTATTGATGAGAATTCTCATTCAATATCTGATTATGAAGAAGCTGTTGAATTACTTAGCAAAAATAAATCAAGTTTTGAAGTAAAACATGAAAGAATTACTGAGTTATCAAAAAATATTGATTTGTATAAACACAGATTTGACCATTTAAACAATTATATGGCTGATAAATTAAAGAAACTTGATTCAGAACTCGAATCCAAAGATTTCATCAGCGGTAAACTTGGTGAATTATTACTTGTTATTTCTAATAAGAAAACTGAAAGAGAATCTTATCAGGAATCTTATGATACATATATCCAAGCAAAAGGTGCATTAGAAGTTTTAGGTAATGAAACTGATATTCAATTCAAATTAAAACAGGTTCAAAATGAAATTGATAATCATGTTACCAATATTAAGAATGCAATTAAATTAGATCCTCATTTAACTGGTGATATTACTGCTTCAGAACTTCAAAGCCGTATTGCTGATTTAAAACAGAAAAATGAAGAATACAATCAACTTAAAGGATTTATTAAAAACAAACAGTCATATTTAACTCAGCTTGATTCTGTAAAAGAAGATATTGGGTTGTCAATTAATCAAATTGATATTATTAAAAACAAAATCCAAGCATGTTCTTATGATGTAGATAAATATGAACACATTATTTATCGCTCTGAGGTATATGAAAGAAAATACAACACATTCAATGATGAACTTAATACAATCAAAGGTCAAGCACGTGAAACAATTGCTTATGTAAATGATTTAAGTTCAAGAGTTGAATCAATTAATAAATTCCAGCAAGAATATGATAATGTTTCTGATTATATTAACTTATTAAGCCATATTAGAAACATATACAGTAAAAATGGTATCCAAAGAGATTTAAGAAATATTTCAAGACCATTAATCCAAAAATACACAAAAGAATTCTTCAATGAATTCAATTTCAACTATTCTGACTTAACTCTTGATGATGAATATGATGTAACTGTTTATGGTCCTGAAGGTGAATCATCAATGACTATGGTTAGTGGTGGTGAAAAAATAGCTATTGCTCTAGCTTTAAGACTTGGAATCACTCAAGCTATGTCTAATGGTGAATTAGATACTATTTTACTCGATGAACCTACTATTCATTTAGATTCTTCAAGAAGACATGAGTTAATTAATTTATTAAAAGAAATATCTTCATTACCACAAATGATTATTGTAACTCATGAGCCTCAGCTTGAAAATGCAGCTGATAATTTAATAAAAGTAGAAAAAGTGAATGGTATATCAAAAGTAATAATGTAAATTACATTATTTCTTTTTTATTTTTTTTTACATGGTTTCTGGTGCATCTTTAATTGAATCAATTATACAATTTGCATTCCATCCGACAATGGTTGCAGCTTTTTCTTCTAATTCTAATGGTACTGCTTCACTGCCTAATGGTCTAACTAAGACAATGGGTATTTCATATTGTTCACTAACAGCTAATAATTCTTCAAAAAGCTCTTTATTATCATTATAAAGTCCTGCTAATAAGATAATTCTATCAACTTTTTTATAAAACTCTTCTCCAGCAGTAGCATAAGATCCAGACATTGATTCTTTCCATAAGAAATTTGCTTTTGAATATAATTTTTCAGTAAACATACCATATTCTTTGTTTTTGTCAAATCCGCTTGTAATAATTAAATTGTAAATCTTATCGTCTCTTTCATCTTCAAACATTTTCTCACCTTGCTTTTATTTTAAAATATTATAATATAAAAATATTTATTAATTTCAAAAAAGAAATATTAGTTAGTAACGATTATTTTAAGGAATTATTTTATATGAAAGCAGCAGTAATAGGTTTAGGCGTAGAAGGAAAAAAGGCAGTTAATTCTCTTTTAAAACATGATTGGGAAGTTTATGCTACTGATTTGAATATTAATGTAGATTTAGATGGATTAGATTTACCAAATTTATCATTAAATGTTATTGATGATAATCAAACAGTTTCAATTGTTGGAGATAGAATAAACATGGATTTGGGTTTTACAAATCCTAATGCGATTGAACAGTGTGATGCAGTAGCAATTAGTCCTAGTATGTTTGGAGGAGAATTTGCAACTAAATTGTTAAAAAATTCAAAATTATTAAGCGATATTGTAGATAAACATAAAGACATTTTCACAATTGGTATTACTGGAACAAACGGTAAAACAACCACTGTTCATATGATAAAAGAGATTTTAGAAAATGCCGGTAAAAAAGTTTTAGTCGGTGGTAATGGTGGTGGAGGCTTTTCAGGATATTATGATTTGATTCTTGAAGCTAATGAGGATGAATATGATGTTTTACTTGTAGAAGTATGTGATATGACTCTTGATTTTTGTAAGTATTGCTTTGATTTTGACATGATTGGTCTTACTAACATTGGTAATGACCATATGAATGTTCATAAAACCATTGCTAATTATAAAGATTCTCTAGTTAGATTTTTTGAAGCAAAAACCGTATTTACTGCATTTGATCAGGATTTCAATGCTGATTTCAAACAATCCAGTGATAAACACATAAACTATTTCGAATATCAGGATGAATTGAAACTATTTGGTAAGTTTAATTTGCTTAATGCAGGTCTTGCAACAGCAATTGCAAAAGAACTTAAAATTCCTAAAGATGTTATTAAATCAACACTTTCACAGTTTAGTGCAGTTGAAGGAAGATTAGATGTTTATAAAATTAACAGTGCTTCTGTATATGTTGGAAAAACTGATAATTCTGATGCATTAGAGTCCATTTTATCTGAAAGAGATTTTTATGCTGTATTTATAGGAACTCCTCGCCACAATGAAACTCACAGATTAGATATTTTAGATGTTGCTGTTAAATATGATCCTGAAGTCATTGTTTTATTCCCAGGATTAGATGATACATTGGATATGGCGATTTATAGGCTTAATTCTCTTGGATATATGGGAAATATCATTACAGTAAATTCTCTTGATGAAATTATAGCATTGGTTGCAGAGTATTCACATGAAGATGCAATTTTAATTGGTGGTAATGGTCAAGAAAATATTATAAATATTCAAGAGAGAATTAAATTGATTTCTGAAAAATTATAGGTGTTTAATAAGTTTTTTATATTATATTAAACATAATGAATATATGTTATTTTAATTATTAGTGGTGTTATATAGATTAAGGTGTATTAAATGAGTAAAAGTTGGAGAAAAATTTCACTTACAATAATTTTAGCATTGGCAATTTTAAGTATAGTATTTGCTGCATTGGGAGCAGCATCTAATGTTTCTTATAATGCTCATGGTATTGCTGAAGAATATAAACTTCCTATTGGTCAATCAATGTTTGAAAATCAATCTATTTTAGGTCAAAGAGAACCAATTACTGTTCCATTTATATCTAATGTTGGATTTTTAGCTCATCAAATTCAAGCATTAGATATTCAAGGGATAATATTAACATTAAATACTGGTATGGTTCCATTTGATTTTTCAACTATCTCTGGTGAGGGTATTGATTCATACGGTAATGTAGTTAATGTTAAAGGACCTGGATTTTTAACCTATGAAGGTGACAAGTTAGTTGTAAAATCACCTGATCATTATGTATGGGGTTACAGTGCTCCTTATAAATGGTTGGTTAAAACAGAAACTGGAGTAGATGTTGTAGAAAATGGTACTGTAATAAAATCTGTACCTGCAGAAGAAATTAAAAACTTAGAATATAAAAATGACTATTATAATGCAAGTACTATTGCATCATGGTATAATTATGATTCAGCTGTAGATGCTACATTTACTTTAGAAAAAGGAATGAGTGGATTTTCTGATGGAAGAAACAATATCAGTGCTTCTGATGTACCAAAAATATTTGGTCAGGATGTTGTAGATTATGCTTCTGAATATCCAACTGGTTCTCCAATTTTATTATACTCTGGAAATTATACTGAAGAAGCTGGTGAAGCATATTCAACTTACCTTGGTTCTCACCCAGAATATGGTGATGGAATTAGAGAAATAAACGCAAGACAATTTGTTTTTGCATGGAACGGAACTGTAATCCCACCTAACTCAACTTCAAGCGGTAAAGACTATGTTTACTTTGAATCTGCTAGTGATTCAAATGCACCTGGTGGAAGTGCATCCCATGGTGTATGTCCTCCTGCTAGAACATTAAGAGCAGCTGTTACTGCTGAAGGTTTCGATTTACCTGTTGGTATGTGCTGGGATGAAGATGCAGTTTTATTCGGATATAACCCTGCACAAGGAATCTATGTAACAAATAACCATGATTATCCAGTAAAAATCAACATGTGGACTGAAGGTGAAGGTACTGGAATGGCAATTTACTGTCAAATTGTAAGATATGTTCCAACTTAAGGAGCTTATCTTTATTTTTTCTTTTTTTATGTCAATTTCAACTATTATTACTGCAGCTGGAAAGAATTCCAGAATGAGAAAAGATTTAATTTCTCGTAACTTAGAATTAAAAAATAAACTTGTTTTACCATTTGAAGATAAAACTGTTATAGAGACAACTATTGATAATGCATTATCTGCAAATGTAGATGAATGTATTGTTGTACTTGGTCACTATGCATCCGAAATAAAAGAAGCTATTTTTGATAATTATGATGGTTTAGTTAAATTTATCACTAATGATCCAGTTGATGTAGGTTTATCAGTATCACTTTACAATGGTTTATCAAATATCGATTCTGATTTTGCATTATGTATAACTGCAGACCAACCTACTGTGTCAAGTGAAACATTCAATAAATTAATTGAAGTAAGTCAGGATGCACAAGATCCATTTCACACAATTTCTATTTTAAGAAGAAGAAAAACAGGCTTATTGGATACAGCTGAAGGATTAGGTATGCCTTTTATTGCTCCACGCTTAAATTTAATGAAATACTTAGAAAACGAAAATGATAACCTAAATCCTATCTTAAGAAAAATATTTGCTGATGGTTATACATTTTATGGAATAAAAGAAAAAAATGAAAAAGAGTTACTAAATATCAATCATTACGATGATTATTTAGCATTATTAGATTGATTCTAAACCAGAAATGACTTCTTCAATTTTAGCTTTACTAATACCAACGGTCATTTCATTATCTTTAATGTCTGCTGCTTTTCTAGAACCGTCACAGCCTAAAGTGAAATTAACATCTTCATTAAGGTATGGATTTGAAAATGCATCTCCGCATAATGACTGAATTCCTGCAAATGAAGGTTTAATTTTCTCACCAGTTTTATAAACAATACTTTGAGCAAGTTTCATTCCACCAACAGGTTCACAGATAACTTGAATTACATCTGCTTCAAAATCAGCTCCATCTAAAGGAGCATAAACGATTGCCCAGTGAATATCTTTGATAATTGAAAGATCTGCAGTTAATTTTTTTGCAGTTTCTAAATCTTGGAATCTTCCTAAAGAGAAATATTTCTCACCGTTAGCTAATTTTTCAGGCATATCTCTTAGTCCAATAGCTCCTGCTCCACCTAAACATAACTGTTGTTCAAGTGTAGAGTAAAAAGAGTCTCCAAGTGATGCTTTTCTAACCATTTCGCAGTGTCTAATTTTTTCATCAATTAATTCAATGCCTTCAGGTAAATCCTCTTCACTTTTAATTAACTTAATTGCAACAGGTTTTGCATCAAGGTCAATTTTACTTTCAATTACTTCACAATATTTTTTGTTTGTATCTAAATTAGTCATAATAATCCCTTATATTATCGTTTGTATTATGGAATTTTAAAGTTTTTTGTATTAACAGTGTTATTTTTACAGAATGTTTTAAAATCACAAGCAGAACAGGTTCTTTCGTCTGAATCACCTTTCCAAGCGTCCTGAATTTTAGATCCTTTCATTTCTTTAATCATTGATTCTTCAATATCTGCAACAACACTATCAAATTTTAATAAAGCTTCATTTCTTGCATCTTCATTAACATTTATAATTCTAATAGATCTGTCCTGTTTAAAGCCATTGCTTAATTCTGGTGCTTTTTCATCTTCCTGCCAGTTATTAATTAAATCAATGTCTTTATCATATTCATATCCAACGTCTGTCAAACCAGTATTCAATTCTTCTTTAATTAAAACTAAATCCTCTTTTGACGGAACTAATTCATTTAAATAAAATATAATTCCAGCAATTATTGGCTTTGAAGATTCCTGCTGTGATCTAAGCCATGAATAAGTTAAAATCTGCTGTTTATGTGTTTCCCAGCTATTTTCAACTTTAGAATTATTAACTTCAACTGGAGGTCTTTTCATTCCTTTATAATCAATAATTATTTCATATTCATCTTCATCATCAAATTCAGCAAGTTTTTTTTGAAATTCTTTGTCTTTTTTAAGATATTGGAGAATTTTATTATCAAAATTGTCCAGATTGCTTTGTTCAACTGTTTTATTGATTTTAAGAGAAGTTAATACATCAACTACACCATTAATACCATAATAGTTTGAACGGCTATGATTTTCATCATAATTAGGCATTTTTCTTATACCTTTAATCAAATGTTCTGATGAATCAATTAACGGAAATAAATCCTTTCCCCAAATGTTAATAGCTTTTTCTGCTCTTGCACTTGCTAATTTCTTATGGTCATGTTCATTTAAATCATCAATAGTCCATTCTTCATCTGGCTGATTGTGAATACTGAAAAATAAATCTTCATCGTGGGAATATAATCCTCTAACCTGCAGTCTTAAATCAATTAAGTCTTCAATTGGTCTTATGTCCTTTTTCCAGTCCCAAGGGAATTGTGTGTTATTTTCATTCCATTGAATATATGCTTCTTCAATTACACCGTGAATAAATTCACCAAACCATCTTTGAACTGGCTTTGAAGGAGGTAGTGTTCCTTTATTTTGATATCTGTATTGTAAATTACATGTTAAATAAGATAATAAATCTCCAGTTACACTATATTCTGGAATCATGTATGATTTTGATCTTGATGGTAGTTTCATGCTAATACCTCCTAAATTAAGTAAATCTCTTTAAATCCAATATAGTTTTCATCTCTGCTCCATCCAAGAGCAACATTTGGAATTTTAAAGTAGTCATTTTTTTGTACATATCCCTCAATAGCTGAATTTAAACCAATTAAAATCAATACTTTCTCTGCTCTTGAAAATGCAACAAAATAACGTCTTGTTAAATCATCAAAGGATTTATCTTTTTCACTACGTTTGCTTTGACCTAATTCACTATATTTTCTAATTCTCTCTTCAAGGGTAAGTTCATTTTTAACTAATTTCGGGAATCTCAAATTCTGGGTTTTAATATTATTTTTATTAAATTTAGATCCCACATCTACAATTACCAATGGAAACTCCAATCCTTTTGACTGGTGAATGGATAATACGTTGATTCTATTATCTGGTAGTGTTTCAAGTAGTGTTTCATCAATTTTAACTCCTCCTGAAGAAATTGGTATGAAAATATTCCAAATAGCTTCAAGAATTGATTCATTTTCCTGTTTTTTATTTTTAAATGAAATATTTGAGTGATATTCATTAAAAAATCCAGTTTGAGTAATTGACTGAGTAATAGCTTCTAAATATACAATACCTTCAACATCTTCTTGTAATTCTTCAATCCATGTTGTTATTTTATATGCAAGTTCCATTAAACTGGCACTTTTAGGCCACATGTCTTGTCCTTTTGGTTGTCTAAGCTGCCAATGCATTACAAAATCAGATAATGTAATTGGTTCGTGAGGTTCAGGATTTAATTTAATGAAATCTCTGGCTTTCACTCTCCACCTATTCATATTAACATTTGCCATTTTTGGTATTGTTTTATCTGAGTTTTGCACTTCTCCAGCAGGATCAATACACTCAAGCATTAAACCGCAAAAAATACTTACAACATGTATATCTTGAAGTTCAATTCCTCTTGGATTAAATACTTCAATAGGATTTCTTAATTTCTTGAGATTTTTTCTTAAAAAACTTAAAAATGTTGGTTGACCATGTGTTGTTTCTTTTGGGGAAAATGATAAAATTGCAATATCTGATGCTGAACCGTATTCTCCATCAAGTTTAAGTCTTATCTCATCAACCTCTTTTCCTGCTTTAATATTTTCTTCATTTATTTGCTGAAACTTTGCAATATCCAAAGGTTCATTCACCTTTTTGAAAAATTCTTCATTTAAAATCTTAAGAACTTTTAATTTTGCTTCTCCTTTATTTACAAGCTGGTCAATTAATTTAGCTACATCTTTTGCAAGCATTTTAGGATTATTTCTAAACATTCCTAAAATAGGCATTTTATCGTTCTCAAAATCAGGTGCAATAATTTTAGGCTTGTTTTCAACTCTTGCATTTTGATATTCCTTGTCAAGTTCTGCAAACTGATTACAATGGTCAATAATATTTTCTGTTGAACGGTAATTTGTTCTTAAATTGATTTCTTCAACATCTATACCTAGTTTTTCATGAATACGCTTTTGATAATTAGTAAATAAGTCAACTGTTGCTCCTCTAAATCTGTAAAGGGACTGATCATCATCACCTACAACAGTTATGTTACCATTATTTTCCAATGCAGATTTTGCAATTGTAAAGTAGATTTCTTCCTGGAGAAGGTTAGTGTCTTGATATTCATCAATTAATACAATTTTTATTTCGTCTAAAAAAGTTTCTAAGTCTTTATTTTTTAATTTGGCGAGAAACTCAGATTCTAGCATTGTAAAATCAATAGTATTTCTTGTTTGTAGGGTGTTTTCATATTCTTTAATACAATCAAGTGCAATGCGAGCCCCACTTCCATCTTCTGTTTTATTATATAATTCATTGAAGTCTACTTTATCATAATAAATTCTATTTTTAATTTCAAGCAGTACTTCACTTATTTTAGATGGTTCTGTGAGTTTTTCACTGCCACTTACTTCTTTTAAGTATTCAACAAGCTTTTTGTTTCGATACTTTTCGTCTTCAATGAGGATTTTAATCATTGCAGATGTTGCTACAAAACCTTCAATAACAACGGACTGATTTTCACCAGGTTTTTTATACTCTCTGAGTAATTCTTCTGCAATACTGTCAGTTGTACCAATTTTAATCTGATTAAAATCAATTTTTATAATTTTTGTGATGGTATTAAAATCATCTGTTGTATCCAGAATATGATTTTTTATGGTATCTCCCCAACCTAAAATCCTGGAATACAATTCATCAGCCGCTTTTCTTGTAAATGTTGTTGCTAAAATTCTATTTGGTTCAATATCATCTACAAAAATATATTTTAGCAATTTAAGTACCATTACTGTTGTTTTTCCAGACCCTGGTCCTGCAACAATAAATAATGATTTATCACATGGTGCAATAACAGCATTTCTTTGATCAATATTTGAAGAAATATCTCTTTTAAGTATATTGACCACTATATCCTCAAATTCTTCATATGAAATCATATTTTCCCTCAAATTTAATATAATTTAATTTATGTTTTTTGCATATTATAAAATAATGTTAAGAGCATTTGAAAAGTAAATAGTGAATACTCGAATTATTTAAATATTATTTTGATTAAAATAATCATTTAATAAAAACGATGAATATGTAACTTATTTTGATTAAAATATAATTATTAATTTTAATTTTAGCTGGTATTATGTCTGAGATAAACAATATAGATATGTTCAAAAATGATGTGAGATTTAGAGAAAACATCGCACATATTGAAACAATACCTGCTAAAAAGGCTAGTTTTAAAAAAGTTGATGATTTAAACGAAAAGATTGTTGAATATCTTGATTCAAAGGACATAAAATTATATGAACATCAATCTGAGACATATGAAGCAATTAAAAATGGTGAAAATGTAATTATTACAACACCTACTGCATCAGGAAAAACATTGGCTTTTAATTTACCGATAATGGAGACCATGGTTGAGGATAAGGATGCAACAGCACTTTATATTTATCCTGCTAAAGCCCTATCCAACGATCAGTTACATGTTTTGGAAAATCTTGAAAAAGAACTGGATATTGATATAGGTCCAAAGACCTATGACGGTGATACTCCAAGAACACAAAAAAGAGGAATTCGTGAAAACTCAAGAATTGTTCTAACAAATCCATATCAGTTGCATTTAATATTGTCCTGGCACCACCAATGGTCAAGATTTTACAAAAACCTCAGATATATTGTAATTGATGAATCTCATTACTATAAAGGAGTATTTGGTTCAAATGTTGCATTTTTAATTAAAAGATTAAAAAGAATAGCTAACTTTTACGGCTCTTATCCACAATTTATTTTATCTTCTGCAACACTTGCTAATCCATTGGAATTGGCTAACAGATTAACTGGTGAAGAATTTGTATTGGTGGACAATGATACATCTCCTAGTGGTGAGAAAGACTTTATTTTATACAATCCTTTCCAGAATTATGTTAGAAATAAGGCGTACACTCAAAATGCACCTTCCATACATATGGAAACTGAAAATATCTTTATGTACATGATGCTTAAAAACATCCAAACATTATGTTTTACTGTTTCAAGAAAAACCACTGAATTAATTGCAATGTGGGCTAAAAAGGACATGACTCAGGTTAAAGGAAAACTGGCTCATAGGATTGCAGCATACAGAGCAGGTTATCATCCAGAAGAGAGACGTGAAATTGAAGAAGGTCTTAAAAGCGGAAAATACCTTGGAGTTACATGTACAAATGCATTGGAGCTTGGAATAGATATCGGATCACTTGATGCTGTTATTATTTCAGGATATCCCGGAACTATGATTTCAACATGGCAGCAATCTGGAAGAGCAGGTAGAAGCAGCCAAAAATCAATAGCTGTATTAATTGCTTTTGAAAATCAGCTAGATCAGTATTTCATGAACAATCCTAAGTTTTTCTTTGATAAACCTCATGAAAACGCAATTATTGACTTGTCAAATCCTATTTTACAGGAAGCTCATTTATTATGTGCTGCAAAAGAATTGCCTCTTAAAAGAGGAGAGTCAGAAAAATACTTTGGAGTTTCTCAGGATGTTATAGATGAACTTGTATCTAAAAAGGATTTATATGAAAATCACCGTGGAGATTTCATGTATCCATATGATGACAATCCTGCAATGGACCATTCATTAGATCAGGTTTCATCAGAAGAATTCAAAGTAATGGTTAATGGAAGATTACTTGAAACAATGGAACGTTCTCAGGTTTATCGTGAAGCTCATGAAGGAGCTATATTAATCAATAAAGGGGATACATATGTTGTAGACAGTGTTAATCTTAAAAAAGGTTATGTAAATGTATCCAAAGAAACAATTGATTATCATACTATGGTTTTAAACAAAACTGAAACCAATATCAAAAAGAAATTATCAAAAACAAAATATGGTGATTTATTAATTCACTTTGGAGAACTTACTGTTAGTGAAGATTATTACAAATACAAGAAAATGCATTTCTCAAAACCAATGGGAACATTTCCACTTGATTTACCACCATTAACATTCAATACTAAAGGATTATGGTTTACAATACCAAAAGAAGTTAAAGATACTCTAAAAGACATGTTTCCTAATGATGAAGAAGTATTTGAAGGTGGACTTCACGGTGTTGAACATGCTTTAATTGGACTTTTCCCACTTCATACAATGTGTGACAGATTTGATATTGGTGGTCTTTCAACAAATTATCACGAAGACACACAGGAAGCTACAATTTTCATTTATGACGGATATGAAGGTGGTATTGGAATTACAGAAAAAGCAGTTGATGTTTTTGTTGATTTATTAAACTCAACCATTGATTTATTAAACAACTGTAAATGTAAAAAAGGATGTCCTTCATGTATTTATTCTCCTAAATGTGGAAATGATAATAAACCTCTTCACAAAGGAGCAACCAAATATATCCTGGAATACATGAAAAAACTAATTTCTAATGATTTTGCAGGTAAAAAAGAAGAAATAATTGAAGTTGAAGCAGAAATTGTTGAAACTGATGAATTTGGTGAAGCATATAATTTATATAAATCCGGAGATTATTCATCTTCAAAAGATATTTTAAATAATATTTTATCAAATGATAAAAAACATGTAAAAACACTAGCTTTAATGGCTCAGATATTGTATAATCAAGATCAAAAAGACATCGCACTTCTTTTTACTAAAAAAGCATTAGCTATTGATAAATCAAATGAAATGGCAAATGAACTTGAAGTACTTTTAACAAAAAAGAGCGAAGTTGAAAGTGAAACACAATTGTCAAGTCTTGATGATGTGGAAGTATTATTTGAGGAAGCATATGATTTATTTAATCAGGGTGATTTGGACTCAGCACTACCTATTTTAGAAAAATTACTTGATTTTGACTCAAGGCATTCTGAAGCTTTAGCATTAATGGGATTGATTCATTATCATTCCGGTTTTTTCCCAAAAGCAGTTGAATATTATAGAATGGCTATAAAAATAAATAAACATGGTGAAATGGTTAATGAATTGAAAATGAGAGTTTCCTAATTATTTGTATGGGGAAAATCCATTTTCAAAGTGTTCAATAGCTTCTTCCAATACACTTGGAATATCGATTTGCTGAGTACAATAGTCTATACATGAACCGCAGAAGGTACATTCACTAGCAGCAACCTTCTCATCAGCTATTTTTTCAAAGTACAATTTATAAATATTGGATTCAGGCTGGTTTTTACTTGTATTGTACAAACTCAGGTATTCTGGAATTGGTATCATTTCAGGACAGGAATCTACACAGTATCCGCATTCACTGCATGCAACAGCAAGTTTACTTGCAAGTTTTCGAGCCATTTTTTCTAAAAATTCTTCTTCTGTTTTATCTATTGGTTTAAAATTCTCATAGGTATCACAGTTATCAATTAAATCTTCCATTTTATTCATACCACTTAATACTATTTTTACATTATCAAGTGATGCGCAAAATCTTATTGCAAGACTTGCTATTGATTTATCAGGATTAAACTCTTTAAAATCATTTTTAATATCTTCTGGAGGATTTACAATAACTCCACCTTTTAACGGTTCCATTACATAAACATCTAAACCATATTCAACACATAAGTCATAGCATTTATGTGCTTCAATTGATGAATCTTCCCAGTCAAGATAGTTAAGTTCCAATAAAACAACATCAAACATGTCACCGTATTCTTCAAGAAATTCTTTTAATAAATCTGCCTTTTCATGAAAACTAAATCCAATTTTACGTGCAATGCCATCTTCCTTCATTTTTTTAACATATTCAAAGGTATTTGCATTAATTGCATTTTTAAGCCATGGTGTGTTAATATTATGAACTAAAAATACATCAAAATATGTTATTCCAAGTCTTTCAAGCATTTCATTAACAAATTTATCATTGTCCTTTTCATTTGTTAATAACCATGTTGGCATTTTATCGCAAATTTCAAATGATTCACGTGGATATCTCTCAACTAATGCTTTTCTAATGGCTGTTTCACTTGTACCGTCATGATATGCATAGGATGTATCAAAAAAATTAAATCCTTTTTCCATGTATAAATCAACCATTTGTGTAAATAATTCCTGATTTACTGATGTTGGGTCATTATCGTCAGTTGTTGGAAGTCTCATACATCCAAAACCGAATTTAGATTTGTAGGTCATAATTTTATCTCCATATGATTTAGGTAACTTAATATATATTATTAAAATCAATATTTAAATAAATTACATAGTTTTATTAATTAACAAAACTATACTTATAATATTAATGTTTAAGGAGTAGTAAAATGCATGAATTATCTATGGCTCAAGGCATAATTAATGCAGTATTAGATACTGCAAATGAAAATAATGCTACTGAAGTTAATGAAGTTACAATTGAAGTTGGAAGATTAGCTATGATTAATCCAGAACAACTACAATTTATTTTAGGTGTTTTAATTGAAAATACTATAATGGAAGATGCTAAAATCAATTTTAATGAAATTCCAGTTGAAATGGAATGTTATGATTGTAATTTCAAGGGTGAAGCTATACTAGATGATAGTGATCATTATGCACCTCTTGTTAAATGCCCTGAATGTGATAGTCTTAAAGTAGAAGTATTAAATGGAAAAGACATCATTGTTAAAAATATTGTTATAGAAAAGCCTGATGATGCTTAAGATTAAGGAGGAAGAAATATGCACCAAGTCGCTGATGTAGAAGTTGCAAAAAATATTATGGATGCTAATAAAAGATTAGCAGATAAAAACTTAAAAAATTTAGATGATAAAAACATTTTCTGTGTTGATTTTGTAGGAGCAATCGGTTCTGGTAAAACAACACTTGTAGAAGAAATTATTGATAATACTGATTACAAAATAGGTGTTCTTGCAGGAGATGTAATCTCAAAATTCGATGCAGGACGTATAGAAAAACATGAAGTTCCTGTTGTTGGTTTAAACACTGGAAAAGAATGTCATTTAGATGCACACCTTGTAGGTCACGGACTTGCAGATTTACCATTAGATGACTTAGATATGGTAATTATTGAAAATGTAGGAAACTTAATCTGTCCTGTTGACTTTGAACTTGGTTCCCATTTAAGAATCGTCGTTGTAAGTGTTACTGAAGGTGACGACACTGTAGAAAAACACCCAATCATTTTCCAAACCTCAGATGTTGTTGTAATCAACAAAGTTGATTTGGCAGATGCTGTTGGTGCAGATGCAGACAAAATGGTTGCTGATGCTAAAAAATTAAATCCTAATATTAAAATTATTAAATCCAGCCTTAAACAAGGTATTGGATTAGATGAAATTATTGGAGCTATTGAAGAAGCTATGAACTAAATTTATTTGGTGGTTTTATGAAAGTATGGATAGATATCTCAAATGCACCTCATGTAAGATTTTTTAAAGACGTTATTAAATATTTAGAAGCTGAAGGTGAGGATGTAATTGTTACAGCAAGGCAATTTGGTGATATCCATAAGTTAATGGAAATGTATGATATTGATTTCATTTCTGTTGGTAAACATGGTGTAAGCCTTTATGATAAATTAAAAGAGAGTACTTCAAGAGTATATAATCTTGTTGATGTTATACATGATGAAAAAGTAGATGTTGCACTTAGTAAACACTCTATTGAACTTCCTAGAATCAGTTTTGGTTTAGGAATTCCAAGTTTATATGTTCTTGACAATGAGCATGCATTAGCTGCTAATAAATTGACTCTCCCGTTATGTGACAGGATTATTACACCACAGATTATTGACATGTGGAAACTAATGAAATTCGGTGCAGATCCAAACTCCATTATCTCATATAATGGAACTTCAGAATTAATGCACTTTAAAGATTTCCAATATAATGACAATATCTTTGATGATTTAAACCTTAACTTAACTCATCCTAAAACCATCTTAATGAGACCTGAACCTTCTTTAGCATCTTACTTGGATGCTGACTGCAGCAAATCAGTTCTCTCTCCAATTGTTGATGAATTAAAAGATTTTGCTAATATTTTAATTCTTCCAAGATTTAAAGAACAGGCTAGGATTTTTGAAGGTATTGAAGGTGTTTCAATCTTAAAACCACCAGTAGATACTTCAAATATTATCAAAAAATGTGATTTGGTCATTGGTGCTGGAGGTACAATGAACAGAGAAGCTGCAATCTTGCAAACTCCTGTTATTTCATGTTATCCTGGAGAAACATTATCTGTTGATCAATATTACATTGATAAAGGCTTAATGTATCGTTCTCAGGATACTGATGAAGTTATTCATAAGGCATTAGAATTTATAGTCAATCCTCACAAGCAAATTGACCTTAAAACTGATGACTTATTCCAAATTATAATAGATAATTTATATGATTTAGCTAAAAATGGTAAATAGTTATATAATACTAATTTTAAATATTTAATAT
>SAMEA3663235__coassemble_65_pt1 | contig 39175 bp, 36 predicted proteins | sample SAMEA3663235__metabat2_high_PE_030 | metagenome-assembled genome bin SAMEA3663235 (sample SAMEA3663235) | pig gut metagenome | biome: pig gut; feature: pig-associated habitat; material: faeces | place: China | collected 2013 | reverse complement strand
GTTGTGAGATTCGTCATCTATCTCTTCAGGGTCAATTCTTGAAGATAAAACTAAAGGAGCATCCATACTTCCTCCTCTAGTATTTGGTAAATATGATTTTGAAAAGTTGATTAATGCATCTAATAACAACATAACTGCATCTTCGTCACTGTCACAGTTTCTACGCTTTGCAGAATGGAAGTAAGGGTGAGCATAACAACCTAATGCTTTTGTAAATCCTACAATTCTTCCAAGTACTCCTGCTGAAGTGTGGGGTGCAAGACCTGCAACCAAGTGTCCGATTAAATCACTTTTCTCTTTAACATTATAGAATGTATCCATATGGTAATATCTTTCAAGCTCATCATCAATGAATTGAGCAGTACGAAGCAAATATTCTCCACAATTATCAGAAATAACAATATCCTGAACCTTAAGCTCAATAATTTGATCTTCATTTTCAATTGGGTTGCCGTAACAGTCTTTTTCATAACCCATTTCCAGTAGCTTTTCAACTGTAACACCAATTTCACTTGGTATGAAATGAGTAAGTGGCAAATCAGTTGAATCGTGTCTGATGGTTCCATCCTTAAATGTGAATACTTCATGTTTTGCTCTAAGTATTCCTTTTTCAATAGGTTCAGGTAATTTTGATTCTGAAATCATACCTACTACACCTTTAACTTCATCAACACGTCTTACTTTAACGTTATCTGAAGCTTTCTTAAGCATAGCTGCAAGAGGTATTGTTTTTAAGGATGGATTTCCCATTTCAGTTGGGCTTCCACATTTTGGACAAAGTGATCCAAAGGAGCTGATTCCACAATCGGGATTGGTACATTTTCTTCTTGAAATATCTACTTTGATACTTCCTTTTTTAGCTGCTGTTGCGACAAGTCTTCTGGACCCACCATTGTTTCCAATAGGAATTAATCCATGTGGTGCAGGTCTCATTAATCTTTCTTTTGACTTTTCAGGTCTACCTACACGTGTACCAATGTATGCAGGTGCTTTATTTATGATTTTAATTTTGGAAATTTCATTTAAAGCTTCAAGAGTAGTTTCTTTTTCAGGTAATTTTTGAGTTAATGTTTTTATGAGTGAATATGAATGGTCTTTGTCAATAATAATTTTGTTGTCACGTACAAGATGAGGAACTCCGATTATCTCAAGAATTCTTTTTTGATAGGATAAATCAAGTTTCATTCCTTCATCTTCACTGAATGTTGATTTTCCTTGTTCAATTAACTCAATCAATGAATTTAAGTCTTTTATTGTTACATCATTGTAGCAGTATGTGTATTTTGGGTGAAGTGGAATATCGTATTTTTCACTTAATTCAAATGCTTCTTTTGCAGTTAAATATTCATATTCCAATTTATGTAAATCTAAATCAGTATTTTCACTATCGAAGTTTTCACTTCTCATTAATAATTGAATCCACCATTCTTCACACCATCCTGATGGGAATAATGGCTGGTTGTTTCTTAAAAACTCTCCAAATGCAACAAGCATGTCACCTAAGAATAAGATTTCAACAACATCTTTTTTAACTTCACGTGCTTGTTTTACAGTGTCTAAGATTAACACGTCTCCATTTTTAAGTTTAACAGTAGGTCCTTCAATAGAATCAACAGGAACTACACAGTTACCTTTTCCAGGATATTCAATCTTAAGTTGTGTTCCAACTGCTAAGAACTCAAGTAATGCCATTGTTGCAGGATGAACTCCCATTGTTGCAAGACCTGTATTTCTAGATCTTCCATATCTTAACCTGAATCCTCCTTTTTCAGAAGGATATCCAAGAACTGGTCTTCCACCAATAATATCCTGAATATATTTTGGTTCATGAACAATATCAGAATCTCCAGCATCTTCTTTGGAGTCATCTTTTTTAGGTTTGGAATATTCTTCAAGCCAATCCCAGTCAAGACCTAATTTATTAGAAATCTTTTTAATCTTTTTAGATTTCTGAATTACTCCTTCAACCATAGCAAGCAATGCTCCACCACGGATGTTGTTTGTTTCAACACGTTCCAAATCCCTGTGTGATACTTCAACTTTATCAGTTTGTTCTCCGGATACTTCTACTGGAATGTGATTTGCAGCGAATCTCACTTCTTCTGGTGTTGGTGAGTATTGTAAATTTGTAACTTCTGATTCGTATAACTCAACTTCCTCTACGTATCTTTCGATTTCATCATCTATTGGTTTGAATGCATCAATACCAATAGCTTGTCTGATTTTATCTCCTAAAAGTACAGCTAGTGCAGCTGCAGTACCTCCTGCACTTCTAATAGGTCCTGCAAAATATACTCCAATATATTTTGTTCCATCAAAGTTGTCTTTGATTTTAACATCGGAAATTCCTTCAAGAGGTGCTGCTACTACTCCTTCTGTAAGAATAGCAAGTGCAGTTCTAAGGCCTTGGTCACATCTTTGTTCTGTATCCCAGTCTGCCTTTTCACCAGTAAGTTCAAACTTTCCGGATGCAATTTCTGCAGCAATTTCAAAAGCAACTTCTTCTCTGGTAATATCTTGTTCTAATGTTTTAATTCTTTTAGCTACGCCTTCAGGACCAACAAGCCCTTCAACTCTTTCAGCTAAGTCCTTTGCAAGAGGCACTTCTGTTTCTAATTCAACATCTAGACCTTTGGACCTTGCTTCATTAGCTATTTCGTATAGGTGATGGGTGTCAGCTTCTAATCTATCAAAATAATCCATGGTATCGCCACAAGTTACAAAAATTAATTAATATATTATTATTGGTTTTACTGATATTAATAAATTTTCAATAGTATTTTTATCAAATTTAGTAATACTTAAATATTCTAAAGTATAAATTTTAATTTGTAATTTGTAGTTGAATTTTTATAATATTAATTTTGCTATTTTGGTGATTTTAATGTCAAGTGATAAACCAATTAATGCCATGTACGGTGGTAAAGTTAAATTAAACTTAGATAAACTCAAAAATAATCGTAAGTCTGATGAAGAAAAATCAAAACCTGTTGTAGAAGTTGAAGAAACCATTACTAAAGAACCTGTTCAAGAAGTTCCTAACGAAGAAGTAGTTATTGAATCTGCTAAGGAAGATGTTATTGAAAATGAAGTAGTAGAAGAACCTACTGATGATGTTAAAGAAGAATCTTCTAACGATGAATGTGACATTTCAGATGACCTAAAATCTCAACTAGAAGAAAAAGATGAGAAATTAGCAAATCAATCAAATGAGCTTCATTATTTGACTAATAATATAATTCCTAATCTTAAAAAAGAAAATTCAAAACTTAAAAGTCTCAAATTGGAATTGACTGATGCTCTTGAAAAAAGTACCAGAAACTATTATGATCAATTAGATATTAATGCTGATTTAAGTGATAAAATTGGAAAACTTGGTGCTGAAGGTGCAGTCAACAAAGTAAGAGCAGACAAGCTAGAATCAGAACTCAAAACTATCAAAGATGATTTACAAGCTAAAATTGATCAATACAAAGAAAAACTCGATTCAATTGATGTAGAAGGATTGAAGAAAGAAAATTCTGATTTGTTTGACGAATTAAGTGATGTCAAATCCAAGTTAGAGGCTGCTAAAAAGGAAAATACCAGTCTTTCTGATGAAGTTAAAACTTTAAGAAATGAACTAATTGAAATTGGTAACTACAAAGATGAAGTTGATTCTCAAAATAAAAAGGAAATTGACGGATATAAAGAAGAAATTTCCTCACTTAAAAATCAGCTCAGACTTAAAGAAAGTAGTTTTGATAAATTATCTAATGAATCCAACAAAGCTATTGCTGATTTGAAAAATCAAGTTGCAGAACTTGAGGAAGCATTAGAAAAAGAATCCAATAAAGGATTATTAAGTAGATTTAAATAGATGTTTTATTCATCTATTATTCCTTTTTTTAAAATGACAAACGATAATTATTTTATGGATGAAGCTCTTAAAGAAGCTAAAAAGTCTTCAAAGGATGGAGGATTGCCTATTGGTGCTGTCTTAGTTAAAGATAACAAGATTATATCAAGAGGCCATAATAGATTAATTCAAAACAGTTCAGTAGTTATGCATGCAGAAATGGATGCAATTGAAAATGCTGGACGTCTTAACTATGAAGATTATATTGAATGTACACTCTACACCACACTATCTCCATGTTCAATGTGTTCAGGAGCTATTATTCTTTATAACATACCAAAAGTGGTTATTGGAGAAAATACTACACTAATGGGTGCAGAGAATTTCCTTGAATCTAACGATGTTGAAGTTGTTGTATTGGATAAAATGGAATGTAGAGAGTTATTTTTAGACTTTATTAAACAAAACCCTGGTGTGTGGGAAGAAGAACTTAAGAAAGTTGGAAATACTACTGAGGTGAAATAATGGAGATTATTGTTACAGATGAAACTGATGAAAGATTTGTTGAATTTTGTAAATCTTTTGGTTGTTTTTTAGATGATCCTCAGGTTGTATTGCTTTTGGTCAGTTTTAAAAAAACTGTAGGATGTGCTAGTTTTAGAGTTTATGACTCACAATCTGCAGAGATTACTACTTTATTTTTAAACTCATATGATGAGAGAGAAAAAATAGCTTACAAATTAATCAGACAGCTTGAAAAAATAGCTATTGATTATGAATTTAAAAGCATTGTTGTTAGCTTTGATAGTCGTGATGATATTTTAGTTGAAATATTTGAAAAATTAGATTATCAGTTTGTTGATGATTCTTTAATGAAAAAAGAGTTTAAAACATTACTTTAAAAATAAAAAAAGAAAAAATTTAAAAGATTAAGCTTCTTTTCTCAATCTTTTAATAACGAAATCTTTGTCTAAACTTAACAAGAATGAAGCAGCTCTAGGACCTTGTTTTTGACCGAGAACCATTTTGTAGATTGCTTGGAATCCTTTTTGTGGTTTTAATTCTTGTGCTTCTAAGATTTCATACATTGCATCGTGTAATTGAGTTGCATCATTAAATTCATTGTTTTCCATTAAATCAGCTAAATCAACTAAGAATTTGTCTTGTTCTTCAGTTAATGGTAATTTTGGAATATTTTTCTCTTGAACTTGGAATTTAACGAATTTTGGTGCGTAAGTATCTAACCAGTAGATTACATTGTCAACTCTTTCACGGTATTGTGCTAATTCTGCTTCGGTTAAGTCACCAAATTCTTTGTCTTTAAAGCTTTTAGTTAATTGGGAGTTTCTTTTTAAGATATCAAAGATTTTTTCTAAGTTGTCTCCTGCAATTTGGTAAGCGTTAACTAAGAATCTGAAAGGTGGTCTGAAAGGTAATGGACTACCTTCGTGAATTTGAGTAATTTCATAAATTTCTTTGAATTTTTTACCTTCTTTTTCAGATGGTGCTTCTTCTTCACCATAGAATACTTTTTCAACTGTATCAAATTGGTCAATGAAGTCTAAGAATGCCATTTTTGGTGAGAAGTCTTTTGCTTTCATTGGTTTTGATCTGAATAAGTAGTAATTAAGACTTTCTGCAGGTCCAATTTTTAACCATTCTTCAGGAGCGAAGAATACTCCGTGAGATTTACTCATTGCTTCACCGTCAAGAGTAATCCATTCGTATGGTACTGGATAAGGTGCAGGATAATCAAAGATTTTTTCTGAAATGATACTACTTACATCGTATGATCCACCACTTGCTGCGTGGTCTTTTCCGAATGGTTCACAGGTGGTTCCGAAGATTTTCCATCTTGCAGCCCATTCTACTCTCCAGGTAAGTTTACCGTTTCCGGATTTAATGTCCATTTCACCATCGTGGCCACATTCACATCTGTATTTGATGGTATCTCCGTCAAAGTCGTAAGCATAAGTTGTGTTTACACGTCCACATTCGTCACAAATTGGGTTGTATGGTAACCAGTCATCTGCTAATGGTTCTCTTCTGTATTCATTGAAGATTTCTTTGATTTCATCAACATGTTCAAGAGAGGTTCTAATGTAGTCGTTGTAAACTCCAGTTTTGTACATTTCAAAACCAGATTTAGCTTCCATTTCAATTCCGTAATCGTCCATTACTGTGAGTAAAGGTTTTTCAAAGTGTTCTACAAAGTTGTCACAGCAGCCGTCAGGACATGGAATAACTGAGTATGGCATACCTAAGTATTTGTCGTAATCTTCAGGAAGTGGGTATGGAACTTTTCTTAATGGATCGTGGTCATCTGCAATCCAGATTGTTTTTGCTTGTTTTCCGAGTTCCCTTAATTTTTTTCCAATTGCATTAGCAATAAATATGTCGCAAGAGTTTCCAATGTGTATTGAACCTGAAATGGAGGTTCCACTTGCAATAACATGTTCTTCTACATCTCTTTTTGCTAATTCGTTAGCTACATTTTCAATCCAATGTGTCATTTAAATTCACCATTTAATAAAAAAATTATCATAAAATAAGTTATATTGGATTAATATTTGTTTTTATTTATATAAAAAGATTAAGTAAAAATAGTGTTTTTTGGGATTTTAAAAAAAAAGAAAAAGTAAATAGATATTGGTATATCTATTTGATTAAGTCAGAATCGGATTTATCTAACCATTCATTTACGATTTTTACTGCGCAGTAGTTACCACACATGGTACAGGTGTCTTCTTCTTCAGGAGGTCTTTGGTCTCTTTTTGCACGTGCTGCATCAGGGAATAATGCGCATTCGTATTGTGCTTCCCAGTCGAGTCTTTTACGTGCTTCAGCCATAGCTAAATCTTGTGAACCGTCAATTTGTCCGGTTGCTAAGTCACCTGCGTAAGCTCCAATTTTAGTTGCAATAACTCCTTCTTTTACGTCTTCAGGGTTAGGAAGAGCGAGGTGTTCTGCAGGAGTTACGTAACAGATAAAGTCTGCACCTGCTTTTGCAGAGGATGCTGCTCCGATTGCAGATACAATGTGGTCGTAACCTGGTGCTACGTCACATACAATAGGTCCAAGCATATAGAAAGGAGCGTTGGAACACATTTTCTTTTGAATCATTACGTTAGTTGGGATTTCGTTGATTGGAATGTGTCCAGGTCCTTCAATCATACATTGTACTCCAGCTTCACGAGATCTATCAATTAATTCTCCTAAAATGATCAATTCTTGGATTTGTGCCCTGTCGGTTGAATCAGCAATAGATCCTGCTCTCATACCGTTTGCAAGTGAAAGAACAACGTCGTGTTCTTTAGCAAGTTCTAAGACATAGTCAAAGTTTGAGTATAATGGGTTTTCTTGTTCGTTTTCAACAATCCATCCGGACATGAATGATCCTCCACGGGATACGAGTCCAGTTACACGGCCTTGTCTTTTGAGTCTGGTTAAGGTTTCGATGTTAATACTACTGTGGATTGCCATAAAGTCAATACCATCTTTTGCTTGTTTTTCAATAGCATTGAATAAGTCATCTTCAGTCATGTCAACTACAGAACCGTGTTCTCTGATACTTTCGATGGATGCTTGGTATACTGGTACAGAACCAACTGGTAATGGGGACATGTCGAGAACTCTTCTTCTGATTACATCTAAGTCTCCACCAATACTTAATTCCATTAAACAGTCTGCACCGTGGTCAATAGCAATTTGTGCTTTTTTAACTTCTTCATCAAAGTCAACAATATCAGTTGAAGTTCCAACGGTTGCGTTTACTTTGGTTCTAAGACCTGCACCGATACCGGAAGCTTCAATGTCTCTGTTTACGTTACTTGGTATTACAATAGTACCTTTAGCTACAGATTTTAAAATAAAATCTTCTGAAACATTTTCTATTTTTGCAACATGTTTCATTTCTTCAGTTAATATTCCTTTTTTTGCATCACTAATTTGTGTCATGATATCACATCAAATAAGATTTAAAACAGTCAAATTTAATTTATTTAAATTCCATATCATTTTGATATTTTTTTATATTTAATTATTGGTATTTAAATTAATTGGTTGGCTTTTAATTAAAATATTATTGATATGTATCAATTATTTTTGAAAAAGTAGTTGTTTTAGTTTTTTAAATAAGAAATAAAGTCATATTGATAAAAATAAAGTATACTTGAAAAAAAGGAAAGGATTCTAGTAAAATCCATTCATTCTTTCAAATGCTTCATCAAATGTAGGCATGTTGGTTTGACAACCTTGATGTTCTACAATAAATGATGAAACGGTTGATGCGAATTTAGCAGATGATTCTAATGATTCGCCGTTTAAGAATCTGGATAAGAATCCTGCTCTATATGAATCTCCAGCACCAGTTGGATCGATAGCTTCTGTTTTAATAGCATCGATTTTAATTTTGTCTTCATCGGAGTAGATTTCACTACCATTAGCCCCACAGGTTTTAACAATAATCTTTGGACCTAATTCTCTAAGACCATCTAAATCCACTTCAAGAGATTCTAAGATTCTTCCGATTTCATGATGGTTTCCGAAAAGAATTGTTGTATTTTTAATTACATCTCTTAATTTTTTAATATCATACATTCCAAGGTCTTGACCTGGGTCAAATGAAATAAGTAAATCTTCATCTTTTGCTTCTTCAGAACATTTCCAGTTGAAATCAGGATCTCCTGTAGCTAAATGTACTGCTTCAACATTTTTTATTGCGGAGGTAGGTACTTTACTTTGTGCAAACTCACGAGCTGCACCCCAGTAGAAGTAACTGATTTGGTCTGAATTATCATCGGTTAATACAAATGCAGTAGGAGTTGATTCGCCTGGAACAATAATAAGTGAGTCAGTATCAATATCTAAATTTTGCATATGTTCATAGTATTCTGTTTTTTTAAAATCTCCACCAACCGCTGAAACCAAAGATGTTTTTAATCCTAATTTAGCACCAACACAAGCAACGTTAGCTGCTGCTCCTCCATTGAATGTTTTCATGTTGGTAATTGGAGCAGAAAAGTTTGCTTTTGGGAATTCTGGTACTTTAATGATATAATCGTGAGCAGAGTGCCCAATAGCTAGTAAATCTCTATTTTTCGCCATAATATCGCCTTAAATCTTCTATGTTAATATTGTTTCTTATCATTATTTAATGTTTTGAAACTTAAAATTTGGTCATATGAGTGTGATATAAAATATGTCATGTTATATAATTTTACTTTTTCTAAGAGCATCTGAAAAGTATCATCTACATCGGACTGAAACCTTGCTTTTCGATGTCGTTTTGCCCTTCATTTGTTAGGTATCTGATAAACTCGTCAACATCGTCTTTATCTTCGTTTACCTTAACTAAACTTATAACATGTTGGGTATCAAATTTTAAAAGTTCGTTTCCTTTAAAGTAACTTGCATTAAGGAATGTATGTAGATTTTTGGAATTTTTAACTAATTTATATGCTTCAAACTGGGAGTTTACAGTTTCGGTGATGTTTATGTTAATATCATAATGTTTTAAACTGTCCCATGCAAGCCTTTGAGCAGATCCAGAAACACTTACAAAATCAAGATTTTCCAAATCTGAAATACTTTCAATATCTTTTGTTTCTGGACTTGAAATAAGAACAAGGTAATCATAAGCTATTGGATAAAAGTTAATATCTCTTTCAAAAGCAATTAACGGGTCGTCAAGGGTTAATATATCCACAACTCCTCTTTTAGCAAGTTCAAATGCATCTTCGTCATTGCTGCTGTAGATATTTGTTTTAAAAGGTAAATCAATACTGTCCAAAAGACCTGTGCTGATATGACCTCCAACAATGTTGATTGTAGATGTCTTTTCGATTTGGATTGCATATTTTTTGAACTCTTCTAATAAGTCTAATCCTTCACGGGTGAGATGTGTACCATTTCCCACTTTTTTGGTAAGTTTTATCCCTAATTTTTCTTCTGCTTTAAGTATTCTTCTATTAAAAACAGTATGAGAAATATTTAACTGTTTAGCAGATTTTCTTTGAGATTTTGTTTTCGAAAGGGAGTCAAGACTTTCGAATAATCTATATCCGTAAACTTCACCATCTATCTCTAAACTTATCAATCCTTTACTTTCAAATTCCATCAATTATAAATAAAATTTTAATCATAATTAATAATATCGATTTTGGGATTAGATAAAATGGAAATTATGAAAACTTCTATTAACGCGATATTAGATAATATTAAGAATGCTGAAGAATTTTTAGATGAGGAAACTATTGACAAATTTGAAGATATTATTATCGAATCTAAAAATATCTTTGTTACTGGTGCTGGAAGATCAGGACTTGCTGCTAAAGCTTTTGCAATGAGATTAATGCATTTAGGTTTAAGTGCTTATGTTGTAGGAGAAACTATTTCTCCAGCTATTTATGAAGATGACTGTATTATTGCAATTTCAGGTTCTGGTGAAACAAATACCATCGTTTCTGCAGCAAAAATTGCTAAAAATAGAGGTTCTAAAGTATTGGCTGTAACTTCATATCCTGAGTCTACTTTAGGAAAATTATCTGATGCTTATGTTTTTGTTAAAGGAAGAACAAAAAAAGAAGTTGATGACGAAAACTATATGAAACGTCAAATTCATGGAAACTATACTTCCTTAACACCTTTAGGAACTGCTTTTGAGTTGACCACTTTAGTCTTTTTAGATGCAATTGTTTCTGAATTAATGGAAAAAATGCAACAAACTGAAAGTGATCTTAAAGCAAGACATACTGTATTAGAGTAATTTAGTCAAAAATTACTCTATTTTGATTATTATATATATTACAGCGTTGGCCTCTTAAAAATCCAACGAGAGTAATATTTCCTTTTTTTGCAATATTATATCCGGAATTTGCAGGAGCAGCATTTGATGCTAATACTGGAACGCCTGCTCTGGTCATTTTAATTACCATATCTGCTGGCATTCTTCCACTGTAGATTACATAAGACTGATTTAAGTCAAAACCATTTAATATACCATAACCAATTACTTTATCTACTGCAACGTGACGGCTTACATCTTCTTTTACAACAAATTCACCGTTATAAACGATTCCTGCAACGTGTGTTCCACCGGTAGCTTGCCAGATTTCAGCGTTGTCTTTTAACTCTTCAATTCGATCAATTAATTCTTTGACATTTACCTGGAAATCAGACTCAACAGGATGTACTTCTTTAATTTTACTTCTCCATCCTCCTGCAGAATCGGAACATAATACGGTTTCATTTGTTTTAAGTAAGGTATCATCAATCTCTACATTAATCTGTACGCCATCAATTTCAATCTTTTTAATATCTTCTAATGATTTGACGAGATTTTCATTAAATAGGTATCCAACTGCAAATTCTTTAAGTGAATCTTCTATTGCAGATAAGCTTCTTGATATTGTACCATTTATTGTTAGTGTGATGGTTTCATCTTTTACAACTTTTTCTCTTGCTTCGTTGTGCTGATTATTTTTATATGTTATAGCATCAATTTCTTCAATCTTCATCACATCGACCCCTTGTATTTCATATTTTTTTATAACAATAGTTATATTAATTTCTCTTTTCTTATAAATATTAGTGTAATGAAAATTATGTATGTTCAATATTTGTGTTTTCTTTTATAAATATTTAAAATCTTGAAAATTATAAGTATAATTTTTTATTAATGAAATTCAACGATTAAAATTATGTATTGATTAAATTAAGTTTTTTAAACAAATTATTCAATAAAAAAGTAGTAAAAATACGATATTAACTGTATTTATAATGATTTATCATTATGATTATTTTGTTAATTCTTTATATTTAAACATTTCTTTTTATTTCTAATGATAAATCGTTTATATAGTCATTAAGTAATATAGAACCATAATACTTTAAAAAACATCTCTGTAAGTGGATTCTTTAAGTATTATAAAAATTAATTTATAAAGGGAATAAGAGGTTGATAAAATGAGTTCATTTAAAAGTCCAGTAGATACTGCAAAAGCAATATCAAAAACTGCTGGAGCAAAAGACTCTGCTAATATTATTAATGTAGTATTACTCTCCTTCTTAGCAGGAGCATATATTGCATTTGGGGGTTTATTAGCAATTGTAACAAGCGCAGGTATGATTAAAGCTGGCGCTCCTTTAGGTTTAGAAAAATTTGTATTTGGTGCAGTGTTCCCTGTAGGTTTGATTATTGTTATCCTTGCAGGATCTGAATTATTCACTGGAAATGTTATGTTTATGATTATCGGTGTTTTAGATGGATCTGCTTCTGTTGGCGGTCTTGCTAAAAACTGGGTTGTAAGTTGGATTTTCAACTTTGTTGGAGCTTTATTCGTTGCATACGTTTTAGCTTACATGGGAGGAATTTGTCCTACTGACGCAACCGCACCTGCATATGCTATTACCACTAAAGCTATTGCTGTAGCTGAAGGTAAAGTAACTATGCCTTTCACAGTAGCTTTAATTAAAGCTATTGGTTGTAACTGGTTAGTATGTTTAGCTGTATGGTTAGCTAACGCATCTGATGATGTTATTGGTAAAATATTCGGTATTTGGTTCCCAATTATGGCTTTCGTTACCATCGGATTTGAGCACAGTGTTGCAAACATGTTCTTTATCCCATTAGGTATGTTCTTAGGAGCTAATGGAGTAACCTGGTCCAGTATTATTATAAACAACTTAGTCCCAGTTACCATTGGTAACATTATTGGTGGAGGACTCTTCGTAGCTTGTCTTTACTGGTTCACTTACCTTAAAGAATAAGCACTTGATGAACTTTCAAAAAGCTTAATATTAATTTAAGCTTTTTAAATTTTTTTTAAAAAAAACAAAAATATTTTGGAGATTATAAAATGGTTGAAATTAAATATGTTCCAACAATCTGCCCATACTGTGGTACCGGTTGTGGACTCAATTTCGTTGTTAAAGACGGAAAAATTGTTGGTGTTGAACCTTTAAAAAGAAGCCCTGTAAACGAGGGTAAAGTATGTCCAAAAGGAAACTTTGGATACCAATTCATTAATAGGGAAGACAGATTAACTTCTCCTTTAATCAAAGAAAACGGTGAATTTAGAGAAGCATCTTGGGATGAAGCTTTAGACTTAGTTGCTAACAAACTCAAAGAAGTTTCTGACGAAGACCCAAACAAAGTTGGTTTCTACGCATGTGCTCGTTCACCTAACGAAAACATTTACATTACTCAAAAATTAGCTAGAGTAGCTTGTGGAACTCAAAACGTAGACCACTGTGCACGTATCTGTCACGGACCTACTGTAGCAGGTTTAGCAACCACCTTCGGATCAGGTGCTATGACCAACGGATTTGACAGTATTAAAGAAGCTGATTACATCTTCTGTATCGGATCCAACAACATGGAAGCTCACCCATTATTCGGACGTAAAATTATCCAAGCTAAACAAAACGGTGCTAAATTAGTAGTATTAGACCCAAGATTCACTCCTACTGCTAAACTCGCAGATGAATACGTACAATTCGAAACTGGTACTGACGTTGCTTTAATGAATGCTATGATTAAAGTTATCATCGACAACGACTTACAAGATGATGAATTCATTGCAAACAGAACCAAAGGTTACGAAGAAATGAAAGAAGTTGTTCAAAAATACACCTTAGAAAAAGCTTCTGAAATCACTGGTATCTCTCCTGAAACCATTGAACACTTAGCTATTGAATATGCATCTGCTGACAAAGCAGCTATTGTATACTCCTTAGGTATTACTGAACACTCCCACGGTGCAGACAACGTAATGTCCACCGCAAACCTCGCTATGTTAACCGGTAACATTGGTAGAGAAGGTACTGGAGTAAACCCATTAAGAGGACAAAACAACGTACAAGGTGCTTGTGATATGGGTGCATTACCTTCCGATTACGTAGGTTACAGAAAAGTAAGTGACCCAGAAACTACTGCATGGTTCAACGACTACTACAGTGCTGAAGGTTACGAAGTAAACTTACCAACCACTCCTGGTTTAACCTTAGTTGAAATGATGAACGCAGCTCACTCCGGTGACTTAAAAGTATTATACATCCACGGTGAAGACCCTGTTCTCTCCGATGCAGATGTACAACACACCAAAGAAGCACTCGCAAACTTAGAAATGTTAATCGTTCAAGAATGTTTCTTAACCGACACTGCACAATGTGCTGATGTTGTATTACCAGCAGCAGGTTGGGGTGAACAAGAAGGTACTTTCACCAGCGGTGAAAGAAGAGTTCAATGCTTACACAAAGCTCAAGAACCACCTGAAGGCGCATGGTTAGATTGGAAAATCATGGAAGAAATCGCAGTTAGAATGGGCGTACCAAGATCCATCTTCCACTACGAATCTTCTGAAGAAATCTTCGACGAAGTCAGAGAATGTGCTCCTATCATGGCAGGTATGAACCGTGAAAGATTAGACACTCCTGAAGCTCTCCACTGGCCTTGCCCATCCGAAGATGACCCATGTCAACCATTAATGCACAAAGAGAAATTTGCACACCCTGATGGTTTAGGTGTCTTCCAAGCATTAGAACACAAAGGACCAGTAGAAACTCCTGATGAAGAATACTCATTACTCTTAACTACTACCAGAGTATTATTCCACTACCACGCTGCAATGACCAGAAGATGTGAAACCTTAAGCAATGAGGTAAAAACTGGATTCATCGAAATCAACACTAACGATGCTAAAGCTAGAGGAATTATCGACGGTGAAGTAGTAAGAGCTTACTCCAGAAGAGGAGAAATTGCAATTCCTGCACGTGTAACTGACAACATTAGAGAAGGTATTGTAAACATCCCAATGCACTTTGTAGAATGTGCTGCAAATGTATTGACTAACTCTGATTCTTTCGACCCTAAATCTAAAATGGTTGAATTAAAAGCTTGTGCTATTGAAGTAGAAAAACTTCCTGAAAAAGTTGTTGTTAAAGGAGAAGTCTACAAAGATGGTACTGACACCGAAATTAAAGCTGAAGATATGAGTACTACTACCATTAAAGTAGGTAAATAAATAAGGAGTAGATTTAAATGAGCGCAAAAATTAACGATATGTACTACGCATACTCTGCTATCGAAGATATCAAAGAAAAAGGAGAGTACGGTGGAGTAGTAACCACTATTATGAAATACTTATTAGAAGAAGGTATCGTTGACGGTATTGTTGGAGTAACTGAAGGTGCAGATATCTACGATGCAGTACCTATTCTTGTAACTGACCCTGCAGATGTTATTAAAACTGCTGGATCTATCCACTGTGGTACCTTAAACATTGCTAAATTTGTATCCAAGTACTTAGACGGTGCAAGAGACATGAAAATTGCTGTTGCATGTAAACCTTGTGATGCAATGACCATCAAAGAATTGATGAAAAAAGGAAAAATCATCGAAGACAACGTAATTATGATTGGTGTTAACTGTGGAGGAACCATGTCACCTGTTCCTACCATGAACATGATTAGAGATGTATACGAAATGGACCCTAAAGACGTTGTCAAAGAAGAAATCGCTAAAGGAAAACTCATCATGGAAACAGCTGATGGTGAAAAAGGTATTGCTATTAGTGAATTAGAAGAACAAGGTATGGGTAGAAGAGAAAACTGTCAAAGATGTAACCTTAAAATCCCTTCCAACGCTGACATGGCATTAGGTAACTGGGGAGTAATCGGACCTTTAGCAGGAAAAGCTACTTTCGTAGAAGTATTCTCCGACAAAGGTGCAGATGTTTTAGGTAAAGTTATTGACGCAGGTTTAATCGCTACCGAAGAACCTCTCGAAAAAGGAATTAAAATCAGAGAAAACATTAACAACTTCATGCTTAAAGAATCCCTAGAGAAGAAGGAAGTTGATTATGCAGGTACTACTGGTGATATTATCGACGTATTCTACAAATACGAAGACGAATTCTCCAAATGTATGAAATGTTACGGTTGTCGTGAAGCATGTCCATTATGTTTCTGTGAAGACTGCTGTCTTGAAGCTGAAGGTCCTGAATGGGTACCTGGTGGATACACTCCTGCAGCTCCTTTCTTCCACTTAACTCGTTTAGTACACATGGTTGACGCATGTACCAACTGTGGACAATGTTCCGAAGTATGTCCATGTGAAATCCCTGTAGCTAAAGTATGGAGTACTGTAAACAACAAAGTAAGAGAAATCTACGGATACGTACCTGGTATGGGCAGTGACGACCCACTTCCATTCACCGACCACGTATCTAAAGCTAAATGGATCTAAGGGTTCTTCCCTTTCATCCATTTTATTTTTTTAAATCTTAAACATAACATTGTTATATTATTATTTTAAAAAAAGAAAAGAAAAAATTCTTTTCTTAAGGTCTTAAACCTGATCCTCCTTGGAGGGTAAGGGTTTCACCAGAAATGTAACTTGCAGCATCTGATGCTAAGAATAAGCAAGTTCCACCAATATCTTTTTCTGAATCACCGAATCTTTGTAATGGAATTCCTTGAATGGTTTTATCATAAATTTCAGGATATTCTTCTCTCCATTGTTCTAACTGTTCAGTCATTACAAGAGGACATACAATGTTGATATTAATTCCATCAGGACCCCATTCTGTTGCAGCAACTCTGGTTAATCCCCTAATTCCTTCTTTTGCAGCAGCATGTGATGATTGACCATCTCTTCCAAATAATCCTGCACCTGATGCAAAGTTAATTACAGACCCTTTAGTCTCTTTAAGATATGGGTGTGCAAATTTCATAAAGTTAAATACTGCATATAATCCGGAATTAATTGCTAAGTCAAAGTCTTCTTTTGTGTGTTCAATAAGTTTTAATCCGGACTTGGAAGCTTGTGCATTGTTAATTAATACATCTATTCTTCCAAATTCTTCAACTATTTTGTCAATTGCTCCTTTTACTTGGTCTTCGTAACCGCCGTCAGCTGTAATAGCTAAAACTTTCACACCATATTTGTCTTCAAGTTCTTCTTTAGCTTTAAGGAGTGTTGATTCGGTTCTACCTGTAATTACAAGGTTAGATTTTGCTTTTGCAAATGCAGTAGCTATTCCAAATCCAATTCCTTTTCCTCCACCGGTAATTATGGTTACTTTGCCAGACATATCATAATTCATATATATTCACCTTAAATAATTTATAACGATTTATAATACAAATCATGTTATTTATAATTTTATCATTGATTTTTGTTAAAAAAGAGAGAATAATGTTATTTTTACAAATAACATTTTTTTAATCTTTATTTGGTTAAATGGTAATGATTAATTAGGTTTAAAGTAGAATTGTTTAATCTTCTTTGTTGAATGGTTCACGGTTATATATTCCTTTCATGAAGAGTTCTTCAAGTTCCTCTTCACTTTCACCATTTCTTATATGTGAAATTAATTCTACAAGGTTGTCATTTCTAAGTAAGCATGGTTTGATTTTACCATCTGGTGTAATCCTTAATCTGGAGCAACTTGCGCAGAATTTAGCATTATCAACAGGCTTAACTATTTCGATTTCACCATCGTTTATGTAATATTTCTTACGTCCTTGCATAAATTTACGTTCATGAACTTCATCAGATATATTGGTTAGCTTTTCTTCAAGTGGGTCTAATGAATAATGGTGTTTATTGCTGAAGTCATCATCATCACAGCTTTCACTTTCGATTAATTCAATTAACTGAAGGATAATTCCATGTTCCTGACAGAATTTAAACATGTCTTTTATCTCATGATCGTTGATATCTTTCATCACTACCATGTTTATTTTAACAGGATATAATCCAACTTCTACAGCTTTTAGAATTCCAGCTTTTGTTTTTTCAAGATAATCTTTAGATGTTACGTATTTGTAGGTATCTCTATTTAAAGTATCTAAACTGACATTTACTCTATCTAGTCCAGCATCTTTTAAACCCTGAGCATATTTTTCAAGCAATACTCCATTAGTTGTAAGTGAAATGTCTTTAAAATCAAGACTTGCAATCTTTTCAACGATTTCTACGATGTCTTTTCTTACTAAAGGATCTCCACCGGAAAGCCTGATTTTTTTAACTCCTATTCTTTTAGCTATTTTACTTATAGTAAATAGCTCATCAGGAGTCATTTCATTTTTAGAAGATACCATTCCATCATGATGACAGTAAAGGCAGTTTTCATTACATCTGTTTGTAATTGTAATTCTTAAGGAGATGATAGGTCTTTTGTATTTGTCTTTAACTACGTTTTTTAACATGCGCCTACTCTCCTACGTTGATTTTTAATTCTTTAATTTCATCATCAATTTTTAAAGAATTTACAATTGCATAGGTTGTTTCTTTTAAGATTCCCTGGGTAAATTCATTGATTTCAACACTGTGATTGTTTGTTTTAAGTTCAATTGAAGCATTTTCTAGTTGGTCATGTTCAATATTGGAAATAACAATTTCAATTGTTTTAACATCACTTTCAGTTTTAAGGGATCTTATCATTCCATTAATGGAATTTGAAACAATATTTTTTGTAAATGCATTTATTTCTAAATCTTTTCCATTAATTTGAATACTGCAGTTAGCATCAGTTGGGGTTAAGTGGGATTTTCCAGGGATGATTAATTCAATATCTTGAATATCTTCAACATTATAATCTTTTAAATTTAATGTATTGATAACACCAAGAACGGACTGTTTTAGATAATCACTAACGAATCTGTTTAATCCAACTACTTTACCGTCAATTGAAAGGTAGCTGTGAACTTCATCTAAGTTATCTACTGTAATATTTCCATTTCTGATGTCACATGCAATAGCTTCACCGTCATTGTATCCGCAGTTGTTTGCAAATAATGTGTCTACTATGTCGTGTGATCTCTCTTCAATGAGGTCTACTAATTCTGTTAAACCTTCATAATCAATTGTAAAGGAATCAACCTGTTTAATTGTGTATTCATCAACTACATCAGGGGATGTTGCAATTTTTGGGTAATTGTATCTTTTAAATCCTTCAATTACAACAAAATCAACATTGTCCATATGTTTTATTAAAAATAGTAATCTGTTAAGATCCATTTCTTTTCTTACATTAAAGAATGTTGTTGAACCAATTCCAACTACAACATTTGATCCTGCATTTTTATGTTTCCAGGTATCAGTGTTTTCCCTGTCCATTTCCATTGTATGGTGGGAATGTTTTATTGATGCAACATTATAACCTCTTTTTGTAAGCTCTTCAATAACTTTTACAGTCAGTGAAGTTTTTCCAGTATTTTTCTTTCCAACTATGGATACAATTTTCATTTTATCTTCCCCTTATTATATTATAATATTGTATTTTGTATTAATTAAGAATTTCTAAATAATTTATGTGTAGTTACTATACATTTAGGATGACCAAAATAAATTACATGATTTTTCATGTTTTTTTCATACTTTTATGGAATATATTTATTACAAATTTTACATAATTTTTACATTTTTTAATGTTATTAATAAATATACGTTCTTAATTTTATTATTTAAAGGATATTTGATTAATTCTAAAAAAATTAATTATTATAAATTATTATTTAATTATTTTAAGGATTTTAAGAGATTTTATTAAAAAAAATTGTGTAGTTATACCACAGTTATATATAAGTATTGTGTCTTTAATCTAGTAGGTAACTATATTTATATAGGTAAACATATGTGTAATCATTACACATGGTGGTTCAAATGCCAAAACATATTGCTTCTGGTTTAAAATATTTGGCTGCAGTTAAATTAAAAATGACTGGTAAAAGTCATCAAGAGATTGCTGATGAGTTAGGTGTTGATAGGTCTACTATTTCTCATTATTTGAATGGTAGAAACTTATCTTGGAACTCAATTGACGTTGCAAGAACAATCATCGACTTATCTCCCAAAGATTTTTTAATAATGACTGAAGCAATATTTAATAATCCAGAACAGAGTCGTAAAATTGTGAACATTTGCAAAGAAAGAAATTTCCAAGCAAGTGTAGAAGACTCCTGTATTGGTTGCGGCTTATGTGTAAATGCATGCAAGATGGATGCTATTAAATTGGTGTCCTTAAAAGCGTATGCAGACTCCATGCAATGTTGTGGTTGTCAGCTTTGTGAAGATGAATGCCCAACTAATTCAATAAAAATTTTGGAGATTTAATATGATTAGAAATTTAAAAGAGGTTAAAGATAATAACTTTGACATTACAAGGTCTGCAGAAGAAGTCAGAAACTTGTCTTTCAATGACCATGTCTGTTTAGGTTGTGGGATTTGTGAATCCACTTGTCCTGTTGAAGCAATTACTGTAAAAGCTGTTGCTATCGATGCTCGTCACAGAATTTCCAACGACATCTACTTCAGTGGACACGAAAAGATTGCTCAAAACTTCCAAGACGACTTTGATGCTCAAAGAGTAAGCATTGACGAAAGTAAATGTGTATTATGTGGTATGTGCAGTGGATTATGTCCTGTTGACGCATTAGTATTAACTATTGATGGCGTACCAATCAGAGAAATCGAAGCATATCCTCATTACAATGCTTTCTCAGAAATTGATGATGATGAATGTGTCTACTGTAAAAGATGTGAAATTGCATGTCCTCGTGACGCAATCGTTATCGACAGAGTTTTACCAGACCGTGCTGATTTAGTAACTGGTGAAATCGATGTAAACGAAGATGACTGTATTTACTGTGGTGTATGTGAAGAATTATGTCCTGCAGAAGCTATCTACGTTGATCACGAAACTGGTAAAGAATCTATTGTTATCAACAAAGATGAATGTGTATACTGTCTCGTATGTAAAAAATCCTGTCCTACTAACGCTATCAAAGCTATTTGTAGAGCATGTAACTACGGAGAGTACGACTTAAACCCTGCTAACGCAGTTGTTACTGGTAACTCTATTATCGACTCTGAACTCTGTGTATACTGTGGATGGTGTGAAGGCGTATGTCCTACAGACGCTGCTAAAGTTAAAAAACCATTCAAAGGTTCTATTGAAGTCGACGATGACAAATGTCAAGCTTGTGGTGCTTGTGTAGATATCTGTCAATGTAATGCTTTAGCATTCCCTGTATCTACCGCTCCAGGTTCCAGAATGGCACACGTTGTTGCTTACGGCGAATACTGTGTAAGTTGTAAAGCATGTGCAAATGCATGTCCTAACGATGCTATTACTGTAGTAAGAACTGAAGTTGACCACACTCCTATTAACTCCGCTACTTGGAAAGAAGCTTTAGATGCTATTAAAGACTAGGTGATTGGATGGAACTTAAAGTTAATCAAGATAATTGTTTAGGATGCGGTATTTGTGTAATCGCATGTCCTGTTAACGCAGCTATCAGTCCTGAAAATGCTGGTGGTAATGGTGCAAAGACTGAAGAAGTAATTATGATGGTTGAAAACGGATTTATCAAACTCTTCAGTCCTGAAAAATGTGAATTCTGTGGAACATGTCAAATGTTTTGCCCAGTTAATGCTATATGGTTAGAATAAGGGGGATTATATAATGCATTACGCTAATACTTATTTAGAAAAACCTGTAGTACCTGATGTAAAAATTACTGGTGAAGGAACTACTGATGTTCTTAAATGTATGTTAAACACTGGATCTGACATCTACCAAGGTGCTTGTAAGAAAAGAGGATCCACTTTAAAAGAAGAATATAAAAACGCTTCCGGTACTTGTTACATGGACCCTAGGGATATGGCTAAATTAGGTGTAAACAACTGGGACACCGTCCTTGTTAAAACCGACTTTGGTGAAGTTGTTGTAAACTGTGCTGTATCTAGAGACGCACCTCACGAAGGTACTGTATTCATTTGTAAAGGTCCATGGGCTAACACTATTGTAAGCCACGATACCTACTGTTGTTCAGACCCTACTTACAAAGGTATTACTTGTACTGTAGAAAAAACTGATAGAAAAGTATTACTCATGGCTGACTTAATGAGATGGGTATACAAAAAATACGTTGATGAAGAAGATGACGATGTTGTTGAAAACATGGATTCTTTAGGTGAATTACCTGTTTATCACGGACGTAAATGGGAGGAGTTGATTGATCATGACTTATGAACCACCTGTAACTGATTATGATCACATTGTTGAAAACTGTACTTGTGCTTTCTGTGGTTGTAATTGTGATGATTTAGATTACTTAGTTAAAGATAATCACGTTGTTGCTGTAAGACACGCATGCAGATTAGGAGCAAGTAAAATCATGGAAGATATGGACCAAAGATTACTTGTTCCAATGATTAGGGATGAAAACGGAGAACTTACTGAAGTTGACTGGGATACTGCTTTAGACAAAGCTGCAGAATACATTGCTAACTCTATCAGACCTGTATTCTACGGTTGGTCTGAAACCTCAACTGAATGTATGAAAGAAGGTGTAGCATTAGGTGAATACATCGGTGCTGTATTAGATAACCAAGCTACTATCTGTCACGGTCCTTCTCTCCAAGCTGTACAAAACGCAGGTTACCCTATTCAAACCTTAGGGGAAGTTCAAAACAGAGCTGACATGATTGTTTACTCTGGAAGTAACGCTATGAACTCTCACCCAAGACATTTAGCAAGATACGCTGCTTTCTGTCGTGGATACTTCAGACAAAGAGGAAGATTCGACAGAACTGTTGTTACTATGGATCCTAAATTCTCAGATACTGCAAAATGTTCTGACAAATGGATTGGATTCGAACAAAACGGAGACTACGGTTTCTACAACGCTATCAGAGCTGTATTAAGAGGAAAAGAATTATACCAAGACGTAATTTCTGGAATTCCTAAAGAAGATATTTACGAATTAGCAGAAGAAATGAAAAACGCAGAATTTGGTGTACTCTTCTTCGGTTTAGGTTTAACTCACACTTTATCAAAACAAAGAAACATTGATATTGCTATTAAAATGATTCAAGACTTAAACAAATACAGTAAATGGGGACTTACTCCTATGAGAGGTCACTTTAACGTAAACGGATTCAACATCTTCATGGCATTTGAATGTGGATTCGCTTTCGGTGTAGACTACTGTAGAGGTTACCCAAGATACATGTTAGGTGAAACCAACACTATCGATTTATTAGTCAGAAAAGAACCTGACTGTTTCATGGTTATTGCAGCTGACCCAGGTGCTCACTTCCCTAACGGAGCAAACCAACACTTAGCTGACATTCCAGTTATTCAAATCGATATTCACTGGGGTCCTTCCACCGAGCTTGCTGACGTAGTATTACCAGGTTCATTCATTGCTGTAGAATGTGCTGGTACCAGTTACCGTATGGATGGAGTTCCTATCTACATGAAAAAAGCTATTGACAAACCAGAAACTTGTCGTGACGACGAATGGATTGTCCGTGAACTTAAAGAAAGAGTAATGAAACTCAGAGAAGAGCCAAACGTAGCTCCAAAATTTGTGCCAAATCCAAACGCACTCTAAGGTGATATAATGGAATATATTCTTAAAAATGGTATTGTCTACGACCCAGCTAACGAAATTAACGGTGAGAAAAAAGACGTTATGTTCAAAGATGGTATTATTGTAGATGACGTATCTGCAGATGCTAAAGTCTTAGACGTTACCGATAAAATAGTCATGCCAGCAGGTATTGACCCTCATGCTCACGTTGCAGGTCCAAAATTAGTAGTTGGAAGATTATACAGACCTGAAGATTCCAGAAGAGGTGTTACTCAAAAAACTAAAGTATTAAGATCTGAATCTGGTTTCTCTATCCCAAGTTGTCCTGCAACTGGTTACAGATACTCAAGATTAGGTTACGGTACTGTTGTTGAAGCAGCTATGCCTCCTCTTGAAGCAAAACACACTCACGAAGAAATTGCAACTATTCCACAATTAGACATCCCAGCTTTACCATTATTCGGTAACAACTGGTTCGTAATGGAATACGCAAAAGAAAACAACATTGAAGATATTGCAGCATTTGTATCTGCATGGTTAAAAATCTCCAAAGGTTACGGAATTAAAATCGTAAACCCATGTGGAAGTGAAGCATGGGGTTGGGGTATGAACGTACACGGTGTTAACGATAAAGCACCTTACTTCGACGTAACTTCTAAAGAAGTTGTAATCGCTTTAGCAAAAGCTAACGAAATGTTAAACTTACCTCACTCTATTCACATTCACCCTAACGATTTAGGACACCCTGGTAACGTTCCAACAACCATTGAAACTATGGATGCTGTTAAAAACGTTAAAAAAGGTTCTAAAGCAGCTGAAATCAGAGACCAAATTATGCACATCTGTCACTTACAATTCCACGCATACACTGGAAACAGTTGGAAAGATGCTGCATCTGGTGCTGAAGAACTTGCTAAATACATTAACAGTCACGACCACGTTACTTGTGATGTAGGACAAGTTACTTTCGATGAAACCACTACAATGACTGCAGACGCTCCTATGGAATACGACTTATTCAAATTATCTGGTTTAAAATGGACCAACAAAGATATTGAATGTGAAACTGCAGCTGGTATCATCCCATGTATCTACTCTCCTAAAAACCCTGTTAACACTTTACAATGGGCTATTGGTCTTGAATTGTTCTTACAAATCGACGACCCATGGAAAGTATGTATGACTACTGACCACCCTAACGCAGGTCCTTTCACTAGATATCCTAGAATCATCTCTTGGTTAATGAGTAACCAAAGAAGAATGGAAATGATCGAAAACAGAGAAGTTCACAAATGGGCAGAAAAAAGAACTACCCTTGCAACTCTCGACAGAGAATACGATTTCTACGATATTGCAACTATTACCAGATCTGCTCCTGCTAAAATCTACGGATTCACCGACAGAGGTGCACTTACTCCTGGTTACAGAGCAGACATTGCAGTATACGACATAAATCCTAATGACATTGACCCATCCAGACAAGCTGCTGATATTGAAAAAGGTTTCGATATTGCTGAATACACTATTAAAGATGGTCAAATCTTAGTAAAAGACAAAGAAATTGTAAAAGTTAAAGAAAGTCAAAACATCTGGGTTAACGTAAAAGGATGGGAACAAAACGAGCAAAAAGTTATCGACAACATTATGCCGTTCTTCACCCAATACTACTCAGTCAAATGGGAAAACTACCCTGTACATGACCACTACGTATCCAACCCAATTCAAATAGATGTTGATGGTAAATAGAGGTGTTTAATTTGAAAACAATCACATTTGATCAAATCAAAACTTCTTCAATCGCTTTAGAATTCGATGAATTAATTCCTGATGAAATTTTTTCATGGACTGAAGATGATTTTGCAAAATATCAAGTTCCTATTGGAAATTCCAGATTCCCAATTACTGACTTCTTCGACATCACTGTTGAAGGAGAAGCAAATGGTCCTAACGATGTAAAAATGGTTCTCAACGGAGACTTAAACAGAGTAAAATACATCGGTTGTAAAATGAGTGGTGGAGACATCGTATGTAACAGTAGTGTAGATTTACACGTTGGTGCTGAAATGTCTGGTGGATCCATTCTCGTTAAAGGTAACGCAGCAGCTCACGCTGGAAGAGAAATGTCTGGTGGATACCTTGAAATCGAAGGTAATACCAAAGAATTCACTGGTGCTTCTTACATTGGTGAATGGAGAGGTATGACCGGAGGAGAAATTGTTGTTGGCGGTAACGCTGGTAAACAATGTGGTGAATGTTTAACCGGTGGTAAAATTCACGTTAAAGGAAACTGTGATATTTTAGCTGGTATTCACATGACCAAAGGTGTAATCGAAATTGACGGTGACGTAAACCGTTGGCCTGGTGGACAAATGAAAAACGGTAACATCATTATCCACGGATTCCTCGGAAGATTACTCGAAGGATTCGTTCTCGATGGTGTTGTTGTAGATCCTGAAATTGACGGTGTCACTTACGAAGGTAAATACATTAAATACACTGGAGATATTGGTCTTAACGGTAAAGGTAACCTTTACTTAGACGCTGAAGCTAACAAAGAAAAATTATCCAGCTACGGCGAACTCGACGACGAATATACTTCAATTAGAGAATACAGGAATTTATAATTCCTCTCTCTTTTTTTCTTTTTTTTAGTGTAGGTGTTTAGAATGATTGAAGAAGTTGAAATGAGTTTTGATGAAGCACTTGAATATGTTAAAACCAAAGTTAATGTTGGTGATGTTTTAGAACTTTCCTACAATCGTATTTTTGCTCCTGGTGAAGTTTTAGGATTCACTGAAGAAGATGATATGACTGGTGAAGGTTTTAGAGTTAGTCTTCAATTAAACGGTGAAATTTTAAATCAATCTATCGAAATCGATTTTGATGAAATTAAAGATGATTTAATTGAAATGCGTCATATTACTGACGATAAAGAACTTGTTGTAGAAATTTTGTAATTTCTCTCTTTTTTTCCTATTATTTTTTTGATCTAATTTTTCATAAATCAATATTTTGTTCGTATATATACAAACAAGTTTATATATGATAACTACTATATTATAGTTTACAAGGGTTGATTATCATGAAAAATTTAGAATTAACAACAAACGACGCTGTAAGTTATTTAAAAGAAAATGTTAAAATTCATGATAGAATTGAAATTTCATATAATAGAATTTTCGCAGAAGGAGAAATCCTAAATATGGATTTTTCTGAATACTTTGGAAAACCAGGTTTTAAAATGTTAGTCTCTCTTGACGAAAGTCGTTTGGGGGCTACTGTTGAAATTGATATTTTTGAAGTTGCGGATGATATAATCGAATTTACTCATTATCCTAAAAATGGTGAGGAAGTGGATGTGACTGTAAGTTAATTATAGTCTATCCATCTTTTCGAAAGGTAATAATTTTTCAATAGCTTTAACCTTAACAGCTATTCCTTTTTCTTTAATTGCAGCGATTGAATTTAAACCACTGCCTGTAACAATACCGAAGTTATAATTGTTTGCTTTTGCGTTGTATGTAACTTCTCTTGGTTTTCCAATTTTGTATATTGGGAATCCTATATTGTTTAAAATATCTAAAATATGGACACTTTGTTCTCTTGATATATATGGTATTTCTTTAAAACTAGCAAGTATTTTACTATGTCCATTATTATTAGTTATAGATGTCATATTTTTAGCTAGGAATATCATATGTGGGTCTTCTGTGGACCCGTTGTATGAAATTAAGTCAATGAATAATGGAGGCTCTGTGAGTTCAAGTAATCCACCATATTTTGGGTTACTCATAATTCCATTATCAATCAAAATTCCATCAATACTTAAACTGCAGATTGTAGCAAGACCAATCATTGAATCATTACTTGGATGTTCAACTAATTTATAGTATGGACTAATGAATTTAGGTTTGTCATTGTATGTTTCTTCCATTATATCCAAAGCCTTGTCAATTTTGTCTTTGTCCATAAATGAAACATTTGTAATGATATTTCCTTTTCTTTTTTCAATATCAAAATCAACTTGCTGGATTAAGTTCCATGTTTTTGAAAGTAAAAATGCAATGTTTTGTGGTGGTGTACTTTTTACTTGTGATAATACAGGATTGATTCTTGAAGCTATTGGAGATAAAGTTTTGAAATCTTTAATCTCTTCAGCAATTTTAATTTCAATATCCTGATTTTCTTCTTGCACTGCACAAAATGGAGTAATTCCACCTACAACAGAGATTCCAACCATTCCTTCAGGTACTGGAACTCCTAAAAGATTCTTTCCTTCTTCTGAAATAGCTATTATTCCACCAATTCCAATTTTTTCTAGTTTATTGATTATATCAATAGCATTTTGGCGGCCAATTCCTGGAATTAATCTGAAGTTTGCAGGAATAATTCCTTCCCCATTTTCAATTACATCCATTACTGATGTAAATCCTTTTGCTGAGAATGCTTCAAGCGGGGATACTGAAGTCTTTTTGTATGAAATTAATTCGGTAAATCCAACAGGTTCATTATCTTCAATTTTTAGAAGTCCACCATATTGTAGTTGTGATGCAATTCCTTCATTAAGCAACACTCCGTCTACTGTTGTTCCACATAAAGTTGTTACTTCTATTTTGTTGTCATTACCAGTATGATTTAAATTAACGTAAGGGCTAACAGAAAGGCCATGTTCAATAACTTTTTTAATTATATCAATTGATTCTTCATTATAAATGGTTGAAGTGTTGACAACAACTTTTCCTTTCTGTGTCATATAGTTGAAGTCTGCTAAATATATCATTTCTTCAAATTTTGAGTAAATGAAATCAACTTGATCATAAATTATTCCTTTTTCTAACTTTTCACGGCCATGTGCTGTGATTTTTCTTCCAGAATTTCCAATTCTTTCAGTATAACCTTTTTCATCTAAAATTTGCATGTGGTATCTAACTGCACGTTCACCAAGATTGAATCCCTTGTTTTTTAGCTCATCTGCTATTAATTTAGAACCAGTTGGTTTTTCTTGTTCGCTTAGTATTCTTAGTATTTCCATCATTCTGTGTTCAGACTCTGACATAAAAAACACCGTACAGTATAATTTCAATTAAATTAAAAAAAATAAAAAGTTAATATTTAGATTAGATATCTAAATATTTTTTCTGTTCGTATCCAAATACTTGAACACGATATTCGTCCCATTCTTGATATTTGAGTTCTAAGAATTTTTCACTTACGTGAGGACCTAATGCATTAAGGATTAATGGGTCTTCTTCAAGAGCATGGTATGCTTCCCATAAACTTGTAGGTAAGACTTTAATTCCTCTTTGTTCTCTTTCTTCTTCAGTCATTTGGTAAATATCAAGTTCTACAGGTTCACCCGGGTCGATTTTATTAACGATTCCGTCAATACCTGCTTCAAGCATTACAGTAAATGCTAAGTAAGGGTTACATGCAGGGTCAGGGGATCTGTACTCAATACGAGTAGCTTTTCCACGTGCTGCTGGAACTCTGATTAAAGCAGATCTGTTTCTAAGACCGTATGCTCTGTAAACAGGTGCTTCGTAACCTGGTACTAAACGTTTGTATGAGTTTACAATAGGGTTAGTAATTGCGGTAATTGCAGGTGCGTGTTTTAATAATCCACCCATGAAGTGAAGAGCGTCTTTTGAAAGTCCAGTTTCGGAATCTGGGTCTGAGAAGAGGTTTTTATCTCCTTTGAATACAGACTGGTGACAGTGCATTCCACTTCCACTTACTCCAAAGAATGGTTTTGGCATAAATGTTACTCTGTAGTCCATTTGATCAAAAGTAGCCATGTTGTCTACAATAGCTTTAATAGCTTGTTTAAAGGTAATTACTGCATCTGCAGTTTTAAGTGCATCTTTAAATTTGAATGCAATTTCGTTTTGACCTGGAGCTACTTCGTGGTGAGATGCTTCAACTTCAAAGTCTAAATCTTCTAAGTTTAAGGTTAATTCTCTTCTAAAGTCAGTTCCTTTATCGAGAGGTTCCACATCAAAGTATCCTGCGTCATCGTAAGGCATTGGGTATCCTTTTTCATCAATGTCTACAATAAAGAATTCTGGTTCTGGACCGATGTTATATTGTAAGCCCATTTCTGCAATGTGAGATAAGGATTTTTTAAGTACTCCTCTTGGATCTCCTGCAAATGGTTTTTTATCAGCAGTCCATACGTCACAGATAAATCTACAGGTTGCAGATTCTTCTGGTCTCCAGGAAAGTCTTGAGTAAGTATTGATATCAGGTTTTAAAACTAAATCACTGTCGTTAACACCAACAAATCCTGCAATAGAGGAACCGTCAAATAACATTCCTTCATTAAACAGTTCATTTAAATCGTCGTCAGGTTTGAATGGAATTACGATATTTTTTACACTTCCGTTGATATCAACGAATTGTAATCGGATAAACTTAATGTTATCCTCTTTCATTTGTTCTCTGATTATTTCAATTTTTTCTTCTGGAATATCGCTCATCGAATCAAGCTCCATTTATTAATCATGATTAATATAAACATAGTCGGAAAATACTTTCCATCGAGTCTATATCTTAATTTTGTAGTATATAAATATTTGTGGAAAATAGTTATATAATTTCTATTATGCAATTTTTACTATATTAATGCATAGATTTTATAGTTTTTAATAAAAATTAGTATATTTGTTTGTATTATTGTTATTTTTTTGTTCAAATCAAAATAAAAAAAGAATAAAATTTTAACTTAATGTTTAGATTTTTTCTAAAGAGAAAGAACCTAAGTTCAATAAGTCAAAAGTTAAAATTTCAGGTGCAACAGTTACTTTTCCAACACCTGTAATGATTTTAAAAGCTTCCATTGCCTGGATACATCCAACTAAATTAGGAGTTGGTCCAATAACAGGTGGTGTTGCTGCTGCAATGCTGTTTAAACTTTCAATCACATCAGCAGTTAATTCCTTTCCAAGAGATGGAAGGTTGAACATTTCCTCATAACTTTTTGTATTTGGTAGGAATGTTGTAACTTGACCTAATGTTGCATTAATTGCACCATGTACTAAAGGAATCTTTTTTTCGTTTGCACATCTTGATACGATAACTCTTGTTAAAACATTGTCGAGTGCTTCAATAACAAGATTTGAATCAGCTATGATTTCGTCAATGTTTGTTTCATCAACATGTGTGTTAATGCAGGTTACTTTAACAAATGGGTTGATTAATTCAACTTTTTGTTTTGCGACTTCACTTTTAATCATTCCAATTTTATCGGTAGTTGCGAAATTCTGTCTGTTTAAATTGGATAAATCAAAACAATCTTTATCAACCAAAACAAGTTCTCCAATACCCATTCTTGCAAGCATTTCAATTGTTTGGCCTCCGATTCCACCACATCCGATAACTGCGATTTTACAATTTTTGTAACGTTCTTGTTCTTCTTTGTTTACGATGCTCATTTGGCGGGTTACGATTTCCCAATAGTCTTTATCGTTTGTCATTTTTTCACCTAGAAATGATCGAATTCGCCTCCGAAGTATTCGTATACCTTTTGGAGTTCTTCTGGAATATTTAACATTTGTGTACAAAATGGTAAACATTCTTCACACATTACACAGCTGTCTGCTCTTGAATCTTCATCGATTAAAGCAAAATATTGCATAGCACTAGCTTTTGGGTTTTGCATCATGTGTGCTATGTTGTATTCAGTTAAACAGTTGATAATGTCAACTCCGTGAGGGCAAGGCATACAGTATCCACATCTGGTACAGCTATTTCCAAGATATGTTTTGTATGTTCTTGCAACTTCTCTTATTAATTCACTATCATTTGCACTGATGATGTCTTCTGTTGATGCTATTTCAATGTTTTGTTTAACCTGTTCTAAACTGGTCATACCGCTGAAAACACAGTCAACATCATCTCTGTTCCATAAGTATTGTAAAGCCCACTCAACAGGAGTTCTTTTCTTTTCTGCACTGTCCCATAATTTTTGAATGTCCTGTGGGATATTTTGAACAAGTCTTCCTCCACGAAGAGGCTCCATAATCATACTTCCAACATTAATGTCTTTTAAATAGTTAAGACCCATTACTCCGGACTGGTAATATTCATCAAGGTAATTCATCTGGGTTAGTGCAACTTCCCATTTTGGATATTCATCAAGGATTTCAATAAAATAATCAACTTCAATATGTGATGAAAATCCGACATGTTTGATTTTACCGCTGCTTAAACCGTCATCTAAAAAGTCAAGAGCTCCAAGATCACGTACTTTATTCCAGTCAGGAACTGTAAGTGAGTGGAGAAGATAAATATCAATATAGTCAGTTTGTAATTTTTCAAGTTGAATATCTAAATAATAATCAAAATCGCTTCTTTTTTCCATTAACCATGAAGGAGATTTTGTTTGTAATATAATTTCGTCTCTTAAGCTATTTTCAGTTAAATATTCACCAAGAAACTTTTCACTGTTTCCATTACCGTCAAGCTCTGCACTATGGTATGGATAAGCAGTATCAATTATGTTAATTCCATTTTCAATTCCGTAGGTTAACATTTCAGATGCTTCTTGTTTGTTGATATCTGCATTAGAATTAGTTGTAGGAAGTCTCATTGTTCCAAAACCGAGTCTGGATACCTTAAGACCTGTCTTTCCAAGTGTATTATATAACATTTGTAAACCTCAAATAATTAATTAATAAGTATTTTGATAAAAAGAGTATAAAATTATTATTATTTGAAAAAGTTTTTTAAAAAATAAGTTAGATGGAAATTCCTGGGATTTTAGGATGCCGGGGGCGGGATTCGAACCCGCGATCTCACGGTATCCCAGGAATATGTCAGAGCACTGCATTATTACCCTATGAGCCGTGCGCTCTAACCAGCTGAGCCACCCCGGCATCTAACAATAATATTTTATTATTGCATCATATTTATACTTTTTGTTTTTTTATGATTTTATTAAGAAAAAAAATAATTTATAAGAATTTATTCGTTGAGGATTTTTTCAACAATTTTCACTGCTGAAGCAACCATATTTGGGCAAAATTCATTAAATAAATTATTTTCTTTTGCATATTCCACACCTTCTTTGGTGGTAATGTCACATTTTAATAATTCATTACAGAGATATGACCCATTTTCAGCTTTAAATTCATCTAAGAATTGAACACATTTATCATTGGTAAGTAATTTGTTTTCAGTATCTCCAATTTCGTTGTGTCCGTATTTTAATCCTAATGCCATTAGAGCACCAGTACATGCTCCGCATACTTCTCCTTTTCTCATTCCACTACCAAAACATCCTCCAATTTTAAGAGCCTGTTTTTCACTAAGTCCTAATTCTTCACTGAATGTTGCAAATACTGATTGTGAACAATTAAAATCTGATTTAAATAATTCTAATGATTTTTCAACGTGTGTCATAATTACCTCTCCTATGTTTTATTTTTATATTTTTTATTTAATTAGTTTATTATTTAGGTAAAGCATAACTTTATTAATGTTATTAAAAATATACACATATTATTAATTATATAATTTAGAATTATAGGAGTTATTTTTATGAGTAAAGTTAAAGATATGTCCTTAGCACCTGAAGGTGTAAGAAAGATTGAATGGGTTCAAAAACACATGCCTGTTTTAGAAAACATTAAACAAGAATATTTAGAAACTCAACCTTTCAAAGGAATCACTATTGGTTCATGTTTACACTTAGAACCTAAAACTATTAATTTAGGTTTAACTTTAATGGCTGGTGGAGCTGAAGTTGCAATGACTGGTTGTAACCCATTATCCACTCATGATGATGCAGTTGCTGGAGCAGCTGACCTTGGTTTGAATGTGTACGGGTGGAGAGAACAAGACGACGAAGAATACTATCAAACCATTAATATGGTACTTGACCATAAACCAGACATAATCATTGACGATGGAGCAGATATGATTATGGTTCTTCACAATGAAAGAAAAGAATTATTATCTCATATTAAAGGAGCATGTGAAGAAACCACTACTGGTGTACACAGATTAGAAGCAATGCACGCTGACGGAGCATTAAAATTCCCAGTAATTGCTGTAAATGATGCTTACACTAAATACTTATTTGATAACCGTTACGGAACTGGTCAATCAAGTTTCGATGCTATTATGGGAACTACCAACATGGTTATTGCTGGTAAAACCGTAACCATCTGTGGATATGGATGGTGTGGAAGAGGACTTGCTCTTAGAGCAGCAGGTCTTGGTGCTGATGTTATTGTAACTGAAGTTGATCCAATCAGAGCACTTGAAGCAAGAATGGATGGATACAGAGTAATGACTATCCGTGAAGCTGTAAAACAATCTGACTTAATCGTTACTGTAACTGGTAATGCTGATATTATCTCTGGTGATGATTTCAAATACATGAAAGATGGATGTATGCTTGCAAACTCCGGACACTTCAACGTAGAAATCAACAGACCTGACTTAGAAGCTATTTCAACTGGTGTTAAAGAAGTACGTGAAAGTATTGAAGAATTCACTACTAAAGACGGACGTAAAATCTACTTGCTTGCTGACGGTCGTTTAGTAAACTTATCTGCAGCACGTGGACAAGGACACCCTGCTGAAATTATGGACATGAGTTTTGCTGTACAAGCATTATCTGCAAAACACATCTTAGAAAACGATTTGCCTGTTGGTGTAACTAAAGCACCAGATGCAATCGATTACAATGTTGCTTCTATGAAATTAGAGGCTATGGGTATTGAAATTGACTCATTAACTCAAAAACAAAAAGATTACATGTCTAACTGGCAAGAAGGAACATAATTTTCCTTCAATCTTATTTTTTATGTCTTTTTTTAAATATATTGACAATGGTGAAGGCCCAACTAAACTATTTATCGGCGGTCTTCACGGCAACGAAGGTGTAACTTCATTAAAATTCATCAAAAGAATTAAAGATGAAAACTTATCCTGCGGACAATTCTATTTTTATAATTTTGATAAAACTCCATATATTTCAACTATTGATAAAAAATATTATGAATCTGAAATCGGAAAGAAAGTTTTGGAGTTAATTAACTATCACAAACCTGATTTTTACACAGAACTTCACTGTTATAATCTTAAAAATTATGTTAAACTCACTTCAATGGAGCGATATAAAAAAACAGGAATTCCACCACTTATTAAATTAGGAAATCATGTTTTAGTCTCATCAGTATCTCCTTTGATTAGAATGACATATTTTTCAACTGAAACTGTATGTAAAACACTTGAGTTTCCATGCTTTGAAAAATTAAACCCTCAAATTATTGATGAGTATGGTTTTAATAAGGATTTAGCTATTGAAACTTATGAAGAACTTCTTAATTTGATTTTATCTTCCTCATCAAGAAAACACTTTGAAAATGAGATGCTAAAAAAATACAAAAGTCAGGTTTACACAGCCATGGAATATGCTCAAAAAGTATTTGGTAAGGATTTCCCACCTTATTAAGTATTAAAATTGTTTATATAATATGTATCTTATGGCGCTTTTGGACCTATTGTAATTTTTAGTTTCTTAAATATCTTCACTATTGTAGGTTTAATCTGGTTTATAATCAGATTTTACGGTTATAAAACCAACGATTTAATCTTAACCAACAAAAGAGTATTTGGTAAGTGTGGTTTAATCTCTACAACACAGATGCAAAGTTCATTAAATAAAATAGACTCTGTATCTTTTAGTAATGGTTTGATTGGTAAAATTATTGGATATGGAAATGTTCAAATAACAACACAATCTTCTGTATTCAAATTCAGATATATCCGTGAAGGTCAAACACTCTACAGTGATATATTCAATCAGATTGAGATTTATGTAAAAGAAAAAGTAGAAGAAAATGCAAAAGCTATTGCTCGTGCAATTAAAAATGAATAAATTTAGAAGATATTACTCTTCTAAAAACTTTTTTTTATTTAAAACCAAGCATCAAGACTTCCCTGTGAGGAATTTAAATTTTTAAGTTTATCTGAAGCCTTGGAAACACGATCTTCGGAAAAACCATGTTCATAACATAAAAACTCAATAATTTTGTCTTTATTAGGTTTTTCCCATTTGATTTTATAGTCAGTATTTACATTATGGTTTAAGAAGATTTCACGAACTTCATCTAAATCATGACTTGACTGTTTTTGAAGTTCAGCTATTTTTTCTTTTAGCTGTCCTTTATGCGCTAATTTAAGTGCTGTTTTTGCACCAACTCCTTTAAGTCCATCGCAAAAATCAGTTCCGATTAAAATTCCCATATCGACTAATTCTTCACGTGTTACATTTAGTTCTTTTAAAACTTTGTTTAATTGGTAATATTCCAAGTTTCCAAGATTTGAATTAACTGCAAGGTTTCTAACAACCCTTTTTGCTCCAAATAATAAACAGTCATAATCCTGTGATGCAACAGCATATGCATCTCCATTTTGAACAAGATATGCTGCCTGTGCTTCACCTTCACCTTTAGCATCAATATAGGGAATTCCCATTAATGTCAATAGCTTTTTAGAAGATTCAATAATTTCGGGAGATAATTTAGATGATCTCATTGCAAATTTACGGGCTTTTTCAGTATCTCCTTTAGCTAGTGCATCTTTATAGATTTTTTCAGCTTCGTCTCGAATCTCTCTTCTTTTAGCCTGTGTTTCACTTTTAAGTTCAGGTGCCTGTCCATCAAAGATATAAATTGGTTTTATGTCCTTTTCAATCATTGAGGAGTTTCTATATAATATTCCACTTAAGTGTGATGTGATGTTTCCGTTTTCATCTGTTAGTGGTCTTCCATCACGCTGTCTGATTGTAGATAAGAATTGGAAAAGTGTATTGAATGCATCAATAGAAACAGTTCTTCCTTCTAAATCCTTAAAGCTAATAGACTCAGGTTCAACAATATCTTTTAGTTTAACACCCATTTTTTCACCCAGTTATATTTCAGTAAAATAGCTAATAGGGAATATTTCTTTAATCCACATTAAAATTTGGTCATGGTGGATAATGACGTAGTCTCTTGCAAGCATATCTTCATCAGTATCAAACAATTCTTTTAAAGTGTCATTAGGTTTTTCAATGTAAATATTGTTGATTTCTCTTCTAGATTCGATATTATAATTTTTTAAGATTCTACCGATTGGTATGTCTGCTCTGATTAAGTCAGTACAGATGTCCTTTGTGCATCTGGATAACGGGATGTGAGATATTGCATAAATTAAAGGTTTTCCGTTTCTGTGCATTATTACTTCACGGTAATTAATCTCTTCACCTTCATCAACATTAACTAATTTAGCATGGTCTTTATCAGCATCTTCAAAGTGCTGATCAAGTGTTGAGAGGGTAATTTTACCATATAATACGTCTAAAATTGCTGTAATTGATCCATCAGTTGTTAATAAAATTTTTTGAGTGTTGGAGAAGGTTTTACCATATTCTTCTTCAACACGGCTAATTTTATCCATGATGTCTCTGTTTGCTTCATTTTTTGGTTCTGACATTTTAATCACTATAAATCTTTTGGATCGGTAATGACACCTTTAATTGCAGAAGCTGCCACTACTTTTGAATTGGATAAGTATACTGAAGATTTTGTATCTCCCATTCTACCTTTGAAGTTTCTGTTGGTAGTAGAAATACATGCTTCTCCTTCTGATAATACTCCCATATGTGCTCCAAGACATGGGCCACAACCCGGGTTACAAATAATAGCTCCTGCGTCTATGAATGTATCGATGTATCCTAATTCAATAGATTGTTTGTAGATTTCTCTTGAAGCAGGGAAAATAAGTAATCTTGTGTCATTGTGGATTTTGTTTCCTTCCAATAACTCTGCTGCATCTTTTAAATCGGAAAGTCTACCGTTAGTACATGATCCAATTAAACATTGATTTACAAAGGTTCCTTCTACTTGGGAAATTCCTTTAACATTGTCCACGTCATTTGGACATGCAATTTGAGGTTCCATGTCAGTTATGTCAAAGTGCATTTCTTTTGAATAAATTGCATCTTCATCTGATTTTACAATACTTAATTCAGATTCTTTTTTACCAGTTCTTTGACATACATAATCAATAACTTCACGGTTTGGTTCCATTATACCGTTTTTAGCACCCATTTCAATAGCCATATTACATATGGTTGCTCTTCCTTCAACACCCATTTTTTCAATGGTTTCACCGCAAAACTCTGCAGTTTTATATGTTGCACCAGCAATTCCAATATCTCCGATAATGTTTAAGATAATATCTTTTGGTGCAATAGATGGATTTAATTCACCTTCAATTTCCATTTTAATAGCTTCAGGAACCATAAACCATGTTTTCCCAGTTGCCCAAACCATTGCAAGGTCAGTAGCACCCATTCCTGTTGAAAATGCTCCAAAAGCACCGTAGGTACAGGTATGTGAATCAGCACCAACAATAACCATATTCGGTTCAACTAATCCCATTTCGGGAACAACCTGATGACAAATTCCTTCACCATGAATATAGTTTTTAGTAATGTTTTGTTTTTTAATAAAGTCACGGCAAACTTCCTGGAATTCTGCAGAACCAATTGTGTTTGCAGGAACGTTGTGGTCAAATATGAGAGCTATTTTTTCAGGATCCCATACTTTTTCAGCTATTTTTTCAAATGTTTTAATAGCTGGTGGGGAAGTTCCGTCATGAGACATTGCAAGGTCAACTGGAATTTCAATAATTTCTCCAGGTGTTACCTCATGACCTGCTCTTTGTGATAATATTTTTTCAGTAATATTCATTGTAATCTATTCCTTATTGTTGATTTTTTTAACAATTTCCTTGAATACTTTGTCGTTAATGTATTTTCCTTCTTCTCTGGATTTTTTAACTTCTCTTACAATTTCAATGAGTTGTTCATCACTAACGTCAACTTCACATTCATTTAATTTAGCTCTAACTGCTCTGCATCCAGAGTGTTTTCCTAAAACAAGTTGTCTTTTTTGTCCGACTAATTCAGGAACATATGGTTCGTAACATAAAGGTTCTTCAATAACTGCATCAACGTGAATTCCGGATTCGTGTCTAAATACGTTATTTCCAACAACAGGTTTGTTAGGTGGAATTTGGAGTCTGCTTGCGTTAGATACAATATCGGATAATTCTTTGATATATTTGGTTTTAAATCCGTAATCTTTACCGTAAAGGATTTTTAAAGCCATTATTAATTCTTCAAGGGAAGCATTTCCTGCTCTCTCACCAATACCATTAACAGTAGTTGAAATACCTTTTGCACCTGCTAAAATACCGGTAATGGAGTTGATAACTGCAAGACCAAAGTCGTTGTGACAGTGGAGTGCAAGATTTACCTTTAAGTCTTTTACAAGTTCTCTTACAAGATAATCTATACCTTGAGGAGTGATTGCTCCTGTTGTATCTGCAATGTGTACTCTGTCAGCACCACATTCTTCTGCTTTTGAGTATATTCTTTTTAAGAATTCAATATCTGTTCTTGTAGCATCTTCTGCGGAAAATGCAACATATAATCCATGATCTTTAGCATAGTCAACAGCAGTTTCACATAAGTTAATTGCATCTTGACGGGTGATGTGCATTTTGTGGTCTAAGTGAATATCTGATGTTCCAACAAAAGTAATAATTCCACCTACATCACAATCAAGAGCTACATCGATATCTTCTTTTTTGGTTCTGGTTAAAGCTAAAATTGTAGCGTCAAGACCTTCATTAGCTATTGTTTTTACAGTTTCTTTTTCTTTTTCTGAAACTATTGGAAAACCTGCTTCAATTTGATGAATCTTAAACTGATCAAGCTTTCTAGCTATTTCTAATTTTTCCTCAAAACTAAAACAAACGCCAGGGGTTTGTTCTCCATCCCTTAATGTTGTATCATATATGAGTAAATCCTCAGGGAATTTTAATTCAGATTCTTTATTATAATGACTAATAAAATATTGCAATATATCACATCTAAAATATTAATTTGAA
>SAMEA3663235__coassemble_61_pt1 | contig 40785 bp, 44 predicted proteins | sample SAMEA3663235__metabat2_high_PE_030 | metagenome-assembled genome bin SAMEA3663235 (sample SAMEA3663235) | pig gut metagenome | biome: pig gut; feature: pig-associated habitat; material: faeces | place: China | collected 2013 | reverse complement strand
ATAAGTATTATTAAGAATTAAATACTACTATACATAAAAATAAATTAAAATAAAAGAGAACATTAATAAGAAATAATGTATAAGAGTAATACTGGAGTTTGAATATGGAAATTGAAAATACAAATATGAAAAGTTTTATAGCATTGTCAGATATTATATCCCTGTTGAATATGTCCTCAGGATTTTTGTCAATAATATTTTCATTAAACCATAATTTCTCAATAGCTGCAATTCTTATGATAATTGCAATCATATTCGACTCAGCAGATGGTTGGGTAGCACGTAAAATAAATAGGCAAGACGAATTAGGTTTTGGGAAGAACATTGATTCATTATCAGACATTGTCTCATTTGGAGTTGCTCCTGGAGTATTCCTTTACAGTTGCATCAACACCACCCCAGGCATTTTTCAAATAGTAGTAACTCTTGTTAGCTTATTAATTGTTGTTTGTGGAGTTTTAAGACTAACTAGATACAACGTAATTGCTGGTAAAATAGATACTCAGGATTTTATTGGATTTCCAATTCCAGGAATATCTTTAGTAATGGGTTCATATTACTTAACAGGATTATTCAATCCATATGTTGCAATTTTACTTAGTATAATTGTTTCATTACTTATGATAAGTAATATCAGATATCCTAAATTTGATAATATTCCTGTAATAGCTGCATCCTGCGTTTTAATATTATTATTGATATTACCAATCAATATAATCTTATACAATGTTAACATTCCGGCGATATTATTACTATTATTCTGCTTATACTACCTAATAATTAATTTAATTAAAAAATGAGCACCACTTACTCCTATAATTAAATTACCATCTATCATCATCAAACTAGGAGTATAAATAATGAACAGAAAACCAAGAGATCCATTACATCCAAGAGGTTTTGAACAAACAAGACAATTAAAAGAACAAATTTCACATGAATACTCAAAACCCAAGAAAAAAGACGATGAACTAACACCACTAAAAAAATTAAACCACAAGCTTGGAGTTTATTTAAGTCCAAAATCCGTTGATATAACTGATGATGAAAAAAAGAAGAAAATCGGTGTTATAATAACCATTTTTGTTTTAATTACATTAGTTTCATCAGCATATTATTTTTTAATTTATGAACCGTCACAAGAAAAGTTAAGCCTTGCAAAAACAACAAAGCTAAATGAATTACATGAATTATACTCAGGTCCCCTAACATCATCTCCAAATTCCTACTTATTAGAAGATAAAATCAATGAGGCACAAACTCCTCAAAAGGTTGAAAATATAAATATAATGGGAATGGCAACAAAAGACTGGAAAAACTATCATAAAAAATCGATTTATATAAATTCAGACAAATACAACCGTACAATGGCAGTGTATCTAAATGAAAGTAAAAATACAATACTTCCTGCAAAAAAAGCTATAAAAATTGTAAATGAAAATGATGCTGAAATTTTATCTAAAATAAAATTTGATGAACCAAACACAGTATCTGTTCCTATTTTAATATCAAGACTTCAGGCAGGAGCAGGTCTTGTTAATGTTGGAAGCGTTGTTGATATTTACACAAATAACAATGATACAACAAAAAACTACACCTCAAACGATACCAGTCCGGATATAAGCGGATGTACTGTACTTGCAATTATGAGATATGAAGATAATGGAGAAATTGATTCTGAATATTCAAAGTCAAATACAAAAGTAAATGGAAATAACACCAATCCAAAAGAAAACACCAAAGCTTTTTCATCAGATGTTTTAGAGCTTATAAAAGGGTCAATGCTTAAGGGATATGATGAAAAAGAAACATTTGAAATGCTTAAGAATTATGGAGTTAAGCTATCAAATTATGAAAGGCAAATTAATTTAGGTGATTTGGATGCACAGTATATGCTTTTGATTGAAACACCACAGGAAAAAGTGGAATATGTCTTAAACAATATGGACAATATCATTTTAACTATTCCAACCTCAAAAGCCCCTGACTGGATGATAAATGAAATAAATTCAACATACCACCATTAAAAAAAGTATTATATTAGATTTAACAAAAGTGATACTATGAAAAAACCAACTATTTCAACTATAGTTATCATTATTTGCATATTAATTATTGGATTATATGCAATGGGAGAAGTGAATTATTTTTCATCAAAAATAGCTGTAGAAAAAAATATCGATTCTCCAACAATTTTAATACCAAAAATTGGTGTAAATGAAAAAATAAACAATGTTTCATTAAACCAAGGAGTATTAAGTGATCCTGGAGCAAATATCCCAACACAGGATTATGTTACATTATATGGTCACAGAACACTTCAAGGTTCACCATTTTTCAGATTAAATGAGATTGAAGCTGGTGATTTATTAGTATTGGAATGGCCTGGCGTCGGAGAGATAAATTACACAGTAACAAATACAACAATAGTTCCGGGAACTTCTGATGCACCGGTTGATGGAAACGAGTCATTATTCTTAATTACCTGTGATCCAATTGGTTCTACAGAAAACAGAATAATCGTTGAAGGAACCTTTGACAGCCAAGGACCAATAGATAATGTTGTACTAAAAGAAAATCCTCAGGAGTCTTATGGACTTATTATTGCAGCAGCATTCCTGTTAATTGGGCTTGTATTTTCATATTTCTATCCACAGGACAATAGAATGTATGTATTAGGAGCTGTCGTAATAATTGCAGTAGTTTTATTCTATTTCTGCATAAATCCAATACCGTCTGAACTAATTTATGAAAAAATCATATTCTTAAATGGAGGCTTATAAATGGACGTTGATAAAGAATATTTTTCAAATATCACAACAAGAGAAAGAGCCATCTTTGAAGGTGCAATAAGTATGGGTGCACTTTTCCACCAATTTGTAGGAACACCCGTTAACAAAACCACTAAAAAAAGCTTAGAAACAAGCATGGAAGACTCATTAAGACTTCAACCAGCTATTGAAGATGTTGATGTTGATATTAGATTCGACAAACTTGAAGAATCAATGACAGAATTCGACTACACATCTCTTACCGGAGATATGCTTGATGTAAAAATATATACAAAAGTAGACAACGTTAAAGCGACAATTAGAATAGAATTCATTGAAGAACTTAATTATCCTTTAATGTATGTTGAAGAGATTACAGAAGATTAAAAGTTAAAATATTTCTTTTAAATCTTCTACTAATTCTTTTAAATGTTCCATTTTAATATGGTTCATTAATACAATCCTGATAGCTACTGGACATTTAGCAACAGAAACTTTCCAGCCTAATTTTTCCAATTCTTCTGCTAATTTATGAGTTTCCATTTCAGGATGGTTAAATGCAACAAGATTTAATTCCGGTTCACAAATAACCTCATAACCTATTTTTTCAAGATTTTCTTTTAAAAATTTAGTATTAACCATTAAATTTTCAATTAATTTAGAATAACCTTCTTTTCCGAAATATTTCATGATTGCATAAGTAGCTGCAGAAGCAGCACCCGAACGTGTTCCAACAATTGTTGATTGGGTTTTAACAGTTAAGTATGGGGAATCAATCGCCATAACATCTAAATATTCCTCTTTTCTGAAAATAATTCCTCCAGCAGGAATTGGTGCCAAACCCATTTTATGAGGATCAATTGTTATAGAACAAACTCCTTCTAGTGAAAAGTCAAAAACAGGTAAATCATATCCCATATCTCTTAAAAAAGGAATGGAAAATCCGCCAAAAGCAGCATCTACATGGAAATAAATGTTATTCTCATGTGCAATTTTTGAAATTTCTTCAATTGGGTCTATTAAACCTAATTCAGTAGTACCTGCAATAGCTACAATAGCAACTGTTTTATCAGAAATTAACTGTTTAATTGATTCAACATCAATTTTATAGTTATCCAACTTAGCTTCAACAATTTTTAAGTTTAACATGTCTGCAGCTTTTTTAAATGAAAAATGAGCAGATTGAGGGACAATAATTTCTCCATCAACAATACCTTTGTATTTTCTAGCATGATTTCTAGCTGCACGCATTGCCATAAGATTAGCTTCAGTACCACCAGTTACAATATTACCATATGGTTTTTCAATAGATAATAATTCACCTATAGACTCAATGACTTTATTTTCAATTATTTTCGTACCTTTAAAAAGACCAGGATCTCCTAAATTAGCATCTAAAAATTTATAATAAACTTCCTTAGCAAAGGGATGTGCTTTTGTACACATTGACCCCAAGATTCTACCATCACTATAATCATGGTCTAAATCTTTAAGTTCGTTTAATTCATCTAAAATAATATGTTTATCTATTGGTTTTTCATCCATAAAATAACCTAATTTAAAATTTTAATAAAAATAAATAAAGAAAAAAAAAGAAAATAAAAAGATTATTCTAAACGCTTACGTGCAGCATCGAGAATAATTTTTTGTTCTGCTCTAGCAACAGTTTTTCTAACTTCAGCTATAGCATCAGTGTTTGAAGATACACTTGTAATTCCAAATCCAACAAGTTTTTCAACAATACGAGGTACACTACCTGCTTGACCACAGATACTGCATTTAACACCTGCTTCAACACATTTTTTGATTGTCATTTCAATCAATTTCATTACTGCAGGGTGTTCTTCAGAGTAATGTTTTGCAACGTATTCGTTGTTTCTGTCAACAGCAAGAGTGTATTGGGTTAAATCATTGGTTCCTAAACTTACAAAGTCGATTCCAACAGCAATGTAATCTTCAATAGTTAATGCTGCAGCAGGAATTTCAACCATCATACCGAATTCAACATCTTTATGAGGTTCTAAACCTACTTCAGAACAAAGTGCTTTAGCTTGTTTGAGTTCTTCAGGACTTTGTGATAATGGAATCATAATTCCAATGTTAGTGTATCCTTGTTCATGTAATTTTTTAATAGCTTTAAATTCACATTTGAGAATTTCAGGTTGATCAAGTTCCCTTCTGATTCCTCTCCAACCGAGCATTGGGTTGTGTTCTTCAGGTTCGTTTTCTCCACCTTCTAATGTGATGAATTCATCTGTAGGAGCATCTAAGGTTCTGTACCATACCGGTTTTGGATAGAATTCATCTGCTACAATCATAACATTTTCAGCAATTGTATTGATTAATTCATCTTCGTTTCCATCTGCAATGAATTTACCTGGGTGGATACCAGCAGTTAACATTAAGTGTTCAGTTCTGAGTAATCCTACACCATCAGCACCGGTTGCAGCTGCTTTTGCTGCTGCTTCAGGCATACTTACATTAGCTTTAACTTCAGTAACAGTTATGATAGGAGCTGCTTCAACACTACCAGCTGCTTGTACTGGTTCTTGTTTGGTTTGAGAAATTCCATCAAATACTAATCCTTTTTTACCGTCGATAGTTACACCAGTGTTTTCTTTTAAAATAGAAGTTGCATCACCAGTACCGACAACACAAGGAATTCCAAGCTCACGAGAGATAATAGATGCGTGACAAGTTACTCCACCTTCATCAGTTACAATTCCGCTTGATCTTTTCATTGCAGGAACCATATCAGGAGTGGTCATAGTAGTAACCATAATGTCTCCATCTTTAATTTTATCTAATTCTTCGATGTCTAAAATAATTTTAACATTACCTGCAGCCATACCCGGACTTGCACCAAGACCTCTTACTAAAACTTCACCAATATCATCAGAAGCTTCAGCAACATCTTCACAAACATCACCTAATGTGGTAATTGGTCTTGCTTGTAATAAGAATAATTCTCCGTTTTCAAATGCCCATTCAGTGTCCATAGGTTCACCATAATGAGCTTGAATTCTTTTACCCATTTCAGTTAATTCAATGAGTTCTTCATCAGATAAAACTCTTTCATTTCTTTTTTCTTCAGGAACATCAACTTTAATACTGGTTTCATTTTCATCGTTGATGTACATGACTTTTTTATCACTAATAGTAACATTGATAACACTGTTGTCAGCTTTATCAACTTGATAGTTATCAGGAGTTACATCTCCGGATACAACAGCTTCTCCAAGACCCCATGATCCTTCGATTAAAGCAATTTCTTCACCAGTAGATGGGTTTACAGTAAACATTACACCTGCTTTGTCAGCATTTGCCATTTTTTGAACAACAACAGCAATTAAAACTTTAGCGTGTTCAAAATCATTTTCTTCCCTGTAAAAAATAGCTCTTGCTTCAAATAAAGATGCCCAACATTTTCTTATGTATTCTAATACAGCATCAATACCGGAAACATATAAGTAAGTGTCTTGCTGACCTGCAAAGGAAGCTTCAGGTAAGTCTTCAGCAGTAGCAGAAGATCTGATTGCAACTTCAACATCATCTCCGTCAAATCTTTGACAAAGTTGGTTGTAAGCTTCAGTAATAAACAAAATCATGTCTTCTGGAATAGGTGCTTCATTAATAATAGCTTTGATTTCTTCAGAAGCAGCCTGAAGTGCTTTAGTATCGTTAATATCAATTTCATCAAGAATACTTAAAACTTTATCATTAATTCCAGTTTCTAACATGAACTTTTCATAAGTTTGTGCAGTTACTACGAAACCTGGAGGTACTGGAATACCTGCTTGAGTTAATTCACCCAAATTAGCACCTTTCCCACCAGCAATTGGAATATCAGATTTATTTAAATCCTCAAATTTTTTAACATACATGAAATATAACCTCTTGGCTTGAAATATTAATACATTGACATATCTCAAATAAAGAATAGTCAATATTATATATTATATTTAAAATTCAATGTTTAAATATTTAATTGCAAAAATTAGAAAATTAATAAAAAAAATTAGAAAAAACAAAAAAAGAGTAAAAAAAAGAAAATTAGTTAAAAAATCTATTTAACTAAGTCTTCGCCTTTGTCGATAACAATTTTACAAGGAACTGGTAATTTCATACCTGCTCTTTTTAATGCGACTTTAGCTTGTTCAAAGTTTTTCTCGTTACAGTCGATAGTAACAATTCTTTGACCTTTTTTAACAATAGCTTCAACACTAATAGGTTTACCGAAAGCGTTTCTCATACCACTTTGTACCCTATCCGCACCTGCACCGGTTGCCATTGGGTTTTCTCTAACAATTTGGTGAGGGTAAACTCTTAATTTTAAGTGGTAACCCATTCTACCAGCAGCCCTTTGCATCAATCTGTTAGAAGCAATCCTTGCAGCTTCTAAAGAGTTGTGTCTGATGTGAGCTGGTTTTTTAACAGCTAAACTTACAGATACTGGGAATTCATCTCTTAAATTACCCATATCATATTGTACAATTCTTGAATTTGGGGTTTTTCTAATATAATCTCTTCTTGTATAAGCACGAACCATTATAATTCCTCCGAAATAACTATGACATGACCAAACATGTTTTAATTAAAAATAGCTATAATACAATCAAAAGTCCATAATAGCTATATAAAAATTATATATCGTAATAGATAGAATACTTAAATATATTAATTAAGTTATTAATAAATGTTACCATAATATCTGAATAAATGTAAAAAGAAAAAATGTGAAAAAAATGAAAATTAAAGGAAAAATTTGCTTAAAATACAACAATGAAGAAAATGCAAAAGTAGTATTTGATTCACTAGAAATTGATAATGAAAATTACTTAGAATCACAATTAAATGAAAATAAGATAACTTATGAAATTAACAGCAAAACATTAGGTAGTTTTCTATCAACAGCAGATGATTTAATAGCATCAGAAATCGTTGTTGAAAAAATATTAGATGCCTCAAATTAGCATTTAAATACATTAGTAAAAAGTTTTATATAACTAATAATAGAATATATTAAATTATTATATTAATTTTTATTAGAGTGTGTAATTTATGGAATGCTATTATCATCCTGGAAAAGAAAGCGCAAATACTTGTGCAATATGTGGAAAATCTGTTTGTGAAAAATGTGGTTTGGAAATTGCAGGTAAATTTTACTGTAAAGAATGTTTAGAAAAAATCATAGGCGTTGAAAGTCAAAAAACCTCTCAAGCAGCTGAACCTGTTAAAGAAAAACCTGTTGAAGCAAAACCAGCAGTTGATGATAACATTTACCAAAAAAGGGAAGAAGAAATAGATTACATCCCTCAACAAGAAGAAGTTCAACAAAAAGAAGTTAAAGGAATAAGTAATGATTCTCCTTACAATATTAGAGACAATATGGAATACAGAGGAGGACCAGAAACTTCTTACATTGCTGAGAAAACACAACCAAAACCTCACTTTGAACAAAAAATTGCTCAGCCAGCAGAAGCACCTCAAACTTTAACTCCAAGAGAAGATACTGATTTCATTTACCCTGATCACACTTATGAACCACCAAAAACAAGTGCAAGACAAGAATTAGAAGACAGATATGAAAAATATCTTGACGACTTGTATTTTGATGAAAATGAAATTCCATTAAATGAACAATTAGCAAAAGATGAAGAACAATACGGATCATTAACCAGAAAAGAATATGTTCCTCAAGCTCAAACTGAACCTCGTGAAGAAGTAAGATTTACTAAACAAGAAGAACCTAAAATAGAAACTCCTGAAGAAATGGAAGCAAGAATCAGAGCAGAAATCTTAAAAGAACAAGGATTAGCTAATGAAGAAGCTCCTAAAAAGAGATTCAGTTTAAGAAACAAAAACAAACAAGAAGATATTGAAGATACAAGTATTCATAACTTAAATTACCAAAATGAAAAAGAACCAATGACTGTTGTTGATATTGCATTATCAATTGTATTGGTTATTGTAATTTTAATTGTATTATACTACCTTGTATACTTGTTTATGTTAAGTGCAACATACCCAACATTTACTGATGCAATATTTGCACTTAAAAACCCACAAAACGTCATTAATGCTTTAATGACCCCTACATTATAATAATGAAATATTTTCATTATTTACTTTTTTTATAAATTTTTCCAACACTTCTTTATTTTTATAGCCTAAAACTCTGATATTTGACGGATATTTTTCAATATATTGAGATATAGTTTGTTTAGGAATCGGATTTTCAAGAATACTTAAAATTCTTTGATGAAAATGGGAAGAAAATCCGTGTAATATTGATTTTTCAAGTTCCTCCAAAGTTTCGTAATATCTATTATCAACAATATTTTTAGCTAATTTTTCATTAAACATGTTAAGAGCAGTCAACTCATCTAAAGTAAATGTGTTTGCAGTGTTTAAAATAGATTCAACATCGCGAATGCCGTAGATTATACCATCTTTTTTGATTTCACGTTTTAAAACTTCAATTGTTTTTGACGGCATCATATCCAAAACACCATCAAAATTGTCTTTTTGAATACTTTCACGAATTAAAGTTCCACTAACCCCTTCAATTCTTTCAACAAAAATAAATTTATCTTTATAGTCAAATCCTATTTTACTCAAAGAGTTTGAAAATGAAACAATAACGTAATTATCTTCTTCAAGCTTATCCTTAAGAATTGTTTTATGTTCAGTTTTATCTACAATTTTATATGGTTTTGGAGCAATGTGATGGCCCATATTAATTCTTTTTAAAATCTCATCAAAACCTTCTTTTGGTTTGTATCCTCTAGGAATATAATCAGTATTTAAGTTTTTAAACATCTTTGAAAGACACAATGAATATTGTCCTGATCCCATAATTCCCATTGGCGGACCTTCAACAACAATATCTGCACCAGCAGAAATTGCAATCTCTGCCCTAATTTCCCTAGGCAATATATATGGAATACCCCTACCACTTCTCTCAAATAATCCTGGTACAATAGCAACAAATAACGCATTAGGAAACATACCTTTTGCAGTTTTCATGCAATGAAAATGACCGTTATGTAAAGGATTATACTCTGTAAAGTCAGCTATTAAAGTAGTGTCTGATGAAGTTGATGAACTTTTACATTCCATATTAAGATCGCTAAAAAATAATTCATTATCCCTTTTGAGAATATCTAAAACATAAGACATGCAAATAAATATAACTTTTAAGTTAAAAAAAACTTATGATTTAAAAATATTAAAAAACAAATATGGATTTAACACTCAAAGGAGGCTAACAATGGATTTAGTAATAAAAAATTGTAAGCTAGTTGATAAAATTGGAGAATACTCAATTAAGGTAGAAAATGGCAAAATAGTTGACATTTCAAAAAGTGCAATAAAAGCTGATGAGACAATTGATATTAAAGGCAATTACTTAATGCCTGGTTTTATTGACCCACACATCCATTTTAGAGATCCAGGGCTTACACAAAAGGAAGATTTTAAAACCGGAAGTTTAAGTGCTGCTAATGGAGGATTTACTACAGTAATTGATATGCCTAATACAAATCCTAAAACAAATACCTATAAAGCACTTAAAGAAAAAATTGAGATTGCAAAAAACAAATCTGTTGTTAACTTTGAGCTTCAGGCAGGAACAAATACTCTTAGTGAAATGGAAAAAATGATTAAGTTAAATCCTATTTCATTTAAGATATTTATGGATTTGGAAAGTGATGAAAGTTTAGAAAAAATATTTAAAGACTTATCAACATTAAAACAGACAACATCATACAATGGTCTTGTTTGTGTACACTGTGAAAAAAGATCAATTGTTGAAGAAAATACTTTAAAATTAAAAGAAAAAGGAAATAATCCCCCAATTGATTATACTTATGCAAGACCGCCGCAAAGTGAAGATGCATCAGTGACTCAAAGTATTGAGCTTGCTGGAAAAAATGATTTAAGATTGCATATCTGCCATTTAAGCTCAGCCAAATCATTGGAACTTGCAAAAAATGCAAGTAAAACTATGCCCATATCATGGGAATTTACACCACACCATTTATTGCTTGACAATACAACATACAATACATATGGAACATTTATAAAAACCAATCCCCCACTAAGAGCTGAAAACGAAAGTGTGAGAATAAGTGACTTAGATGAAACTTCAATAATTGGAACTGATCATGCACCACACACAATAGAAGATAAAACAAAAGATACCTGGAGCTCATCACCAGGAATACCGAATTTAGAAACAGTAGTTTCATTACTATTAACACAAGTAAACAAAGGAAATATTGATTTAAGCATAATTCCAAAAATATTATCTCAAAATGCTGCAAAAGTCTATGGACTTGAAAATAAAGGCGAAATAGCTATTGGAAAAGATGCAGATTTTACTGTAATTGATTTAAAACAAGAAGGCAAATTCAACAAAGATGAATTTGAAACAAAAGCACAATACTGCCCATTTGACGGATGGGAATATATTGGAAAACCAGTCATGACAATCGTAAACGGAAAACCAGTCATGAATAAATTATAAAAAAAATAGATGAAAATAAAATATTCATCTATTTTAAAGTTATTACTACTTTTTTATTTAATGCATTGTAGTATTTGCTACCTGCGTATTTAACGTAGGATGTGTATTTACCTTTTTTAGTTAACTTGGTAATTTTGAAAGTTGCAACACATTTACTGTTTGTATATGCACTAAAGGTTTTTATTGTGACTAAGTAGATATAAAGTTTTTCAATTGAATATAGAAATCAAAATCAATTTCCAAGCTGAAAATCATATAAAAATCAAACACAAATAAACTAAAACATTCTAAAAAAAAGAGTGATTAGCGAACAGAAAAATACTCAAAATTTAAAATGAATAAAAAACACAACTAAAAAGAATTCCAATAAAAACAGATAAAAAAAAGAAAAAAGTAAGGTGTGCGTGTTATCACACCTATTTGTAGCATAATGCGTCTTCAGGACATACTTCAAGACATTGACCACATAAAGTACAGAATCCTGCAATTGGTAATTTAGGATCTTCTGTTTTGTGAATCATGTCGTAAGGACATGCAGCGACACAGTCTCCACATTGGTCACATTTAGATGGGTTGAATAAGATTCTGTCTCTTAATACAGGTTCGCCATCAATAGTAACTTCAAATTTGTCGACTTTTAATGCGTCGTTGGAACATACGGAAGCACAAGCTCCACATCTGATACAACTGGTGAATGATGGTTCATCATCAGTTTCTACTAATGCAGGGCAGGACATACCGGTTTTAGTAACTACACGAATAGCTTGTGTAGGACATTTGTTTGCACATGCTCCAATAAAGTCACATTTTTCTACATCTCTTGCGATTCCTTCTGCATCTACAGGTGAACCTTCACCCCATTCAACATCAATTTCTAATGCGTCAACAGGACAAAGTTTTACACATAAACCACATGCAGCACAAGCGCTAGGGATAGCAACGGTTAATGAAGAACCATTAGCAACAATGAAGTCACCAGGACATGCTTCAACACAAGTGTTACATCCGATACATTTAGCTGAATCGAAAGTGAATGAATTAATTTCTTTAGAACGTTTAACAGGTATTTTTTCGGAAATGAAAATTGCATTCCATGGACAGGTTTGGGAACATAATCCACATTTAATACAATTGTCACCTACAGTAACTGGACTTCCAACTTCTTCAAGAGAAATTGCGCTTACAGGACAAGGTTCTACACAAGATCCACATCCAACACAGTCTTTGATGTATACAGGACCTTTTCCGCTGAGGTCTAAGTTACATTCAGCAGGTTCTTTAACACCAGGAATACCAATTACGTCAACTGGGCAAATGTCAACACATTTTTGACACATTACACAGAAACCTTTAACTTCTTTTAATTTTGTACCAGTGACTTCAAGAGTTTCTTGAGGACAAACTTCTTCACATTTACCACATTGGTCACATAAGATAGAGTTGAATATTAATCTTGGTTGGGTAACTCCTTCAGCAATTTCATATTCTTCTACTTTTAATGCACCGTTAGGACAAACGTCAGCACATTTAGGTTCGCCACCACAAGTATCACAATGTACAATAGCACTAGGTGTTACTTCAATAGCTGAAGTAGGACAAGTACCTTCACAAGCCCCACATTTGATACAGCCATCTTCGTTAAATACAATCATCAATAAACCCCCTTAAATTTAGAATTTTTTAATGAGGTTTCCTTCACTGTCTACAATATCTACTTCAGCTAATCTCATTTGACTATCCATTGAGTGAGTAGCACAAGATAAACATGGGTCGTAAGCTCTGATAACCATTTCCATTAAGTTAAAGATTTTGTCATCTACTTCAACACCAGGTTTGATGTAATCTTTAGCAACTTGGTGAATACCCATTTCCATAGCTGGGTTGTTTTGGATTGTAGCAACAACAATGTTAGCTTTAGTGGTTAATCCGTTTTCATCAGATTCGTAATGGTGGATTAAAGTACCACGAGGAGCTTCTACAATACCTACACCTTTACCTTCAGTTCTTTCTAATTCATCTGGGAATTTTTGACCAGATAAATCTTCTTCTAATGCGTTAGCAGCACATTCAGCAGATGCTAATAATTCTATGAGTCTAGCATAGTTGAATAATAATGGTGCTTGAGCATATCCGAAGTTGGAACGGAATTCTTTAAGAGCTTCTCTTGCGAGAGGTGCTTCTGCAGGCATGTCGTCACAAACATTGATCCTAGATAATGGTGCAACTCTGTAAATACCTTCTGGGTATCCTAATTCTTTGATGTATGGGAATTTTAACCAGGAGTAAGGTTTTACGTGTTCTGCAACAATGTCAGTGTACTCTGCGTTTCTGTATTCTAAGAGGTCACTGCCATCTTTATCTTTGATTCTTACGTTACCGTTGTATACATCCCAAGTTCCGTCAGGTTTTACGAGACCACAGTGTCTGGTGTCACCGAAGTTACCTAAGGAAGAGATTAAATCGATGTTTTCTTCGAATACAGGGAGAGCTAAGTCTAAAGTAGCTTGTGCTAATTCAACGTTTTGTTGTGCTCTAGCGAGTAAGTCTTTTTGAGTTTCATCATCTAATTCAGTTGAGATACCTCCAGGAGTTGAGGAAGTAGGGTGAATTGGACGACCACCGATTTTTCTTACAATTTCTAAACCGTTTCTTCTGATGTTAATAGCTTGAAGAGCGAGTTCAGGCATGTCTTTAATAACTTGGAAAACATTTCTAGTTTTTCTGGTTCCGTTAGGAATGATTAAATCTGGTGCAGCTAAGAAGTAGAAATGGAGAGCGTGGGAGTGCATGTATGAACCCCAGTTCATAATTTCTCTCATTCTGTATGCAGCAGGTAAGATGTCGTAGTCATCAAAACCAAAGATTTGGTCAACTGCTTTTGCTGCTGCTAAGTGGTGTTGTACATCACAAATACCACAGATTCTTGGTACGATTCTTGCTAATTCTTCTACAGGACGACCTTGTAAGAATTTTTCGAATCCTCTGAATTCCATAACATGTAATCTTGTTTCTTCAACGTTTCCAGCATCGTCAAGGTGTACGGTAATTTTTGCGTGTCCTTCGATACGGGTAACAGGTTCCATAGTAAGTTTAACCATCTTATTCTCCTCCTTTCTGCATTTTCATTGGAACTAAAGCTGCAGGTAATGTGTAAGTGTAGAAAGTACCTACAATATCATCTAATTGGTCGGCTACAGTTTCAGGATTTACAGTTTTATCTTCTTGTACACCGTAGTCAGATGCAATAGCACTGATCATTTTTGCTCCTTGGTCAGATACTTTTGCGGTAGGACCGTAACATCCTCTACATTGGATACCAATGGAAGGACATTCTGCACCACATAATGATACGGTAGCAGGACCCATACATACTAAACCTTGACTAATTAAACATAAGTCAGCTTCAGGTGCACCTAATTCGAATTGTCTTTTAATGAAGTCCATAGCTAAACCAGCAGGTGGTTTTTCTCTAGGACATACTTCACAAAGGTTAGTGGAAGGTAATTCGATTGTTTCACCTTTTAATAAGGTTAAAACAGCTTCTGCAACTACGTCAGAACGAGGTGGGCAACCTGGGATCAATAAATCAATGTCCATAGTTTCAGTAATTGGTCTTACTCTGCTTTCAAGGTGAGGTACTTCTTCGTGAGGAATAATACCTTCTGGGTTTACAGTAGAATCAGAGTTAATGTAAGCTTCTTGTTCTAATTCTTCAACAGTGAATAAGTTTCCGAGACCTGGAATACCACCGTAGCAAGAACAGGTTCCGTAAGCGATAACCATGTTAGCTTTTTCGTTTAACATTTCTGATAATTCTCTGTTTTCGTCGTTTCTAATTCCACCTTCAACAATAAGGATGTCTAATTCTGGTACTTCATCATATTTAGTATCCATAAGTACCGGGGAGAATTCGAAGTCAGCGAATTCCATTACATCAATTAATGATTCGTGGAAATCTGCAATGGATAAGTGGCAACCGGAACATCCGCCAAACCACATAGTTCCTATTTTAACTTTATCTGCCATATTCATTCCTCCAATTTATCTTTCAGCATTTAATTGTTCTTTTAATGGAGCTGGACCTAATTCTTTGATTCTGCTAACCATCATTTTAACAGCTTCAGAGAATTTTTCACCTTCGGATGCGGAAATCCAGTCGTGGTGAAGTCTTTCTTTTCCAATTCCCATATCTTCAACTAATTTATAAACTAATCTCATTCTACGATCTAATTTATAGTTACCTGAGTCATAGTGGCAGTCACCCATGTGACATCCAGCTACAAATACTCCGTCAGCACCTTCTTTAAATGCTTTTAAAATAAATTGTGGGTCAATTCTTCCAGAACACATTACACGAATAACTCTAATATTCGGTGGGTATTGCATACGTGCAGTACCTGCTGTGTCTGCTCCTCCATAGGAACACCAGTTGCAACAAAACATTACAATTTTTACATCATCAGCCATAGAGTTTCTCCTCCTCTATAAATATTTCTCAATTCAGAAAAACAATTTTTTGTCTTTCTAAAACAATTTTAAACTTTTTAAAAAATTTTAAAATCTTTCTTTAAAGAAATACACAACGTATCTCTTTAAAACACAATTTTGTACGTAATGAGCTAGCTCAGCGTTACATTATGTACTGATTAATATATTTCATTAATAATTAATATAAAGGTTACTTAGAAAAATAAGCCAAAAACTTTATATACTATAAAACAGTCAAAAAAAGAATGAATTTAACGAAGTTAAAAAAGAAAAAAAGAAAAAATAGAAGGAATTAGATTCCATCAAGACTCATATCAATCATGTTTTGAGTTTGCTGTGCTAATTCTTCTGGAAGGCCAGTAATATCCATATTTAAGAAACCTCTAACAATCATGGATTCTGCCTCTTCTTCAGGGATTCCACGGGAGGTTAAATAGTTGATTTCATCTTCAGAAATCTTACCCACAGCTGCTTCGTGAGACATTTCTAAGTTAGTTGAACTAGCTTCAAGTTCAGGAACAGCATAGATAAAACTGTCATCAGATAATACTAAACCTTGACATTCCAAATGACCTTTTACATTAGGAACATTACCTGCAAGGTGACCTCTAGCAAATATTTGAGATTCATCTTGAGCAACTGCTCTTGAGATAACTTCAGCCTTAGCACCCTCAGCATTTAATATTGCTCTTGATCCTACATCAATAATAGAATCTTTTTTACCCCCTTGGATACTTTGGAAAATAGCACGGGAGTTTTTACCATCACAATATGCTGTAGGGAAAGATTGAATTGTGCTTACAGGACTTGTTAAAATATAATTGTTAATGTATGTTGAATTGTCAGCTAATTTAATAGCAGTTCTTGGACGTACTTCTACTTCTTCAGCCCAGTTGTGAACCATAGTAAATGTAATTTTAGAACCAGGTTTTAAGTACATCTCAGAAACACCAACGTGCATTGCAGATGAAATGTCATCACCAGTAGCACAACCGGTAATTAAGTGTAATTCTGAGTTTTCTTCTGCAATAACGATATTGTGTGCAGTTTGCATAACATCAGTGTCACTAATAAACATACATGCTTGAACAGGCATTACTTCTTTAGTACCTGGAAGTGATCTAACAAAATAACCACTGGTAACTCCTTCTTCTTTTTCTCTTAAAGCAGTCTTAGCAGTGTATTTATCAGCATCTGGTTTAACAACATTCCACATGTAGTCTTCTAACCAGGAATATTTTTCTAATGCAACACCCATATTCATTACTTCAATGGAATCAGAAATGGAATTGTTAGTAAAAATGTTACTTTGATCAACTTGTAAAAAGGAACCTGATCTGTTTTCTTCGTTGGTATCAACACCAACTTTCAATAAGTCCTTTTTAGTTTGTTTACTTAAATCATCCAAATCATCAATCATGTCAATTGCATTGATTGTTTCATCGGTGAAATTCTCAATAGTAATATCAGCACCAATAGCTGCTTTTTTATTTATTGCTCTTTCAGCATCCTCATAAACATTGCGCACACTCAACACATCCATTAAAACCATTTTTTCTAATATCTTCAAGAATTTCATTAGGGTTTCCTGAACAGGAAATTACCCCATCAATTAAAACGTGAGCTTTATCAGCACTAACAAAATTTAAAATGTAACCTAAGTGAGTAATTAAAAGACCACTTCTTTTTCTGCTACGTTGTGGTTTATCCTTATCAAGTAAAGTTCCAATTTCAGAAGCTAATAACTCAACGTTTTCAATATCTACACCAGAATCAGGTTCATCAAACATAGTGAAATCTGGCATTTGAGCGAGTAATTGTAAAATTTCAGAACGTTTTACTTCCCCACCGGAGAATCCTAAGTTAACATCACGGTTTAAGAATTCATCACTGAATTTAAGTTGGTTAGCTAATTCTTTCATTCTTGGGTTTAATTCATCTCTAACATCTTGATTAGATATAATTTTTAATAAGTCTCCAACAGAAATTCCTCTAATAGCAGGAGGAGTTTGGAAACTAACTCCAATACCTAATTGAACTCTTTCAGCAGTGGTTAAGTTAGTTATATCTTGACCTTTAAATTTGATAGATCCTTCAACAACATTATATTGTGGAAAACCTAAGATAGTTAAGAATAATGTACTTTTACCAGCACCATTAGGTCCTAAAAGAACATGAGTTTCACCTTCAGCAATAGCAAGGTTAACACCTTTTAGAACTCTTTTTCCAGCTACTTCAACAGCTAAATTTTCTATTTCAAGCAACATATAATCACCTATTCATTAACAAAAAATACTTTAGTATAATATTTGCAATCTAAACTATAAATAGTTAACATGAAATTAAAAAAAGTCTTTTAACAAACAATTATAAAAAATAAAAAAAAGAGAAAACTGAAATTATTCAGTTACAATAATAAATTCGCCAACTTTTTCAACTTTAGCGAAAGGAACTAATAAAAGGTCACCATTTCTTTTAGCACCTTTAACATGAATATTACGGTCAACATCAACTTTAATTGCAATATCCACGATTTTACCAGTTTTTTCATTGATAATTAATTCATCAAGAACTCCAAGAATACGTGCATTGTTGGTAGCAACTTGATAATTTTTAATTTCACTCCATAATTTTTCTTCTCTTCTAGGAACTTGTTTATTTTCCATTAAATCACCTGATGAAAATTAAATCTAATTATATAATTATTTAATTTCATTATATTTAAATATAATATTCATTGTATAATTTTTCTGCAACTTTACTGTCCAATAGTGTATTAATATTTAATGCCAGTTCAACTTTAGGAATAACAATATTAGACTCTTCTTGTATAATGTTTTCACTTCTTAATATATTAAGCCCTGATGGGACATTTCCATCAAATTCATATGAATAATCTAATCCAAGCTCTTCAAATATTTCAACAGGGACTAAAACAGATAATGCATCCTTATCTGATTTAAAATAATGATTTAAAACATCATCAATAGTTTCTGCACAAATAAATGGTAAATCAGCATTTATAAACAGTAATGTATCATCTTTAGATTTTTTTTCAAAATAATCCAGTACATAAGACAAATCTGTTAGATAATCTTTACCTGAAGTATCAAGAATTTCAAAATCATAATCTAGTGACTTTAAGTATTGTGTAGTTTTACAAGTGTTAGGACTAACTGCAATAATGATTTTATCGATTAATTTAGATTGATTTAAATTATCAAGTACATATTTAATTAAAGGAACTTCTTTTAATTTGAAAAGAGGTTTTTCACAGGGAACTTCAAGTCTTGTTCCCCTACCTCCAGCCATCAAAATTGCATAAATCATTTAAATCATTGAAAAATTAAGCGAATTTACCACCATTCATTTTCATACGATCTTTAAGAATACATCTGCCACCTTGTTTTCCTCCAATAGGTACTTTTGGAGTTCCCATTGAATTCATACAACGAGCCATAATTGCAGAACCTAAAGCAAGACCATCTTCAACAAATACAACATTTTCAAATTTGTCCTGAACAGCTTCAAGAATAAGTTCTGGTTTGCGTCCGGTAATACCTGCTCTTCCAGTAATTCCTAAAGCAGAACCTGGAACAATTACGTTTTCATCAAATGCAACATCCAATACTCTTTTAACAATATTAGTACTTACATAATCCAAGGTGGAAAGTAAAGTTGGAAGACCATTAGCATCGTAGAATTGAGCACCTAAATCCATTAATTCACCTAATTTGTCACCGTTAAATCCTACATCACAACCAATTAATGTAGTTCCAGCATTATTAGCAGCAACAGGATCAACAGGAACAGTACCAAATCTGTCAACATCCATTGGAACTTTACAAATGTTAATTAATTTATGTGCTTCAAGTGCGTTAGCTTCAGCCTGTTTGTGGTCTGCTTTTTTCATTGCTTTTTCAGAGTATAAATCTAGTGCAGCACCGTTTTTCTTATCAATTTTACCTGAACCTCTAGCTAATGAATCAGAAACAACACCCGCAAGACCAAGGAAGTTTCCAACAGTATTTGCATATGGTTCATTATCATTAACAATACGTCCTGCTAAAGTAGAACCAAAATCAAGAGAAACACAAGGGTTTCTGTAATCAACATCAGTCCATTTAGCACCTAATTTAATACCTGCAGTAACAAGTTCCCCTTCCATCTCATTAGCAACAGTTTCCTTACCTTTAGGTGGGACAACACTAACAACTGCACCGTCAAATTGAATATTTTCCAAAAGAGAGTGTCTGTGTAATTTTTCAGGAAGTTGGGAAACACTCATTGCAGGAGACATTTTACGAGGTGGAATTTCAGCTTCAAGACAACCGTCAGCTAAAGCAATAATTAATTGACCTGCTTCTTCTGCAGTAGCAAAACCAGCAGTAACCCCAGTAGATCTAACAACAAAATCTAAATCTCTATCTTTATCAACATTTGCTTTCTTAAGAGACTGTAAAACAGTATCCCTAACTAATTCAGTTACAGCTTCTTTAGAAAGTTCAATTCCCCAAACAGTTTTACCAAATACTTCTTCTGAAGGTTTAGGTGGACGAATGTCTCTTGTCATTTTAACAGTTTTATTAAGTAAATAAGATTCACTTGTGTTTAAGTTAGTTGCCATGACAATACATTTAGTTGTTGTATTTCCCAATTCAACAGAAGCAGTTACATAAAAAACATCAGGCTTTTTAACTGCACCAGGACTTGCAGGACCAGCATGCTGTGCAGTCAATGATGCCAAATTACCCTCACGGGATTTAGCAATAATAGGTTTTGGACCTTTATTAAAAATTCTACTTAAAAAAGACATAGTATAACCTCAATATAATTAGATATAACTTTCTTTTTATAGTAATATAAATTTTATTAAAAAAATTTTCATTGATTAGAAAAATAAAAAGATTTCTTTTTAATATTCAAAGAAATAAAATCAATCTGAATAAAATAAATTCTATGTAAAAAATAGTCGAAAAATAGTGTTAAAAAATAGTTAAAAAAACAAAAAGGTTATAGATTAGAGAGAATCTAACCTATAATAATTTGTTCATTGGGTGGTTTTCTACAGGTTCGGTACCGAAGTCTGCTGCAGCTTCAGCTACAAACATATCAGTTTGTGCAACAGCAGGGAAAGCGATTTTAGCGTTATCGATAGGTCCGAAGAGAACGAAGTCTCCACCACACATTACTTGAACAATGTTTGCACCAATATCACAAACAGTGTAAGCATCTTTGTGACCTGCTTTTTTGTAGTCTCTTAACCAGTCCCATGCGGATGGTACGTTGTGAATACCTGATCCTACAGGGTATCCCCATTTAGCTTTTTCTGCGAAGGTGGTTTTTGCAGCAATACCTGCACCTTGACCTAAAGGAGTTACAGCAGTATCCATCATGAATTTTGTAATACCACAGTCAGCAGCAACTTCGAGTAAACCTTTTTCGTATGCACCGTCGTCACCGTTTTCCCACATAGCCATTTTACCGTCAACAGTAGCGTTCATAGGGTTGAAACCTAAGATAATAGAAGCAGAAATATCAGTTTCAGCTAAAGCGTCTAATTCAGATTTGTCTGCTGCCATGTTAATAGAATTGTAAATAGCTCTTTCGGTTAATCCTGCTTCATCAGCGTATTGAGCACCAGCTACTCTTGCATCACCGGATGTAGAGTCGATAAGGAATGGAGCGTCAACTTGTTCTCCAACAAATTCAATGTATTTTACGATTGCTTCTTCAGTTTGTCCGAATACTTGTACAATGTATGGGTTACCTGTAACGTCTGAAATTTCAGCCATATCATTAAGTAAAGTTTCAGCTCTTGCTTTATCAAAATCTCCAGTCAATTCATCATTAATAATGTTGTGACCACCGTAGAAAATAGTCCCTGCTAAAACTGTAGGGTATTCACCAGGTTGTCCTCCCATTTTAACTCCTGCGAAATCAAAAACTTCTTGTTCTTTATCAAATTTAAACATAATAATCCTCCTTATAATAAGGTAGATAACATTGAAGCTATACCAAATTTAATAGCTACAACTAATATAATTAATCCAAGTATAATACCATATAAAATACCAACATCCCTACCACTTTGTTGGCCTAAACGTTGATAATATTCTCCAACAGTGAAATCAACTTTTTCTTCTGCATCGTCTAATTTAGCGACTGCTGCATTGAAATCATCTGAGGAAACCATAACTTGAGGTATTGAATTATTTTCATCACTCATAATAAACACCTCTAAAATCCTGCTAATTTTGCAATGAAAGGAATAATTACAACGAATAATAATGCAAAGAGTCCTCCAATAGCAAATCCTTTAAATCTAGTTGCGAGTAAACCAGCAAATAATTTACCTTCTCTTGCAACAAGTTTTGCACTGTATTCAGCATCATCAGCAGCTGTTTTCATTCCATTAATATTTGGTTTGTTTGAAATTTCAACCATCTAAAATTCCTCCTAGAACATCAAGAATAAGAAACCAACGATTAAAGTGAAAGCTAATCCTAACATGATCCCTTGAACTTTACCGGAGTAGTTACCAGCCATAGTTCTTTGGACAGCTCCAACCATATCAATTTTGGTGTTAATATCTCTAATTCTTGCTTCGATAAGAGCGGTTTCAGGGGAAACAACTTTAATAGCTTCTCCTTCTTCTTCCTCTCCATCGTCTCCTTCAACAGAAATAACCATAGCTTCTTCTTCAAAAGCACCAGGGTCTTTTTCTACACATTCATTGATTTTTGCTTGAATAGCACCAACATCTTCAGTGTCAATTAAGTCAACAATTTCTAATTGTTGTTGGAATCTTTCAACACCTTCGAGTGGAACGTTTTCTACGAATGGAATAGCACCAGTTGCTCCGATAATTTTCTTTTTATCAGGGTCTGCACCATTTTCATGTAAAGCTTTGAAACTTTGACCAGTAATGTGTCCTTGTACTTCAGCACCAGCTAAGATTAAGAAACGAATGTTAGGGTTGGAAATGATGTTAGCAACAACTTTTTCTACACCTAAGTTTTCAGTTTTACAAGGACCTGCAATAGCAGCACCGGAAAGTTCAGCTTCAATGTGAGAAGCAAGAGTGGTAACAGCTACAGGACTTTCAGGGTCGCCTACAATATAATCCCCACTAATAACTGGCCAGTTATCAGCAGGAGCTTTTTTATCAGCCATCTATAAAACCCCCAATGTTTGTAAGATTGGTAATGCTGCAAATATGATAAATGAAGCTAATAAAAATCCATATACAATGTTTGTTAATAATCCTGCAGTAATGTAAGATCCTTCCCTACCAGGGTATGATCCAACAGGACTTGTGTATGGGTCTAAGGAAGCCATTAATTCATCAGCAGCTAATTCTACTTTTGATACTTGTTCATTTATTTCATCCATAGATAGAAGAACAATTCCTGAACCTAAGGAAGCACCAATAACCCCAGTAACAGGATCATAAGCTAAATTCATATCTGGTATAATTTGTACCATTGGTAACATTTGAGCCATTATTAATTCCTCCTATTTATTCCTCTACTTTAGGCCATAAACCAGCCCATCTAGTTGAAGCAGCATCTTCACATGAAGCTTGTACAAATGCTTTGAATGAAATAATCCAACCAATTAATCCAACAATGAATACAAGGAACCATCCAAGACCACCAGTGGTAATGGATAAGAGACCAACTAAAACCATAGATAAGAATGCAGTAGAACAAGCACATTTTAAAGTTCTAACTTGATCTTCGTTTGGTCCTAAACATGCATTGAATGGGTGTTGAATTGCCATAGTACATAAGATAAATAATACTGCAATAAAACCAGTTCCAACAACGTGTTCGTAAATTAAAGCCATGTCGCAAGCACCAACGATAGCAACACAGAATCCTAAAACTGCTAACATAGCTGCTGCAGCAATTTCAATAGTACATTGAATCATAATAGGGATTTTCATACCTACGATTTTAGTAGCTACTAAAGAAATAACAGCACCAATAACAATAGCAATTACTAAACCTGCTACAGGAGCAATAATTGGCATTTTTAAAATAGTACCAATAGTTAAACCTGCTAAAGCAGAGATTACACCAACAGATAAAGACATATATCCGATAGATGGAACACCAGTACCTAAACCGTAACTTGCTACTCTACGAATAGCATCGGAACCCCAAACGATTGCGAGAACTGCACCGAGTCCAGCAAGAACAGGGCCTACAAGATTACCTAAGAATCCTGCAGCATAGATACATACTAATCCACCAACTAAACCTAAAATTAATAAATGCATTGAGTCAACTGCACCTGCAGCTGCACCATCTGCACTTCCACCAGCAGACATTTAGATACCTCCAACTAAGATTACACAAAAGATACCGATAACGATGGATGCAATAGCACATGCGAGAGCACCAGTTCCGATTCTTTTGAATTTTGGATCGTGCATACCTTCAATGGTACCACCAATGTTATAAGACGCAATTACAGAGTTAATAAAGAATACAGCAGTACCGATGATAGCTGCTAAACCAATACTAACAGCAGGGTCAGTGATTAAAGAACTTTGGGTAACTGCAGTGTTGATTCCGTAGTATACTAAACCTCCACCGAAACCACCAAAGAGACCACCGATAAGACCACTTACGTAAGAAGTTAATGGTACACCGTGACCTTCAGTACCAGGGGTTTTGTATGCTTCTTGATTACGTTTACTAATCCAATCTACACGTACTTTGGATGCTGCAGGAACAACACCTACACCAAATACATAGATTAAGTTAGCAATGAGCATGGTAATACCCATCATAATCATAGCACCAATAGCACCACCAATACCAATTATATAAAATGGTTCACCAGTCATAGTAGCTGCAGTAATAAGACCTGTTAAACCTGCACCAGCAGCTAACATAGCAGTACCGGTACCTACACCAGTAGCAGTAGCCATAGCTGCAGGAGCTCCTCCTACAGGAATAAAGTGCACACCAGCACCAATCATAATACCGCCTATTGCGATGAATAAAATTAAACTAATTGGATCCATAATAAAACCTCCTTATTCATCCCCGTTTTCATCTGCTAATAAAGCATCAGGATCATAAGGTCCGTATTTTTCTCTTGCGAATACTTCAATTCTGTCATTACCGATGATTAATAAGATAATGATAATAATACCAACAACAATACCACCGTATACACCGAATACTACGGAGTTCCAGAAGCTGAAGAATACAACGAGACCGAAACAGAAACCAGTTAAAGGTCCACCAAATTTAGCACAGAAGTTTACAACATCCATAGAGTTTTTAGCACCTAATGGAGCTTTAGTAACGATATCTCCTTGAATAGCTACAGGAGTACCTCCACCAAATTCGAATTTTTGGTATTCACTTTCTGCACCGTAATGTACATCCCCAGTTGAAGAACCAATAGCACCTAAAGCAATACCCCAAAGCATTGCGGAAAGTGGTAATGGGAATACGTGTAACGGAGTTCCGTCTAAAGGAACAGTCATTAAGTATGAGATTCCAACAATACAAAAACTAGTAATAAATCCGTGACCAACGATAGGTCCTAAAGATTGAGTTAACACATCCATAAATAAAGGTTGTTCGAATTGAGATTGACCAACAATCCTTCCCATATGAGCTGTGACAGTATAAATTCCGTGAACAAAAGCAGCGACACAAGCACCCATTGCAATAGCAACGATAGGTAACATACCTAATTGCATTACAAGATATGCAATAGCACCAGCAACACCACACCAAACACCATAAGCGACCGGTTCACCAGATGCCGCTTTGTTAATCATACGGTGTAAATGTCCCATTTGTGGAGCAAGTTGAACTTGAGAGTTAGGGTTACTTTGAGAACCAATATCAGATTCTAAGTCCTCTGCAGCCCCTCCGATAGTAGCAACTGCACCCATTAATGCAACTACACCTAATGTTACAGGGTCCATAATTTTTTCCTCCATATTTATTATTAAATTGATCATTTAATAAACGTGAATAAATTTTGATTTTTGTTCCATACAAAAATCATACTGCAATAATAATTGCATAGTATATTTTTTAAAATTATTAATATAAATGTTTTGTGAATTAAATTAATTCAAACAAATTTAATTATGAAAAATAGATAGGTGAAAAATACACCTATCTACGTGTTTTTATCTATTTATCTATTTTGCTGGGGTAATAACAGTTCTTTCTCCAGCTGGTTCGAATTCTCTTAAAGCACCTTTAGCGAATTCTGCACGTACTTGGCTGAAGTCGAAGACTAAGTTTTTATCAGCAAATGCAATTTTGACTAATGGGTTGAAAGCAAAAGCATCTCCACGAGCTGCGTGAGGAGCTTGTGCAATACCTGCGTATTCACCTTGGTGACCTACGTTCATTGCATAGTTAGGATAGTTTGGTCCTCTCATTTCGAGTGGTAAACCTTCATCGTTTCTGATAGCGAATACGTTAGCAGCACCACATTGGTCTTGTAAATCGTATCCGTAGAAACCTAATCTGGAGTGTTGTTCTTTGTGTAAGTACATACCTAAGTACCATGCGCTTAAACCAGTTTGTGCGTTACCAGTAGCAAATGCAGTGGAACAACCAGCAGCTGCGGAAATAACGGAAGCTCTTTGAGATCCACCGAAGTGAGTTTCGAGTAATGCTGGGTATTCTTCGTATTGGTCTAATGCGTAGAAGGTTACTTCAGTACCAACGTCTAAAACGGTGTCCATGTTGTTAGGTGCTTCACATAATCCGCCGTATTTGTCTTCGACGTAATCTTTACCGTAGTAAGTGAAGTCATCTAATACATTATCAGTGTATGCTGCGGTAGCATATTGAGTGAATCCTACACCACCAGACATGTAAGAACCTAACCAAATTTGGTCGTATAAAGCAGCACCTAATGCTACAACTTCTAAGGAAGTTTTTACAGGGTCATCAGGGGATACTCTGGAAGCTTGACAGATATCTGCCATGAATCCGAATGGAACTCCACCAAGTTCGTTTGCTGCTCTTGCTCTTCTTACAGGTAAGTAGGTACCCATTTGAATAACTTCTGCGTGTTTGGATGCGTATGCGAAGTCACCAGTAGCTCCTTCACCAGCACATTGGTTGTATGCAGAAATCATGGACATACCAATTTGCATAGCAGACCATCTGGAGGTAGTACCACCGTCACAAACTCTTCCTACGATGGAAGGAATTCTTACAGCTTGCCATACAGCTCCACCAACTTCAGCTTTTAAAGCTTCAGCTTGTTCTTCAGGGAACTCTTTGTTAATGTCTAAAACAAATGCGGAGTCGATTTCGTCAGCTAATTCGTCATCACCAGTGAAAACTTTTACGTAAGAATCTTGTACGATTAATGGGTCAGTTTCTACCATGTGTTCTTGAACTACAGCTGCACCAGGCATAGCGTGGTTTACAGTTTCTAAGTAGTTAGTAATAGTTTCAGGAGTTACTTCAATACCTAATCTTTTTTCAAGAACATTGTGAGCAGTGTTTAAACCTACAATTACAGTTCTTCTAATGTCATCCCAAGCTTGTTGGATAGCTGCGTTGTTAATGAAGTGTAAATCGTCACCTTCAACAAAAGTGTCAGTGCCGGATAATTGGTAAGACATTAAAGCTCTTTGACCTAAAGGAGTACCAATGTCTGGGTTGTACATTGGGATTCCTCTTTTTTCAGCAATTTCTTTACCTTCGTTAACAAATGCGGTTTTTCTTTCAGATTGTTTCCAACCGCCCATGTTATAGAATTGGGTTGATTTTTCAGTTGGATCTTCACTGAATTTTTGTTTCATTGCATCTAAGAATTTTTTATCAGCCATGTTAATTACCATCCTGCGTTTGGATCAAAAGCACCGAAAGATCTGGATACGTGAATATTGTGTAATACTTCAACAGCATCTTTATCATCTTTGTATGCTTCACCATCTATTCTGTAAATAGTGGTTTTTGCTTTTAATGTTTCTTCATCTAATGGTTCACCTAATACAACAGGTTCATCTAATTCTACACCAATTTGGTCTTTTACCATTTCAACTTTACCTGTTTCTTTGTTGAATACTTGTCTTCTAAGCATATCAAACATTAAACCATTTTCATCTAATCTTAAAGAGTGACCGTGCACACCTGCACCTCTAATACCAGTTCTTGCGGTATCGAAGTATTCGGTTTCTAAGAGGATTTTGGATAATCTTTCGATATCTCTTTCTCTTGCTTCGATTACTTGTCTTCCGGATAAAGTACCAGTATCGATTCCTCTGTATCTGCTTAAGTAAGATCTTGCTCTTAAGTAAGGTTGAGCTGGAGCAAAGTACATGGAGTCTACGAATTGAATGTATCTAATTCTGTCCCCTGCTTTTGCACCGTCGATAGGGGTTACTAATTCTCTTACAATGTCATCAGGCTCGTCCATTTCATCTAATGGTGGGTGAACAGATTTGTATTCTTCACCTGGAGCTCTGTGACCTAATATTTTTACTACGTCTTCATCAGAGATTTCTCTTAATTTTTCTAATTCATACTCTGGGTCACAGAAATTTCTTCTGTTTTGAGCAACCTGAGAAGTACCTGGATAAATTTGTACCATAATTATGCATCTCCTAATGCTAATTTAACTTTTCTAATAATTTCATCTAATTTTTCTTGTGAAATTGTTTCACCACGGATAACTCCTGTTACTATATCTTTAATGATTCCTTGGGTCTTAATATCTTCATCTGCTGGCATTACTTTTGAAGTTTTAACCCCAATCTTAGCAAAATCCTCACAGTCAACAGGGGATTCACAAATGATAATACAAGGCTTATCTACGTTTCTTAAAATTAACCTTGCTTTGTAAATAATATGATTTGCAACACCACCTAAGTGGATAACAAGTAACTTGAAATTATTCAATTGATTAATTTCTTTGTCTGTGATTCCGAACAAAGTTCCACCAGATGCAGGAGCATCATGAGGAACACCAGCACCAGCATTTAGTACCACAGTACTTGTTAAAACATTGGCCTCACGTAAACCAAATGTAATTTCACAAACTGGTTTAGTAATGTGTCTACGTCCTGGGGACATAGCAACAGCACATACATCGGTACCACATTCAGCAAAAGTGCCTCTTTGTGCAAGACTTCCGCCTTTTCCCATACCGCTTGTTTCCCTACAATCTACAACGTGAGTACATCTTCCAATCATATTAATCCATAGTATCTCTTCTAATAATGTTCACATGACTTTCAAAGCTAGAATATTGATCAGTCATTCCAACGAGTTCATCAGGCAATTCTGCTGAACCATACTTAATTTTATCAGAAACAGTTTTATGTTTCCTAATATAATTACTTCTGTCTTGATTAATATCAAAACCGAACGGAATGTGTTTTTTACAGACTTCCTCAATTTCCTTAATCGTAGATTCCATTGTTAATTCAATGAAGATTCTTGCGGTTTTAACTTGTAAAACAACATCTTCACCATTAATGGTAATAACTCTACGTTCTTTATATTTATCAGGTAAAGTTTCTTCACCTTTTGGAAATCTTGGACCGTGAATAACAGTTCTTTGAACATCGTCGATAAGTTCCAAGTCATTTAACAACTTTTCAGTTGTGTCACTACCAAGAACCCTATGAGGAAATATTTCAATATCCATTTTTTAACCTTCGAAAATTAGATTTATTTAAATTAATTAGATGTCACCTTTAATTTCTTCAGCTGCAATTGCAACAGCATTCATAGGTTCTCTAAATTCATCAATTTGACTGTATACTTCTTTAATTAAACCAGAAGTTGCTTCTGGTGAAAAGAGTTGTGTTCCTGCGTCTAATGACATAGCTGCAGCAGCACATGGAATACAGAATCCTTTACTGTGTCTGGTTACAACGTGGTTACCGTTGAAGAGACCAGGACCTCCACCACCGTAGATGGAGTGACTGAAGAATGAGAATCCAACAGCTACACCTTCTGCTCTACCATAGTCAATACTTGGTAAACCAGTAGCGAATTCTAAGTTATCGTTGAAGTATAATAAAGTAGATGGTACACCTTGAGCAGCACGAGCAGCACCAACGTTAACCATAGTTGCAGCTACAGCACCAGCAGCAGCGTATGCGTTCCATTTAGCTGCGTCGTCAGTGTTGTAGATAGAGAAGTCAGTTAATTCTTTTTGAGGAGCGATAACTCCGTCAGCTTCTGCACGAGCAATGGTTGCTTGTACGATAGAACCAACAGTTCCTTCACTTGCGTTGTCTTTTACTAAATCCATTACTAAGTTATCAGCGTTTAAACCTTGGTAAGCTAAACCTAATAAGTGTAATCTTTCGTAAGTACCTACTGCGTCACCCATTTCGAACATAGCAGTTTGTTCAAAGATAGATGCTAATGCGGTAGTTTGGAAAGTGTTTTTCAAAGTAGCAGCAGCGAAATCGTTTGCTTTTACTCCTCTTAATGCGTAACCTGCACCTTCGAGTTTTTGTGGAATGTCTAACATAGTAGCAATGTTAGATCCTTTGTAGTCTACAGATTGTGGGTATCTACCTAATACTGCAGCTTTTACAAAGTTAGCATCGTAGATGCTTACATCACAAACATCGATAATAGCTTGTACTAAAGAAGTAGCAGTAGCTAAAGTAGCAACAGAATATTCAGCAGCAGCGTCAATTCTTTGAGTTGGTACTTGTACTAATAATCTTTTACCACCAGAAATAGGTTCTACTTTAGTATCGTCACCTTCAGAAACTTGCATAGTTTCTTTAATTTTTTCTGCGATTGCTTCTGCGTTAGAAACAATGTCAAGATCTAATTCTCTTCCTAAAATTTTGGATTTGTCTCCACCAACAGAACCGGTCCTTACGGATTTTTCTACTCCTTCTAAGTTTACTGCAACAGTTCTTTTAACACCTTTAACGATGTTTTGAATTGCAGGATTTCTTAATGGACTAATAGCTTCGATTGGTACGTCAGATGCAATTACGGATCCTCTATCGTCGTATAAATCGACTTTATCATCAAACTTTGCCATTTTTTCCCTCCTAAATAAATAGAGTTTTAACTAATATACCACAAAAATGGTAAAATTTTTCACCAAATTGAGTTAAGCTATAAAGCAAATTTTTGTTAATAGCTAACTATACGGTATACAAATTTTATTTTAGTCAAGATATAATATAAACATTACCTATACAGTTTTTTAGAAAAGTATTTATGCAATAATAATTTAAGAAAAATGACCCTAAAAGTAATACTTTATATTATTATTTTAATAGATTTATTTTAAAATTAAATAAAAAAAACATAATAACATCTAAAAACAATACAATTTAACTTTATTTTAAATAAAATACTAAATATTAATGATTATTATCCAATTTAGAGAAAAATTTAAAATTATTACTCAGACCCGTCAAAGTAATAAAAAATACTAAAAATAATACTTAAAAATTCACAAAAAATGACTGTTAATTTATAAATAAAATGAAAATAAAAATTATAAAATATGCAATTAGTAGCTGATGTTGGAGGAATACCTGGAAAGGATTGTAACGGTTTTTGTAAATACTGTTACTTTAGAAAAGTAAAAGATGTTAAAAGTTTTGGCTGTGCATATTGCCTACCTAATAAAGTTGGTTGTGATAGATGCAGTAAAGGTGTTAGTGAAACACAAGGTGAATTCAAATCACCGTTCCAAGTTATAAGTGAAGTTCAAAATGCACTAATGATGAATATGCAACCTGGAAAAATAACTGCAAACATCAGTGGTGGTGGAGATATTAGCTGTTATCCTCACCTTGAAACATTAACATCAAATCTAAATCAACTATCTATACCTTCAGTTTTAAGTTACACATGTGGAAAAGGTATAAATGATGGTGAAATTGCTTCAAGATTAATAAATAATGGTGTGGAAGAAGTTTCATTTACTATTTTTTCATCATCCCCAGAACTTAGAAGAGAATGGGTTAAAGACCAACACCCTGAAGAAGCACTTAAAGCCTGTAAAATATTTTGTGAAAACATTAAATTAACAGGTGCTGCTGTAATTATTCCTGGAGTTAACGATGGGGATGTACTACGTGAAACCTGTAATGCTCTAGAAGAATGGGGTGCACAAGGCATGCTTTTAATGAGATTTGCAAATACATTCAATGAAGGATTGATTCTTGGAAATGAACCTATCTTAAAAGGTATTGAATCACAGCCTGTTGAGGATTTTGCTGAACTTGTTAGACAAATCAATAGCGAATATAACTTTAGAGTTAGTGGAACACCTTTATGTGACCCTGAAACTGGTGGTCCATTTGCAATTGCAAAAGATGAAAACGAAGTATTCCTTCAATTTATTAAACCAGTTACCGGAGAAGCAACAATTATTACATCAAAAATAGCTGCTCCATTTATTTCAAAAATATTTGACAAATTGGAAGTAGATACTGTTAATGTAGTTGCAGTTGAAAAAGAAATAGCTTGTTTAATTACAAAAGAAGACCTAGAACAAATTGATTTAAGTGAACTTAAAGATTCAGTAATTATTCCAGGAAGATCATTTGTCCATCAGTTAGATGCTGAGAGAATCTTAAGTGCTGACGGAGTTGAAAGACTTGTTGGACGTGGTCCAGATACATTAACTGTAGATGGTGAATTAAGTATTGATATGACTGATGAAAACGTCATAGAAACAGAACTAGAACAGTTTAATGATTTAGTGGATGCTATTAACTTCTTTGGAATGAGAAGAATATAAAATAAAAAAAAGATTTAGTTTGAATTCTCAACAAGAGAACTCTCACTATTAATTTTTACCAAGATATAATCATACATAAATGATTTTTTAATCTCAGCGATTTCAGATAATTTTTTACCATCAATTTCAACATTAGCGATTACATCTGCATAATCATCATATTTTAATTTTACACGAACACCATCTAATTGAGAAGTAATCGGAGCTGGGGAGAAAACATTTTTAATTTCTTCAACTTGATTTTCAATTGCATTTTTAACAACAATAGATGGCACTAATGGTGCATCAAGAGCCATTTCACGTTTTTTATCATTTAATATGCTCTCACATGTTTCAACTAATTTATCAAGAGCACGAACGTCAGGACCTCTTCTTAATCTTCTAGGGATTCTACCTAAATCCCCAACATATGCATCTGCACCTGGAAGATCATCTGCATCAATATCAGGAGCACCAGTTACAATTACTGGTATATCAATATCATCATACAAGAAGGATTTTTCTTTAATACATTTTTCAAAACTGCCCAATGCAAAAATTGCAAGGTCATGTTCTTCAATTAAGCTTTTTTCTTCTTCAGTAATACCTGAAGTACCTTTACCATCCCCTCTAGCAAGACCAATCATGTTATCTTTTGCACCAAATTCACGTAAATATTCAGAAATATCACATGCTGCATGAGGCAAGTGGTGTCTTGCAAGAGTTGGTGAAACAATAGCTATTTCAGAACCTGCCATTGGAGCGACAGAGATTTTTGCTAAAAGTTCGGATGCTTTATCCTTAATTTTATCAACATCTTCCATAGGAACTGCAATATTTAAAATCAATTCCATTTGTTGAATACTTTCTTGAAGAATAAAACCTCCTAAATCTTCAATTAATTCTTTAAATTCTTCACTTTTGTGAACTCCACCAGTAAATGTTAATGTTTCATACATACTAACAACTCTCAAAAAATGCAATTAAATTATTAATATATTATATTATTATATACTTATTAAATTTTCTAAAATTGAATATCTGATTTCTATTTTTTCAAAAGGATTTTTTGAAATGCAATTGTGAGATGGAATTTCAACAAGATTTTCGCTTTCAATTACTTCATCTTTTAGATAATCCGGATAGATTACATAGTCAAAATCATCACACACAACATTAAATCCCATATCCAAAGCAATGTCAGTTAAAAACTTGGAATAAACCTTCACATTGACGTTTTGTTTAAAATCTGAATTCAAATATTTTCTGCATAATTCATAATCGTCAAAAAAGGCCAATACATCTACATCAGACAGTTCATTTTGGACAGTTTCGGATACTTTTTTAATACTTTCAAAAACTTGCCTAGGAGTATTGATTTTAATAGCTAAACTATTCATTTCCACTTTGCTTTCTGATAATAAAATAGCCAAATCCCCATCTTCTTCATCAGGATTTTTATTTACAACATAATCGCAGATTCCTGCAAGTTTAACAATTTCTTCACACATTGGTGTTGTGATTATTTTCATAATAATTATTATATATTAATCTTTAATATAAATTAACCCATGAAAGTTACATTAAGTTTTGAAGAAAGTGAAAGTTTGGATGTATCAGTAATGGTTGATGCACTAAGAGCCAGTTCTACAATAACTTTGGCTTTAGATAATTTTGAAAAAATTATTCCATGTTTTACTGTATCCCAAGCAATTGAACTAAAAGAAAAACTTGGGGGCATTGTTGCAGGTGAGAGAAACGGCAAAAAAATCGAAGAGTTTGACCTTGGAAATTCCCCTGCAAAAATAAAAGATTATACTTCAAATTCCAACCAGTTAATTTTAACAACAAGTAACGGTACTAGAATTCTTGAGAATATGAAATCTAAAGTTCTTGTTGGATCACTTATCAATGCAAAATCAGTAGCTAAACAATGTATCAAAATAGCTGATGAGCATATTGATGTAGTAATGGCTGGAGTTAAAGGCCAGTTTGCAATTGAAGACTTTTTAGCATCTGGAGAAATATTATACTGGATTAATGAACAGTTAGATGATTGTGAATTAAGCGAATATGCAAAAGCTGCTATTTTGGCAAGTAGAGATTATGATGCTTTAAAAGAATCATTTATTAATTCAAGATCAGGCAAAAGATTAATTGGCTTAGGCTATGAAGAAGACGTTAAATTATGTTGCATGAAAAACATTACTGAAAATGTTGCAATATATGAAAATCAAGAATTAACCTTATTAAAAGATTAAATTTATATATTCAAATCTTATAATATGAAAATACAATTTATAAAGAAGTGTTTTTTTAATGAATAGAGAATTGTTAACAATAATTGGTACTGCCCACGTATCTGAAGAAAGTGTTAATGAAGTAAAAGATGCAATCTACGAACAACACCCAGACATTGTTGCTATCGAACTTGACAGAGGAAGATATGCAAAAATAAAAAACAAAATGATGGGTATTGAAGAAGATGATGAGATTTCAGTTACAAGAATAATTAAAGAAAATAAAGTAGGATTATTCTTGGTTAACACACTTCTAGGATATTTCCAATCAAAAATTGGAGACGAAGTAAATGTAGATCCGGGTTCTGAGATGATTGGAGCTATTGAAGCATGTGAAGACTTAAATATCCCAATTGCTCTTATTGACCGTGAAATTAATATCACATTACAAAGAGCCTTAAACAAAATGGGATTTATGGAAAAAGCTAAATTCGCATACGGATTACTCTTATCCATTTTTGGTTTAGATGACGACGAAGATGATATTGATATTGAAGAATTAAAAAAGTCTGAAACTATTGATGACATGATGGAAATATTCAAAGATGAAGCTCCTAGTGTTTATGAAGTTCTTGTTCACGAAAGAGATGCATACCTTGCAGGAAGAATCATGCAAATACCTCATGAGAAAGTTATTGCAGTTGTTGGAGCAGGACACAGACCTGGAATTGAAAAATACTTGGATAATCCAGAAACCTTACCTGACTTAAGAGATTTAGAAGTTATCAATGAAAAAAAAGGAATACCATGGCTTAAAATTTTAATTGCAATGATACCAATTTTATTTGTTGTGATATTTTTTCTGGCATTCTTTAATGGGATTAATATAACTGGAAATATCTATGAATTTATAGTTATCAGTATGTTAATGGGATTTATTGGATCCATACTTTCCGGTTCAAAGATACAATCCGCAATAGTTGGAGGGGTTGTAGCTCCATTAACCATTATACATCCGTTACTTGCAGCAGGATGGTTTTCAGGACTAACTGAAGCAAAGTTCAGAAAAGTTAGAAACAGTGATATTAAAAATCTAACAAAAATTGAAAGTTTAAGAGATTTATGGAATAATAACATATTTAGAATATTACTTGTAGTTATTGGAACAAATTTAGGTGTCAGTTTAGCTACACTCGTAATTTTACCATCAAAAGTTTTCATCCCATTATTTATGAAAATATTTGGTGGATGAAAAATCTTTTATATATAACATTTTAAATATATTATATTATTATTAAATATAAGGAAAAAAAACCATGTATTTTATATTTCGTTGTGACTGTGGACGTGCACTCTATGCAAAAGAAGGTGTTGCTACAAGAAAATGTGTATGTGGCAAAACCATAAAAGTCAAATCTAGACGTATTTTTGAAAAAGTAGCTACAAGAGAAGAAGCATCCCTTGCAGTTCAGGAAATGCAAGATAAAATATATGGAAACACTGGATTTATGAAAGCCAGTGATTTATAATAACCAGTGGTTGTTAAAAATGATTGGAACGACAATAGAAATAGTTATAATTTTAATTTTAATAGTTTTAACAGGATATTTATCAATGGCTGAAATGGCTGTTGTATCAGTAAGAAAAGCAAAAATGCAAAAATACTTAGAAGAAGGCAATAAAAATGCTAAAATCGTTCTTGATTTAATCGAGGACCCTAATGAATTTTTATCAACAGTTCAAATTGGAATTTCACTTATCGGTGTTTTAACAGGGGCTTTTGGTGGAGTAACATTATCCGAACCATTAGCTAAAGCAATTTCATTCATACCTTATAATGACGTGATTAGTGTAATCGTTGTTGTTGTACTTACAACCTATTTAACATTAGTTATCGGTGAGATCGTACCTAAAGTTATTGCTTTAAATGACCCTGAAAAAGTGTCTCTTAAAATTGCAAAAACTATGGTTATTCTCTCAAAAGTTTCAAAACCGGTTAGTTATGTTCTTTCTAAATCAAGTGGTTTTGTCTTATTCCTAATGAGAATTGAAAACAAAAACGATGAATTAGTTACTGAAGAAGAAATCGAATTAATGATTAAAGAAGGAATTGAAGACGGAACTATTGAAAAAGAAGAAGAAGACATTATTAAAAGAGTTTTCAAACTTGACGATAAAAAAATCGGAAGTATAATGACTCCACGTAATGAGATTATTTGGATTGACCTTGAAGATGACAGAGATGTAAACAAAGTAAAAATTATTGAAAGTAAAAGATCTATTTTCCCAATAGCTAGTGGAGAATTAGATGATTTTATTGGTGTAGTTCAGGCAAAAGACATCCTCTCTGCAATGTTTAGTGAAGAGAAATTTGATGTTGAACAAATCATTAAAAAGCCATTAGTTGTTTCAGAACACTTAGAAACCTTGGATTTAGTAAGAGAATTCAAAGAAAACAATGGTCACGTTCATATGACTATTGTAGTAGATGAATTTGGAAGTGTCGAAGGTTTAATCACATTAAACGATTTACTTGAAGGAATTGTTGGAGAAATTCCTGGAATCGACGAGGAAGACGAACCTAAAGCTGTCGAAAGAGATGACGGAACCTGGTTAATTGACGGAAGATACCCTATTGACAGATTCGCAGAAATATTTGACTTCAAATTTAATGAAGAAGAAGACAATTACACAACTCTTGCAGGATTTATCTTAAGTATTAGTGGTACAATTCCTAATGAAAAAGACAAATACACATATGAAAGATTCATATTCGAAATCATCGATATTGACGGACACCAAATTGATAAAATCCTTGTAACTGACCTTGGAGTCGAAGAAGTTGAAGTAGAAGAAGAGGAATAAAATGGATGCTGGAATTATTATTCAAATTGTCTTATTAATAGCAGGATTTGTATTTTTAATTAAAGGATCTGATTTATTTGTTGATGGATCTAGTAATATTGCATATCTTTTAAAAATCCCAACAATTATTGTAGGATTAACAATTGTGGCATTTGGAACCAGTGCTCCTGAAGCAGCAGTTTCAATTGCTTCATCTCTTGCTGGAAGTAATTCAATAGCTATTGGAAATATTGTTGGAAGTAACCTTTTCAATATCCTATTTATTATAGGAATAACTGCACTTTTAAGTGAGTTAAAAGTAGAAAAAAGTGTTTTAAAACAGGATTTACCATTCCTTATCTGTATTACATTACTCTTAGTGGCATTTCTTGCAATTGACTTGAAAATATCTACTATTGAAGGATTAATATTACTTGCAATATTATTTGGATACATATATCATCTTATCCGCAGTGCAAGAAAAGAAAGTAATTCCAATGAAGTTGAAACACCTACATTAAGTCTTCCAAAAAGTATTGTTTTCATCCTTATCGGGATTGCAGGAATCGTTTTAGGTGGAGACTTAGTTGTAAACAGTGCTTCAGCTATAGCAATTGCATTTGGAATGAGTGAAAAATTAGTAGGTTTAACAATTGTAGCAATGGGTACTTCACTACCAGAACTTGTAACTTCACTTACAGCTCTTAAAAAAGGAGAAAATCAATTAGCTATCGGAAATGTAATTGGATCTAACATATTCAATATATTATTTGTTGTAGGTGCAAGTGGTGCAATAAGAGAATTAGTTATTGAACCAAGTTTAATGGTTGATATTGTCTTTATGGCATTTGTTACCATATTATTCTACGTATTTGGTAAGACCCAATTAAAATATGATAAAAATGAAGGTATTGTATTTATAACATTATTCGTTATCTACATGGCCTTCGCGATTTTGAGAAATTAATTCTTTTAATTCACAAGCCTTACAGATATCAGAAGAAGTCGGTTCACCACACTTCTCACATTCATTAAGGTTTGTGGAAATACTATTTTCAAAAGTTAATATCTTTTGGAAAGACTCCATCACATTATTTTTAACACCAGGATATTTATCTTCACTTACATTTAAGAATTCTTTAATTTTAGCCCTTAAAGACAAATGAGAATAAGGACACTCATCCAAGTGAATATCAATATTATTGATTACAGCCCACATTCCAACTTCTTTTTCAGGAGTGTTCCATAAAGGTTTTATTCTTGGAACCAGTTTTGGATGAATTACATCAAGTTCAGGCCCGAATTTTGAGAATTTAATTGTATCCCCACGTGCAAAACTCATTAAAAATGATTGGATTTCATCATCCAAGTTATGTCCAGTAGCTATTTTAACAGCACCAAGTTCATATGCAGTTTTGTTTAAGATATTTCTTCTAAAAACACCACATGGAATACATGCACTTTTAAAATCCTGATAAATATCATCCAGTGCAAATCCTTCTTCATCTTTAAATGACTTTTGAACCAATTTTACTCCAAGTTCACGAGCATTGTTAACAGCAGAATCAATACCATGTTGTCTGTATCCTTCAATACCTTCATCAACACTAATAGCTACTAAATCAAAATCCAAATGCTCTTGATAATTTTTAAGAGCATGTAAAGTTAATACACTGTCTTTACCTCCAGACAATGCTACAGCTATTAATTCGCCTTCTTTAATTAGTTCATAATCACTGATTAAGTTATTAATCCTTGTAAAAATATGTTCATTAAATTCATCTTTGTTTAATTTAACCATTACTAAATTAATTTATAATAAGATAAATAAATAATTTTAGTAGGTGAAAATATGATTACATGCGATTTTGCAATATTACCAGTAGGTACCAAAACAACTGAATGTAAAGATTATGTAACTGCAGCAGTGCAATCCATAAAAGATTCAGGACTTAGCTATCAGTTAACCGGAATGGGAACACAAATAGAAGCAGATAATCTTGAAGAACTCTATGCTGCAATTGCTAAAGCACAAGAAGCAATATTTGAACTTGGAATTGGTAGAGTTTATACTGTTATAAAAATAGATGACAGAAGAGATATGGAAAACAGAACTTTAGATGCTAAAGTTGATACAGTAAATGAAATGTTAAAATAAATAAAAAAAGAGAGTTAGTGTTTAAGCTAACTCGCTTGAAGCTTTTTTAACAGCTTCAATAACTAAATCTAAGTCTTCTTTTGTAAGTGCTGGGTGAACTGGAAGTGAAATAACATTGTCAGCAGCAAGTTCTGCATTTGGACAATCTCCAGTGATTCCTAATGATTTATAAATTGGCTGATTGTATAATGGAATTGGATAGTGAATTCCTGTTCCAACACCACATTCATTAATGATATCTACCCAATCATCCCTATTTCCTTTTTCAACTCTAATAGTGTATTGGTGATATACATGTTTTGAGTCATATGCACAATAAGGAGTTACAACACCGTCAACATCTTTTAATCCTTCATTTAAGTATGCAGCGTTGCTAATTCTTTTTTCATTGAATTCATCAATTTTGTCTAATTGAGCAAGTCCAATAGCTGCGGAAATGTCAGTCATTCTGAAGTTGTATCCAACTGCATCGTGGTGGTATCTTACAGATGCACCGTGAGCTCTGAATATTTTAGCCATTTCAGCTAATTCTTCATCATTGGTTGTGATTATTCCTCCTTCAGAAGTAGTCATGTTTTTAGTAGGATAGAAACTGAAACAAGCCATGTCACCTAAACTACCAACTTTTTCACCAGAGCAGGTTGCACCGTGAGCTTGTGCAGCATCTTCAATAACCATTAAACCGTGTTTTTCTGCAATAGCGTTGATTTTTTCCATGTTTGCAGATTGTCCGTATAATTGAACAGGTAAAATAGCTTTAGTATTTTCATTGATTAATGCTTCGATGGATTCAGGATCCATAGTGTATGTTTTTAAATCAATATCAGCAAAAACCGGTTTAGCACCAGTGTATAAAATTGCATTTCCAGATGCAATAAATGTAAATGGAGTAGTAATTACTTCATCGCCTTCACCAATACCGCAAGAAAGTAGCGCAACATGTAATGCTGCAGTTCCAGAATTAACTGCAATACCATATTTAGCCCCAACCCAATCAGCAAATTTTTGCTCGAATTCAGCGACTCT
>SAMEA3663235__coassemble_54_pt1 | contig 43607 bp, 41 predicted proteins | sample SAMEA3663235__metabat2_high_PE_030 | metagenome-assembled genome bin SAMEA3663235 (sample SAMEA3663235) | pig gut metagenome | biome: pig gut; feature: pig-associated habitat; material: faeces | place: China | collected 2013 | reverse complement strand
GATGGAAGTCCTCAAAATCCTTACGCTAGTATAGGATATGCTATTAATTCTACTTCGATGGATTCTACTATATATTTAAATGAAGGAAAATACTCTGGTGAAAATAACAGAAATATTACATTGGATAAATCTGTTACTCTCATCGGTAAATCAAAAGAAAGTACTATTGTTGATTGTGAATCTATTTCAAGATTATTCACAATGAATTCAAATGCTAAATTAACTTTAATTAATCTTACTTTAACTAACGGTTTTGCTGATTTTGGTGGATTAATTTATAATGATGGTGGAGAAATTACAATTAAAAACTCCATTTTATCTAATTCTAAAGCACAAAGAAATGCAGGAGCAATAATCAGTTCAGGAACATTAATAATTGAAGATTCATGTATTATGAATAATACTGCAACAAAGTATGGTGGGGCTGTTTTTACAAGTGGAAATACTGATGTTAAAAATTCTATTTTCACTAAAAACGTTTTAACTGCAGGAGATAGTGTTGGAGCATGTATGGTGGCTGATGGAATCTTAAACCTTGACGGTTGTACATTTTCTGACAGTTATTCTGTTTATTCAGCAGGTGCTTTGTTAAATCTTGGTAATGCAACAATCAACAACTGCAGGTTTGTTAATTTATCTACAAACTATACTGGTGGGGCTATAAGTAACCATAAGTATGCTCTTATTAACAACAGTTATTTTGGATATAATGATGTTCAATATTATGCTGCTGCTCTATTAGCACCTCCAAGTGGTCATCATGTTTTAACTGAAGTTTATAATTCTATATTTGAAAAAAATCACGCAGGTTATCTTGCAGCAGTAAGTAACAACTATGAAGACACAGATCTTTTTATGAAAAACTGTGCTATTGTTGGAAACTATCTTATTGAAAATGAAAAATTTGGTGATTTCGGATTAGATGAAACTGCAACCATACAATACTGCTGGTGGGGTCAAAATACAATTAGTTCTTATTACTACTGTCCACATAATAGTAACTACACACCTCAAAAAATCAACGCTTCCAGATGGTTGGTTATGACTTTTTCAGCAAATAATGGTGTTGTATACAAAAATAAAGATAATTTAGTGACTGTAGATTTAAATTATTACTATGATAATGAAACAAAACAAATCTATAAGTTAAATGAAACAATCAATCTTCCTTTGGAAGTTACTGTTCATACATTCTCACAATCAATTACAAAGAAACTTGTAAATGGTGTTGCAACATTTAATATTAAGCCTAACTCTTATGAGGATGTAGTTTACGCAACTATCAACAATCAAACTTTGTATATTAAGGTAGATTCAAAATACACTACTTTGCTTGTAAATGATTTTGTAAAATATTATCAAAGTTCTAAAAAGTTATCTGTAAAATTGGTAAACTGCAACAATGCAGGAATTAAAGGTGAAAAAGTATCTATTCAAGTAGATGGTAAAACTTACACTGCTTATACTAACAGTTATGGAATAGCTAATTTCTATGTTAAAAATACTCCTAATAAATTTAATATTAAAGTTATTTACAATGGAAATAAATATTACACAGGAACTAGCAAAACCATTAAAGTAAAAATTCTAAAACCTATTATTAAAGTTTCAAAAACTACTGTTCGCAAAAATAAACAATTGGTTGTTACTTTTAAAACTGCAGATAATAAAGTAATTAAAAATACTAAAGTTAAATCCAAAATTAATGGTAAAACCTATTATAAAACAACAAACAGCAAAGGACAGGCAAAACTTACCATTAAATTAAAAGCAAATAAAAAATACACTGTTAAAGTTGGTTTTAAGTCAACAAGTACCTATGGAACCACTTGTTTGACTACAAAAATTAAAGTAATTAGATAATCAATTATCCTATGATAATTGATTTATTTTTTTTATTGTTTTTCCAGATAAACAAAGGTTAGTTTATCATCTACTTTTCTTTGATCAAATGCAACATATCCTACTTCTTCATATAATCTGATATTATGTGCACTTTGAGTACTTGTAAAGAGTTCATACCTTGATTTTGGGAAATAATTTTCAATTTCTAATAAAAGTTTACTTCCTAAACCTCTGTTTCTGTAATCTGGATGAACCATTAGTTTACCTATGTAGACGGTATTGTCTTGTAAATTTCCACGAACAGATCCGATGATTTTATTTTCATCAGATATGGCTTTTAAAATAATTTTATTTTCAAATTCCTCTTCCAACTCGTCTAATGTCTGTTTTAGTGGAGGAATATTATAGTTATTTAAATATTCGGCTTCACTTTGGTAGCTAAATAATGTAAATCAAGTATTTGAGGTAAGTCTTCTTTTGTTGCCTTACAAATTTTCATAATATATCACACTGTTAATATTGAATTTTTTTATTAAAAAAGATTTAGGTAAGTGTTTAAAATTATGGTCAGTTCTTAAAATTAGATGAATTTCTTCCCTTCTTTGATAAATTCTTCTGCTTGTTTAATCCTTTTTCTAGCAATTCTTTCATCAAGTTCATCAATTGCGTCATAATCTGCAGTTTCACGTTGAGCCTGTGTAGATGCGAGATATTTATATTTTTCATAGGAAAATTCATTTTCTTTAACATAATGTAAATTAAATAAATGGATTAAACCAGTATGGGTTTTTGGGGATTTAATTCCTTTTTTAAGTAACAATGCTTTGGCGACTAAAAACATAGAATAATAAGATAAACTAACTGCATCCGAATAATCATCATTGAATATGCTGTTTTTGCAAGAATTAATTTTTTGTTAGATTTGTCAAAAAATGCTTTTGTTTCATCCAATTTCAATACCTTCTGAAAGAATATTACTTAAAAATGAAAAATGTTGAGTGTTGTTGAATCTATCTTCAGACATTATATGTGCGGAAATTAATTCATTTTTATCATGCATAATCCAAGCAACTTCATTATCTATTTGCTCCTCAATCATTTCAGGGAAATTGGATACAATTAGAATATCAATATCTGATTCTGTTGTATCTTCATGTCTGGCTACAGATCCAAATAAAATGATTTTAATGATATATTGTGAATTTATTGTCTTTGCAAATTCTCGAGCAATTTCGTATCGATTATTCATAAACAATCACCATAATCATATTTAATTACGTATTTCCTTTTCATTAATAATAAATATTTTTAAAGTGCAACTTTATGAAAAAACGTATGGGATTAAAATAAGATGATTAGACAATAATCTTAAAAAAATAGTTTTATGTTAAATCGCTAAAATTTAGGATTTACATATTCCCAAACTTCTTCAAAGCTAGTTTTAACACCTAATTTGGAATATTCACGAACAAGGGTGTTAATATCTCTTTCAAGAAGTTCTTTTGAAATAGGGTTATCTAAAACAACTGATTGTGAAACATCAATAATAACCGGTTCTTCATCTTTATTTAAGATATTGTAATTGGATAAATCTCCATGAACAAGTTTTGCTTCATTTACAAAGAGTTTTAGATTTACAAGTAATTTATTGAAAAATTCATCTGGATTTTGTGGTGGCTGATTTTTAACAGGCTGTGCAGGATTTCCATTTTCATCGCCAATAAATTCAATTAACAATACATTATTTGCACTTGTAATTGGTTTGGGAACATTAACCCCTGCAGTTTCTAATCTTGTTAAGTTTTTAAATTCTTTTGTAACCCATGAATAGATGATTTTCCTTTTATTTTTGGTTTTAAGGTTGAATCTAGGATCTCCTTTAAGGTAGTAATCCATTTTTTTAAAATCAGAAGTAGCAATTCTGTAAACTTTAACTGCTACGAATTTCTCATCATCAGTGATGCCTGTAAGCACATTAGCTTCTTTACCAGTACTTATAGCACCATTTAAAATGTCAATGTATCCCTGATTAGCTAATTTATATAATGTTTCTAAAGTAATCTTGTCAAAAATTTCATTTCCCACTTTTCTATCAGAACTATCTTTATTTCTTTTTCGGGAATGAATTTTTTCATGTTTTGCATCTGCTTTAGCTATTTTAGGATCCATTAAAATCAAAAAAATAAGTAGTAATGACTACATTTTTAAGTAGCCTTTTCTTTCAAGCCAGTTTGACTCGGTTTTTGTGTATCTCCAGATTACATCTGCTTTTTCATCAGCTTGGAAATCCCAAGGTTTTACAAGGATTACGTCTCCTTCACGAATCCAAATACGTTTTTTCATTTTTCCAGGAATTCTGGTCATTCTCATATTTCCATCAGCACAGCGAACTTTTAACTTTCCATGTCCCATAATTTGTTCGACTACTCCTGGAATTTCACCTTTCTTGGGTGTTCTAACTCTCCTGTATTCTTGTTGTTGATTTTGATTAGGTTTAGACAAATAAACTCCTCCAAATTTTATTAAATATATTCTTATAAATAAGATTAAATTATTTATATATTTATTAATATATTATATATTAATTTATTGTTTGTTATATAAGTGGTGATTATGGGAACTGAATTTTTAAAAATTAAAGAATGCGATGAAGCTATTGACATTATTCAAAAGTTATGTCAGGAAAAATTAACCCAACAAAGTGAAGAAGTTCTTGTTGGTGAATCATATGGTAGAATCTTATTTGAAGATGTTTATTCCAGAATGGATTTTCCTCCATTTAACAAAGCTCTAAAAGATGGATTTGCAATTCTTGCTGAAGACAGTTTTGGAGCATCTGAAGAAAATCCTAAAACATTAGAAGTCATTGATTTTTTAGAAGCTGGTGCTACAACTGATAAAAAAGTTGAAAAAGGAAAATGTATTGAGATTAGTACCGGTGCTGCAATGCCTGAAGGATCTGAATCAGTTGTAATGGTTGAATATGCTGAGAAATTTGATGGTGAAGTTAATTTATTAACATCTGCTACTCCAACTCAGGATGTTGCAAGAAAAGGTTCTGATATTGAAGAAGGTAAATTAATCCTTAAAAAAGGAGACTTTTTAAACCCGGGTAAAATAGGAGTATTGCTCTCACAAGGTTTTGAAACTATTGAAGTGTATAAAAAACCTACTTTAGGAGTAATATCTTCTGGAAATGAAATTACTCTTCAAGGAGAAGAATTGTCCTACGGTAAAATTTATGACGTAAACGGTGGAATGATTAAAAACGCAGCTATTTCCTGTGGTGCTGATGCTCATTTCTTAGGTGTTATGAGAGATGACTATGATGAAGTCAAACAAAAAATCACCCAGTCTCTTGAAGATGTAGATATTTTAATCTGTTCTGGTGGAACTTCTGCAGGTCTTGGAGATGTTTTAAACAGTGTTTTAGAAGAATTAGGTGAAGTTCACATTCATGGTATTTCAGTCCAACCTGGTAAACCAACTATTGTTGGTGTAATCAATGATAAATTAGTCATTGGCCTTCCAGGAAACCCTGTTTCAGCTTTAATGATATTCAATGCATTTATTGCGGAACCTTTAACTAAATTGGCAGGTATTAATAAAAACTTCGAACTTGAAACTGTTAAGGGTAAAATGACTAGAAGAATTCATTCTCCTGTTGGAAGAATGCAATATCAGCTTGTTAAAGTTGATGGTGAAGAAGTACATCCAATATTTAAGGATTCCGGAGCAATATTTTCACTTTCCTCTGCAGATGGGTATGTGAAAGTTCCAAAATCTGTTGAACTTTTAGACGAAGGCGAAGAAGTAGAAGTTTATTTATTTAATTAAATGTTATAGAATAATAAGGTGTAAAAATGGAAAGTGAAGTTAAACTAATTCCAGAACAAAAATTAGCTGTTATTAATTGTAAAACCCCAATTTCTGATTTGGGAATTTTCCTTTCAATGTTAATGGGTTGGGTTGATGCTGAAGGTATTGAAACTGATGGTGATCCATTTATCGTTTATTTCTCACCAAGACATGAAGTTAATGATGGTGATGCAGTATTTGATGTAAGTATTCCTATTAAAAAGGATGCTAATGAAACTGACAGAGTTCGTGTTGTTGACATGATTGAAAACAAAGTTTTATCTGGTATTCATTATGGCCCTGCTGATGATATTATGTCCACTTATGAAAAATTAGTAGAAATTGCTCAGGAAAACCATTACGACATTATCGGCTCACCTAAAGAAGTTTTAATTAAAAACGTTCACAATTGTGAGAATGAAAAAGATTACGTAACAGAAATCCAATTACCTATTATTGAAATGTAGGTGTTTTTAATGTCTAAAAAAGAAGAATTTGATGTTGATGAAGAACTTAAAAAGATTTCACGCAAAACTAATGTTGCAGCTATTAAATCTCAACGTTCTTTTGAAAATCAAATAAAAAAATTAGATGTTGAAATAGATAATGTGATAAATAATAAGTTAAGACAATTTGATGTTGATTTAAAGTTAAGATCAGATTACTTATCTATTGATTATTCTGACCCTACTGTTAAAAAAATTAGAGAAAAATTAAAAAGAATTTAATTTTTCATACTTTTTTTTATTTTTGACCAACTACTCTTAAATCGTGTACTAACAATTTAGGAATAATAAATTGGCCATACTGTTTTATTTCGGATTTCAATCCTTCTACTTTTTTCATAATTTCAAAGATATTTCCTGAAATCATAGCTTTATTGATAGGATCTGTTAATTCTCCATTTTCAATTTTAAATGCATTACTTGCTTCAACAGAAAAGTCTCCTGAAATTGGATTTGCAGTATGTGCTCCTAAAACGCTTGTTGTTAAAACACCTTTGTCAATTTCAGATAAGTCTTTCATTTCATCAAATTTAAACTCAACATTTGTAGGAGAAATCATTGGAGTGGTTAAATAAGATCCTCTAAGACCGTTTGAAGTTGTTTTAACACCTTGCTTGTTTGCAGTATAGATATCATAAATAAATGAATTTAATACTCCATCTTTTACAAGTTCGGTTTTTTCACTTACACTACCTTCTCCATCACATTTTGAAGTGCACATTCCGTTTTCTAAAAGTGGATTGTCAACTATTGTCAAGTTAGGGTTTGCAATTTCCATTCCCATTTTGTCTTTTAAAATAGATCTTCCTCTCATTACATTTTCACCATTAAATGCACTGATGAATGTTTGAAGGAGTCCTGTTGTAGCATAGTAATCTAATACTACATCATAATCGTTTGTATCAATTGGTTTTGTATCAAGAGAACTTTTTGCAAGATTACATACTTCAATAGCTAATTTTTCACCATCTAAATCAAAAAATCTGGAAGATTGTGAATTGTATGCTGTTGCAATTTGTCCGTCTTTTTGTATAGTTACTGAAAGTCCAATACCAAATCCAGTACCTTCATCTTCAATTGAAACTCCGTTTGAGTTAATAATAAGTGATCTGCCTTCACTTGCTGAAAATCCAGAACCTGTTATGTCACATCCTTGATCAATGGTTGTGTCAATTGTATTTTTTAAAAATTCTATGGATTCGTCAAGACTTAAGTCGTTGAATTTTTTATCATATACTTTTTTAATTTCAGGAACTTTTTCAACTTCTGCAAAAGCATAATTTTCATCAACTTTGTTTAATTTTGTGTTTTCAATTGATTGCATTGCTGCTTCTTCAATCTTGTTCATATCGGAAGTGAAAGCAAAACCAACTTTGTTGTCTTTAATTACCCTAATTCCAACTCCACAATCAATTTCCTCTTTCGCAAAATTCAATTCCTCTTTTCTAGAGTCAAGTTCAATAGATTTGGATTCTTCAATGTATATCTCGTAAGCGTCACAACTGTTTTTTACTGCTTTTTGTGCTTTATCAGCTATTTCATATATCATTTTATCACTTATAATGCAAATTTCTCAATAGCTTCTGCTACACCATCACCAAACATATTTTCACAGGTGTAAGTACTAATCTCTTTTAATTTATCTTCAGCATTTGCTACAGCTATTTTATATCCTGCTTGTTTTAGGAAGTCTTCATCGTTTTGACTGTCTCCAATAGCCATAACATTTTCCATATTTATTCCATTTCTTTCACATAAATATTTTAATGAAGTTCCTTTGTTTACACGTTTGTCTGTAATGTGGAGTGCAAAACCGCTGTCATAAATCTCAAGCTGGTCTAAATACTTGAAATCTTTAAGTGCATCTTCCAATTGTTTCCTGTCAATTGTTTTGTAGAATACTGTTTCTGTTAAACGGTACATATTATCATGAGATGCGTGTTTGTCAAATTCATTTCCTAATTTATCTTTTAAGTGTTCTTCAGCAGAAGTTACAAAATCTCTTTCAACTAATGTTTCAACAGCGTTGTCGTTTTCACCTTCTTTAAATACGACTCCTCCGTTTTCTGCTACAAGACCACCACTACAACCGATTAATACTTCAGTAGCATAAGCATAATTAACAACATTTCCAGTTACAATTATTGTAGGTATTCCTTTTGCTTCTGCTTTTCTTAAAGCTTCAATAGCTGAAATGCAGATTTGTCTTTTTTCATCTGTTATTGTTCCATCAATATCTACTGCAATTGCTTCAATTGTCATATTATCCTCTTGAATATCTGTGTGCAATGTTACAAGTTCCTTCTTTACTTACCATACAAGCACCGATTGGGTGTAATGGAGTACATGCTTTTCTGAATAACTTACAGTCTTCAGGTCTTGCAAGTCCTCTTAAGATAGGTCCGCAGATACATCCTTTAGGAGCTTCGTTAACATCTTTTACTTCAATATCGTATTTTTCACGAGCATTAAATTCACTAAATTCATCTTTAATTTCTAAGATTGAATTTGGTATTTTAGGAAATCCTCTCCATTCTCTGGAAGTAACTTCAAATACTTCGTTCATTTTTTCTTGTGCAATTACATTTCCTTCTTCTCTAACCGCTCTTGTGTATTCATTTTCTATTTTTGGTGTTTCATTATGAATTTGTCTTAAAATCATATACACAGACATTAAAATGTCTAATGGATTAAATCCTGCAACAGCTTGAGGAATTCCGAATTGGCTTGAGAAATATTCGAATGGTTGTGTTCCAATGATTGTACAAACGTGTCCTGGTTGGATTAATGCATTTAAAGTTGTTTCTCCGGAATTAATTAAAAAATCAATAGCGGGTGGGATTAATCTGTGACAGGATAAAACTGAGAAATTTTCAGGAGGTGTTGCTAATAATTCTGCTGCTGTAGTTGGTGCAGTTGTTTCAAAACCTGCAGATATAAATGCAACATCATTATCTTCTTTTTGAGCTATTTCAATTGCTCTGTTGATTCCATATACTACTCTTACATCTCCTCCTTCAGCTTTAGCATCTGCAAGAGATCTCTCAGAACCTGGAACTCTTAACATATCTCCAAAGGTGGTAATTGTAACTCCTCTGTCAATTAATTCTAATGCTTCGTCAATTTCACGAGATGGTACAACACAAACTGGACATCCTGGTCCTGCAATAATTTCCACTTCTTCTGGAAGTAGACTTCTAATTCCATTTTCCATTATTGTATGTTCGTGAGAACCACAAACATGCATTATCTTCACGGGTGTTGATAATTCGTTTATTTTTTTTAATAACTTCTCTGACATAGCTTTCATATTCATAATAACACCAAAGATTTAATAATATATAATTAGTATATTTATAATTGTATTAATTAAATTTATGGATATAAGGATTAACATGTTCAATAATAATAAGATTTTAGTAGTTATTCCGGCAAAGGGGAATTCAAATGGTATTCCTCGTAAATATGTTAGGTTATTAGATAATAAACCTCTAATTTCTTATACAATTCAAACTGCTAAATCATCACAATATGTTGATGATGTTGTTGTAACTACTGATGATAGTGAAATTGCTTTTATTTCTGAAAAATTTGGAGCAAGTGTTATTAAGTATTCTGAAGAATCATCTGAAGGGAAAGTTAATTTAGAATCTGTTATTTTCAATTCTATTGTACAAAAAGAAAAATCAACATTTGATGAGTATGATATAGTAATTACAATGTTGCCAACATCTCCTTTGGTTAAAATAAGCACTTTAAACTCAGCTATTGAGAAATTTGATGATTTTGGGCTTGAAAGTGTAATTTCTGTTGTTGAAGATAAACAACTATTCTGGGGATATGATGAAGATAACAAAAGATATTTCCCAAATTACATTGAAAGGGTAAATACTCATGAATTGCCAAGTAACTTCAAAGAAACAGGAGCAATTGTTGCAACACGTAGAGGATTTATCAATGATGATTCTTACATTGGGGATAATATTGACATAATCAATCTCTCCCGTGAAGAAGCTATTGTTGTTGATGATTATATGGACTGGGCAGTTGTTGATGCAATTATTCAAAGGAAAAAAGTTGCAATTGTAATTAGTGATGATGATGGTGGAACCAGAAGAGCAGGTAGTTGTTTATCATTTGCATCAAAACTTGTTTCTCATGATATTTTATTTGTTTTAGATAAACAGTATGAATATGGACATAAACTGATTGAAAAATTCGGTTTTAACTGTAAATGTTATAATAATCAGAATGACATTTTTAACATTTTGGATGAATTTAATCCTCAGATAGTTCTTAATGATGTATCAGATACTTCTGTTGAATATATGGATGAATTAAAAAATAGAGGATTTTTCACTGTTAATTTTGATGATTTAGGTGAAGGTTCCAAACTTGCACATGTTGTTTTTGATTCATTATATGAACATGATTTAAGTGACTCTAATGTTTATAATGGTCAGAAGTTCCACGTTCTTGAAGATGAGTTTTATTTCCAGCCTCGTAAGGTAATTACTCAGGATGTAAGTAATATTTTAATTCTTATTGAAGGTAGTGATCCTAAAAATTTATCTGAAATGTTTTTAGAGGCTATTTTGTCAACCACTTACGAAAAGAAAATAAATGTTATTGTTGGTAGAGGTTATGAAAATATTGAACAGTTAGTATCCAGATTTGAAGCAAACCCTCTAGTTCAAATTTATCAGAATGTTTCTAATGTAAGTGATTTTGTATTTAAGGCAGATATCTTAATTGCTTCTGCTAGTAAAATTATGTATGATGCCTGTTCATTAGGTATTCCTACAATCTGTGTTTATCAAAATGATATAGAACGTACTCATGTATTTGCTAATAGTGCAAATGGTATTATAAATCTTGGTGATGCTGATTCACTTGCAAAAGAGGATTTCATAAATGAGTTTTTAGAACTTGTTAACAACCATGAACTTAGAATGAATATGCATGATAAAATGAGGGCTATTGATTTGTATCATGGTTATGAAAATATTTCTTCTGTTGTTCGTGAACAGTATAGAAAATTTATAATGAAGTGATTTTATGAAAACATTTCGCAGACGTCCGTTTCTAGTTGGTGAGATTAGTTTTAATTATTATGATTTGGCTAATAGAGAAAATTTGCAATATTTTGATGTTGCAAAACTACTGATTGACAAATGTAAGATGTCTGGCGTAAATGGAGTTAATTTTCATGTTGGTGATTCTGAATTCTTGCATTGTGGTCATGATAATGAGTTAATTGAGGATCAATTAACCTTAGATGAATATAAACAATTGGCCCGCTATGCTAAACAGTTGGATTTAGTTTTCATAATAACTCCTGCAAATGAGAATATTGTTGATGAATTGGATGAATTTGTGGATGTTTATAAAATAGCTTCTGGTGATTTGACAAATATTCCATTTATTGATTATATTTCAAAAAAACAAAAGCCAATATTGCTTGGAACTGGTGCATCCAATATAAAAGAAATCAAAGCAGCTATTGATTGTATTGAAGATAATTCTAATTTTAACACTGTAATTATGCATGCTGTTTTATCTTATCCTACAAAACTCAGGGATGCAAATCTTTTAATGATTAAGGACTTATCAGAGTCATTTGAAGGCTATGAAGTAGGTTACAGTGATTACACTATCTCCGATAATTATATGTTCACATTAACAACTGCATACAACTATGGTGCTGTTGTTTTGGAAAAATACTTTACTTTGGATAAATCATTAGAAAATCATAAATTTTCAATTGATGAAGAAGATGTTAGAATTTTTAATTTGAATATGGATGTATTATCTAAAATTAATGGTTTTAAAAATAAACAACCGTTAATTTGCGAGTCATATTCTAGAAACTGTGTTAGAAAGTCTATTTGTGCTAAAAAAGATATTAAGATGGGCGAATTAATTAATGAATCTGATATTATAATTAAAAGACCTGGAAGTGGAATTTCACCGTCTGAGATAGATAATGTGATTGGTAAAAAAGCGAATAAAACTATTTCTAAAGGTTCATTAATTGATTATGATATGTTATCATAAAAAAATAAAAAAAGAATTAAAATTCTGATGAGCAATCAGCTGAATATTTGTTAATTAAAACAGCACATTTGTTGATTGTTTCAGAATCTAATTTTACAGTTGAATTTTGGATTTTATGAAGTAATTCTTCAATAAACAAGTCTTCATCAGTTAAAGGCATGTTTATAACTACAACTTCATGGTTTATGAATCCAACTAATGGTTCAACAAAACAATTTTTAATGTTATTATCATTAAGGAAGTTAATCAAATCTTCTCCTAAACTTAATGATTTTTGTTTAACTTTATTGTCTTGTGGGAATTTAGCCTGTTTGGTAGTATATTTAAATCTTTGTTTACCATAACTGCCAATATCTTCAAATCTTTCTTCATCAGAAGTAGTGCTTCCTATTAGATTCAAATTTTCATTTTCTGATTCTAATCTAAGTTTTGGATTATACTTTTGTGAAAGCAATGCATATATTCCAGTTGGTCCTACTACAACGTGATTAATACCTGAAGATGATGTTGGAGTTCTAACATTATAGAATACATAAAACTCTTCTGGAAGACTAAGTAAGTGTTCTCTGATAATTCTTGTTCTTTCTTCAGTCTCTTTTATGTCTTTATTTCTATATAGTCCATAACATAAAATGATTACCCCAATAAACAATGCAGCAATTCCAATACCACCATTTATGGTTAAAATTTCAATTATACTCAAAATGAAAATCACAGCTCCGATAATGACAGGAACTTTATTTCCATCAAAGTTTGGTATTTTTGAAGGTTCAATTTCAAATTTAAGTTCTTCTTCTATATCTGGAACTGGAGCATCAGTTATACCTCCAATTTCAGGTTCACTTAAACTAATTTTATCAAGAAAACTCTTTTTAGGTTTTGATTCAACAATATTTGCTGAATAATAATCTTCTTCAATTCCTTTGAAAAATTCTTCTTTAAGGAAATTTTTAAGAGTGTCATAATCATTAGTTTGAGGAATATCGAATTCTCTTCCAAATTTTGATAAAACGGATTGTGGTATGGTTGTTCTTGCTGTTTTTTTCATTACTGGTTCTTTTTGTTCTTCTTCTTTTTCAGCATCAGCTATTTTTCTCATATGCTCTTCTGAGAAGAAGTTTTCAAGTCTATCAGTAAATGTTTTTATTGAGGTATTATCATAATCTGTAGTAAATTCTTCAGATGTTGGTTCATTAGGGATTGTTTCTTTTCTAATGTTTTGAATCTCTACTTTTCTCTCTTCGATATAGGAATCTAATTCTTTGTTTAAATTTTCATCCAAATATCTTAAAGATCCACCACAACTGTCACATTCATAATCAAGAATGCTGTCAGTAGTTTTGATTTTGTATTTTAATCCGCAATCTTGGCACTGAACAATATATGAATTATTGTATCTTGTTTGACTAATAGCGGAGTCATTGGATTCATTTTCTTCATTAGAATAGTCTTCTAAGTATTCTAAGTCACCTGCACATGAAGAACACTCAAATGTGGATATGTCATCGTCATCATTGAGTTGGTATTTTGCACCACAGTTCTTACAGCATACAACTTTCATATTATCCTCTTAAATTAATTTTTATGATACTATTTTTCTATTTTTTTTATTATATATGTTTCTAAAAAACAGGTAAATGTTTAATTAAAAGGAGTTTTATTATTTTTATATAAATACAAAGTATCAATATTTTTAACCATGGTAAAATTTGTCAGGTTAATAGGATGGTTTGAAATATAATATGTGATATTACTTTGATCTATTTTGCTGTGTGCACTTGAAGGTATTCCTTCGATATTTGTTCCAATCCACCAGCTATATGGTCTTACATTGTAAACACCAATAGTCATGTTTTTGTAATCAGGATTGTTATCAATAATGTAGTTTGAAATCTCTTCTGGAGCAAGATATTTGTTTGTTGGCTCAAAGGTTGCAGTAAATGCAAATGCCTGAATTACAAACAACACTATCAAAGCTATTGGAATTATATTTTTATTAATTTTGATGTGTGAGTGGATATTTTCTATTGCCACTAAAACAAAGAATATGAATGCTGGAAATGTTGGAAGTATGTATCTGTTTACTTTAACAATATTAAAGCTTAAGAAAATTGCATTCGCCAAAATCCAGCCTAACATAAATATTCCTACATTGTAATTTCTATCTTTTGCAAGTAAATATATTCCAATATAAATTAAAATTGATGTAATTACTGAAGTAACTCTTGTAAAGCTTAATATTCCTATTAGTAATACTATAATTGCAATTTTATCATGTTTTTTAAGATTAAATCTGTTATCATATAGCCAGAATCCTGCTCCAACAAATAATAATGCAAATACAATATATGATAGGATTGTAGGGGAGTTTAATACAGGGTTTGCCTCAAATACAGTATGTGAATTTGATATGAAGTTAGGATAGTTTTTCAAATAGTATCCAACATCAGGAGTGTAAGCTGGATCTTTTACAGAACCACTTGTTCCTTTAATTCCGCTCATCATCTGGTTTCCTAATTCGAATTGACCATTACCCATAATTAGTACAATTGCAAGTAAGATTACTCCAATAGCCACTCCTATGAGCAATCCTTTTTTCATATAGTTCCAATCTTCTGGTTTTATTGCAAATCCGTTTTCAAGAACATAAAACAAGAAAAATGCTGGAATTGTTAGAATAATGGTGTATCTTGTGAAAAATCCAAGAGCCATTACTGGAATTATGTACTGGTAGTATTTTGGATTTTCTTTAATTGCGATTAAAGTAATAATTGCAATCCATATAATCATTGAAACACCAGGAATGTCTAATGTTCCGTTTGCAAGCCAGGTTAGGTAAAGTGATGATGAAGAATAAATTATCACACCAAGAAGGCTTAACTCTTCTTTAAAGAATTTTCTAAGTAAAATGTATAATCCGATATTTCCAATTATTGCAAATAGTCCAGTAACGATAAATATTGCTAATTTATCCGCTAATCCTATTCTAAAAAGAAGTGAAGTTAAAAAACAGATTACTGGAGAGATATAAACAAAACTTGTTGTACTTATTTTTTCTCCAGTATAAAAAAGAGCATTTAAAAGATAAACATACACATCAGAACATGCAATACCAATTGAATTATTAAAGTTGATATAATATCCAACTAATATTGTGCTAAATAATAAAATAGCTATTAAATATGCTTTATCTTTTTTATTTAAATTGAACTCTTTTAACATTGTTAGTTAATTTATTTTGTGTTATATATAACTTTTAGTTATAATGATCCAAATACAAATGCAACAAATGCTATTAACATTCCTATTTTTAAGTTTTTAGAAGCTTTTGCAGCAACTTCTCTTTCTTGTGATTTTAATATGATTATTGCAGAATAAATGAATAATACAACTGCAATAGCTATTACTGGTAGGTATAATATTCCAAATACATGATAATAGTATAATAATGGACATAATGCGCTGTCAACCACGATTAAGATAGCAGCAAGTATTGCAGGTTTTTTTGCACCAATTAAAATAGGCAATGTCCTTGCCCCATCTGCTTTGTCTCCTTCAATATCTTCAATATCTTTTATGATTTCACGTGCAGTTGTCATAACCAATGCGAAAAATCCAAGGAATATTGAAGTCATTATTATAGTTGGATTATTTATGGAAAATCCTCCAAATACGAATCCAAAACCTGTCATAAATCCAACTGTTAAATTACCAAGAAGTGGAGTTGATTTTAATTTGTATGCGTATAAATAAAGAACTACATCAGCAAATAATACAATTGCAAATGGAATCCAATTGTTTGTAAGATAACTTATAAAAAACCCACACACGGTTCCCATAAAGAATAAAAAATAACCATAGTTTCTTCCGTTTTTTAGAGATATTCTTCCAGAAGGTATTGGTCTATCAGGTTTATTTATTAAGTCAATTTTGTAGTCAAAATAGTCGTTAATCACATTTCCAGCTGCAGTTTCAAAAAATACTGCAAGCATTGCAAGCACTACAGGTATTGAGATTGTTTTGTCAATAAGTGCAACTAAAATGATGGATATTGCACCCATTAATGCATTTCCAGGTCTTAAGATTTCTATATATGGATTCATATTTTAATTTCCTATAATTTGTTAATTCAATTGGATAATTATATAAAGTATATTAATTAACATAATATTAGTATTTTATTTATTAAAGTATTATTTAATTATAATTAATGAAGCTGGTGTTATATTGAATAAAATTAAAATAGCAATTGTTGGATTAGGGAATTGTGCAAGTTCTCTTATTCAAGGAATACATTATTATGATGGCAAAAATCCCGAAGATGCAATAGGTCTTATGCATTGGGATATTGGAGGATATGAACCTAGTGACATTGAAGTTGTAGCTGCTTTTGATGTTGATGCAAGAAAAGTTGGAAAGACTATCGACGAAGCTATTTTTGCAAAGCCAAACTGTACAACTGTTTTCCAAGAAGATATTCCTAAATATGATGCTAAAGTATGTATGGGTCATATTTTAGATGGTGTTGCACCTCATATGGCTAATTATGATGATGAATACACTTTTGTTGTAAGTGATGAAGAGCCTGTTGATGTTGTTGAAGTCTTAAAAGAAAGTGGTGCAGAAATTTTAGTTAACTACTTGCCTGTAGGTTCAGAAGAAGCTGCAAGATATTATGCTCAATGTGCTCTTGATGCTGGTGTTGCATATGTTAACTGTATGCCTGTATTTATTGTAAGTGATGATGAATGGGATGCTAAATTCAAAGCTAAAGGAATTCCTATTGTAGGTGACGATATTAAAGCTCAAATCGGAGCTACTATTACTCACAGAACACTAGCTAGTTTATTCATGGATAGGGGTGTAAAATTAGACAGAACCTATCAAATCAATACCGGTGGAAACACTGACTTTTTAAACATGCTTAACCGTGAAAGATTAGACTCTAAAAAAGAATCCAAAACCGAAGCAGTTCAGTCTGTTTTAAAAGAAAGAATGGATGACAGGGATATTCACATTGGTCCTAGTGATTATGTCCCATGGCAAAAAGATAACAAATTATGTTTCCTCAGAATGGAAGGACGTACATTTGGTGATGTTCCAATGGAAATTGAACTCAGATTAAGTGTAGAAGACTCTCCAAACTCTGCAGGTTGTGTAATTGATGCAGTCAGATGTTGTAAACTTGGTTTAGAAAGAGGTATTGGTGGACAGTTAACTTCTATTTCATCATACACTATGAAACACCCTCCAATTCAATACACTGATGATGAAGCATTTGAAAATGTTGAAAAATTCATTTCCGGTGATTTGGAAAGATAATTTTTCAATTTTTACTTTTTTTATTTTTTCACAACGGTCATTTTTTTTAAAAAAATTCATTAATTTTGCATATTTTTATATAATACAAATAATATAAATGTATAATGGTATATTTTATAGTTATTTATAAATAATTTTAAAGAGGTGTAAATAATGGCGAAATTGAGATTTACAGAAACAGCACTTCGTGACGCTCACCAATCTCTACTTGCAACAAGGATGAGAACCAGAGACATGATTCCTATCGCTGAAGAAATGGATAAAGTCGGTTATTTTTCAGTAGAAGCTTGGGGTGGAGCTACTTTTGATACTTGTATTAGATATTTAAATGAAGACCCATGGGAAAGATTAAGACAATTAAAATCCGAATTTAATAAAACTCCTATTCAAATGCTTTTGAGAGGACAAAACTTAGTTGGTTACAAACACTATCCAGATGATGTTGTAACAAAATTCGTAGAAAAATCATATGAAAATGGTGTCGATATATTCAGAGTATTTGATGCTTTAAACGATATCAGAAATATGGAAAAAGCAATTAAAGTTGCTAAAGATCAAGGAGCTCATGTACAAGGTACATTAAGTTACACTATAAGTCCTGTACACACTATTGATGATTTTGTTGATTTAGCTAAAGAATTAGAAGCTCTTGATTGTGATTCTGTTGCAATTAAAGATATGGCTGGTTTAATCACTCCTGCAGCTGCTTATGAATTAGTATCAAAATTAAAAGAAGAAACTGATTTACTTGTAGATTTACACTGTCATTGTACCAGTGGTATGACTCCAATCAGTTATTATGCTGCTTGTCAAGCTGGAGTTGATATATTAGATACTTCCATTTCACCTCTTGCATGGGGAACAAGTCAACCACCTACAGAAAGTATGGTTGCTGCTCTTCAAGGAACTGAATTTGACACTGGTCTTGATTTAAAATTATTAACTTCTATTAAAGAATACTTCAAAGATATTAAAAAGAAATATTTAGGAATTTTAGATCCAATTTCCACAAGTATTGATGCTGATGTATTATTATATCAAATTCCTGGAGGAATGCTCTCAAATCTTATTTCCCAACTTAAAGAACAAAATGCACTTGACAGATACAATGATGTATTAGATGAAATGCCTCGTGTTAGAAAAGATATGGGATACCCACCTCTTGTAACTCCAACAAGCCAAATTGTTGGTATTCAATCTGTAATGAATGTTTTAGGTGGAGAAAGATACAAAACAGTATCTAACGAAGTTAAAGATTACATGAAAGGAATGTATGGTAAACCTCCTGCACCTGTTGATGAAGAAATCTCTAAAAAAATCATTGGTGATGAAGAAGTTATTACCTGCAGACCTGCAGACTTACTCGAACCTGAATTCGATAAATTCAAATCTGAAGGTATGGAAAAAGGATTCGTTAAAACTGATGAAGATGCATTAACCTATGCATTATATCCTTCAATTGCTCCTAAATTCCTCAAAGGAGAAGCAGTTGAAGAAGAAATCAAACCACCCCACTCCCTTAGTGAAGATGAAACTATTGGAATTCCAACTCAATATAATGTTGAAGTTGATGGGGACATGTTTGAAGTTAAAATCATGCCTACTGGATTTATGGAAATTGAAGAAGCAGGCGACGGTAATTTCCACCCTGTTGAAGGAGGAGTTACCTCTTCAATGCAAGGTATGGTAATTAAACTCAACGTTAATGTTGGAGATAAAGTCACAAAAGGATCTACTATCTGTGTTATCGAAGCTATGAAAATGGAAAACGATATCCAATCTGAAGTTGATGGTGTTGTAGAAGAAATTTTCGTAGAACCTGGAGATGCAGTTAGTGCTGGTGACACTTTAATGGTAATCAAATAGATTACCTTTTTTCTACTTTTTTTTTAAATACTCTTAAAATTAAAATTTTACATTGAAAAATAGCTATTTTTTTTAAAAAAATAAAAAAAGTTAATGTTTATGTTTATTCAATCATTTTGTATGCGTCGTAAGCAGCGTAAACTCCGTAAGCAAGGCTTATTATCATACCAATATTGCCTAAGTTTATTACGTAGGTTACAAGAATACCTAAAACAATAGCGATTGCGAAAAAGATTACACCTTTTTTAATGTCTCCAGCATATGCTTGTCCTAATCCTGGGATTAAAAAGGATAATACTGCTCCAAGAATTGCGTTTGCCATATTATTTTCCTCCATTTAAATCAGTTAATTATAAATTCTATTTTTATACATATAAAACTTTAGATTTTATTTAATAAATTACGAATAATTCTGTTTATTGTATATTGTAATTATTAAATATCACTAAACATAAATTAATAATTAGTTGTGATATTATGAAAAACATTTTTGATGAAGTTCAATTTGCTGATTTAAAACTTAACAGTCGTATTGTTAGAACTGGAACTTGGGAAACTGAAACTGCTGAAGGTGGTTTTTTAACTCCTGATGTTTATGATAGATATGAAAAAATTGCAAGTAGTGGAACCGGTTTAATTGTTTCTGAAATATTTGCACTTGATCCTAAAGACAGATTTTTCTCTTATTCAACTAATATGAATTACAGAGGTTTTATTAAAGACTATCAGATGGTTAGTGATATTGTTCACAAATATGATGTTCCAATTTTCGGTCAATTGGCATTTTTCTATTATGATGACGGGGAAAATCAAAAAGTGGAAGCTAATGAAATTACTGAAGAAGGTATAAGAAAATTACAATCTGAAGTGATAATGGCTGCTAAAAAGTTTTCATTTGCAGGTTTTGATGGAATTCAAATTAATATGGGGAATAATTTTTACCTTGCGAGATTCATGAATCCATATTTCAACCAAAGAGATGATAAATATGGTGGAAACACAGAAAATCGTGCAAGAATTTCTACTGAAATCATTAAAGTCATTAAAAAGACAATGGATATTCATGTAAGCTGCAGATTAAATCCTTGGGATGCAAGAAAAGGTGGAATGACTGCTGATGAAAGTATTGCAATTGCAAAAGAACTTGAAAAAGCAGGTGCAGACAGTATTCAACTTACAGCACGTACAATTTCACAAATTTATGATAAAGGTGAAAAACATCCATTTTTGGTTTATGTTGAAAAATTGATTGATGCTATTGATATTCCTGTTGTTTTAGGAGGATCATTTAGAGATATGGATTTAATTAATGAAATATTAAATAGCTCAACTGTTGATTTTGTTTCAATGTCAAAACCATTTGTTGCACAACCTGATTTGTTGGCTGATTGGAAGAAAAATGGAAAAGGAGTAGCTATTTGTCATAGCTGTAATAACTGCTATTCTAAAAAAACCAGTACTTGTTTTAAATTCTAGTCATTGTGACTAGTTTAAAACTATCTTTTTTTATTTTCATATCTACACTAATTAACTCATTATTACCATTTTTGCATAATGCTTTATTTTCAATGATTTTTGATGTAATTATGTGATAGGTGTCTTTGTTAAATATCATTAAAATTAATGTAATTGTTATAAAATAAGTGATTTGAAAAAATGTGAAAATAAACCCTATTGGGAAAATAAACTCAAAAAACTCAATTGGGTCATTTTCACATAATTTTATGTCATACGTTGCTTTTATTTGAAATTTTTTTTCAAAAATTGTTGCAAATAAAAAGGCATATAGTCCCGCCCACCCTGCCATAATGAAAAATTCTTTTCATTATATTTTATTTAAAAATGCACAATGTTTCGTCTTTATTCATGTCATGATATAATTCTGCTTTATTTTTATCAAAGTCTATTACTTGCACCATATTGTATATGTCTTCATTTAAGTTCGGATTTATGTCTTTTAAGATATTTTGATGTTTAAATATCATTTCTTTATTGAATTCGATTTTCTTTTCATTTTCAAACAATGCTCCGTAATATATTTCTGCTTCTACCAAATCTTGGAACATGTGGCTTCCAAAAGATAACTCGGGCATATAACCAACTTTACTGTATGATTCTTCAAGGATTGCTGAGAAATGACTAATGTCTGCAAATACTACTGGAATACCTAATTCTGGAGAGGAGGTTCCAATTCTTCCAGGAACAATTAAAATAGCTCTTTTTTCATTTTGCTTACAATAGCTATTTACATTACTAATAACTCTGGAGATTGAACCTTTTTGTGCGTATGGGTATTCGTAATATTTGTGTGGATCAACATAACAGATTGTATCTATTGTATTTTTCCTAGACATTCCCATTGAAGATTGTTTAATGTGGAAGAACACATTTTTATTTTCAGGCATTTCAATATCTTCCGTACTTGTTGAAACTTGAAGAGGTCGGCATTGTAATAGGTTTATATTAAACGAATTATCCTCTCCAATGTTTAAAGTATATTCAATATCAACAGGATAGTCATATGCAGTTTCCAAGGTTTTCAAGATAGTTTTCATTCTGTCTATGAAATCACTGTTTTTCACAATTCCTTCACAGTTGGCAAATACGATTTCTCTTTTTTGGCCACGGTCACGAAACATTCTTTCTGCTTCTTTGTCATGTTCAACTAACACTTTTTTTGCATATCTTGGAATTATATCTAAACCTTCACTAATTGGAATGTCATGTAAACTGACGTTTTTTAAATCAATAACATCCAAATAATGCTGGGAATATTTGTGCTTTTCTTTTACATCTTTCATTAGAGTTACTTCAGGCTTATCGAGGTTAATGATTCTAGGATAGTCCTTTTTGGTTCTGTCTACTGCTTTTGTACCAAGACCCATTACAAGTCTTAGCATCCCTTTGCTGTTGTCCATATCTGGAAGAGGTGAATATGGACTGTAGGAAAATCCTACTCCTGCAGCAGTTGGGAATAGGTAGTTTCCATGATATGATCCGGAAACTCTTTGAACTAAAAGACCCATTTGTTCATCAGTATCATCTAAGTTGTTTAATTTCCGGTATTCTAAAGCGGAAATGTTCATTGTACTTGAATATACAACTTTTACTGCATCTTCAAAAGCTGCTAGACGGTCTTCAAGACTTCCCTGATTCGCACAAAATACTGACTCATATTTTCCAGCAAATGCATTTCCATAACCATCCTCAAGAAAACTACTTGAACGGACAATAATTGGGCTTTGACCAAAATAATCAAGGATGTTTATGAATGCTTTTTTAATTTCATCTGAGAAAGTACCATTTTTAAGACCTTCTTCTAACTCTTTTCCATATTTGTAGTATCCTTCTTCGGTTCTCTGTTTTACTCTAAGATCCCATAAGTCATTTGAGACAATGTAGGTGTAAAACAAATCAGAACCGATATAAAAGGAATCATCAGGTTCAAGATTATTTTCATATATCTCTGGACAGTTTTTTTCAATAATTTTTCTTGCAAGTAACATTCCGCAGGCTTTACCACCTACTAATCCGCTTCCAACTCTACGGTCATAAATTGTTGTGTAATCTTCAAAAGTAAAGTATTCCTTAATTTTTGAAAGCATTTGCTCATCTTTTGTCATCATGAGTTCACATAATTTATCACATTCGTCATCAACGTTTTCTCCTTTTTCATACTTCATTCTAACCTGAAGCATGTATCTCTCCCAGCTATCTAAGGTTTGTCCGTTTTGATGTTTGTCAGAATCGTTGATAGTTTTATAATACTTACTAACTTCCTGACCTTCCTGTAAAACTTTAAGAATTCCAGTTTTTGAGTTGTATTTATGTCCTAAAAACATTGTCTGAGAATATCTGTTCCAAACTTTTAGTGGAGAAACATAAACCTCTTCAGGAGAATTTGAGTACACATTTAGGAATAACTGTGTAGTTTCACGAATTTTAGCTATTGCATCATATGAATGTCTTCCACGAATAATTGGGAAAAATGCTACAGTATCAAGCTCAAATAAAAATGGACAGGTAACTTTAAAGAAGTTACTCATCATTAAATCTGTTGACCAGACTGCCTGAAGATCACTTAAACAGTCAAAAACATAAAAAGCATCAAAGCCTTCTTTTTCAATAATTCTATGAACTTCTAAAGTAAATGTTTCAAACTGATTATATGGATTTACCTGATATATTTTAATCCCGTCACGTTCTATCATGCAGAATTCTGTATCAGGATTGTTCTGTTCAGCTTCAAGCAATTCAAAGTCTTTTTTGCTCATTTCAATTAATGGAGGATGTTTGGCAAATCTGATATAGATTAAGTTTCTATTATCCTCTTTAGCTTGCTTTACATATGGATTTACAAAGTATGAAAATTCATTTAAATTTGTAACATTCCATACGACATTATCTCCTAAACGGATATTGTCTAAAGCTTTATCAAGCCCATGGATTCCAGATTTAACCCTATCAAATGCAGCCATAATCACATTCTCCTATTAAGCTATTTAGTATTTTTTACTAACCATTGGTACTCCAGTTAATTGTTCTGCTTCCATAGTTAAGGAAACAAGGTCTTGACGTTCAAGTTTTTTAACATCAGTGTTACCTGCTTGTTGTGTTAATGATTTTACCTCTTGAGTCATTGCTTCTATGTAGTTTGCAACTTGCTGACCTTTTCTAATTGGATCTAATCTTCTTCTAAGGACTCTTTCTTGTGTTGCAATTCCTTTTGCACAGGTTCCTTTAGAACAGGTTTGACAGACTTTACATCCAATTGAGATTAATGCAGAGGTTGCGATGTATACTGCATCAGCACCTAAAGCTATTGCTTTTGCTACATCTGCTCCAGATCTAATTCCACCAGCAGCAACAAGGCTTACTTCATTTCTTAAATTAACTTCTTTAAGAGCATCGTCAGCTTTTACAATTGCTTCAATGGTAGGAATACCTGCGTGTTCTGTGATTACTTCTGGTGCAGCACCAGTTCCTCCTTGCATACCGTCAACTACAATTATATCAGCACCAGCTTTTGCAGCAATTTTTACATCTTGTTCTACTCTACCTGCTGCGAATTTTACGATAATTGGTATTTTCCAGTCAGTAATTTCTCTTAACTGATTGATTTTCATACTTAAGTCTTCAGGTCCGACAATATCCATGTGTCTTGCGGGACTTAAAGCAGCAGTTCCTTCAGGAATGTTTCTTACTTTAGCAACTTCTGCAGTTACTTTATGTCCTAATAAGTGTCCACCCATTCCTGATTTTGCTCCTTGACCAATTTTTATCTCAACAGCTTCTGCATTGTTTAAATAGCTAGCTGAAACTCCGAAACGTCCTGATGCATATTGTGCAATTAATTTATCTGCATAATGTCTTTCTTCAGGAAGCATTCCTCCTTCACCGGTGTTTGCTATGGTTCCTGCTTTACTACTTCCAATAGCAAGTGCAATTTTAGCTTCTTTACTTAATGCACCAAAGGACATTGCTCCAATCATAATTGGAGTATCAATTTTAATTGGATTTTCTGCAAATCTGTCTCCTAATACTACTGAGGTGTCACAGTTTTCTCTGTAAGAATCAATAGGAGGTCTTGAAACCTGTGCAGGTAATATGCTTAAATCATCAAATGTTGGTACTTTTCTTGTTAATCCACAACCACGCATTTTGTATGATCCGGTTTGACTTTTACGTTTGATTTCAACCATTGTTGAATTGGACCAGATTCCTCTACCTTCGTCTGGGAGTGGTTTGACGTATATTGCATGTGTTGGACACATTTCTTCACAGATTTTACATCCTACACAATTTTCCTGATGTATAGGCTGTGGTTCGTCATTAATTACTTCATATACGTTGTGAGGACAATTTGAATAGCAGCTGTAACAGTTTTTACATGATGATCTTTTAGGATTGTCACATAAGTACCAGCAACAACCGGGTCTGCCGTTATTCTGTTTACAAATTTCTTGTTTTCTCTCAACAGTAAATGGCATTTAGTTCACCTCCTCTTTTATATCTCTTAACGGTTTAAATACAGGACAAACAGAGTATTTTGTTCCTCCAGCTTTAACAACTTCATCAATGTCATCTGTTATTTTTGCATAAGGTTTCCAAGCTAAATGGTCTTCTTTATCTACGATAAGTGCTTCTGTTATGATATCGTTGGTTAATAAGTAGTCAAGTAATGTAGTAACAATTGATCCGTCTTGACCATGTCTGTGTTTTACTGATTTGACTGATAATATTTTAATGTACTCACCAAGTGCTTTTGTGTTGTCATTTCTTAAGTTTTCAGGAATAAAAGTCCTTGGACATACTGCAAAACATGCATGACAGTCTTCTACACATTCGCTGTTCATTCTTGGTTTTGTATCATCAATTGTGATTAAATTATCAGGACAAATGTATTCACATGCTCCACAAAGTACGCATGCTCCAACATCAATAACGTTAGATTTTAAATCTATGAATTGGGATTCAGAGATTTCTTTAGCTATTTCGTTGTCTAATCTTTCTCTTTGGTATAATACAGGTCTTGCAAAGAATTCTCTTTCTTCAATATACTCGAGGTTTTTGTTTATTTTATTTTCTGCAATCCTGTTTAATAATTTAAATTGAGATTCGGTAAGATCTTTAGCTTTGATGTATTTTTCTTTAATTGCGTTATTAACAATCTCTTCTCCTTTTTTGGTTCTGATTATTAAGGTTGACCATCCGTTATTTGAACCGATAGACCCAATTGAAATGTCGGAAGTTTCAGAGGTTAATTCGACACATATGTTACAATTTTTTCTGATTATGCTTTTAGCTTTGTAAAGAGGTATTTTAACGGTTTCTTTTGTTTTAAGTAATAATGAAACAAATCCTTTTTCAATTTGGAATTTTTCAATATCGTTCATTGTTAAGTCATATTCTTTTAAGAGATTTCCAAAGTATTTGTATGAAAAGTTTTCCATACAAAATAAGCCCAGTTTAACAGCAATAGGGCTATCTGCATATTCCTCTAATTTTGATGCAGCCATTATTTCACATGGTGTTCCAACCATAGCTATTTTGTGTTCACTCATTTTATTAGCTCCTATTGTTCATTAACGATTTTTTTAAAGTTTGTATAATCAATATCAGTTAGTTCAAATCCGTATTTTGTTAAAATTTCTTTTAACTCTTTTTGATCTTCAAGAGTTGTTTTTTTCATAACAGCATTTTTTCCTAAGCTTTTGACGTCTCCAAGAACATAGATTGTTCCTCTCATAATGGATTCACCAACGTCATCAGTTACATCACCGAGGATAATGAGTTTTCCACCCATCATAAGTAACCCTGTCATGTATCCGCTGTTTCCACCAATGATGACTGTTCCACCTTTCATGATTTCTCCAGTTCTTGATCCAGCATTTCCTTTTACAATTACTGTTCCACCATAGATTCCTTGTCCTGCACCATCTCCTGCAGTACCTTCAATAATCAATTCACCTTTGGTCATGTTGTCTCCAGCAAACCAACCTGCATTTCCGTTGATGTGGATTTTTGGTTTGTTTATCATTGTTCCAACAAAATAACCTGCAGAACCGTTTATTTCTACGTCTACATCTTCAATTAATCCTGCACAGATGTCGTGTTTTGATTCTGGATTGTTAATAATGATTTTATCGTGATATACAGCCTGTTCTTTGATAGTACGATTTAATTCTTTTTCTTCCATATTTTTTGCATCAATTACATATTCTTTCATTGATAAAACCCCTTTAGATAGTGTAAGCTCTTGTTTCTCCAGGTGCAATTTGTTCTATTTGATTAGATTCAATTACACTGTGTAATGCCATTTCTTCTGATGCAACTGCAAAGATTTCATCAGTTTCAACCATTACTCCTGGTCTTAAACCAAGTTTGTCTTTTGCAATACCGATACCATTAGGTGTTCCTACTAAAATTGAAAAAGGACCATCTAAATCGATTACTGCTTGATCGAGTGCTTCTTCTAATTTGTATCCTTGGTCAAGTTTGTCTGCCATGTAATGAACAATACATTCGGTATCGTTAAAAGATTCGAATTTATGTCCTTTACGTTCTAAGGAGTCTCTAATTTTCCAGTAGTTGGTAATTTGTCCATTGTGGACTACTGTAATATCTGGTATAATGTAGCTTTGATATGGATGTGCGTGATAACGATCAACACTACTTTCAGTTGCAAAACGGGTATGTCCAATTCCGTGAGTTCCCATTCTGTTTGCAACATCAAATCTTTTTGCGATGTCTTTTACTTCTCCAACATCTTTTATCATTTCAAATGAGTGTGAACCGTTGATGACTCTAACGTTTTCTAATTCATCGATTTCGTTAATACATGGTTTTAAAAGTGAATATTCGTCTAGAGCAATTTTACATTTGTATACGTCTGAGTCTCCGACGGATTTTACTAATTCTTCTTCAAAGATTGGGCTGATTTGAGTTAATAATGATTTTAAGTTGTCAAGTACGCCTTTTTTTCTTTGTACTTCAATATTTAATTGGTAATTATTTTCAGGATAGTTTAAGCTACCGTAGATTGAATAACCTGCAGAATCTGGGCCTCTGTGTTGTAATGATTCTAACATTGAAGTTAATGCTTCTCCTACGGGATGAGTTTTTTTATCTTTGTATATTACACCTGCTATTCCACACATTTTTATTCCTCCATAAAATAATCGGCGAATACACGTATTTTAAGTTTTAACTTGAGTTTATTTTATTTTAAGTAGGTATTTTTAGCTTTTAATTCGTTATATGCCTGTACTAAATTTACCTGATAAAATAATAATCATAATTGATTTGTATAAATAATTTTAAAATTACTTCATATGCCTTTAATTTAATTCTAAAATTTCAAAAAACAAACTTCATACATATATTCATTTTTTTAAGTTAATTTTAATTTTTTAAACCTCCAAAAAAGGTGATTTTGGTAGTTAAATAGATTAACTACCGTCTAATTATGCTTATACATTTAAGTATTCATCTCTTTCGTAGTCAAATACTTGAATTCTGTAGGAATCCCATTCAGCTCTTTTAATATTGTAGAATTGATTGAATATTTGTGGTCCAAGAGTGTTTTTAACAACATCGTCTTGTTCTAAAGAGTGATATGCTTCCCATAAGCTTGTTGGTAAGCTGTTGATTCCTCTTGCATTAATTTCATCTTCAGTTAATGCGAATAAGTTTTCTTCAGTTGGTTCACCAGGGTCAATTTTATTGTCCATACCGTCTAATCCAGCTTCAAGTAATACTGCAAATGCTAAGTATGGGTTACATGAAGGGTCAGCAGATCTACATTCAACTCTGGTTCCTAATCCACGGGATGCAGGAATTCTTAATAATGTTGATCTGTTTTTGAAACCGTATGCAATGTAACATGGAGCTTCGTAACCTGGTACTAAACGTTTGTATGAATTGACTGTTGGAGATAAGATTGAAGATAATGCAGGTGCATGTTTTAATAATCCTCCAATGAAGTATAATGCTTCTTGAGATATTTGAGTTTCAGTATCTGGGTCATAGAAGATGTTTTTACCATCTTTGAATAAACTTTGGTTACAGTGCATTCCACTACCGTTAATTCCTAAGAATGGTTTTGGCATGAATGTTGCTTTGTATCCTAAGTTGTTAACTACTGCTTTTACTGCTTCTTTGAAGGTAATTACTGCGTCTGCGGTTTTAAGTGCATCTGCGTATTTGAAGTCAACTTCATGTTGTCCTGCTGCTACTTCGTGGTGACTTACTTCAACATCAAAGTCTAATTTTTCAAGACCAAATACAATTTCTCTTCTAATGTCAGTACCTTGGTCTAATGGTTCAACATCAAAGTATTCAGCTTCATCAGCAGGGATGTAATTTCCGTTTTCATCTTTTTTGATAATGAAGAACTCTGGTTCAGGACCCATGTTGAATTGGTATCCTCTTTTTTCTGCTGCTTTTAAAGTTCTTTTGAGTAATCCTCTTGGATCTCCTTCGTATGGGTCTCCTTCGGTTGTGAAGATGTCACAAATGAATCTTCCAGTACCTTTGGATTCAGGTCTCCATGGGATAGTAGAGAAAGTGTCGATATCTGGTTTTGCAAGTAAATCACTGTCATTAATTGAAGCTAATCCTGCAATTGAGGATCCGTCAAATAATAATCCGTCATTTACGATATCTTCAACATCACTTGCTCTTTTAAGAGGTACTGCCATACTTTTTGGAAGTCCGTGGATGTCTGATAATTCTAGTTTTAAGAATTTTACATCGTTTTTTTCGATTGTATTAATAATTTGGTCTATTTTTTTATCTCTTTCTGACATATTTTCACATCTTTTTTTGAATTTACTATTCGGGTTGAATAATATTGTAATCGTTAACTTAATGATATTTAATTAAATACATCGTCGGAAGGAAACTTCCTTCCTACTAATTACTTAGATTGTATTAGTATATAAACATTTTGGATAAACCAAAAAAGTTATGGTGGAAAATTAAATGAATATTCTTCACTATTTTTCTAATTGTGTGATGTATTTTTGAATATTATTCGATTTTGAAAATATTTTTTAATTTTTTCTATGGTGAGGTATTGTGGAATGTTGTTTGATTGTTTAAGGATTAATAAAAAGAATAATTTTTTTGTTTTAAAAAAATTTTAATTGCCGGCAATCGCAAATGTTTGGAAAACATCTTATATACAACTTTTATATAATTGTTGTAATATAATATTTAATATGGCAAAAAATGATAGAAGTGCTCTAAATCCATTTACTGGAAAAAAGCATCTTGATTTGGTTAATGATGATAAATTTCTACAGGAGTCCTATAATGAATATTATAAAGTCATTAACCAGTCTCAACTTTTAGACAATACTCATAATGGTCAGATTGTCAGGGATGTTGGTGTAAAACTGATTAATGCTGTTAACAATTACCTTGCTGAAATTGGCAGGTTGGATTATGTTGAGGATTATTATGACTGGGATATTCATTTGGTTGCAGATAATACTGTAAATGCATTTTGCATGCCTGGTGGTAAGATTGTAATGTTTTCGGGAATTCTTTCAGTTGCAAATACTGAAGAAAAAGTTGCTTTTATTTTAGGTCATGAAATGGCACATGCACTTCTTGATCATACTAGAACCAGAATCAGTGCTCAAAATGCCCATAATACTTTAGCTTCTGCTGCATGGATTGGCAGTATTGCAATGGATTTGGTTGGATTAGGTGAACTTGGCAGTGTAACAAGAGCTGCTACAAATGTTGCAAGTCTTGGTTCTCAATATTTCCTTTTAAATCCCTGGGGAAGAGACCAGGAACTTGAAGCCGACCGTTTGGGTATGATGATAATTCACTGGGCAGGTTATGATATATCTCAAATTCCAGCATTCTGGCAGGATATGTCTAGACAAAATGCCAATAATCATGATTTTTTCTCAACACATCCTGCAGATTCAAAAAGAATAGCTGTAATGAGGCAATTAATTGGAGAAATTGAAAATCGTGAAGGGCTTCATTTAACATCTGCTAATAATAATTCACCAGACAGTTTTTGTTCTAATTGTGGATCTCCTGTTGGTGTAAATGATAATTTCTGTACAAATTGTGGTTTTAAACTTGAAACACAATTAAAATGTTCTAATTGTGGACATGCTATTGGAGATGGTGATAAGTTTTGTATGAACTGTGGAAATAAACTTTAGGTGATGGTTAGGTCGTGTTTAATTCTCATATTCGCTTTTATCTTCTAGACCTAAGTTTTCAAATGCACGTTTTCTTCTCATACAGCTTTCACAAACGCCGCACTGTTTTTTTCTGCCTTTGTAACATGAATAACTTAGTTCCATTGGAGCATCATATTTAATTCCCATTTCAACAATTTCTTCTTTGTTTAAATCAATTAATGGTGCTTCAATTTTAATTTCATCTGGTGAGCCTTCTTCAATTAACTGATTGAATTTTTCCAAATATCCTTTTGAGTTATCTGGGAATGTTGCACCTTCCTCACCATTCCATCCAACAATAATTGCACTAGCACCCATACTTTCAGCATATGAAAGAGCTATTGAAGTAAATACGGTGTTTCTTGCAGGAACCCAGACACTACTTGCACTTTCACTACTTTTTTCAAAATCATCCAAATCTTCATCTTTAAGTTCAGGAACATCATCATCAGTATTTAAGGTTGAATTACTGATTTTGGATAACCATGGAAGGTCAATTACTTCATGAGTCCAATTCATTTTTTCACAAATATCTTTGGATGCTTGAAGTTCTCTTTTAAAAGCTTTTTGACCATAATTAAAAGTAATTGCTAAAATTTCGTAGTCTTTGGCAAACATGCTTGTTGCAACAGTACAGTCAAGACCTCCTGATAAAACAGAAATTGCTTTTTTCATCTAATCATCTCCTTTACTTTTCTAAGTGCTAATCCAGTATCTTTAGCTATTTTTTCCAAATCATCATATTCTGGACGCTCGGATATTATTTCACCATTTACATAACCTATTTTAAATGTTACTTCATATTCTTTTTCATCAATATTAAATGTTTTCTTAACAAACTCTCTTTTAGCTATTCCTCTGTGAATGTTTGGTGCAATTCTAATTCCCAAACTTCCTGTTTCCTTAAAAATAGTGTCAATAATTACATCTCTATTTTTCTTTTTGGAAATTACTTTAAGTAAACTTCCAGGACGGTTCTTTTTCATTATTATTGGTGTAATTGAAACATCTCTTGCTCCACTATCCAAAAGCTTGTTAAATAAGTATCCAATTTCTTCACCAGTCAAATGATCCATATTTGTTTCAATAACATCTATTTCATCACTTTTGGTTTCATTTGAACTTTCAATGATTCTTAAAACATTTGGATGGTCGAAATCTTTTTTACCAGCACCATATCCGACTTTATTTGCTTTTGTTTGAGGAATGAAATCATGTATTTCATCACATAATTCCATATAGATTGCAGCGCCTGTTGGTGTTGCAAGTTCGCTTTCAACAGGCCCTCCAATCATTTGGGCATCTTTTAGGATTTCAACAACTGCAGGGGCAGGAACAGGAAGAATTCCATGAGCAGTTTTAACTCTGCCACCACCAACAGCTATTGGAAGACCAATTATTTTTTCATTGCCATAATTTAAATTATAATAAGCATAAACACTTCCAATTACGTCTGCTACAGCATCACTTGCACCAACTTCATGAAAATGGATTTCATCTAATGATTTTCCATGAACTTCACTCTCACCAATGGCTATTCTTTCAAATATGTTTATGGATGTTTGTTTGACATTGTTATCTAAATCTAATTGCTTTATTTTTTCAATAAAATCAGGATAGTTAATAGGAGGATTGTTTTCAAGCATTTTAACATCACAGTAAGTTGATGAAATGCCTTTTTTATTTATCTTGTCAAAAGTCACTTCCACTTTTCCGAATTCTTTTGCGGATTTTTCCATAATCTCTTTTATTTTACTTGCATCTGCTCCAAGGTCCACAAATGCTCCTATTAACATATTTCCAGCAATTCCACTTCCTTGTGGGTCGATAATAATTGTCATAATCCTAAGTCCTTTTTATATTATTATATAAATTTAAATTAAATAATTAATATATATTATCTACATGGAATTGAATATCATCAAAAAAGATTATGGGATTTGTATTAATAATCCAAATTGCTTTTTAGCATTCAGTGATTTTACTGTAAGTGATGGAATTGACATTATTGAAAATGTCAATATTGTAAAAGCTAAAAATGAATTTAAGGCTACTGCAAAAAAAGCAGAGACATTTAATCAGTCTCAGGGAGCATATATTGCACAGGCTGTAGATTCTCTTGACTATTTTCAAAATACTTACGGTGATTTAAGTGTTTTAACATTCATGTCAAATGATGTAGTCATTGAAGATTTCACTGAGTATTTGAAAGTAGCAAACTCACCAAAAGGATTTGTTGATGCAAGAATCAATTTAAGTCATGTGATTTACATTGACAAAATTATTTCTCCAAAAGACTTGCTTAAAATATTTAAAATAGTGACCAATATTAAAGCAAAAGTCTTGGCAAATATGTGTTTACCTGTTCATATACAAAATATACTTAACACTGATGATTTTTTAGCTGTATTGGCAAATGTTAATGTATCTGAAAATGAGGATTTGGATATTAATAATGCACAATATGATGAAATCAATTGGGATGAGTTAAAAATAAGAATTGAAGATGCAGTTCAAATTAGTCTTGAAGATGCATTTGAACGTCTTGATTTAACTTTTGGTATTCTTGATTATCTTGTATCTGAAGGAATTCTCATTGGGGATTTAATTGATGCGGGTATGGAACTTTTAGCCGGTGTTGAAGTTACTCAAGATCTTAGAGACAAAATGGAAGCACAAATTCTAAAATCTTTATGTGATATCAATGTTATTGCTCTTTTAGTTGCAGCAATGAGAACAGAACAGGACTTAACAGGCAATCGTATAAGAGAAATTGATGTAAGTGATGATCCAGCTTATCTATACACAGATGAAGTATTGGGTCTTGCTATTTCAAACCAGATTGCAGGTACAAAAGCTACTTTTAACTTTAAAAGATATGATGAAGCAAAACCTGGTATTATTGGTGGATTACCTCCAATGCTTGATGATATTTTCGCAGGTTTGATTGCAGGTTGTATGTCAAAAATATTTGAGGAATAGTCATGGAAGACGATAGCTATTTTGAAGATGAGGAATTCTCAATAATGAGGTCTCTTTTGGGCCTTTTAACATTTTCAACAATCTTGCCGATTAATGTTTATACTTCAATTGAGTATATGACAAAATTAACCTGGTGCTGGCCGTTTTTACATATTTTCGTTGGAATTTTAGCAGCAATTTGCGGATATGTTTCACTGGAATTTTTACATCTAAATGTATTTTTCACAGCTGTAATTGTTTATGCATTCCTAATGCTAATTACTGGTTATAATCATTTGGATGGTGTAATGGACATGTCTGATGGAGTCATGGTTCATGGGGATGCTGAGCGCAAAATAAGTGTAATGAAAGACTCTTCTGTTGGTGCAGGTGGTGTTGCATCATTATTTTTAGTAGCAAGCCTTACAATTGCAGGTTTAAACAATCTTTTAGATTATAATTTAATATTGGGAATTGTAGTTTGTGAAATGGCTGCAAAAACCTCTTTAATAACTACTGCACTTTTATCCAAGCCTTTAACTCCTGGAATTGGAAGCTATTTTATTAAAGAAACTAATGCTACCAAGTATTTGATTTCAACTGTTTTAGTTGGAGCTATTGCATTTTTATTGTGCGGATTTGTTGGTATTATTGGTGTTTTAGGAGCTATTGTAGGTGGAAGTATCATTGCAAAAATTGCAAAACGTAATTTTGTTTATGCAAATGGGGATGTTCTCGGAATGAGTAATGAAGTTGGACGTCTATTTGCTTTATTATTCATGGTAATTGCATTATTTTTTGTTTAAATCAATAGTTAGGTGAAATAAGCGATTAATTTATAAATTTAAATTCCTATAATACTTTTTGATGAGTTATCGCTTATATGGTTCACCTCCGTTTCCAATAATATCTTTTCAGCACATGTTTCTCGCAATTGCATCTAAGTGATAACTTCATCAAATTTACCAAGCAAATTATTATATATTTTTAAAATAAAATATTAAATATTATTTTTACAATTTATTTGACTAGCTGATAATTATGAATGTTAATGTTTTAAGATTAGACCACAGATTAAAAAGGGATACTCGTATTACTACTCATGTTTGTTTAACTGCTCGTGCATTTGGAGCAAGTAAAATCTATCTTGCAGGTGAAAAAGACACCAAACTCATGGAAAATGTAAAAGATACTGCATCAAGATTCGGAGGAAACTTTGAAATAGAATATGCTGAAGGATACATGAGCATAATTAAAAAATGGAAAGCAGATGGTGGTAAAGTAGTCCATCTTACTATGTACGGTTCACAGGCTCATGAAGTTGCACCTGAAGTAAGAGAAGATGGTTCTGACATTTTAATCGTTGTTGGTGGTTCTAAAGTTCCGGGAAGTGTTTATAAAGCAGCTGACTGGAATGTATCTGTTACAACTCAACCTCACTCTGAAGTATCATCTCTTGCAGTGTTCCAACACTTGTTAATGGATGGTAAAGAGTTTGATTTGGAATTTGAAAATCCTGTATTGGAAGTTATTCCAACAGCTCATGGAAAAAATGTTAATATTCACAATGAAAACCGTTAAGAGATATAATCATCCAATCTTTTAATGGCTTTTAATTTTTCATCTTTTTTTATTCTTGCCTGATCAATGGCATCTCTTATTGTTTGAATTGAATTATCATAAACTTCTCTGTCTACTGGATATGGGAAACCGTCTTTTCCTCCGTGGGTGAAACTGTATTTTACTGGGTCTTTCCAGCTTGCAGGTTCTCCATAAATTAAATCAGAGATTAAAGCTAGTGCTCTTATTTTTTTAGGACCAATTCCCTGTAATAAAATTAATTCTTCATAGTTTTCAGGCTGAATTTCATAAGCTCTTGTTAAAATCTCAAATTCTCTATCGGAAATATCCATATCAAGTACGGGGTGATGTCTTGGCATTGTAAAATCTTCAAGTAACATCTGATTGTCTTTTCTTTTAAAATATTGTCTTAAATGACTTGGATTGTCATTTATTAAATCAACACTTATTTTTTGAGCATTTTTGCTGTCTTTTGAAGACATATTTAGAGTTTCTGGTGTTGGTTTATCACATGAAATTCCACTATGTGGTTCATTTAACAGTTCTTCAACTTCTGAACCTAACCAGTGATAACGTCTTGCATATTTGTCTGCTGTATTTAAGCCCTGTTGAACTACTGCCCAGTCTCCTTTTTCTGTAACAAAGAAATTATGCTGGTATAATGTGTATCCATCCTGAATGCATGAGTTGTCAATTTTAGCAGATAATCTACTTGTATCAACTAATTTTTCAACCGTTTTTGTTTTTAAATTGAATATTTCTCCAGCATGTTCAATTCCCTGTGGAGTTTTTCTTGATTTTGCGCCTTTCCCTCCACTTAAATAAATTCCATGTTCTTCTGGGCTAAGTGATGCTTTTAGAGCACCTAATGTGGTTGTTGTTGTTCCTGAAGAGTGCCAGTCAAATCCTAAAACACATGAAAATGCCTGAAACCAGTAAGGATTGGATATTCTGTTTAAAAACTCAGATAGACTATATTCTTCAATAATAACTGAAGCTAGTGCACCCGATAAGTCTACCATTCTTTGAAATAGCCATTTTGGAGGATGTCCTCCGTGGAGAGGTAAATTAACAGTTCCTTTTCTTTGCATTGATTATAAATATGTAATTATATAATATTGCTTTTTTAGATAGAGCATTTGGAAAGTATTTGTCTGATGATTTTTACTAAATATTTATATATTAGAATATTCTAATTTTCCATATGGATAAATAACGATTGTTATATTTTTAACAATTTAGGTTTTTCTCATGCTCGGGCGAATAATATGCAGGGAAAACTTGATAACATGATAAAAATTATAATGGCGTAAAACTTTCTAAAATAAATTTTAATAGCTATTTTTTAGCAGATATTGTGGGATATGTAAAATAAAATTGAATACATGTTTTTCTACATTAATGCCGATTTTTAAAGTTACAAAATTCACTGCTTAAATAGAAGTGATATTTATGGAATATAAATTAAAATTTAACGATATTAATGAAATAAGACAATTAAAAGAAGATTTTACTATAAAAAATTTATTAGATGAATTGAAATTATCCTCTCAAAATATTATTTCAAAGAAAAATGGTGAGCTTACAATAGAGGATAGTGTAATTAATGATGGTGATGAAATTCAATTAGTTCAGATTATTTATGGTGGATGATTAGAAGGTTAAGGATGTGAAAAAATGAATTATGATTTAATTATTGCAAGATACGGAGAAATTGGAGTAAAAAGTTCTGGTGTAAGATCACAATTTGAAAAAAGATTAGTAAAAAATATTAAAGCTACTTTTGATTGTAGTGTTGATAGAAATCAGGGAAGAATATACATTTATCCAAAACAGTTCGATGAAGGTATTGAAAAATTAAATATGGTATTTGGTGTTGTATCTTATTCTCCTGCTGTTTCAACACAATTTACTTTTGATAAACTCAATGAAACATTAACATCTTATGTTGAACAGTTGAATATCTGAAAATGTTTTGGATATAAACACCAAATTTGCTATTAAATGTCGCCGTGTAGGGACCCATGATGTATCTTCACAGGAAATTGCAGCATATTGTGGATCTGTTGTTAAAAATGTTGTAGATGCACCTGTTGATTTATCAAATCCAGATTTAACAATATTTGTTGAAGTAAGAGATGATGATGCATATATTTTCCATGAAAAAATCAAAGGACCTGGTGGACTTCCATTAGGAACACAGGGAAAAGTTGTATGTTTGATTTCAAGTGGAATTGATTCTCCTGTTGCAGCATACTTGATGATGAAAAGAGGATGTGAAGTTATTGCCCTTCACTGTAATAATGACCCATTTTCAGGACCTAAAGTTACAGAAAACTTCAATCTATTAATTGACAGACTCGATGAATATGCAAACGGTTCTACAATTAAAAGAAGAGTCATTGATTATGGTGAGTATTTAACTGTTGCAAAACAAAAAGCTCCTGAAAAAATGACCTGTGTTTTATGTAAATCTGGAATGTATAGAATTTCTGAGAAATTAGCTCAAAAATTAGGTGCTGATGCAATAGTTGACGGAAGCAGTATAGGTCAGGTTGCATCACAAACATTACCAAATATCTTGGCTACTCGTTATGGTGTTGATATTCCAATTCTCTCACCTTTAATTGGTCTAGATAAAGAAGAAATAACTGAAATTGCAATTAAAATAGGTACGTTTGAAATCTCAAAACTTGATGACGGTGGTTGTAGTGCAGTTCCAAGATATCCTATGACTCATGCTGTGTTGGAAGATGTAAAACAAGCTTGTAAGGATATGGATCAGGAAAGCGAGATTCAAAAAGCATTTGATAATATTAGAAAATTATAATGGTGAGTTAAATGAGTGAAGGTAAAGTTTATAATCTTTTGATTACTCGTGGGATTGACCCAGACAATCAATATGAATTTTATAAAGAAAGAATAGACAATCAATATGAATTTTATAAAGAAAGAATAGACAGTCAAAGAGATTTTTTATACAATGAATACAATACAATAGAAAATGAATTGACTGAAGAGTTGTTTGAAAAGGTTGATGTTGTTGTATTATTATTTGGTCTTTTCAATGACAATAAAGAGTTATTTAAAGAGTTAATAGCTAAATCAAAACAGTACAATGTTCCATTACTTTTGATTCGTTTCTTTGGTATGGAATATGTTTTAAAAGAATTAGAAGAAATATCTGATGCTGTAGTTGGTTGGAATCCTCACTGTATTGTTGATGCAATTGAAACACTTGTCGACGGTGAAGATTGGGTAAAACCATGTGATATTTCTGAAGAAGAATAGTTTTTAAAAGTCTGTAAAAATTTTTACAGACTTAACTATGAATTTAGTGTAAATACCATAAACCATTACTGTCGATACGTGTACAATGGAGTAAGTGTGAAATTATACCACCAGTTGCTCCTCCAATAGCTCCTGCTGCAGTGGATCCTCCAATTAAAATTGCACATACTCTTGCTCTGTTAAAGTTTGCATCATATGTTTTTGAAATAACATATGATGAAGCAATACTTCCAATTAGTGCTCCGGTACCCATTCCTGCAACAGTTCCAATTAATGGATTTACTGTTACAGCACCTACAATACATCCTACAATGAAACTTGAACCAAATGATACCCATTTTATTGATTCATATCCTGCATTACTTATACTTTCTGCAAAGCGAACAGCACTTGGCCTGTTCATTTCAGTAATGTTTTCACCATTGATTATGAGTTTTCCTCCATCTCCAATACAGATGTCGTCTCCTTGTCCGTATGCAACATTATGTACGAATGTACAGTTGTTGTTTATTAATAGTCCCTGGCTGAATATTGCTCCTCTATTTTTAGCATAGTTTCCTATAAATGAACAGTTATTACATGCAACACATCCAGTGTTTAAAATTGCTGCTCCCCAGTCTCTTTTAATGAGGTAATTCATTTTATTGTCTTTAAAGGTTATGTTATTGAATATACAATTTCCACCATTGTTTTCAACAGCATTATTAAATCCTAAAATATTTAGATTTGATGCCAAGAATATTTTTTGGTCTATTTTTGCCCATATATCAGTGTTACTGGTATCATATGAACCTTCTATTGTTGAGTTATGACCTCTAATGTTGATTATATCAAAATTCATATTACTTTTTGTAATTGTTTTTGTGGATTTTATTTTCATTTGTCTTAAAAACTCAACATTTAATGCTGTTGTATATTTTATTTTGTTTAAACTGCCAATATCTGCTTTTAAAATGTCTTCATTTGATTTAATTCTACTTCCGTAGTTAGTATTGGCAATGGTTTCATAATCGCTAGTATTGTTGACGTAAACATTTGCTATTAATTGATAGTCATTTGAATATTTGTCATTGAATAGTTTTGAGTAAATATCATCACAGCTAGTTATATTTTTAAAATGATAATCTTTCATGTAGGTAACATCATTTTTAAGGTTTTTTGATGTGCATAATATAAATTCATTGCCATTTACTGTTGCATAGTATGAAATATTATTTTCAAGGGTGTTTATTCCACCTACTGTTATACTTTTATAAATCATTGGAACTAAATCAATGGTTTTATTGCCCATTTTTGAAAATGCTGCGTCGAGTATATTATTTATATCGATGTTGGTAACATTTCCATTAATAATATGGGTATTTGTTGGTGATATAAACCCGCAATCTTTAATTAAGATATTTTTGTGGTTTCTGTCAACGTATATTTCTTCGTTACTTAATTTTGATGTTGAGTTAACAAAATAACAGTTGTTTAATGTTGTATTTGCACTTCTTAAATATATTGAACCTCCAATTCCTAAAGCCTGGACGTTTGAGAACTTATTGTATTCTAGTGTCCCATTTGAACCGCTCCAGTTTATTGCACCTCCGATATATGCTTTTGTTGAATCGAATGTACAATCTGAAAGATGTCCATTATTTCCAGTCCATGTGATTGGACTTTGCTTATTGTTTTTAATGATTCTTGCAATATCTGGATTATCGTGGTCATTGTATTTTTTATTGTTTGATGGATCATTAATGAAACAAAAGTTTTTTATTGTAACATTGTTTCCACTTACTTCAAAAATCCTAAATTCCTTTGTTTTTCCTTTAAGAGTTATGGAATGATAATTCCCATCAATGGTTACATTATCTGCGGTAATTTTTATTGCAGGATTTACTGAGGGTTCTTTGGTTTGATTAAAAACATAATCCTTTGTTATTTTGTAAGTATCACCAGTTTTGAGGTTGGAAATATCTTTATTTAATTCATCAAAACTTCCAGGCACTTTTATTGGTTCAGCACTTGGAATGTCGCTACTGTTTGTTATTTCTGTGGCACTTACACAGGTTGCTCCTAGTATAAGTGATACAATTCCGATTAATAATAAAAATTTTAAGTTCTTATAATTCATCAATTTGCCTCTACCAATATATTGTAATCCAACATATATAATATTTTGGTATGCCTAAATTATTTAAAAATTATATTAATATACTAGTTAAAAGAAAATTATTATATTGCTCAATACTGCATTATTTTGAATTTGTAGTTTTAAAAATCGTGTATTGATTTAATATGGGGGGAAAATATGGAGTGGAATTTGATTTGGCCAATTTTAGTTGTTATTGCATCTAATACTTTTTATAATATTTGTATGAAATCAACACCTGCTGATGTTAATCCATTTGCTGCATTGATGGTAACATATATTATTTCTGCAATTGTTTCAGCTATTATTTTTGTATTCATGGCAAGGCCTGAGAATGTCGCTTCTGAATTATCCAAAGTAAACTGGACATCTATTATTTTGGCATTTGCTCTTGTTGGTTTGGAAGTAGGTTATGTTTTTGTATATCGTGCTGGTTGGCAGGTAAGTAATGCAACTGTTGTAGCTAATATTGGACTTGCATGTGTATTGATTGTTGTTGGATACTTTTTATACAAAGAAAATGTTTCTCTTCGAGAGATATTAGGTATTGTTACTTGTATGATTGGATTAATTTTAATTAATTTATGAATTAATTGTCCAATTTTTAATTTTCAACAGTATAATATATAAAGTAAAAAAAATATAATTATTTGTTGTATATTCTAGTGTGAAGGGAAAAGTTATTTAATATTTCACTTGATGCTATGTTATATTTATTAATAAGATTATTTAATCAAAATTATTAAGGAGCGTATTTACTATGGCTGTAGATAACGGAGATTTTGTAAGAGTAAATTTTACCGGTAAAGTTAAAGACACTGAAGAAGTATTCGACACTACTTATGATGAAGTTGCACAAGAAGTTGGACTTTTTGATGAAAACAAAACTTATAAACCAATCCCAATTGTTGTAGGTGGAAACCACTTATTACCTGCTATCGAAGAAGCAATCATCGGATTAGAAGAAGGAGAAACCAAACACGTTGAAGTAGATGCTGACAACGCATTTGGTCCTAGAGATCCTAAAATGGTTCAATTAGTACCTATGAAAGAATTCAAAAAACAAGGTATGACTCCTTTCCCAGGTATGAAAATCCAATCCGAAGGAAACACTGGAAAAATCTTAACCGTAAACGGTGGAAGAGTAAAAGTTGATTTCAACCACGAATTAGCAGGAAAAGACTTAGTTTACGATGTTGAAGTAACTGAAATCATTGCTGATGAAGAAGAAAAAATCAAAAGTATGATTGAATTACACTACTCCAACCCTAACATGGACATCGAAAAAACCGAAATTGACATCGTTGATGGTGTAGCAAACATCAAATTAGATGAAATGGCTAAATTCGATCAAAAATCCTACATGGATGTTACATTTGCAAGATTCAGAATTGCTAAAGACATCTGGGATAACATTGATGAAATTACTAAAGTTAACTTCGTTGACGAATTCGAGAAAAAAGAAGAAGCTGACGAAGAAGCTGAAGAAGAATAATTCTATTCTTCTCAATTCACTTTTTTTTAAATCTTTAAACCATTATTAATAGCTACAATTCCAGGAATTTTTTCTACTTTTAACTCAAACATAGCTTCCATTCCTTCGTTTTCAAAAAGAACACATTTTTTTTCTAAAACCTTGCTTGTAAGAAGTGCAGCAACTGGTGGAGTAATTACAAAAATAGAATTGTTTTTATCAAGCTCTTTTATTGTATTATCATTTAACATTCCTTTTCCAATATGTATTTTAACGCCGTTTTCACTTAAAAAAGGTATTGTGGATTCAATTTCTACTTTACTACTTGTTGTTGGAGCAATTCCAGCATCACTAAAAGCAGTATGCATTATAACACTTCCATTCAAATCAAATGGTACTTTATCTTCTTTAATTAGATTAACTAACTGTGGAAGTGCAGCGTCACGTCCTGTATAAATTGTTCCAGAAATAGTGACTTTATCACCTACATTAAGTGATGAAATGTCTTCTTCGCTAATTGGTGTTGTTAAATGTTTCATAATTAATTTTATTGTATTATTTTTTTAATATGAAAATAGGATTTTATTTATATTTCATTATTACATATTTATTAACTAAAGTTACATTTTAAACTCTAATGGTGATATTATTAATTCAAATAAAACAATTGATTATATTAGTTTGGCAAGTGTGATATCTGCACTGGCAGTTGTTTTTCTTCATGTGAACGATTGTTTTTGGCAATTTAGTTCAACTGGAAGATATTGGATTACAGCTAATGATTGAATGTGTTTTTTATTTTGCTGTTCCAGTATTTTTCATGATTTCTGGAGCAATGCTAATTGATTTTAATAAAAATATTCGCTAAGAGAATATTTTACCAAAAGAATTAATAAGGCACTTATTCCTTATATTGTATGGAGTTTTTTAGGTTTAGCATTTCAAACCTGGTACTGATGATGTGCGTGAAGCTACATCACTTGTTGTAGTTAGGG
>SAMEA3663235__coassemble_39_pt1 | contig 57691 bp, 50 predicted proteins | sample SAMEA3663235__metabat2_high_PE_030 | metagenome-assembled genome bin SAMEA3663235 (sample SAMEA3663235) | pig gut metagenome | biome: pig gut; feature: pig-associated habitat; material: faeces | place: China | collected 2013 | reverse complement strand
ACCACCTATTAAATACTTAATAGCAATTGGTATTTCTTTAAACAAACAATATATAAATGTTTGGTTAAACAAATCCCTAAATTATTATACTATTAAATATAAAATATTAATTGTTATTCATATAATTATGTGAGATGATAAAATGGCTATACATCCTATTGAATTTAGATACGGAACTCCTGAAATGAAAAGAATTTGGGAAGAAGAAAATAAATTACAAAGAATGTTAGATGTTGAATCCGCATTAGCTCAAGCAGAAGGTAGACTTGGAATTATACCTCAGGAAGTAGCTGATGAAATTTCAGCAAAAGCTAACACTGATTTTGTTAAATTAGAAAGAATGAAAGAAATTGAAGCAGCAACAAACCACGATATTGCAGCTTTATCCAAATCAATTACTGAAGTTTGTGAAAACGGTGCTGGAGAATATGTGCACTTCGGAGCAACTTCAAACGATATTGTAGACAGTTCAAATTCATTATTAATCAGAGATTCAATCATTATTTTAAAAGAAAAATTAGAAAGATTGACTAAAATAATGTTAGATTTAGCAAGTGAACATAAAATGAAAGTATGTATTGGACGTACTCACGGACAACACGCACTTCCAACCACCTATGGAATGAAATTTGCTTTATGGGCAGATGAACTTCACAGACAATACGACAGATTAGAACATGCAGAAGCAAATGTTTGTGTTGGAATGATGGATGGAGCAGTTGGAACTACTGCAGCATTAGGTGAACAAGGTTGGGAAATTCACAAAACCGTTGCAGAAATCTTAGGATTACCAGCAGCAACCATTACAAACCAAGTTGTTCAAAGAGACAACCACGTAGAATTCATTAGCGTATTAGCCAATATTGCAAGTACCTTAGATAAAATTGGACTTGAAATCAGAAGTTTACAAAGAACTGAGATTATGGAGTTAGGTGAATACTTCGATCCTGAAAAACAGGTTGGAAGTAGTACTATGCCTCACAAAATGAACCCAATTACCGCTGAGAGAATTTGTGGTGTTGCAAGAATTGTTAAATCATATGTGAATGCAGCATTAGACAACAACCCACTCTGGCACGAAAGAGATTTAACCAACTCTTCTTGTGAAAGAATCATGTTCCCAGAAAGCTGTATTTTAACTGATTACATCTTAAACTTAACAATTAAATTAATGAGCAATCTTATTTTCTACGATGAAAATATTGAAAGAAACTTAAACTTCACCAACGGTTTAATTATGGCTGAAAGATTAATGGCAGAACTTACCCGTGCTGGAATGGGAAAACAAACCGCATACGGAATTGTAAGGAAAAATGCTATTAAAGCTAACAAAGAAAAATTATTACTTGGTGAATTAATTTTAGAAGACGAAGAAGTTAAAAAATTCTTAACTCAAGAAGACGTCGACAAAATTATGGATCCACACACTTACACCGGATCTATACCAACCATTATTGATGAATTGATTGAACAATCCAAAGAATGGTTTTAAAATTAAAAAATAGAATTAATTGATTATAATATCAATTAATTTTAATTACTTTTTCTTTTTATATCTGGAACATATCTCTTAAGCATTAATGAAAGAGTTATGACAGTTACAGAACTCATTGCCATTGCAAGACCAGCAAGAGCAGGATTAAATGTAATTCCAAATGTAGGATATAAAATACCTGCTGCAATAGGAATCAATATGGAATTATATGCAAATGCCCAGAATATATTTTCCTTAATTCTTCTTAATACTTTCTTGGAAAACTGAATGGAAGCAACTACGTTTTCTAAATTACCTTCCATAACGACAATATCTCCACTTTCCATTGCAATATCAGTACCATTACCCATAGCAACACCAATATCTGCCTGTGTAAGTGCCGGAGCATCGTTAATTCCATCTCCAACAAATAAAACCTTTTTAGTATTATTTGCCTGAATTTGCTTAACTGTTTCCAATTTAGTTTCAGGAAGAACACCTGCTTTTACATTGTCAATTCCAACTTCTTTTGCTACATTTAGTGCAGTAGATTCGTTATCTCCTGTTAACATGTATGTTTCAATGCCCATTTTATGCAATTCTTCAATGGTTGTTTTGGAATTTGATTTTATCTTATCAGATAAGCTTAAAATACCTTTTACATTACTATCTTTAGCTATAAAAATAATGGTTTTGGATAGCTTTTCAAGTTCATGATATTTATCAACAATATCTTTTGAAACTTCAATATTTTCAGCTTCCATTAAAGCCAAATTACCTGCAACAACAACATTTGAGTCAATTTTAGCTTTTAAACCCTTACCGGTTACATTTTCAAATTCACTAGTGTTGTAAAGATTAATTTCCATCTCATTTGCTTTATTTACAATAGCTTTAGCAATTGGATGTGTTGAATTTTGCTCTACACTTGCTGCAAGTTTAATTAACTCTTCATCTGAAATACCAAAGCTTATAATATCATCAACTTCAGGTTTTCCTTCTGTAATTGTTCCTGTTTTATCAAATGCTGCAACATCAATTTTACCTGCATTTTCTAAGGTATCTCCGTTTTTAATAAGAATACCAAATTCTGCTGCTCTTCCAACACCTACAGTAACTGCAGTTGGAGTTGCAAGACCTAATGCACATGGACATGCTACCACTAAAATGGAAATAAGGCATGTTAAAGAGAATAGCAAAGTAGCCCCAAGTACAAAATACCAGATTATGAATACTATAATTGCAATTGTTAAAATAACTGGAATGAAGTAACTTACAATAGTATTTGCAAATTTTTGAACCGGAGGTCTTGAGGATTGTGCTTTTTCAACTAAACGGATAATGTTTGAGAGAACTGTTTCTTTTCCGATTTTTTTAGCTTTAATATAAAGAACACCATCCTGGTTGATAGTTCCTGCAAAGACTTCTTCACCATCGTGTTTAACCTTAGGAATCGGTTCACCATTAATCATTGATTCATCAACGTAAGACTCTCCACCAATTACATCTCCGTCAACAGGAATCTTCTCACCAGGTTTTACAAGTAACAAATCATCTAAAACAATATCTCCTATGGATACTTCTTTTTGAGAGATGATTTGGCCGTTTTCCATTTCAATAGCTGTTGCAGAAGTTGGCTGAAGTCCGATTAATTCTCTTATTGAATCAGAAGTTTTCTTTTTAGCTCTTGCTTCTAAATATCTACCAATCATTAAAAATGATGGAAGCATTACTGCAGAGTCATAAAACATGAAAGTGGAATCTAGAACAATACCAAATGTTCCAAGAATACTTGAGACATATGCAACTAAAATTCCCATTGAATACATTACGTCCATGTTTAGGTTTTTATGGATTAATCCGTTCCAACCTGCTTTTAAAATAGGTAGAGAAATGTAAATAAATGGCCCAATACTTACAATCAATGATAAAAGACCCATTGCTGAGATATTAGTTTTCCATGATTGATTTAAACCGTGAATTAAACCCATAAGAGGGTCCCATCCACTAAACATGAGAACCATTAAAATGGCTGTAAAAATTATACCAACAATAATTCTAGTAAGTTTATCTTTTAAGTCATGTTGGTAGATTTCCTCTTCATCGATTTCAATTTGACCTTCAATTCCTAAAAATTCAAAGCCTAATGATTCAATAACTTTTTGGACTTCATCCATATCCACTTTTGATGAATCATATCTGAGTTTTGCAGATTGAGAAGTCAAATCTGCCTTAACATCAAAAATACCATCTAATCTGATTAAGAAGTTTTCTACATTCATTGTACAGGATGCACAATGCATACCCTGAATTCTTAAAGTCACTTCATCACTGTGAAGCTCAAAACCTAAGTTTTTAACTAATCTTTCTATTTCATCATAGGAAATCTTTTTAGGATTGACCTTAATATGTAACTTATTTGCCGCAAGATCAGCATCTACTTCTTCAACACCTTCAATTTTTCCAAAGGTTTTGTTAACACTTAAAACGCAAGAAGCACAATGCATTCCTTCAATCGGCAAATCCATACTTTTAAGTTTTGCCATATTATCACGACCAAAAACAATTATTTAACTAATACTCCATCCTGGAATACATTTAAAATATTATCATTATTACTTAAAACAGAAATATCGTCCAAAGGATTGGAATTAACTAAAATTAAATCTGCAACATGATTCTTTTTAACCTGACCAATATTGTCCTGGCCTAAAAATTCAGCTGCTTTTATAGTTCCACTAGCTATTGCTTCAGTCTCACTCATCCCAATATCAGTTAAATGAACTAATTCTTCTAAATTATGTCCATGAGGAATAACACCACTATCAGTGCCCATTAAAATGTTTACGCCTTCCTGATATGCAACAGCAATATTTTCCTTGTGAACTTTTACGATTTCTTTTAATTTTGCGGTTTTTTCACTAGCATAGTTATCCCATGCCGGAAAACCGTTTTTATATAAAAATTGATGAACTAAAAGTGTTGGAACTAAACTAACATTATTTTTAGCCATTTTACCTGCAGCTTTTTTATCAATGAATGTTGCATGCTCAATTGATGAAAATCCTGCCTTAATACAATTATTAATTCCTTCTAAACTATGACAGTGAGCTGAAACTTTCATGTTACTTGATCTTGCTTCAGATACAATAGTTTTAAGTTCCTTTTTATTGAATTGTGCGAAATTAGGTGAAGTATTGGTTGTTAAAACTCCTCCACTACACATTACTTTAATAAAATCAGCACCTGCTCTTTTAACTTCACGAGTCTTTTTTAATACTTCTTCAACACCATCACATCTTCCTTTTGGAAATCCCGGATACATTATTTCCATATCCCATCCAGATGGAAGAAGTAAATCAAAATGTCCTCCAGTCATTACAAGAGGAGTTATTGACAAGTGAATCTTTGGAGCGATAAATAGTTTTCTTTGTTGAGCCAATTTAAAACTTAAATCAGCAGATCCACAATCTCTAATTGTTGTAACACCAGCATTTATTGTCTGTTTTGAGTGAGGAACTGCATTGTAAAAATGAATTCCTAAAGGATTTGCCATGTTTTCTTCTTTGTGAAATCCTTTTGCAAAAATATGAGTATGACAGTCAATAAAACCTGGAAGTAAATAGTTATCCTCACCATCAATTACCATGCAATCATTAGATATTTTATCATGAGTGATTGTTTTAATTAAGTTATCTTCAATTAAGACGTTTTGGTGGGTTTTTATATCCTCACCAGGAGTTATAATGTTTACATTTTCAATTAGAGTTTGCATAAAATCATCTATAAAATTTCAATTGTTCCATTGTCTCCGTCAACTTCAACTAAAGTTCCGTCAGTTAATTCTTTAGTATTTGAGGGTGTGTCAACCATTGGAATATCAGACATAATAGCTCCGGTTGCAATAATAGGTTCTGCATTTAAACAGATAATAGCATTTGGAGCAGTATTGTTCTTCATCATTTGAAAAATAACATAAGAACCAACAGTAGAACCTTTTCCACCAGGAATAAATAAAACTTTATCTTTAATGGATTGTCCTTTTAATTCATGATTTGGATCAATTACAATACCAGTTTCAGGATCTACACCACCAAGAAAACTAATTGGTTCTGAGGAAGTTATTAATTCTCCTTTTCCTTTTCCTTTTGCAATATTTCTACAACTAATCATAAAAATCACTTAAATAACATCTTTTTTCATTATTTCTCTTAAAACAGCAGTTGCATAAGAACCTTTATCAATTGAAAATTCGCATAAAACACCATCATCTGTTGGAATAGCTGATGCATCCCATACCTGGAATCTCATAGCTCTTCTAAGACCATGGCTTCCTAAACGCGGCATTTTTGGAACTTCAAAGTCTGCTTTTGTAATATTATAATTCTTTAAAATATCCTCTTCCATTTCTCCGACAGCCCCTCCTGCAAAAGGAACTTTAGTACCATACAACGGACAGGTAGGACTAGCTTCAAAATTATCAATCATTTCCTGGAATTCTTCAGGAGTTTTATCACGAACAATATGTTCTTCCGTATCAATAATGATATCTCCCTCAATGTATTTGTTCATTCCCATCTCAACTCTTTTACTTACAGCTTCATTAAACAAATATGATTGATAAGCATGAACAAACATTCTTTGAAGAGGTTTAGGAAGTGCATGTAAAGCATTCATATATGATTTATCAGTTAATTCTCCTCTTTTTGAATCTCTGATTAATTCCTTAATCATCATTTTTTCATAACGCATTCCTTTACCCATTAAGTTAAGAGATTCTTCAAGGTTTCGATCATCATATGCCTGTCTTGCCATTTGGTTTTCTTCAGATTCATCATCCTGAGGATTACCAATATAAACTCCGACAGCCTTTTCTAAGTCATTTTCAACTAATGCTTCACCTACTAAATGTGTAATAGTTCTAGGTTTTCCAAATCTCTGCCATCCAAAGTAATTTGGAACACCAGTACGTTGTAATTTAGCTAAAACTTCATTTGCAACATCTGCACTTTTTTCAATATCATCCAAATCTTTAACAAGAATCCTGAATTTATTTCCTCTGAGTTGTCCCATTCTAAGCTTTTTGCGACCACGGACAACTTTTAAAAAATCAGTTTTATAAATATCTAAAGCTTCAACCTGTTTTAATTGCTCTTCAGAATCCATGTTTGCAATACAAATCCATTGACGGGTGATTGCTTTTTTATCTTTCATTCCAGCAAAACCCATTCTTTTTCTTGAAATATGCAAATCACGAGCAATATCCAAAACAACATCAAGTGTGGTTCTTCCTAACTTTTCAATCCACACATAAACATTAGGTCCTTCGCCATCAGGAATAATTTCAGGAATTTCTTCAACGTAAAAATCTTCATATTGGTTTCTAATTGTTCCACCAATACCCTTTTGAGATGTAACATAAGTATTAGCATTTAACATAATAATCACGGAAATAAAAATGCCCTGGCCGGGATTTGAACCCGGGGAATGGGATCCGCAGTCCCATGTGTTATCCAAACTACACCACCAGGGCTAATCAAAATAAGATAACATATAATTTTATGATTTTAATAGTATTTAATAATTACCATACAAATAAAAAATATGAATAGTTTCCATAGTCCCTAATTGCTACTGAAACATTACCAGCATTAGAATAATCACCATCTGATGATAATACTTTATTATCTAAAATATTAGTCTCACAAAATCTGTAATTTGTAAGATTAAGGCTCTTAAATTTGTTTTTAGAAATTTCACAAACTTGTCTTATAGATTCTTTTGAATTTTTATTTTCAATGAGTATTTTAGTTATATCCCCAAGAAATGTTCTGTCTTCAAAATCAACTTTTCCGCTTAATATTTCCATTATATCCTGAGCATTTTTTATTTTTTGAAAATCGTAGGAATAATCTGGACTTGGCGTGGAAATTGCAGTATTAATAATTAAAACTACCATTAAAACTAGAAAAACTGCAAGAATTGCATCTACTATGTAGAAATATCCTTTTTCATCCATCATGAATGAAAATTAAATTTTAAAATATTAAAAAAATAGGTAAGTGTGCAAAAATTAATTTGCACGAATGTGTTCAATAACTTTTTCTTTTTTAGCAATAGCTGCATCAGAAGCTCTTTGAACTTTTTGTTTCATTTCTTCAAAGTCTTCAGGAGTGGTTTCACCAACTAACTTTTTGATTTTAGTGTAAGCAGCTTCTCTGAATAATGGAACAAGTTTTTCTTGGGTGGAATCTTCTTTAATTAAGATAGGTTCACCGGAATTGTTAACTTCCCCAATTTCAGAAATTGCAACATCGTATTTTCCAACAGCCTTTTTAATGTCACCAACAATTTCAGGAGGTGCAATTAACATTAAGGAGTCAGTTGAAACACCTAATGGGTCAATGTTTAATGTTTCAAGCATGTTTAACACATTTGGAGCAACCATTTGTCTGATTTCTTTTTCATAAAACTCTAAACCAACACCAGTAGTATTGGAAATTTCATGAGCATCTCCTCTAAGACCACCATTGGTTACATCAGTCATTGCGTGAATGTCTTTTACAAGATCAGCTTCAAATAATGCGTGGGAAGCTTGAACAAAGTTTACATTCATTGTATCCCATACAACATCGAAAAATCCGTTGTATAATGCTGTTGTGGTAATTGTTCCTCCACCAGAACCTTCGGTTAAAAGAATTACATCGCCTTCAGTTGCACCTTTTCTTGCTGTTGGAGGATGGTTTGATACACCGACACTTCCAACTGCTGATACAAATCTGTCACCTAAAACCATGTCTCCACCGACACGTAAGGTACTTCCAGCAACAATAGGAACATCTACAAGTTCAGATACTGCTGCAACACCTGCTGTAAAGTCAAATATTTTAGCAACATCTCCGTCATCAGCTAAATGAACATCACTTAAAATTGCAACAGGATCAGCACCCATTACACAAACATCTCTAAGTGTTGCTCTTGTTACGTGAAAACCACCTAAAAATGGATATTCGCTTAAACGTGAGTGGATTCCATCAACTGCAGTAGTAATATAAACTTCATCATCTTTTGCTTTTGCTTTAACAACTCCACCATCGTCTTGTTCTGACGGATTTACAAGTGATGCTGTGTTGGTTGATGATACAATTTCAGCGATTTTTCTGTGAACAAAAAAGTCACCTGCACCACGAGATCCAACTCCCATTTCACCCATTAAAACATCAGCTTTGTTTACATTAGCTATTTCTTTTAAAAACTCATCATCGCTTTCTTGTAATTTGAGAGTTGTTGAAACTTCGTCAATTACTGCTTTTGCCATTTCAACAGAGTTTTCTTGTGAAATTTTTTTATATTCTTTAATTCTTACAGCTAAAATTTCTGCAAGATCATCATAATCATAATCGTCAATTCTTGCTCTTACAAATCCTTCAATATCCATAATTAAATCTCCAAATTAGTGAAATTCTTTAAAATCCTAAGTCCTGCTACACCACTTTTTTCTGGGTGAAACTGTGTTGAGAATAAATTATTTTGACTTAAACTAGCTACAACTTCTCCACCATATTCACAAACTCCAGCAATGATTTCATCATTATCAGGAACAACATGATATGAGTGTACAAAGTAGAAGTATTCTCCATCAATACCTTCTAAAATAGGAGAATTATTGCAGACTTTTAGTTTATTCCAACCCATGTGAGGTATTTTAACATCCCCAGACAATAATTCAGCGTGTCCTTTAAATAAATCAAGTCCTTTAACATCAGGTGCTTCATCACTTGAACTTACCAATGCCTGTTGGCCAAGACAAACTCCTAAAAACGGTTTATCATCATTAACATGTTCGTGAATAACATCTTCAAATGGTTTTAAGTTTTCCATAGCGCTTCCAAATGCACCTACACCAGGTAAAACCAAAAAATCACTATCAGCAATTACCTGTTTATCATCAGTTATTTGAAATTCTGCACCTATCTTTTTAAATCCGTTAGAGATGCTTTTTAAGTTTCCACTTTTATAATCTATAATTGTAATCATTCGTTTAACCATCCAATAGTTGATCTAATCATTCCACCGAAATCAGAAAATACAATTTTATCAGTTCCAAGAGTTTTTGAGTGTGCATCAAGTTCTGCAACAACATGGTCATATCCTAAGTCTTTAAGTGGTTCAACCAAACGAGGTCCATCAGTTATTGCAATGGATTCCACATCAAACTCTTCAATTGGAAATGCGTGAGGAACACCGAAAACAACAATTAAATCCAATTCTTCATCTTTTAAGTAGTCTGCTGCCACATTAGCAGTTATTGGATATTCATCAAGTCCTCCAGTAATATAATCTATGTCCATTGGAAGTTCATCTTTAATATTTTTTGCATGATTTCTGATTCTTTCAAGTCCTATATTTTCATCAAGATTTGCTACAATAATTGGTTTGTTATCTTTATTGATTTTTGTATAATCAAAGTTAATAATATCTGCAAAAAGATATGAAGTTTCCTTTTTAGCATTATGCACAAATGCGACTTTTTTACCGTCTTTTATGGCACCAACAAGTGTTTTAGCAACACTTTCCTTAGAATCTCCAAAGTTAGGTTTTATGTATTTTCCCTGAGCCATACCTCTTGTTTTTTCAACTTCAGTAGCTTTTTCAAGCATTTCAATTTGCCTTTCAGCTTCGCTTTCAGGAATAACACCACATTCAACAGCAGATTCTAAAACCATAATAGCTCCAACAGTATTGTCCCCTTCACCAGAACCCCCATGAGATTCTACAGGAATAACAGTACATGGTAAATCAGCATTGGAAATTGCTTCTTTTAAATCTTCACCAATAATCATACTTGCACAGGTACCGACAACACCCATTAATTTTGGATTAAACATGTCGTAAGCTTCAATTAAGGTTTCTTCAAGCTTTTCACCAGCACCTAAAATAAAATCATTTTCAGCCATTGCAGTTGTTAAGACCCTAACGCCATCGCTTTCTAAAAGTCTTCCAGTTCTAAAACAACAACCATTTGGCCCGTGCATAATAATAACATCAACATTCATGTCCCTTAATGTATAAAGAGACGCTGCAATTGGACTTGGTCTTGGATGCATATTTTTTCACCTAAATAATTTAACAAATTATTATTTAAAATTCTTAATTAATATAATTATACAATTAATAAAGATATTTCGTCTAGAATTTAAAAAAATATCAATATGAAAATATCAACAAAACCATAAATAATTTAAGTAAAAAGAATTATAATTATTAAAATATTATTTGAAATAGTGAGGATAAAATGAATTTAAAAAAATCTGTATACGAAGGATCGAAGCGTATTTTTTATTTAGATGCATTGCGTGTTATGGCAATTAGCTGTGTAATCTTAATTCACGTTTATGTAAATATGAGAATATTTATTTTAAACGAATACACCGTACCAACATTCAATTGGATTATAACCTTAATTTTAGGTAGTGTTCCTAGAATTGGAGTTGACTTGTTCTTGATACTATCTGGAGCATTGTCTTTAGGTAGAGTTTGGGAGATAAAACCATTTTTAGGTAAAAGATTACCTCGTATTATAATGCCATTTGCATTTTGGAGTATTGTACTAACTATATTTTTAGTAGTTATCTCACCATACTTTGCAAACATAACTCTTCCTGCAGATGTGCTTACACCTGGCGGATTTTTAGCATTCTTTTATGATTACATCATGGTAGGTAAATATTCTCCTCAAAATTGGTTCTTCTGGATGATTTTAGGAACTTACTTCATTATGCCTATTTTCAACAAATGGATTTTACATGCAGATTTTAGTGAAATTGAATACTTTTTAGTATTCTGGTTAGTAACATGTTTGTTTGATTACACTTTAATGATGCCATGTCCAATCAAATTATCTTACTTTACAAGTCCAATCGGATTAGTTGTATTAGGATACTACTTAAGACATACAAAAAGAAAATTACTCAACAATCCTCATTTCGGATTAATCTTAATTGCTATTTCAGTTATAATTACAGGTATTTTAGGATACCAATATTCAAGCCCAACAGAAATGTTTGCATTTAACAGATATTCAATTATCTGCGCTATTACAGTTATTGGAGTTTGTATCGTCTTTAAAAATTATGATAAATTGAAAATATATGGATTAACAAAAAAACTTAACGGAAGTTTCATAAGTACTGTGTTTGAAAATTCCGTTTTCTCAATAGCAAAATACAGTTATGGAATTTATTTAATTCATGTAATTGTACTTGTATTAATCAAAAATCCATTATTAGCATTTTGTAATTCATATAAAATAAGCTTCATAGCAATATTTGTTTTATGTATATTATGCTCATGGGCAGTTATGGCAATATTAAACAGAGTTCCTTACGTAAACAAAGTAATTGGAGCTAAATAGTTGTAAATCATATGATTTATAACTCATCTCTTTTTTTGTGATTGAAATATTGATATATCAATAATAACTTACTATAATATGGTGATGAAATGAATAAAAACATATTATAATCATTATCTTACTAATAATTATTTTTGCGCTTATTGAAGGAATATTCTTTATTAGTAATGCTCCAGACAAGCCTGTTATCTACAACAATACAATTCCAGGAGTTGGAACATTTAACACAACAAATGTGACTAATTTTACATTAAGTAGCAGCAGTAATGATCTACAAACAGATTATTTAGCAAATGACAGTATTTCTCAAATAACTACAAGTAGCAGCAGTTTAATAGCTCAAAATACAAAAGAAATGGCTGAGAGAGTCAATGATTCTGCAAAAGGCCATACTATATACAAAGACACTGCAAATATTGGAGAACACAAAGGAGAAGTTAGATATTTTTCAATTTTGGAAGATATGGACAAAGGCCAATACATTATGGTAAGTACTGGAGATTACAATCTGACCTGTATGATTGTTGATAGTTTCAAGATATTCTAAAACAAACACGACCATCCCATTTTATCCCATGCTTCTTTATTCAAGTTAATAACCTTTATTAAGAAATATGTACAAATCATAACTCATAAGTTAAATTTGCGCATTATAACGGAAATTATTATCCAACAAGACATCAGGAGGTTTTGTAGTAAAATAACTAATGTTATAAACAACAATACGCAAATTAAAAGGGAAAAAGATGAAATTATGATAATATACATTTTATTATTCTTACTAACAATTTTAATTCCAATTGTGTTGCATTTAAAGTATGGTCGTGACGAAGAATTAAAAACAGAGATAATTTCTCAAAGAGAATTGCCCTCACACGACCATCCAGTTATTATTAATGGTATTTTTCGCCAAAACTACGGGAATAATATTGGAGATCCTAATTTAAACGGATTTAAAGCTGGAATGTACGAGTTAGTGAGAAAAGGGTTTTTAGAATTTGATGAAAATGAAAAACATGTTGTTTTAGATTTAAATTTAAAAAGATTCAGTTTTAGAATCAATCATGAGTATTATAAACTCCACAAATCAGAATTATTTGATTTTGAAATAAAAATGATGGAGATATTTGAAAAAATAAGTGAAAATGACATTGTTCATTTTGAAGATATTAATAAAGACGACTTATGCCTCTTTTTGAAAGCTGGCAGGCTTCAGTTAGAGACTATTTAAAAGAAACTGACGAAGTAAAAAAATACCATAATTCAAACGGTGAAAAGATGGCATTCATATACTGTCTCGTCTGTTTGAACTTAAATTCTGTACTTTTTGTACTTTATAGTGTATTTGGAATAACTATGGGTTATGAATTTTCCCTAACAACTTTCCTGATAATATTCGGATTCCAATTATATTTCATGGCATTGACATTTGTACTTTTACTTTATAGAACAAAATTATTTGATAAATGGACTGCATATGGTGTGGAATGCCGTGAAAGATGGAGAAAATTTGGAGAACATCTTCAAGATTCAACAATTATTGATGAGTATTCACCAAAATATATGAAAATATGGGATGATTTGTGGGTTTACTCAGTAGTTCTTGAAGTAAATAAATCAGCACCACCAAAATCATTCTGGGCAGAATTAGAAGATTCCCTTATTGATTAAATAAACTCCAAATAAGATGAACAATAATGAGAGGTTTAAAACTGTAAATACAATAAGGTATTTAGTTTTAAATTCCTCACACTCATCAACAAGAAGTTTATAGGAAATAAGATTTGCCATAGAAGCAATTAGAGTTCCAAAACCACCAATATTGATTCCAATTACAATAGCTTCGTAATTACTGCTAAAACCTGTAAGAAGCATTGCAGCAGGAACATTGGATATAAATTGAGATGCAATTATTCCGCAAATTACTTCATTTCCTAAAATAAAACTTTTGAAAAACATTGTGAAAAATGAAATCCTTTCAAGATTACCTATTAAAATGAAAAGGGCAATGAAAGTCAAAAGCAAATAATAATCAACACCAAAAAATACTCTTTTAATAAAATTATCCTTATCTACTTCTATTTTATTTATTTTAGGCAATTGAACAGGTTCACTTTTAATAAAAAATATTATAACTGCCATAAATATTACAGATACTGCAATATATGGCATCAACAGGAATAGAAATGATAAAAATCCAATACCAGATACTGTATAAAGCACAATATTGTGTGGCGCACCTATTGGAAGAACCATACATCCAACATTAGCAGCAATAGTCTGCAGACAAACTGTTAATATAATTAAATCTGTACGATTTACTTTTTTTAGAGCTAAAATTGCAAACGGAACAAAAATAATTAAGGAAACATCATTTGTTATGAAAATTGAACTAAAAAAACAAATGAAAACCAATGCCAAAACTAATAATCGTGCATTATTTATTCTTTTTAGGAGTTTTCGAACCAATATCTCAAAAATAGCTAAATTTTTTAAAACTTCAACAACAACCATAATTACAAAAAGTAAGATGATTGTGTCCCAATTAATGTAATTTAAGTATTCAATACTTGGTTTAACAAAAAAACAAGAGAAGATAGCTAATATTAATGATATAAAAAAGACTATCTCTTTTTTAAAAAAATCAAAAATATCAGCATTACTTTTCATATTATCTTTATGAATTATCTAATCTGCATCTTCATCAAGAGTTTCTAAAAGAAAACTCACAGGTCTAAATCCGTCATTACAGGAAATCATTGCAGATTTTTCATTTTTCATCCATCCATCATAAAAATCAGAAGCACCATTAGATAATGCTAATACAAATGGAGAAACACTCTCCCAAGCACTGTCACAAAAATCATCCGGTTTTAACCAGCCGTTAGCTATGAAAACCTGACCTTCTTCAACAATACATTCATGTTCTAGAGGATTTTCATATTTTTCAATTAAATCATCGTGTCTGACTTTTCTCATAACAGTAATTTTTACTTTTTTCATAATGCCACCAAATCACTTTTTTCGTAACGATTGTGTCCTTTAAGACTTTTTTTATACTTCCAACATTTAATTGCATCATCTAAAGACCTATCTTCATTATCTTCGAAGAAATCTCTAATGTATTGGTTGTATTGGAATTGTTTACCTATTGTAGTTTTCTGTTTTGAATTTTGAAGATCATAATAAGCTTCAATAGCATCGGCATAGGTTTTATCAGGATTTGATTTGATCCATTTTTGGAAATTAACTTTAAATTTAAAGCCTTTACCTATTTCTTTTTCAAAGAATGCTCTTTTATCTTCACTGCATTTGAAATTTTCACCTAGTTTAGCATTTAAGCCAATTTCACCGGAAGATGACTTAACTGACTTTTTTGATGGTTCGCTAAGCTTTTCACCAGTAGCTAAATAATGAATAATTCTGTTTTCCAATTCCTGTTTGCTACCACTGACTTTTAAATTGTTGCTTCTGCAAAAATCCTTTAATTGTTCTTTTAAAAAGTAATATTGCTTAAACTCATCAGGAGTTAAATCTGAAGTTAATTCAACCATAATAATCTAATCCATTAAAATAAAAAAAGAAAAAAGGAATTATCCTTTTGTAATAATACTAATAATGTCTCCGTCTTTTAGCTCATAGTCACTTGCAACACGCATGTTTCTTCTTGCATCAACAGCGTGCATGAACTTATCACCGATATCTGTGTGAACAATATAAGCTAATTCACGAGGAGTAGCACCATTTGGAACTAAGAAACCATCAGGCAATACATTGCCTTTTTGGTCTGTGTATTTGTGTTCATCTTGAACCGGATAAACAACAATTCTGTTTAATAATTCGAAAATACCATAATTTAAAGCATCTTGTACCCCAGTACTTCCATATTTATCTAAGATATTGGTTTGAATGTATTCAAGTGCTTTAAGCTGATTTGGATTTAATTTATCAGCATCTAAGATTTCGAAATGGTCATCACCAGAAACATAGGAAATTAAACCTGCTTCTGCTGCTTTAACAAGAGCAATTTCAGACTCTGCAGAGGTTGCAATTACATTAGGATATTTTTCTTTAATTCTTTCAATGTTTTCAGCAGAATTTGGAAGGTCTGCTTTATTTGCAATAACCATCATCGGTTTAGCTATTTTTAAGATATTTCTGGTTAATTCAATTAAATCTTCTTCTTCCCATTTATTATAATCAGGATCAACAGTTCTTTTAGCTTCAATAATATCTTCAATTGCTATTCCAGTACCAGATAGCTGGTCAAATAATACTTTTGCAATATCTAAATGCTCAGCACCAACTTTTCTAATAAGTCTTACCCAGTTTCTTGATAAAATTCCATACATCCACATTACAATTTCTTCTTCCAAAAATTGAATGTCTTCTAATGGATCATGACTTCCAGGATCAACTGGATTTCCCTCAAGGTCAGTAGAACCTGAAGCATCAATAACATGAATGAAAACTTTAGCTTGCATTAAATCATCTAAAAACTTGTTACCTAATCCTTTTCCTTCATGAGCTCCAGGAACAAGTCCTGCAACATCAATTAATTCTATTGGAAGTAATCTTTTTCCATCAATACAAATTGAATTATGAGGATTACAGGTAACTTCTAATTCTTTACATGGACAATCCTTAATTACGTGAGCAACAGCTTTGTTCGCATCAATTGTTGTGAATGGATAATTAGCCATTTCCACAGCAGATGCTGTTGCTGAATTAAAAAAAGAGGATTTCCCTACATTTGGTTTTCCACAAACTGCAATTTGAAGCATAATAATCACTTAATAATTTATAACATCTTAATTTATGTTTTTAAAATTATAAATAGTTTCAGAATGATATAGTATTTTAATGACACAAAAAGATATTGACACTCCATCCGCTATGAGAATCCGTCAGGGAATTCAGGATGCTATAACATACTCACTTCCGGATAAAAAATTCGATTCAAGTAAAATTGAGGTGGTTGAAATTGATATAACCATTGACAATCTTGGATGGAATTTTAATAATTTAAGGATTTTAAACTTGACAGATATCCATTTAGGACAATGGATTAATCCAGAATACTTGGATAAACTCATAGATTATGTAAATACACTAAATGTTGATTTAGTTACATTGACTGGAGATTACTTTTCCTATGTCACTAAAGGATATGAACAATCCCTGCAGGACTCCTTTAAAAAAATAGAATCCAAATATGGAAAATTTGGAGTTTTGGGAAATCATGACCATTGGATGGGAAGCAAAAAAGTTCGAGACATCTTTACCAATTCAAATGTCATAGATTTAAGCAATGACGTTTACACACTTGAAAAAGATGGTGAATTTTTAAATATATGTGGTGTTGACAGCTGTACTGTTTGTGCAGATAATTTAGATAAGGTTTTAGCTAAAATGAAAAAAGATACTCCAAGTATTCTGCTTGCTCATGAACCTGACTTTGCTAAACAATCATCTCAAACTAACAGATTTGATTTGCAAATTTCAGGTCATTCCCACGGAGGACAATTCATTATACCTAAATTTGAAACAACACCATTTAGAGGCCCAAATTCCAGAAAATATCCTGTTGGAATATATGAAGTAGGAAATATGATACAATATACAAGTAAAGGATTAGGAACTAATTCCTTTAGATTAAGAGTAAATTGTAAGCCTGAAATTACAATTATTACTCTAAAAACAAATAAAAAACAGGAAATCCTGATAAAATGAATCTCTACAGTTACATTAAAGCGGCTCCAAACTTAATACTATTTTTAATAGTGAATATGATAGTCATTATAGAAATGACTCAGTTATGTGGTGATTTTAAAATTGGTGATTGGGACAATGCATTTTTTATTGTCATAGCCATGAACATAGGATACACTCTCCTATGGCCTTTTTTTAGAAAATACTTTATGAAATTTATGGTCATGACATTTGGACTTGGAACCATACTTATTGACGGGATTATATTCTACATTGCATGTTTTTTTATCCCAGGAGTTTCTGTTGGTCCTTACGCAGCAATTGAAGTTCCAATCGTAATATCCCTTGCAACTACACTTGTTGCAAATATAACAAATACAAATCAATTTGACAAATACCTAAATAAAATCATTGAGCATATTCCTAAAAAAGAAAGTGAGCCTAAAAATCCTGGAGTCATAATGCTTGAAATAGACGGGCTTTCCATCAATATTCTAAAAAAAGCTATGGATAAAGGCTTAATGCCAACACTTAAAAGCTGGATTGACAATGATACTCATAATTTAAAAGGCTGGGAAACAGACCTATCATCTCAAACAGGAGCAAGCCAAGCTGGAATTTTACATGGGAATAATGAAAATATTGTAGCTTACAGATGGGTTGAAAAGGAAAATAATAATCAGATTGTTGTATCTGGGAAATTAAGCGATGCTCCATTAGTAGAAAAAAGAATCAGTAACGGTGAGGGATTACTTGTTAATGGAATAAGTATCAGTAATATGTTTTCAGGAGACAGTAAAAGTGCACCATTAACCTCATCAAGATTAGGAAAAATAACAAATATCAACAATGAAACCTTAAATACTGTATTTTTAGATGCATATAACTTCCAGAGAATATTTGCAATGTTTATATGGGATATTTTGGTTGAGCTCAAATCTCAAGTCAAACATTACGTAAAAGATATTAAACCTCGTCTTAGACGTGGAATAGTTTATGCTGCAGTAAGAGCAGGAGCTAATGTTGTTCTTCGTGAAGTTGCAACAAATATCTTAACTGCAGAGATATTGAAAGGTGAAACAGACACAGTTTATTCTACTTTTATGGGATATGATGAAGTTGCTCACCACTCAGGAACTCAGGATGAAGATGTATGGCCCGTTTTAAGAAAAATTGACTTGCAAATCCAAAGAATAAATTCAATTATTGAAATGAGTGACAGAGAATATAAACTCGTTATTTTATCTGATCACGGACAAAGTAACGGTGCAACATTTAAGCAAAGATATGGAATAACACTTGGAAATTACGTTAGAAGCTTACTTCCTGATGACATAATGGTTTATAAAAATGAATACAATATTGACCACTTTAGAGATGCAATTATTGGTGAAAATAAACAGATTAAAACCATTAAACAAAAAATGGGAAGTTTACGTACTGATATTCTTGATGACAATACTTATGTCCAAAACGTTAGGGGAGGAATTGAAAATAGAAAACCCGCAATAATTTTTGAAAACGAAAGATATCTTAATTTGAAAAAAAGATATTCCAATAGCTTAGAATACATTACTGGACATGAAAGTACCCAGCAAAGTACAAAAAAGGCAAAAGATTCAGAATTAATTGTAATGGGATCTGGAAATCTTGGATTAATTTACTTAACACAGTGGAAACAACGCTTAACCTATGAAGAACTTGTTATGTTATTCCCTGAATTGATACCTGGACTTGTAAAACATCCAGGAATTGGATTTATCTTGGTAAATTCACTTACAAACGGTGGAATGGTTATTGGAGAAAACGGAATTTATTACTTGGAAAATGATAAAGTAGTAGGTGAAAATCCAATAGCTAAATTTGGTAAAAATGCTGCAAGACACCTTAAAAGACAAAATTCATTTGACAACATGCCAGATATTATGGTAAACAGTTTCTATGACGAGAAAACAGAAGAAGTATGTGCATTTGAAGAATTAATTGGAAACCATGGTGGACTTGGAGGAGACCAAACCAAACCATTCATTTTATATCCGTCTGAATGGGAGGACCCTGGAGAATTAATTGGTGCTTCATCAATACATCATTTCTTAAAAAGAGAAATCAACAATTTAAATCCAAAAAAGTAATCATTAATAATAATTTCAAATAAATAAGAAAGTATGGCTAGTGGAAAAATTTTTATTGTCGGAATTGGCCCTGGTGCTTCTGAATACTTAACTAAAAAAGCTATTGACACTGTAAAAACTAGTGATTACACTGTTGGAAGTACAAGAGCTATTGAATTATTTGATGATGTTCAAAATAAAATCGATTTTAATGTAAAAAATCTTCTTGATAAAATAGAAGAAGGTGTTCAATTAGCATGTGATGGAAATACCATATCAATCCTCTCAACTGGAGATCCTGGATTTTCAGGTGTTTTAAATACTGTTTTAAGAATTTCCAAAGAAAAAAATTTCCCAAAAGAAAACATTGAAGTTGTTCCAGGAATCAGTTCTCTACAGCTTGCAGCTGCAAAATGCCATATTCAATGGGACAGTGCCAATGTAATGACATTCCACGGAAGAGAAAACATAGAAGACATTTTACCAATTATAAACAATGGAAAAACAACAATTGCTCTTCCTTCAAGAAAAGTAAAGGACATGGCTCAGTTTTTAATTGATAATGGCGTTGATGAAGACAGAAAAGTTGTTGTCTGTGAGAGATTAAGTTATCCAGATGAAAATATTGTTGAGTCCACTTTAAAACAAATAGCTCAAAGTGAATTTACTTATATGTGCATTATGGTGATTTATTAGGACAATTTAGTCTTAAAAATCATTTTAAAAAACATTTATCATTTATTTTTAAGAATAAAACTTATATAATTCATATATCAATCTTTAATCGTTGATTTGACAAAAAAATTAACAAAAAAGATGATAATATGAATAAAAAAATAAACACCCTGTGTTTCATTTTCATATTTCTTTTTTTAATAGGCACTGTTTGTGCAGCAGATAGTGAAAATGAAACCAAACTAACCCAAACAAACCAAAACCAGGAATTAAGTACAACAACCAATACATTAGCTGTCAGCCAGGTAAAGCAAAAAGTCACACTGGATGCGCCTGATTTAAAAATGTATTATAAAGACGGAAGTAAATTCAAAGTAACAGTAAAAGACAAAAACAAAAAGCCCATAAAAAAATCAAAGGTCGAATTTAGTATAAACAACCAGAAATACACAAAAACAACCAATGACAAGGGAGTAGCTTATCTGGACATAAATCTGAAAAGTGGAACTTACAGCATTCTAACAAAGTTTGTAGGTACAAGCAAATACCAGGAGCAGTCTAAAAAAAGCACAATAACTATAAAAAGCACGATAAAATCCAGTAATTTCGAAAAATATTATACAAATACAGAACAATACAAAGCAACGTTTTACACAAAAAGTGGAGCCATGATGAAAAACACCGCAGTTAAATTTAAGCTGAACAATAAGCTATACACCCCTAAAACTAATTCATATGGTATTGCAAAGTTATCTGTAAGTCTAAAGCCTGGAAAGTACTCCATTTTAATAACCAATCCAAAAACACTGGAAAGTGTTACAAGAACCATTACTATAAAAACATTAATTGAAACAAAAGATTTGACATTTAATGAAAATACTGTTGGAAAATTTAATGTTAAGATCCTAAATAGTAATGGAAAAGCAGCAGCCAGTAAAAAAGTTACAATAACCTTAAATGGAAAGATATATTCAAAAATAACAAATAAAAACGGACTTGTGACTTTAAACATTAACCTAAAAGCTGGAACCTACCAGATAACAACTGCTTACTCAAATCTTAAGAATGTAAATAAAATTAAGATAAATCCTGTTAAAATATCTAGTTTTACCCATACAACAATAATTCCAAGTTATGTTAATGTTACAGTACCAATTGCATTTAACTATCCAGGATACACACTAAAGACAGGATTTAACGGTATAATAAAAATGCCTAAAAACGAGATATTTAATGTTCAAATCAAAGACAAAACATATACATTTTCAACTATAAAGTTTTCAGGAATTGATTCTATAGTGCTTGAGCCTAAAAATAGCTTTTTAATTCCATTTGATGGAACTGGCGTGCAAATCAATCCGGATAAATCAAAATTTACAAAAGACGGAATTATAATCACAAGAATCAATGATGCTACTCAAATCGAATATAAAAGTAAAACCAAACAAAATACTGAATTATTTGGATTTTATACAGGTAGAGGACTGCAGTTTAGTGAAACATTAACATATATGGAAAAGGATGTTAGAACTGCCAAAATCACATTTAAAGCCATGAGTTTTGATGAAACTGGTTTAAAATATAGTGTAGCAAAATTTTATGGAAAAACCATCTATGATTTTAATTATAAAAGCTATTATGAAATAACCGGAAATAATACTGACTCAATTAAATTTGCAAAAACTCAAACTCCTGTAACACTAAGCTATTTTGGTAATTCTATAGTAGGAGACATTCCAAAAGAAGATATAATGACAAAATTTGAGATTAATGGTGTTGAAGAGCTTGAAAAACAAGAAACAATAAGTTACGGTTTTGATGAAAACTATAGAGCAAATATGGGCTTTGAAGTTTTACAGACATACACCATAATCAATGAAAAGATAACCAAATATTTGTTAGAAAGCTGGATGTCTAAAAATGCAACCTACATTAATAGATTTGCGGTTATGGATATGTATGGAATGCATTTGGCATCACTTGAAACAGCATGGATTGCAGATGTTCTTGCAGATAAATCCTCAAATGAATTTGATGTTAATTGGAAAAGAGACAAAACATTGACAATAGTAGGTGGAATAAACTTAGAAGATACTTATTTGAATATCTTAAATTCTGATATGGGAATGACCGTAAGTGGAGATGAAAACAATTCAGCTTTATTTAGACTAATAAATTCCATTAATTTACCTAATATTGAAGAATATGTTCTTTTGAAAATAACTGAAAATGATGCTGATAAAATTCAAAATTCCCTTGATAACATCTTTATGTCAATATTGGACAATAATTTCAGCATGGTACAAATAGATGATATGTTTTACATCTTTTCTGACAGTGATAAAAAATCTGCAATAATTTTGAATACAAGTAGTGGAATTGCAAGTGTAATTTTAGCCAGAAATTCCGTTTATAAAGGATCATCATCACCAACATCAAAAAATTACTGTGGTTTTTGTAATCTTGTTGAAGATACCATAAATGGAATTAAAAATACCATTTCAAAAATACAGGACCTCACTTCTAATAAAACACACCCACTATCAAGACTTTTGTATTATGCCACATCACTATTTTCAAAGGAGTTTAGTGGTCTTAAATCCTTAGGAATGAGCATGATTACAACTATGGCATTAATACAAACTACAGGAACTACATATAGAAACGAAATAGCCGAGAAAGAAGACTGGCATGAACTAATGGATAAAATAACCTTTACAAGACCAGGATATTTACAATCAAAAAAAGTCTACAATATTCCAAATAAAAATAGCGGATATGATTTTATTGAAGTGAAAATCAAAAGTGATATGAGCTTAGATAGGGAAAATGCGATATATATTAGTAATAAAAACACAAGACAATTAACCAAAGAAGAAACCTATGAGTATTTCAGCGAGGATTACTGGACACCATTCAGTATGCCTAAGAAATATTGGGATGAAAGTTGGAACAGGTGATGGAAATAAAAAATAAAATCATATTGGGACTAATTATTGTTGTGTTCCTTTTATTGGCCATTTATCCAAATAATTATCCTTTATGGGATTCATTATTTATCGTGTGTGCATTTTTAACAGGTATTAGAGCATTTTTAAGTGATGAACCTCAAAAACTAAAAAATTTACACATTGTAGTTAAAATTGGATTAATATTGGGAATATCAGTTGGAGTTTATGAAGCGTTAACTGTAGGACATTTCATTTATTCAACAGCAATATTATTGGTAAGTGAACTAATAGACACATTATTAGAAATAAAAAAAGAGATTTAAAAGTTAAAATAATAATTTATTTTAACTTATTTTATTTTTTAAAGTTGAATAGCTTCTTGGACAACTTCATCGTTGTCAGCATCATCATATAAGATGTGAGCTAATTTTAATAATTTTTCCTGACCTTTTACTTCATCTTTAAACAAAGGTACTTCAGCAATGTGTTGGTCCGGGAATTTTTGATCAATTAAAGCTAAACGTTTTTGTTGTAACTTGTGTCTTGAATGACAGAAATCACAATCAGCAATATCTGGCATTACTTGATTTACAACAACACTATCTACTGTAATGTCGTATTTTCCAAGAGCTTCCAATGCTCTTTCAGATTCGTAAATTGACATTTCTTCAGGAATAACAACCATTTTAAAGGTGGTTCTGTCAGGATCAGATAAAACTGCTTTTGCTTTATCAATTTCCTCTTTAGTTCTTTTTAAATCTTCTGAAGTTTGAGGATCATCAACAGCATCCATAAATGGCATTATTTTCTTTAAAGCGTTGGTTGCTCCACCTAATTTGGTTTTAAGCATCATCAATTTACCTACCCAAGAGTCCATTACTTCAGGGAAGGATAATAATCTTAATGTGTGACCTGTTGGTGCAGTATCAAATACTACAACATCATATTCATCAGAGTTCATTACAGCCATGAACATTTCAAAAGCTGCTGCTTCATCAGCACCAGGAGATGCAGAAGCCATATCTAATTGGTCAGATAAGAAATCCATACCTAATAATCCACCATCATTAGGATTTGCTGCTTTTTGAGCTTCCAATTGTGCTTGTTTTTGAGCCATTGCTTCATCAGGATCAATTTCAACAGCAAATAAATTAGTTTTAATTTCACGAGGATAACTGCCGATTGGAACTTCAAGAGAATCAGCTAATGAGTGTGCAGGGTCAGTAGACACAATTAATGTTTTTTTACCTTGTTCTGCTAACCATAATGCAGTTGCAGAAGAAACAGAAGTTTTTCCAACTCCTCCTTTACCACCAACGAAAATGAAAGTGGTTTTATCTTTATTAAACTTAAAATAATCTTTAAATGCCATATAAATTACCTCTTAATAAACTTACTTTTAGTAACTAAATGTTAATTTAATGTTTAATAGTATATAAATTTAGTCATTAATAAGTACTTAACCATCATATGGTTCCAAGGAAATCTTTGTAACAAACCAATTTATGTTTACTAGATAATTTTATCTAGTTTTAACTTCTTTTTTTAAAATTATTTTTCACCAACCATTTTCATAAAAATTGAAAGTACCATTTCAAATGAAATCGCCTTAAAATAATAATATAATATATAAATTAATAGTCACATATTATTTAATGTATAAATGATAAAAGTTGGTGAGAACATTAGTGAGATTCCAGAACTAAACTTCGAAAAAACAAAAAACGACATTGTTGACTTCATTAAAACCAAAGTATCCGAATCTAAAACAGACGGAATCATAATTGGTTTGAGTGGAGGAATTGATTCAACCCTTTCAGCATACCTTGCATGTGAAGCTGTTGGAAAAGAAAATGTTTATGGAGTAAGTTTGCCATCTACTACAACACCAACAGAAGATAAAATTCATGCTATCGAAATAGCTCAAAAATTAGGAATTAATCATAAGGAAATTGGTATTGACAGCATTTTAAATGAGTATATATCTGCAACTCAAATAAACGATGATGATTTAGCTATTGGAAACTTAAAAGCTAGAATCAGAATGTCAATTATCTATCATTATGCTAATCATAAAAATTACTTAGTTTGCGGAACCGGAAACAAAAGTGAAATTTTAATTGGTTATTTCACAAAGCATGGAGACGGTGCATGTGATATTGAACCGATTGGAGACTTATACAAAACTGACGTGTTTAAATTAAGTAAGTTTCTTGAAATCCCTCATGAGATTATTGAAAAACCACCTCGTGCAGGATTATGGAACGATCAGACTGATGAAAAAGAAATTGGTATGAGTTATGATTTACTTGACCAAATTCTTTATTTATACACTCAAAAAGATATGAAAAATACTGAAATAGCCGAAAAATTAAGCATTCCAGTAGATGACGTTGATATGATTATTAATAAAAAAATTAGGAGCGAACACAAAAGTAAAGTTCCTCAAAGCCCTAAAAAAACAATATTATAATGGTGATTTAGTGAGCGAAAATATTGAAAAGAAATGGCAGAAAAAATGGGCAGATGCAAAAATATTTGAATCAAACCCAGATGAAAGAGAAAAATTATACCTTACCGTTGCTTTTCCATACCCAAGTGGAGCAATGCATATAGGACACGGACGTACTTACACAGTACCTGATGTTTATGCAAGATTTAAAAGAATGGAAGGATATAATGTATTATTCCCAATGGCATGGCACGTAACCGGTGCTCCAGTTATTGGAATCGCAGACAGGATTAGAAGAAAAGACCCATGGACCCTTGATTTATACCACAGAGTTCACGGAGTTCCTAAAGAAAAATTACCAGAATTAGAAGACCCAGAATACATCGTAAAATACTTCTCAACTGAATATCACGAAGTAATGGAAGAAATGGGTTATTCAATCGACTGGAGAAGAGAATTCAGAACTACTGACCCAACCTACAGAAAATTCATCGAATGGCAAATTACCCAATTACATGAAAAAGGATTAGTTGAAAGAGGAGAACACCCTGTTAAATACTGTCCTAACTGTGACAACCCTGTAGGAGACCACGATTTACTTGAAGGTGAAGGAGTCGGAGTTAACGAATTAACTTTACTTAAATTCCCAATTGGAGACAAAATCCTTGTAACTGCAACCTTAAGACCTGAAACCATCGTTGGAGCAACAAACATCTGGTTAAATCCTGATGTTGAATACGTTTTAGTTAACGCTAACGGTGAAAACTGGGTTGTTACCAAAGAAGCTCACTACAATTTGCAAAATCAAATTAAAAACTTAGAAATCATATCTGAAATTGATCCTAACGATTTAATTGGAAAAATGGCAACAAATCCATTTACCGGTGCTGAATTGCCAGTTTTCCCAGCTAGTTTTGTAAGTGCATCATACGGAAGTGGAGTAGTATTTTCCGAACCTGCAGATGCACCAGCAGATTACATTGCTCTTCAAGACTTAAAAAACAATTCCGAATTAATAGCTAAATACAACTTAGAAGGAATTATTGAAAATGTAAATCCTATTCCTGTATGTACTCTTAAAGGATATGGAGAAATTCCAGCTGCAGACATTATTGAAAGACTTGGAATTACCGATCAAAACGATGAAAAATTACATGAAGCTACAAATGAGTTATACAAAGCTCAACACAGTAAAGGTAAAATCATCGATTCCATTCCTGACTTTGGAGGCATGAAAGTTCGTTTCGCACGTGAAGAGTTAAAAGAAAAATTAATCAACGACAATATGGCTACAATCATGTACGACTTTGCTGAAAGACCAGTAGTCTGCAGATGTGGTAACAACTGTGTTGTTAAAATCATGGACGACCAATGGTTCATGAAATACGGAAACGAAGAATGGACTGAAAAAACCTTAAAAGTTCTTGATGGCGAAACCGTTATTCCAAAAGAAATTAAAAACAATTTCGAATATTATCTCAACTGGTTAGACGATTGGGCATGTTCTAGAAAAGTAGGACTTGGAACAAGACTTCCATGGGACAACCAATGGTTAATTGAACCTTTAAGTGACTCTACAATTTACATGTCTTACTACACAATTGCTAAATACTTAAGAGACATGGATCCTGATGATTTAAACCTTGCTTTCTTTGATAAAGTTCTCTTAAACAAAGATTCAGGAGAAATCACCGTACCAAGTGAAAAAGTACAGGAAATTCAAGATGAATTCAACTACTGGTACCCACTTGACTGGAGATTATCTGCAAAAGACCTTGTTGGTAACCACTTAAGTTTCTTAATGTTCCACCACAGTGCTATTTATCCTGAAGAAAAATGGCCAAGAGGAACTGTAGTATTCGGTATGGGTCTTTTAGAAGGAAACAAAATGTCTTCCTCAAAAGGAAACGTAGTTTTACTTAAAGATGCAATCCGTGATTACAGTGCTGATGTTGTAAGACTCTTCTTAATGGCTTCTGCAGAACCATGGCAAGATTTCGATTGGAGAGAAAAAGAAGTTCTTGGAACCAAAAGAAGACTTGAATGGTTTAGAGAATTTGCAGCAAAAGTTGAAGAAGTAAAAGGTTCACCTTTAGACTTAAGCAACATTGAAGAAGTTGAATTAACAAGAACCATTGATTTATGGATGATTAGTCAACTTAATCAACACATTAAAAATGCAACTGAAGCATTAGAAGTCTTCCAAACCAGACAAGCACTTCAAGATTCATTATTCTTACTTAAAAAAGATGTAGATCACTACTTATACAGAGTAAAACACATCATTGACAAACAAGACCCTGGAGTAATCTATGTATTATCCACTGTTCTTGAAGCTTGGATTAGACTTCTTGCACCATTTACTCCTCACACCTGTGAAGAATTATGGTCCACATACGGAGGAGTTGGATTTGCAAGTGAAGCAAGCTGGCCTGAATATGATGATGAGCTCGTAAGTGCTGAGATTGAAAAATCAGAAGATTTAGTAGAAAACATCATTAAAGATATTGCACACATCAAACAGATGGTTGGAGAAGATGTAGAAAAAGTCCACATTTACCTTGCACCAGAATGGAAATGGGAGTTATACAAAATAGCTGATGAAGTTGGAAAACCAGATATTGGACAAATCATGGGAAGAGCTATTGGCGCTAAACTCCACGACGATAAAAAAGAAATCGCAATGGTAGCTAAAAAAATAGGTAAAGAAATAACCAAGACAAGATACATCGGTAAAATCAATGAAGAAGAAATTTTATCTGATGCACTTGAATACATCAAAGAAGAATGTGGAAACGAAGTAATTATCCACGTAGATGATTCCTACGACCCACAAAACAAGGCTAAAAACGCTATGCCTTACAAACCTGCAATATTTATGGAATAATTTAATTATTCCTACTTTTTCTTTTTTTAATGTAGATACCCTACATGATTTATTAAAAAATAATACTAAACTTAAATTTAATGAAAAAAGCTATTGATAAAAATAAGACTAATTTTAAAAAAAGTAAAATAATTATAGCCAAAATTAATTAAAAGTGTAGCTATAATTTTCTTGCAAATACCATGTATCCGCTGTGACCAACCATACGTGTTTTTGGTCTTACACCTTGAGGTCTGACTTCAAGACCCCTTTCTAAAATTTCAATAATTTCAATATCGTAAAATCCTACTTTTTTAGCGATACGATAAGAAATTTCAGCTTGGTCAATATAAGGTGCATAAACAGCCAACCATCCTCCGACATTTAAAGAGTCCATAACATCTTCAAATATTTCAAAAGGCTTTGGCAAATCTAAAAAGACCAAATCGATTTTATCTTCATCGATTCCGTCCTTAATGTTTTTGTTTTTAACATGAATATTAGTAATTCCAAATCTTTCAATGTTTTTTTGAGCAACCTGTGCAAAGTCTTCTCTGATTTCGTAGGTAAATACATCACCATCAGGACCAACAACATTTCCAAAGTTAAGAGCAATAGCTCCAGCACCAGTACCTGCGTCAATTACACGTGATCCAGATCCTAGTCCAGTATGAGCTAATACTAACCCAATATCTTTTTTAAGAAGAATAGAACATCTTCTATCCATTATATCTATAAAGTCATTGATATTAGGTTTCATAATTTTAAATGTGTGGTCTAAATGACTTTTAACCTCTTCACCAATTTCTGCACTGTCCAATACTTCTGCAGAAACAATTCCCAAATCGCTTTGGAAATCTTCTCCAGGTTTTAAGACGTATTTTTTACCACGTTCATCTAAAATCATCTTCATTATTGTAACTCCGCTAATTTCTTAACTCTTTTTAATGAATCTGGGTGAGTAGATAACAATTCCATAATACCGTTTTTCTTTGAGATTGTGATTTCTGAGTTTGCAAGTCTTCTTAACTCTTCATCAGATATTTTTCCATCACCGTCAAAGTCAAGTTGTTGGAAATCATGAATATCATTAGCTGCATTACCAATATCATTTACAAAGAATGCTCTTCCTGAATTTACATCATCAATTGTTTCTTTACTGCAGTTTGAAGCACCGTAGGATAATTTATAAAGTGCAGATGCTAATGCTGCAGGACGGTTTCCAAATTCAACACTAGCTGCATCAGCATAGTATTCACGAGTTCTTGAGATGAATAAAACTAACAATTGACCTAATATGTAGAATACATAACCAAGAATACCGATTATGATTGCTGCACCGTTATCATTGTCTCTTGAAAACATAAAGGATAGTGCAATGTAGTAACAAATCATTGGAATAACACTAACAGCAGCAGTAACAATCATATCATTGTGTTTGATATGACCCATTTCGTGACCAAGAACTGCTTTTAACTCATCTCTGTCAAGTAATCCTAAGATAGGGCGGGTAATTGCGATGTGTCCGCTTCTGCTTGATCTACCATATGCAAATGCATTTGGAATTGCAATTTCAGATAAACCTACTTCAGGTTTTGGAATTCCAGCTTCATCAGCTAATTCTTGAACCATTTGATGAATGTGAGGTGCTTCAGCTTCAGACAGTGGTCTTACATGCATTGAACGTTTTACTAAACTTGGTCCAAACCAGTATTGTAAGAATACAATAATTAAGCTCACTCCACAGTATAATTTCCAACTAGCTATGCCCAAATATAATCCTACGAGCATAATAAGGAAATATACAATGGAAAACATTACAACAAATGTAAGAATCATTCTTAACTTAAGTTTCCATGTATTTTTCATATTAACACCTTAAATTATTTATAAACATATGTTTCAAAACTACTTTAAATATTATATTTAATTTAATATAAACGTTAAGCACAAAATAATTTAATTACAAAATACATAAACATTAACTATATAGAAAATGGTGATTAAATGAGCGGACCATGGGTAGAAAAATATAGACCACAAAAATTAGAAGACATCGTAGGACAAAAACAAATCGTTACAAGATTACAAAAATATGTTGGGGAAACCAGCATGCCTAACTTAATGTTTACAGGTCCTGCAGGTGTCGGTAAAACAACCACAGCCTTAGCACTTGTTAAAACAATATTAGGAGACTACTGGAGAAACAATTTCTTAGAATTAAATGCATCAGATGCAAGAGGAATTGACACAGTAAGAAATGACATTAAAGATTTCTGTAGATTAAAACCGGTAGGTGCTCCATTTAGAATAGTCTTTTTAGACGAAGTAGACAACATGACAAAAGACGCTCAACACGCTCTTCGTCGTGAAATGGAAATGTATACTAAAACCGCTTCATTTATACTTTCATGTAATTACTCATCAAAAATTATTGACCCTATTCAATCAAGATGTGCAATATTCAGATTCGGTCCAATCAACGGAGAAGAAATTAAAGAACGTTTGCACTTTATCTGTGAATCTGAAGGATTCGAAGCAGATGAAAAAGGTATTGAATCAATTGTTTACTTTGCAGAAGGAGATATGAGAAAAGCAGTAAACGTTTTACAGGCTGCAACTGCAGAAGGAGAAAGCGTTACTGAAGAGTCAGTTTACGAAGTTGTATCAAAAGCTAAACCTCAAGACATTGCAAACATGATAAATAAAGCATTAATGGGCGATTTTATGGGTGCACGTAACCTCTTAAGAGAAACCATGGTGCTTCAGGGAACCAGTGGAGAAGATATGGTTACTCAAATTTATCAGGACGTATCAAGAAGAGTTCTTGACGGTAAAATGGATGCAAGTATCTACATGGATTTAATTGAAGCTATTGCTGAATGTGATTTCAGAATTAGAGAAGGAGCAAATCCAAGAATACAACTTGAAGCTTTATTAACTCAATTCTTATAAGGTATAGAAATGTTATGGACTGATAAATACCGACCACAGGAATTAAGCGCAGTGGTAGGTAACACCAAAGAAATCAAAATAATCAAAGATTGGGTTAGCGCTTGGAAATCAAATGACCCTCAAATACCACTACTTCTAGTTGGTCCACCAGGTATTGGAAAAACAACCTTAGCACAAATCATTGCTAAAGAGTTTTCAGAGCATATTGAGCTTAATGCAAGTGATAAACGTTCACAGGACGTTATTAAAAGAACAATTGGTGAATCATCATCTTCAAGATCCCTTTTTGGAGATGAATACAAATTAATTATCATTGACGAAGTAGACGGACTTCATGGAACTAACGACCGTGGAGGAGTTAGAGCTATCGGAGAGATAATTAAAAATTCAAAACATCCAATGATTTTAATAGCTAATGATTTCTACTCAAAAAGATTACAAAGCATTAAACCAAAATGTCAAGTAATTAAAATGAAAAAATCCAGATGGAATTCCATTGCTAAGCTTTTACGTGAAATAGCTCAAAAAGAAGGAGTAGATGCAAATCCAAAAGCACTAAAAGAAATTGCTGTTAAATCTCAAGGGGACGTTAGATCTGCTATTAATACTCTTCAGGCACTTTCAAGTAAAGATGAACCTCTAAACATGGAAGAAATAGCAAATATAAAAACAAAGGACACACGTTCTGATATTTTCAATGCTATAACTGGAGTACTTAAAAGTAAAACCCCAGCACATGTTAAGGAAGCTCTTTGGATTGAAGAAGACCCTACATTAGTCATGGAATACATTGCAGAAAATATTCCTCGCGAATATAAGAAAAAAGATGAAATCAAAAAAGCTTATGATTACATCTCAAAAGCAGATGTATTCTTTGGAAGAACCCAGAGAAGCAGAAACTATGGTTACTGGAAATATGCAACTGACTTTATGGGAATCGGAGTAAGTAACTCAAAACACGAAACCTATAAAAAGTTTACAAAAATCCAAACTCCAACTACATTTTCATTAATGAGTCGTAACAGAGCAAAAAGAAACCTAAGAGATGAAATTGCTAAAGATATAGGTAAAAAATTACACATATCCCGTGCAGTAGCTATTTCAATGTTCCCATATCTTGAAATAATGTATAAAAATGATGAATTAGCTTGGGAACTTTCAGAGTTTTTTGGATTTGAAGACGATGATACTAAAATCAAAAGATTCAGATCAAGAAAAATTCCTAAAAAAGTAGTTACTAAAATGGAGAAACGAAAAGCTCAAATGATAGTTGAAGAACGTGACAAACGTGTTGAAGAGCTTGAAAATCAGATGATGAATATTGTAGGAAGAATTGAATCTTCACATGATAATGATTCTTTAGACTTCTCTGAAGAAGAAGCTGTTTTAGAACCAGAAGTTGAAACGGTAGAAGAAGAAATTACTCTAGAAGAACCTAAAACAGAAACTATTGAAGAAGAAGTTTTAAAACCAGAAGTTGAAGAGAAAAAACCTAAAAAAGAAAGAAAGAGAAAACCTAAAAAAGAAGAAAAAAAGAAAACTGACAAACAAGTTTCATTGCTCAGTTTCTAATTTACTAATTAAATTTTTTGTTTCTTCATCAAATTTGTTAAAATCTGATTTGAAAAATTTATCTTGAATCGGTTTGAATTTTTCATATTCTAATTTAACAAATTCATCAACTTCTTCTCTTGAAATACTTCCCTTACCTTCCAAAACATGATATTCATAAAATTCTAAAAATTTATCTAATTTTTCAGCCCAACTTTTCATGCTCATAGGAATTTTTCTTTCAGCCCTATCTTCTGCATAATCCAAATACATACTAACAACACGATTAAGAGTTTTTAATTCATCATGTGTTAGATAATTTTTAGCAACTTTCACATCACTTAAAAAAATTTTTCCATCTGGAGATTTTCTCCAACTTGTTAGACCCACATGTTCTTTAGTAGAATCTGCCCTTTCACGAATCAATTCAGGTGCAGTTAAGCCATAAACAGCAAAATGAAGCTTATTTTGAACTTTAGCATAAAAATCACGAGTTATTTCTGCATTTTTATTATAATCATATGAAGTAGCAAATAGATCTGTGACTTTTTCATAAACTTTTCTTTCAGACGACCTAATATCCCTAATCTCTTCAAGTAACTCTTCAAAATACACATCAGTAAATCTTCCACCATTTACCAATACTTCCTTATTGAGGACATAACCTTTCCTCATATATTGCTTTAAAACGCCTCTAGACCATTTACGAAACTTTGTTGCTTCTTTAGAGTTTATCCTGTATCCAATTGATATAATGGCATCAAGATTATACCATATTTGAGGCCTACTCCTTGTATTAGATTTTTGTAAGAATTCCTTACTAAATTCTAAATCATCTTTAAATAACTCTTTAGATGATACAGATACTTCATTTTCTTCAAGCTCACCTTCAGACACTATATTAGAAAAATGCATAGATATATTTGAGCCAGTAGTTCCAAAAATCTCTGAAACAACCTTTCTACTAGCCCACAACATATCATCACCAATTATAAATTTGCCTTAAACTGCACCCTCATCACTTTGGTATAATAATGTTTCAACAAGTTCATACTTAACCATCAACACACCTTTATAAATTTAATATATACCAAACCATTATTAAATACAGATTTATTTTTATCATATATAAATATAATTAGTTAAAAATCTTTAAAAATTGATTTAACTTGATAAAATTGCTTTAAAATAAACATTTAATATAAAGTTAACCATTAAAATAAAAATAAAGATTATTGAGATAATTTTTTTTCAATAAATTCAGCTGCTTTAACAACATTTTCTTTATATTGAGGAGCTACATCTTCTAAAAATTCACTAAATGAAGTAGCTAACTCATTTTTATTTTTATTTTCGATTAATTTTTGACCATCCATTTCTAAAAATGAATTAATCCAGTCTAAAGGAACATTAATTAAAGGATAGACTTCATTAGATTTAATATCACGATTTAAACCTACACCATCAAAAATACCTTCAAAAATATCATTTACCTGATCATCTAAAATTAAAGGATTAACAATAAAATCTGCATCCCCGTCATAAACAAGTTTTACACCGTATTTACGAGTATAAGGTTCCATTAACAATTCAATAATGAAATTGTCTTTTGGCATCAATAAAGTTGAATTCGGTTGTATTTCAAGTGCCAAGTGTTTTGATGATTTGGAACAGATTTTCTGGAATAATGAACTTCTTACAACTTCAATTTCAGGATATTGTTTATTGAAAGTGTCCTGTCTTTTTCTTGAAAACTTGGAAAATCTCAAATTGTTAATATAAAGTTTATCCGGAGTATAAGATACAAAACGACTGTCTACTCCAATTATTTTTAGAAATTTCAATACATCTTTTTTAGAATTTGAAAATTCCTTTTTTTCTTCATTCAATCCTGAAACATCAAACATTAAATCCATAATATCACTCTAAATTAAGTGTTTGTCTTAAAGCATTTTCCATAACGTCTATTGGTGCATCCTGACCAGTCCATATTTTGAAGCTTTCTGCTCCCTGATAAAGCAACATTTTAATTCCGTAAACAGGTTTTGCACCTGCTTTAATAGCTTCTTTTATTAAAACTGTTTCATTAGGATTATAAACTGCATCAAAGACTACCAAATCCTCATGCATATTATCAAAAGTAGCTATTGGCTCATCATCAATATGTGGATGCATTCCAATAGGTGTGGTATCAACCAATATGTCAGCATCGCCCAAATAGTTGTTAATAGCTGAAATTGAATCTGATTTTATATCATCAATTAATCCTGAATCTGAAATATCTCCTGCCAATTTTTCAGCTCTTTCAACATTTCTGTTTAAGATTGTTATTGAGTCTGCACCATATTTTGCAAGATAACATGAAATAGCTCTTGATGCTCCACCAGCACCTGCAACAATTACATTTTTGTTTTTAATACTTGTTACTTCTTCAATTGACCTTACAGCACCAATTCCATCGGTGTTGTATCCTTTTAAATTTTTAAAGTCAATTGTGTTTACTGCACCTATCAAACTTGCAACAGGATCAATTTCATCTAAAAATTCCATTACCTCAATTTTATGAGGAATTGTAACATTAAAACCTTTAATATTTAATGATTTGGCACCTCCAATAGCTGATTTTAAATTAGACGGATCAACATCAAAAGCAACATATGCATAATCCATTCCAAGAGCCTTAAATGCAGCATTATGCATCGACGGTGAAAAGCTATGTTCCACAGGATGACCAATCAAACCTACAATATTTGTACTACCTTTAATTTTCATATAATAATTAATTGATTAACAAAGATTATATAAATTTGTATAGACATAGTTAGTTTATAATATATTATTTATAGGAGAGTAAGAATGGAATTTAATAGACCAAGAGGTACAAGAGATTTCTTATTTGAAGAAATGAGAGAAAGAAACCAAGCAGAAAGTACCTTAAGAAGAGTATTTGAAAGTTACGGTTATCAGGAGATTCAAACCCCTTTATTTGAAGAATTAAAATTATTTACAACAAAATCCGGAGACGAAATTGTAAACCAGTTATACAATTTTAAAGACAAATCTGACAGAGAATTGACTTTAAGACCGGAAATTACCGCACCTGTTGCAAGATTATACTTAAACGAACTTGAAAAAACAGCTACAAAACCAATTAAGTTATTCTATTACGGAAGCTGTTTTAGATACGAAAGACCTCAAAAAGGAAGGTTCAGACAATTCTGGCAATTCGGTTGTGAATTAATCGGTGCTAAAACACCTCAAGGTGAAGCAGAAGTTATTGCACTTTGTACTGATGCAATCAATTCCCTTGGAATTACAACAGCTGATGTTAACATTAACCACTTAGGAATCATCAGAGGATTATTCAAACACTTTGACATTTCTGTTGAAACCCAAAGTGAAATAATGGTTATTATCGACAAAGGAGATAAAGACTTACTTATTGAATCCTTAAGCGGAGATGAATCTGTAATCGATAATGATGAATTAAATCAAATTTTATTAAAATTAATTGATCTTGTTGGAGACAAATCCATCATCAGTGAAGTTGAAGATTTAATTGCACCATACGAAGAACCAAAACAAGCTTTAGAAGAACTTAAAGAATTAATTGAGCTTTTAGAATCCTTCCAAGTTGAAAACTATACCTTGAACTTAGGAGTTGCAAGAGGACTTGATTACTACACAGGTGTTGTATTTGAAATATATGTTCCAGAACTTGGAGCTCAAAAACAAATCTGTGGTGGAGGATCATACAGCCTTGTAAAACTCTTCGGAGGTCAGGAAGTAGAATCCACCGGTTTTGCACTTGGTTTTGACAGATTAATGAATGCTATTGAAGAGCTTACCGATAAAGAAGAGTTACCTTCACACTTAGATGTTTATGTAGCACCAATCTCCAAAGACGTCAGACCAAAAGCATTTGAAATTACCCAAATGTTAAGGAAAAATGGTTTTAAAACAGACGTTGACTTAAACGGCAAAAAATTCAAGAAATTAATGAACTATGCTGACAAGATTAAAGTTGAAAAACTCGTAATCATTGGAGCTAATGACCTTGCAGAAGGTAAAGTCACTGTTAAAAATATGATTAGCGGTGAGCAAAACTTAGTTGATATTGATAAGCTTGTAGATTATCTTAAAGAGGAATAAAAATGAAAATCAACTTCAGACATGAAATTAATGGAGTTAAAGTAATTACTGCTATTGCACAGGATGCAAAAACAAATCAGATTTTAATGCTTGCAAACATGAACAAAGAAGCATTAATCAAAACCATTAAAACAAAAAAAGCACATTATTGGAGCACCTCCAGAAACCAGTTATGGCTTAAAGGAGAAAGCTCAGGGCATTTCCAGGAAGTTGAAGAAATCCTTATTGACTGTGATATGGACGCTGTTATTTTAAAAATCAACCAAACTGGTGCAGCTTGTCATGAAGGATATATTTCATGCTTCTACAGGAAAATAAACACAGAAAATGAAGTTGATATTGAAGATTTAAAAGATGAAGATTTAGAAGTCATTTTAGAAAGACTTGTAAACCCGGAAGACGTGTATTAAAATGAATTGTATAATACCAGACACAAGTGCTGTTATTATCGGTGCAATAAGCGAAATAATTGAAACAGAGGATATTGACTATCCGGAAATTATTGTACCTGAAGCAGTTGTTTGTGAACTTGAACACCAGGCCAATGCTAATAGATCAGAAGGAATAAGAGGCCTAAAGGAATTACAAAAATTACAACAACTCCAGTACGAAGGAGAATTGTCTATTAGCTTTAAGGGAAGAAGACCAACAAATTATGACATCAAATACGCTAAAAGCGGTGAAATTGACAGCATAATTAGAGATTTAGCAAGAAGTGAAATGGGAACCTTACTTACAAATGATAAAGTACAGGCTGAAACTGCAAAAGCACAGGGGATTCCCGTTTACTTTTTTAAACAACAACATAAGGAAAAACCACTTTCAATTGAAAAATTCTTTGATGAAGACACAATGTCCATTCATTTAAAAGAAAATATTGTTCCAATGGCTAAAAAAGGAACACCAGGACATGTAAACTTCGAAGTATTAAGTGAAAAACGCTATTCATACAAAGAGCTTAAGAAAATTGTTGATGAAATCCTTGATAAAGCAAAAAGTGATCCTAAAACATATCTTGAAAGTGAAAAAGAAGGTTCATTTGTTGTTCAGTCAAGAGAATACAGAATTTCAATTGCTTACCCTCCATTTTCTGAAGCTTTGGAAATTACAATCGTAAGACCTGTTGCAAACATCAGCCTTGATGAATATAACTTATCTGAAAAGCTATTAAACAGAATTCAAACAAGCGCTGAAGGAATTTTAATCTCCGGATCTCCTGGTGCAGGTAAATCAACATTTGTACAGGCTATTGCAAATTATTACTCTTCAAAATTAAATAAGATTGTAAAAACAATGGAATCTCCAAGAGATTTACAACTTCCAGATGAAATTACTCAATATGCACCACTAGAAGGAAATATGGAAAACACAGCAGACGTGCTATTGCTTGTAAGACCAGATTATACAATTTACGATGAGCTTAGAAAAAACAGTGACTTTAATATCTTTGCTGATATGAGATTAGCAGGTGTTGGAATGATTGGTGTTGTACATGCAACACGTCCAATTGATGCAATTCAGAGAATTTCATCCAGAGTAGAGCTTGGTGTAATCCCATCAATCGTTGATACAAGTATCTACATTGAAAACGGTAAAGTTACAAGTGTTTATGAAACAAAAATGACTGTTAAAGTTCCAACAGGAATGAAAGAAGCAGATCTTGCAAGACCAGTAATTGAAGTAAGAGACTTTGAAACTGGCGAGCTTAAAAACGAAATCTACACCTATGGTGAGCAAACCATCGTAATGGACATGGATTTAGTAAACGGTACTGCTGAAGGAGAAAGAAGAAAAACTTCTGTTGAAAAGATTGCAGAAAAAGAAATCTTAAGAAAAGTAAGAAAATTACTTCCAAAGAAAGCTAAAGTTGATGTGGAAGTTACTTCTCCTGAAAGAGCAAACATTTACATTCCTGAAGAATTTATTCCAAAAATTATCGGTAAAAACGGTAAGAGAATCGCTGAGATTGAAGAAAGCATTGGAATAAGTCTTGGTGTTGAAGTAATTGAAACAAAACCAGTTAGCAAAGCACCAATTGAAGTGGACATTATCCATACCAATAAACAGTTGATTTTGGACTTGGGCCGTGAAAAAGGAAGAAAAAACTTTGATGTTTACATAGCTGGAGAATACTTACTTACCGCTACAACTTCCAAAAAAGGAGAAATAAAAATTAAAAAAGGAATAGAATTATCTGATTTCATTATTGAAGCTATTGAAATGGGATTAGAAATTAGCGCTATTCAAAAAATGTGATATTATGAAAATCGGAGCATCAACCCTTGCAGGAATTGAAAATGATTTAGAAGAAACTTTAGAATTTATTGAAAACTTAGGATTGGATTATGCAGAACTTGTACATCAGTTTCCATGTGAAAACATAGATGCTGAAGTATTGGAAAACTACAATTTAAAATATTCCATCCACGCACCATTTATTGATGTTAATATCGCAAGTGTGCAGGATAAAAGTAGAATAAATTCAGTAGACCAAATTAAATCATCAATAGATTTAGCAAATAAAATTGATGCTGAGTGTGTTGTAGTCCATCCTGGACTAACTTCCTTTTTACCAAACAAATACTTTAAAAATGAAGTAACCAATTTTGCAAATGAATCTATGATAGAACTTGGAAGATATGCCGAGGACTTAGGAGTGCTTGCAACTTTTGAAAACATGCCTTCATTTAATACAATGATTTATGACAATATGGAAGAATTAAATGAATTTTTAGTTTCAAATGATTTGTTTATGACACTTGATATCGGTCATGCTATGCATTCTGGATATGGCGCAGATGAAATGTATTTTGATTGCATTAAACACGTACATATCCACGATAATTTTGGTGATGATGATGCACACCTTACTTTAGGTGAAGGCACTATTGATTTAAACACTATAGTCAATACTTTAGAGAAGAATAATTATGATGGCATCTACATCATTGAAGTAAATAACTATGATTCTATCAAAAAAAGTTATGAATATATGAAAAAGAAATTCTAGAGAAGTCTTTTTTCCTTAATTTCTTTTTCAAAATAAAGATATTTAGAATCAATTACCTTTCTAATATCTTCAGCTATTTTTTTACCAATACCTTCTACTTCCTGAAGCTCACTTTCACTTGCATTAATAATTTTTCCAACACTTCCAAAGTGAGATAATAAGTTTTTAGCATTAACAGGGCCAATATTAGGCAGAGATTCTACAATAAACAACTGCTGCTCCAACATACTCACTGGTTTTTTATCTGTTCTAATTTGAATTGGAGCTCTTTCATCGTTTTGTTCACGAACAGCTATTCTTTTAATCATAGCTGCAGTATCCTGAGCATTTCTTGTTGGAATAATACTAATACCAAAATCAATTGCAATAGAAGCCAATGATCCACGAATAGCATTTGGATTAACCATACCACCATACAAGTCATCCCCTTCAAGAATAAGTAGTGGACGTTTAAATTCCTCAGATAACTCACGAGCCTGCTTGAATAACCTTTTATCAATTATTGAATCAACAAAATCTTTTGTTGTTTTTCTCTCAATAGCTACTTCATCACTAACCTGATAGTCTGCAACAGCCATAGAATGAACTTTAACATCCATTTCCATTTCAGTTAAGTGTCTGATAACTTTGGAATTACCCTCACGAGAGTCAGCATAAACAATAGGGAAGTTATTTTCTTTTTTAGGTCTTTCAATTACCTTGACATGTTTTTCATTTTCCATTCTCTCAACTGCAGAGGCATTTAACTCTTTTAAAACGTCAGCATCAATTAACTGATTTTTCATACGACTTTCTTTATTGATACTTGACCAGTAGTATCCTTCATCTCTTGTTCCTTTAGTAATCAATACTTTAACATGCCCTGTTCTTTTACGACCGGTTCTTCCACGTCTCTGAATCATACGAACCTCAGAAGGAACTGGTTCATATAATACAACCAAATCAACAGCAGGAATATCAATACCTTCCTCAGCTACACTCGTAGAGATTAAAACATCATATTCTCCTTTTTTGAATGATTTGATAATAGCTTTTTGTTCTTTTTGAGTTAAACCTTTCTCACCGTCTTTAGCAGCCTGTCCGAAAAATTTAACTGATTTGATTCCTTCTTTTTCAAGTTTTTGATGAATCATCTCAAGAGTATCACGATATTGTGTAAATACCATGATTTTAGAAGAGTTTTTATCTTCCTTATCTTCAAAACGATTAGTAGTTAATTTAACCTGACCATCACGCTGACCTAACTCTTTTTTAATGATATTAGTAATTTCACGTAATTTTGGATGTTCCAAACCATTTTTCTCAGCAATTCTTGCTAATTTAACTGCTCTTCCAAAATTATCATCCCACATTAATGATTTGGCAGCTTTGGTTTGCTTTTTTCTCAATCTTGCAACATACTTATTGAATGTTACAACACCCTGGGTTTCAATTAATTCCTGAGCATGCTGAACATTAATAACAGCACTTAAAATTGAAATAGCCTGGAATAATTCCTTGTCAGGGTTTGTAGATCTTGCAATTTCACCCTGAATTCTTCCTCTTGCTTTTAGAATATCCAGTTTACCAACAGAAACTGTTTTAATAACACCCATATTCTTTAAAGCTTTAAGTCTCATTTTCAAAGCTTTATCTACAAATGATTTGATTTTTTCAAGCTCACGGCTCATTTCGATTTTAACCCAGTCAATTTCCACAGGATTAAAATACGGCCTTACATCAGCATCATCTTCGCTTTTAACAACAATATTTTGTATGTATAAATTCTCACAGACTTCCTTAATCTTGAATTTATCAGACCCTGGAGAAGCTGTAAGTGCTAAAATAAGATTGAATTTGGATTCCTGAACATAACGGGAAGCTAAATATACATAAGAATAAGATCCAACACCATGGTGACATTCATCAAATACCACTAATGAGACACTGCTTAAATCATAACGTCCATTAAGCAAGTCTGATTCAACAGTTTGAGGTGTTGCACAAATTATTCTTGACTCTTCCCATCTTTTTACTCTTTCTTCAGGTTTAATAGCTCCAGTTATTGAGGTACATGGCAAATTAATAAATTCCTTAAAACTGGATTCATGTTGTATAGCTAATGGTTTTGAAGGTGCTAAAACCAATATTTTTGAATTTTTAACCTTTTGCAATCTGTCAGCAGCCACTAAAATAGCTACAATTGTTTTACCTAATGCAGTTGGTGCAACAACCATAGTATTTCCTTTTTTTAAAACATCAGCTGCAAGAACCTGTTGATATAACCTTGATTCGATTGCATTTTCCTTTAATAAAGGATGAGAAATATAACTAGCCATAATAACCATTACCTAAACCCTAATCATTACCATATTACTTTTTAATATTTATAAAATGTTTAGAAAGAGCATTTGAAAAGTAATTCATAAAAAAAAAAATAAAATTATAATTCAAAAATAACATTTTTGAATTTAGTTGCAGCTTCACCAATTGCGACTACTACATCACAATCAAGGTTTAAAGCTTTTTTAATACCGTCTTTAACTTCTTCTTCAGAAGCCCCTAAAGTTCCAGTTTTTTCAAAATCGCTAATATGGTTTAAGAATATTCTGTCATTTAATTCAGAGTTTTCTTTAAGCTGTTCAAATGCAGCAATTTGTGATGAAACAGATGCTGGCACGATGAATTTTGAATATTTTAAAACACTGTTGAAAATGCCTGTATCTCCAACTTTTCCAGATTCTGATGAAACAGTAATTACAGTTGTAAAATCACCATATAACTTTTTAAATTCTTTTAAAACTGTTTCAACTCCTGCGGGATTGTGAGCATAGTCAACAAATATTGTTTTACCATCAACAGTTGCAACTTCTTCCATTCTTCCGCTTACACCTGAAAAACTTGCAATTGAAGGTAAAATTTTATCATATGGTAAATTAAGGAATTTATGAGCTGCAATAATGACTCCAGTAATATTATATACATTGTGAAGTCCATCAACGTTCATTTTGACTGTTAATTTTTCACTTGGTGTGTGTAAATCAAAGGTTCTGTTTTTAAGATCAATGTTTGTTGCAATATAGTCGACCTGTGGAGTTGTTAGGCCACATTTACAAAAGTAGTATCCACAGCCTGAAATTATTTCTTTAACAGCTATTTCATTGCCACATACACATTCTTTCATTCCAACAGACTCGGGAAGTTCGTCAACACCAAATGTGATTACTTCACCTTTAAAGTCCATATCTCTTATAAGACCCATAATTGTAGGATCTTGTCCGTTTACAATTAACTGGCCAAAATCTAACTCAGAGATAAATTCTCCTTTAACATTAGCATAATCCTTGAAACTTCCAAGGTCATTTAAGTGATCTGGAGTAATATTTGTAATTAAACCGCCAGACATTCCAGTATCTCTAACTATTCTTCCAATAGTTCCTGGAATACCAAATGTTCCAACTTCAAGTATTCCAACATCCCCATCTAATCTTGATTGAAGAATTGGAATAAACTCTGCATTACCCTGCATTCCTTCCAAATCATGTTCACATGGTTTAATTCCATTATCATAAGCTATTTTTTTAAGTAAAGTTGTGGTTGTTGTTTTACCGTTAGTACCAGTAATTCCAAAAACCGGTTTTTCGGACTTGAGTTTTTCAATAACATCATATAATTCAAAAATAGGTTTATCGAATTTTTTAAATATTGCAGCATCTTTAGGTAGGCTTGCCGGAGGAATTATATAATCTGCTTTTTCAAAAAATTCCTCAGGAGCTTCTCCATAGAATACTTCAATATCATAACCTTCTAGTGCTTTAGCAAACCGGCAATCCTCTTTAGAGGACAAGTCATTTCCAATTACATTATATCCTCTTTGTTTGAGAATTCTTGCTATTAAATTTCCGTTTGCTCCACAAACACCAATAATTCCGAAGGTTTTATTTTTATTCATACTTTTTACTTCCTATTTCAAGTCCTTTAGTAATTTTATCAACAGTAGTAAGTCTGTCATATGCTATAAGTGGTCCCATGTGTAAGATAATATCTCCAGGTTTTGAATATTTGAATGTTAATTCTGCTGCTTTTTCAATTGTCTCAACAGCTACTTTTTCTATGTCTGGATTTGTTATAGCATCCAAGATTTCATGTGCAGCTTCCATTTCCACACATTGTGTCACTTCATTAAATCCACTAGCTATAACAACTTTAAGGTCATATTCACTTACTAATTGACCAACTTCAGCTTTATCCCTTACAGATAATGTGTCAAAGTGATCCAAGAACAATACAACACTTTCATCTTTAAAGTAATCTAAAGTTATCTTCATTCCATCATATAAGAATGCAGAATCTAAAATAACTTTTCTTCCATTATAATCACCAACATCTTCCATGTGTGCTGGTAATCCTTTAAATTCTGTTAATGCATCAATAACATCTGATTTGTCAACCCCGTAGGTTAATGCAATAGCAGATGCTCCAACTGAGTTTTCAAAGAAATAACTCATCATATTAAATGGTGTTGTAAATTCTTCGTCTTTAGATTTTATAGTTAATGATTTATCTCCCACTACACCTTTAAAGTCAACATCTTCATCAAGTGCATAGAATATTGCATCATCACGAACAGTTTCAATGATATCGCGACAGGAATTGTTTGAGATGAAAGTTTCACTCATAGCCTGAAGCACTAATTTACGTTGCTGATATTTTTCAAGAGAACCGCCAAATTCAGATAAGTGATCTTCTGCAACATTAGTTAAAAGACCAATTTTAATATCTAATTTGTTTAAAAGTCCTATTGTACCATGAGGAAGTTCAAAAATTGCAATATCACATTCATTTACCTTACCTTTTACAATACCGTCAATAATAGCTTCTGAAACTAAATTGTTTACAAGAGAAGAACAGGACCAGACTTTATATCCTGCCTGTTTAAATAAACTGGTTGTAATAAAAGTAGTTGTGGTTTTTCCCATAGTACCAGTAATTCCAATAATATCAACAGGAATCAAATCATTTACTATTTTAGAAAATTCTTCATTGGTTAAAATTTTTAAGTCAGACTCGGCAATTTTTTGAGCAATTGGAGCGCTTTTAGGTAAAGTAGGTGGCATATAAACAGCATCAAATCCATCTACAGACGGATTTTTGTTAGCCATATCTAAGGTAACTCCTTCTTTTTCCATTTCAATTAAACTTCTTTGAAACTCGATTTTAAATTCAGAAATATCTTTTAAATCAGTTACAACAACATCATGTCCCAAATGATTTAATAATCTTGCGACAGGCCTACTTGCATTACCTGCACCAACAACTAAATAATTCATAAAATAGTCTTCCTCAATAATTTATTAGTATAATATATGCATCTTATTAAATTTAAGATTTTTTAAAAAAAAAATTATTAGAAAATTTATTCAAACTGAATTAAATTTTCTACGTCATTATAGACAACATCAAGTCCGCACATTGACGGAACGTAGTTTGCTGCTTTTGCTGAGTTTACACCAATCACTTCGAAGCCCATTTCTTCAATAGGAGCTACAACCATACAGGTATCACATACTACGTTTCCACCTGCTTGTTCGATGATTTTTGTATAACCCATTCTGTCAGCGGTTGCCTTTACGCTTACGGATGTACAAATCCATAATTTATTTTTAATAGTTTTTCCTTGGACAATGTCAGCTACTTGTTTAATTTCATCAAGAGATGCATGAGGACATCCTAAACAAATCAAATCAGGTACTTTATCTGTAGTAGATAATTTTTGGCGAGTTTCATCGATTTGACTTCTGGAAACAAACATAATATCTTCAACATCATCTTTTCCAGCTTTTTTATGCTCTGGAGTTACATCTTCCATATGGTATAAAGCAACAGATCCAGAGGACGCAAGTGCTGCACCTAAGGTTTTTAAGTCATTGTTGTCTGGAGTATTTTTCAAAGTGAAATATGGAACTCCTCCACCAACAAATTTACCAATAATGTAACCTAGTGCACCAAAATCAGCACCGGAAATTTCACAATCAACATTAACAATTAAATTAGCTTTCCTGTTTTGTTCTAAGTGGAAACCATATAATGGAGTTTTACCAACAATAGCTGCTGCTAATGCTGCAGGACCTCCTTCACGGTTGGTTCTAGCACCTATAACTGAATTAACAAATGCTACAGCAGATGATTCAGACCATGATACATGATCTTCAAATCTTGGAACATTACCGACCAAATAAGGTGTACAGGTACATGTTTTGTAGATTCCAAGATTTGCATAAGCATCTACAATCTGATTTTGCTTAACAGCAAATTCTTCTGGAAAACCTAATTCTTTCCAATTATCCAAATCAGTTCCCGGAGGGTTTAAAGATGCATTAATAGTAGCTTTTGCAGAACCATCACGAGCCAAATCTTCGAGATATTCTAAACCTGCATCTCCAATTGTTTTATATGAAACTCCAGATACTTGTGCGGAAGTAATGTCAACTAATTTAGAAGCACCATAGATATCTCCTAAAGCAACTAAAATATCCATACTTTTTCTAATAGTTTCTCCAAACTCCCCATCACACATTTGTTCTTCTTTTTTTGTTAAAAACATATTAATCATTAGTTAATTGATATTCAACCATCTCATCAACTAAGTGTAGGAAATTATCTTTAAATTCATAAGGAATCATAGCACCTGCTGCGATGTCATGACCTCCACCACTGCCCCCGAAGTTGTTTGAAGAGTCCTGTAAGGCTCTGCCTAAGTTAACTCCTCTTTCAACCATTTCACGAGTGGTTCTACCGGAGATTTTAATATCCTTATGGAGTCTTGAAAGACCTATTACTGGTTTTGAGTCGTCCAATAACTCAACTGATAAACCAATACTTGCAATAGTACCCATTACAGATTTTAATACTTTATCTTCTGAGTATAAGTATTGAATACTGTTGAGTTGTTCTGCACCCTGTTTTTTAATCCATTCTAAACCTTTAACGATTTGATCACGGTATTGGCGTTGTAATTTTAAAGCAGCATCAAGTGCTTGTTCACGCTCGCCAATTGCAATACTTAAACCAAGACCTGGTTTTTTGTTTTTACCACATGCATCGAGAATGTATGAGTATTCTTCTAAATCACGTAGCAAAGGCACTTCTTTTGGTACAACATAACAGTCCCCAAAGATATCTGGATTAATAGAAACAAGAGCTTCTTTTAATAAATCCTTTTCTTCATCTTCCAAGTCTGTGAATTTAATTCCGTAAGATAAGTTCATACGTTCTAAAAATTCACGAGCACCATCAAAGTCTCCACTTATTTTAGGAAGAGGTGGTGAAAAAGTATAAGCTAAGGATTTGTATATTGGTTCTGATGCTTGAGAAACAGTTTTTAATCCTTCATGGATTTCTAAAGTTCCACTTTCAAGAGCATCCTGAACGATTAATTTATTTACACCTGTAAAGCCGTTTTGACCTTGCATATCACCGAATGCACCAATCAATGCAAAATAAGCCAAATGTTTTTTATCCATTTCACGGATTGTTAAATAACTTGAACCTGCACCGCATAAATCCTTACTTCCGTCAATTCCAAATAAGTGAGGATTTAAATGAACAACATTACTTTCTGCTTCGGTGTCATCTGGTTGATGGTGGTCTGCTACGATTACGTCATGCTTGTAGGTGTTAAATTCTTTAATAAAAGAACTTCCCATGTCTGAAAATATGAATAAATCATATTTTTCATGCCTTAACTGATTTACAATGTCTTCTTTAAGACGAGGGATGATTGTTGTATGGAATTGAACATCCTCCTCAGCAAGAGCGTTAGCTAATACTGCTGCAGATGAAATTCCATCAGCATCGTTATGAGAAATTATTCTTATAACATCATCCTTTTCGATATGCTCCTGGAGCATATCAGTTGCTTCACTAGCCCTATTTAACAAGGAGTGCTGCTTCTTTTGGATTATATCTCCATCCTTCAGGTAATGCACCTTCACTTACGTAGTAAGATGCTAATCTTCTGATTCTAGATTCGATGATAGTTAAACCTCTTTTAGAGTGTAAATCTTTAGGATTTTCTTCTAAGTGGTCTCTGATGTTAACAGCTCTTTTGATTAAGTTTAATAAGTCTTCTGGGTATTGTCCAGCTTGATCATTTCTTTTTAAGATTTGGGTGATTCTTTCACCGGTAACATCTTTAACGGAAGGGATTCCGTATTGGTCTCTTAATACGATACCGATTTCGGAAGTACTTTTACCTTCTTTGTTGAATTTTAAAATCATTTCTTCAATTTCTTCATTACTGTAAGTTACCCATTCTGGTCTTGCCATAATATTACCTCTTTAATATTTTTAAATAAGCCCAATAAGTATTAATTTAAAATCTTTTAGAAAATCTAAGCTATTCTTGACTAGAATACCATTTTATAAATTGTTCTAAAGAATTTTTTCTATGTGAAAATTGGTTTTTTTCATCAGTTGTAAGTTCTCCAAATGTTTTATCTAATTCAGGAACATAGAAAATAGGATCAAAAGCAAAACCTAAATCTCCTTTTTCTTCAACTGCGATTTCTCCTGACACCTTGCCTAAAAAGATCTTGGGCTCAGAATTGGGGGCACAGTACCCAATAACTGACCTGAATTCGGCATAACGGTCATCAGTATCTGCTAATAACTTTAAAATTCCTTGGTTTCCTAAAGTATCTTGAACATAATGTGAATATGTTCCAGGAAATCCTTTTAAAGCTTTAATGAATAAACCAGCATCTTCAACAATCACAGGTTTATCAAGTTTACGACTAGCATATTTTGCGCCTGACATAGCTACCTCTTCAAGAGTTCCTTGAAGTTCATCATAGCCTAAGTCAATATGCTCTAATGAAATGTCATAATCTTTGAAAATATTCTCTGCTTCTTTAACTTTATGTTCGTTACCAGTAATAAATGTTATCATATTTTAAAATATGAGTTCGTTTTTTTATATAGTTAATCCAAAAAATTAGTGAGTATATCTTCCACGAGATTCAATCTCAGATATTTTCTTAACTATATTTTTATTACCATAACCTTCCAATACACAATCAAAGTATTTTAATGCTAAATTATAATCAATACTTTGAAGAGATTTCTTTAAAACCAATAAATCAACTGCTTTATCTTCATCAAGTTGAGAGTATCTTCCAAGACCAAAATCAATAAAGACTAATTTGTCATCCTGAAGCATCATATTTGATGATGTGATATCTCCGTGTATGATATTTGCAGCGTGAAGTTTAGCTATTTCTTCACCCATTTTAAATGCCAAATCTTCATTTATGACATCTTTAACCATTTTACCTTCGATTTCTTCCATTAAAATGGATTTTTCATTTAAATTAACGTCATATAAAACAGGAGTTTTAACACCAGCACGTTTTGCATCAGACAATAGCTTTGCTTCTTCTTTGGTTCTTGCTTTTCTAATCTTATTGTCAATTTCAGGAATCCTGTATCCTTTAGCAACTCTGTCTTTTAAAACAGCTTTTTCGCCCAAATAGCTGCTTTTAACTATGTTGGATTCGGCTCCTTTTGCAATTAAATCATCACTTAATTTCAAGTATGTTTTTGAATTGTCAATCCATGGAATATCAACTTCATCGGTTCTGAATTTTTGAATAATTCCTGTTTGAGATAAATCCATTGGTCCAAACTCTTTACACATTAAAAGCCCAAGCCATGCAATCATTACACCATTATCGCCGCAAAGCTTCATCTCTGGCATGTAGAATTTAGCTCCGTGCTCTTCAGACATTGTTTTAAGCATTTGTCTTAATCTTGAGTTAGCAGAAACTCCCCCGCAAAGCATAACTTCATCTTTTTGAGTGTGTGAAAGTGCACGTTCTGTTACCTCAACAAGCATGGAAAATGCAGTTTCCTGAAGTGAAAAACATATATCTTCCATTGGAGTTCCTTTTTCAGCTTCTCTAAGTGCTGCAGACAATAAACCTGAAAATGAAAAGTCCATTCCTTTTACAACATAAGGTAAATCAATATAGGAACCTTTTTTAGCCAATTTTTCAACTACAGGACCTCCAGGATGACCTAAACCTGTTTCACGGCCAAAATGATCAAGACAGTTTCCAATAGCTATATCTAAAGTTTCACCAAAAATTCTGTATCTTCCACTTTCATATGCAATTACCTGACTGTTTCCACCACTTACATAAAGAGAAACAGGATTAACTGCACCAGTATCAAGTTTTCCAACTTCAACATGACCAATACAGTGATTTACACCAATGATTGGTTTTTTAAGTGAAAGTGCAAGACTACGAGCAGAAGTTGCAACAATTCTTAATGCAGGACCTAAACCCGGACCCTGTGCAAAAGAAATTAAGTCAATATCATCATAGGAAAGTCCAGATTCGTCAATTGCCTGTGAGATTAATTTAGGAATCCATTCAGCATGATGTTCAGCAGCCATTCTTGGGTGAATACCTCCTTCTTCTGGAAACAACTGATTTCCAGCCATAGCTAAAATATTCCCGTTACTATCAACAATACCTACACCAGTTTTTTCTGCAGTTCCTTCAATTCCTAAACTTATCAAAATTATCAACTTGAAAAATTAATTATTTAATATATTGTTCTTTTTATTATTAAATAATTTTTAATTAGAAAACAACATAACAAACATTTTAAATTTAAATTAACATAAACTATGATTATGGGATTTTATAGCGCTAATACTCCAGAAGAAAAAAGAGTAAAAAAATTAACCGGAGATATTAACATCAGCGATATGTTCAAAAATGAATGTGAAACCCGTGGAATTCCTATTTATAATGCTTATAATATTCAAAAAAGATTATTGCACGAGGTAGAACAAGAACAGCTTCACGGTGTTAAAGAAGTAGATGACAGATTAATGGAATTACTTGATGAGAGAGGAAAAAATAAAGTAACTCACAGATATGTGGACTATATATCAAATGAAGATAGTGCATCTAGAGGAGTAATCCCTCCAAAAGCATCTGAGACTTCACTTCCTCCAAGAGATCAAATTAAAATTCCACCAAGAGCAAGAGATGCAAAACAGTTCCCTAATGATGATGAATTGCCTGAAAGAGAATTGTTAAAGAAAATCATGCTCCAGAATAAAAAGATTATTAATCAAAATAAATTAATTTTAGAACAGTTGAAAAAATTAGGTGAAAAAGATGATTGATGGAATAACAACTTACGGTTCAACTGACCTTATAGAAAAGTTACAAAAATGTGATGATCCAGTATTTTTACTTACAATAGGAACCACTGACACATCAACAATCCCTGATATTTCAGGAGCTGGCGCAACACCGGAATTAACAGTTTATACTCCGGCAGCAGATGCGGAATTTTTGGTTTTAGGAGAAGTTCACTGTACACAAACAGCTGCAGAAACAGTTGTTGACGGAGCAGCTGCACCAACACCTGCAAGACTTACAAAAGCTTCACTTCAGCTTTCAGAAATTCCTTTTGTTATTATTGATGCAGGTTCCAAAATTAAAGCTGACGTTTCATACTACAGTTTTGGAAAAGAACACGGTAGAGACATAAGAACTGGTAAAGGTATCGTAAACCCATTGGAAATTATTGAAAACGGGAAAGATTTAGGAGCAGAATTGTCAAACAGACATGAAATGCTCATTATTGGTGAAAGTATACCTGCAGGAACAACAACTGCATTAGGAGTATTAAAAGCATTAGGCTATGAAGCAAATGAAAAAGTTAGTGGAAGTATGCCACACAACCCACATGACCTTAAATCAAAAGTTGTTGATGAAGGATTGAAAAATGCAGGAATAACCCCTGGAGAAGCTGATGCTATACAAGCTATTGGTGCTGTGGGAGATCCAACAATTCCGGCTATTGCAGGTCTTGTTTTAGGTTCAGATATTCCTATTATCTTAGCAGGTGGAACACAAATGGCAGCAACATGTGCTGTTATTAAAGCATTAGAACCAAACTTTGACTTTTCAAGAATTAACTTAGCAACTACTGTATTTGTCGCAACTGATGAAACTGCTGATTTATTTGGAATTTTAAAACAAATTGATGATGACATTACAGTAAATGTTGTAGATCCTAGATTTGAAGAATCTGAAAACGAAGGATTGAAAAATTACTTAACAGGATTTGTTAAAGAAGGAGCTGGAGCTGGAGGCGCTATGTTTACAGCACTTGTTTTAGGAAGTTCTGTTGAAGAATTAAGAAAAAAAATAGAAAAAGTATGTGAATAGAGATTATTAATCTCTATCTTTTTTAATTTTAGAATATGTGGCAAATTGAGCCCATAAATACTATAATACCCATCAACCAGCAGTAATATGCGAAGATATCCAAACTTCTGTTTTTAATTAAGTCTAACATCCATTTGATAGCCATATAACCTGCAATTATTGAAACAATAAAACCAATGAAAATTGGTAAGAAGTTTACATCCATTGCAGAACCAATATCTTTTAATTGGAAAACAAAAGCTCCACATATTGCCGGAATAGATAATATGAAACTGAACTTAGCTGCAAATTCTTTTTCAAGACCAAATGTTAACCCCGCAGCTATTGTAGTTCCGGAACGGGAAAGCCCCGGCATAATTGCACATGCTTGACCTAATCCCATAATAAGAGCTTCTCTTTTGGAAATATTATTCATGTCAATTTTTCCACTGTTCATTCTTTGAGACAAGTAGAGGATAGTACCTGTTACAAAAAGGAAAAATGCTGGAACGTAAAGAGCTCCTGCGAATAATGATTCAACTGCATCATCGAATAATACTCCAACAAGTCCGACAGGAATAGTAGCTAAAATAACATACCAAGCAAGTCTTTTATAAGGATCTGCGTAGAACCCTTGCATAAATCTACCTTGTAACAAATCACCGATACTTAACCACCAGGAACGAATCATTTTTATAATATCCCAACGGAAGAACCATAACACTGCAATTAATGTTCCTAAGTGGAGTAAAACATCAAAAGCAAGGGAACTTTCAACACCCAAAATGTTATGGGCAAACACTAAGTGTGCTGAACTACTTACTGGTAAAAATTCAGTTAATCCCTGAACAATACCAATTATAATTGCTTGTAGTATGTCCATTATACTCACCTAAACGTATGCTAACCAGCCGTATTTGTCTTCTACTTTACCTTCTACAATGTCAAAGAAGGTTTTTTGAACTTTTTCAGAGATTGGTCCTCTTCTACCAGCACCAATGATTTTGCGGTCAACTGAACGGATTGGAGTTACTTCAGCTGCAGTACCAGTAAAGAACATTTCATCAGCAAAGTATAATCTTTCTCTGGAAATAACTTCTTCAGATACTTCGTAACCTAAATCACGTGCGATAGTCATCATAGAGTCTCTTGTAATACCTCTGAGGTTAGATGATGCCATTGAAGGAGTGATTAATTTTTCACCTTCAACGATGAATATGTTTTCTCCAGTACCTTCAGATACATGACCTTGGTAGTCAAGCATAATAGCTTCGTCAAATCCGTTTTCAATAGCCTCTGTTTTAGCTAATTGAGAGTTCATATAGTTTGCACCAGCTTTTGCAAGAGTTGGGAAAGTATCAGGTGCAGGTTTTCTCCATGAGGAAACACCGACATCTACACCGTTTGCCATTCCTTCTTCTCCTAAGTAAGATCCCCATTCCCAAGCAGCAATAACTACATTAACAGGACAACTTGAAGCATCTACACCTAATTGTCCGTATCCTTTGAATACTACAGGACGGATGTAACATGAATCTAAATCATTTACACGGATTGTTTCTAAGATTGCTTCTTCAATTTCTTTAGGTGTGAATGGAATTTCCATTTTGTAAACTTTTGCAGAATCAAATAAACGTTTAACGTGTTCTTCTAATCTGAATACTGCAACACCTGTTTCATTTTTGTATGCGCGAATTCCTTCGAAAACACTTGTACCGTAGTGGACTACATGAGAAAGAACATGAATTTTTGCATCTGCCCAATCAACCATGTCGCCATCTACCCATATTTTTTCAGCTGAGTCATCCCATGCCATTTTTTATCACCTTATAATTTATTTTTTAAATGATTATATTATACAAATTTGTAATTACTCCATATTAATAATTTACTTTATTGAATATAATTCATTTTTATGAAAAAACGAAAAGTATATATAGTAATAAATTCATAATATTGTTTGTTGGTTCCGTGGTCTAGTGGTATGATACCTCCCTTACAAGGAGGGGATCACGAGTTCGAATCTCGTCGGAACCACTATCTTGATTTTTTTTAGAATTTTTTTCAATATTAGTCAATTTTTTCGTTCTTTTTTTGAAAGATTATACAATTTTCATTCCTAACAGTCAATCTTATAAAAAATTTTTAAAAAAATGACCAGTTGAATATTTTTTTACTATAAGAACTAATAGATTGAACAATTTTTAACGAAATATGTATTATACTGATTAAAAACAACAAATAATAAAATTTAAATAGTTTTCTAACAATAATTAGTATTATCAAAAAGGGGGAAATTTATTATGGTAGTTAAAATAGCTATTATTAAAAGTGGAAATATTGGTACCTCACCAGTAATTGACTTATTGTTAGACGAAAGAGCAGACAGACCAAATATCGATGTAAGAACTTTTGGATCTGGAGCAAAAATGGGACCTGAACAAGTAGAAGACGTCGTTCCTAAAATAGACGCATTCGAACCAGATTTCGCAATCTTCATCAGCCCAAACCCAGGAGCACCTGGACCTGCTAAAGCAAGAGAAATGTTATCTGAAAAAGACATTCCTGCAATCATCATTGGTGACGCACCTGGTAAAGGTAAAAAAGATGAAATGGACGAACAAGGCTTAGGTTACATTATTGTTATGTCCGACCCAATGATTGGTGCAAAAAGAGAATGGTTAGACCCAACTGAAATGGCTATTTTCAATGCAGATATTTTAAAAGTATTGGCTGAAACCGGAGCATTAAGATTAGTACAAAAAACTATTGATGCTGTTATCGAACAAGCTGACTCTGGTGCAGAAATTGAATTACCAAAACTCATTGTTACTGCTGAAAAAGCTGTAGAAGCAGCAGGATTCGCAAACCCATACGCAAAAGCAAAAGCTATCGCAGCATACGAAATGGCTGGCGCAGTTGCAAACTTAGACATGAAAGGTTGTTTCATGACCAAAGGTTTCGAAAACTTCATCCCATTAGTAGCAGCTGCTCACGAAATGGCTGCATGTGCTGCTAACTTAGCTCAAGAAGCAAGAGAAATCGAAAAATCTAATGATACTGTTTTAAGAACTCCTCACATGAAAGAAGGAAACTTAGGTTCTAAAACAGACTTAATCTCAAAACCAGAATAAGTAGTATAACACTACTTTTCTTTTTTTACTTTTTTTACAACTAACAACTATTAACTGAACTTTTTTTAAAAAAATAGAAAAGAAAATTAAAAGTAATTTTCTTTGATTATAAATTTGATTCTTTTATTCCAGAGTCTGTTAATATTTCTTTAGCCTGATTATCTGTTAAATCAAAGTGATAGAAATTACTGTAAAACTCTTTGGTTGTGTTTACAAGATTTAAATCTTTATATTCTTCAGGATAGATAACTTTAGCAGCCCATGGAAGACCCATAATCATATTAGCTCCAACAGGATTGTCAAACCATTTGAATGGGAATTGTGGAGTTACATAAACTTCCTTATTTTTAACTGCTTTTAGTAAAGCCCAGTTTGAGTTATTGTATACACTGTTATAAAAGTCAATATCATTGGTAATTATAACATCAGGGTCCCATTTGATTATCTGTTCAATTGAAACCTGAACTCCAGAAGAAGCATTAGTCTGATTTAGAGAATCTGCAACATTTTTACCACCTACATAATCAATTAACTGACTATGTGATATACCGGAAGGATATGTTTTCAATCCATCAGGACCATTAGCATAATAAACAGTTTTCTTATTATCATCAGATAACTTGGATGACTTTTCTTTAGCCGTGTTCATGTATTTATTGTTGAAATCTATAAGCTGTTTTGCTTTATCGCTTGCACCCAATAGCTCACCGACAAATGAAATCGGCTTATCTATAGTAGTAAGGTTACTTGTATCACCAACTGCTACTACAGGAATTGATCCCATTTTTTCCTGGCGTTCATTTATAACACCAAGATCAGCATTTCCCTGTTTATCAAAAGTAGATTCAAGTATAATATCTGGCTTTGCAGCTATAAATTCTTCATAACTTCCATCCTGTTTACCATACCATCCTCCAACATCAGGTAAATCTGAATATTTGGAAGGAACATATTGTGATTCATTTTCGCTCCACTGATTGTTAAGTGCCTTTACTTTATCCGGAGCAACCATATATGCAACCATTGTCATAGACGGGGAAGTAGATATAACACTACCCACATCATTTGGAATTGTAACAGTTCTGTTTGCCATATCAGTAATATTTTTAGAGCCATCAGTCTCAATAGATGACGAAGACATAAATACTTGAGTTGCAACACCCATTACAACCAAAATAACTAACATCAAAATTATTATTTTATTTCTCTTATTCATCACGAAAAACCCCTATTTTCGATGAGAATATATTTTCATGATGATGTTAAAAAAAGTTTCTAAATAGTTATGTTAAACAAAATAAATAAAAAAAAGAGTAACTAAAAGCTATAAAACGCCTTTAGTAGATGGAATTTGATCATGTTCAACTTTAATTGCATCTTTAATAGCTTTTGCAAATGCTTTAAAGATTGCTTCAGCCTTATGGTGATCGTTAACTCCTTCAACAGTGCCATAAATATTTAATTTAGCAGCACTTGCAAATGATTCAAAGAAATGAATTACAATATCTGAAGTCATATCTCCAATTTTTTCATTTTTGAATTTTAAATCCATATTACAATAGCTGCGTCCACTAATATCTATAGCCACAGTTGCAACTGACTCATCCATTGGGACAATAGCATGTGCCATTCTTCTAATACCTTTTTTGTCACCAATAGCGTTACTAAATGCTTCACCAAGCAATATTCCGACATCTTCAATTGTATGGTGATCATCTATTTCAATATCCCCACTTGCCTGAACATCCAAATCTATCATACTATGTTTTGAAAATGATTCTAACATGTGATTGAAAAAATTCACACCGGTTGAAATATTGTATTTACCAGTACCGTCAAGATCCATTTTGATAGTGATATCTGTCTCAGATGTCTTTCTTGAAACATTTGTATTTCTAGTCATAATCTAACCTATAAAATAATTAATTTAAGCTACAATAATTTGGATAGTTTAACCATTACGATCAATAATAATGCACTGTGTAGGGCATTCCATTGCACATAATGTACAAACGTGAC